>VFQT010000046.1_pt1 | contig 206092 bp, 181 predicted proteins | sample 3512381 | NCBI WGS metagenome assembly VFQT01 (sample SAMN10412376, study PRJNA504923) | tailings metagenome | isolation source: Relicate 2 Philex TSF3 active mining site | place: Philippines: Tuba, Benguet | collected 2017-08-29
AGGATGTGGAACAGGCCGGAGACGAGAAGGCTGCGGTTGATCTCCGGCGGGATGGCGCTGCGCTCGCCGGTGATGAGCGCCTCCGCGAAGGAGGCATAGGGCTGGTCGAGGGCGGCATGGATGCGGGCCCCCATCAGGGCCCTGAGCTCCGCGAGCTTATCCGCCACGACATCGCCCGGGGCGGCCGCCCCATCCAGAACCTTGATCTGCGAGGTGACGCGGCCCGTGCCGCCCACGCCCTCGAACCACAACCTGCGCCCATAGTCGAAGCCGCCCGGCATGACAGGTGCGGGGAGCGGCGCCAGAAACGCCTTCAGTGATATGGCCGCGCCAAGAGGCGGCCTGCCTGCCTTTTCGGGAAGCGACAGGCGAAGGCGGCGCGGCAAGCGCTCCCGGGCGATGCCCTCGACTGCATGAGGCTCCAGAATGACGACCATGCGGCGCGCGGAGGCCCGTTCCACATGGGCAACACGGCCCGTCACCGCCACCTCGGCGGTAGTGGCGGCCAGAAGCGGGGAGGCCACCCAGTCCGCCCGGACCTTGGCGAGCGCGAAACCGAGGGCCACCAACCCCGCCAGCATCAGCACCGGCGCGGCCCTGCCCCGCCACAGGAGGAGGAAACCGGCCGCGCCGCCAGCCGCGGCGAGTGCAAGGCGCGGCTCCTGCGCGAGCGCGAAATAGATGGCGATGCCCGCCGCCAGCGCCACCGGGCACCAGAGAAAGGCCCGGCCCCTCTGGGCGTCTGCGGCGGTGGTGAGCAGCACCCGCAACCGGGTGAGAAGCCTCTTCTCCGGCTCGACAGCGTGCTGCGGCGCGCCAGCAGGCATGGCAGTCCCCTTAACAGGCCGCTTGAGGCTGTGCTAAGCGGCGGAACGCGCAAAGCAATCACCTTCCCTTACGTCAGTCAATACGGAGAACGGCGTCCATGTCATCGCCAGTCGTCACCCGCTTCGCCCCCTCGCCCACGGGATATCTTCACATCGGCGGCGGTCGCACGGCGCTGTTCAACTGGGCCTACGCCCGGCGCACGGGCGGCAAGATGCTGCTCCGCATCGAGGACACCGACCGGGAGCGGTCGACGGCCGCCGCCATCGACGCCATCATCGAGGGCCTCACCTGGCTCGGCCTCGACTGGGCGGGGGAGCCCGTCTCGCAATACGGCCGCGCCGAGCGCCACCGCGAGGTGGCCGAACTCCTGCTGGCCCAGGGCAAGGCCTACCGCTGCTACTGCACGCCGCAAGACCTCGAGGAGATGCGCGCCCGGGCCGAGGCCGAGAAGCGCCCCATCCGCTATGACGGCACCTGGCGGGACCGTGACCCGTCAGAGGCGCCGGCCGGTGCCAGGCCCGCCATCCGCTTCAAGGCCCCGCAGGAGGGCGAGACGGTGATCGAGGACGCCGTGCAGGGCCGCGTGGTGATTCCCAACAAGGACCTCGACGACCTCATCATCCTGCGCTCGGACGGGAACCCGACCTACAACCTCTCGGTGGTGGTTGATGACCATGACATGGGCGTCACCCACATCATCCGTGGCGTGGACCACCTGACCAATGCCGCCCGCCAGACACAGATCTACAAGGCGATGGGCTGGCGCGTGCCGCACATGAGCCACATCCCCCTCATCCACGGGCCGGATGGCGCCAAGCTCTCCAAGCGCCACGGGGCACTTGGCGTCGAGGCCTACCGCGCCATGGGTTACCTTCCCGAAGCCATGCGCAACTACCTCGCACGCCTCGGCTGGAGCCATGGCGATGACGAAATCTTCTCGACGGAACAGATGGTTGAGTGGTTCAACCTCGAGTCGATCGGAAAGTCCGCAGCGCGCTTCGACTTCGCCAAGCTGGAGAACGTGAACGGCCATTACATCCGCCACACGCCGGATGATCGCTTGCTGGCCCAGTTCATCGACTTCCTGCCCCATGCGGAGGGCGGACCGGCGCTGAAGGCGATGATCGACGAAGCCATGATGGCCAAGCTGCTGCGCGCCATGCCGGGCCTCAAGGAACGGGCGAAGACGCTTGTCGAACTCATGAAGGGCGCCCAGTTCCTGTTCGCCGCGCGCCCCCTGCCGATGGACGAGAAAGCCCAGCAGATCATCCGCGACGGCGGGCGGGAGGTTCTCGCGGGCGTCATCCCGGTCCTCCAGCAGGTTGAGAACTGGCTGGCGCATGACATTGAAACGGCTGTGAAAAATCACGCCGAAGCGCAGGGCCTGAAGCTCGGCAAGGTGGCCCAGCCGTTGCGCGCCGCTCTCACCGGCACCAGCACCTCGCCGGGCATCTTCGACGTGCTCGAAGTACTGGGCCGCGAGGAATCGCTCGGCCGGCTCAGCGACCAGGCTGGTTGAGCCTGCTCCGAATCGCAAATGTTTGACTTGCGGGGGCCCGACAAGGGTTTAAGCCGTTGTCTGGTGTCGCCGCATGCATGGCCGCTCGACCAAAGAATCAGGTCAGTGACGTTGACCTTCTTATGGTGCGGTGCAATAGTCCGACACGAGAATACGGCAAAAATAGGAGCCCTCAATGGCTGACGATCCGAAGAAAGCGGTCCTCACACTCGGCGGAAAGTCGGTTGAAATGCCGGTGAAGTCCGGCACGATCGGGCCCGACGTGGTGGACATCACCAAGCTCTACGCCCAGACGGGCGCCTTCACCTTCGATCCGGGCTTCACCTCGACCGCCTCCTGCGAATCCAAGATCACCTACATCGATGGCGATGAGGGCGTGCTGCTGTACCGCGGCTATCCCATCGAGCAGCTGGCCGAGCAAGGCGACTTCCTCGAAACCTGCTACCTGCTCTACTACGGCGAGTTGCCCACGCCCTCGCAGCGCAAGGACTTCGAGAAGAACATCACCTACCACACCATGGTGCACGAGCAGATGACCCGGTTCTTCCAGGGCTTCCGCCGCGACGCGCACCCGATGGCGGTGATGGTGGCGGTGGTCGGGGCCATGTCGGCCTTCTACCACGACTCGACCGACATCAACGACCCGCGCCAGCGCGAGATCGCTTCGCACCGGATGATCGCCAAGCTGCCGACGATCGCCGCCATGGCCTACAAATATCACATCGGCCAGCCCTTCATGTATCCGCAGAACAACCTCTCCTATGCGGCGAACTTCCTGCGCATGTGCTTCGCGGTGCCCTGCGAGGAATATGTGGCGAACCCGATCCTGGCCCGCGCCATGGACCGCATCTTCATCCTGCACGCGGACCATGAGCAGAACGCCTCGACCTCGACGGTGCGCCTGGCCGGTTCCTCAGGCGCCAACCCCTTCGCCTGCATCGCCGCCGGCATCGCCTGCCTCTGGGGTCCGGCCCATGGCGGCGCCAACGAGGCCGCGCTCGAGATGCTGAAGCAGATCGGCGATCCGTCCAAGGTGCCGGGCTTCATCGAGAAGGTGAAGGACAAGACCTCGCACATCCGCCTGATGGGCTTCGGACACCGCGTCTACAAGAACTACGATCCGCGCGCCAAGATCATGCAGAAGACCGCGCATGAAGTGCTGGGCGAACTCGGCATCAAGGACGATCCGCTGCTGGAAGTGGCGCGCGAGCTTGAGAAGGCCGCCCTCTCCGACCAGTATTTCATCGAGCGCAAGCTCTATCCGAATGTCGACTTCTATTCCGGCATCATCCTGCGCGCACTGGGCTTCCCCACCACCATGTTCACGGTGCTCTTCGCGCTGGCCCGCACGGTTGGCTGGATTTCGCAGTGGAAGGAGATGATCGAGGATCCGGGCCAGAAGATCGGCCGTCCGCGCCAGCTCTACACCGGCGCCCCCCGCCGCGACTACGTGCCGATGACGCAGCGCGGGAAGTAAGCGCACACCGGGTTTTCGGCTTGCTCATGATGGCGCCCGGGGGTTCTCCCGGGCGTTTTCTTTTGGTGGTCAGTGAAAAGGATCAGCGCGTCGCATGTGATGCGTTTGCAGGGGTCCCCGCCCTATCTTCACATACGCGCCAGCATGCGCTTGATGCCGTCATCCCGGCGCAGGCCGGGATCCAGCTGTGCTTCCAAGCCCGCTGACGCATGAAGCGGGACCCCGGCCTTCGCCGGGGTGACGCCCTTGGGGGCATGTGCAATCCCGACTGACTGCAGGATGCTTTATGCGCCGCGCTCATTCATCAGCATGGCGCCGATTTCGGCCTCCGCCACCTTCTTGCCGTCGACCATTGCCTCCGCCCAGTATTTCCACACGGGCGGCCGCTTGTTCGAGAGCTTGACGTGGATGTGCACCGTGTCACCCGGGACAACTGGCTTCCTGAAGCGGGCCTTGTCGATCGACATGAAGAAGACGAGCTTTCCCGCATGCTCGTCGCCCAGATTATCGAGCACGAGGGCGCCGGCGGTCTGCGCCATGGCTTCCACCAGAAGCACGCCCGGCATCACCGGCTTTCCGGGGAAATGTCCCTGGAAGAACGGCTCGTTCATGGTGACGTTCTTGATCGCCACCCCGCTCTCCTCGCCGTTCATGTCGTACATCCGGTCGATCAGAAGAAACGGGTAGCGGTGGGGCAGAAGCTTCATGATCCGCGCGATGTCGGCCGTCTTCAACGCCGGGGCGGTCGTAACCTCGTTCATCCTTGCCTGTTCTCCAAAAGTTTACGGACGGCCCATGGGGCCGTCCGCCGATTGTCTTAAGCCTGTGATGCGGCGGCGTCTAGAAGCGCGTGCCGACCGAGAAGCGGAACCACTCCGTCTTGTCATACTCCTCCTGGAGCAGCGGATACGCTGCCTCGAAGCGCAGAGGACCGAAGGGCGACTGCCAGATCAGACCGGCACCAATCGAGGCGCGGATGGCGGCGGTGTCATAGACGGTGCATTCGTTGTTGTTTTCGGCGTTGCCATCGTCCGGATCATTGTTGCCATAGGCGCAATCACCCGTACCAGCAGCAACACTATCCTCTCCCGAGCCGAACACTGTGCCGAAGTCACTGAACACGGCGCCCTCAATGCCCCATTCCTCGGGCAGGCCCACGGGGAAGCTGACCTCCACCGTGCCGATGGCATAGGTGGTGCCGCCGATGGCGTCGGTTTCTCCGTCATTGCCACGCTGGCGCGGTCCGACGCCGGCGGACGCGAAGCCACGGAAGGAGTCGGCGCCCTTGAAGAAGCGGTCCTGCAGCGGAACGTCATTGTTACCGAAGGGCACGGCATGGCCGGCATTGCCCTCAATCTTCAGGACGATCATGTCCTCATAGAGCGGAACGAAATACCAGCCGCGCGCCTCGAGGCTGCCAAAGTAGACGTCGCCACCGAGACCAGCAACCTCGGCCACGAGCTGCCCACGGAAGCCGTTGGTGGGCTTCTGCGGATTGTCCAGATTGTCCCAGGTGTAGGTCGAGGCCACGAAGGACTTTAACGTCTGACCCTCGGTCTCGATCACGGCGGGCGAGGCATAATCCACGTCGATGTTCTGGATGTCGCGCCACGTCAGGCCGTATTTGAAGGTGATGCTGCTCGAGTCATCCAGGCGGAACCCGGTGCGCAACGCGAAGCCCATCTGTTCGCTGGTGTAGGAGGACTCGTCGTCATTGTCCGTGTTGGTCGCGAACACGTCGAAGCCGGCCATGATCGGCAGCCCCATGAAATAGGGGTTGGTGAAGCCGAAATCGATGTTCTGGCGCTTCAGGCTGGCGGTCGTGTCGATGCGGACATTGTAGCCCTTGCCGAGGAAGTTGCGTTCCTGCAGCGAGACGGAGCCGACGATCGTTTCCACGGTGGAATAGCCGATCGAGAAGTTGATGGAGCCGGTGGATTTCTCCTGCACTTCCAGCACCAGCACGACACGGTCAGGGGCGGAGCCCTCCTCGTCGCGGAACTCGATCTTCTCGAAGTAGTCCAGCGCGGTCAGGCGGCGGCGGGCTCGCTCGACGACGACGCGGTTATAGGCATCGCCCTCGAACAGCAGCAGTTCACGGCGGATGACCTCGTCCTCGGTGCGGGTGTTGCCGACGATGTCGATGCGCTCGATGTAGGTGCGCGGACCTTCGACGATGTTGTAGCTGATGTTCAGCGTGCCCTCGGCCTCGTTGCGCTGGATGTCAGGATTGACGCGCGCGAAGACGAAACCCTGGCGGGCTGCCTCGAGGGTGAGATTGTCGACGGTACGGTCGACGCGGGTGGCGTCGTAATAATCGCCCACGTCGGTGCGGACCTTGGCGATCAGTTCATCGGATTCGAGCTGTGCCTCGCCCATGTTTACGGCGACGTCCGCCACCTTGTAGCGCTGGCCTTCCTCGATCGCGTAGGTGATCACGAAGCCTTCGTTCTCGAGGACGGCGTCTGCCGAGACCACGCGCACATCCGCGAAGCCGTTGCGCAGGTAATAGCGGCGCAGCAGTTCCTTGTCGTATTCAAGGCGGTCGGGGTCATAATTGTCGTTGCGGTTGAAGAACTTCCACCAGGAATGCTCCTGGGTGCCGACGATGCCCTTCAGCTTGCCGTCATCGAATGCGGTGTTGCCCACGAAGTCGATGCGCTTGACCTTGGTCTCGTCGCCCTCCTGGATCTCGAACACCAGGTCGACGCGGTTCTGCGGCAGGCGGATGATCTTGGGGGAGACCTTGACGGAATAATATCCGGAGCGGCGGTACACGGCGATGACGCGGTTGACGTCGCTCAGCACCTTGGCGCGCGTGAACATCATGCGCTCACGCAGTTCGACTTCCTTGGCGAGATCGGAATCCTTGACCTCGCTGTTGCCCTCGAAGTTCACCTGATTGATCATCGGGTTTTCTTCGACACGCACGACGAGCGTATTGCCGCGGCGGGTGATCTGCACGTCGGAGAACAGGCCCGTCTGGAACAGGGCCTTGACCGATGCGTCGATCTTGTCCGGATCCGCATAGTCGCCGGGGGAAAGCGTCACATAGGAGAGGACGGTATCGTTCTCGACACGCTGGTTGCCTTCCACGACGATGGAAGAGACCGTTTGCGCATGGGCAGACGAAACCATCATGCGCGGCGCAACGACGGGCGCCGCAAACATCAGGGCGAGGGCCAATACTGCCGACAAAACACACTTATTACGCATCAATTGGCCATCCGTTCGCAAGCCGTCCAAAAAGAATCCCTGCCACTGTGCCCGTTTTAGCTGCGTCGCGCAGGTTTGCAAATGAAACTTCCCGCACTTTCAACCGCCGAACCAGACCGTTGCAACCCTGACGAGGTCGTTCCATGTGCCAACAACCATCAGCATGATCACCAGCGAAAAACCGATGCGGAACCCCCACTCCTGCGCGTGTTCGCCGAGGGGTTTTCCGCGCACGGCCTCGATGGCGTAGTAGACCAGGTGGCCACCATCCAGCATAGGGATTGGGAAAAGGTTAATCAGACCTATACTGACCGACAAAAACGCGATGACGCTGACGAACTGGAAGAAGCCCACCTGGGCGGCGTCGCCCGCGGCCTTGGCCATGGCGATCGGCCCGCCGAGCTGGTCGGCGCTCTCGCGGCCCGTCACCAGCTTGCCGAGATAGCGGAAGGTGGAGTCGACGATGAACCAGCTGCGTTCGGCTCCGGCCTGCACCGCGTCGAGCGGAGACATCCGTTCATAGCGCACGCCGCCGTCCGGATTGTGCCGCACGCCGAGCAGGCCGATGCGCAGCTTTCCGCCGAAACCGTCCGGCTCTTCCTTGATCTGGGGAACGAGCGTGAGTTCGATCCGCTCGCCGTTGCGGTCGATCACGATGTCGAGCGGGTCTCCGCCGCGGGTCATCACCCGCTGCTGGATTTCACTGAATGTCTCGATCGCGGCGCCGTCGATGGAAACGACGACATCGCCCTTGCGGATGCCGGCCCCTTCCGCGGCGCTGCCGGGGAGCACCTCGTCGACGCGCGGCTCCATGACCGGCGCGCCGACCGTGACGAAGGCCACGGCAAAAATGAAGATGGCGAGGATGAAATTGGCGACCGGGCCGGCGGCGACCACCGCGGCGCGCTGCCAGACGGGCTTTCCGTGGAAGTTGCCCGGATCGTTCTTCGCCCGGGCGACAGCGTCCGCGTCCGGCAGGCTGGCGGCATTGGCGTCGCCCCTGAACTTCACATAGCCGCCGAGCGGGATCCAGCACAGCTTCCAGCGCGTGCCCTTCGCGTCATGCCAGCCCATGATCTCCTTGCCGAAGCCGATGGAGAAGGCCTCGACGTCCACCCCGCACCAGCGCGCGACGAGGAAATGACCGAGTTCATGGATGAACACGATGACGAGGAGCGCCGCCAGGAAGGGGATGGCATAGAACACCCCCGTACTGAACGGCAGATGCAGCATGTTCAAGATATCCATGTCTCGTTCCCTTTGCAGGCAGGCGCGCCTGCGGCCGCCCCCGGATGTTCTTTAACCCTTCGGACGCGGCTTTCCACCATCACCCGGCTAAACGACGGGAGCAATGCGGCAAGAATTCGGCGGAATGAAGTTACCAGACGAGTATTCCCGCCCCGGCATGCTCCACACCCGCCCGCGCCGCCCCGATGATGGCCGCCGCGGTGGCAACGGCGACGAGCCCGTCCACGCGGTCGATCACGCCGCCATGGCCCGGGATGAGGCGGCCCGAATCCTTGACGTCATAATGGCGTTTCATGGCGGATTTGAAGAGATCGCCCCCCTGCTCGACGATGGCCAGCGCTGCCGCGATGAGGACCAGCACCAGCGCCGACTGCAATCCCATGGCCGTGGCCACGGCAAAGGCCGCCAGCGCACTGCCCGCCATGGCGCCCAGGAGCCCGGCCCATGTCTTCTTCGGGCTGATGCGCGGGGCGAGCTTCGGGCCCCCGATGATGCGGCCCGAGAAATAGGCGAATGTATCCGCCGCCCAGACCATGAGCATGACGAGCACGATGGCCGCGATGCCATAGCCGGGATCATCACGCAGGATGACGAGTGCGATGGGCGGAAGCGACACGTAGAGCACGCCGACGTAACGCCATTTCGGTCCAGGGCCGGCCTCCAGCAGGGCGGCGGCGCCGGAGATCAGGGTGATGACGGCGATGGCCAGCAGCCCGCCCGCCAGCCCCACGTCCAGCGGCAGCAACGCGCCGCACATGGCGCCCGCCGCATGGAGGGCGAACTGCACGGGCGACCCCTTGTGGACGATCGTCACCCATTCCAGCGCCATCAGTATGCCGATCAGCGCCACGAAGAGGTGGAACCAGATGCCGCCAACCCACACATCCGCCAGCACCGCAGGGATCAGAACGGCGGCGGACAGGGTCCGCACACCCAGATCGCCCCATTTCGCCCCGCGGTCTGGCTGGCCAGAGGCCATCAGGCCGTCTGAGCCTTGACGCCGCCGAAGCGCCTGTCCCGCATCCTGTACGCATCGATCGCACGGCTCAGGTGCCCGGCGTCGAATTCCGGCCAGTAGTCCGGGATGAAGACGAATTCAGTATAGGCGCACTGCCACAGGAGATAGTTGGACAGGCGCTGTTCGCCGCCGGTACGGATCAGCAGGTCGGGTTCCGGAAGGCCGCCGGTGTCCAGGTGGTTGCCGATGACCGCAGGCGTGATGTCGTCAGGGGCGATATTGCCTTCCGCGACCTTGCGCGCGATGGCCCGCACTGCGCGGGTGATTTCCTGGCGGCTGCCATAGTTGAAGGCGATGACCAGCTTGAGCCCGGTGTTCTCGCGCGTCAGCGTCTCGGCCTCAACGAACATGGTGCGGAGCGAGTTGTCCAGCCCGTCACGGTCGCCGATGACCATGATCCGCACATTGGCCTGGTGAAGTTCAGCCACGTCGGTGCGGATGAAACGGCGGAGCAGTTCGAGGAGGAAGCGAACCTCGGCCGGCGGCCGTGACCAGTTCTCGGCGCTGAAGGAATAGAGGGTGAGCACGCCGATGCCCATGTCGGCCGCAGCCCTCACCGTCCGGCGCAGCGCCTCGACGCCCTGGCGGTGGCCGGCCGAACGCGGCTGGCCGCGCTGCAAGGCCCAGCGGCCATTGCCGTCCATGATGATGGCGACATGGCGTGGCACGTCCTCGACCTGACCGCTGGCTGTCATGGTTTGGGCAATCCTCAAACCTGCATGATTTCTTGTTCTTTGGTCTTGAGGACCTGCTCGATCTCCTTGATCGTGTCGTCGGTCATCTTCTGGACCTCGTCGGCCTTCTTCTTGTGGTCATCCTCGCTCATGAGGTGAGCCTTCTCCAGCTGCTTCAGATGGTCCATGCCATCACGGCGCACGTTGCGCACGGCCACGCGCGCCTTTTCAGCGTACTGATGTGCCACCTTCACGAGTTCCTTGCGGCGCTCCTGAGTGAGGTCGGGCATGCGCAGACGGATCACCTGGCCCTCCGTCTGGGGGTTCAACCCCAGGTTAGAAGCACGGATGGCCTTCTCGACGGCGACCACGAGGCCCCTGTCCCACACGTTGATCTGCAGCATGCGGGGCTCCGGCACCGAGATGGAGCCGACCTGGGCGAGCGGCATGTTGGCGCCATAGGCATCGACATGGATGGGCTCCAGAAGGCTCGAGGAGGCGCGGCCGGTGCGCAGGCCTCCGAAATCATGCTTCAGCGCCTCGACGGCGCCGTGCATGCGCCGTTTGATGTCCTGCGCGTCATAGGGTTGGGGCTGGGCCATGGCTTCAATCCTTCGTCACTGTCGTAAACAGCCCGCCGCCATTGACCACATCGACAATGGCGCCGGGCTTTCTGATTGAGAAGACAACTACCGGAATCCCGTTATCCCGCGCAAGGGTAATGGCGGCCGGATCCATGATGCGGAGGTCCCTGGAGAGGATTTCGTTGAAGGTGATCCTGTCATAACGGCGCGCATCCGGGCTGGTCTTGGGGTCCGCGGAGTAGACGCCATCAACGCTGGTGCCCTTGAACAGCGCGTCACAGCCCAGTTCGGCGGCCCTGAGTGCCGCCCCGGTGTCCGTGGTGAAGAAGGGAAGGCCGGTACCCGCCGCGCAGATGATCACCCTGCCCGCCTCGAGATGGTGGATGCCCTTGGCGCGCGAATAGGTTTCGCAGACGGTGGGCATGGCGATGGCCGAGAGCACCCGGGTGTCCATGCCCTTGCGCGTCAGCACGCCCTGCATGGCGAGCGCGTTCATCACGGTTGCCATGATGCCCATGTGGTCGGCCGAGACGCGGTCCATGCCCTTCGCGGCGCCGGCAAGGCCCCGGAAGATGTTGCCGCCGCCGATGACGAGGGCGAGCTGAGCGCCCGTCGCCGCACAGGCCAGCACCTCATCCGCCAGCCGCCCGACCGTATCGAGGTCGATGCCATAGGGTTGGTCGCCCATCAGCACTTCGCCGGAGAGCTTGAGCAGGATGCGCTTGTATTTGGGTGATGACATTGGGTGAGACCAGGCTGTTTCGCGAAAGCCCTATCTAGGCGCAGCCGACTGATTCGTCACAGCTGCCATCCCGGAGACGAATGGGGGTCCAGCGCACGCCCCCGGCCCAGAGCGCACAGCGGCACGTAAAGAACACGCCTGGATTTGCCGTTCCGCCAATTCGCAAGCGTGCCTTTCCATCGCCTTTTCCTAGCCTTCTTGGGCACTTATCAGATGACGACGATCACTTAACTTCAGGCGCTGAATTAATTCGGGCCGCTCATGCCGTTCTCGACGCCCCACACCATGCTCGCCGCCGTTGGCCGCAGGCTGGAAGAATTCGCCGCGACACTGGGCATTGACCTGCCGCCGCTGGCGCGCGGCGTCGGGATCGATCCGGCGCTGCTCGGCAAGCCGGATGTGCGCATCAGCCTCGGGGCCTTCATGCGGCTGATGCATCTTCTTGAAATCGTCAGCAACGATGACTGCATCGGGCTGCGTTACGCGGTTTATTTCCGGCGCGGCGATTCCGGGCCCTTCGGCTTCGCCATCCTGCACGCGCCCAATCTGCGCGAGGCGCTGAGGATTTACCGCAGCTATCAGCGGATCGTGGCGGACCATACGTTCTTCGATCTCACCGAAGATGCCAGGGAGGTTACGGTTCGCTGGCGCTACTCGCGCCTGCTGGATTATCCGGCACAGTACACCGACTTGCACGCCGCGCTGATGCTGAAGATCCTGCGTTCGTTCATGGGGCCGGACTGGTATCCGAAGCGGGTCGAATTCCTGCGGAGCCGGCCAAAATTCCCCGGGCTGCACCAAGCTTACTTCGGCCCGGACATCACCTTCAATGCCGCCATGAACAATGTGGTCTTTTCCGCCAGCCTGCTCGACAGCCCGGCGGCAGCGGCTGACCCGCGGCTCTTCGAAATGATGGAAAAGTCCTGCCAGGCGTCGCTCGCCGAGATCGAAAGGACCAAGGACATGCGCCTTCAGCTGCGTGAACACATCATGTCCGTCTTGCCGATGGGCCAGGCGAACCTGCCCAGGATCTCCGCCGAGATGGGGCTCGGCGAACGCAGCCTGCAACGCCGCCTCGCGGAACTCGGCACGAGTTTCGAAAAGCAGGTGGAGGAGACGCGGCGGGACCTGTCCGACCGGCTGCTCGTCACCGACACCCCGCTGTCCGAAATCAGCTATCTCTGCGGATATTCGAATGCGAGCGCCTATTCGCGCGCCGCGAAGGCCTGGTACGGGGTTGCGCCCCAGGAATTCAGGAAGAGTCTGAGAAAGTAGCGCACTTCACATTTCACGACAGGACGGCTGCTTCGCGTCGTCCCGTGAGATGGAACTTCCCGGTCTCTGAGCCTAGAGCGACACGCCCGCCGCCCCGCTCGCCATGAGTGGATGCAAGACGGCGCAACAGCTTCCATGCAGAGAGACATCCCATGATCAAGAGACAAGACAGTTCGTCCGACCGGTCCCGGTCAGCGCATCTGATGCTCGTGGCGGCCGTGATCGACGGGCTGCGCCGCGAGATCAGCGCCTACATCGACGAGGCAGCACGTCGGCAATATGAGCGGCTGAGCGAGGACCTGCGCCGATGCGCCTTCTCCGCCAAGATCAGCGAGACCGCCTGAGCCATGAAGGCCCACGCCTATGAGCAGATCATCATCGCGGGGGGCGATGAGGACGTGACGTCAGCCGAACTCTTCGACTGGATCTCGCCGCTGCTGGCCGGCATCCCGGGCGGCAAATGGATGAGCTGCCAGCTCGAGCTCGGCCCTGAACACGAGGTGCTGGCCCGCTTCCGGCAGGGCGGCAGCGACCTCGTCCTCAACCTGTCGCTCGATGCCAATGCGGAGGCGACGCGCGAGGTGATTTCGAACCTTCCCCGCGCCCAGTCCCTGACCATGGTGCTGCTCAACGACTTCGCCAGCCAGGCGGTGACGCTTCTCGACGGAATCGCACGCTGGCTGAACATCTATGAACTGCGCGAGCGGGAGATTGCGCCGGTCCTCAAGCTCATCGAAATGCTCGAGACGGAGACGATGGCCACCGCCTGACGCGGCGTGGAACCCGGAAGCCGGACAGGACTTCACTCATCCACAGATGGAGAGTTGCGTGTCCCCGGCCATTGAGACGCCTATCGAGGACTTCGGCCAGATCATCATCGCCGGCGGCGATGAGGAGACGAGCCCGTCAGAGCTGATCGACTGGGTTCATCCGGTGCTCGCCGGAATTCCGGCCGGCCTCTGGCTCACCTGCGAAATCACCGCGGCGAGCCGCGGCTGCCTCACCGCGCGGACCAGGCGGGGCACGGGCGCCCCGCACCTGGCGCTTTGCCGCACGGTGCCGCGCCGCAATGCAAGGCCGGTGTGCCGGCTGCTGCCGGTGCCGCCGCCCACGGCCGTGATCCTGCTGAACGACCACGCGGCGCAGGTGATGACGCTGCTGGACGGCATGGCAGCCTGGCTCAACGTCTTCGAGACGGGCGATCCGTGCCTGCGCCCGATCATCCGCCTGCTGAACGATTATGCCGGGCCCGCGCTTCCTGCCAGGCGGGAGCGGCGAAGCGCCGCCGGAAAATGACTCCACCAAAGAAAAAGGGCCCCGGTGAGGGGCCCTTTCCAATGTGATGAGAAGGTCCGGCGCTTACTGGCCGCCCGACATCTTGGCGACTTCGGCCGCGAAGTCGTCTTCCTTCTTCTCGATGCCCTCGCCGAGCTGCATGCGCACGAAGCCCGTGAGCTTCACGTCGGCACCGGCGGCCTTGGCGGCCTCGGCGACGGCCTGCGTCACGGTCTTGGCGCCGTCATGCACATAGGCCTGCTCGAGGAGGCAGTTCTCCTTGGCGAAGGTCTTGAGGCCCGACGCCACGATCTTCTCCATCACGTTGGCGGGCTTGCCGGCGTTCTTCTCTTCGAGAATGGCCGACTCGCGGGCCAGCACGTCGGCGGGCACCTGCTCCAGCGTCAGCGCGACCGGGTTGGTCGCGGCGACGTGCATGGCGAGCATGCGGCCGAACTCGGCCAGCGAGGCCTTGTTGCCGGTCGACTCCAGCGCCACGATGACGCCGATCTTGCCGGCGCCCGGGGCGATCTGGTTGTGCACGTAGGAGCCAATCACGCCGTCGCTGACCGTGAGGGCCGAGGTGCGGCGCACCGTCATGTTCTCGCCGATGGCGGCGACCATCTCGGCCACGTATTCGGCCACGGCGTGGGACGAGCCCGGCACGTGCATGGTCTTGAGCTTCTCGGTATCGCCGTTGGCGTTGAGCGCCAGCTTCGAGATCTCAGCGACCATGGCCTGGAACTTGTCGTTGCGGGCCACGAAGTCGGTTTCCGAGTTGACCTCGACCACCGCACCCGTGGTGCCATTGACGGCCACGGCGACGAGGCCTTCGGCGGCGACGCGCGTCGACTTCTTGGCGGCCTTGGCGAGGCCCTTGGCGCGCAGCCAGTCGACGGCGGCTTCCATGTCGCCATTGGTGGCGGCGAGCGCCGCCTTGCAATCCATCATGCCCACGCCGGTCTTCTCGCGCAGGTCCTTCACCATCGCAGCCGTGATCTCGGCCATGTTCTACCTCTTGTGATTTGAAATGATGAGGCCCGCCGCGTTTACGGCAGGCCCCGAGACGATTTGATGACGGTCCGGGACCGGAATCAGGCGGCCGGCAGCTCCTCGGGGAGCGGCTCTTCAGCGGCGCCGATGTCGAGGCCGGAACCGGTCTGGGCCATCGAGATGCCCTCGATGCAGGCGCGGCTGATCAGGTCGCAGTAGAGGGCGACCGCACGGCCCGCGTCGTCATTGCCCGGGATCGGGTAGGTGACGCCGGCGGGGTCCGAGTTGGTGTCGATCACCGCGATCACCGGAATGCCGAGACGGTTGGCTTCCTTGATGGCGATCTGCTCCTTGTTGGTGTCGATCACGAACAGGAGGTCGGGAACGCCGCCCATGTCCTTGATGCCGCCGAGCGCCTTGTCGAGCTTTTCCTTGGTGCGGGTGAGCTCGAGCATTTCGCGCTTCGTCAGGCCCGAGTGCTCCTTGCCGAGCGTGTCGTCGGTGGTGCGCAGCGTCTTGATCGAGTGCGAGATGGTCTTCCAGTTGGTGAGCGTGCCGCCGAGCCAGCGGGAGTTCACGTAGTACTGGGCCGAACGCTTGGCCGCGTCCGCGACCTGCTCGGCCGCCGAGCGCTTGGTGCCGACGAACAGCACGCGGCCGCCCTTGGACACGGCGTCAGCCACGGCGAGGAGCGCCTGGTGCAGCAGCGGAACGGTCTGGGAGAGGTCGATGATGTGGATGCCGTTGCGGCTTCCGTAAATGTAGTTGCGCATCTTCGGGTTCCAGCGGTGGGTCTGGTGGCCGAAGTGCACGCCAGCTTCGAGCAGCTGGCGCATGGTGAATTCAGGCAGTGCCATGCGGGTACGGTCCTTTTCCGGTTGATCCGCCGCGGAGAGAGTGACCGGGTCGCCCCGGCACCGGATGGATCTGGCACTATGTGGAGGCCGAAGCCTCATGTGCCGGAGCCTGTCTCCGCGTGTGAGTTGCAGTTAACGGGGCGGCGTATATCCCTCCTCCGCCGCGAAAGCAAGGCCCCGTTCCGGGCGCACGAAGCGCTGGTAGAGCCAGCCGATGCCGACGAGGCAGAGGCCGAGCCCCACGAAGCTGGCGATCCGGAACAGTCCCTCGAGGTTCGACAGGTCGCCGATGAACACCTTGAGGACGACGAGCGCCAGAACGCCCAGCCCTGCCATGCGCACCGCCTGCCGCCCGAGCCTGATGCCCGCCACGAAGAGCGCCAGCGCGAAGACGAGCCAGACGGCGGAATAGGCATAGGTTTCCGCCAGCGACTGCGACCCCGCCTCCATGATGGCGCCCTGGAAGACGCGCTTGGTCTCCAGCGTGACATAGGCGAAGAGCAGCACCAGCGCGAGGCCGTAGGCGGCGGGCCTGAGATCTTCCCAGCCGATGGCGCCGAGCCTCCTGGCGATGAGGCCGATGAGGGGCACAGGTGCGAGATAGGCGAGCAGCAGCGCGTTGAAGACGATGCCGCCGGGCACCGGGTCTTCCGTGACCACGGGGTTCAGCGCCAGGAGGCTCAGCAGCACCACCGCGGCGGCGGACAGGCCGAGCAGGATGCGGGCGCCCCACAGCGAGATGACCGAGGAATAGAGGCTCTGCCGGTGCATGAGCCCATAGGCCGCGCCCGCCCAGGTGAGGACATGCGCCGCCATTTCAAGGAACTGCGGTGCCTCGTAGAAGAAGCCGCCGCCGATCAGCACCCTCGTCTCGAGCGAGACCAGCGAGATCAGGAGGCCGAGGCTGATCCCCTCCAGCGCGGCGGCGGAGCGAGGATGGCCGTATCCCCGGGCCAGCCTGCCGGCGATGAAGAAGAAAAGGGCCGGAAGCCCGTAGCCATAAAGCACCCAGTGCTGGCCGAGGGGCAGGCTGCGGTCATCGAACCACAATTCCCTGGACAGGAAGAGGCGGAGCGTGGCGAGTGTCGCTACGGCGACGGCGATGGGGCCCATGAGGCGCGGCTTCAATACGCCCGTGAGCGCCGCGTAGATAAGCGCCAGGCCTGCGATGGCGAGGGTGAGCCATATGCCGTCGAACAGGCGGTCGAGCCCCATGACGAGAAGTGCCGCCGCTCCCGCGGCGAGAAGCCCTGCGCCAAGGTCATCGCCCCCGGCGCGGCGGCTCCAGGCCAGGGTGGCGAGAAGCAGGAGGATCGCAAGGCCGAAGCCCAGCGCGGCCCAGCTCACCGGAGCGAGCAGGACATCCGCCCTGGCCCAGGCGGCCCACAAGAACAGGAAGCCCGCGCCGCCGCCCAGCGCACCCCAGAAGCGCTTTTCCGCATGCAGCAGGACGCCCGCGCCGCCGATGACCGTGAAGACCGCGGCGGCCGCCAGCATCCAGCGCAGGTAGCGCTGGGAGTCCGGGCTGAAGGAATTGCTCCAGCTCCAGAAGCCGTTCTCATCCAGCGTCATGGCGTGGAAGGCGGCGTCCCGCCAGCCGGCGAGCACCAGAAGCATGACCAGCGCCGCCGCGGGCGAAAGCCAGGAAAGCCCCCGCCCCGCCCAGGCCAGCACGACGAGGAGGCCGGTGTTGACGGCGAGCAGCAGGAGCGCTGCGGCCATGTGGTCCGCCCGGAAGGCGAGCGCCGAGAGAATGAGCATGGCCGCCGCCTGCCCCGCGAGGCCGACGCCGCGGGGCGAACCGAAGCCTCCCCCGGCTTCCCGCAGAAAGGAAAGGCCTGAGAGCCCGAACACCGCGACAAGGCCGGTCGCGAGCGCCGACAGCCCGATGGGCCAGACATCCGCCGGGTCGAAGGGCCCGATCAACCACAGCAGGCTCCACAGCAGGCTGCCGGCAATGGCGGCATGGCCCAGCCACCACCATGTGCGCCCCCGCAGCGTGAGGATGGAGGAAGCCAAGATGATCACCAGATAGGGGAAGAAGCCCCACGCCGAAGGATCAGCCGAGGGGATCAGCATCGGCGTGACATAGGAGCCGAGAAGCCCGAGTGCCGCGATGAAAGGCCCCTGCCAGCGCGAGAGCGCCAGCGCGCCCAGCCCCACCGCCGCCAGGCCGAGGAAGGCGGCCGAGGGATCAAGAATCTCGTAAAGCGCATAGGCCGCGAAGATCGCGGCGAAGAGCACCGCGAGGCCCGCCGCCGAGAGGGCCGCAGGCACGTAGTTGGGCGCCGCCCCTTCGGCGGGCGGCGAGCGGCGCCTCACCCAGTCGCCCGCGCCAATGAGGGCGAAGCCGGCGAGGAGCCCCAGAACCACCTGCAAGGCTGGCGAAATGAGGCCATTGTCATAGGCATATTTGACGAAGAGCAGCCCGCCGATGGCGATCGCCACGCCGCCGATCCACACGAACCAGCGCCCCGCCAGCGCCTGCTCCACGTCCCGCGCCGTGGCGGGCGGGGCGTGAGGGGGAGCGGATGGAGGAACGGCCCCTCCGCTCCAGGCCGCGGAGGTGAAGGCGGGTTCCGCCGTCACGGGCGGGACCGCGGTTTGATCCGCAGCGGCAGGGCTGGGCGCGCCGGGCAGCTTCAGCCGGTCCACTTCCTCGCGCAGCCTGGACACGGCGAGCTGGAGCTTGCCCATCCGGTCATAGGCCAGAAGTGCGACGACCAGCGCCGCAAAGGCGATCAGAAAGCCGAAACCGTCCATGCCCATACTCCTGCCCGCTCCGCGCAAAATACACGGTTGCATCGAAAAGTGGAAACTGGCTAAAGCCCGGCGCCATGGCCTCGCGCGACGACATACGCCTCACCCTGGAAGCGTCACATCCCGTCACCTGGGAGATCTCGGAGGGCCTCGTTCCCTACCCGGAAGCCATGGCGCGGATGGACGCGCATGTGGACGCCATCTCGCGCGGCACGGAAGCGGAACGCGTCTGGCTGCTCGAGCATCCGCCGCTCTACACCGCAGGCACCTCCGCGCATGAGGAAGACCTGGTGGAGCGCGACCGCTTCCCGGTGTTCAAGGCCGGGCGCGGCGGGCAATACACCTATCATGGCCCCGGCCAGCGCGTGGCTTACGTGATGCTGGACCTGAAGCGCCGCGGCGGCGACGTGCGCGCCTTCGTGGCGGCCCTGGAGCAATGGGTCATCGACACGCTGGACGAGTTCAACGTGAAGGGCGAGCGGCGCGAGGACCGTGTGGGCGTATGGGTGCGGCGCGGCGCCCGGGAGGACAAGATCGCGGCGATCGGCATCCGTGTGCGCCACTGGGTGACGTTCCACGGCATCTCGATCAATGTCGAGCCCGACCTGTCCCATTTTGGCGGCATCGTGCCCTGCGGAATCCGCGAGCACGGGGTGACGAGCCTCGTGGACCTCGGCCTGCCGGTGACAATGGAAGACGTGGACGTGGCGCTGAAGAAGCACTTCCGCCTGATCTTCGGCGGAAGTGCGTGACGCCTCACTGGCTCTTGGCGGCGGGGGGCAGCGGCATCGGCTTCATCGGCGGCAGGCCGAACTCCTTCCGCGCCTGGTTGACGAAGGGGCTGCAGGCGCCGCGCTCCAGATAGCCGTTGAAGGCGATGAAGGGCGTTGCCCGCTGCGCCGCCGGATGATCCACATAGAACTTGGTGATGGCCTGCGCGACGTTGGCCGCCTTGAGCTTCAGCGCCATGGCGCAGCCCCTGAGCCCCGCCGAGCGCGCCGCGGTGAAGGGATCGTCGTTCACGATCACCGTCATCACGTCGAAGATCGCCATGGCATAGGCGGCCTGACCGTCCGGACCCAGCCTCTGCCACTCCTTGTAGTCCTTGACGAAGTCGGCCTGCGCCGGAAGGGAGAGCGCCGCCAGTGCAAGCAGCGGAACGAGGGGACGGAACAGGCGGCGCATCAGGAACTCCATGAAATTCAAATCACGAGTATCGGCCCTGTCCGCCCCGCTGTCCATGCATGGCCTTTAAATGTGACTTGAAGTGTTACATAAGCGTGGTAACCCTCCCGCCTGCAACCGAAAGGACCTGTGATGAAGCTTTATTACTCGCCCGGCGCCTGCTCCCTCGCCCCGCATATCGTGCTGAACGAACTGGGCTCCTCCTATGAACTGGAGAAGGTGGACCTTGCCGCCAAGAAGACGGAGACGGGCGCTGATTTCGCGGAGGTGAACGGCAAGGGCTATGTGCCCACCCTGGACCTCGGCAAGGGCGAGATCCTGACCGAAGTCTCGATCATCCTGCAGTACCTCGCCGACAAGGCGCAGAATTCCGGCCTGCTGCCCGCCTTCGGTTCCATGGAGCGCTACCGTGCCATGGAGACGCTGAACTTCATCGCCTCCGAACTGCACAAGGGCATCGGCGGCTTGTTCAACCCGGCCATGCCCGAGGACGGCAAGAAGGCCATCATCGACCGCGTCAAGCGCCGCCTCTCCTGGCTCGATGCGCAACTGGCGAAGAAGCCCTATCTGCTGGGCGAGAATTACTCCGTGGCGGATGCCTATGCCTTCACCGTGCTCGGATGGAGCAAGTGGGTGAACCTCGACCTGTCAGCCTATGCCCACGTCGTGGCCTATCTCGACCGCGTCGGCGCCCGCCCCGCGGTGCAGGCGGCGCTGAAGAAGGAAGGGCTGGTCTGACCGGATACAAATGGATGCCCCGGTCATGCCGGGGCAAGGTGAACCATTTGCACTGACTGTCATCTTCGCCGGGCTTCACCCGGCGATCCTTTTTCCGAACGTCACACCGTCGGCCACACCTCGAAGCCCTTCCACTCACCGGGCGGATGGGGTGTGGTCTTCACGTCCTTCACGAGGGACATGCGAGGGCCCCTGTGGCAGGCCACGACGATGCTCTGCACGTCCTCCTCCTCGCCGGAGAAAACCGCCTCGACGGAACCGTCGCTGCGGTTGCGCACCCAGCCCCTGAGGCCGCGCGCCTTCGCCTCGCGCTCCAGGAAGGCGCGGAAACCCACGCCCTGCACCCTGCCCTCCACGATCACATGAAGGGCAGCGGTGGTCACGCGAATTCCATGATGACGGCGTCGACCTGCAGGCTGTCGCCCTGTTTGGCGTTGATGGACTTCACCGTCACGTCACGCTCGGCGCGCAGGATGTTCTCCATCTTCATCGCCTCGACGATGGCGAGCGGCTCTCCCGCCTTCACCTCCTGGCCGACAACCGCCGGAATGGCGATGACGAGGCCCGGCATGGGGCACAGCAGCTTCTTGGACGTGTCCGCCGCGACCTTCTCCGGCATCAGCCTGGCAAGCTCGGCCTCGCGCTCGGTATAGACCTGGGCTTCCAGCACGACGCCGCGATAGGACAGCTTGTAGCCGTTGAGGATGCGCTTCACCTGCACCGTCACCTTGCCCTGGCCCAGGTCGGCCGCGAAAACGGGCATTCCGGGCGTCCAGCCGCTGGCATCGGCCAGCGCGTCCGTGCCCTGCGAAATGGTGACGGGAATCCAGTCCTTGCCCAGCTTCACGATGCGCGAGGTGGCGAACTTCACGCCATTGCCGGCCATCTGGCCGTTGATGAGGCGCTTGCGCCGGTTCTCCACATGGTCCAGCACGGTGGCGGCCCTGGCCAGGGTTTCCTTGATCTCGGGCGTGATCTCATGCCCCGTGAAGCCGCCGGGGAATTCCTCCGCGATGAAGCCGGTGGAGAGCGCGCCGGACTGCCAGCGCGGGTTCTCCATGATGGCAGAGAGGAAGGGCACATTGTGCTGGATGCCCTCGATGTAGAAGGCGTCGAGCGACCCGGCCATCTGGCTGATGGCCTGCGCGCGGGTCGGCGCATGGGTGCAGAGCTTGGCGATCATCGGATCGTAGTAGATCGAGATCTCGCCGCCCTCATAGACGCCCGTGTCGTTGCGGACGGTGATGCCGTCAGCCGAGCGTTCCGCCGGTGGACGGTACTTCACGAGACGGCCCGTGGAGGGGAGGAAGTTGCGGTACGGGTCTTCCGCGTAGATGCGGCTTTCGACGGCCCAGCCCTTCAGGGTCACATCCTGCTGCCTGATCTTCAGTTCCTCGCCGGCGGCGACGCGGATCATCTGCTCCACCAGGTCGATGCCGGTGATGAGTTCCGTCACCGGATGCTCCACCTGCAGGCGGGTGTTCATCTCGAGGAAGAAGAAGGAGCGGTCCTGGCCGGCGACGAACTCCACCGTGCCGGCGGAATCATAGTTCACGGCCTTGGCCAGCGCCACGGCCTGTTCGCCCATGGCCTTGCGGGTCTTCTCGTCGAGCAGCGGCGAGGGCGCTTCCTCGATGACCTTCTGGTTGCGGCGCTGGATCGAGCATTCGCGCTCGCCCAGATAGATCACGTTGCCGTGCTTGTCGCCCAGCACCTGGATTTCGATGTGGCGCGGGTTGACGATGAACTTCTCGATGAACACCCGGTCATCGCCGAAGGAGGACTTGGCCTCGGACTTGGCGCGGGTGAAGCCTTCCTTCACTTCCGACTCGGAATAGGCGATGCGCATGCCCTTGCCGCCGCCGCCGGCGGAGGCCTTGATCATGACCGGATAGCCGATTTCGGTGGCGATCTTCACCGCCTCGTCGGCATCCTCGATGATGCCCATGTAGCCGGGAACGGTCGAGACCTTGGCGGCCGCGGCCGCCTTCTTCGATTCGATCTTGTCGCCCATGGCGTCGATGGCGCCGGGGTTGGGGCCGATGAAGGTGATGCCCGCCTCCGCCAGCGCCTTCGGGAAGGCCGAGCGTTCGGACAGGAAGCCATAGCCGGGGTGGACCGCCTCCGCCCCCGTCCTGCGGCAGGCCTCCACGATCTTGTCGATCATCAGGTAGGACTGGGCGGCGGCCGGCGGGCCGATATGCACCTTCTCATCCGCCATCTCGACATGCAGCGCACGGGCATCGGCGTCGGAATAGACGGCCACCGTGCCGATGCCCATCTTGCGGGCGGTCTTGATGACGCGGCAGGCGATTTCACCACGGTTGGCGATCAGAATTTTCTTGAACATGGAACCCCAAATGCCTTTTCAGGCGGCGGTTTTAGACCGAACGGCCTGCCCCGGCAATCACACCAAAGGCGAGGACTCCGCTGGGCCTCCCCAAACTTTCCACCACAGCCGCCCCGGCTTGCGCTATAGGCCCCCGCATGAGCGAGCCAAACGACATCATTTACGGCGTCCACCCCGTGGCCGAGGCGCTGAAGAACCCGAAGCGCAAGATCTATTCCCTGAAGGCCTCGAAGAACGCCGCCGACCGGCTGGCGGCCGAAATCGCCGCCCGCGGCATAACGCCGGAAATCGTGCACCCCAACGTGCTGGACCGGCGGCTGGGCGAGGACGCCGTTCACCAGGGCCTCCTGATCGAGGCCAAGCCCCTGAACCAGCCGCGCCTCGACCAGATCGAGAAATCCGGCATCGTGGTGCTGCTCGACCAGGTGACGGACCCGCACAACGTGGGCGCCATCCTGCGCACCTGCGCGGCCTTCAACGTGACCGCCCTCGTGGCCACGGCGCGCCACAGTCCGGAGGCCTCCGCCGTACTCTTCAAGTCCGCCTCGGGCGCCTATGAGCACGTGCCCTTCGTGAAGGTCACCAACCTCGCCCGCGCCATGCAGGAACTGAAGGACTGCGGCTTCCGCATCCTCGGGCTGGACAGCGAAGCGCCGGAGGACATCGCGGCCGTGGACCGCACCCCCCCCGTGGCCATCGTGCTGGGCGCGGAGGGCAAGGGCCTGCGCCAGCTGACGCGCGACAGCTGCGACCATCTCGTCCGCCTGGACATGAACGGCCCCATCCGCAGCCTCAACGTCTCCAACGCCTGCGCCGTGACGCTCTACGCACTCACCCGCTGAGGGCGGCCAGCTCTCAGAAGGCGGCCCGGAAACTCATCGAGGCTTCGAGGCCGTGGTTGTGGGCCGGGTCTTCGCCGATGGCCGCGGCATAGCTGGCGCGCAGGTTCAAGCCGGAGGCCTCGCCAACCGCCCAATCGAGCCCCAGTTCCGCTTCCACCCAATCATCCGGCAGGCGGGTCTTGCGCTCCTCGCCATCCACCTTCACCCGCTGCACCGATATGAACTCATGCTCATAACCGAGCCTGGCCGAGAGCCGCGGCAGCGGCGAGGAGCCAGGCTCCGGCGATTGCCACGCCAGATGAAGCTGCCCCGTGCGCGAGGTGCCGCCAACCCCCTCGATCAGGAAGCCGAGGCTGTCACGGAAGTCCGGCGCGCTCACATCGCCCATCTGAAACTGCGCGCCGGGGATCAGCCGCCCGAAAGCGCCGACGTCGAACACATGGCCGAGTTCGGCGGAAGCCGCGGTGGCGAAGGCCACCACATCCGCCTCGGCCGGCGCTGGCCCGCCCACTTCGATCTCGCTCTCAACCCGCATCACCGAGGCCTGAAGGTCGAGGTAGCTGCCCTGCCCCGCGAGGTACAGCGCCGTCACGCCCAGCCCATACCCTTCGGGCGTCAGGGAGGAGTCACCCAGACGGTTGTCGATGTCCGCGTCCGAACGGGCATGGCGCAGATAGCCGCCGACAAGCGCATGGCCGCCATTTTCAAAATCACCTGCCGCGTCGAAGCCAAGCTTCACCGAAACCCGGTCAGACCCGTAACGGTCACCGTTCTCAGCCTCCACATTGCCGCGCCCGCCCTCGATCTGTAGCCAGGGGCCAGCCGAAGCGAACACCGGCATCGGCCCGCCCGCATCCAGCGCGCCCGTCCGCGACGCCGGCATGCGCCCCGCATAGCGTTCGATCAGCCCCGGAAGCCGCGCGAAATCCTCGGCGATCACATGGGGCGCACCCTCATAGAGCGCCCCCAGCGAATCGACCACCGAGGAGACGAGATAGAAGTTCCGGTTGCCGCCCGCCGCTCCGCCGAAGTCGAGTTCGTACTCGAATGCGCCCACGAGGATCGGGCCCGCCAGCACGAAGGAACCGGCCTCCGCCGCGCCGCCCACGTCCACAAGCAGAATGCCGTCACCCGTGGTCGCCTTGCCCAGACCCGACGTCAGATTGTTCACCACGAGCCTGGTCTGGCCGGTCACATCGCCGCCGATCACCAGATGGTCCGCCTGTTGCGGGCTGCCCGCCAGCGCCGCCTCCAGGATCACCGTGCCGCCACCGCCGAAGCTGCCCGTCACCACCAGCGCATCACCCGCCGTACCCGGTGCCGAGCCCCGAATCCAGCACCCGCAGCGTGCTGCCCGCCGCGATGTTCAGCAGCCCCGTATCGAGCGTGCCCGCCATGCCGGCGATGCTGCCCTGTGTGAGATGGACCTCTTCCCAGCCGGTCAGCGTGGTGGTGGGATCGGCGTTGAACTGCAAGCCCTCAAAAAAACAGCCGGTCCCGGCCCATGCCGCCGCCGCCATCGAGTAGCAGCGTGCCGTCATATTCCGCCGCGGACACCGCCGCCGTGTCAGCACCATTGTCGCCATGGAAGCTGCTCATGATACCGGCGAGCCAGATCAACAGGTCATCGCCCTCACCCGCCGACACCGCGCCCGTCACCGCCGCGCCGTCCAGCGTGACCGCGTCATTGCCCGCGCCGAGGCTGACGCCGCCGGCCTCCCTCACCACCGCGCCACCGGACAGGGTCAGGATGTCGTTCCCGCCGAACAGCATCACGGAGCCGACATCCGCGGAACCGGACAGGGCGACCGTATCGATCCCGCCGTCACCGTAGATGATGCCCGTCACCGTGCCCCCGGTCATGGTGACGCTGTCCTGATCGTTCGTTGAAGGGTTCGAGGTGTTGCCGAGGATCAGGTCGCGGCCCACCGTGCCGCCGGTCATGGTGAAGCTGTCCGGCCCGGCGCCGAAGGTGATGCTGCCCGCGACGGAGGCATTCGCCAGCGATCCGGCATCATTGCCCGTGCCGAAGGAAACGCTGCCCACAGAGCCGGACGTCAGGGTTACAGTGTCGGCATCGTCGCCGCCGATGATCGCCTGTTCCACTCTGCCGCCGTCGAGCAGAATGTCATCGCTGCCTGCCCCGCCATCGACGTTCAGCCGGACCGAACCGCCAAGCAGCCGCGCGGTGTCATTGCCTGCGCCAAGCGCCACGCCGGTGTTGCCCGTCACCCGCGCGGTGTCACTCAGCGTGAACACATCGGCGCCGCCGAGCAGCAGCAGGTTGGCAGCCCGTGCGGTGCCGGAAAGACCGACCGTGTCAACGCCAGAGCTGCCGAAGACCGTGCCGGCCACAGTGCCACCGGTCATGCTGAAGACGTCGGCATCGGTCGCAACGGACGAGGGACTTTCACCCAGCATGAGATCGGCGCTCAACGTGCCACCGGCCATGGTGAGTTCGTCCGCCCCGGTGCCGAGCGTGAGGCTGCCGAATGAAGCGTCGGTCGAGAGTGATACCGCATCATCTCCGCCAGCGGCATCGAAAGCCGCGCCTCCCGCCGGCGTGTTTTCCGCGTTGCACACGACCGTGTTGTCCCCGTCCGTTCCCGCATCGGCAGGGGCGCCATCGACGAGGCATTTAGCCTGCGACGGAACGGCGGTCCCGGCCACCACCCACATGCCGAGGGCGGCGGCCGTCAACGACCTCGCCACCCGCCCCCGGTGCTCGCCTCCGCGCATGCGCTGCACGGCGCGAATGAGGAAACCCGATGCTACAGTCTTCATATTGGCGGCCTCGACAGAGTTGCAGGCGTCACTCCCCATCAGCCGAAGGCCAATGGATGCAGCCTCCGGGAACCTGAGGGAACATTAATCAAAGGTTGCTTTTTCTACCGATTTTGATATCGCGAGGAGAAGCGACCAGCGCCTGCAATTCGATTGGGAAAACAATTTAAAGCTGCATTCATCCACACCAGACTGATCAGATCTGCATCGCCTGGCCACCGCCACACCCCCGCCCACAGACCTGCGACTTGCAGATCGCGCCAAGCAGCCTTATGAACCCCCTGATTGCCGGCTTAGCTCAGTTGGTAGAGCACCTGATTTGTAATCAGGGGGTCAGGGGTTCGAGTCCCTTAGCCGGCACCAGTGATTTCAAATGGTTAAGTCCACCAAACTCGGAAGCAGCACTCCGCCGGGAAACGCTTGTGGGGCGATTGCGCATCGGTACTGGTTGCGGCCGGCATTTGGCCACAGCGACTATATCGCCGGAACAACCTCGGGAGTGCCGCCAGCCATCCCGCCATCAAAACACATTTGCCTGATGCAGAAGTGCTCCGGTTCCCAGAGGGCCCGCAGTTCGGCATGAGCACCGTGGCGGAGCTGATAAAGAAATCTTCCCCGCCAACGGAGCGCGCGGGCGATCATTCCTCGCTCTTAAACCGACTTGCCGTGGTTTCCCAACAGATTTACCAATCAAGATGCGCGTTCACCCGTTTCCTTCCTGCTGAAGCCCCTTGCCGATCAAAGGGCTTACGCGCTGCGAAAAAGAATAGCGTGTTCCGCCTTTGGCGTTCAAACTTGTCCGTTGACGGAGGGTTGCGCGCACCGGACACGGTAGGTCGTTGCTGACGCTTGGATGGCGTTTAGGCTTTTTCCTCAGACAGCGAGGCCTTCAATGCTTCCGCCAGCTCGCTCCCCACTCTCTGGAAACCCAGCAGGCGGGCTATTGCCACGAGCATTGCCTCCCGCGGCATCTCCCCGCTTTCGGCGCGGATGCGGGCGGCGGCGGCGGCAATCTCCATGGGCGGGAGATTGACGGCTTTGAGAAGACTGCCGGTCTCGGCGCCGCGGTTGCGGACCGGTGGCTGCTCCGCCTGCTGCGCCGTCATCAGGAAGGAGCCGGATTGACGCAAGTTCTTGTCCATGGCCATGGCCTGGCGCACGGCACGGGCCGTCGCCTCCATGATCCGGTTGCCCGTCCTCGCCTTTCCGAAGGCTGACGAAATCCGGCGGCCGACTTCCTCGATATGAATCGGCCCCTCGATCTCAATGATCTTCTGCACGAGGCCTGCGAGCTGGGAAACCGGCGCCTCGTGGGGCTCGACCGTCGAGCGGACGGACAGCTCCGCACGGACATAGGCAGGCGCGGTGATGGTGAGATGGTCGATCTCGACCGGCGCGTCGGCAGGCTCCTCCGGCGGCGGCGGCGCCTTGCTTCCACCTGCATTCGCGCCGCGGATTCGGCTGCCGACCGTCGCAGCCCTCGCCTGCTCCAGCGCGTTCGCCAGACGCTCGATCTCCCGCTTGCGATGATAGAACCAGTCCGTGCTCCAGATACGGTGGAAGCGCCAACCCAGTCCTTCGAGAATGTCCTGGCGCAGCCTGTCTCTCTCGCGTGCCCAGAGGGCGGCGTGATAGGCCGCGCCATCACACTCCACCGCGGCAAGATATTCGCCAGGCCGCTCCGGGTGGCGCACGCCGATGTCGATCCGGAAACCGGCGGTGCCGACCTGCGGATCCGGCAGGAACCCGAGCCTGGCGATCACGGCGGCGACGTCTTCCTCAAAGGGGCTGTCGGCCTGGAGGCCAGTCGCCGCGCGCTCGGCGATGAGCCGGGTTTTCGCGAAATCGAGGAAGCGCTTGAGAACTCGCGGTCCCTCGCGCCTCGTCCGGCTGGGGTCGATATCGCCTGGATCGAACGAGGCGAACACCTCGCACCGCACGCGGGCCCGGGAAAACATCACGTTGAGCCGCCGCTCCCCGCCTTCACCGTTGACCGGCCCGAAATGCATCGAGGCCAGCCGCCCGTTGGCTTCCCCCGGGCCATAGCCGACGGAGATGAGGATCACATCCCGCTCATCACCCTGTACGTTCTCGATGTTCTTGACGAAGACGTCCTCGTGGCGGCCTTCCCGCAGGAAAGCATCAAGCACAGGGTCGCGGCGGCGCTCGACTTCCAGAACCTCGGTCATCATGTCGGACTGGGCCTTCGAGAAGGTCACGACGCCGAGGGAGAGATCGGGCCACTGGCGCGCATGGTCCGCCATGGCCTTCACCACGGCCTCGGCTTCGATCTTGTTCGTGCCCTGCCGCCCCTGCCCGCTGCCGCCACGGGCATAGACCCCGGGCACGCGCCGGAACTTCAGGCCATAGTTCTCGTCGAGTTGCAGCGGCGAGGGCGGAAGCACCAGCCCGTCGCCATAGAACTCCGCATTGGAAACCTGGATGAGCGAAGGGTCGCGGGAGCGGTAATGCCACTCCAGCATGCGAGAGCGGAGGCCGCGCGCCTCGCAGAGCGAGAGGATGCTCTCCATGTCGGAGGCCGTGGCGCCGACCGGCGTCGTCTCGTCCTCGTCCTCCTCGAGGTCCGCTCCATCCGCGTCATCAAGCAGGCGCTCGAAGAAGGACGTCGGCGGAAGCTGCTTCTGGTCGCCCACGACGACGATCTGGCGGGCCCGGGCGACCACGCCCAGAGCATCCTCCGGGCGGATCTGCGAGGCTTCGTCGATCACCAGCAGGTCGAAGGTGACGCTGCCCGGCGGCAGGAACTGCGCGACCGAGATCGGGCTCATCAGCATCACGGGCTTGATGCGCTGAACCATTGCGCCGGCGTTCTTCATCACCCAGCGGACCGGCTTGTGCCCGCGCTTGCGGCCGATTTCGCCGCGGATGACACCCATCTCCCCCATGGTGCCCTTGGGCATCTGCTCGAAGTGGCGGGAGAGGATCAGCGTCTTCGTCGCCTCGATCCGGTCTTTCTCCAGCTGCCGGAACAGGCTCACGAGGTCATGCCGATCCTTGTGCGGCAGGGCGTTGAGTTCCGGCCTCTCGGCTCTTGCCGCGTTCCACCGCGCTTCAGCACAGGCATAGGCAAATTCCTGAACCGCGCAGGACGGATCGAGCCGCCCATCACCCACGGCGTCGACGATCGCGCCCGCTCCGCGCGCCTCGGCCGCGCCAATGCTGCGGATGAGGGCGGTCCACTGGCCATAGGCCTCCGGCACCGCCGCCATCCGGGAATAGGCCGCCTGCAGGTCGGTCAGGAAAATCGAGTCCGGATCGGCGTTCATGCCCGCCTGTGTGAGGTCGAGGTCCAGACGGGCAAGCGGTGCAAGGATCAGCGGCCGGCAACTCTCCACCCGCCCCAGGAGCGACTTCGCGGTTGCAGACGGGTCACCAAGCTTCGCGAGGGCATTCTTGATGCTCGACGCCTTGGTAAAGCTTCCGGCCGAACGTGCGGCGGCGAGCCAACGGCACACGGCCTTGAGGGTGGCGAAAGGCGTCCGCTCGCCACGCCATTCCGCCCCGAGCGCCTGCTGCAACCACCCCTCCTCCTCGGCCAGCCGCTTCCGGCGGGCCTGCACGTCGACCAACTGGTCGAGGAGCGCCAGCCGCGCGGCCGGCGTTGGCGGAAGCGGCCCGGTCAGCAGGCTCGCCAGCTCCTTCGACGCGCGGCGATAACCACCGAAGAGGCGCGCGAAGAACGAGTTCTGTCCAGCAACAAGGGCCGGGCGAAGGGCGGCGCAATTCGCTTCCCACGCCGATGGCGAGAATTTGGGAGCCGCCGCTTCGTAAGCCGCCGCCCAGGCTTCGCCCGCCTCGAGGCCGTCCATCATCCGGCCGCTTCCCGCATGCGGGAAGAGAACGTCGATGAACTCCCCGGCGCGCGAGGGGGCAGCCGCCATCTGCCGCAGGCCATCCGCCAGGGCGGCAATCTCCCTCAATGTGCGCGGCTCCGGCCGATGCAGGGTCACCGCGAGCTGGTCTCCTTCCTTCAGAAGGTCGCCGACCGCCGCGATGGCGGCGGAGAGTTCCTTCTCGAGGCGCGCAAGGTCCATCGGCTGGAGATCGAGCTGCCGCGTGCCGCGGAAGGGATGGTTCTCGGGCGCTCCGGCCTTCGTCCAGGCGGGAATGAACTGCGCGATGGCGTCACACGCGGCAGCTCGGGCCTCCCGCCCCAGAGCGTGCAGTCCGTCGAGCGGAATGGCGGGAGGTGTCGCACCCTTGCCAATGAAGTTGACCATCTCCGAGATCGCCCGGAAGGGTGTCTCGTCGGACGGCGGCAAGGGGGTGTGCAACAGGCTGGAAATTCGGTTCAACTCGTCCCGCGCCTGCCGGAGGCGGCTGGGATCCGCCGCTCCTGGCAGCGCCTTCGCACTTGCCGACAATGTCCGGCCGAGTTCCTGGGCGAGTGCCCTCTTGTTCGCCGTGCGGGAATGAAGTTCGAGGCAGATGTCCCTCAGCCCGGACTTGACCAGGCGATCATGCACGACCGAGAGCGCGGCCATCTTCTCGGCGACGAACAGGACCGACTTCCCGTCATGCGCCGCCGCCGCGATGATGTTGGTGATGGTCTGCGATTTGCCCGTACCTGGCGGCCCCTGGACGACCAGACTGGCGCCGCGCCGCACCTCCTCGATGACCTTGGTCTGGGAGGCGTCGGCGTCGATGACTTGGATGATCTGCCCCGGATCGAGCAATTCGTCCAGCTTGTCCTGCGGCCCGAACAGAGGTGCGTCAGCCTCGAAGCCGTCGCTAAGCAGTCCCTTTAGGAGCGGGTGTTCGACGAAGGCGCCGGACGGCCAATGCGCGGCGTCGAGATCCCGGTGCATCAGGAGCTTGGCGAAGGAGAAGAAGCCAAGCTGCATCCCGTCCGCGTCGACCGACCAGCCGGGCTGGCCCGAAACCGCATCGCTGACGGCGGCGAAATAGCCGGACGGCATCCACTCCTCGGCCTCGTCGACGTCGGGGAGCACGATGCCGAAATCCACCCGCAGCCGCTCCTGGAGGGGCAGGTTCGTTGTGATGTCGTCATCCGTGCACTGCACGTCATAGGTCGAGGTGCGTTCGTTGCGGGTGAGCCGCACCGGCAGCAGCACGAGCGGTGCTTCCCGCACCACTTCGGATGCCGGACTCTCCCGCCAGCGCAGGAACCCCATGGCGAAGTACAAGAGATTGAGGCCCTGCTCCTCCTCGGCGATCTTCGCATCATGCGCCAGCCTGAGGAGGCGGCGGGACAGGGCTTCGGGTCCGAGCGGGGTTTCAATGTAGCGGTCGGTGTAGCGTTCCGCGCCGACGGGACCATGCGCCTCGGGCGCGGCGAGCAGCAGGTCCCCGCCTTCCTCGGCTCTATCCCTGCCCATCGCTTTGAAGCGCATGCGTTTTTCCTCGGTCCGGAGGCAGCGATAGACATCGTCCGAACGCTCGTTGATCACATTCAGGCAATTCGCCCGCTGATTGGCGCGATTGACGTGAATGAGGCGATTGCGCGTGCCGGTATCGAGCAGCCTTCGGCGGGCGCTGTCGAGGATACGGGCGACGGAGGCTGGGACGGCATCTTGCATAGTCACGTGGCTTCACTCTGGTTTTGGGCAACCGGCGGCGGCGCAGCCGTTGGTGGCCCCGGTCTACCGAAACCCACGAGATTACCCGATGAAGTGCGCCGGGCAAGAGATGGCGATTTCACACCACGTCACCCATTCACCAGCCTGCCGCAACATAGGACGAAACTTGGCACTGCTGACGGCGGGAACGGTGCTCGTTTTGCCGCTGGCCATGTTCGACCAGGTTCAAAGCAAGAAGCCGCTGGCGGAAGCTGCGCGCCAGGCGATCGAGACGCTGCGGCTCCTGCTTCAATCGGCTTGAAGGAGCGAAGGCCGACAACTCCTCCAGCGCATGGGGCAGGCACGGTGTTCCCTAAAACAAGAGTCGTCTCGCCAACTCATCCGAAAATCAGTACGATTGAGCACTCCCGTATGAAGAACCCGCGCCTTCGATGTCCCCTCTTCCCCGCCCCCAGTCATGACCGCTCGTAACCTTGTGCTGATTCACCGGGGCCCGGAATATGAGCAGGACTTCGACGAGATCGCCCAACTCGTGAACGCGGCAGACAAGAACATCACTGTTTATCACCTGCCCGCCCGCCTGGATGCCGAGTTGCCCGTCAGCGCCTGGCAGTACCCCACACTAACGGTGTCCTTGTCGTCCAGGTTTCGTCTGCCAGTCAGGCGGGGTCCAATCATCAAGAGCGGTGCAATTCAGAAATTGATCCAGCAGGATGTCTTCCGCAGGAACGGCATTCCAACCCCACCCGCCCTTCCTTTCAAGTTCGGAATGAAGCTGGACCCGATTGTCTTCGGCGAATTCGTCGTTCTGAAGCCCATGGACCTTCGGCTGACATCGACGGGGGAGAACATTCACCTCTTTCGGCGCCGTCGAGCTGAGCAGATCACCCCTGCCCATTTCACTGTGAACCACCCCCTGCGCAATGCGCCCGGCAGCTACCTTGTCCAGCGCTTCGTCGATACGGGTGAACACATCAACTACAATCGTGTCATGTCGTTTCTGAAAACCCCTCTCTACTGCATGGAGTCAACCGCAATCACACCCCGGCCCGCACTCGACAGCAGCGACGAGCTATTGGAAACCGCCAGGATTGCCAATCTCGGGGTGGGCGAGAATCGGCCTTACCGGTTCCATGTGGATTTGGATGTGCTGGCGATCGCCAGGCGCGTTCACAATGCACTGCCGCACATCCCGCTTCTCGGGATCGACATCATTCGGGAAAAAGCCACCGGACGCCTGTTCGTCCTCGAATGCAATGCAGGCGGCAATGGCTGGCACTTCTCTTCAGAAGCTGGGAGAGATTTCCGAACAAAGGCCGGCCGGTTCGCCGGTTACCGTGACGACGAGGCTGAACGCAGCGGACGGCGCGTATTGATTGAACAGCTTGGCGCCTTTTCGCTGGCTGCTGCAACACTCGTGAAGCACGTGCACAGATTGGCGGAATAGCAGAGCGCCAACCAGTTATTGAATTTTCTGCCAATAGAGCTAGTCAAATCGATTGCAAAACGGCATACTTTGTTTTGCCGATCATCTGCCCGGTGAGTCGGTGCCACAAAGGCCGCCGGTCCCTTGCCCCACCTGCCCAACAGTGCCGGGACCGGCGGTCTAACACCCGCCGCGGTTTCCGACCACGCGATGCAACGGCGAGCGGACGGGGATAACAGAATCGCGGTGCATGATCCGCAGTCCCATCCGTCACCTTTTTCGACAGCCACTCTTCCGGAGAGCAAGCCCGTGCTCTGAAATCACAGCGGGAAATCGCTCACGCCGCGCTTGCCCTGCCCCGAATGGCGGCAGGGCTTCCAATGCGGCGGCCGCGTGCTCTACAGAATGAAGTCGGCAGAGGTCAGGTTGTAGATGCCGTTCAGCGCGAGCTGGAATTCAGGCGTGCTGTCGCGGTCGGTATCGGCATAAATCACCGTCATACCAGCTTCATGCGTGTACCGGATCTCTCCATCAGCCGCCGTGCCGAAATTCGCAGCCAACCCCCTGAAGATGAAGGCATTGTTGCCAGCGACAGCGGAAGATGCGTCAATCGTGCTGAGATCGATGCGGTCCGCCCCTTGCTCGAAATCCATGATGACGTCCCGCATAGTGGCGGTGTTGCCGGTTTCGATGACCGAATTGAAATCAAACGTGTCCGACCCGCCTCGGCCCCAGAGAATATCGACCCCTCCTCCGCCCGTGATCACGTCGTTCCCCAGCCCGCCGTCAATCACATTGGCGCCGCCGGAACCGGTGAGGCTGTCATTGAAGGCGGAGCCGGTCAGATTTTCGAAGGCAGAGAGCGTGTCAGATCCCGCACCGCCTGTGTTCTGCGACCTTGTGCTGGCCAGCGTCACGGTGACGGCCCCGGTCGCCGACGCATAGCTGACAGTGTCTCCGACCGCCGTGTTGGTGCCGCCGTTCAGCGTGTCGCTTCCGGCGCCTCCATCGATGATGTCGTCGCCGCCATTCCCGGAAATTCTGTCGTTGCCACCATAGCCGTTGATGATGTCGTTGCCGTTGGTGCCGGAGAGGGTGTTTGCGGCGCCGTCGCCCTCGATGATGTTTCCGGCGGATGTCACGAAGTTGAAGGCGTCCGGTCCTGCAATGCCTGCGAAGGCGTTTCCGGCCCGATCCGTCAAGACGCCCGTTCCAATCGTCACATAGAAGGCCGTACCGGCGGGAAGATCGACAGCAGGGTTGATCGTCACCTGCGTGCCGGAAATCGACACTTCCGTCGAGGTCAGCGCTATCGACCGCCAGACTGTGCCATTCGAAGCAAGGCGAATGTCGATGCTTCCCGATCCGGCGAGGACATCTTCGTTGAAGGTCAGGACGATGTTGGAGGACGGGCTCACCGTCGCGGCATTGTCGGCTGGCACCAGGTTGACCAGTTGAGGCGGCGCGGCATCGACCGTCACGTTAAGCGCCGTGGATGCCGCACTCGTGAGGCCGCCGCGTATCGCCTTGGCAGTGAAGCTGTAGGGTCCGTCAGCCAGACCCGACGCCGGGGTGAACGTGAAACTTCCGCCCCCCCCCCGTCGCAAACCCCTGCGAAAAGCCATTGATGAAGACTTCGACGCTCTCGACATCCGCCTGCGTGGTGATCGTCAGGGTGGGCGTGGCATCGTTCGTGACCGTGTCCGTGGCCGAGCCCGAATTAGCCGTGAAGCTGGAGATGACCGGTGCCGGGGGGAGAACCACCGGAGGAGAGCCTGTCAACTGCTCCCACGACCACTGCTGGTCGAGGCTGTCGATGAAGTATTCCACATTGCTGACGACGTCTGTCCCGAGCAGTTGATCCACGAAGGTGAACGTCACCGTGACGCCAGTGGCCACCCATTGCACGGCACTCCAGGCCGCATCGATGTAATAGTAATCCGTGCCATCGCCACCGTCGGCGGTGTCGTTGCCCTTGCCGCCCGTGATGCGGTCGTCGCCCCCGTTTCCGATGATCGTGTCGTCGCCGGCATTTCCGATGATGGTGTTGGCGGCGGCGTTGCCCTCGATCGTATCGTTCGACCAGCTGCCGACCACGTTCTCGATCACCGTGCCGGCGGCGATGACGAAGCTCGAGCCTGCCAATGCGTTGATTGCTCCGGCATTGAGATTGATGGAGGCACCGCCGGACAGTGCGGCGACATTGATGGTATCGACACCATCATCGGTGTCGGCAAGAACCTGGCGCGCCGGGGCCGCTGTTCCCACCGTTCCGAATTCGTCGGTGTAATAGTAATTGTCGTCGACATCGCTCGAGCCATAGGCACGCACGGTGATGGCCGATATCGTTCCGGTATCGACAGCTGCCATGTCAGTGATGCGGACTGTCCAGTTTCCCGTGGCCAACTCTCCGAGGTGGGCACGGGTCGTGAAGATCCAGCTGCCGAGGTCGGCCGCGCCGCCCGCCCGGTCCAGCAGGTAGCTCGTCGTTCCGTCAGGCGAGATCAGTTCGATCACCAGATCGCCTGCGTAGGTGTGCGCGGCCGACCAATTGATCTGAACCTCGATGGTCTCGATCGTCAGGGGAGTCCCCGTCGCCGGGGTGAGATTGACCACGCGTGAAATGCCCGTGGCATTGTTGTCCGGAACGGCTCCGCCGGTATTGTTGGAGGCCGTGACCATGCGCTCATTCGCGAAGGTCTGCTGGAGGTTCCAGCTCTCCGCCAGCTTGACGGCGGCAAAGGCATCGATCAGCCCGAAGCCATAGTCATGGCTGAAATGCATGCCGCCATTGTTCCAGTTGGTGGCGCCATTGAACTCCCAGGGCCGCAAGCTGGATGCACTCCCGGCTGGCCCGGGGCTGCCAACCTGCCGCGCCGTGATGGCGAGGATCTCGGCGACGTCGCGATAGCCGAGTTGCGGGTTGGCCTCCAGTATCAGCCCGACGACACCGCTGGCGATCGGCGTTGCGGCTGACGTGCCGCCGAACGTCGACGTGTAGTCGGTGGCGCTGTAACCGGCAGAACCGGTGTAGTCCGTCGTGGTGATACCCAAGGTGCCTCCGTTCGACGGCGACGCGACGAGCAGGGATGCACCGGGATTGGAGTAATAGGAAATCTGGCCATTATCGGCGATGGCGGCGATGGCGTTGACGAAGCGGCTTGAGGTGAAGTTCGAAGTATTGGCGTTGTCGGAACCGGCCCTGTCGTTCCCGGCAGCGACCATCTGGATCGTGCCCAGACCCGCACGCCCGTTGGCGGCGGCGTCCTGCAGGCCGGCAAAAAACGTCGACCAGCCCGCGTCCAGCCGGTTGTCCGCGAAGGCACCAACCCAGCCCCAGCTGTGATTGGTCACGTCGAAGCGGTCCTGCTGGTTCATCGCTCCAAAAAGATAGCTGTTGCCGCCGCTCCCGAAGATGTCGACGCCGGTCAGCGAACCGTTGAATGATCCGCCAACACCCCCCTGCCCGTTCCCCTGCCGGGCGGCGATCAATCCGGCAACCGATGTGCCGTGTTCGTCGCCGGGGTTGTAAATGGTCGGGTCATCGAACGCCCCGTTCACCACCACATGCAGCGACGCATCGTAGTTTGCCGCCAGGTCCAGATGGTCATTGTCGATGCCGTCGTCGTAGACACCGAACTTGACCCCGGCACCCGAGAAGTAATTCCAGGCTTCCGTAATGTTGATGTCGACCGAGGCGTTTCCGGCGAAATGCCATTGCTGGCCGAACAGCGGATCAGAGGGAACGAACGCCGTTTGCCGAAGGAAATCGGCTGAACCCGGCTCGGGAGCGGCATTCGAGGACTTCATCTCGGCTGCAGCCTCAAAGGCCGTTTCGCTCAGCCGGGGAAAGCCCGCCCCCGTGGAGAAGGAGGAACCAAATAACCAACTGGCCTTGAAAGAAGAAACGAACTCAAGGGCGCCGGAACCGGGGAACATTCGCGGCGAGGGCAGAAGATCGAAGATTATGCCTTGGCCGTCAGACCTGGCTTCATCATCCTGACGAAACACCGTCTCGAAGACACTCATTTGACAACTCCTGCAACGCTGAACAGACTTGATGATACGCGCGAACACACATCAATATCTTCGCATATTCGCGCATGACAGGCAGACGGCAATGACACTCTTTTATGGCGAAGAAGACAAGCCATGTAATGGCCCGTGTGAGCTTGTGCACATGGCCCTTCCACAGTTATCTCTCTGCAGGCCAGTCACGGCTCACTTACAGCCAGACGACCCGGCCTAACGCCTTCGCTATCCCTCCACAACCTCAATCACTCTAAAGTTTTCAACTGCATCAAAACAGCAAACAGTCCCAGCTTGGTCGCTCCGTATTCAATATACAATCAAAAGTTATAAATTTATTTCGTCAGTTTGCCCAGCACACAGAGTCCAGCGCTTCATTGACGCTCTACTCTCTTTCACTATGGTCTCTCGGTCAGGTCGGGCGGAAAGCCGCGCCGGTGAGATGCAAGATGACGGGGAATAGGACATGAGTGACTGCACGGCGAAGCGCCTTCTTGCTGCAGGATTGGCCGGGGCATTGATGTGCAGCGCGGGCGGTGCGGGCGCATTCAAGATCGTGAGCGGTCCCGCCTCGGAGCCGGAATGCATGGTGCCGTGGTCGGCAGATACGACGTTCCACCAGTTTCCCGTCAAGCGCGGCCCCTACCGCATAGCCCTGGCAAATGGTTATGATGCGAACACCTGGCGCGTCCAGATGCTGAAGACCGCAAAAGCCTATGCGGCACAGCCTGAGACCGCCGCCAAGCTCAAGGAGTTCAAGGTCGTTTCGACGGGCGAGAGCGTTCCCGATCAGATTTCGGCCATCGAGAAATTCATCGACGCAGGCTTCGATGCGATCGTCGTCGATGCGGAGAACCCGACGGCCTTCGGTCCGGTCCTCGCTCGCGCGAAAGAGGCAGGCGTGGTGGTCGTGGCTTTCGACAATACGCTGGACAGTCCGGACGCCATCAACGTGAACGTGGACCAGAAAGGCCTTGGCGCGTCGACGGCGAATTGGCTCATCAAGCACCTTCCCGGCGGCGGCAAGGTGCTCGAGGTGCGCGGCGTCTCCGGAACCTCCGTCGATTCCGACCGGCACCAGGGCGTTCACGAGACTCTTCAGGCATCCGGTAAATCGTGGAATGTCATCGAAGTGAACGGCAAGTGGAACGACGAGGTCGCCCGCCAGGCGGCGGCCGAGGCCATTGCCAAGCATGGCCCGTTCGACGGCATCATTTCGCAGGCGGGTGACGCGGGGGTGGTGCAAGCATTGATCGACGCAGGTCACCCCTTCGTGCCCTTCGCCGGCGAGGCCGAGAACGGGTTCCGAATGCTCTGCGCCAGATATGCCGCCCAGGGCCTCAAGTGCTCCTCCGGCGGAACCGGCCCGGCACAAGTGGCCGTCGCCATCAAGGTGGCGATCGCCGCTCTCGAGGGTCAGGTCGTGCCGCAGGCGATCAAATTGCCGGCTGCCACCGTCGAGTATCCCGACTTCAAGGAGGGCCAGGATTACTTTCCAGACCAGCCAGAGGACTTCTTCGTCGACAATTCATTTCCCGCCTGCGGGATCGGCTTCACCGCCCAGGAGATCATGAGGCAGACACACGAAAGCCAGTGACGGCGCGCCGCGATGGGCACGCCGCCCCGAAGCTCACTCCGCGTAGAGTCGCTGCGGCCCGATTTTGAAGGTCACCTTGCCGATCTCGCCGGTGAAGCGGAACGGGAGCGTGTAGTCGGCATCGTCGACGCCCGTGCGCGTATCGACGCCAATGTCGAGCGTCTCGTCGAAGGGCAGCAGGAATGCGATGGTGTGGGGAATCTCACGCCTTGAAACCTCCTTGCCATCGACCTTCAGGACACCGGTTCCGCCCTTGCCCATACCGGGTCCGGCATAGGTGAAATCGAAGGCGATCTCATGCTTGCCAGGCGAAAGGGCCGGGCCCTCCCAGCGGAAGCGCTGCATGTCCAGAAGATTGTAGGTGAAGACCGGCTTGCCGCCGAGGAGATAGAGGCCATAGCCGCTGGTCTGGCCGCCCTGGGTGGCGAGCATGCCTTCGGCACCTGACTGCGGCACCTCGATCTCGGCGACGATGCTGAAGGACCGGCCGATCACGGGCGGTGCATTGGCTCCGGGAATGCCCGAGATCTCGCCATCATAGACGAACTCGCTGCGGCCCGCGGTGGCGCTCGGCCTGGGCGTCGAGAAGCGCACGAAGGCCCGGTTGTCGAGCGGGAACACCTGGTACTTCCACGCTTCCTTCTCGAAGATCTGCTGCAGTTCCTTCAGCTTCTCCGGGTGCTTCGCGGCCACGTCGTCGGCCTGCGAGAAGTCCTTGGTCAGGTCGTAGAGTTCCCATTTGTAACCGGTCGCGACATCCGGCAGCTTCGCGTCCAGCACCGGCGACCATGGGGAGATGGGCGGCGTCGTCGCCGCATACCAGCCCTCGTGATAGATGCCGCGGTAGCCGCCCATTTCGAAATACTGGGTGGTCCGCTTGGAGGGCGCGGCCTCGTTCGACGCGTCGAAGGTGTACATCATGCTCACGCCCTCGATCGGTGCCTGCTTCACGCCGTTGACCATGCCAGGCGTCTTGATCTGCGCGGCCTCGAGAATTGTCGGCACGATGTCGATCACGTGGTGGAACTGGCTGCGGATGCCGCCCTTGTCCTTGATCACCTTGGGCCAGGAAATCGCCATGCCCTGCCGCGTGCCACCGAAATGGGACGCGACCTGCTTCGTCCACTGGAACGGCGTGTCGAAGGCCCAGGCCCAGCCCACGGACATATGGGGCTCCGTTCCCGGCAACCCCCACTGGTCATAGTGCGCCATGTTGGCTTCGATCGGCACTTCGGTGAAGCCGTTGTAGCCCGCATAGGTGTTGAAGGCGCCGGTCAGGGTACCTTCCGCGCTGGTGCCATTGTCGCCTGCGATGTAGATGACGATCGTATTGTCGAACTTGCCCTGATCCTTGATCTCCTGAATCACCCGGCCGATCTCGTGGTCGGTGTAGGCCGCGTAGGCGGCGAACACTTCGGCCTGCCGGATGTAGAGCTTCTTCTGCTCCGCGCTCAGCGTCTCCCATTCCGGAAGCTGGCTCGGCCAGGGCGTCAGCTTCGTGTCCGGCGGAACCACGCCGAGCCGCTTCTGGTTGGCGAAGATCGTCTCCCGCAGCTTGTTCCAGCCGCCGTCGAACAGGTGCATGGCGCGAATCTTGTCGATCCACTCCTGCGTCGGCTGGTGCGGCGAGTGCGTGCCGCCCGGCGCATAGTGGATGAAGAACGGCTGCCCGGGTGCCGCGGCGTCCAACTGGCGGAGATAGCCGATTGCCTCATCGGCCATGGCGGTGGTCAGGTTCCAGCCCGGCTTGCCGACGAAGGGGAATATCTGCTTGTGATCCTGAAAGAGATAGGGTGACCACTGGTTGGTCTCCCCGCTCATGAAGCCGTAGAAGTAATCGAAGCCCAAGCCCGAAGGCCACTGGTCGAAGGGGCCCGCCTCGCTCAGCTGGAAGGTAGGGGTGTTGTGGTTCTTGCCGAACCACGAGGTCGCATAGCCATGCTGCTTCAGCGTCGCTGCGACGGTCGCCTTGTCCAGCGGCATGACGGAATTGTAGCCGGGGTAGCCGGTCGAGCCTTCGCTCACCATGCCGAAGCCAACGGAATGGTGGTTGCGGCCCGTCAGAAGCGCCGCGCGCGTCGGCGAGCACAGCGCGGTCGAATGGAACTGCGTATAGCGCAAGCCGTCCGCCGCGATCGAATCCAGCGTGGGTGCGGGAATGACGCCGCCGAAGCTGCTGTAGACGCCGTATCCCTGGTCATCCGTCAGGATCAGCAGCACATTCGGTGCGCCCTCGGGCGGCACGACGCGCGGCGGCCACCATGGAACGGATTCGCTTCCCCGCTCCTTCATGACGCCGCCGAACTTCGGCGGCAGCGGCGGAAGCTGGTCTCCCTCGATGGTCACCGTGGCGTTCGGTTCCCCCGGTGACCCCGTCGCCTGCTGCGCGTGGGCGGCCCCAGCCCCAGCGATGGACCACGTTACGACAACGGCACACGCAAAGCCCAACAACCGCCTCATGCCCAACCCCCGCATTGAGTGAACGACAGCGGAGCAACTTATTGCAACCCGATTCAATCTCCTTGATTCAAATCAACCATCATATTGATCTGCTTATACAAAACAGAGCGATATCAGCGGGAACCGCACGCACCGGGTGCAGGCGCCGCAAGACCCAGGGCCTTGCGCATGTGAGCCAGGATCAGCTCGCGCCCGCGTTCCCCCGTCTCGACGGAGGCCCGCGCCGCGCTCTCCACATACCAGCGCTCAGCCGAATGGGAGGCCATGTCCACGGCCTCGGGCGCCATCGCCATCATCAGCGAGGTTTCGCCCTCGCCCGCATGGTCGAAGGGGTATTGGGAGATGGTATCGGCCGTCATCAGCGGATGGATCTTGATCCAGTTGAAGGGGTCGCCCCCGCCTGCCTGCTGTGCGTAGTAGTCGGCCATCTTCCCATCGCCCCACCAGCCCTCGCCGCGCGTCTTCTCGAGGAAGGAGAAGATTGCCTGTCGCGCGCCGAACTTGAAGGCGAGGTCCGTCGGCATGCCGCTGGCGAAATTCTCCGTCTGGTGATGGATGAAGGCGTGGATGTTGCGGAACCCCACGCGCAGCAGGCCCTTGAAGAGTTCCCGCGCGAAGGGGTGAAGCACGTTCGAATCGACATGCACGCTTCCCGTTCCCTCGGGCGGTTCGACCGCATAGCTCGCGGCGCCATAGTAGAAGGGCGGCAGTATCACGATCTCCGCCTCCCTCTCGATGATGTCGAGCGAGCGGGTGACGGCCAGCGTGTCCATGCCCACCGCCAGGTGCTCGCCATGATATTCGAGTACGCCCAGCGGCAGGACGACGGGCAGATTGTCCGCGATGGCTGCCCGGATCTGGGCGGGCCGCATCATTTCATAGCGCATGACCGAAGGCTCTCGACGAGTGGGAAAAGCTGCCCTAGTCTCCGCCGCCTGCGAGCGGGGCGCAAGACCCCGGAACGGTGAGGGGGAACGGAGTGGCTTCAGTCGAAATCGTGGACGTGCGCAAGAGCTATGGCGATCACGAGGTGATCCATGGCGTCTCGATCCCCATTTCCGACGGTGAGTTCGTGGCCCTCGTGGGCCCGTCCGGCTGCGGCAAGTCCACCCTGCTCCGCATGATCGCGGGCCTCGAGGACATATCGGGCGGCAATATCAAGATCGGGGACCGGGTGGTGAACGGCCTTCAGCCGAAGGACCGCGACATCGCCATGGTGTTCCAGACCTATGCCCTCTACCCCCACAAGACCGTGGCGGAAAACATGGGCTTCGCGCTGAAGCTGCGCAAGACTCCGAAGGCCGAGATCGAGCAGCGCGTCCGCAAGGCCGCCGAGATCCTGGACCTGGTTCCCTACCTCAGCCGCTACCCGCGCCAGCTCTCGGGCGGCCAGCGCCAGCGCGTGGCCATGGGCCGCGCCATCGTGCGCGCGCCCCAGGTCTTCCTCTTCGACGAGCCGCTGTCGAATCTCGACGCCAAGCTCCGCGTGCAGATGCGCGCCGAGATCAAGGAATTGCACCAGCGCCTCAAGACAACCACCGTCTATGTGACGCATGATCAGGTCGAGGCCATGACCATGGCCGACCGCATCGTCGTGCTGCATGACGGTATCATCGAGCAGATGGGCTCTCCGCTGGAACTCTATGACCGGCCCGCGAACCTCTTCGTCGCGGGCTTCATCGGTTCGCCCGCCATGAACCTGTTCAAGGGCGTCATCCGCGGTGGCGCCCAGCCCCATTTCGAGGCGAAGGACGGAACGCGCCTGCCCCTCGCCGCGGCACCTGCGGGCTCGGACGGGCGGGAGGCGGTCTACGGCATCAGGCCCGAACACCTGGCGCTCGGCGGCGCGTTGCGGCCGGAGGTGACGGTGATCGAGCCGACGGGTGCTGAAACGCAGGTGATCGCGAGGCTGGCGGGCGAGAAGATCATCGGCGTGTTCCGTGAACGGGTGAGCGTCAAGCCGGGCGAGACGATCGCCATGTCGCCCGATCTTTCGCTCGTCCATCTGTTCGATGCGAAAACAGGCAAGCGCATCTCGTGACGGCACGTCTTTGTGCAGCGCATATATTGCGATGCACGACAAGTTGTTGGCCTTGCAGACTTTCACTGCGCCGCTTCGTTGACATTGCAAATCGGTGTTGCATAGTCGGCGCAGCGTTCAACAAGATCCCGGCAACGATGCAGCAGACCTGAAGGCCTGCGAAAAAATTGCACCCAAGCAACGGACGCTCACAGGGAGGACCCAGGAAGATGAAACTCGAACTTTACAATATGATGATGAGCCGCCGCGGCATGCTGAAGGGCGCCGCTGGCGCCGCTGCCCTGGCTGCGGTGGGCGGGCCCGCGCTCAACATGCGCGCCGCCTTCGCCCAGGACGATCTGCGCGCCGCCATCCTCAAGATCCCCGGCGTGGGCGCCGGCCAGCCGACCGATGCCGACTGGCAGAAGGTTGGCGAAATGTGCCTGGAGCCGACCAAGCAGAACGTCCAGGAAGGTGAATTCAAGGGCGTTGAGCTGTCCTTCATGGGCCTCAACAACCAGAACGTCCACAACGTGCTGTTCCGCGGCCTGTCCAAGGCCTGGGCGGACTACACGGGCGCGACGATCAACTGGATCGACCTCGCGCAGGCCGATTACAACGCCCGCCTCCAGCAGTCGATCGCCACGGGCACCGTTGACTTCGACGTGATCGAGATGGGCGCTCCCTTCGAGGGCGACGTCTGCGGCAAGGGCCTGGCCTCCGAGATGCCGGACTGGGTCAAGAAGCAGATCGACATGGATGACTACGTCGGCTACCTCAAGGCGCCCGTCGGCACCTGGGAAGGCAAGACCTACCGCGTCTCCTGCGACGGCGACTGCCACAACTTCAACTACCGTTCCGACGTGTTCTCCGATGCCGGCCTCGCCGAGGAATGGAAGAAGTCCGGCGGCGAAGGCGAATGGGGCCCGCCGAAGACCTGGCAGCAGGTCAATGCCTACACCAAGTTCCTCAAGGGCAAGCAGCTCAACGGCCAGGACCTCTACGGCTATCTCGACCCGTGCAAGGGCTGGGGCGGCTTCGCCTTCTACTTCCTGGGCTCGCGCGCCACGGCCTATGCCAAGCACCCGGACGACCGGGCCTTCCTGTTCGATCCGGACACGATGAAGCCGCGCGTCAACAACGCCGCCTGGGTGCGCGCCATCCAGGACGTGCTGGACTGCCTGCCCTCGGAGCCCGCCGACCAGCTCAACGCCGACCCCGGCACCACTGGCTTCCAGCAGTTCCTCGCCGGCACGGGTTCCATGCTCTCCTGGTGGGGTGACATCGGCTCGAACGTCAAGACCAACGACACCTCGGTCGTCGGCGACGTTACGGCCTTCGACATCCTCCCCGGATCGGACGACGTGTTCAACGCCAAGACCGGCCAGTGGGACAAGCTCGCCTCCGGCCCGAACTACGCGCCGAACATGGCCTATATCGGCTGGGGCATCTACGTCATGGCCCGCGTCGACGCCGATGCGAAGAAGCAGAAGGCAGCCTGGTCGCTCGCGGCGCATCTCGGCGGCAAGGACATCTCGCTGTGGATGGCAGCCTATCCCTCGGGCTTCCAGCCCTACCGCCAGAGCCACTTCAACGTCGCGGAATGGACGGCTGCCGGTTATGACGAGAAGTTCATCAAGAGCTTCCTGGACAGCCAGGCGAACTCCTACAACCACCCGAACGCCGCCATCGAGCCGCGCATCCCCGGCATCTTCCAGTACTACTCGGTCGCCGAGGACGAACTGGCAAAGATCTATGCCGGCCAGATGACCGCGCAGGCCGGTGCCGATGCGATCGCCGCCGCCTGGGAGAAGATCACCGACCAGCTCGGCCGCGACAACCAGATCAAGCTCTACAAGGCTTCTCTGGGCATGTGATTGCGCATTGACGGGCCGGCAGCATCATGCTGCCGGCCCGTCCCTTTTCCGACCAGCCCGTCAGGACCCTCATGACCTCGATCTCCTCCGCAGCACCGGGCCATGAGGCCGTCTCCGCCGCCGTCACACCGCAGCGGCAAAAGTTCGGCCGCCTGCTGATCCGCGTCTCGACCCTGCTTCTCGGCCTCGTCATCCTGGTGGAGGCTCTCTATTCCGCCGGCGTCATTTCCTTCGGCTTCCCCAACTGGCAGCCGATCTTCATCGCCTATGCGCTGTGGAGCGTGGCGCTGTGCTGGGGTCTCGTCCTGCGTGACGGCGAGGCGGGCTGGCGCGCGGTCTTCGTGCTGCCGGCCATCCTGTTCACCCTCGCGCTCGTCATCTTCCCCACAGTCTTCGGCTTCTTCATCGCCTTCTCGGACTGGAACCTCCAGTCCGCCACGGGCCGCCAGTTCAACGGCCTCGACAATCTGCGGCAGCTCTGGGCGGACCCCTATTTCTGGAACGCGCTGGGCAACATGGTGTTCTACGTCGCCACTGTGGTCGTGCAATACGCCATCGCCTTCGGCCTCGCCCTGCTGCTCAACGCGGACATCAAGGCGCAGAAATTCTTCCGCGTGGCCTTCCTGCTGCCCTTCATGCTGTCGCCCGTCGCGGTCAGCTGGATGATCGGCAAGTCGATGCTCGAATACCGCTTCGGGCCCGTCACCAACCTGCTGCGCTTCCTGGGCTGGGATAACCCCTCGCTCCTGACCTCCCCTTGGCTCGCGAAGACCACCATCGCCATCATGGATGCCTGGGTGTGGATCCCCTTCATGATGATCATGATCCTCGCTGGCCTCCAGGCCCTCTCCAAGGAAGTGCAGGAAGCCGCCAAGGTGGACGGCGCAACCGGCTGGCAGGGCTTCTGGCAGATCACCTTCCCGCTCATGCTGCCGGTCTCGCTCACCACCATCGTGCTGCGCGTCATCTTCCAGCTGAAACTCGCCGACATCGTGATCAACACCACATCCGGCGGCCCCGGCGGCGCGACCGACACGATCTCGAGCTTCATCTTCCGCGAATACAAGGACCGCTCCAACGTCGGCTACGGCACGATGATCGCGGAGGTCTACCTGATCGTCATCATCATCTTCATCGCCCTGCTGCTCTGGGCCACCAACCGCTTCATGCAGAGGCACGCCTGATGCCGCGCACCTTTTCCCGCATCCTCATCTACACCGCGCTCATCGTCTGGACGGTCATCGCGCTGTTCCCGATCTACTGGACCTTCACGACCACCTTCAAGGTGGCGAAGGACGTGCAGCTGGGCCACATCATCCCCTGGGTGGACTTCAAGCCCGCATGGCTGGGGCTTCGCGCCATCGGCCTCTCGCCCGATACGATCTTCACGGAATCGACCCCGCGTGCCGAATTCATCAAGCGCTTCTGGAATTCGATCCAGGCCTCGATCGGCGCCTCGGCCCTCGCGCTGGTGCTGGGCTCCACCGCCGCCTATGGGCTGAGCCGCTTCCAGTACAAATGGAAGATCTGGAAGAACCGGGACATCTCCTTCTTCTTCCTCTCGCAGCTGATCCTGCCGCCCGTCGTCCTCGCCATGCCCTTCCTCGTTCTCTACAAGGAACTGGCGCTGCTGGATTCGATGCTCGGCCTCATCCTCATCTACACGCTCTCGGTCCTGCCCATCGTCATCTGGATCATGAAGGACCAGTTCGACAACATTCCGCAGGAACTGGAGCAGGCTGCGCTGGTGGATGGCTGCTCGGCCTGGGGCGCATTCTTCCGCATCATCGTGCCCATCGCGCTTCCCGGCATGGTGGCGGCCTTCATCCTGTCCGTCATCCTGTGCTGGAACGAATACTTCTTCGCCGCACTGCTCACGAGCAGCCACGCCAAGACGCTGCCCGTGATGGTGGCGAGCCAGACGGGCTCTCAGGGCATCAGCTGGTGGTCCATGGCAGCGCTCTCCTCCGCCGCAATCCTGCCGCTCATCATCATCGGCATCTTCCTCGAACGCTACATCGTGAAGGGCTTGACGACGGGCGCGGTGAAGTAGGCGTTAGAGAAACTCCTTCACCGCCGGATAAAGCCCGCGGAACACGGCGTGCTGCTGGTCATACATGGCCGTCAGCTCGTCCCGCGGCGATATGGAGGATGCGACCGGGTTCCACATGTCGATGTGCTCCGGCGTCACCTCGCCCATGGCCAACGCCGCGAGAAAGGCATCGCCATAGGATGCGCCGATGGTCTTCTGCCGCACCACCTGGGCCAGGCCGCTGATGTCTGAGGTCGCCTGCGACCACACGCGGTTCTTCGTGCCACCCCCCACCGCATAGACAGCACCCGGCACCTGCCCAGCTTGCCGATAGGTGTCGAAGACGTGGCGCGTGCCGTGGGCGATGCCTTCCAGCACCGCGCGGAACATGTCGCCCCGCTGGTGCGTGAGGTCCAGCCCGAACAGCACGCCTTTGGCCCGGCTGTCGTGGATCGGCGTGCGCTCGCCCGAGAAATAGGGCAGCAGCACCAGCCCCTTCGCCCCCGGCGGCGAAGCTTCCGCTTCCTTCGCCAGTTCGATCACCGCCGTCTCCGGGGGCAGTTCCTTCGCGAAATTCTCACGGAACCAGTGGGTCAGCGTGCCGCTCGTCGAGAGCCCGGCCATGGAGCCGTGCTGCCCCGGGAACAGCCACGGCGCATACCACAGCCGCGGGTCCCGCACGCGTTCACCCGTAATCAGGATGATGAAGATGGTCGAGCCATACATCAGCATCAGCTCGCCGGGCTTCAGCACGCCGACGCTCACCGCCTCCGCCGCCGCGTCGATGGTTCCGGCGATCACGGGTGTTCCCTCGTCCAGCCCCGTCTCGGCAGCGGCCCGCGCCGTGACATGGCCGGCGGTTTCCGTTGTCCACATCAGTTCCGGCAGCATGTCCAGGGAAATGATCGCGGGCGCAAGCTCCCCGCTCCAGCACTGGCGGTCCGCCAGGTAGAAGGGGCTGAAGTTCCCCGCCGAATAGTGGTCGATCGTGTAACGGCCCGTGAGGCGATGAACGAGGAAGGACGTCGAATTGAGGATCTTGTGCGTCTTGGCGAACATCTCCGGCCGGTTGCGCTTCAGCCACAGAATCTTGGGGCCCACGGCCTGAGAGGTCAGCGCATTGCCGCATCGCTCGAGGATCACCTCTTCGCCGATCTCGGCGTTCAGGTCATCGATCTCGCGTGCCGCGCGCGTGTCGACGCCATAAAGCACCGCGTTCATCAGCGGGTTGCCACCAGAGTCCACCGGCAGCATGCAGGGCCCGATGCCACTCGTGCCGATGGCCGCGATGGATGACGGCGCAACGCCGCTCTCGGCCAGCATCTTGCGCGTGACGAAGACGAAGTCGCCCCACCAGTCCTGCTCCGCGTCATGCTCGGCCCAGCCGGGCTGCGGCACCTGCATGCGGTGCGCGCGCGAGGCCTGCGCCACGATTTCTCCCGCGGAGGTGACGATCACCCCCTTGGTTTCATAGGTGCCGATGTCGACGCCGAGATAGTGCCTCATTCCAAGTAATCATCCCTGTCCAGCGAGAAGTCCGCATCGATCCGCCGCAGCGCCGCCATCAGAAGCCGCGTCAGGCTTTCGAGATCGGCGAGGTCGCACACCTCCAGCGCGGAATGCGTGTAGCGCGCCGGGAAGCCCATATCGATGCAGGCGACACCCTTGCCCACGAGCTGCACGTAGGACGTCTCCGTCAGCGCGCCGATATGTGCGGAGCGCTGCAGCGTGATGTTCTCGTGATCCGCCGTCTGCTGGAACAGGCTCACCAGTGCCGGGTGCGGAATGCAGCCGTTGAGCGTGCCGCGCCCATGGAAGCTGAACATGCTCATCACCGGGCCCGCCCCCAGACGCACGTCGCCCCGGTGGCCCATATCCGGCGTATCGGTGGCGAGCGCCAGGTCGAGCTGGATGCAGACGTCGGGCTGAAGCACCTGCGCGGCCGTCACCGCGCCGCGAAGGTTGAACTCCTCCAGCACGGAAAAGACGAGGTGGATGGTGGGAAGGTTGCGCAGGTCCTTCGTGCCCCGCGCCAGTTCCAGCATGATGGCGCAGGCCGCCCGGTCGTCGACCGAGGTGCCGCCGATCCGCCCATTCGCCAGTTCCACCACATTGGGCGCATAGACGATGGGCGTTCCCACATTCACACCCGCCTTCACCGCCTCATCCGCGCTGCGGAAGCCGCAGTCGATGTAGAGCTCCTGGTAGGGCACCACGCGGTACTTCTCTTCCGGCGTGGTTGCATGGTGGCTCTTGTTGGCGATGATGCCGGGAAGCGTCCTGCCCTGTCCTACGCACAGCAGCACCTCTTGTGCCGCCAGCGCGCGCTCCGGCACGCCGCCCACGCGCTCCGCCCGGATCATGCCGGACGCCTCGATCTTGCGAACCATCAGACCCAGCTGGTCCATATGCCCGATGATCATGACGGAGGGCAGATTGGCATCGCCTTCGATCGTGGCGATAAGATTGCCCAGCATGTCGGTCTTCGCGGCAATGCCGAGCGCCTTGAGCTCCGCCTTGATGTAGCGGCGCACATTGCCCTCGAAGCCGGCGAGCCCCGGAATCATCATCAGGGCTTCCGTCCAGCGCTTGATGCGGTCCTGCATGGTCACTCGCCCCGCGCCTTGCGGGCCTTGTCCATGAAGTCCTTCGCGCGCTCGGGGTCGACCGGGTTCCAGGTGTTGCCATCGACCTTCAGGGACGAGCCCACCACGCAGCCGTCCGATATCTTCAGCACATCCGCCACCGTGGCAGGCTTCACCCCCGTGTTGGCCAGCACCGGCACGTCCGGCACCACGCGCTTCACGGCCTCGAGGTCGGAAAGCGCCGCGGCCTCGCCCGTGATCACGCCGGAAACGAGGATCGCATCGGGAATCGAGGAGAACACCGCACTCCGTGCCCGGTCGGGAAGGCTCCGCTGGTCCAGCGACCACGCGAATTCGGCCGAGATATTGTACATCAGGGCTAGGTCCTTCCGCCCCAGCCTGTCGCGGTAGCGCATGGCGGCACCCGCATCGGGAAGCCACATCCCCATGTCGGAGGCATGCGTACCGGTGAAGATCTCGCGCGCGAACTGTGCACCCGTCGCGGCGGCGAGCGCCACCGTCGCATTGGGGTCCCACAGCACGTTGACGCCGAAGGGCACGGTGATCTCGTGGCGCACCTGGCCGATCACATAGGCCATGGTGGCGGTCGAGGCCGCGTCCACCTTGAATTCATAGGGCCTGTCGTTCTCGTTGCCGAACATCACGGCGTCGACGCCGGCGTCCTGCAGCGCCTTCAAATCCTTCCGCACACCCTCCAGCAGGCCCTTCAAGCCCGCCTCGGCGTCATAGAGGGGCGCACCCGGCAGCGCGCCGAAGTGCACCATGGCAATGACCGGCTTGTTCGTCCTGAAGATCTTCGAAAACTTGCCGGACATGCCGGACCCCCATTCAGTGTGGATTTTTTCACCCGAATTGGTAACGGAACGGGACCACCGCCGCAAGCCAAGAGGGCCCCCACGTGACAGACGCCAAGACCCGCTTCGCCTACGCCACCCGCCTCAACGGCTTCAAGGCCGATGCGGCGCGTGTCTGGCCGGGCAAGAACCGCATCACCTCGCTGGACCTGATCGAGCGCGCGGCAACCGTTCCAGGCCTCTCCGCCGTCGACTTCAACTTCCCGGACCATCTGGAGGGCACGGCCGCGAAGGAGATTCGTGCCAAGCTGGACAGCCTCGGCATCAGCCTCAACGGCTTCGCCATGCGCTACTATTCGGACCCCGGCTTCAAGAAGGGCGCCCTCTCCCATCCGGACAAGTCGATCAGGGCAAAGGCGCTGGACCTTACGCTCCGCGGCATCGATGCGCTCGCGGAAGCGGGCGGCGACCTGATGACCCTGTGGCTCGGGCAGGACGGCTTCGATTATTCCTTCCAGGCCGATTACCTCCGCCTGTGGGACGAAACGGCGGAAGCGCTGCGCATCATCGCCGCGCACAACCCTGCGATCGACATCTCCATCGAATACAAGCCCAACGAACCGCGCGCCTTCAGCCTGCTGCCCGACGTGGCGACGACGCTCCTGATGGTCTCGGACGTGGGCGCGAGGAACATGGGCGTCACCCTCGATTTCGCACATGTTCTGTATGCGGATGAAATGCCCGCCTATGCCGCGGCCCTGATCCACCGCAGGAGCCGCCTGCTCGGCGTCCACCTCAACGACGGCTACGCCAAGCGCGACGACGGCCTCGTGGCCGGCAGCGTGCATGTGATCCAGACGCTGGAACTCCTCTACACGCTGGAGAAGCTCGGCTACCGGAACGCCATCTATTTCGACACCTTCCCGGATGCCGTGGGGCTCGACCCCGTGGCCGAATGCTCCGCCAACATTTCCGCCGTGGAAGGCATGTGCCGCGTGCTGGACCGGCTGCGCGGCAACGCCGCGCTCGACGCCGCCATCGCCGCGCAGGACGCGGTGGCCAGCCAGCGCATCCTCCAGTCAGCCCTCTATGGTGCCCCATGATCGACGTCGCCGTCGTCGGCAGCCTGCACCTGGACATCATGGTGCAGGCCCCGCGCCTGCCGGGGCGTGACGAGACGCTGATCGGATCCGCATGGCACTACAAATGCGGCGGCAAGGGCGGCAACCAGGCCGCCGCCGCCGCCCGCTTCGGCGCGAGCACGGGTTTCGGCGGCCAGACCGGCCAGGATGATTTCGGCGAGAGGCTGCGCACCAATCTGGTCGCGGCGGGCGTGGACATCTCCCATGTCGATCTGGACCCGAGCCAAGGCAGCGGCATGAGTGTCGCGATCAGCGAGGATGCGGGCGAATATGGCGCGGTCGTCGTCTCCGGCGCCAACCTCACCATCGACGCGGAGGCCATCGCCACGCGCTGGCAGGCGCTGTGGCAGGCCAGAATCCTGCTGTTGCAGAACGAGATTCCGGAAGCGGTCAGCCTCACGGCGGCGCGGCATGCGAAGCGGAACGGCGCGCGCATCGTGCTGAACGCCGCCCCCGCCCGCGCCATGTCGCAGGCCTTCCTCGATCTCGTGGACGTGCTCATCGTCAACCGCGTGGAGGCCGCCATGCTCTCGGGCGAGGATGACGCGTCCCGCGCGCTCGCGGCCCTCCATGCGCCCTCGCGTGACGTGGTGCTCACGCGCGGCGGAGAGGGGCTGATGCTGATGACGCGGAATGGAACGCGGGCAGACATCCCCGCCCTTCCCGTCAAGCTCGTCTCCTCTCACGGCGCCGGAGACTGCTTCTGCGGGGCGCTCGCCGCACGGCTCGCGGCGGATGACGATCTCATTACCGCCTGCCGCTTCGCCAATGAGGCGGCAGGCCGCTTCGTGTCCGGCGGTTAGCGCCGGTCGAAAATCACGCCCATGGTGAACAGGAAGCAGCCGTAGGGGCGGAATTCGGAGGTGCGCACCACGCAGAAGCCCTTCTTCGCGGCCTCGTAGAAGGCGAAGCGTTCCAGTGCCTCCATGCCGACGTCCCTGCCCTCGCATTCCCTGGCGATGGCATGCACCTCGGCCTGCATGGGCAGCAGTTGCTGCGGATCGCCCACCACCTGCATGCGGGATACGGGTTCGGGGATGAAATCATCCAGTGGCATGACCGAAAGAATGGCGTGTGCAGCCTGGGGGATGTCGAGGCCGGGAAGTTCGATCAGCCGCCCTGTGCTGGTGTGCCGCGCCACGTCATGGGCGGGAAAGTTCCGGTCGACGAGCACCAGCCTTTCGCCGTGCCCCATGGAGGCGAGGCACCACAGCAGGTCCGGGCTGAGGACCGGGGAAATGTTCTTGAGCATGGGAAAGGACTCCGGGATTCGCCGCAATATCGGTCCGTTTCTTCTTCGCAGCCCAGCTGCCGCCGCGCAAGCCGGGTCAGGCCTGCCACCTGCCAGCCGAAAAGGTTGCGGTTTGTGTCTCGCAGGAGCAAACTGCAAAGGCATTCTTTCAATGCGTTGCACTCGTGGAGATACCCGATGTTCAGAAAACTGATGGTGGCTGCAACTATTGCTCTCGGTGCCCTTGGCGGGTTGGCGGCACTGGAGCCGGCCCAGGCGGATGTGAGGGTGTACCTGGGCGTTCCGTTCCATCCCTACCAGGTCGGCCCCGGCTGGCGGTACTATGACGGCTACGGCTGGTACGATTATGACCGCTACGGCGCGTTCCGCCCGGTCTACCGGGATCCCTATTACCGCGGCAAGCTGACCTGTAACCAGGCCCGCCGGATGGTGGATCGCAACGGCTACAACGACGTCGACGCGCGCGACTGTTCAGGCCGCACCTACAGCTTCCGCGCCACCAACCGGAAGGGCAAGCGCGTGACGGTCTACGTGAACGCCTATACCGGCGACATGTGGCGCTGACGGCATGTGACGTCCCTCTCCCGCCGCGGCGCGATGGGAGAGGGTAGACCCGGGCCGGGAAACCTTCTCCTGGAGCATCGCGCCGTCGAATGGGATTGGCGATCATGTCCGCCCGCAGAAGGAGCATGCGCCGGTTTCCCTTGATCGCAAGGCGCTCTAATATCCCTTCGCCGCCATGACCCGCTTCGCCGCCCCGCGCAGCCGCCATCCGAAGAAGATGAGGACGAGGCCCACGAGCACGGCCGTCGTGGCGATCAGCCAGACGATGCCGACTGCTGCATCCGCCGGGTAGAACATGATGAGTGCGCCGAGTGCTGCGCCCAGCACCCCCGCCAGCGCCATCACGCCCCAGTTGGCGATCTCGTTGCGCAGCGCAAAGGCGCCGATCAGCTGCAGCAGGCCCGCCGCCACGTTCCATAACCCGATGAGCAGCACCACATAGGCCGCGGCGGATTCCGGCAGGGCAAGGCAGAAGATGCCGGCGGCGATCCCCGCCAGCGCGGTGAGCAGGCCCGGCACCGACCGCCCGTCACCCTTGCCGCGAAACGCGCCCCAGATGCCGAGCAGCCCGTCCACGAGCGCATAGATGCCGAAGAGCATCACCACGACCGCGATCGTGATGTTCGGATAAAAGAAGGCGAAGATGCCGAAGACCAGGCTCGCAAGCCCTCGCAGCAGGATCGTCCGCCACATCGAGGTAAAGAACGTCCGCATCGCCGCCATGGCTCTCCTCCTGCCGCTCCCCCAGCTCCGCGCATGGGAATACCGTGAAAGGAAATGCTACAGCCTGCGCCGCGGCCCGCGCAAGCAGCAGTTGATGGCGCGTGTGAGGGCTTATGCCCCCATCACCTCTTTCCACTCGCAGGGTACGGGCTGCTGGCCTCCGGTCATCGCCGTGGCGGCCGCCCGGTCGGCCGGCGTCATGCGGTTCCACACCTTGGCGGCCTGCTCTCCCGCCTCGGCATTGCCCATCGCCTTCGCCTTCTGGAGCCAGGCATAGGAGACCGCAAGATTGCTGCGGGGCGAAACGATCTTCTCCGCCACGCGCCGCATCACCCTCACCCCGGTGACGAGGTCGCCCGCATAGATCTCGCCCAGCCGTTGCGCGGCAGGCGCATAGTTCTGCGCCGCGGACCGGCAGAGCCACACCACCGCCTGCTCCGTGTTGTAGAAGCTGGGCCCGCCCTCATCGAGCGCGCAGCACAGCGAGGAACCCACCTTGTACTGGGCTTCCGCGTTGCCGGCATAGGCCTCCTTCATGTTGGCTTCCGCCACCGCCTTGTCCTTGGCGATGCTGGCGCCCTCCAGCGCCACCCCGGCACAGCCGGGCAACATCAGGAGGAGCGCTGCGGTTGCTGCTCTGAGAATGCTCACGCTCTTGGCCATTTCGTCCCCCGCCTTTCCGGAAAAGTTACCATCCGGCCGCAAAACGCAGGATGCGGAACTCTGCACAAGACGTCCGTAGAGATACGGAGAGGCCGATCCGTTCCGGACGATTGCCCCAGATCAAGGCCCTCGCGCCGGGCGGCACCTAATCCGGAACGCAGCCCATGAGCCGGAGGCCAGATGACGAATCCGATCCACGTTCCCCACGCCAAGTACGAGCAACTCGTCACCCGGGCCACAAGCCAGGCGCCGGAGCGCACCGTGGTGGTGCACCCCTGCGACGAGACCTCGCTGCGGGGCGCAATCGAAGCTGCCGAACAAGGCCTCATTGAGCCCGTCCTCGTCGGACCGCGCCACAAGATCGAGGCCGTGGCGGAGGCAGCCGGCATCGCACTCTCCGCCTACCCGGTCATCGACGCTCCCCACAGCCATGCCGCCGCCGCGCTGGGTGTCGGCCTGATCCGCAAGGGCGAAGGCACGCTCCTGATGAAGGGAAGCCTGCACACGGATGAGCTGATGCATGAGGTCATGTCGGCGGAGACGGGGCTTCGCACCGCGCGGCGCGTCAGCCACGTCTTCGTGATGGACGTGCCGACCTATGCGGAGACGCTGTTCATCACCGATGCCGCCATCAACATCTTCCCGGACCTCGACGCCAAGCGGGACATCATCCAGAACGCCATCGACCTGCACCTGCGCATCGGCCTCGGCCGCCCGCGCGTCGCCATCCTCTCGGCGGTCGAGACGGTGACGACCAAGATCCCCTCCACCATCGAGGCGGCCGCCCTCTGCAAGATGGCGGAGCGCGGCCAGATCACCGGCGGCCTCGTCGATGGCCCGCTCGCCTTCGACAACGCGATCGACCTCGAATCGGCCCGCATCAAGGGCATCACCTCGGAGGTGGCGGGCCGCGCCCAGATCCTCGTCGTGCCCGATCTCGAGGCGGGCAACATGCTGGCCAAGAACCTGACGTTCCTGGCCGGGGCGGATGCGGCGGGCATCGTCCTCGGGGCGCGGGTGCCGGTGGTCCTCACCTCGCGCGCCGATTCGGTCCGCTCCCGCATGGCCTCCTGCGCCATCGCCGTCCTGGACGCGCAGGCGCGCCGCAGTGGCGTCATGGTTTCCTGAGGGTCAGCCGCGGTCGATGATGCGGTCCGGAAGCCGGTCAACGCCGTGCGCGTGCGGATCGGGTTTCTCGCCCTCGGCACCCTCCTTGAGGAGGCGGGTCGCCACGTCGTGCTTGTCCTCGTTGGAGGTGGGCTGCGGCGCGGTTTCTTCATTGGCTGTCGGGCTCTTGGGACTGTCCTCGCCGTGCCGCGCGGATTCGGCGAATTGCGCAAGCGCCTCCGGCCGCTCGCCGTCCGGCGGCGCCTCCGGCGCGCCTTCGAGCGCGTTCACCGCCTCTTCCAGCGCGTCACGCTCCTCCCGCTTGGCGCGGTTGGCATCGGTGGCGGGCAGCGGCGGCCTGCCGGTGCGCGGGTCGCGGGTCTGATCATTGGAACTCATGACGGCCTCCATGGCAGTTGAGCCCAGAACCGGCAGCCCGCGGGAGTGGTTCCATAGTGCGGAACTGGTCTTTTCGCTTGACTCGGGCCGGGCGCGGGTTCATTCCCCCGCCCATGGCGAAGCAGGTCTTTCGCCATTCTCAGACAGGAACCCGAAACTCAATGCCAAGCGACAGTCATAGTCGATCGACCATGCCGTTACTGGCTCGCGTGGGCGTCTGATTTCGATCGGTTCGCCCGCCGCCGCCGGTAACGGCTGGTCGGAACGAGGTGAACCCCATGTACATCAAGTCTCTGTTTTCGTCTTCCCGTGGCGATCGTGCGCGCCAGGATGCTGGTGCCGGCGTGATCGTGCTTCTCATGATGGCGCTGGTCTTCGTGCCGATCATGGCCACCCATGCGGCGCTCGCCTGGCAGGAGCGGCTGGCGGACATCGGCCCGCAGCAGCTTGCCGCGATTGTCAACATGATCGTCCCCGCCTTCTGACGGACTGGTTAGTTCAGAACACAGGACCACGCTTCGTGCCGGGCTCGGCGGGCGGAATGTCGTTGCCCGGCGTCATCGGGTCCGTGCGCGGCGCCGCCATGCGGGCCGCGGCCTGTGCCGCGTCCTGCAGACGATCCGTATCGGCCCGCCGGGCGCGGGCGTACCAATCGTCCACGATCTGCCGCGCGGTGCCCTGCCCGCCCAGCCCGAAGGCCAGGCCCAGCGCGATGGCGGCCGCACCGACCACGCCCATGAACAGCGTGTTGACAAGGGTGGTGGCGACGCCGATCTGGTTCACCGCCACGACGATGGCGAAGATCCACACGGCCGCCTTCGCGATGGAGGCCAGCATGCCGGCATTGGCGAGGCCCGCCTGGGTGGCGGAACCGCGCACGATTCCCGCGGCGGCATTGGCCAGCAACCCGCCGATGACCAGCACCAGAACACCCACGATCAGGTTGGGAATCCACAGAAGGAAGGTGCGCAGGACGTCCGAAACCGCCGGGAGGCCGAGCGCGTCGAAGGCCACCACGAGGGCGATCAGCCGGATGAACCATTTGACGATAAGCGCAAGGAAGCCCGCGGCATCCGTCTGGACTCCCATGCCAGCGACGAAGCCCGAAATGCCGGAGCGTTCGGCCAGGCTGTTGAAGTTCACCCGCCGCAGCAGTCCGGCAACGAGGCCGGCGATGAGGTTTGCCACGAACCAGCCCACCACGAGGATGATGAGGAAGCCGATCACCCGCGGGATCGCGGCGAGGAACAGGGCCAGTGCGGCGGCAACGGAGGTGAGGGCGGCATCGCCCCAGCTGGTGATCTGGTTCATGGCGGCGGAATTCCTCTGTGCAGGGATGCACGGGGCAACGCGCACGCGGCAGCGATGTTCCTGCAGGTCAGTCGGGGGCGCCGTGCCGCAACAGCGTCTCGGCAATACGGCGGTTGGGCCGTGACCGGCCCGCGCAACCCGCCAGCATCACGCTGCCGAGGAGCGACATGCCAGCCACCTGCAGCCCGGCGAGGAGAAGCCCCGCAGCCACCGCAACCGTGGCGAAGGAGAGGCCACCTCCTGCCAGCGCCATGACCAGGGCCGTGAGCAGCGTCACCGCCCCCGCACAGACCAGGCCCAGGCCTGCGAGCATGGCGATGCCGAGTATCCGCTCGGAGACGAAGATGCCGCCCGCCGCGCCGAGCGCCTCGATGTGCGCCAGCGCCGCCCGCCCATAGCGTTCCGACCCCGGAGCAGGAACGCGCACGCGGCCCACGCGGTAGCCCGCCCGGCCCGCCGCGAGCGGCACCTGGGCCAGCTTCGTCCCCGCCTGGCAGAACTGCACCAGGACTTCCCGCCGGTAGGCCGCCGTGGCACCGCCCGGACGCAATCCCGTCACCACGTCGTGGCCCGCCTCGATCAGCCCTTCGAACCGCGCGATGCCGGAGACCGGCATATCGGGTTCCAGCGTGATCACGATGTCGCCCGTGGCCGCCATTGCGCCCGTCTCCCGCGCCGCCTCAAGGCCGAAGCACTTGCGAAGCCGGATCGGCCGCAGGCGCGGCTCGCGCCAGGCCAGAGACTGCAGCGAGGCCCATGTCAGGTCCTCGCTGCCGTCGTCAATGGCGATGATCTCGCAGAGATTGATGCGTGAGAACTCGGCTTCGACCGCCACCTGGGCGATGCGGTCCTCCACCGCCTCCACCGCGTTGCGCAGCGGCAGGACGACGCTCACCCGCGGCACCCGCGCGGGAACGAATTGGGAATGCACGCCAGAGAGATCGTTCACGGTGAAAACCCTCGCGACGATCAACGCCGGAGCAGGCTTCCTTGTTCCCGGGGCTCAATCGGCCTGAAGGGTCTCGACGTAGCTGACCAGGTTGGCCACCCGGCGGGCGACCGAGCCCTCATCCCCCTCGGCTCCGCCCAGTTCGGCGGCCGCCTCCTCCTTGAACCAGGTGCCCCAGACCGGCATCTCGCGGTCGACATGGCCCGCGATCGGGTCACGCCCGTCGATCAGCCGCGCCAGACGCTCGCGCGGGAAGTTGCCATAGCGCTTGGTCAGGGTGGTGATGTCGGGAACGGGCTTGCTGAGGCCGAACGCCTTCGGGCCATTGCCCTTGCCATCCTCGCCATGGCAGCTGGCGCAATACATGTTGAAGTCGGCCTCGCCGGAGATCTCGGCATTGCTGGCCTCCTGCGCCTGGAGCGCGCCCGCCGAAAGCCCGAGCAGCAGAACGGCACACGCCGGCCGAAACAGGGAAAATCCCATAGGTCACCACCTTCCGATTCACGCCGCGTTCCCGGCCAAGAGTCTAGGGTGATGCGCCGGCCCCGCGCAAGGGGGCCGGTTCAGGTCGCGGCGGCGGGCTTCAGCTGCACGCTCTCGCCGCAGCCGCAGGCGGAAACCTGATTGGGATTGTTGAAGACGAAGCCGGATTTCAGCGCCGATGACTGGAAGTCCATCTCGGTGCCCAGCAGGAACATCATCGCCTTGGCGTCGATCAGCACCTTGACGCCCTTGTCCTCCACCACCTCGTCGAATGGCTTCTGGTCCTCGGCCCATTCGAGCGTGTATTCCATGCCCGCGCAGCCGCCGTTCTTGACGCCGATGCGCAGGCCCACGACGGGCTTGTCGGCCTTGGACATGATCTCGCGCACGCGCTCTGCGGCGGCGTCGGTCAGCTTCATGATCTGCGGTCTTGGACGGGGAGTGGCGGAACCCATGATGTCCTCCTTACCACATGTTGAGGGCGACGCGGGCCTCATCCGACATGCGGCTGTGGTCCCACGGCGGATCGAAGACGATGGTGGCCTTGCAGCTTGCGACGCCGGGAACGGCGGAGACGGCATTCTCCACCCATCCCGGCATGTCGCCCGCCACGGGGCATCCCGGTGCCGTCAACGTCATCTCGATGGCAACGTTCCGGTCATCGTCGATGTCGACCTTGTAGATCAGGCCCAGCTCATAGATGTCGACCGGGATTTCCGGGTCATAGACGGTCTTGAGCGCCTGAACGATGTCGTCCGTCAGCCGCGCCAGCTCGTCCGGCGGAATGGCAGAGGGATCCGGCGCATTGCCGGTCTGGGGCTTGGTGTCGGTGGCAGCTTCGGTCATCCGAATATCCTCCGGGCAGAGATGAGCGCATCCGCCAGCACATCAACCTCTTCGAGGGTGTTGTACATGGCAAAGGAGGCGCGGCAGGTTGCGGTGACACCGAAGCGCTGCAGCAGCGGCTGGGTGCAATGGGTTCCGGCGCGGACGGCCACACCCGCGCGGTCGATCACGGTGGCGACGTCGTGCGCATGCGCCCCCTCCATGGTGAAGGAGACGATGGCGCCCTTGTTTTTTGCCCGCCCGAAGATGCGGAGCGAATTGATCTCGGAGAGCCGCTCCGTCGCGCGGTCCCGCAGCATCGCCTCATGCGCCGCGATCCTGTCCAGTCCCACGCCCCGCATGTAGTCGAGCGCGGCGCCCAGCCCGATTGCCTGAACGATGGCCGGTGTCCCCGCCTCGAAGCGGTGCGGCGGGTCGTTGTAGGTGACGCCCTCGGTCGTCACCTCGGAGATCATCTCGCCGCCGCCCTGGTAGGGCGGCATCTTCGCAAGCAGATCCTTCTTGCCATAGAGCACGCCGATGCCGGTCGGCCCATAGGTCTTGTGGCCGGTGAAGACGAAGAAATCCGCATCCAGCGCCTGCACGTCCACCGTCATGTGGACCGCCGCCTGCGAGCCGTCGACCAGCACGGGAATTCCGCGCGCATGGGCCAGCCGGATCACCTCCGCCACCGGCACGATGGTGCCAAGCGCGTTGGACATCTGGGTGATGGCAACGATCTTCGTCTTCGGCGTCAGCAGCTTCTCGAATTCGTCCAGCAGGAAGTTGCCGTCCTCGTCGATCGGCGCCCACTTCAGCACGGCCCCTGTCCGCTCGCGGTGGAAGTGCCAGGGCACGATGTTGGAATGGTGCTCGAGGATCGAGAGCACGATCTCGTCCCCCTCGCCCAGCACCATGCCGCCATTGCTCTGCGCCACGAGGTTGATGGCTTCCGTCGCATTGCGCGTGAAGATGATCTGCTCGGCCGAGGGCGCGTTGATGAAGCGGCGCACGCTTTCCCGCGCATCCTCGAAAGCCTGCGTCGCGGCATTCGACAGGAAATGCAGCCCGCGGTGCACGTTGGCATATTCCTCGGAATAGGCCTTCATGATCGCATCCAGCACGGCTTTCGGCTTCTGCGCCGAGGCCGCATTGTCGAGATAGACCAGCTTCTTGCCATAGACCTCGCGCGAGAGGATCGGGAAATCCCGGCGGATGGCCTGGACGTCGTAGGACATCAGCCCCTCCTCCGGTGGTCGGTCAGCCAGCGCGCCGCATAGTCGGTCAGCGCATCCCGCACGCCGTCATGCTGGATCGCGTCGAAGGCCTCGCCCACGAAGGCGGCGATCAGCAGCGCCTTGGCCTCCGCCTCAGGAATCCCACGAGACTTCAGGTAGAACAAATGGTCGTGGTTGAGGTCGCCCGCCGTCGCGCCATGGCCGCAGACCACGTCGTCTGCATAGATCTCCAGCTCCGGCTTGGCGTCGAATTCCGCCGTCTCGGAGAGCAGCAGCGCATGGCTGGACTGCTTGCCGTCCGTCTTTTGCGCATGCGGCCGGACGATCACCTTGCCCTGGAAGATGCCCCGCGCATGGTCGTCCATCACGCATTTGAACAGCTCACGGCTGGCACAATTCGGCACCTGGTGGTCCACGACCAGCCGCGTGTCGGCATGCTGCTTGCCCGCGAGCAGATAAGCCCCCGTCAGCTTGGCATCGGCAAATTCGCCAGTGAGCCGCAGCGTGCCATTCTGGCGGTTGAGCTTCGCACCCGTCGAAAGCGTGAAGTCGCGGAAGGTCACGTTCCGCCCCAGCGTCACATGGGCGTGCGCAAGATGCGTCGCGTCATGCGACTCGAGTTCCGCCTTCACACGGTCGAGCCGCGCATTGTGGCCCACCCGGATCTCCGTCACGCTGTTGGAGAGATAGCTCCCCTCCCCGATATGCGTCTCGATGATGGTGGCCGAGGCATCCTCCGCCACCTCGATCACATTGTGGGTGGCGATGGTGCGGGGGTCCGCCTTGGTGGCGATGAAGACGAGTTCCACCGGCGTGTCGATGTTGCCTTCCAGCCGGATCCGGGCGCCGTCCGTCGCGAAGGCCCGGTTCATCTGCATCACCGGCTCGTCCGCCTCGGCGCTGGCCTCCACCGCTCCATTGACGAGCTTCGACAGCACCCCGTCATAATGCCCGTTCACGAACACCATGCGATTGGCCGCGATCCCGTGGAAGATCGAAGCGTTGAGCAGTCGTTCGGCCTCGCCCGAGGCAGGGGAAACCGCCTGGCGCGGCGGGTAAGGCTTGTCAATGAGCTGGCGCAGGTCCGTCCAGCGCCACTCTTCCATGCGGCGGTGCGGCAGCTGCAAGCCCAGCGCTTCCTCCGCAACGGTCCTGGCAATGGCGGTCGTCATGCCGCGTCCTTCGTGAAATCGGCATAGCCCTTCTCTTCGAGTTCGAGGGCCAGGCTCTTGTCGCCAGACTTCACGATGCGCCCTCTGGAGAGCACATGCACATAATCCGGCACGATGTAGTCGAGAAGCCGCTGGTAATGCGTGATCACGATCATCGCCCGGTCAGGCGATCGCAGCGCGTTGACGCCATCCGCCACGACGCGCAGCGCGTCGATGTCGAGGCCGGAGTCGGTCTCGTCGAGGATGCAGAGCGAGGGTTCCAGAACCGCCATCTGCAGAATCTCGGCGCGCTTCTTCTCGCCGCCCGAGAAGCCCACGTTGACGGGCCGCTTCAGCATGTCCTGTGACACGTTCAGCTTCGCCGCCTTCTCCTTGACGAGGCGCATGAAGTCCGGCGTGGAAAGCTCCTTCTCGCCGCGGGCCTTGCGCTGGGCGTTGAGGGCCACCTTCAGGAACTGCATGGTGGCCACGCCCGGAATTTCGATCGGATACTGGAAGGCCAGGAACACGCCCTTCGCGGCGCGCTCTTCCGGCGGCATCTCCAGAAGGTCCTCGCCCTTGTAGGTCACGGCACCTTCCGTCACCTCATAGCCCTCGCGCCCCGAAAGCACATAGGAGAGGGTGGACTTGCCGGAGCCGTTCGGCCCCATGATGGCGTGCACCTCGCCGGGCTTCACGGACAAGGACAGGCCGCGCAGGATCTCGCGGTCCTCATCTTCGAGCTTCACATGCAGATTGTCGATATCGAGCAGTGTCACGGGATCAACTCACGTTTGAAATTGAAACTTGGGAAGGAGGGTGGCGTCAGGCGTCATCCAACACTCCCCTCCAGCGAGATGCCGATCAGCTTCTGCGTCTCGGCCATGAATTCCATCGGCAATTGCTGCAGCACGTCGCGCACGAAGCCGTTGACGATCAGCGCCACCGCCTCTTCCTGGCTCAAGCCGCGCGACATGCAGTAGAACATCTGGTCGTCCGAGATCTTGGACGTCGTCGCCTCATGCTCGAACTGCGCGGTGGACGTCTTGGACTCGATGTAGGGCACGGTATGCGCGCCGCACTTGTCGCCGATCAGGAGCGAGTCGCACTGCGTGAAGTTGCGCGCGTTCGTCGCCTTCCGGTGCGCCGAGACGAGGCCGCGATAGGTGTTGTCGGAACGGCCCGCCGCGATGCCCTTGGAGATGATGCGGCTCGACGTGTTCTTGCCGAGGTGGATCATCTTGGTCCCTGAGTCCACCTGCTGGCGGCCGTTGGAAATCGCAATCGAGTAAAACTCGCCGCGCGATTCCTCACCCCTCAGGATGCAGCTCGGATACTTCCAAGTAATGGCGGAGCCGGTCTCGACCTGCGTCCAGCTGATCTTGGAGCGGGGTCCACGGCAGTCACCGCGTTTGGTCACGAAGTTGTAGACGCCGCCCTTGCCCTCGGCATCGCCGGGGTACCAGTTCTGCACCGTCGAATACTTGATCTCGGCATCGTCCAGCGCGATTAGCTCGACGACGGCGGCATGAAGCTGGCTCTCCTCCCGCGTCGGCGCGGTGCAGCCTTCGAGATAGGAGACGTAGGAGCCCTTGTCCGCGATGATCAGCGTCCGCTCGAACTGGCCCGTGTTCTTGGCATTCATGCGGAAATAGGTTGACAGCTCCATCGGGCAGCGCACGCCTGGCGGCACATAGACGAAGGAGCCGTCGGAGAACACCGCCGCATTGAGCGCCGCATAGTAATTGTCGCCCTGCGGCACGACCGAGAAGAGATACTTCTGCACCAGTTCGGGATGCTCGCGCAGCGCTTCCGAGATCGAGCAGAAGATCACGCCCGCCTTGGCAAGCTCCGCCTTGAATGTGGTGACGACCGAGACCGAGTCGAACACGGCGTCCACCGCTACCTTGCCGGAGGCATATTCGCCGCCTGCCTCGTCCAGCTCGCTCTTCTCGCCCTGCTTCCTGACGCCCGCGAGGATTTCCTGCTCCTTCAGCGGAATGCCGAGCTTGGCATAGGTTTCGAGCAGCTTGGGGTCCACCTCGTCCAGGCTCTTGGGTGCTGCCGAGCCCTTGGGCGCGGCATAGTAATAGATGTCCTGGAAATCGATCTTGGGATAGCTGACCTTGGCCCAGGTCGGCTCCTCCATCTGCAGCCAGCGGCGGTAGGCCTCGAGGCGCGCCTCGAGCATCCAGTGCGGCTCGTTCTTCTTGTCAGAGATGAAGTGGACGGTGTCTTCGCTCAACCCCTTCGGCGCATATTCCGACTCGATGTCGGTCGTGAAGCCGTACTTGTACTTGTCGACGTCGATGTCCTTGACGAGTGCGATGGTTTCGATATCAGCCATTGTTCCCTCAAGCAGCTGCCCTGGCCTTGTGGCGGGAAGTGATCTTCCGCCACGCGGCGATGAAATGATCGATCTGGTCTTCTGTCGTGTCCCAGCCCAGCGATACGCGGATCGCGGCCCGGGAGATTTCAGCTGCGGCACCCATTGCGCTCAGCACATGTGATTTCGCCACCTTGCCGGAGGAGCACGCGGAGCCGGACGAGACGGCGATTCCGTCAAGGTCGAAGGCCATCAGCAGCGTCTCGGCATTCATGCCCGGAACGGCGAAGCACGTCGTGTTCGGCAGCCGCTCCGCACCACGCCCGAAGATCACGGCACCTTCGAGTGCGCCTTCCAGCCTGTCCCGCAGCGCCTTCACGTCCTGCCGCGTCTGCGCCACGGCCCCGAAGCCGGCAAGCGCCACGAGATTTTCCGTTCCCGCCCTGCGCCGCAGTTCCTGCCCGCCGCCATGGATCAGCGGCTCGACGGCGAGCCCGTCCCGCACCACCAGCGCACCAGCACCAACCGGGCCGCCCAGCTTGTGGGCCGAAAGCGTCATCATGCCAACGCCGAGCAGCCCGAAATTCACCGGCACCTTGCCCAGCGCCTGCACCGCATCCGTGTGCACCAGGTGCCCCTCCGCCAGCCGAACGGCTTCCGCGACAGGCTGGAGCACGCCCGTCTCGTTGTTGGCCAGCATCACGCTCACCAGCGCCTTCGGGCCCTTGAGCATCCTCTCCAGCGCGCCGAGGTCGATCACGCCGTTGCCGTCCACAGGAACGATCTCAACCGGCTTGCCGCAGGCCCTCGCCGCCTCCAGCACCGAGGGGTGCTCGACGGCCGAGACGATCACCCGCTCCACCGGCGCCCCCTTCAGGGCCATGTTGTTCGCCTCGCTCCCGCCGGAAGTGAACACCACCATCGGCGGGATCACGCCCACGGCACGGGCCACCTGCTCGCGCGCATCATCCAGGACCTTCCGCACCGCCCGCCCCTCGCCGTGGACGGAGGAGGCATTGCCGGCAAGTTCCATCGCCTGCAGCATCGCCGCCTTCGCCTCGGGCCTCAGGGAGGAGGTCGCGTTATGGTCGAGATATGTCCTCACGCGGGCTGCCGCTCCGGGTGGCGGTCCTTGGTCTGCTTGATGGTGGCGGCCAGCGCCAGATTGCGCTTCTCGACCACGTCCTCGAGTGAAATCGATGCCAGGAAATACATCATCTGACGGCCCAGGCTGGACCACAGGTCATGCGCGTTGCAGCGCTCGCCCTTCACGCAACCGTCCACGGCGTCGCCGCCGCAGCGTGTGAACTGCAACTCCTCGTCAACGGCGGCAATGATTTCGGCAACCGGAATTATGCTCATGTCACGCGCAAGACGATAGCCCCCGCCGGGCCCGCGCGCGCTTTCGACCAGCTTGTGCTTCCGCAGCTTGCCGAACAGCTGCTCCAGATATTCCTGGCTGATGTCCTGCCGCTCCGCGATTTCCGCAAGGGAAACGGGCGCTCCACCCGAATGCGCCGCGATGTCGATCATCGCCATCACCGCATAACGCCCCTTGGTGCTCATCTTCATGGCACGAAATCCTTGATTTTTAACCCCTCACCCGTGCTAAAGGCTTGGGATCAATGGGCGGAACCCGCCAGTTTCGAATAATTCTAAACAGGGATATAGAAAACCCGAGTACAGGAGTCAATTATTCGGTGGGCCATCCACCGGAATTTCCCGTGCCGGTATCTCCCATGAGGATCAAAGCTTTATGCCGGAAGTCATTTTCAGCGGACCCGCAGGCCGCATCGAAGCACGTTATCACCACTCCAAGGCTGCCGGGTCGCCGGTTGCAATCCTGCTCCACCCGCACCCCACTTTCGGCGGCACGATGAACAATCCCATCGTCCACGCCCTCTACCAGATGTTCCAGAGCCGCGGCTTTTCCGTTTTGCGCTTCAATTTCAGGGGCGTGGGCCGCAGCCAGGGCATTTTCGAGAATGGCGCGGGCGAGCTCTCCGACGCTGCGTCGGCCCTTGACTGGCTGCAGTCCTTCAACCGCGAGGCCAAGATCTGCTGGATCGCCGGCGTCTCCTTCGGCGCCTGGATCTCCATGCAGCTGCTGATGCGCCGCCCGGAAATCTCGGGCTTCATCTCGGTAGCCCCTCTCGCCAAGCACTATGACTTCTCCTTCCTCGCCCCCTGCCCGGCCTCCGGCCTCTTCGTGAATGGCGAGAAAGACACGGTCACGCCGCCCGAAGCCGTGCACAGCCTGGTCTCCAAGCTCAAGACCCAGAAGGGCATCCAGGTCGAGCACAAGGTGATTCCCGGCGCCAACCACTTCTTCCAGGACAAGATCGACGAGCTGACCAAGATCTGCTCGACCTATCTGGACAAGCGCCTGGCGGCGGAAGGCCAGCTCTAACGGCATCAGGTTTCGGGTGGCGGCGGTTCGGCCCCTGCGCCATGAACCGCCCGAACAGGAAAGCCTTCATGCCACCCGCCCAATCCCATATCCACCTGGCCGACTGGGGCCTTCTGCTGCTGCTCTCCGTGCTGTGGGGTGGCTCGTTCCTGTTCGTCGGCATCGCGGTGAGGGACCTGTCGCCGCTGGTGATCGTCATGGCGCGGGTGGTCATCGCGGCGGCGGTGCTGGTGCCCATCCACGCGCTGCTCATCGGGCCGCTGCCCCGTGACCGGGCGACATGGACGGCCATCATCGGCATGTCGATCCTCAACAACGTCATTCCCTTCAGCCTCCTCGTGACGGGGCAGACGATGATCGCCAGCGGCCTCGCCTCCGTGATCAATGCCACGACCCCGCTCTTCGGCGTGGCGATTCTCGCGGCGGCCGGGCGGGAGCCGCTGGTGATGCGCAAGCTGGCGGGAATTGCGATCGGCGTTGCAGGCGTCGTGATCCTGAAGGGTGGCACGATCCTGGGTGATGGTTCGCAGAGCATTGGCATCCTGCTCTGCCTCGGCGCCGCGGCGAGCTACGGCCTGGGCTCGCTCTGGGCCAAGCTGACGCTGAAGAGCGCGGCACCGCTCAGCATGGCCACGGGGCAGCTTCTGTGCTCGTCGCTCATCATGGCAGCCATCGCCTTCGCCTTCGACGAACCGGCCCAGTTGCTGCGGGCCTCATGGGCGAGTTGGGCGGCATTGCTGGGCCTCGCCGTTCTTGCCACCTCGCTGGCCTACATCCTGTTCTTCCGCGTCGTCGCCCGATCCGGCCCGGCAAATGTGCTGTTGGTGACGATGATGATCCCCGTTTCCGCGATCGCGATGGGCGTGAGCGTGCTGGGCGAGACGCTGGAACTGCGGGAGATCGCCGGAACGGCCGTGATCCTGCTGGCTCTTCTCATCATCGATGGGCGCGTGGTGAACGCCTTGCGGGTGAAGTTCTCCTGATCGCTCGGCGGCGGCGACGATTGAAGGAAGAACACAGGAAAGCTTCAGGAATTTAAGCATTGCCCTAAGGACTTGCGCGCATGAGGCGCGGCAGTGTGCCGGAACACGAGAGGTGTTCCCATGATGCAGCGACCAAGCCTGACGGAGAACGCCCGCCTGCATGCCTCTGGCCTTGCGATGGTGATGATCGCCGCGGCCCTGTGGGCGACGGTTGGCGTGGCCAGCCTATTGATTCCGCATGATACGACGATACCGGACGAGGCCTATGGCTTTGCCCGCACGGCGGTGGCGGGACCGGTGCTTCTGGTGGTTGCCCTCCTCGCTGGCGGCGGGTCGCGCATGAAACTCAGGACGGGAAGCCTCCCCGGCTTCCTGGCATTCGGGGCCTGCTGCGCAATCTTCCAGATCGGGCTTTTCAGGAGCTTTTCGCTGCTCGGGGTGACCATCACCGTCTTCGTGACGGTGTGCCTGCCGCCCGTTCTGGCGGTCGCCTGGACCATGTGGCGGCAGCCGGAAGCCGTATCGCGGCAGATGCTGGCGGCGCTGCTCTTCGCGGTCGCCGGCCTCGGATCGTTCAGCAGCACCGGGTTCACGGGCGGGGACCTCTCCCGCACGATGACCGGCCTCTCGCTCTCCGTCATGGCTTCGGTGGCCTTCGTGATGATGTCGGGTGCGGCGCGACGCCTCGCCGCGGAGCACCCGCCGCTGCTGGTGGCGGGGCTGGGCCTCACGGTGACGGCACTCATCCTTGCCCCAATCGTTTTCGCGGTCACACCGGAGGCCGGGGCAGCGCTGGCGGCCAGCCTCGGGGAATGGCGGACCGCAGGCTTCCTGCTCTATCTGGGACTGGTGCCTACGGCGCTGGCCTACCTGCTCTATTGCGCCGGAATGGCGCGCTGCCGCACGGCGGCCTGCGGGTTGGTGGCCTCCATGATCGAACCCGGGGTGGCGGCGGGGCTCGCCTTCCTGCTGCTGGGGGAACTGCTCTCGCCGTGGGAGGTCCTGGGCTGCACGCTGCTGTTCGCCGCGATGCTTACCCTGTGGCGGGAGGGTTACCAAACCGCACTGAAAAAGTCTTCTGAAACAACTGCTTAGGGGTTAGACACGACACCGCCGGCAAGTAGTTCCGGCGCGCCCGTGGTGCCGGGGAAGGTGATGGGCAGCCGCTGGAGGCAGCGGACGGCGAGATAGGCCCAGGCCTCCGCTTCCATGGAGTCGCCGTTGAAACCCGCCTCTTCCGCAGGCATAACAGGGGCTTGCAGGAGGTTTCGAAGATCCCGCATCAAGGTCGGGTTCAGCCGGCCGCCGCCGCAGATGACGTAGGCGCGCGGGGCTTCCGGCAGGAGGGCGGCACTCAGGGCGATGGCTTCGGCGGTGAAGCGGGTGAGGGTTGCCGCGCCGTCCTCGGGGGAGAGGCCACCCACGACGGTTGCATCGAAGGCGTTCCGGTCGAGAGATTTGGGTGCGGGCGTTGCGAAATAGTTGCTTTTGAGTAGCTGCCCGAGTGCATCCGCGCTGACTTGGCCGCGCGCGGCCAGCGCACCGTCACGGTCGAATGACACACCGAGGTGTCTCGCGCACCAGTCATTCATGAGCGCGTTGCCGGGGCCCGTGTCGAAGGCGACGATGCCACCATTCTGCCCGATCCATGTCAGATTGGCGACGCCACCAATATTGACGAATGCGACCGGCCGCTCCTTGAGCCCGGCGGCCAGCGCGCGGTGATAGACGGGGACCAGCGGCGCCCCCTGCCCGCCCGCAGCGACGTCCGCCGCGCGCATGTCATGGACGACGGGGATGCCGGTGCGCCGGGCGAGCGCGGCACCCAAGCCGAGCTGCACGGTCAGCCGCCGCTCCGGGCGGTGGATGACGGTCTGTCCGTGGAAGCCGATCACGTCCACGTTCCCGGCGGTCAGCCGGTTCTCACCAAGGAAGCGCTCCACCGCCTCGGCGTGCCAGGCGGTGAGGGCGCGTTCGGCTTCCGCCAGCATGCCGGGGCGGGCATTCCTGTCTTCAAGCGACTTCGCCTCGGTGAGCGCCTCCTGCAGCAGGGCCTGCTGGTCCGGGCGGTAGGGATAGGTGGCGGAGGGGCCGCGATGCACCCCGTCCTCACCGTCCGTGCGGAGCAGCGCCACGTCGATGCCGTCCAGCGAGGTGCCGGACATCAGGCCCAGCGCGTTCAGCGATTTTGACAGAGCGGGCCTCCGTGGTAAGAGCCCGCAGCCTTTCGCGAAAGTTCGAATGCCATGAGCCAGTTCAAGTCCGATTTCCTCAACATACTGTCAGAGCGCGGGTTCATCCACCAGATCTCGGACCCCGAGGCGCTGGACGCGCAGGCCAGGGCCGGGACCATTACCGGCTACATCGGCTTCGACGCGACGGCCACCTCGCTCCACGCGGGCTCGCTGGTGCAGATCATGATGCTGCGCTGGATGCAGAAGACCGGGCACAAGCCCATCGCGCTGATGGGCGGGGGCACGACCAAGATCGGCGATCCCTCCTTCAAGGACGAGTCGCGCAAGCTGCTGACCGTGGAGCAGATCGCCACCAACCTCGAAGGGATCAAGAAGGTCTTCACCAGATTCCTGAGCTTCGGCGAGGGTGCCACGGACGCCAGGATGGTCAACAACGCCGACTGGCTGGACCATCTCAACTACATCGACTTCCTGCGGGATTATGGCGTTCACTTCACCATCAACCGCATGCTGAGCTTCGATTCGGTGAAGCTGCGGCTGGACCGCGAGCAGCCGCTCACCTTCCTCGAATTCAACTACATGATCCTTCAGGCCTATGACTTCCTCGAGCTGTCGCGCCGCCACGGCTGCGTGCTGCAGATGGGCGGGTCCGACCAGTGGGGCAACATCGTCAACGGCATCGAACTCGGCCGCCGCTGCGACCAGAAGCAGCTCTTCGCGCTGACCTCGCCGCTGCTCACCACCGCGTCCGGCGCCAAGATGGGCAAGACGGCGGCGGGCGCCGTCTGGCTCAACGCCGAGCTGCTCTCGCCCTATGACTACTGGCAGTACTGGCGGAATTCCGAGGATGCGGACGTGACCCGCTTCCTCAAGCTCTACACCGAGATGCCGCTGGACGAGATCGCGCGGCTGGGGGCATTGGGCGGCGCCGAAATCAACGAGGCCAAGAAGGTGTTGGCCACCGAAGCCACCGCCATGCTGCACGGCCGCGCTGCGGCGGAGGAAGCCGCCGAAACGGCACGCCGCACCTTCGAGGAAGGCCAGAGCGCCGCGGGGCTTCCGACCATCGACCTCGACCTGGACGCCGGAACGGGCCTGCTGGCCGCCTGCGTGGCGGCGGGCTTCGCCTCCTCCAACGGCGAGGCGCGGCGTTCGGTGCAGGGCGGCGCGGTGCGGGTGAACGACCAGGCGGTTTCGGACGAAAAGCTGAAGCTGACGCGCGAGATGCTGGCGGACGGCGTGATCAAGCTCTCCATGGGCAAGAAGAAGCACGTGCTGGTGCGGCCGGCGTAAGCACGCCTCGGCGCTGCGGTTCGCGGGGGGCGCCCCCGACAGGAAAGTGGGATGACCGTGTGGCCCTTCTCAATCCGTCCAGCGGATGAAGCGGAGGCTGCGGATCAGGCCGTCGCGGACTTCGTAGATGGCCATGATGTGGAGCGGGCCGGTGGGCAGGCCGAAGACCGTTTCCTTGTCGATGGCATGGGTCGGGCCTTCGAGGCGCTGGTGAACGATGCAGTGGAGCTGGGGGTTTTCGGCGAAGCGGCGCGTGTAGGCGCTGCGGATTTCGTCCAGCCCGTTGCAGATCATCTGGCCGGTCACCAGGTCCGAGATCGTGGCGTCGGGGGCAAACAGGGCGCAATACCCCTCGATGTCATGCGCGTTGTAGACCTGGAGCTGGCGGTTGACGACCTCACGGGGTGACGGGTGATGCATTGCTAATTGTTCTTCGGCCGGTGGTTGTTGTTGCCGCCACCCGAGTTACCGTATTCGAAGAACTTGCGGAAGATGCCGGGCGCCACGGCCGAGACGGGGTTCATCTGGAAGGCGGGCTTGTCCACCGTGCCGCCCAGCGCGAAGGTGACGCCGATGATGCCCTGCCCCTTGCCGCCCGTGAGGATGTCGCCCACCAGCGGAATGTCGCCCAGCGCGGCGTTGATCGCATAGGCGGGGATGATGGTGCCGGTGATGTCGACCGCGCCGTCCGACTTGCGGATGAGGCCTTCGGCGCTGGCGCCCAGTTCCGGGCCGCGCACAAGGCTTTCCCCGATGCGGATGAAGCGGCTGTCGGAGGTGAAGGGCAAGGTGAGCTTGGTGAAGGTCAGCGCCTCGCGGCGGGGGCCGGAGCGCTTGGGCTTGCCGCGTGAATCGAGCTCCGCCAGGGCCGCCTCGTTGCGGACCTCGAAATTCCGCAGCACCAGGCGGCCGTCCTTGACGGAGGCCCCGTCGCCGCTCAGCAGCGCGTAGAACTCGATCTGCCCGCCCGCGACCTTGGAGTAGAGATTGGCGGCGCGGATGGCGGCGCCGCCGTCACGGCCGTTGATGCGCATCTCGCGGCCGCCCTCGACGGGTGTCACGCGGAACACGACGGGCTGGCCGCTGAGGAAGGTGCCCTCCACCTCCGCCTGCTCCAGCTTGCCGTTTCGCGCGGCGAGGCTGCCCGTCACGCCATTGATGATCTCGCCCCGGTTGGCGTAGAGGCGGTTGAGGTTCAAGGTGACGCGCACCGGCGTGTCGTCCTTCGGCGCGGTCTTGTCCTGGTCGACGGCGTCTCCCCGGCCCTTCGAGCCGAACATGGCGCGGATCAAGGGGCGCGCGTCGAAGCTTTCGCCCCTGATGTCGATCTTCGTGCCGCCGGCCTCTCTGGCGATGGAGGCGGCGAACTTGTTCTCGTCCGACAGGCGCACCTCGGTGAGCTTCGCGAACTTGAGCCCCTGCCGCTTCGGCGCGAGCGAGATGGCGCCCTCGATGGACAGGCCCTTGCCCTTGAGTTGCAGCCCCTCGACGCGCGGGCCTTTCTCGCCCTTGCCGTAATAGGTGAGCTTCGCGGTGGTCTTGGGGCTGGCCGGGCGGAACCAGCTGATGGCCTGGATGCGCAGTTCGACGTCGCTCAGGTCGGCTTCGAGTTCCACCTTGCCTTCCGGGTCGGCGAGGTCCGGAATGGTTGCGATGACGCCGACGGGGCCGCGCGCGAAGGTGCCGAGGTCGATGCCGAGCTTGCGGCGCTGTTCGCCGTCGAGCGTGGTTTCGATCACCGCCGACTGCTTGAACTGGGGAGCGGGGCCGCGCTCCCAGACGAGCTTCGAGGGGATGCCGGAGATCTTTGCCGGTCCGCTGGCCTTGAACACCCCCTTCTCGACCGTGAGGTCGATGGCGCCCTCGGAAATGTCGATGCCCGGCAGGGCGTCCTTCAGGGCGGCGTTGGAGAGCTTCGCCTGGACGTCCACCACGATGCGGTTCTTCGGCACGTTCTTGATGAGCGGCAGGGAGAGCTTCACCTTCAGCCTCGTATCCGCCGTGAGCTTGGAGGTGTCGAGGCCGGTGTGCCGGATGAGGTTGAGCGCGGGCTGGTCGAGATACTCGATGAGCGGCTGGGCCTTGGCGTCCACGTCGAGGTCGAAGCGGGCCATGGTCTCGCCGCCGAGGATGTCCTCGGCGAGCATGGTGCCGGAGGTGAGCCGCCCCTGCGCGCCGGAGGGCATGATCACGTCCGCGCCGTCCACCTTCAGGTGGAAGTCGTTGTCGGTGAGGCGCGCCTCGCCCTTCGCGCCGATCAAGGGGGGAAGGTCCTTGAAATAGCCGCTGGTGACGCCGTCCATCCTGAAGGAGAGATTTATCGACTTTTCCGGCAGGCGCCGGTTGCGCTGGGCCGCCGCCAGCGCATCGACCGGCAGGTTGACGATGAACTCGCCCTCGGTGATGCGCCCCTCGCGGATGTTCTCGTTCACCCATTTGCGCGTCTTGGGCGCCATGATGGGCGGCCAGAGCTGCTTCAGCAGCGAGGCGGAGAGGTCCTTCATGCGGCCCGACAGCAGGATGCCCGCCGATTCAGAGCCCCCGGTGATGGCGCCGCGCAGCCGGATGCCGGTGCCGCCGGACATCACCATCAGGTCGTCGATGTCGAGCCTCGCCTCCTCGATCGCGGCCTTGCCGGTGAATCGCACCTGGTCGACCGCGACGGGAGACTTGTTCGTGCCCTGCGCGTCGATCGCCACGTTGTTGGCCTCGAGCATGATCTTGAGCGCCGTGAGGCGGCCGTCCGGGTTGCGCTCCGGCAGGACGCTGCCCTTGAGCTGGGCGCGCGAACTGCCCACGAGGAGCGTGGACTCCGTGATCACGATGCTGCCGGTGACCGGATCATAGTCGGCGCGCAGCGAGCCTTCGTCGACGATGAGCGGCTCGGCCAGATAGTCGGGCAGGCCCACCTCGCCCGCCGAGGCGACGAACTCGCCCGAGGCCCGGGTGACGAGGCCCGAATCCATCACCTCCATCTCCACCTGGCCCGCGAGCGGCACCTTGACGCGCGCGAGCTGCGAGAGGGCGAAGATCTCGTCCGAGATGTTGGCGGGGACCAGATCGTTGATGCGGGTGCTGATCGAGAAGCTGCGCGTGTCGCGCCGGTAGCTGGCGGAGAGGTCGGCGTGCCATTTTCCGGCCTCGTCGCCGTTCGAGACGGCGGCGTTGGCCGCCACCGCGAAGCCATAGGGCATGCGCTGGAACACGAGCTCGGCCGAGGGGATGTGCCAGATGGCGTCATTGGCCTCGTCGTAGAAGCGGATTTCGGCGTCGGCGACGCGGATGGTCTCGATCGAGCTCATGGAGCCGCCGCCCGCCGCGCCGGGGTCGCCGCTCAGCACCTGGATGATGGTTCCGCCGGCGCCCCGCGGCTTGCCCACGCCATCGGGACCGGCCATCACCGTTTCCTGGTCTGACTTGGGGGAGACGTCGCTGCCGGGATCGAAGAGCACCGACTCGCCCTCGGGTGCGGCCTCGCCGAAGCCGAGTTCGATCGATCCGTCGAGGTTGCGCATGACGCGGATACGCGGCCCGATGAGTTCGATGGAGGTAGGAACGACCTGGCCCGAGAACAGCGCCTCGCCCTTGACGCCCACGGCGGCGCGCGGCGCCCGGGCCACCAGGTTGCCGGCCTTGTCCTTCAACTCGATGTTGCGGAGACGCACATGGGGAACGCCGTTCTCCCCGCTCCTTTCGACGACGACGCCGCCGACCGAGACGGTCATGTAGGGGAGGTTCGCGTTGATGCGCTGCTCCACCGTGGCGCGCATGAAGTCGAGCGAGACCGGGCCCTGCGCCAGCCGGATATAGACGGCGGCGGCGGCGATCAGCAGGACGGCCACGGCCGCCACCACGCTGTAACCGGTTATCCTAGCCAGCCGCCGCAATATGTTCCCGTCTCATTCACGTGATTCCGCTTCACATGTGCCATCAAGGCTGCCTCCAGGCAATGCAGAACCCGGGGGAACCGACCATTGGCCACCAAAGATGGGCCAAAGCGTGACGGCCCGGCGCAGATGGCAGCCCAGGGCTGTCCTCCTCGCTGATTTTGCGGCGGGCGGGGTCTAGACCTCGCCCTCGTCGGGGATGTTCAGCAGGCGGCCGCAGGCCTTGCAGTGCACGGCGTCGCGGTCATGGCGCAGCAGGCCGCAGTCCGGGCAGCGGTAGTTCACCTTGTCGGGCCGCAGCGTCACCTGGACGAGGCGCAGGAACAGCGATACGCCGAAGATCATGATGACCACGGCGATCAGGCGGCCGCTCGTGCCTTCCAGCACGATGTCGCCGAAGCCCGTGGTGGTGAGGGCCGTCACGGTGAAGTAGAGCGCGTCCGCGTAATTGCCGATCTTCGGGTTGGTGTAGTGCTGCGTCTCATAGACCAGGGCCGTCATGATGAAGAGGAACACGATGAGGTTCAGCGCCGACATGACGATCTGCTCGTTGCGGCGGAACCACCGGAAATCCTGCCTGAGGCGCTTGACCATGGCGTAGGAGCGCAGCAGGCGCAGCACGCGCGCGACGCGCAGGAAGGCCAGCCCCTCGCCCACCACCGGCGCCATCATCGACACGATGACCAGCAGGTCGATGATGCCGTAGAAGCTGAACACCATCTTCATGCGCTCGCGGCTGATCCAGAGCCGCGCCAGGAAATCGCCCAGCAGCAGCACGCCGATCACCGCGTCGAGCACCTCCGTGCCCTTCGATTGCAGGAACGAGGAGATGATCACGAAGGCGATGGTGGAGAGGTCGAAGATCAGCAGCCCGTAGCGGAACCGGTGGGCGGCGGGCGTATCGGCCTCGTAGAGTTCGGTGAGGCGGTCCTTCAGCCCCGGTGTCGTCTTGTCGCTCATGGCATTCCAGTAGGGCAGGCGGAGGTCTCCGTCCAGACTGGACGCGCGCCGCGGCCGCAGTATAGTCCGGCGCGATTTCAGGGAGTTGAACGAGATGCCGAAGGGATATTGGATCGCCCACGTCACGGTGACGGATCCGGAACAGTACCAGCAATATGCCAGCGCCACCCGCGAGGCCTTCCAGAAATACGGCGCCAGCATCCTGGCGCGCGGCGGCGCCTTCGAGCAGATGGAGGGCGAAGGCCGCCCGCGCAACGTGGTGATCGAGTTCCCCAGCCTGCAGGCCGCGCTCGACTGCTACAATTCGCCCGAATACCAGGCCGCCAAGGCCAAGCGCCAGGGCGCAGGGATCGCCGAGATCGTGCTGGTGGAAGGGGTCTAGGCGCTTTTCAATCCCCGCCCCCGTTGCTAAGACCGCAGCCCAACAGGGGGTGAAGGTCATGAAGCTGGCAATCGCAGGGGCCGCGGGCCGCATGGGCCGGGTGCTGACGCGCATCGTGAACGAGACTCACGGAGCGGAGGTCGCGGGCGGGATCGAGCCCAAGGGCAGCCCCCACGTGGGCGCGGACATGGGCGTGCTGGCCGGCATCGGCCCGCTGGACGTGGCGATCACCGACGATCCGCTGTCGCTGTTCACCCACATCGACGGGATCATCGACTTCACCGTGCCGCAGGCGACCATCGCCCTGGCCGAACTCTCCGCCCAGGCGCGCATCGTGCATGTGATCGGCACCACGGGGATCGGCGAGGACGGCGAGGCGAAGATCAGGGCCGCCTCGCGCCACGCCCGCATCATCAAGTCCGGCAACATGAGCCTGGGCGTCAACCTGCTTGCCGTGATGGTGAAGAAGGTGGCGCAGGCGCTGGGCGAGGACTTCGACATCGAGGTGCTGGAAATGCACCACCGCCACAAGATCGACGCGCCGTCGGGCACCGCCCTGCTGCTGGGCCAGGCGGCGGCGGACGGGCGCGGCATCGACCTCAAGACCCGCTCCGTGCGCTCGCGCGACGGGCACACGGGGGCGAGGCCCCAGGGCGACATCGGCTTCGCCACGCTGCGCGGCGGCTCCGTCGTGGGCGAGCATACGGTGATGTTCGCGGGCGCGGCCGAGCGCATCGAACTCACCCACAAGGCCGAGAGCCGGGACATCTTCGCGCGCGGCGCCGTCAGGGCCGCGCTGTGGGGCATGGACAGGAAGCCCGGGCTTTATTCGATGATTGACGTTTTGGGACTGGAGTAAGCAATGGACCGTCTTCTCGTGCTCGTCCGCCATGGGCAGAGCGAATGGAACCTCAAGAACCTGTTCACCGGCTGGAAGGACCCCGACCTGACCGAACAGGGCATCCGCGAGGCGCATGAGGCGGGCCGCAAGCTGAAGGCGAAGGGCTTCCAGTTCGACATCGCCTATACGAGCGGCCTCACCCGCGCCCAGCGCACGCTGAACATCATGCTCGACGAACTGGGCCAGACGGGGCTCACGACCATCAAGGACCAGGCGCTGAACGAGCGCGACTACGGCGACCTGACGGGCCTCAACAAGGACGACGCCCGCGCCAAATGGGGCGAGGAACAGGTGCACATCTGGCGCCGCTCCTATGACGTGCCCCCGCCCGGCGGCGAGAGCCTGAAGGACACGCTGGCGCGCGCCCTGCCCTACTACATGAAGCACATCCAGCCGGACGTGCTCTCCGGCAAGCGCGTGCTGGTGGCGGCGCACGGCAATTCGATCCGTTCACTGATCATGGCCATCGAGGGGCTGACGCCGGAGCAGATCCTGAAGCGGGAACTCGATACGGGCGTTCCGGTGGTCTACCGGCTGGGCGCGGATTCGCGGCCGGAGTCGGTGGAGGTTCTGAGCTGAGCCCAAGTCCCTTCTCCCGCCGAAGGTGGGAGAAGGCACTCGCGGTTCAAACTCCCAGGCTTTCCCGCACCCGTTCCTGGAAATAGTGGACGCCCTGCTCGTGGCGGGGCGAGAGGGGTCCGGCGCTGTAGTTCCCCGCCTCGTAATTGTGGTGCGTCCTGACGCAGATTTCGTAGTCCTCGCGCACCACTGCGAGGTTGCGGGCGATGGTGTCGCTTCGCTTCTCGTCCAGCGCCGGAGAGAGATCGGCGAAATAGAAGTGGTAGAGCTGTTCGGTGCGCTTGGTGCCGATGGGGTTGATGCGCGAGGTGTTCATGCCGCCCTCGAAGAGCGAGAGCGTCCAGTTGGGCCACATCCAAAGCCACTTGCCGCGGTAGAACAGACCATCGCGCGGGGGTGCCGTCATGCGGATGAAGCCCTTGTGGGCGGTGGTCTTGAACTGCTCGAAATCGATGGCGGCGAAGAACTTCGGGTGGATGCCGGGGATGTGGTAGCCCTCGACGAAATTGTCCGTGTAGATCTTCCAGTTGGCGTCGAAATTCACCGTCTCGGTGCGGACCGGCTGGTAGGTCTCGATGGGCTCATCCGCCAGTTCCGCGACGAGGTCTCCCAGCTGCGGGACGAGATCCTCCTGCGGGTCGATGGCGACGAAGAGGAGGCCCCGCCAGGTGGCGACGTGGATGGGCTCCAGGGGCCAGTCCTCCGGCTTGAAGTCCGGCTCGCTGCCGAACCAGGGCGCGTTCAGCAGGCGCCCGTCATCGGCGAAGACCCATTGGTGATAGGGGCAGCGGATGGTGGCGCAGCGGCCCGTGCCCTCCTCCAGCAATTGCGCGCCGCGGTGACGGCAGACATTGCGGAAGGCGCGCAATTCTCCGTCACGGCCCCTGATGGCGAAGACCTTTATGCCGGCGATGTCGGCGGCGACATATTGCCCGCGCTCGGCCACCTGCGACACCGGCCCCAGCATCTGCCAGGTCCTGGCGAAGATTTCAGTCCGCTCCCGCGGCAGGACGGCGGGATCGACGTAGAGACGGGGATCGAGATTCAGCATGGTCCAAGCACTCCTCCGAGGGGGAAGAGTGCATGGAATTGGAGGGGGGAGCAAGTGGAGGGCAATGTCTTCTCCCGCTTCTCCAGCGGGAGAGGACCCGAGACACCCTACTCGATGTCCTCGATCACCTGATCGCCGCCGCCCTTGACCTTGTGGGCGAGCGAGGCCTGGATGAAGTCTTCGACTTCGCCGTCCAGCACGTCGCCCGGGGAGGTGGAGGTGTGGCCGGTGCGGAGGTCCTTCACCAGCTGGTAGGGCTGGAGGACGTAGGAGCGGATCTGGTGGCCCCAGCCGATGTCGGTCTTCTTGGCGTTGGCGGCGTCGACCTTTTCCTGCTGCTTCTGCAGTTCCATCTCATAGAGGCGGGCCTTCAGCATCTTCAAGGCGGTGGCACGGTTCTTGTGCTGGGAGCGCTCCGCCTGGCAGGCGACGATGATGCCGGTGGGCACGTGCGTGATGCGCACCGCCGAGTCCGTGGTGTTGACGTGCTGGCCGCCAGCACCCGAGGCGCGGTAGGTGTCCACCTTCAGGTCCGAATCCACCACCACGATGTCGATGTTGTCATCGACCACCGGATAGACCCAGACGGAAGAGAAGGAGGTGTGGCGCCGCGCGTTCGAGTCATAGGGCGAGATGCGCACCAGGCGGTGCACGCCCGACTCGGTCTTGAGCTTGCCGTAGGCGTTGTGGCCCTTGATCTGGATGGTGCAGGACTTGATGCCCGCCTCTTCACCCGCGTGCTCGTCCAGCACCTCGGCCTTGAAGCCGTATTTGTTGGCATAGCGCATATACATGCGCATCAGCATCGAGGCCCAGTCCTGGCTTTCCGTGCCGCCGGCGCCGGCGTTGATCTGGAGGTAGGCGTCATTGGCGTCTGCCTCTCCCGAGAGCAGCGTCTCGATCTCGGTTTCGGCCACCTTGGGCTTGAGCGCCTGGAGCGACTTCTCGGCTTCCGAGACGATCGACAGGTCGCCTTCCATCTCGCCCATCTCGATGAGCTCGGTGTTGTCGGCGATGGATTGCTCCAGGTCGCGGATCATGGTGATCCGCTTGTCGAGATCCTGGCGCTCGCGCATCAGCTTCTGCGCCTTCTGCGGATCGTTCCAGATCGACGGGTCTTCGGACTTGGCGTTCAGTTCGGCGAGACGGCGGAGGGCATTATCCCAGTCAAAGATGCCTCCTCAGCAGTCCGATCGACTGCTTCATGTCGTCGACGAGCGACGAGATTTCAGCGCGCATAATACCTGCTCGAATTAAGAATTGCGTTGGATGGGGTCAATAGAGGCCGCCACCCTGCCCCGTCAACCCGGGATCGGCGGGTGACTGCGGCTGAGGCTGCGCGGCGTCCTGCGAGGGCGGCACCAGCACCATGCCGCCGTCAGGGTTCTGGGCGGCGGCGGTGACCGTCTGCTCACCGATGATCTTGGTGGCGTCCGGGGGCTCGTCGCCCGGCTTGAAGGCCTCGAGGATGACGCCCTCCTGCCCGAAGATGGCGCGCTGGCCCGAGGTGGCGTCGATCGGGATCAGCTCGATGGCGCGCGGCACGCGGAAGGGGGTTGCCGGCTTGTCACGCAGGGCAAGGCGCATGAAGTCCGCCACGATGGGGGCGGCCAGCTCGCCGCCGGTGCGGCCCTTGCCCATGGGCTTCGGGTTGTCATAGCCGATGTAGGTGCCCACCACGAGGTCCGGCGTGTAGCCGATGAACCAGGCGTCGCGCTCCTCGTTCGAGGTGCCGGTCTTGCCGGCCACCGGCTTGCCCACGATCTTCATCTTCTTGCCCGTGCCGCGGTCGACCACGCCCTCCATCATGGAGGTGATCTGGTAGGCGGTGTAGGGGCTCATCACCTGCTCGCGCACGTCGAGGAGTTCGGGCTCGGCCAGATCGGGCCTCCACTGCAGCGAGGCACAGCCGGCGCAATCGCGCTTGTCGTGCTTGAAGATGGTGCGGCCGTAGCGGTCCTGGATGCGGTCGATGAGCGTGGGCTCGATCCGCTTGCCGCCATTGTCGATCATCGCATAGGCGGTGACCATCTTGAGCAGCGTCGTCTCCCCGGCGCCCAGCGCCATGGCGAGCTGGCGCGGCAGCTTCTCGTAAATGCCTAAGCGGGTGGCGAGGTCGATGATCTTGGTCATGCCGAGCTCGTCCGCCAGCCGCACCGTCATCACGTTGCGCGACTGCTCGATGCCGCGGCGCAGCGTGGAGGGGCCGAAGAACTTGTTCTGGTAGTTCTTGGGCTTCCACATGGAGCCGTCCGCCATCTTGAATTCGACCGGCGCGTCAAGCACCACGGAGGCGGGCGAATAGCCATTGTCGAGGGCGGCGGCATAGACGATGGGCTTGAAGGAGGAGCCGGGCTGGCGCAGCGCCTGGACGGCGCGGTTGAACTGGCTGCGGCCATAGGAGAAGCCGCCGACGAGGGCCAGCACGCGGCCCGTGTGCGGGTCCATGGCGACGAGCGCGCCGTCCATGTCCGGCATCTGCATGAGGTGATACTGGCCCGCTTCCTTGGCGGGGGCGACGTAGACGACATCGCCCGGCTTCAGCACCGCCGTGGCCGCCTTCACCTCGGGCCCGAGCTTCGAGCCGTCGACGAAGGCGCGCGCCCATTTCATCATTTCGAGGGGGATGGTCCCCTTCTCGCGCTCCGGCGCCACCTTCCCGTCAGGCTGGATCTTCGGCTGGAGGCCGACGGTCGCCTCCGTCTCGGTCACGTCCAGCACGATGGCGAGCCGCCAGGGGGCGACGTCGGCCGGGACGCGCTGGTCTTTCAGGAGAATGCCCCAGTCGGCTTCGGCACCGAGCTCGCGGCGCACCACGGGGCCGCGGAAGCCGCGCTTGCGGTCCAGCCCGATGAGGCCGCGCGCCAGCGCCTGACGTGCGAAGAGCTGCAGCTTCGGGTCCAGCGTGGTGCGCACCGAGAGGCCGCCCTTCTCGAGCTTCTCCTTGCCGTACATGGCCATCAGCTCACGGCGCACCTCCTCGGCGAAGCTTTCGGCGGCGAAGAGCTGTGCGCCGAAGGGACGCGGGTTCACCTCCAGCGGCTTGGCCTGCGCCTCCTTCATCTCGGCTTCGGTGATGTAGCCGTTCTCGAACATCTGCAGCAGCACCCAGTTGCGGCGTTCGATGGCGCGGTCCTTCTGGCGGAAGGGGTGGTAGTTGTTGGGGCCCTTGGGAAGGGCCGCGAGATAGGCGAGCTCCTCCAGCCCGAGCTGGTCCAGCGACTTGCCGAAATAGTTGAGCGAGGCCGCCGCCACGCCATAGGAGTTGAGGCCGAGGAAGATCTCGTTCAGGTAGAGTTCGAGGATCTGTTCCTTCGAGAAGGCCTGCTCGATGCGCTGCACGAGCAGCGCCTCCTTCAGCTTGCGGTCGAGCGAGCGCTCATTGGTGAGGAGGAAGTTCTTGGCCACCTGCTGGGTGATGGTGGAGGCGCCGACGATCTGGCCCTTGCCGCTCATCTTGACCTGGGCATAGCGGTAGGCGGCGGCGGCGATACCCTGCCAGTCGAGGCCGGAATGGGTGAAGAAGGTCTTGTCCTCGGCGGAGATGAAGGCCTCGATCAGGCGCTTCGGCATCTGGCTCACCGGCACGAAGAGGCGGCGCTCCTCGGCATATTCGGCGAGCAGAGAGCCGTCGGCGGCGTGGATGCGGGTCATCACCGGGGGCTCGTAGGTGGCGAGCTGCGTGTAGTCCGGCAGGTCCTTCGAGGCGTCCCAGATCACATAGGTCACGGCACCCGCGCCCGCGAGGAAGACGAGGAACCCCACCGTGAAGAGCCAGCCCAAGAATCGCAACATTACGTGTTCGCCACCTGCATGCCTTGGCCGCCCGATAACACAGCCGGGGGCCTCCCTGTAGCGAATTTGCTAGGGGCGGATTGTGGCCCGGAGGTGGCGGGGCCGGTCTTCCGGTGCAGGGATCAGGGCGTGCGGGCGGCCAATTGCTGGGCGAAGAACTTCTCGACCGCGCGGCCCATGGCCTTCGCCACGCCCTGCCGCCAGGCGGGCGAGGTCAGCTGTTTCTCGTCCTGGCGGCTCGAGAGATAGCCGAGTTCGACCAGCACCGAGGGCACGTCCGGCGCCTTCAGCACGACGAATCCGGCGGAGCGCATGGGCTTGCCGGTGAAGGCGGTGACCGGCTTCATCTCCGCCACCGCCTTCTTGGCGAAGACGAGCGCGTGGGTTTTCGATTCGCGCTGCACGAGGTCGATCAGGATGTCCGTCACCTCCTCGTTTTCGGTTTCGAGGTGGACGCCGGCGATGATGTCGGCGCGGTTCTCTTTGTGGGCGAGCGCCGCGGCCTCGGCGTCAGAGGCCGTCTCGGAGAGGGTGTAGATGGTGGCGCCGCGCGCCTCGGGCCCGCGCACCGTGTCGGCGTGGATGGCGATGAAGAGGTCCGCCTCATGCTCGCGCGCGATGCGCACGCGCTCCTTGAGGGTGAGGAAGCGGTCGTCCGAGCGGGTCATGACCACGTCGATGGTGCCGGTGGCCTCCAGCACCTTCTTCAACTCCAGCCCATAGGCCAGCACCACGTCCTTTTCCCGGGTCTTCTTCAGACCGATGGCGCCGGGATCGATACCGCCGTGGCCGGGGTCGATGACGACGAGGCGGCGGCCATCGGGCCGGGTGCGGAGGGGCTTCTGCTTCTGCGGCGCGGCCTCGCCCTCGCTGCCGGGGCGCGGGTGCGGCAAAGGTACTGCGGAGGCGGAGGTTTCGGGCGCCGCCATCTCGACCTCGGTGCTGGCCCCGCCGATCGCCGCGAGGGAGGCGGGTTCATCCGCCTGCAGCCTGGCGGCGAAATCCTCCTCGGTCGATTTCACGAGGTCGACCACGATGCGGGCGGGCTGGCCCGCTTCGGGCTCCAGGATGAAGGATTTCTCGATCAACACCGGGCCCGTGGTGTCCAGCACGATGCGGGAGCGGCCCGCCGCCACCGGCCCGTAGCGGTATTCGCTGACCAGGCCCCGCGTGTCACGCCCGGCGTCCGGGGCCAGATCGAAGGACACCTGCGGCAGGTCGATGACCACGCGGTATGGCTCCGGCAGGACATAGACGGTGTAGCCCACGGGCGCTGAGAGATCGGCGACGAAGCGGGTGCGGTTCTCGTCGCCCGCCACACGCGCGGCCGAGGCCACCGGAAGGTCGGCGGCGCCCGCCACGGGCAGACGGTAGCCGCTGAGCAGGAACAGCAAGGCAAGCCCCAGGCAGGGCAGCAGGCGGGCCGCTGCCAGTCGGTGACGGGTGGCTGTCTTGGTGCTCATGAAATGGCCGGCACAGGGTTTCGGGGATCGGGGGCAGAGGCTAGGCCCCCCAGGGTTAATCAATGGTTGCCGGCGGCCGACATAGGACGAGAGACGGGTTGAAGAGAGGAAACTTGCAATTTGACACCCCTGCCCATAAAAGGCCCGGGTCACCCGAGCGTCAGGGCCGCGAATCCGCGGTCGGACTGGACCGGGAGTCAGATTTCGCGAGAAGCGGGGGTCCGGTGGCGTCATGCCAGCTCCGCTCGACGCGGTAGGGAGCGTGGTCCCACGGGGGATCCGCCGCTCGAAAAACCGTTCCGGCTTCCGGAACACAAGGAAATCCTGGGCATGACCCACGCCACGACGAGAGCGCTACTGGAGGTCCGGTCGACATCGGCCTCCGTGGCATGTCTGTCTCCGTCGCATTGGCCCTTGGGCATGCCCCATACGCGCAGCAGCACCCTCAAATCCAACAGGCCTCTCCTTTCCGGAGCGGAGAACCTATCGGCTTTGCCGTGCTGGCGCAGAGGAACTTACCCATGGGCAGCAAGATGCTCATCGATGCCAGCCATCCCGAAGAGACCCGCGTGGTCGTCCTCAAGGGGAACCGCATCGAGGAATTCGATTTCGAAAGCGCCGCGCGCCGCCAGCTGAAGGGCAACATCTACCTCGCCAAGGTGACGCGCGTGGAGCCGTCGCTGCAGGCGGCCTTCGTGGAATATGGCGGTAACCGCCATGGCTTCCTGGCCTTCTCGGAAATCCACCCGGATTACTACCAGATCCCGCTGGCCGACCGCCTCGCCCTGCTCCAGGCCGAGGAAGAGGAACACGCCCGCGAGGCCGCCGACGAGGACGAGGAGAACGGCCACCGCCGCGAACGCCGCGGCCGCGACCGTGACCGCCGCCGCCAGGAGCCATCCGGCGACGAGCAGTCCGACTCCGAGGGGGATGACACCGGCGGCGAGGTGATCGAGGCCACGGCCGAGGAGATCTCCGAGTATTATGCCGACTCCGCCGAGGAGGCCCTGGAGCCGGAAGGCACCGAGGAGGCCGAGGATCTGCCGGACGACGGGGACGACACCCCGCCGCGCGCCGAGCCCATGGCGACCACGCATGACGAAGAACCCTCGATCTCGGAGCCCGTGGAACCCGGCGAGGAGCCGCAGGAGCCCGAGGACCACATCGAGGCCCGGCTGGCGGAGCCCTCCACCGAGGGCGGCGAAGGCGAGGCCGATGCGGAGGCAGAGGCTGACGCGGATGCCGCCGCCACCGCTCCCGCGGTCGAACATGGCATGCCGGGCGAACTCGGCAACGGCATCGAGGAAGTGGGCGAGGACCCGGAGAGCGCGCGCGTCGAATCGATCGGCGCAGAGGACGTTCTCGAAGAGGTGCCGCAGCGCCGCCGCAAGGTGCAGCGCAAGCAGTACAAGATCCAGGAAGTGATCAAGCGCCGCCAGGTGATCCTGGTGCAGGTGGTGAAGGAAGAGCGCGGCAACAAGGGCGCGGCGCTGACCACCTATCTCTCGCTCGCCGGACGCTACTGCGTGCTGATGCCGAACACCGCCCGGGGCGGCGGCATCTCCCGCAAGATCACCGATTCGGGCGACCGCCGCAGGCTCAAGGACATGGTGAAGGAGATCGAGGTGCCGCAGGGCATGGGCCTCATCGTCCGCACCGCGGGGGCCCAGCGCACCAAGACCGAGGTCAAGCGCGACTACGACTACCTGCTGCGCCTGTGGGAATCGGTGCGCGACCTGACGCTGAAGAGCCAGGCCCCGGCGCTGGTCTACGAGGAGGGAAGCCTCGTCAAGCGCGCCATCCGTGACCTTTATACCAAGGACGTGGATGAGGTGATCGTCGAGGGCGACGAGGCATACCGTGAAGTGAAAGACTTCATGAAGATGCTGATGCCGAGCCACGCCAAGAACGTGAAGCCTTACAAGGACTCGCGTCCGCTGTTCTCGCGCTACCAGGCGGAGAGCCAGCTCGACGGGTTGTATTCGCCCACCGTCACGCTGCCGTCGGGCGGCTACATGGTGATCAACCAGACGGAAGCGCTGGTTGCGGTCGACATCAACTCCGGCAAGGCGACGCGCGAGCACAACATCGAGGATACCGCGCTCAAGACCAATCTGGAGGCGGCCGACGAGATCGCCCGCCAGCTGCGCCTGCGCGACCTCGCGGGCCTCGTGGTCATCGACTTCATCGACATGGAGGAGAAGCGCAACAACCGCAACGTCGAGCGCCGCCTGAAGGATGCGCTGAAGAACGACCGCGCGCGCATCCAGGTCGGCCACATCAGCCATTTCGGGCTTCTCGAAATGTCGCGCCAGCGGCTGCGCCCGGGTCTTCTCGAAGGCTCGTCCCGCACCTGCCCGCATTGCGAGGGCCGCGGCATCGTGCGCTCCATCTCGTCCTGCGGCCTCTCCGTGCTGCGGGCGATCGAGGAGCACCTCATCGCGCGCAAGCCCGAGAACCTCACCGTCAAGTGCACGCGTGAGATCGCCTTCTACATCCTCAACGAGAAGCGCGACAACCTTCTCTCCATCGAGACGACATACGGGATTTCCGTGTTCATCATCCCGAGCGACGAGCTGAAGGGCTCTCAGGCGGTGATCGAGCGGGCGCCCGAGCGCAACCTGCCGCCGCGCAAGGTGCTGGCGGCCCCGGTGCGCATGGACTCCGCCTTCGAGGAAGACGAGGACGAGGAGGCCGAACAGGAGGCCGCCGAAGTGGAAGCCCTGATGGAGGGCGAGGACGAGGCGGAGAACGAGGAGGCCTCGGCCGAGAGCGAGGAGCGCGAAGAGCGCCAGCCGCGCGACGGCAATGGCGAGCGTTCCGAGGGCGGCAAGCGCCGCCGCCGCCGCCGCGGACGGCGCGGCGGGCGTGGCCGCGAGGACCAGAATGGCCAGGGCCAGAGTCTGTCCGAGGAGAACGAGGACGTGCCGGGCCTGGGCGACCAGCCGGACCTCGATTTCGCCGCCACCGACGACGAAGAGGCCGATGGCAGCCCGGCCGGCGAGGATGCCGCGCCCGAGGGCGAGGCCGCATCGGGCGAACAGACGGGCGGCGAACGCCGCGAGCGTGGCCGCCGCGACCGCTGGGGCCGCAACCGCGACCGCAACCGCAACCGCGGCGAGGGCCGTGGCCCCCGCCCTGCGCGGCAGCAGGAAACCCCGGACGAGCTGGCGGCAGACAGGGCCTTCGAGGCCTCCGAGAGCGATCTCGCGAGCGTTGCGGATGCGTCCGGCGTGCACCACGAAACGGCGGGCGAACTGGCCGCCGACACGGCCTTCGCAGCCTCCGAGAGCGATTCGACGGCAGAAACGCCAAGCCCCCGCGTGCACCGCGAGACGCCTGCCGAGATCGCCGCTGACAAGGCTTTCGAAGCCTCCGAAAGCGATCTGGGCGCCCCGGCGCCGCAATCGCAGCCGGCCCCCGCGGCGGAAGCCCCGGCCCCTGCCCCCGCAGAGCCGCCGCGCCGCTGGCAGCCACCCGCACCCACGGTGACGGTGGCCCCCACCGAACGCAAGTCCGGCTGGTGGAGCAAGCGGAGCTGACAGGACCACACGGCATCAGCCGGCCCCCGGGCCGGCTGATCTGCTTCGGGCAGCCTCAAACTCGCCTCATTCTGCCGCGATGGCGAGTGTCACGATGATGTACAGAACCGGCATGTTGTTCCGCTCCCTCGCCTGCGTGATGGCGGTGCTGACCGCGCTCACCGGCGTGTTCGCCGCCCAGGCGGAGGCACAGTCGAAAAAGGGCGGCGGCCTTCCGCTGATCCGCGATGCGGAGATCGAGGGGCTGCTCAGGCTCTACACGCGGCCGATCTTCAAGGCGGCGGGGATCAACCCCAAGTCGGTCAAGGTCTATGTGATCAACGACCAGCGCATCAACGCCTTCGTGGCGGGCGGCCAGCGCATTTTCGTCAATACCGGGCTGCTGACCAAGGCCGATACGCCGAACGAGGTGATCGGCGTGCTGGCCCATGAAACCGGCCACATCGCCGGCGGCCACCTCGCCCGCATGGGCGTCGAGGTCGAATCGGCGAGCTACACCCAGATCATCGGCATGCTGGTCGGCCTCGCCGCCATGGCGGGCGGCATGGCGGCCGGCAATGCCGAGGCCGCGCAGGCCGGACAGGGCATCATGATGGGCACCCAGGGCATGGCGCAACGCAATTTCCTGGCCTATGCGCGCGGCATGGAGGCCTCCGCCGACCAGGCGGCGCTGAAATACCTCACCTCCACCGGCCAGTCGGCGCGCGGCATGATCACGCTGTTCGAGAAGCTGGCGCGCCAGTCCATCGCCACGCTCAAGAACGTCGACCCCTATGTGATGTCGCACCCGATGCCGATGGACCGCATCCGCAACCTCGAGATCGCCGCGCGGAAATCGAAATTCTATGACGTGAAGGACTCCCCCGCCCTGGTCCTGCGGCATGAGCTGGTGCAGGCCAAGCTCGCCGGCTTCATCGGCGGGGCGCAGGCGGTGATGCAGCGCTATCCCTCCTCCGACCAGTCCATGCCGGCGCGCTATGCCCGCGCCATCGCCATGTTCCGCAAGGGCGACATCAAGAACGCGCTGCCGGTCATCGACGGGCTGACGGCGGAACTGCCGGAGAACCCTTATTTCTGGGAGCTGAAGGGCCAGGCCCTGCTGGAGAACGGGCGCGCCGCCGAGGCCGTGCCGCCGCTGCAGAAGGCGCTCAAGCTCCTGCCCAACAACGGGCTGATCCAGATCCTGATGGCGCAGGCGCTCATCGACACGGAGAAGCCGGCCAATGCGGCCCAGGCGGTGAAGCTGCTGAAACAGGCGCAGCGCTCCGAGGGGGAAACCTCGGCCACCTACAAGTTCCTGGCGCGGGCCTATGCCCAGACCGGAGACATTTCGCGCGCCGAACTCGCGACCGCCGAGGCCGCCCTGTTGCAGGGCGACCGCAAGCTCGCCATCGAGAAGGCGAAATCGGCCCAGAGCCGGTTCAAGAAGGGCACGCCCGAATGGACCCGCGCTAACGATGTTTTGACCTTCGCCAGCCGTGACTGACGTGGACGGCGCGCGCCGTTTCCGCCAATCTCCCCAGCACATGACAAGGATCTCGCAAAGATGACACGCCGCCTCCGGTTCGCAGCCTGCGCCGCCGCCCTGCTCGCCATCACCGCCCCGGCAGCGGCAGAGGGCAGCTTTTCCGATGCACAGAAGACGGAGATCGGCGAGATCGTGCGGCAGTATCTTCTGGAGAACCCGGAAATCCTGCTGGAGGTGAGCCGCAAGCTGGAGGCCAAGCAGCAGCTGGCGGAAGCCGACATGCGGACGAAGGCCCTCGAGGTGAGCGCCGACGCCATCTTCCGCTCCCCCAACGACCATGTGACGGGCAACCCGAAGGGCGACGTCACCATGGTGGAGTTCTTCGACTACAATTGCGGCTGGTGCAAGAAGGGCTTCCCCGAGGTGATGAGCCTCATCGAGCAGGACAAGAACCTGCGCGTGGTGCTGAAGGAATTCCCGATCTTCGGTGGTGATTCGGATTACGCCGCCATGGCGGCGATCGCCGCGAAGAAGCAGGGCAAATACTGGGAACTGCACACCGCCCTCATGAGCCATGAAGGAAAGGTGACGAAAGAGGTGGTGGACGAACTCGCGAAGGAGACGGGCCTCGACCTCGACAAGCTGAAGGCCGACATGAACGCGGACGATGTGAAGCAGGTTCTGGCCGAGAACCATGCGCTCGGCCAGGCGCTGTCGATCAACGGCACGCCGGCCTTCATCATCGACACCAATGTCACCCCGGGCTACCTCCCCGCGGCCGACCTCAAGGCCGCCATCGACGGCGTGCGCGCCGGCGGCGGCTGCAAGCTCTGTTGACACCGGGTCCGCCGCCGCTTCCAACCGTCGAGCAACCCGCCTATAAGCGGCAATCCCCGTAACGGAATCGCCGGGAAATGAAACCTGTCTACGTGCTGAACGGACCGAACCTGAACCTGCTGGGCCTGCGGGAACCAGCGGTATATGGCTCGGCCACGCTCGCGGACGTCGAGGCGCGTTGCCGTGCGCATGCCGGTGCGCTGGGCCTTGGCGTGGAATTCCGCCAGACGAACATTGAAGGCGAACTCGTCTCGTGGATCCACGAGGCGCGCGAGAAGGCATGCGGCATCGCCATCAATGCCGGCGCCTACACCCACACCTCCATCGCGCTGCATGATGCGCTGAAGGCTGCCGATGTTCCGGCGGTCGAACTCCACCTGTCCAACGTCCACAAGCGCGAGGCATTCCGCCACCACAGTGCCATCGCCGCGGCAGTGAACGGGGTGATCTGCGGCTTCGGCGTCGACAGCTACGTGCTGGCGATCTCCGCGCTGCACACCATCGTTTCTGCAAACAAGAAGGGTTGACGAATGCCCCCGTCCAAGAAGCCATCCTCCAAATCCTCCGCCAAGGCCGCCGCGAAGCCCGCCCGGCAGGACCCGGACCTCGATCTGATCGCGAGCCTCGCCGAGATCCTGAACGCGACCGGCCTCACCGAGATCGAGCTTGACCGCAAGGGCACCAAGGTGCGCGTGTCGAAGACCATGACGGCGGTGGCGAGCATCGCCGCGCCGCAGCCGGCACCCGCCTTCCACGGACACGCCCATGCGGCGGCCCACGCCGCGCCAGAACCCGCCCCCGCCCCCGCCGCCAAGGTGAGCGGCGACCATCCCGGCACGGTGAAGTCGCCCATGGTGGGAACGGTCTACATGGCGCCCTCGCCCGGGGCCGCGAATTTCATCGAGGTCGGCGCCACGGTGAAGGAAGGCCAGACGCTGCTCATCATCGAGGCGATGAAAACGATGAACCAGATCCACGCGCCGCGCGCCGGCAAGATCACGCAGGTCTTCGTCGAGAACGGGCAGCCCGTGGAATATGGCGAACCCCTCGTGGCGATCGAGTAGAGATCAGATGTTCGACAAGGTCCTCATCGCCAACCGGGGTGAAATCGCACTCCGCGTGCTGCGCGCCTGCCGCGAGCTCGGCATCCAGACGGTGGCCGTGCATTCGACGGCCGACGCCGATGCGATGCATGTGCGGCTCGCCGACGAAAGCGTGTGCATCGGCCCGCCGCCGGCGCGCGACAGCTACCTGAACATCCCCGCGATCGTCGCCGCCTGCGAGATCACGGGCGCCGAAGCGGTCCACCCGGGCTACGGCTTCCTCTCCGAGAACGCCCGCTTCGCCGACATCCTGACCGAACACGGCATCAAGTTCATCGGCCCGTCGGCGGAGCACATCCGCATCATGGGCGACAAGATCACCGCGAAGCTCACGGCCAAGGATCTGGGAATTCCCGTGGTGCCGGGCTCGGAGGGCGGCATCTCGGACCTCGACGAGGCCAAGCGGGTGGCGAAGGACATCGGCTTCCCCGTCATCATCAAGGCCACCGCCGGCGGCGGCGGGCGCGGCATGAAGGTGGCGCGCACGGAGGCAGACCTCGAGATCGCGATGAGCACCGCCCAGTCGGAGGCCAAGGCCGCCTTCGGCAACGGCGACGTCTATATCGAGAAATATCTGGAGAAGCCGCGCCACATCGAGATCCAGGTGCTGGGCGACGGCAAGGGCCGCGCCGTGCATTTGGGCGAGCGCGACTGCTCTCTGCAGCGCCGCCACCAGAAGATCTGGGAAGAGGCGCACTCACCCGCCCTGAACGCCCACCAGCGCGACGAGATCGGCACCCGCGTGGCGCGCGCCATGGAGAAGCTCGGCTATGAGGGTGTCGGCACCATCGAGTTCCTCTATGAGAACGGCGAGTTCTTCTTCATCGAGATGAACACGAGGCTCCAGGTGGAGCATCCGGTGACGGAGGCGATCACCGGCCTCGACCTGGTGCAGGAGCAGCTGCGCGTGGCCGCCGGCGCCGACCTGCCCTATGCCCAGGAGGACATCACCTTCTCGGGCCATGCCATCGAGTGCCGCATCAATGCGGAAAACCCGACGACCTTCGCGCCCTCACCGGGCCGGGTGGACGCGGTGCATTTCCCCGGAGGCCTCGGCTGCCGCGTCGACTCGGCGCTCTATGCCGGCTACCGCATCCCGCCCTATTACGACAGCCTCATCGGCAAGCTGATCGTCTCGGGCAAGAGCCGCACCGAATGCATGATGCGGCTGCGGCGCGCGCTGAGCGAGTTCGTGATCGAAGGCATCGAAACCACCATTCCGCTGTTCCAGCAGCTCCTGGCCGAGCCCGACATCATCGACGGCCACTATGACATCCACTGGCTGGAGCACTACCTCGCCCGCCAGGTGTGATGAGCACCATCACGCCACAAATCCTGCTGCGCGCCTACGCGGCGGGAATCTTCCCGATGGCGGAAAGTGCCGAAGACAACGCGCTCTACTGGGTGGAACCGGAGGAGCGCGGCATCATTCCGCTGGACGGGCTGAAGGTGTCGCATTCGCTGCGCAAGGCGGTGCGGAAGAAGCTGTTCGAGGTAAAGGTCGACCATGACTTCGCCGCCGTGATCGAGGCCTGCGCGGCCAGGGCGCCGGGCCGCTCCTCGACCTGGATCAACGCCCGCATCAAGTCGCTCTACACCCAACTGCACCGCATGGGCTGCTGCCACAGCGTGGAGTGCTGGCAGGAGGGACGCCTCGTCGGCGGCCTCTATGGCGTGCGGATCGGGGCGGTGTTCTTCGGGGAGAGCATGTTCTCGCGCGTGACCGACGCGAGCAAGGTGGCGCTCGTCCACCTCGTGGCGCGGCTGAACTATGGCGGCTTCCGGCTGCTGGACGCGCAGTTCGTGAACCCGCACCTCGAAAGGCTGGGCGCCATCCAGATGCCGAAGGCGCGCTATCACGACATCATGGAACCGCTGCTGGCGCTGGAGGCGGATTTCCATGCCTTCGACAAGGACGGAGACCCGGAGGCGGTGCTCGCCTGGGCGGTCAAGTCTCAGTCCGCCACTTCCTCATCGTCCTTCACCTGATCCTGCAGGGTGGAGGTGTCCGGCGGCGCCTCGACCACCGGCGGCGGGGCGTTGGGATCGCGGCAGCCGGTGAGCCACACGTCATAGATCGCGTGCTCCACGGCGCTGAGGCCCGGGCTTTCGGCGAACATCCAGCCGGAGAACAGGCGCTTGCGCGTCTTGTCGATCTCGATCTGGTCGACCTCGACGAAGCTCGTCGTCTTCGGCTCCTCGGTGATCGGCCTGGAATAGCAGACGTTCGGCTTGACGATGAGCGCGCCGAAGCGGCGCTCCTCGCCGATCGGGATCTCGAAGGTGGTCGTGACGCCGGTGATCTTGTCCAGCCCGGCGAAAACGGCGATCGGGTTCGACAGGCGCTCCTGCGCCGCGGCACCGGGTGACAGCAGCAGCAGCACCCCGAAGCCGGGGAGGAGCAGCCTCACGGCGTCTGGGTTTCCGGCGCGGCCCCCGCCGGTTGGCCCTTGCTCTCGAACATGGCCTGGCTGATGAGCGACCAGATGTCGACCGCGCCCTGGGTGTTGGAGATGACGCCGCCCTCGGCCAGCATCACATCCGCCCCGCCCTGCTCGAGCGAGATGAACTTGGAGCCGAGGAGGCCCTCGGCCGTGACCTTGGCGGTGGCGTCCTCGGTCAGCTTCACCCGCGGGTCGAGCTCCATGACCACATTGGCCTGGAAGTTCTCCGGATTGAGGGTGAAGTCGACGACGGAGCCGATCTTGACGCCGGCCACGCGCACGTCGGTGCCGACGCTGACGCCTTCCGCATTGTCGAACTCGGCGCTGATGCGGTAGGCGCCGGATGTGGTGCCCTTGTTGGAGGCCTGATAGGCGAAGAAGAAGAAGGCGGCGGCAATCGCCACGACCGCCGTTCCGATCAGGGTCTCAACCGTCGAATTCTTCACGCCGCGACTCCTCTGCGATCACTTGAACGGGGCCCATCAGCGGGCCCCTGCCGCAACATGGCAGGCTTATTCGGGCCTCCAGGCGGAATAATCCGCCGCGCGGGGCGCCGGGTTCGAGCCCGCGAGGATCGAACCCTTGGGCCGGTAGGCGTTGGGCGTGCCGGTCTGATTCGCGACATGGGGCTTCTGCCACTCACGCGGGGCGTAGTCTTCCTTGGTCGGCGGAACGTCGACGCGGTGATGCATCCAGCCATGCCAGCCCGGCGGAATGGCGGAGGCTTCCGAATAGCCGTTGTAGATCACCCAGCGGCGCTCCCGGATCGATTCGGGAAGCGCCGACTTGGCGCGGAAATACTTGTTCCCGAACTCGTCGGAGCCGACATATTCGCCGTTGAGCCAGGTGTAGAACCGCGTGTTGAGCGTCTGGCCGTTCCACCAGGTGAAAAGCTGCTTCAGGAATGACATCTCGTCTCGTCCGTTGAGCGGGGCATGAAGCCCCCTGAAATTGCGGCGGAATATGGCGGAACGGGCGTTCCCCGTCCAGTGCCGAATTGCCCCGGGCCGTGCCTCACGGCAAGGCGGTGATGAGGTCCTGCCTTGTCCCGCCGCGCTCATGGGCTGCGAGGATGCTGAGGCCCTGCGCCTTCGCCAGGGCGGCGCGCAGGGAGTCGACATCGGCGGCGGAAGCCGGCCGGAAGGCGGGGATGGAATAAAGGTCGAAGCCGTTGCTGCGCGCCTCGCGCGTCAGGCTCACCAGATGGATGGGCTTGAAGAGGTCGCCCTCCGCCGCCGCGAGATCGGTCTTGTAGACGCGCAGCACCTCGCGCACCTCGCCCGCGCCTTCCGGGCTGCGGGTGAGGGTGAGCTTCGCCTGCAGCCCTTCATGCAGCGCGGGGCGCGGGGCGAGTTCCCCCAGCCTGGCCTTGGGGTTCAGGTAGGGGAGGCTCTCCTTCCAGCTCCAGGCGGGCGCCACCATCCAGCCCTCCCGCGTCAGTTCCCTGGACAGCGCGCCGAGGTCGCCCGCATATTGTGCCACGAACACCTCCTCGGGCCGCCCCGCGAGGTCGATGCGGCGGGCGGGGAGCTTCTCCCAGTCCTTCTCCACCCATTGCGCCACGGGCACCAGGATCTGCCGCTGCGGCATGGCATAGAGCTCCGCCGCACGCCCGTAGCCCGTCGCCACATGGGCGGCCCCCGCCACGAGGTAGACGCCGAGGGCGGTGGCGAACAGGCCCAGCGGCTTGATGCGGCGCGGCGGGATGGCCTCGATCGCCATGCCGAAGGCCGCCATCATCACCGTGCCGAAGATCAGGCCCGCCGCCACGTCCGACAGCCAGTGGGCGCCGAGATAGATGCGCGAATAGGCGATGGCCACCACCAGGACGGCGCAGGTCGCATAGACCACCGCCCGGCCCCAGCGCCCCATGGCGTGGCTGACCAGCACCGCGAGAATGCCGAAGATGACCGCCGCCATGGTGGCATGGCCGGAGGGGAAGCTGAAATAGTCCACCCCGCCATAGGAAAGCTCCGTTGGCCGCGCGCGCTGGATTCCGGCCTTGAGGGCGATCTCGAACAGCTTGGCCGCGATGATGGCGAAGCCCGCCGCATAGGCCGCGCGATAGGCCTTGCGCCAGATGAGCCAGCCCAGCACGGTGAGCGACAGGGCCAGCATCACCAGCGTGTCGCCCATCATGGTGATCACCGTCATGATCTCGTCGGCGGGCGCGTTGCGCGTCTCGCGCATGAGCGTGGCAACCGAGAGGTCGATGTTGGACACGGTGTCGCCCGAGGCCGCCCGGAAGGCGAGGTTCGCCAGCGCGATCAGCCCGGTGAAGGCGATGGCCGCGAACAGCACGATGAGCACGGAACGCGGATTGTCCGGCGAGACGGCCCTGGCGAAGCGCTGCCAGGAGCGGCCAGGCTTCGCCCTGGCCCAGTCCGAAACGCGCGCGAGGAGATGGTTGAGATAGGGCGATACACCCGCCGCCGCGAGGCGGATGACGTAGCCCGCCAGCGCCAGCAGCACGAGGAGCACGAGCAGCACCATGAGCAGCCTGCCGCTCAGCTCGCCCGCGAAGGCGAGGCCCTGCCCGATGAGCACGCCCGGCACCACATGCGCGAAGGACCAGACGATGCCGGAGCTGACGTTCACCAGGACGAAGAAGGTCTGGTTCATGCCGAGCATGCCGACGACCCCCGGCACCACCGACTTGACGCCCGGAACGAAGCGGCCGATGGCCACGCTCTTGCCGCCATGCTCGCGCACGAAATCCTCGCCCTTGGCGACGAGCTGCGGATAGTGGTTCAGCGGCCACATGGTCTTCAGCCTTTCGCCGAAGAGCCGCCCCGCCCAATAGGAGAACTGGTCGCCCGCGATGCAGCCGACGGCGGTGGCGATGATGACCGGCCAGAAGCTGAGGTGGCCGGTTCCGATCAGCACGCCTGCCCCCACCAGCACCGCCGTGGAGGGCACGAAGAGGCCGATGATGAGCAGCGCCTCGCCCATGGAGATGAGGAAGATGATGACGAGAGCCCACTCCGGATTGGCGGAGAAGTAATCCAGATAGGGCTTGATGTAGTCCATCACGGCGTTGCGGTTCCTTGCGGGCTGGCGCGGGGGCATGAGCTGGCCCGGCGCCGCACGGGAGAAGAATGACAGTATAGAACGACGGTTATGCTAACGGTCCATCCCCGGTGCCGGCGGTGCCGCCGGGCAGGCGTGGCTGGCGAGCGGGATCTGCTCATAGGCATTGTCTTCCGGGTGGTCCTGGGCCTCCTCGCGGGGCAGCGGGCAGCCGCCGCCCTTCCTCGGCACCGCGTGGGGTGCGGCCTCCTGATAGATGAGGGCGGGCTCCATGTCTGCCATCCAGTCGTCGTGCCCCTCCCAGTTCATGGCGTGGGCCGGCATGGACCCCAGCAGCAACAGACCTGGCAGAATAGCGCGCATGCCAGACACATAATGAGTTCACCGCGGCAAATACAAGCCTCACAACTTGGCACGGGCCATTGGATGGGGCAGAAGGCTGGTCCATATTGCGCCCCCCATGACGGATGTTGCCCTGAGCGTGAAAACACTGAGCGAGACGCGGAAATGGCTGGGCTTTGCCGGTCTCTGCATAGCCATGTTCATGGCGGTCCTGGACATCCAGATCGTCATCACGTCGCTTCACGTCATCGAGGAGGCGCTGAAGATCGGCGCCGACCGGATGAGCTGGATCCAGACGTCCTACCTCATCGCCGAAATCGTCACCATCCCGCTCACCGGCCTGCTGATGCGGGTGCTGTCGCTGCGGAAGCTGGTGATCGTGGCGATCAGCCTGTTCACCGCCGCCTCGATCGGCTGCGCCATGAGCACCGGCTTCGCCTCGCTGGTGAGCTTCCGCGTGCTCCAGGGCATGGCGGCGGGCGTGCTCATGCCCATCGTGTTCACCGCGGTGTTCCTGCTGTTCCGGCCCGGAGCCGAACAGGCGCTGGCCACCGTGCTGGGCGGCGTGGTGGCGGTGATCGCACCATCCATGGGTCCGATCGTGGGCGGGCTCCTGACCGAGAATTTCTCCTGGCAGTGGCTGTTCCTGGTCAATGTCGGGCCGGGCCTCGTCACCGTGGTGCTGGCGCTGGCCTGCCTGCCGCGCGAGCGCATGCAGATCAACCTGCTGAAGCACCTGGACCTCCTGTCGCTGCTGCTGATCGCCGTGTCGCTGGCATCGCTCGAGATCGGGCTCAAGGAGGCGCCGGACCGGGGCTGGCTCTCGCCCGTGACGCTGGCGCTGTTCATGGTCTTCGCGGTCCTGATGTGGCTGACCGTCAGGCGACCTTCCCCAGCGGTCGATTTCTCGCTGTTCCGCGACCGCTACCTTGCCTATGGCTGCGGCCTGAGCTTCATCCTCGGCATCGGGCTTTACGGCTCGGTCTATCTCCTGCCCGTCTTCCTCTCGATGGTGCGCTACATGGGCCCGGTCGAGATCGGCATGGTGGTGCTGGTGACGGGGCTGGCGCAGCTCGTCTCCGCCCCCATATCGGTGGTGCTGGACCGGGTGGCGCCGCCGCGCCTCCTCAGCGTGATCGGCTATGCCATGTTCGCCGCGGGCCTCCTGATGAGCGGTTTCGAGACCCCCGATTCAGGCTATGAGGACCTGTTCTGGGCGCAGGTGGTGCGCGGCTTCGCGCTGGGCCTCTGCATCGTGCCCGTCACCCGCTTCGCGCTGGGCTTCCTGCCGCTGGAGAAGGTGAGCGACGCCAGCGGCCTCTACAATTTGTGCCGGGCGCTCGGCGGGGTGATCGGCATCGCGCTGATCGACACCATCCTGTTCAGCCGCATCGGCGAGCACGCCGACCGGATCAAGGACCTGATGACCTCCGACCCGGCGGCGGCGGCCAGCCTGCTCCGCATCACCACGGATGAACTGCCGGACCCGGCGGACCCGCTGGGCCTGATGGGCGTGATGGACATGGTCCAGGAGGCGGCCGTCACCATGGCCGTCAACGAAGCCTGGCTGATGATGGGCGCCCTCACCCTGCCCGGCCTGATCCTGCTGTGGCTGCTGGGCCCGATTCGCGAGGACCGGGGCAACCTTCCCGGCTGAGTCCTGCCCGTTCCGGCCGGTGGCGGCCTTCTCAAAGCTGTGGATAGCGGTGACAAGGAGCCGCCTTTCCGGAAACCAATTTCCGTAGAGTCGCATTGACTCGGCGTCGCGTCTGGCGGCGAAAAAAACGGAGGGCCTGTGTATAGCGCTCATAAGCTCCGGGAGTCCTTGAGCTTATCCCGAGAATCGGGTGAATCGGCGGACGTCCACGCATGCGGAGGTCCACTGACACAATATGTGGTGTTAACCATTTGTTAAAACACTAGGCATTGACGCCTCAAATCCTGCGGTAGTAACGTCGCCGCAGGGCTGAGGGGTCGACGGGAAGAGGGCATGGGGACGGCGTCTTCCGTTGCGGAAAACTCAAGATAAGAGCCTTCGGGCTGGGGACGGCAGTTTCCGGCGACAGGGAGAGTGTGTTTCGAATCTGGGTGGAAGTGGCACCTCGGTGCGCTTTTTTGCGCGCTCGCGGCAACGAATTGAAAGAGGAACAAGAAAATGCGGATTGAACGCCGTTACACCAAGGCCGGGCAGGAGCCCTATGCGGAGATCGAGTTCCGCAGGGCCACGAGCGAGATCAAGAACCCGGACGGCTCCGTGGTGTTCCGCCTGGAGAACATCGACGTTCCGGCGTCCTGGAGCCAGGTCGCGACCGACATTCTCGCCCAGAAGTATTTCCGCAAGGCAGGCGTGCCGAAGGCGCTGAAGCGCGTCGAGGAGGAAAGCGTTCCCTCCTGGCTGTGGCGCTCGGTTGCCGACCAGGAGGCGCTCGCCGCCCTGCCCGAGAAGGAGCGCACCACGGGCGAGCGTTCCTCCACCCAGGTCTTCAGCCGCCTCGCGGGCACCTGGACCTACTGGGGCTGGAAGGGCAAGTATTTCGACACCGAGCAGGACGCGCGCGCCTTCTACGACGAGCTTTGCTACATGCTCGCCACCCAGAAATGCGCCCCCAACTCACCCCAGTGGTTCAACACCGGCCTGCACTGGGCCTATGGCATCGACGGCCCGGGCCAGGGACACTATTACGTGGACCCCGAGACCGGCCGCCTCACCAAGTCCAAGTCGGCCTATGAGCATCCGCAGCCGCACGCCTGCTTCATCCAGTCGGTGGCCGACGACCTCGTGAACGAGGGCGGCATCATGGACCTGTGGGTGCGGGAAGCCCGCCTGTTCAAATATGGCTCCGGCACCGGCTCCAACTTCTCCGACCTGCGCGGCGAGAACGAGAAGCTGTCGGGCGGCGGCAAGTCCTCCGGCCTGATGAGCTTCCTCAAGATCGGCGACCGCGCGGCGGGCGCCATCAAGTCCGGCGGCACGACCAGGCGCGCGGCCAAGATGGTGATCGTCGACGTGGACCATCCGGACGTCGAGGACTTCATCGAGTGGAAGGTCAAGGAAGAGCAGAAGGTGGCGGCCCTAGTCACCGGCTCCAGGACCGTGAAGAAGCACCTGACCGCCGTGATGAAGGCCTGCGTGAACTGCGACGGCCCGGGCGAGGACTGCTTCGAGATCGAGAAGAACCCGGCGCTGAAGCGCGCGGTGAAGGACGCCCGCAAGGCGCTTGTCTCCGACAATTACATCAAGCGCGTCATCCAGTTCGCCAAGCAGGGCTACAAGGACATCGCCTTCGACACCTATGACACGGACTGGGACGGCGAAGCCTACCGCACCGTGTCGGGCCAGAATTCCAACAACTCCGTGCGCGTGACGGACGAGTTCCTCCACGCCGTGGAGCGCGGCATGGACTGGCAGCTGACGTCGCGCCTCACCGGCAAGGTGACGAAGACGGTGAAGGCCTCCACCCTGTGGGACAAGATCGGCTATGCCGCATGGGCCTCCGCCGATCCGGGCATCCAGTACCACTCGACCATCAACGACTGGCACACCTGCCCCGCCTCGGGCCCGATCCGCGCATCGAACCCCTGCTCGGAATACATGTTCCTCGACGATACGGCCTGCAACCTCGCCTCGCTGAACCTGCTGCAGTTCCGCGACCACGCGACGGGCAAGTTCGACATCGGTTCCTTCGAGCATGCCGTGCGCCTGTGGACCGTCGTCCTCGAGATCTCGGTGATGATGGCGCAGTTCCCCTCGAAGGAGATCGCCAAGCTCTCCTACGAGTTCCGCACGCTGGGGCTTGGCTTCGCCAACATCGGCGGCCTGCTGATGACGGGCGGCATCCCCTATGACAGCCATGAGGGCCGCGCCATTTGCGGGGCGATCTCGGCGATCATGACCGGCATCTCCTATGCCACCTCCGCCGAGATGGCGAAGGAGCTGGGCCCCTTCCACGGCTTCGCCCGGAACCGGGAGCACATGCTGCGCGTGATGCGCAACCATCGCCGCGCCGCCTATGGCGCAGCCGTCGGCTATGAGGGCCTGCGCACCAACCCGGTGGGGCTCGACGAGACCGACCTGAAGGACAAGGAACTGGCCTCCGCTGCCCGCAGGGCGTGGGACCTCGCCGTCTCGCTCGGCGAGCAGCACGGCTACCGCAACGCCCAGGCGACAGTGATCGCGCCCACCGGCACGATTGGCCTCGTCATGGACTGCGACACCACCGGTATCGAGCCCGACTTCGCGCTGGTGAAGTTCAAGAAGCTGGCGGGCGGCGGCTATTTCAAGATCATCAACCAGGCCGTTCCCGAGGCGCTGCGCACGCTGGGCTATGGGCAGGGCGAGATCGAGAAGATCATCGCCTATGCCGTGGGCCACGGAACGCTGGCGGATGCCCCCGGCATCAACCACCAGGCGCTGAAGGCCAAGGGCTTCGGCGAGGACCAGATCGCCCGGATCGAGAGCGGGCTCGCTTCCGCCTTCGACATCAAGTTCGTCTTCAACAAGTGGACGCTGGGCGAGGATTTCTGCCGCACGGCACTCGGCATCTCCGACGAGCAGCTGAACGACTTCGGCTTCGACATGCTGAGCTTCCTCGGCTTCTCGAAGGCCGACATCGACAAGGCGAACATCCATGTCTGCGGCGCGATGACGCTGGAAGGCGCACCCGGCCTCAAGCTGGAGCACCTGCCCGTGTTCGACTGCGCCAACCCCTGCGGGCGGCTCGGCAAGCGCTATCTCTCGGTCGAGAGCCACATCCGCATGATGGCGGCGAGCCAGCCCTTCATCTCGGGCGCGATCTCCAAGACCATCAACATGCCGAACGACGCGGCGGTCGAGGACTGCGCCAACGCCTACATGCTGTCCTGGAAGCTGGCGCTGAAGGCCAACGCGCTCTACCGCGACGGCTCGAAGCTGTCCCAGCCGCTTTCCGCCCAGCTCATCGCGGATGACGAGGAGGAGTCGGAGGACGCCGGCGAGGCGCTGATGACCAAGACGGTGGCGGCGCGCGTCGAGACCGTGGTCGAGAAGATCGTGGAACGCGTCATCGAGCGCGAGCGCTCGCGCGAGAAGCTGCCGCACCGCCGCAAGGGCTACACCCAGAAGGCGGTGGTGGGCGGCCACAAGGTCTATCTCCGCACCGGCGAATACGACGACGGCAAGCTGGGCGAGATCTTCATCGACATGCACAAGGAAGGCGCGGCGCTGCGCGCGATGATGAACAACTTCGCCATCGCGATCTCCGTCGGCCTCCAGTACGGCGTGCCGCTGGAGGAGTTCGTGGACGCCTTCACCTTCACCAAGTTCGAGCCCGCCGGCATGGTGCAGGGCAACGACTCGATCAAGAACGCGACGTCGATCCTCGACTACGTGTTCCGCGAGCTCGCCGTGTCCTACCTCGGCCGCACCGACCTCGCCCATGTCGAACCCTCGGAGATGGGCTTCGACTCGCTGGGCAAGGGCGAAGGCACAGAGAACCCATCACGCCTGCCCGCGGCGCGCGTGCTGTCCTCCGGCTTCGTCCGGAAGCCCAACCTCGCCTCCTCCAACGTGGTGGTGATGTCGAGCTCGCAGCCCGCACCCGTGCAGGCCCTGCAGATCAGGGCCGAGGCGCAGAGCGCGCTGGCGCTGGCCGAGGCCGCGCCCGCGCCCACGCAGGTGCGCCAGGAGATGTCCGTCGCCGTCGAGACGGCGGTGATCACCGCCAACGAGCGCCGGATGGAAGCACGCATGAAGGGCTACGAGGGCGAGAGCTGCTCCGAATGCGGCAACTTCACGATGGTGCGGAACGGCACCTGCCTGAAGTGCGACACCTGCGGATCGACGAGCGGCTGCTCGTGATCAGGCCCTGACATACGGATGACGAAGAGAGGCCGGACATGTTCCGGCCTCTCTGCTTTTGGGGCCAGCGAAGCGCATCCCGCCCCTGCCCCGCATGCGCATGAGATCGCCCCGGCACTTGACCCGCGCGCCTTCAGAGCCTCTCGGGAAGGCCTTCATGGGGCCATGGAAAGCCATCTCACCGGAAAATTATCCACAATTTCTTCCGACCCCGGAGCTCCGCGCTTGACAGCGCGAGCGGCGGCCCAGGCAAGGCGAAAGGCCATTCCCTCCGTGAACGGAGGAAGTGGAGAAATGCCCGGTTTTGCTCACGTTTTCGGGTAACGCGCGGCATTTGTCCGTATAAGGACTGTCCTGCCTTTTTACCAAGCGTTTACCGATCGTTACAGGGATTGCAGCACCCTACAACATGTTGTCGGCATATTGCCGAATCACACAAGCGGGTGCAGAAAATACAACGATGGCGGGTCAAGCACGGATAATTCATGCCAGCTTGTCCGTCAGTGTGAGGCTTACCTGCGTTGTGGGGCACTAACAACTCTAGGAGAGACAGCGATGGCTGCGAAGAAAGCTGCGAAGAAGCCTGCCAAGAAGGCCGCGAAGAAGCCGGCTGCCAAGAAGGCTGCCGCCAAGAAGCCGGCTGCCAAGAAGGTTGCCGCCAAGAAGCCGGCTGCCAAGAAGGCTGCCGCCAAGAAGCCGGCTGCCAAGAAGGCCGCCGCCAAGAAGCCGGCTGCCAAGAAGGCTGCCGCCAAGAAGGCCTGATCTTCCGAGACTTCAGGACTGGACCCCGGACGGCGCATGCCTCCGGGGTCAGTTCTTTTCCGGCAAAACGAAAAGGGCCGCAGCATGCTGCGGCCCTTCGCATTTCCGGGGCATCCCCGGCTTACTGGTAGACGTAGACCCGGGCGCCGACCTTCACGCGGTCATAGAGGTCGATCACGTCGCTGTTCATCATGCGGATGCAGCCCGAGGATACGGCGCCGCCGATCGAATCCGGGCTGTTGGTGCCATGGATGCGATAGATCGAGCTTCCGATGTACAGGGCGCGCGCGCCCAGGGGGTTCTGCGGTCCGCCGGCCATTTCGGGCGGCAGGATGTGGCCCTTCTCGGCTTCGCGCCTGATCATCTCCTGCGGCGGGCGCCAGGTGGGCCACTCCGCCTTGTTCACGATGGTCGAGTTGCCAGACCACTGGAAACCCTCGCGGCCCACGCCCACCTTGTAGCGGCGTGCCTCGCCCTTGCCGGTCACCAGATAGAGCGTGCGTTCAGGGGTCTGCACCACGATGGAGCCCGGCGCATATTTGGCGGCGGGCGTCCAGTCGATGTCCTCACCCGTGGCGAGGTCGAGGGCGGATCCGCCGGTGGACGCCTTCACCACCCCACGCCGCGGCTTGCCGAACATGCATTCGAGGAAGCCGTCGCAATCCTTCGACGCGCGGACAACGCTCTGCGCCTTCTTCTGCTGTTCCTTTCTGGCGAGGGCGATCCGCTCCTCGCGCTTCTTCCTTTCGGCCAGCCTCTTCTTCTCGGCGGCCTTCTTCGCCTCGGCGGCCTTCTTTTCCCTGGCCTTCTTCAGCTCGGCGGCCTTCTTCTCCCGGGCCTTCCTGGCCTCGGCAGCCTTCTTTGCCTCCTCGGCCTTCTTCGCCTCTTCGGCCTTCTTCTTCACCAGCAGTTCCTGCCCGGCCGGCTTTGCAGTCGCAGCCGTGGCCGCTTCCGTCATCGCCAGTGCCGGAAGCACCGCCAGCATCAGGAACAACGCGATCTTCCGCATTCCTTCACCCATCCTTACTCATCCTGCATAGTCCCGTATTCAGCATGCATCGCGCCTGCGGGCAAATGGCTTTGCGTTCACGAGGCGTTCACATATGCTCGGCCAAACCGTCTTCGTCCACTCCTCAGGAGACCCAATGAGACCCTTCCACAAAATCTTTACCGCTGCGTTCCTGCTTTCGGCCGCGGTGCTGCCGGACCTCGCCAGGGCGGACGAGGCGCCGCCCGCGGTCAAGGCATTCCTCGCCAATCTCGAGCGCCAGACGTCGGTGAAGCCTAGCTATGACGCGCTGAAGGCCGACGGCGGCGGCAACGTGACCATCACCAACCTCACGCTCTCCCAGCAGGCGGCGGGCGAGTCGCCTGCCTATTCGGTGAAGATGGCCGAGGTCGTGTTCTCCGGCATCACGGAACAGGGCCAGTCCCTTTATGAAGTGGGCAAGGCCAGCTTCAGCAACACCACGCTGGAGGTGATCGGCAAGGACTTCACCTTCAGCGCCGCCATTCCGCAGGCCGCGGCCGAAGGCTGGTACATCCGCGCGCTGGGCGCCAACCCGACGCCGGTCGAGGAACTGCTTGCCACCTCGTCCTTCGCCCGGACGATGAACAGCGGCAAGATCACTCTCGCCGCCGGGGGTCACACGGTCTCCATCGACGGGGTGGACACCAGCTGGAACGGCGATCCCAACACGGGTGCCGGCACCTTCAACATGAAGGTGAGCAACATCGCCATTCCGGAAGGCGCGATCACTCCGATGGACCCGGCGGGCATGTGGAAGCAGCTGGGCTATTCGGGCATCGGCCTCGATATCACCAGCATGGCCGACATGAAGCTCACGGGCGAGCGGCTGGGCTACACCTTCAACGTGGGCGTCACCGGGCGTGACATCGGGAGCCTGAGCTTCGGCGCAAGCCTGCAGGACATTCCGATGGACGCCTATGCCGCCCTGATGAAGGCCCAGATGGAAGGCAAGGAGCCGGACTATGCCGCGCTCTCGCCGCAGCTCCAGAACGTGGTGGTGAACGGCGCCACCTTGCGCTTCGAGGATGCCTCGATCGTCAACAAGCTGCTGCCGCTCGCCGCCGCCGCCCAGGGCATGGACGAGAAGACGCTGAGGGCCAGCATTCCCCCGATGGTGCAGCTCACGCTGGTGCAGTTCCAGAACGAGGCCTTCACAAAGCAGGTGGTCGAGGCGGTGACCGCCTTCTTCAACGCGCCGAAGTCGCTCACCCTCGCAGCCAGGCCCGCGGGCCCGCTCAAGATCTCGGACCTCACGACGATGGACCCCAACAAGCCCGGCGAAGCAATCTCGAAGCTCGGGCTCTCGGTGACCGCGAACGACTGAGGGCGCTGAGGCTGGCTATCATAATGCGCGGCGACTGGCCGCGCATTTTTTGTTGAGGCAGCCAAAGGACACGCGGATCAAGTCCGCGTGTGATGAGGCCTGATTGTCACGCATGCGCCGATTTGATCGGCGCAGGCTTTGCGGCCTCCACCAAAAAGGACGCCCCGGTCGAGCCGGGGCGTGTGTGAGTGCTGGAGTGAAGCAGCGAGCCTTACGCCTCCGGCAGGTTCAGCCGGATGTGCAGTTCGCGCAGCTGCTTCGGCGTCACCTCGGAGGGGGCGCCCATCAGCAGGTCTTCGGCCTGCTGGTTCATCGGGAACAGCACCACCTCGCGGATGTTGGGCTCGTTGCAGAGCAGCATGACGATGCGGTCCACGCCCGGTGCGATGCCGCCGTGGGGCGGGGCGCCGTACTGGAAGGCGCGGTACATGCCGCCGAACTTCTCGAGCAGCACGCTCTCCGGATAGCCTGCGATCTCGAAGGCCTTCTTCATCACTTCCGGACGATGGTTGCGAATGGCACCCGAGGAGAGTTCCACGCCGTTGCAGACGATGTCGTACTGGTAGGCGAGGATGTCCAGCGGGTCCTTCGTCTCCAGCGCCTCGAGGCCGCCCTGCGGCATGGAGAAGGGATTGTGCGAGAAGTCGACCTTCTTCTCCTCCTCGTTCCACTCATACATCGGGAAGTCGACGATCCAGCAGAATTCGAAGCGGTCCTTGGTGGTGAGGTTCAGCTCCTCGCCCACGCGGTTGCGGGCATCGCCGGCGAATTTGTAGAACTTCTCAGGCCGGCCGGCGACGAAGAAGCAGGCATCGCCCACGCCGAGGCCGAGCTGGCTGCGGATGGCTTCCGTGCGCTCCGGGCCGATGTTCTTGGCGATGGGGCCTGCGCCGCCCTCCTCGCCCTCGCGCCAGAAGACATAGCCGAGGCCCGGCTGGCCTTGTTGCTGAGCAAAGGAGTTCATGCGGTCGCAGAAGGCGCGGCTGCCGCCCTTGGGCGCCGGGATGGCCCAGACCTCGACCTTGGGATCGCTCGCGATCATGCCGGCGAAGACCTTGAAGCCGGAGCCTGCGAAATGCTCCGTCACCGCCTGCATCTTGATGGGGTTGCGGAGGTCCGGCTTGTCCGAGCCGTACCAGCGGATCGCGTCCTTGTAGGCGATGTGCGGGAACTTCTGGGTGACGGGAAGGCCGCCGCCGAACTCCTCGAACACGCCGCGAAGCACCGGCTCCACCGCGTTGAACACGTCTTCCTGCGTGACGAAGCTCATCTCGATATCGAGCTGGTAGAATTCGCCGGGCGAACGGTCGGCACGCGCATCCTCGTCGCGGAAGCAGGGCGCGATCTGGAAGTAGCGGTCGAAGCCCGACATCATGATCAGCTGCTTGAACTGCTGCGGGGCCTGCGGCAGCGCGTAGAACTTGCCGGGGTGGATGCGGGACGGCACGAGGAAGTCGCGCGCGCCCTCAGGCGAAGACGCGGTGAGGATCGGCGTCTGGAACTCGAAGAAGCCCTGGTCCACCATGCGGCGGCGCAGCGAGTTGATGATCTGGCCACGCTTCATGATGTTCTTGTGGATGCGCTCCCGGCGCAGGTCCAGGAAGCGGTAGCGCAGGCGGATGTCCTCCGGATACTCGGTATCGCCGAAGACGGGGAGCGGCAGCTCGGCCGCCTGGGCGAGCACCTCGATGCCCGTGGCGAAGACCTCGACGAGGCCGGTAGGAAGGTCATGGTTCTCGGTGCCGGGGGGACGCGGGCGCACCTTGCCGTCGACGCGGATCACCCATTCGGAACGGACCTTCTCGGCCGTCTTGAAGGCGGGCGAATCGGGGTCGGCCACGACCTGGGTCATGCCGTAGTGGTCGCGCAGGTCGATGAACAGCACGCCGCCATGGTCCCGGACGCGATGAACCCAGCCGGAAATCCGGATGTCCTGTCCGGAATGGTCGGGGCGGAGCTGGCCACAGGTATGGCTGCGGTAGGCGTGCATTGAGTCCTCATCAGATTGCGGCATTTGGGGCGCTACAGCGCATGCAGCGCCCGGTTTGTCAAGGAAGTGCTGGAAGCGCCCCTGCCCCGCGCTTCCCCGGAATTGCCGCAAAGGCGGCACAGTCGAAACAAGTAGCACCCTTATCCGTTGGCAAGGGAATGAAACGGATGCTGGCGCGCCGATCGATCGTGTGGGGCTTCGCACTGGCGGCGGGCCTGGTGCTGGCGGGCCCGTCTCCCGCGCAAGAACCGGGGCAACTGACGCGGCGCGAGGCCGCGGCGCTGGCGCTGCGCGTCGTGCCCGCGCACAAGAACCCGCGCGGCTGGGGCGCAGACGTGCACCGCGCGCTGGAGGAGAACGGCATCCGCCCCACGCGCCGCAATTTCTGCAGCGTCATGGCGGTGATCGAGCAGGAATCGACCTACATCGCCAACCCGGAGGTGAAGGGGCTGGGACGGCTGGCCGAGAAGGAGATCACCGCGAAGCTCTCCGCCCTGCCGCTGCTGCCGGGCGCGGCGGTCGAGGGCGTGAAGCTGTTCCTCGCCGCGAAGCCAACCCCGGAGAAGAGCTATCTGAAGCTCATCCGCGCGGCGAAAACGGAGCGCGACCTGGACCTCGTGTTCCGCAACATGGCCTTTTTCCTGTTCCGGCAGTTCGCCTCCTCGCGGCTGCTCAACACCCCGGCGCTTGCCCGCCGGGTGGACGCCATCAACCCGGTGGGCACGCTGGGCTCCATGCAGGTGTCGATCGCCTATGCCATCGGCGAGGTGGAGAAGGCGAAAGGCACTCGCCTCGGCATGGCGTCGATCTGGAAGCTGAGGGACGAGCTTTATACGCGGCCCGGCGGTGTCGACTACGGCACGCGCATGCTGCTGGGCTACCGCGCGGGCTATGGCTCGCGCCTCCATGTCTTCGCGGACTACAATGCGGGGCGCTATGCCAGCCGCAACGCCGCCTTCCAGCACATGGTGAGCGAACTCTCGGGCGCAAAGCTGGCCCTCGACGGCGACCTGCTGATCTATGACGGTGGAACGCCGAAAGCGGAGCCCAGCGCAACCGAGACGGCGCTGCGGAGCCTTGCCCCGGAACGCCCCCCCAGCGCCATCCGTGCCGACCTGCTGACGGAGAAGGAATATGCCTTCCGCGACACCGCAACCTATGAGCGGGTGGCGGAAGCCTATGCGGAGAAGACGGGCAGGAAGGCGCCTTATGCCATGCTGCCGCAGATCCGCCTCACCGGACCCAAGATCCGCCACGGCATGACCACCGAAATCTTCGCCCGCGCCGTGATGCGGCGCTACGAGCGGTGCATGGCGGCGAAGTGAGCGGATCATGCTCATCTTTTAAGGGGCGCGTCGCTTGACCCGGGCCTTCGCCGGGGTGACGACACAAGGTTTCAGCCGACCGCCTTCTGCCCTAGAAATCCGGAAGCGAGTTCATGAAGGCGCCGGCCTTTTCGAAGCGCTTCTTCTCGGCCTCGATCATGTCGCTGATCTGGCCTCCGCCGAAGAAACCACCCTTCACGATCACGCGGGTGTTGCTCATGCCCGTCTTGTGGACGAGCGCGAAGAGCTTCGCCGCATTGTCCGGGTGGAGGCGCACGCAGCCGTGGGAGGCGCGGCGGCCGAGGCTCTTGACATGGTAGCTGCCATGGACGGCATGGCCCCGCGCGGTGAAGAAGATCGAATGCGGCATGGGCGCGTCGTCCCATTCCTTGGAATAATGCTCCCGCTCCATGCGGAAGGGGCGGAAGGTGCCGCTCGGCGTGTCATAGCCGCGCGCCCCGGTCGAGACCTTCCAACTGTGGACGGTGTCGCCGTCGAGCGTCACCGTCATCTTCTGGCTCACCTTGTTGATGGTGATGATGAGGCGGGGCTCGGGCTTCGGCTTTTTCTTCGCGGCGGGCTTCGTGGTAGCCGCGCCAGCGGTCACGGCGGGCGTCAGAACGGCGCCGAGCGCCAGAAGGAATGTCCGTCGAGTAGCCATGTCGATCCCCGCTGCAACGTTTCGTTGCTTTCGGGCTGGATTATGCCGCAATCGCTTCCATTCGTGAAGTATCGCCGCGCGCGAGTGAATTGCGCGAATGCCCCCGCTCCGCTATGGACCGCCTCCATGAAAAGCCAAGTCCCCAAGATCGGCCTCGTCTCGCTCGGTTGCCCCAAGGCGCTGGTCGATTCCGAGCGCATCATCACCCAGCTCCGCGCCGAAGGCTACGTCATGTCTCCGGGCTATGACGACGCCGACGTGGTGATCGTCAACACCTGCGGCTTCCTCGACAGCGCCAAGGCCGAGTCGCTTGCCGCCATCGGCGAGGCGATGGAGGAGAACGGCCGCGTCATCGTGACGGGCTGCATGGGTGTTGAAGCGGACACCATCATGAAGGCGCATCCCGGCGTCCTCGCCGTCACCGGCCCGCACCAGTATGAGGCGGTGGTGGGCGCGGTGCACAAGGCGATCCCGCCGGTGCATGACCCGAAATTCGACCTGGTGCCGCCGCAAGGCCTGCACCTGACGCCGAAGCATTACGCGTATCTCAAGATTTCCGAGGGCTGCAACAATCGCTGCTCCTTCTGCATCATCCCGTCGATCCGCGGCGACCTCGTCTCCCGGCCCGTGGCCTCGGTGCTTTACGAAGCCGAGCGCTTGGTGAAGGCGGGGGTGAAGGAACTGCTCGTCATCAGCCAGGATACCTCGGCCTATGGCGTGGACATCAAATATGCTTCGTCCAAGTTCCACGGCCGCGAGGTGCGGGCGAAATTCTACGACCTGGCGAAGGAACTGGGAGACCTCGGCGCCTGGGTGCGCATGCATTACGTCTACCCCTACCCGCATGTGGACGAGGTGATCCCGCTGATGGCGGAGGGCAAGATCCTTCCCTATCTCGACATCCCCTTCCAGCACGCCGCCCCCAATGTGCTGAAATCCATGAAGCGCCCGGCGAACCAGGAGAAGGTGCTGGACCGTCTGGCCAATTGGCGCTCGATCTGCCCGGACATCGCCATCCGCTCCACCTTCATCGTCGGCTTCCCCGGCGAGACGGAGGCGGATTTCGAATACCTTCTGCAATGGATGAAGGAAGCCCGCATCGAGCGCGCCGGCTGCTTCAAGTATGAGCCCGTCTCGGGTGCCAAGGCCAATGAACTGGGCTTGGCCCAGGTGCCGGACGAAGTGAAGCAGGAGCGCTGGGAGCGCTTCATGGCAGCCCAGCAGGAAATCTCCGCCGAGATCTTCCAGTCCAAGGTGGGCCGCGAGATTGACGTTCTGGTGGACGAGATCGACGAGGAGAACGAGGAAGCCATCGCCCGCTCCCCCTGGGACGCGCCGGAGATCGACGGCAACGTGTTCCTGCCCGGCGAGACGGATTTGAAGCCCGGCGACAAGGTGCGGGTCAGGATCGTCGAGGCGGAAGAATATGACCTGGTGGGCGAGCGGGTCTGACGGCGCTCAGAAGGACGGCAGCGGCACCAGCAGCCAGGCGGCGACCGCCACGGCCATGGCCGCAAGCGTGAAGCCGAACAGCGACAGCCCCAGCTTCGCGCCGCCCGCGATCCAGGCATAGACGGCCTTCGCGATATTGTTGACGGCGATGCAGAGCAGCACCGCCGCCACACCCGCCGACGAGGCGGGGCCCATGCCCGCGACGGAGAGGGTGAGCGCGTCGACGTCCGCGAGGCCGGAGATGGCTGCCACGGCCATGAGGCCGCTGCTGCCCCAGATGCTCTGGGCGATGCCAGCGGCCAGCATGACCACCGCGAGGACCGCGCCGAAGCGGAACACTTCCGAGAGCAGGAAGGGGTTCTTGTGCACGAGGCCCTCGGCCTTGTCGCCATCATTCCCATCCCGCCCGATCATGACGGCGGCGGCAACCGCCTGGACCAGCGCGGCGGCGAGGAGCGGCACGGCGAGCGCCAGCGCAAGCGACAGGTTCAGCACCCCTGCCAGCACCAGGACGCGCACCAGCATGACGGCGCCTGAAGCGAGGATGCTGCCCGTCAGCAGGCCGAGGCGGGCGGTGTTGAACCGCGCGAGCCGCGCCAGCGTGAGCGTGACGACGGTGGAGGAGATGAGACCGCCCACCGCGGCGGCCACGACGAGCCCGCGGGACGGGCCGATCAGCTTCACCGCCACGTAACCCAGGAAGGAGACGGCCGCGATCAGGATTGTGACGAGCCAGAGTTCATGCGGGTTGATGGCGCCCCATGGGTCCAGCGCGCGGTCCGGCAGCAGGGGGAGCGCGATGAAGGTCATCGCCGCCAGCAGCAGGCCGGAGCGGAGCTCGTCCCAGGTGAGGCGCGCGAGGAAACCGTGAAGCTGGCGCTTGTAGGCGAGCAGGCCCACCGTCACCACGCCCGCGCCCGCCGTGATCGTCATGTCGCCCAGAACGGAGGTGGCGCCGAGCAGGAAGGTGAGGAGTGCCGCCACCAGGGTCGTGGCGCTGTAGTCCCCCTCGCGCTCACCCTCGCGCCACATGAAGGCGGCGAGGACCGCACCCGTCAGCACGAAGCCCGCGGAGATCAGCAGGCGGTCGCCGCCGAGCGACAGCATGCCGAAGATGCCGCCCATGAGGCCGATGAGCGAAAATGTGCGCAAGCCCGCCGTGCGGTGCCCTTCGCCCTCCTCCCGCTCCTTCCAGCCGCGCTCGAGGCCGATGACGAAGCCGAGGGCAAGGGCGAGGCCTAAGCGGGTGGCGAGTTCGGGGAGGTCCATGGCGGTGAGCTTATCGTATCATGGGCGGACTGCCGAGGGCCCCTCGCCGCGCGCCTCACAGCGGAATGTTGTCGTGCTTCTTCCAGGGGTTCTGGAGTTCCTTGCCGCGCAGCATGTTCAGCGCGCGGGCGATGCGCTTCCGGGTCGAGTGCGGCATGATCACCTCGTCGAGGAAGCCGCGCTCGGCGGCGACGAAGGGGTTGGCGAAGCGCGCCTCGTAGTCCTTGATGCGGCCCTGGATCTTGGCGGGGTCCGTGAGTTCCGAGCGGTAGATGATCTCGGCCGCACCCTTGGAGCCCATGACCGCGATCTCGGCGGTGGGCCAGGCATAGTTCACGTCGCCGCGCAGGTGCTTCGACGACATCACGACATAGGCGCCGCCATAGGCCTTGCGGGTGATGACGGTGATCTTCGGAACGGTCGCCTCGGCATAGGCGAAGAGCAGCTTGGCGCCGTGCTTGATGAGGCCGCCATATTCCTGCGCCGTTCCGGGCAGGAAGCCCGGCACGTCCACCAGCGTCACGATGGGAATGTTGAAGCAGTCGCAGAAGCGCACGAAGCGGCCGCCCTTTCTCCCCGCGTCGCTGTCCAGCACGCCGGCCAGCACCATGGGCTGGTTGGCGACGATGCCCACCGTGCGGCCGTTGACGCGGGCCAGCCCGGTGATGATGTTGCGCGCATGGGATTCCTGGATCTCGAAGAAATCGCCCTCGTCGACGATCTTCAGGATCAGTTCCTTCATGTCATAGGGCTGGTTGGGGTTCGCCGGGATCAGCGTGTCGAGCGAGTTGTCGATGCGGTCCGCCGGGTCGAAGCTGGGCAGCTCGGGCAGCGGAGAGGTGTTGGAGGACGGCAGGAAGTCGATCAGCCGCCGCATCTGGAGCAGCGCCTCGACGTCGTTCTCGAAGGCCTTGTCGGCGATCGAGGATTTTGTGGTGTGGACGGAGGCGCCGCCGAGTTCTTCCGCCGTCACCGTCTCGTTGGTGACCGTCTTCACCACATCAGGCCCCGTCACGAACATGTAGCTCGTGTCGCGCACCATGAAGATGAAGTCCGTCATGGCGGGGGAATAGACGTCACCGCCCGCGCAGGGGCCCATGATGACGGAAATCTGCGGGATGACGCCCGAGGACAAGACATTCCTCTGGAACACCTCGCCATAGCCGCCGAGCGCGTTGACGCCCTCCTGGATGCGCGCGCCGCCGGCGTCGAACAGGCCGATGATGGGGGCGCGGTTCTGCAGCGCCATGTCCTGGATCTTGGTGATCTTGCGGGCGTGCGCCTCGGAGAGCGAGCCGCCGAACACCGTGAAGTCCTTGGCGAAGACATAGACGACTCGGCCATTGACCGTGCCCCAGCCGGTGATGACGCCATCGCCCGGGAGCTTCTGGTCTTCCATGCCGAAATCGGTGCAGCGGTGTTCGACGAACATGTCGAACTCCTCGAAGGAGCCCTCGTCCAGCAGGAGTTCGACCCGCTCGCGCGCCGTCAGCTTGCCCTTGGCGTGCTGGGAGGCGACACGCTTTTCACCCCCACCGGCGCGGGCCTGGACGCGGCGGGCTTCAAGCTTCTCGAGGATCTCCTGCATGGGGCGCACTCCGGACGAATTCGGTTGGTTTCACCCGGTGTTAAGGCCGGAGGGGGGGCTCCGTCAAATCAGCAGAAAGGCTGAGGAGGACTGCAGGTCCGCGCGATCAGACCCGCGACAGCGCCAGGAACCGGCAGCAGGCCATGAATTCCGCATAGCGGGCGGCCCGCCTCGCCTGGGCTTCCGCGTCCTGGCCCCATTGCTCGATCTGGTAGTCCTCGTCCACATGGGCGGCGAGCCAGGCGGATTCAGGGACCGTGGCACGGCGGGCGAGCATCATGGCGATGAGAGCGGAGCCCGTCAGGGTCATGATGGTGTGGTAGCCGGCGAGTTCGAAGTCGCTGAGGTCATTCAGCGCCAGGGCATGCGCGGTGATGGCGGCCTCGGGCTGCGCCCGGTGGATCACGCCCACCGTCACCTCGAAGGGCGCGTCCAGCGCGGTGCGGGCCCAGTCGACCACCGGGTCCCAGGCGGCGGTGTGACGGTCGACCAGTTGGGGCGGACGATCCGCCCGGTAGCAGACGAGGTCGCTGTTGGCATAGTCCAGCACCTCGGCCTCGATGCGGGGGCGGTCGCGACGCACCCGGTCGATCGCCGTGTTGGCGAGCTTGGTGAGGGTCATGGCAGCGGGGTTGATCTCGGCCGCCTGCGCATCCCATTCGGCCGCCACGGACTCCGCCAGCGGCCGGGTCGGCAGCAGCAAGGGGGACTTGAGCGGCGTCTTGAGGGGGCGGCCGTCGAGGGCGACGCCCAACTCGTCGGTGACGGTCACGGTCTTGTAGAAGCGGCGGCGGAGGTTCATGGCGTACGTTCCTGCCAGAGCGAGTCAAGGTGCCGCTCCAGCTCGTTGAAATCATTGGAGATGGTGTGTGCGCCGGCCTTCGTCAACTCTTCCGCCGGATGGTTGCCCCAGGCCACGCCCGCAGCCCAGGCCCCGGCGGCGCGGGCCATGGCGATGTCATAGCTGGTGTCGCCGATCATGATGGCGGCGGAAGGCTCCAGGCCCGTTTCCGACAGCGCCGCCACGATCATGGAGGGGTGCGGCTTGGAGGGATGGTCGTCGGCGGTCTGGACGGTGGTGAACCAGCCCTCATAGCCATGCGTCCCGATGAGGTGGGCAACACCCCGGCGCGACTTGCCGGTGGCGATGCCCAGCAGAACGTCGCCCCGCGCCCGGAGCCTGGCGAGGAGATCATGCGCGCCCGCGAACAGGCTTTCCGTGTGCTCTCCGCGTGAGCGGTGCTCCCAGAAGGCCTGCTTGTAGGCGGCGGCCAGCCGCTCATGCACGGCATGCTCCTGATCCGGCACCAGCGCCTTCATGGCCTCGAGGAGGGAGAGGCCGACGATGGAGAGCATCCGCGTCCTGTCCGGCGCGGGCACGCCCTCCGCCGTGAAGGCGGTGGTGAGCGAGGCGGCGATGATGGCGCGGGAATCGACCAGCGTGCCGTCCACGTCGAAGATGGCGAGCTTCACCCCTGCCCCTCCTCGAAGCGGGTGGGATCGAAGCCGAACAGGGCGAAACTGTTGAGCATGTGCTGCGGCAGCGGGGCCGAGATGTCCACCGTGCCCTCGCGCGGGTGCGGGAAGATGATGCGCCGGGCATGGAGGTGCAGCTTGCGGTCCATGCCCTCCGGCATGTCGTCGAGGCCGCCATATTTCTCGTCGCCCATGATGGGCGTGCCGATATGCGCCATGTGGGCGCGCAACTGGTGCTGGCGGCCGGTGACGGGTTTCAGCGACACCCAGGAGGCGATGGGTGGCGCCTTGTCCAGCACGCTGTAGAAGGTGACGGCGCGCTGCTCGTCATCCTCCTCGCCCTCGCGCGAGGCGCGCATGCGGTCACCCTCCGGCCCCTTGGCCTTGATGAGGGCGACCTCGATCCGTCCCTGGGCGGGCTTCGGCACGCCCTTGACCACGGCCCAATAGGTCTTCTTCACCGCGCGGGTGGCGAAGAGCTTGCCGAGCGCCGCCGCGATGGAGCGGCGCTTGGCGATGACGATGACGCCAGACGTGTCCCGGTCCAGCCGGTGGACGAGCAAGGGCCGCTCGCCCAGTTCGGCACCCAGCCCCATCAGCAGCCCGTCGAGGTGGTGGTGCGTCTTGGTGCCGCCCTGCACGGCGAATCCGGACGGCTTGTTCAGCACATAGATGTCCCGGTCCTCATGGATGACCATGGACTGGAACAGGCGGCGCTCCTGCGGGGTGAGGGGCTTCACATCCTCCTTCGGCAGGTCGGCGGGGCGCGTGTCGAAGGCGAGCGGGGGAACGCGGATTTCCTGCTCCGCCTCGAGCCGCGTATTGGTCTTGGCCCGCGCCCCGGCCACCCGCACCTGCCCCGTGCGGGTGAGCTTGTTGAGGTAGGCGAAGGTCACCTGCGGGAAATGAACCTTGAACCAGCGGTCCAGCCGCATGCCGGCTTCCTCCGCCGTCACGACATGTCTTTTGACTTCGTTCATCAGTGCGCCATTGCCCGTACCAGATGGAGGCCCGCGAAGACCGCGGCAAGGGAAAGCAGCACGGAGGCCGCCGCATAGGCCCCTGCGGCGAGCATGGCCTTGCGCTCCACCAGCAGCGCGACATCGAGCGAGAAGGCGGAGAAGGTGGTGAAGCCGCCGAGAATGCCGGTGGTCAGGAAGGCGCGCGTTTCATGGGCGAGGCTGAGCTTCAGCGCCATCAGTCCCGTGAGCACGCCCATGGCGAGGCAGCCCGCGAGGTTGACGATCAGCGTGTGCCACGGGAAACCCGTGCCAAGCAGCTTGCCGGACCAGACGTTTACGCCATAGCGTGCCGCAGACCCTATGGCCCCGCCCAGCGCCACCCAGAACACGATGGGCATCACAGCCAGCCTTTCCGCTTGAAATAAAGGAAGGGAAGAATGGCGGAGACGATCATCAGCAGGATGGCGAAGGGATAGCCGAGCTTCCACTGCAGCTCCGGCATGAAGGCGAAGTTCATGCCGTAGATGGAGGCCACCAGGGTGGGCGGCAGGAAGACGACGGCGGCCACCGAGAAGATCTTGATGATGCCATTCTGCTCGATGGAGATAAGGCCCAGCACGGCGTCCAGCAGGAAGCTGATCTTGCCGGACAGGAAGGTCGCATGGTCGGTCAGCGAGACGATGTCGCGCTGCAGGATCTTGATGCGGGCCTTGTGCTCCTTCATCTGCTTGTTCTCGCGCAGCTGGTCGGTGATCGCCTGCATGAAGGCCACCATGCGGCCGATGGAGACCAGGCTTTCGCGCATCCGGGAGATGAAGTCGCCCTCCTCGCCGATGTTCTCGATCAGCTCCTGCAGGTTCACGCCGCGGCGCGGGTTCTGCTTGTGGACGCCGGAGAGCGCGCGCTTGGCGCCGAAGGTCTTCTTGGAGGTTTCGTCCACGATCTGGCCGGCGCGTTCCAGGTGGTCGGCGGCGCGGTCGACCACCGCTTCGAGCAGCGAGATGAGGATGCCCCATCCCGTCATGGCGGTGGACTGCGGCTTCATCGCCCGCTTCACATAGGCCGGGAAGGCCTGCGGGTGATGATAGCGGATGGTGATCAGGGTGTTGTCCTTGATGATGAAGGTGACGGGCGAGGATTCCGGCTGGTCAAGTTCGCCGCGGCGGATCAGGTTCGCCGTCATGAAGGCCGCGCCGTCCTCCTGGTAGAGACGGGACGAGGCCTCGATCTCCGCCAGTTCCTCGCGCGTCGGGATGTCGATGCCGAGCGCCGCCTCGACGCTGGCCTCCTCCTGCGCCGTGGGTTCGACCAGGTCCAGCCATACGGCGTCCGGCGGCACGTCCGGCGTGACGGAGGCCTGGAATTCGGTCAGGCAGCCATTGGCCGCTCCATAGGCAGTCAGCATCGGCGCACTCGGGGGTTACAGGGGATTGTTGCGCCCCCTCCGTAACCCCCGCGCGGCGGCTTGGCAAGTTCCGCCCCTCGCCGGGGTTGACGGCAGGGATGACAAGGGGCGGGTCAGGCCGCCTCACCCCCAGTCCAGCACCACCTTGCCGCAGCTACCCTGCTTCATGAGGGCAAAGCCTTGCGCGTAGTCCGCCGCCTTCATGCGGTGGGTGATGACCTTGCGGACGTCGAGGCCGGATTGCAGCATGGCGATCATCTTGTACCAGGTCTCGAACATCTCGCGGCCGTAGATGCCCTTGATGGTGAGCGACTTGAAGATCACCCGGTTCCAGTCGACCGTGGTCGGACCCGAGGGAATGCCGAGCATGGCGATCTTGCCGCCCATGATCATGCGGTCCACCATCTGGTCGAAGGCCTTCGGAGCGCCCGACATTTCGAGGCCGATGTCGAAGCCCTCGCTCATGCGCAGACGGTGCATCACGTCGCCCAGGTCCTCGCGTGAGACGTTGACCGTCACCGCGTCCGTCACCTGGTTGCAGAGATCGAGGCGGTAGTCGTTGATGTCCGTCACCACGATGTGCCGCGCGCCGACATGGCGGCACACGGCCGCCGCCATGATGCCGATCGGGCCAGCGCCGGTGATCAGCACGTCCTCGCCCACGAGGTCGAAGGAGAGCGCGGTATGCACCGCATTGCCGAGGGGATCGAGGATCGCGCCGATCTCGTCATCGACTTCCGGGGGAAGATGGATGGCGTTGAAGGCCGGGATCTTCAGATAGTCCGCGAAGGCGCCGGGCAGGTTGACGCCGATGCCGCGCGTCTCGGGGTCGAGGTGGAAATGCCCGGCCCGCGCCATGCGGCTCTTCATGCCGATCAGGTGCCCCTCGCCCGAGACGCGGTCTCCCACCTTCACGGTGCGCACATGGGAGCCGACCTCCGTCACGATGCCTGCGAATTCATGGCCCACGACCATCGGGACGGGAATCGTCTTTTGCGCCCACTCGTCCCATTTCCAGATGTGGAGGTCGGTGCCGCAGATGCCGGTCTTCGCCACCTTGATGAGAATGTCGTCCGGCCCGATCTGCGGCACGGGTTCGTCCCGCATCACGAGGCCTTCCGTCCGTTCCGCCTTCACCAGTGCACGCATGTCTCAGATCACTCCCAGTTCCCGGCCCGCTTCGGTAAAGGCGGCAATCGCCGTGTCGATGTCTTCGCCTGAATGCGCCGCCGACATCTGCGTGCGGATGCGCGCCTGGCCCTTCGGCACCACGGGGAAAAAGAAGCCGGTGACGTAGATGCCCTTCCCGTAAAGCGCCGACGCCATCTCCTGCGCCAGCTTTGCCTCGCCCAGCATCACGGGAATGATCGGGTGCTCGCCAGGCAGAAGCTTGAAACCGGCCGCCGTCATCCCTGCGCGGAAGCGCCGCGCATTGTCGAACAGGCGCGCCCGCAGATCATCCCCCTGCTCCGCCATGTCGATGGCCCTGATACCCGCCGCCACGATGGGCGGCGGCAGCGCGTTGGAGAACAGATACGGCCTCGCCCGCTGGCGCATCAGGTCCACGATGGGCTGGCTCGCGGCGATGTAGCCGCCCGCCGACCCGCCCAGCGCCTTGCCCAGTGTGCCGGTGAGGATGTCGACCCTCACCCCCGCACGATGCGGCGTGCCGCGGCCTTGCGGGCCGATGAAGCCCGTGGCGTGGCAGTCGTCGACCATGACGAGCGCATCGAAACGATCGGCCAGCGCGCGGATGTCCTGTAACTTCGCAAAGTAACCGTCCATCGAGAAGACGCCGTCCGTCACGATGATCAGGCGGCGGGCGCCGCCTTCCCGCGCGGCCTTCAACTGCGTTTCGAGATCGTCCATGTCGCCGTTGGCGTAGCGGAAGCGCCTGGCCTTGGAGAGGCGGATTCCGTCGATGATCGAGGCGTGGTTCAGCGCGTCGGAGACGATGGCATCCTGTTCACCGAACAGGGGCTCGAACACCGCGCCATTGGCATCGAAGCAGGCAGCGAAGAGGATCGAATCCTCCATGCCGAGGTAATCCGCGATGCGCCGCTCGAGGCCCAGGTGCAGGTCGCTCGTGCCGCAGATGAAGCGGACCGAGGCCATGCCGAGGCCATGCGTGTCGAGCGCCTCCCTGGCGGCGGCGGCGAGGTCCGGGTGGTCCGCCAGACCCAGATAGTTGTTGGCGCAGAAGTTCAGGACCTCCCCGTCCCTCACCCGGATATGCGAGGACTGGTGGCCGAGGATGGGCCGCTCGACCTTCCAGAGCGACTGTGCGCGGATGGCGTCGAGTTCGGCTGCAATGTCCGACAAGGTGCTGCTCATGGTGCGAGTCTACCGCGCAACACATGCAAGAAGAAGCGTCGAAAGCTCTCACCTGACGACGACGCGCGCCCCCACCGGCACGCTGCCGTAGAGTTCGAGGACGTCCTCGTTCAGCATGCGGATGCAGCCGGAGGATGCCGCCTTGCCGATGGACCAGGGCTCATTCGTGCCATGGATGCGGTAGAGCGTGTCGCGCCCGTCCTTGTAGAGGTAGAGGGCGCGCGCGCCGAGCGGGTTCTCCGGCCCGCCCTTCTGCTGCACGGGAAGCTTCGGGTTGCGCTTGCGCATGTTCGGGGTGGGCGTCCAGGTCGGCCACTTGGCCTTGCGGCCAACCACCGCCTCGCCCTTCCAGGCGGCACCCTGGCGGCCCACGGCGATGCCATAGCGCACCGCACGCCCGGGCTCGATGACGTCAAAGAGGAAGCGGTTCTTCGCATCGACCACCAGCGTGCCGGGGGGCTCCGCCCCGCCGAAGGCGACGAGCTGGCGGCGGTATTCCGGCGGGATCCGCCGCACGTTCACGATGTCGATGTCAAAGGGCTCGTCCGGGATCACGCCCGAAACCCATTCGGAATCGAGGTTGTCCCGCGCGGCGAAGGCCGGGGCGGGCGAGGCCAGGAGGAGGCCCGCAAGCAGAAACTGACGTTTGGTGAGTCGCATGCACGCTCTCATAGGCACAAGCCGACTTGATTTGAAGCCTCACGCGCCAAGTGCTACGAGCCCCCTCATGACGAAACCCATTCACATCATCGGCGCCGGCATGGCGGGCTCCGAAGCCGCCTGGCAGGCGGTGTCACAAGGCGTTCCCGTGGTGATCCACGAGATGCGCCCCAAGGTCGGGACCGACGCGCACAAGACGGGCGGGTTCGCCGAGCTGGTCTGCTCCAACTCCTTCCGCTCCGACGATGCGGAGCAGAATGCCGTGGGCCTCCTCCACTGGGAGATGCGCCGCGCTGGCTCCGTCATCATGGCCATGGCGGACCGCCACCAGGTTCCGGCGGGGGGCGCCCTCGCCGTGGACCGCGACGCCTTCTCGGACGAGGTGACGGCGACGCTGAAGCGCCACCCCCTCGTCACCGTCGAGGAAGGCGAGGTCGACGGGCTTCCGCCGGAGGAGTGGGACAGCGTCATCATCGCCACGGGTCCCTTGACCTCGCCCGCGCTGGCCGGGGCCATCCGCGGCCTCACCGGCGAGGAGTCGCTTGCCTTCTTCGACGCCATCGCGCCCATCGTCCACCGCGAGTCGATCGACATGGACACCGCGTGGTTCCAGTCGCGCTATGACAAGGTGGGGCCGGGCGGCACGGGCAAGGACTACATCAACTGCCCGATGAACCGGGAGCAGTACGAGAATTTCGTCCGTGCGCTGATCGAGGGCGAGAAGACGGATTTCAAGGAGTGGGAGAAATCCACCCCCTATTTCGACGGCTGCCTGCCCATCGAGGTGATGGCGGAGCGCGGCCCCGAGACGCTGCGCCACGGCCCCATGAAGCCGCGCGGCCTCACCAACGCGCACAGGCCGGAGGAGAAGCCCTATGCCGTCGTCCAGCTCCGGCAGGACAACAAGCTCGGCACGCTCTACAACATGGTCGGCTTCCAGACGAAGCTGAGATACGCGGATCAGGTGAAGGTGTTCCGCACCATTCCGGGGCTGGAGAACGCGGAGTTCGCACGGCTCGGCGGCCTGCACCGCAACACCTTCCTCAACAGCCCGCGCGTGCTGGACGGGCTCCTGCGGCTGAAGGCGCGGCCCTCTTTACGCTTCGCCGGCCAGGTCACGGGCGTCGAGGGCTATGTGGAGAGCGCCGCCATGGGACTGATGGCCGGCCGCATGGCCGCGGCGGAGGCGCTGGGCCAGCCCTTCCACCTGCCCCCGCCCACCACGGCGCATGGCGCGCTCATCAACCACATCACCGGCGGCCACATCGAGACGACGGACGGGCAGAAATCATCCTTTCAGCCGATGAACGTCAATTTCGGCCTGTTCCCGCCCATCGAGAAGGTGAAGGTGAAGGACGGCAAGCGCCTGAAGCACACCGAGCAGGCGGTGGAGCGCAAGCGCGCCTACACCGCCCGCGCCATGGCGGATTTCGAGGCATGGATCGGCGGAGAGCGGCGGCAGGCGGCGGAGTGAGCCAAGAGGATGCGCCGATCAGGTCGGCGCATGGGTGAGATTTCGAATGTTCATCACACGCGAGCATGACCCGCGTGTCTTTTTAATGCTCTACCCCCAGCGCCGCGCGGTCCACCACATGATGAACTGCCGCTTCAGGGGCGAGACGTTCAGCACGTGATCGGGCGCGCGGGCGATGCGCTTCAGGTAGGTGCCCGTCAGACTCACCGGCAGGAAGGCGGGGAGCACGGATTTCGGAAGACCGGGCAACAGCGCCAGCGCCTCCGACAGGCGCTTCTCCGCATGGGCAATGGCACCCTTCACATCCATGCCTTCGGGCAGGAAGGGATCACGGTGGCGCGGGTCGCCCAGCACCAGCGCCAAGCCTTGCGCCACCCCGGCGAGGCCCGAGGCGTCGGCGGCCTTGGGTGCCGCCTCACGGTCCAGGATCATCACGGCCATCTGGATGAGGCGCGAGTAGCTTTCACCGAGATAGGCTTCGAGTTCGGTTAGCCCCGGCATCCGGTCCTGGAACAGGTCGAATTCATGGGCGGTGACGAGGTCGAGCAGCGCCTGTTTCGGCAGGCTGCCCGCCACGATGGCCCTGGCCAGCGCCTCGGCCACCGGATGGCCGCCGCCGTCGCCGCCGTCGTAAAGGCTCTCCACCGTGTCCCGCCACCACTGGAGGCGGATGAGGCCGATGTTCGGGTCGCTCACCACGTCCCGCACGCGGCAGATTTCGCCGTTGAAGGCATAGAGCGCCAGGAGATGCGCGCGCTTCTCATCGGGTGCGAAGAGGCTCGACAGGTAGCGGTCGCGGTCGTGCTGGCGCACGGTCTCCAGCAGATCGTTCATGCGCTGTGGGCCACGGCGATGAGGGCGGCCGCGACGCGCCGCTTTTCCTCGAGAAGCAGGTTGTAGGTGGACACGGCGTTGCCGGTGGACATGGGGTCGAACATGATGCCTGCCGCGGCGAGCGCCTCGCGCACCGGCTTGGGCGGGCGCGCCATGGCGTGGCCCATGCCGATGAGGAGAAGGTCGATCTCGCCCTTCTCCGCCATCACCATGGCGAAATCCGCCAGGCACAGCGCCTGCGGATCGGGGTTCCAGGCATAGATGCCGGAGGGCAGCGCCAGGATCGAGCCCCGGTGCGACATCTGCGCGAAGCTGAAGCCCCCCGCGCCGTAGCCGTCGATAGGGGCCCGCCCCGGAAAATGCGCCGTCACGGCCGCGCGGCTGCCGCGGCCTTCGCCTCCGCCGTCTTCTGCGCGTCGCGCGGCGTGCCGAGCAGCAGCAGCACGGGCGTGGCGATGAAGTAGGACGAATAGGTGCCGATGAGCACGCCCCAGATCATGGTGAAGGTGAAGCCCGAGATCACCTCGCCGCCCCAGATGTAGAGCGCCAGCAAGGCCAGCAGCACGGAGACGGAGGTCATCAGCGTGCGCGGCAGCACGGAGTTGATGGAGAAGTCCATCAGGTCCGCGAAGGGCATGGACTTGTACTTGCGCAGGAACTCGCGGATGCGGTCATAGATGACGACGGTGTCGTTCAGCGAATAGCCGATGATGGTCAGGATCGCGGCGATGATCGACAGGTTGAATTCAAGCCCCAAGAGGCTGAACAGGCCGATGGTGAGAACCACGTCATGCATGAGCGAGGCGATGGCACCCAGCGCGAATTGCCACTCGAAGCGGAACCACACATAGACCAGCACCAGGAACAGCGCGATCACCACGGCGAGGATGCCCTGTTGGGCAAGCTCGCCCGAGACCTTGGGGCCGACCACTTCGACGCTGCGGTACTCGACGCCGGACCCGAGCGCCTCCTTGATCTTGTTGACGGCGGCCTGCTGGGCCTCGTCGCCGCCCTCCTGCGTGCCGATGCGGATCAGCACGTCGTTGGGAGAGCCGAATTCCTGCAGTTCCGCCGAGCCGAAGCCCAGTTCGTTGATGGTGGAGCGCAGCTGGTCGAGGTTGGCCGCCTGCTCGGTGCGGATGGTGATGACCGTGCCGCCCTTGAAGTCGACCCCCATGTTGAGGCCGTTGAAGATGAACAGCAGCAGCGATGCGGCGCAGAGGATGCCCGACACGAAGTAGCCGAAACGGCTGAACCGCATGAAGGGAATCTTGGTGTCGTCCGGAATGAGGCGAATGCCTTTCATGGAAATTCCCCCGCCTTAGAGCGGGACCTCCCTCGGGCGCTTCACCTTGACCCAGACCGCGACGATGAGCTGGGTGAGCGTGAATGCGGTGAACATGGTGGTGACGATGCCGATGAAAAGCGTGACCGCGAAGCCGCGGATCGGGCCGGAGCCCACGCCGAACAGCGCCAGCGCGGCGACGAGCGTGGTCAGGTTGGCGTCCCAGATGGTGCCGAGCGCGGCCTTGAAGCCCGTCTCGATGGAGCTCAACGCCGTGCGGCCATTGCGCCATTCCTCTCGGATGCGCTCATAGATCAGCACGTTGGAGTCGACCGCCATGCCCATGGTGAGCACGATGCCGGCGATGCCGGGCAGCGTCAGCGTGAAGCCGAAGAACGACATGAGCGCGATCAGCGCCAGCAGGTTCACCAGCAGGGCGATGTTGGCAAAAATGCCGAACAGGCCATAGCCGAACACCATGAAGGCAAGCACCAGGACGAGCCCGATGAGCGAGGCGATGAGGCCCGCACGGATCGAGTCGGAGCCGAGGCTCGGACCCACGGTGCGCTCTTCCACGATGGTCAGCTTGGCGGGCAGCGCGCCGGAGCGCAGCACCACGGCGAGGTCATTCGTCTCCTGCACCGTGAAGTTGCCGGAAATCTGGCCGGAGCCGCCGAGAATCGGCTCGTTGATGCGCGGATAGCTCACCACCTTCTCGTCGAGGATGATGGCGAAGGGCTTGCCGACATTGTCACGCGTCAGCTTGGCGAAGCGCTCGGCACCCTTGGTGTTGAAGCGGAAGGAGACGACGGGCTGGTTGTTCTGGTCGAAGGCGCCGCGGGCGTCCACGAGGTCGCCGCCGTCAACCGTGGCGCGGCTCGAGGACTGCACCCAGAGATTCTGGTTGGGATCGTCCTTCAGCGGGAAGGACTGGCACTCGGGCGGCGGGTTCTGGCCGCTGGTGGTGGGCTGCGCCTCGCACAGGAGCTGGAAGGTGAGCTTGGCCGTGCGGCCGATGACGCTCTTCACCTGGTCCGGGTTCTGGATGCCCGGAAGCTGGACCACGATGCGGTCCTTGCCCTGCTGCTGGATGACCGGCTCTGACGTGCCCAGCGCGTTGACGCGGTTCTCGACGATCCTGAGGCTCTGGCTGATGGCAAGCGCGATCTTGGCGTCAAGCCCCTGCGGCGAGAAGGAGAAGGTGAACTGCTGGTCGTCCCGCGCGAGGTCGAACAGGTTGACCGCACCACCGGCGCCGAACATGCCGGCGTCCAGGGGGTTCAAAAGCTTGCGGAGTTCGGTGTTGGCCTTGTCCACGTCCTCGGGCTTGGTCACCCGCACGCGCACCGAATTGTCGGCGCGCGTCAGGCCGCTGTAGCCGATCTTGGCGTCGCGCATGGTGTTGCGCACGTCGCTCGCCAGCTGGCGGGTCAGCTTGTCGAGAAGGTCCGCGCGGTCCACCTCGAGCAGCACGTTGGAGCCGCCCTGGAGGTCGAGGCCCAGCGTCACGGGTCTCAGGTTCCACTCCCGGAGCTTCGCCTGCAGATCGGCGGGCAGCACGTTCGGCAGGGCCAGCACCACCGCCAGCAGAACCGAGGCGAGGATGGCGATGGTCTTCCAGCGCGGGAAATGCAGCATCGGAGATTACTTGGCCTCGGCCTTCACCGGCTCGCCCTTGGCGCGGACGTCGGCAATGCCTGAGCGCATGATGCGGACCTTGACGTTCTCGCCGACCTCGACCTGGAGTTCGGTGTCGTCCACCACCTTCACAACCTTGCCGATGAGGCCGCCCGTGGTGATGACGGTGTCGCCCTTGCCCACCTTCTTCAGCATCTCCTGGTGTTCCTTCATCTTGCGCTGCTGCGGCCGGATGAGGAGGAAGTAGAACACGCCCATGATGAGCACGAGCGGCAGGATCATGCCGATGAAATCGCCGGCGGCGGGGGCGCCGGCAGCCTGGGCGTAGGCCGGGGTGATGAACAAGGGAATTCTCCTGAACGAAGTTTGGGCGGAATATAGCGATGGTTCCCTCTATTGCAACCGATGGATTGGGGCTTCTTTACGATGCCGCCGGGCTCGGCTAGAGCAGTCTCCGGTCTGCTGGAATCGTCACGGTTCAGGTGCGGTCATCCCGGCGAAGGCCGGGATCCAGCTGTTTCGCCTCACCCGCTGAAGCAAAGCTGGACCCCGGCCTTCGCCGGGGCGACGCTCTTGAGAGAGCGTGCGGTTTCCGCTGTTCAACCCTTGCCCCAAGAGGCCCGAATGGCACAGGAAATCGATCAAACGCTGCTCTCCCGCATCGCCGAGGCGCTGGAGCGCATGGCCCCGCCCCGCCCCCGCGCGCCCGACCTCGAAGGCTTTTCCGCCTTCGTCTGGCATGCGAACCCGCCGGAACTCGAACCGGTCCCGCGCGTGAACCGGGTGGAACTTTCGCTGCTGAAGGGCATCGACCTCACGCGCGACATCCTGATCGAGAACACGGAGCGCTTCGCGAAGGGGCTGCCCGCCAACAATGCGCTGCTCTGGGGCGCGCGGGGCATGGGCAAGTCCTCCCTCGTCAAGGCCGCCCACCACCAGATCAACGACGCCACCGGCGGCGTCCTCAAGCTGGTCGAGATCCACCGGGAGGACATCGAAAGCCTGCCGGTGCTGATGAACATCATCCGCAAGGCGGATCGGTTCCGCTTCATCGTGTTCTGCGACGACCTGTCCTTCGACTCGGACGATACCTCCTACAAGTCGCTGAAGGCCGCGCTCGACGGCGGCATCGAGGGGCGGCCCTCCAACATGATCTTCTACGCCACCTCGAACCGCCGCCACCTGCTGCCGCGCGACATGATCGAGAACGAGCGGTCGACCGCCATCAACCCCTCCGAAGCGGTGCAGGAGAAGGTCTCCCTCTCGGACCGCTTCGGCCTGTGGCTCGGCTTCCACAACTGCTCGCAGGATGAATTCCTGGAGATGATCGAGGGTTACGCCCGGCACTTCGGCCTGAAGGTCAGCCCCGAAGATCTCCGCGCCGGCGCCATCGCATGGCAGGCGACCCGCGGCAGCCGCTCCGGCCGCGTGGCGTGGCAATACATCCAGGACGTGGCGGGCCGGATCGGGCAGAGGCTGGAGGGGTAGTCAGCCAAAGGCCGTCCTCCGCCCGTGGGATTCAAGGCCTTCGCCGGGGTGACGGACACAAACGGAGCGGGCCGTTTTCAGATAAAGCGCGTTGCCCTACGCCGTTTCCTTCTCGATCCTGCTCCACTCGGCAAGGTTCTTCGCGCGTGGCACGGCCATGACGGTGTTGCGGAAGGCGTCGCGCTTTTCCAGCGCCTCCAGCCAGTCCCGCACATGCGGCATGTCCGGCTTCGCGCAGTCGAGGCCCATGTAGCGCCACAGAAGCGCGCCCATCACGATGTCGCCGAAGCTGAAGGCGGAGCCCGCGAACCAGTCGTGGCGGGAGAGCCAGCCGTCGGCGATCCTCAGCGCCTCCGCGGCCTGGCGTTCGGCTGCCTTCACCACGGCGTCGTTGCGCTGCTCCGGGGGGCTGCGCACCGTGTTGGTGAAGATCGCGCCCACATGCGGCGCGAAGGCCTGGGCCTGCCACTCCATCCACTGCTCTGCCATGGCGAGCCCGCGGTGGTCGGCGGGCCTCAGCACGCCGGAGCGGAAGCGCGCGGCGAGGTAGCGCACGATGGCGTTGGATTCGAACATGGTCACGTCGCCGTCGCGGATCACGGGCACGAGTCCCATCGGGTTCATGGCGAGGAAGTCCGGGTCCCGGTTTCCGCCGAAGCTGCCGCCCACATTCTCGCGGTGATAGGGAACGTCGAGTTCCTCCAGCGCCCACAGCACCTTCTGCACGTTGACGGAATTCCGCCTGCCCCACACCGTGATCATCGACCCGCACTCCCGGACACTCCGGCGCGAGAATGACGCATCAAGGCGCAAAAGCAAAGGCCCGGTGCTTGTCGCACCGGGCCCATTGCCTTGCAGGAGATGGAGAGACAGTTCAGTTGGAGGCAGTCGAGGAGGAGAGGAACTTCATCGGGTCCAGCGCGGTTGCGCCCTTTCGCACTTCGAAGTGCAGCTGCGGGCTGGAGACGGAGCCGGTCTGCCCGGCCTTGGCGATCACGTCGCCGCGCTTCACCGTGTCGCCGCGCTTCACGAAGAGTTCCTTCGCATGGGCGTAGGCGGTGACATAGCCGTTGTCATGGCGGATCAGCACGAGGTTGCCGTAGCCCTTGAGCTCGTTGCCGGCATAGGCGACGACGCCGCCCTCCGCGGCGCGGATCGAGGTGCCTTCCGGCACGGCGATGTTGATGCCCTCGTTCTTCAGGCCGTTGGCCTTGGGGCCGAAGCCCGAAATCACCTTGCCGCGCACCGGCCAGCGCATGCCGGCCGCACCGTCGATGGGCGCCGCATCGGACACCTGCTTCTCCTGCGGGGCTGGGGTGGGCTCGGCGGTGGCCACGTCTTCCGGGGCGGCCTCGGCGGTCTTCTGGGCCGCGGCGCCGGATTCCGGATCGTCCTCCACCGTTTCCACCTTTTCGGCGGTCGCGAGCTTCGGCGCGGGGGCCGGGCTGGCGGCCGTGGCGGAGGTGCCGCCGACGGGAATTCTCACCTTCTGGCCCATGATGAGCTGGGCGTTGTTGGGCAGGCCGTTGGCATCGGCGATGGCGAAGGGCGACACACCGTATTTGCGCCCGAGCGAGAACAGCGTCTCGCCGCTCGCCACGGTGTGGGACGCGCCGGTGCCGCCGTCATCCGTCACCGAGGGGCCCTGCTTGAAGGGCTTGGCGGATGCTTCCGGCACGGCGCTTTCCGGCTCGGCATAGGCCACGCTCTGGGCCGCGCCGCCGGCGCTGCCGCCGGGAATGCGCAGCTTCTGCCCGGTGTGGACCGAATAGGGCGGCTTGATGCCGTTCGCCGCGGCGAGCTGCGAGACGGAGATGTTGTTCGCACGCGCCACCGAATAGAGCGTCATGCCGGGGCCCACCGTCACCATGCTGCCGGCACCCGCGGGGGCCTGCGCAACCGCATCGTATTCAGGCAGGGGCGCGGGCGCGGGCGCGGCGGCGGGCGGCTGCTTGTACTGGGTGGCGCGATAGGAGTTGGCGTAATCATAGCTCGGCGGCTGGGACGGCGAGGCCGTGTTCAGCGGCTTGCTCGAGACTTCGTCCTCAAGGCCCACATTGGCGGCGTTCACGCGCTGCGGCACGCTGGCGGTGTAGACCGGGTCTGAGCCGGATGGGTTGGAGGCGAAGCGGTCTGCGTCGGCGGAGCAGGCGGCAAGCATGACCGCGGCAGCAACGGACACGAGGAACTTCGACTTGGACGCATTCCAAGCACAATGGCTAAACGTGGACGACATGCCCCAACTCCCGAACAGACTGACACAACCAAAATGGCCCGTTTGGGTTAAGGGAGGGTTTATTGCGCTGCGCCCGGCATCGTATTTTTGCGAGGATGCGAAGGTTTTCACGGCTCCACCACCACGGTGGCGCCGATGGCCACGCGGTCGTGGAGGTCGATCACCTCCTGGTTCATCAGGCGGATGCATCCGGAGGACACGGCCTGGCCGATGCTCCACGGCTCCGTGGTGCCGTGGATGCGGAAGGGCGTGTCGCCGATGTAGATGGCCCGTGCCCCCAACGGATTGTCCGGCCCGCCCGGCACGAAGGCGGGCAGGTGCCGGCCCCTCGCCCGCTCACGCGCGATCATTTCGGGCGGCGGCCGCCAGTCCGGCCATGTGGCCTTGCGGGAGACGGTGTCCGTGCCGGACCAGGTGAAGCCCTCGCGGCCGACGCCCACATTGTATTCGATGGCCTGGCCCCCCGGCAGGATGAAATAGAGCTTGCGCGCCCCCGTCTTCACCAGGATGGAGCCCGGCGCCAGGGGCGAGGAGAAGGCCACGGTGCGGCGGCGCAACTCCTCCGGCACGGGCTGCGGCGCGGGCTGCCCGCTCCCGTCATCAATGCCGCCGAAAACCTGGAAGGAGCCCGTGGTGAAGGCTTCGCCCCCTGCCGCCCCTGGAGCCGCAAGCAGCAGGGCGGCGAGCATCAGGGCTCTCCGGCCGATCCCGTCCATGAAGCGTTCCCGGATGATACCACCACCTGCGGGAGAGTGCCGCATGGTGCTTAACCCGGGCTTAAAGCAGCCCGCCCTCGCCCGCGGGGTCGAGCCTCTGCAGCATCGCTTCGGCGGTCTGCCGGGTCACCGGGTGGCGCCAGAGCGGGGCGATCTCGGCGATGGGGGCAAGCACGAAGATGCGCTCGGCGATGCCGGGGTGCGGAAGCACGGGCCTGGCCGGTTCCGGCCGGATCAGGCCGTCATAGTCGAGAAGGTCGAGGTCCAGCGTGCGCGGCCCCCAGCGCAAGCTGCGCCTGCGCCCGGCCAGCCGCTCGATGGCATGGAGCCGCCGCAGCAGCGCCTCGGGTGAAAGGCCCGTTTCGACTTCCGCCACGGCATTGACGAAGGGCGGCTGATCGGTCACGCCAAAGGGCGCGGACACCAGCAGCGTGGAGGCGCGCTTCAACCGGATGCCGCGGCCGTTCAACCTCTCGATCGCCCGCGCGACGGCCTCGCGCGGCGTGCCCCAGGGGCCGGACTGGTTGGAGCCGAGCGCGATCAGAATCATTTTTCTTGAGCGTGTTCCGGGTGATGTCTAAACCCAAGCCATACACGACCAGGAGATTTCAAGAATGCATTTTTATCAGGATGAGCGCGTTGCGCTCTTCATCGATGGTTCCAACCTCTACGCCACCGCCAAGACCCTCGGCTTCGACATCGATTACAAGCGCCTGCTGGGCTATTTCCGCAAGCGCGCGCGGCTGATCCGCGCCATCTATTACACGGCGCTGCTGGATGATGCCGAATACTCGCCGATCAAGCCGCTGATCGACTGGCTGGACTACAACGGCTACCGCGTGGTGACGAAGCCCGCCAAGGAATTCACCGATGCCATGGGCCGCCGCAAGGTGAAGGGCAACATGGACATCGAGCTCGCCATCGACGTGATGCAGCTCGTCGACCAGCTCGACCACATCGTGCTGTTCTCGGGCGACGGCGATTTCCGTTCGCTCGTCGCGGCGGTGCAGGCCAAGGGCCGCCGCGTGACGGTGATCTCCACCCTCACCACACGCCCGCCGATGATCGCCGACGACCTGCGCCGCCAGACCGACCAGTTCATCGACCTGAACGACCTGCGCGACGAAATTGGCCGCGACCCCTCGGAACGCCGCGAGCGCCCCGCCGCCCCCGCCCAGCCCCCGCGCGAGAGCTTCGAGGACTTTGCGGACATCTGACGAGATGGCCGGGCCGGAGCCGGGGCGCGACTGCCCCTTCTGCCCGCGCCTCGTGGGTTACCGGCACGAGCAGCGCAAGGCGCACCCGGACTGGTTCAACGCGCCCGTTCCCTCCTTCGGCACGGCGGACGCGCGGCTGCTCATCGTGGGCCTCGCGCCCGGCGTTTCGGGCGCCAACCGAACGGGGCGCCCCTTCACCGGCGATTACGCGGGCGATCTCCTGTACCAGACGCTCATCGATTTCGGCTTCGCCCGGGGCTTCTACCGCGCTGACCCGCATGACGGCCTGACACTGCAGGGAACCATGATCACCAACGCGGTGCGCTGCGTGCCCCCGCAGAACAAGCCCCTGCCGGCGGAGATCAGGACCTGCAACACCTTCCTCCGCGCACGGATGGATGCGCTCGCCGGCATCAGGGCCGTGGTCGCCCTGGGGCGCATCGCGCATGACGGCGTGCTCGGCGCGCTGGGCGCGCGGAAATCCGCCTTCCCGTTTTCCCATGGCGGGGAGCACGATGTGGGTCCCTTCCGCCTCTTCGACAGCTACCACTGCTCGCGCTACAACACGAACACCGGCGTTCTGACGCCGGAGATGTTCAGGAAAGTCTTCGCGCGGGTGCGTGAGCATCTGGGAAGCTGAGCTTCCCTTCCACCACGGACCCATCACACGCCGGCTCGACCGGCGTGTCCTTTTCCGCCGCCCACAGAAGATGCGCCGAGCAAGCCCGCGCATGGGTGAGAGTGGGGTGTTGCCGCCCCCTCAGGACAGCGCCGAGAGAACCTCCGCCGCGTCGCGCGCCGGGTCGGGAATGGGGAAGCGTATGCTGGAAACGATTCCATCATGCAGGATGAAGGTGATGCGCTGCAGGTAGAGTTCACCGCCCGTTTCGAACATCGGCAGGCCAAGGCGAGACTGGAAGGCCATGTCGTGGTCCGACAGCAGCCGGAACGTGATGCCATTGCGCTGCACGAATTCGCGCTGCCATTCGAGGCTCAGCATGCTGAGGCCGAAGAGCTTGACGCCCAGCCTTCGGAAATGCCCGTAGGCCTCGGAATAGGCCAGCGCCTGCGGCGTCGAGCCGTGCGCGCCCTTGATGTGGTCCCAGTTCGGCGGATCGGCATAGCCGGGCCGGCCCGTGTAGGGGTAGCAGAAGATCACGGCGGGGCCGATGATCTTGGATGGATTCACGGGGCTGCCCGACGTCGCCTCGAGTTCGACGTTCGGCATCCGGCGCCCCACCAGATGCTGCATGAACACCATGATCAGCCTTTGTCCCTCATCAGCCGCGCGCGCTCACGGTCCCATGAGCGTTCCTTGATGGTCTCGCGCTTGTCGTGAAGCTTCTTGCCGCGGGCCAGCGCGATGTCCACCTTGCAGCGTCCGCGCTTGTTGAAGAACATCTTGAGCGGAATGATCGTCAGATGCTCCTTCAGCACGCCGGCCGAGAGCTTGTTGATCTCGGACTTGTGCAGCAGCAGCTTGCGGGGCCGCTTCGGCTCATGGTTGAAGCGGTTCGCCTCGCGATATTCCGAGATGTTGGAGTTGATGAGCCAGAGCTCTCCCCCCTTCATCGAGGCATAGGCCTCGGCCAGGTTGGTGTGGCCGGTGCGCAGGGACTTCACCTCCGAGCCTTTCAGCTCGATTCCCGCCTCGAAGGTCTGGAGGATCTCGTAATCATAGCGGGCACGCCGGTTATCCGAGATAACCTTGATGCCCTCCTCCTTGCGCGACGCCTTTGCGCCGCCGCTTTTTGAACTCATCTCAGTTCAGGAGCCCCGCATGCATCATGGCCTTGCGCACCGCCTCCTTGGTGGATTCGACGACCGGGACCATGGGAAGCCGCGCTTCCGGCTCGCACAGGCCCAGCAGGCTCGCGGCATATTTCACCGGGCCGGGGCTCGTCTCCACGAACATGGCGTGGTGCAGCGGCATCAGGCGGTCCTGGAGGGCCAGCGCGGTGGCGTAATCGCCTTTCAGCGTCGCCTCCTGGAACTCGGCGCAGAGGCGCGGCGCCACATTGGCGGTCACCGAGATGCAGCCCACGCCGCCATGCGCGTTGAAGCCCAGCGCCGTGCCGTCCTCGCCCGAAAGCTGGATGAACTCCTTGCCCGACTCGAGGCGCTGGCGCGAAGGGCGCGTCAGGTCGGCGGAGGCGTCCTTGGTGCCGATGATGTTCTTGCAGTCACGCGACAGGCGGGCCAGCGTCTCGACCGAGATGTTGGCCACGGTGCGCCCGGGCACGTTGTAGACGATGATCGGAATGTCCACCGCGTCGGCGATCGCCCTGAAATGCGCGTAGATGCCGTCCTGCGTCGGCTTGTTGTAATAGGGAACCACCACGAGCGCGGCATCCGCTCCGGCGTCACGGGCGTGCTCGGTGTAGTCGATGGCCTCCAGCGTGCTGTTGGAGCCTGTCCCCGCGATCACCGGAACGCGGCCGCGCGCCTCCTCGATGCACATCTCGACAACGCGCTTGTGCTCTTCCGGCGTCAGCGTCGGGCTCTCGCCCGTGGTGCCGACCGGAACGAGGCCATGCGAGCCCTGCTCGATCTGCCAGTTCACGAATTTCCGGAAAGCCTGCTCGTCGACCTCGCCATTCTTCATGGGGGTGATGAGTGCGGGGAAAGAACCTCTGAACTGCACGGCAGCTTCTCCGGTAATGACTTGGAAACCATGTGGGGCCTAGATTTGCAGGACGAAACCGCGAACCCGCAATCGGCGCGGCACCATAGACGTAACGCCGCGGAGCGGCAAGCACCGTCAGGGCTGCGGGCCAAAGCCATCTAATCGGCGTATTTGCGCTATAGCGGCGAAACAAAAGTGTTTATTTGATTGGGTATTTCATGCGTCTCAACCGGTTCCTGCGTATCAGCTTCCTGGCCCTCGCCGCCGTCACGGCGAGCGTGGCGCCCGTTGCCTTCACGGGCCCGGCCGTGGTGTGGGCTCAGGGCAAGCCCTCGGCACTTGCGGTGCAGGCCGCCCGGCTGGCGCTGAAGGGCGATTTCGTGGCCGCCGGCGAGGCGGCGGAGCGCTCGGGCGACGTGGCCGCGATCAAGCTCGTGGAACTGATCTACCTGCGCGACCACCCGAACGACGCCGGTTACCAGCGCATCCTGAGCTTCCTCGACATCGCCCCCAAATGGCCGCTGTCGGAGGCGCTGCTGAAGCGCGCCGAACGCTCGCTCTATGTGAACGGCGAGACGCCGGAACTGATTCTCACCCATTTCGACAAGCGCAAGCCCACGACCGCGCAGGGCTCCCTCGCGCTGGCCCGCGCGCTCATCGCCACCGGCAACACGGAGGGCGCGCGCGCGGAAGTGCGCAAGGTGTGGCTCAACCCCGAGATCACGCCGGAACTGGAGAAGGAGGTTTCCTCCGAATTCGGCAAGCTGATCACCCTCGATGACCACAAGCGCCGCATGTGGCGGCTGGTCTATGCGCAGGAAACCAACGCTGCGATCCGCGCCGCCAAGCGCCTGCCTGGCGAATACCAGAAGGCCGCCGCCGTGGCCCAGAAGCTGATCCGCGGCGAAAAGGGCGCGGAGAAGCTCTATGGCGGGCTTCCCTCCGCCATGCGCCAGCAGCTGGCGATGAAATATGCCCTCGTCCGCTTCCACCGCAAGAACGAGAACTGGCCGAAGGCCCGCGCCATCCTGCTCGAAGTGCCCGCCGACGCCGACAAGATGGGCGATGCCGGAGCCTGGTGGGTCGAGCGCCGCATCGTGGCCCGCCGCTCCATCGGCATCGATGATTCGAAATCCGCCCGCAAGGCCGGATACCAGATTGCCCGCGCCCACGGCTTCGCCGAGGGCGAGGAGGCGCTCGAGGGCGAGTTCCTGTCGGGCTGGATCGCGCTCCGCTACCTGAAGGACCCGGCAACGGCGCTGAAGCATTTCGGCCGCCTCTCCGAGATCGCCGAGTCCCGCACCGAGAAGGCCCGCGCCGGCTATTGGACGGGCCGCGCGCTGGAGGCCATGGGCCAGAAGGGCGACGCGAAGACGGCCTACAAGCAGGCCTCCCTCTATTCCACCGTCTATTACGGCCAGCTGGCGCGCGAGAAGGTGGGGCTGGGCAAGGTCCCGGAGGAGATCGACAGCGGCAAGGCCTCCGCCGCCGCCGAGGCCCGCGTGGCGAAGGACGAGGTCGTCCGCGCCTTCCGGATCATGGCCGAGGCCGGCACCCAGAACGACCTCTACATGTTCCTCTGGTCCTTCGCGAACCGCTTCGACACCATGGACGAGATGAACGCCGTCGCCCCCATCGTGTGGGACGCGGGCGGCGCCACCATGGCGGTGCGCCTCGCCAAGGCCTCCGCCGCGCGCAACATCGACATCGACGCCTGGGGCTATCCCATCCGCGCGCTGCCGGACTGGAAGCAGGTCGGCAAGCCGGTGGAGAAGCCGCTCGTCTTCGCGCTGGCCCGGCAGGAGAGCGAGTTCAACCCCAAGGCCGGCAGCAAGGTGGGCGCCCAGGGGCTGATGCAGATCATGCCCGGCACCGCCAAGCTCATCGCCAAGCAGCACGGCATCAAGCACAGCACGGGCCAGCTCATGGACCCGGAGCACAATGTGAAGCTGGGTGCCGCCCACCTGGGCGACCTCATCGACGATCACGGCGGCTCCTATGTGCTGACCCTCGTCTCCTACAATGCCGGCCCCCGCCGCTCGCGCGAGTGGATCGCGGAATATGGCGACTTCCGCACCGGCCATGTGGACCCCATCGACTGGGTGGAATCGATCCCCTTCCAGGAGACGCGCCAATATGTGCAGAAGGTGCTGCAGAACCTGCACGTCTACCGCTCGCGGCTGGCGCCCAAGACGGTGCGCCCGATGACGGCGGACCTGGCGCGCGGCTCCCGAGCCGATGGCTTGAGCGTCGCCTCCACCTCGCCCGCCGTGGAACAGCAGGCGGCGCAGGAGCCGGGCTGCGTCAAGGCGTCGATCACCGACCTTCTCACCGGCTGCGACTGAGGCGATGGATTACACCGAGCACTTCATCACCGCGGCGGACGGCACCGGCCTCTATGCGCGGGACTATGCGGCCGCAAGCGGCAGCGCCCTCACCCCCGCCGTCTGCCTGCCCGGGTTGACGCGCAACGCGAAGGACTTCGAAACCATCGCCCCCCGGCTGGCCGAAAGCCGCCGGGTTCTGGCGCTCGACTTCCGCGGCCGTGGCCGCAGCGGCCGCGCCGACCCCGCCACCTACCGCCCCGACCAGGAGGTGGCGGATACGCTGGCCGTGCTCGATCACCTCGGCATCGGGCGCTTCGCCATCATCGGCACCTCGCGCGGCGGTATCGCCGCCATGGTCATGGCGGCCCGCGCCCTTGAGCGGATGGCGGGCGTGCTGTTCAACGACATCGGCCCGCGCATCGACAAGGCAGGGCTGATCCGCATCCGCGGCTATCTTGGGCGCGACCCGCAATTCGGCGGCTGGGATGAGGCGGTGGCGGCCATCAAATCCACCAATCCCGGCTTTCCGGGCCTTCCCGAGGCGGAATGGCTGGCCTTCGCCCGCCGCGTCTACCGGGAGGAGAACGGCCTGCCCCGCGCCGATTATGACATGGGCCTCGCCCGCAACTTCCCCGCGGTGGAAGAGATCGAGGCCGGCAAGGTGCCGGAACTCTGGCCGCTGTTCGACATGCTGGCGGAACGCCCCTGCCTCGTGCTGCGCGGCGCCCATTCCGACCTGCTGAGCGATGAGACGGTGGCCGAGATGCGGAAGCGCCACCCCAACCTTGCCGCCGTCACGGTGACGGACCGCGGCCATGTGCCCTTCCTGAACGAGCCGGAAAGCCTCGCCGCAATCGATGGCTGGCTTGCCGCGGTGGACCGTTCAGCGGCGGCCTGACCGCCCGTCCCGTCCCCAGGCACGCCAGACCATCGCACCACCGAGGCAGCCCGCCAGGAACAGCGCCAGCATGACCAGCGCCAGCCCCGTCAGATAGCCGCTCATGCCCCCTCCCCCGTTTCGGCGTCGTCCGGGTCACGGTGGGGGCCGCGGTCGGCCGCCGTGTAGCATCCCACCCAGACGCCCAGCCCCAGCGCCACCGCCATCCAGTACCAGTGGCGCTGCACCAGCGGCAGAAACTCCGGCAGGCCGAATCCGGGCTCCACTTCGTCCGGCGGCCCCTGGATGAACACCGCAGCCAGCCACGGCAGGATCGCCACGGGTGAATGGATCAGCCATTGCGGGGTCTCATTGGCGGCATTCAACAGTCTCCGGTTCGAAGGCCTCGGGGGTCAGCGCGATGCGGATCGGTCTCTCTCCGGCCTTCGCGGCGGTGACGGAAGGAAAGGTTCATCATCAACCATCCGCGTTGAATTGACCAGCCGTGCCACCGCGCCCGAGTATTCCGCAGAGATGAGATCGTGTCGAGAGAGACTCAATCATGCCGTTTAAATTCGGCGAAGCGCCGGATTCGCGCAGCTGCGGGCCAGCTTCCGGCCGGAGACGGCAATCGACGCCAGAAATGCGCCAAAAATGCTGCAATCGTTTTCTCGGTAACCACCTCTAATGTTTTGAAGGTGTTAGGGAATTTTAGCTTTCCGACCAAAGGTCAGAACTGTGACTTTTGCGCTACAGGGCACCCGAATTCTGGCGTGATTCCTCTCTTCCAGGTTGACCTTTTCCCCATTTGAACCGACAACCGGAACGTGCCCGATGAGATCGTGGCACGGCCTTCCTGACCATTGCAGGGGATGGGGGGCTCCTCAAACTCCAAGAGACTTGGGAGAACAACGAATGAAGATGATCAAGATGGCGCTTCTGGCTGGTGCGGCGGTTGCCGTGTCCGCCGCCGCCGCCCAGGCCGAGGATCTGGACGCCCTGAAGGCCCAGATCGAGGCGCTCAACGCCCGCGTCGCCGCCATGGAAACCGCCCCGTCCGTTCCGGCCGGCTACCAGCTGATCGCCGTGTCGGAAGGCGAGTTGCAGTCCACCCCCGGCCTCGAGTTCACCGCCCGTGAGCGCGCCGCCTACGGCAACAAGGCCACCGTCATCTCCGTCCTCCCGACGGCTGACGCCCCGGCTGGCACCACCATCACCTGGTCCGGCTTCGCCCGCGCTGGTCTTGTGCACCAGTCCGTGGACACGGACCGGGAAGTTAAGGTCTATCGTTGGGACACCTCCGCCACCCCCGCCGTGTGGAATGACTTGGGTACCGGCGCGAATGACGTGAAGGTGGACGACTCGGACGACGACACGGATGTGAAGGCCCGTGCCCAGCTGCGCGTTCAGGCCACCACGGACACGGCCGTCGGCGAAGTCGGCGTGGACATCCGCATGCGCGCCAACTTCAACGGCAACGGCCAGGGCGATGTCTACTCTGACGTGGCCTGGGGCTATTGGGCCATGACGCCGGAGATGACCTTCGGCGGCGGCTATGCCGGTTCGCTCGGCAACATCGGCTATGGCTATGATGGCGCCTGCACCTGCAACTACACGGACAATGCCGACCTCGCCTTCGATCCGGGTGACGTGACCCAGATGCGTCTGGCTTATGCGTCTGGCCCGCTCTCCATGGCGATTGCCCTCGAGGATGGCAGCACGCATCCGTGGGGCGACAAGGGCGACACTGATAGCGACAATGGCGAGGCCCTCGGCGCCGCCGGTGAGATCAAGTACTCCGGCGACATGTTCTCGGGCGAAATCTCGGCCGTCTGGCGCGAGGTCGACGAGCAGGAAATCGCTGGTTTCGAGGAGAATGACACCATCGACTCGACGTGGCAGGTCGGTGCTGGCATTGGCTTTGCCCTTGGTGAAATCGCGAACCTCTCGCTCGGCGCTGCCATGGGCGAAGGTCCCGCCTCCACGACTACGGAAGGCGTGATCGATCAGTCGCTCCCCTATAATCAGAGCTGGTGGGGCGTGTCCGCGCTCGCGTCGTTCAACCTCTCGGATGAGTTCCGCGCTGAACTCGCTGCGGGCTACAAGAAGCGTGAAGGTGACGACATCGACGCTACCGACAATGGTGCGGACCTCGACGGGTCGGGGCCCGGGGTCGCCACTGGTGACGTCAAGTATGCCTCCAACGGCTTCGACGCGGAAATCTATGGCGTGATGGGCGGCATCTATTACGAGCCGGTCGACCAGCTCACCATCGGCGTCGAGGCCGAGTGGTACACGACGGAGATTGAAGGCGAGATGATCCGGACGAAGAAGAGCGGCACCTCTTACAATAACGACCTTAAGGGCGTTCTGGACAGCGAGGTCGAGACCCTCTCGGTCAACCTCGTCTCGGTCTGGCGCTTCTGATCCATCGCTCTGCGATTGGTGGAGACGGCCCGCTTCGGCGGGCCGTTTTCTTTTTGGGGCGGCGAAAGCGCGATTCGGGGCGGGTTGCCGCCCTGCCCTTCGCCCGGCGGGCGGCTGGGAAGGCCGCCCGATGTGTGGCCGCAAAGTGAAAGGCTGGGGGGCGGAGGTGCCCCCGGATCCGCGCCACGGGGGTGAAAGGCTTCATTAACCCATTGTTCCTGGCCGTTCTTCCGCTCCAGCGGCGTGACAGGGGCAACTGTGGCAATTGTGTAACATCAGTGGAATTTCCGACTCGAATACACCTGTGACAGTTGATGTTTGCGGGAATTACGGACAGAAATGCGGTGTGTCCGATCCATTCGGCGCGACCTTCCAGCAACCGTTTGCAGGGGATGGGGGGCGATCTACGCAAACTCCAGAGACTTGGGAGAACACATAATGAAATCGATTAAGTTGGCGCTTCTGGCTGGTGCGGCACTGGCCGTTACCACTGCCGGCGCTCAGGCTGACGATCTGGAGGCCCTGAAGGCCCAGATCGAGGAGCTCAACACCCGCGTCGCCGCGATGGAAGCCGCCCCGGCGGTGCCGACTGGTTACCAGCTCGTCGCCATTTCGGAAGGCCAGTGGCGTGACGCCCCGGGTCGCAGCACGTCTAACCGCGACCGTTATGCGTTCGGCGACAAGGCCACCGTCATCAGCGTTCTGCCGACGGCTGACGCCCCCGCTGGCGCCACCATCTCCTGGTCCGGCTACGCTCGCGCCGGCCTCGTCTACAGCAGCGCCGAAGGCGACCGCACGATCCGCGCCTATGACCGCGAGGATGGTCAGTGGGTTCGCAAGCCGCTGAGCGATGCCCTGGAGCTCGACGCTCCGGACGACGTCAACCAGGAAGACTTCGACGAATTCGTCGACTCTCTCGAGGACGTGGATATCGAGGACGATGACGTCGACGTCTATGCCCGCGGCCGCATCCGCGTGCAGGCCGCTACCGACACCGCCGTCGGCGAGGTCGGTGTGATCATCCGCTTCGAGGCGGATTTCGACGGCAACGGCAACCAGGACATGCGCTCCGACGTGGCTTGGGGCTACTGGTCCATGACCCCCGAACTGACCTTCGGCGGCGGTTATGACGACTCGCTCGGCCAGATCGGTTTCGGCTATGACGGCGCCTGCTCGTGCTACTACACGGACAATGCCGACGTGGCCTTCAACCCGGGCGACACGTCGCAGATGCGCCTGACCTATGCCAGCGGTCCCCTCTCCATGGCCGTGGCACTCGAAGACGCCTCGCGCGTCGAGGGCACCGTCAACGACGACAAGCTCGGCGTGGCCGGTGAATTCAAGTACTCGGGCGACACCATCTCGGGCGAAATCGCCGGCGTGTGGCGTGACCAGGACGAGGAGCAGACCGGCGCTGAAGACCAGTGGCAGGTCGGTGCGGGCTTGGCCTTCGGCCTCGCGGACGTGGCGACGCTCTCCCTCGCCGCCGCCATGGGTGAAGGCCCCTTCGAACTGGTGGATGAAGGCGAAATCGTCGACGAACTCCCCTACAACCAGTCCTGGTGGGGTGTTTCGGCCCTGGCCAGCTTCAACCTGACCGACGAGGTTCACGCCGAACTCGGCGCCGGCTACAAAAACCGTGAAGGCGACGACTTCACGATCTTCGACGGCGAAGGCGACGCCTGGGACTCCGACGGCGCGGACTACGATACCTACGCCATCCTCGCCGGCCTCTACTACCAGCCCGTCGATCAACTGACGATCGGTATCGAAGGCGAGTGGTACAACACCCAGACCTCCTTCACCGCCATCGAGCGTGAAGAGCGTCCGGAGTGGGAAGACAAGCTCGAATTCGAACGCGACGTGGATAACTTCTCCGTCGACCTCGTCTCCGTCTGGCGTTTCTAAGTCTCCCTTACCTGCAAACGATTACTGCACGGCCCGCTTCGGCGGGCCGTTTTCTTTTGTCGAATCCCTCTCGCACCCGCCCCATCGACACCGCCAGCGCCTTGCCTAACCCCGTATTTTTACTGCAAATAACAAGCTGGCCTTAACCATTCGACCGCCTCCCCACTAACCCCTGGCGTGTAAATTACGCCAAACTGTGGCAATTGAGTTACAGCCCGGTCCAAATCTGGAGAGCTTCGCCCATCCCTCGTTGACCCCGCAAAGGTTTGCAGCGACAACGGCAGCGTGCTCGAGCACGTCGAGTACAACCTCCACACCGTTTGCAGGGGATGGGGGGAGACGAGCCACTCCAAGACACTTGGGAGAATAAATATGAAATCGATTAAGTTGGCGCTTCTGGCCGGTGCGGCAGTTGCCGTTTCCGCCGCCGCCGCTCAGGCCGACGACCTGGACGCCCTCAAGGCCCAGATCGAGACCCTCAACGCCCGCGTCGCCGCCATGGAAACCGCTCCGTCGGTTCCCGCCGGCTACCAGCTGCTCGCCGTCTCGGAAGGCGCCAGCTCGTCCACCCCGGGCCTCATGATGGACGCCCAGGATGCCAAAAACTATGGCAGCAAGTCCACCATCATCTCCGTCATGCCGACCGCCGACGCCCCCGCTGGCGCCACGATCTCTTGGTCTGGCTTCGCCCGCGCCGGTCTGGTGTTCGACAACGTCGACGGCAGCCTGAAGCTTGAGAACCGCGAGGACGACAGCGAGGACTGGGAAGAGCAGAAGTCCCGTTACGAGGATCCTGATTCCGACGTTGACGTGAAGGCTCGTGGCCAGATCCGCGTGACCGCCTCCACCGACACCGCCGTTGGCGAAGTCGGCGTTGACATCCGCCTCCGTGGCAACTTCGATGGCAACGGCACCGCTGACGTCTATTCGGACGTGGCGTGGGGCTACTGGGCCATGACGCCCGAGCTGACGCTCGGCGGCGGCTATGCCGGCTCGCTCGGCACCGTCGGCTACACCTTCGACGAGTCCTGCCAGTGCAACTACATCGACACGATGGCCTTCAACCCGGGCGACACGACCCAGATGCGCCTGAGCTATGCCTCGGGTCCGTTCTCGGCCGCCGTGGCTCTTGAAGATGCCTCGACCAACACGGATGACGTTGTTGGTGACTCCACCGAGAACACCCTCGGCGTTGCCGGTCAGGTCGCCTATGCCAGCGACATGGTCTCGGGCGAAATCTCGGGCGTGTGGCGCGACATCGACGAAGATCATGACGAGGTTTGGGGCGACAGCCAGTTCGCCAGCGACTCGATCTGGATGGTTGGCGCCGGTCTCGGCTTCAACATGACGGAAATGTTCACGCTGAACGTTGCCGCCGCCACTGGTGAAGGCCCTGCCGAAGCGATCGACACGGATTCGGGTGACGCGACCATCGACAACATCCTTCCCTGGAATGCTTCGTGGTGGGGTGTGTCCGGTTTCGTCAGCGCCAACCTGAGCGACGAGATCCATGCTGAGATCGGTGCCGGCTATCGCACCTGGGACTTCGACGATGTCGAGTTCGCCTCTGCCGACTTCGAGGGCGAGGCCGACAAGTGGGTTGTCGGCGGTGGCCTCTACTACGATCCGGTCGAGCAGCTGACGATCGGTCTGGAGGCTTCGTACTCTGAAACGACCGGTACGCTCACCAGAGACAACGATGGTAACGTGGACGACGTCCGCGCCGAACTCGAGAAGAACGAGACCATCGTCGACCTCGTGTCGATCTGGCGCTTCTAATCGATTGCACTCGCGATTTATGGAGACGGCCCGCTTCGGCGGGCCGTTTTCTTTTGCGGGGCCGGTTTTTCGCGGGCCCCGCTTTTTTTTGGACAAATTCCGCCATCACAATGGCAAGCGTTCCTCAGGGTGCTATTATCCGGCCATGTTGATCCGTTCTTTTCAGGTGGCAGCAACCTGCCTCGCCGCGCTGGTTCTCGCGGGGTGTACGGCAGGAAGCGATGTCGAAAGCCGCGACTTCCTCATCCAGCAGAATTCTTCCCTGGCGCCGGTCAAGTCGATTGCCAGCGAGAGGATCGAGAGCCTCGTCGGCAAGACCAGTGCCGCCTATGTGACACTCGTCGTCAATGATTCCGAGAAGGCGAAGGACGCGGGCTCCGGCAACGCACGCGACCGGAAGGGCGCCCCGGCAACCTCCGGCAGCGGCTTCGTGGTGGAACAGGCGGGCTATGTCGTCACAGCCGCCCATGTGGCCCTCGAAAGGGGCAATTCCGTCTCGGCCCGCGCCGCGAATGGCAAGGTCTATTCCGGAACCGTGGTGGATGTGCTCCCGTCGAACGACATCGCGCTCATCCGGCTGCGCGGCTATTCCGGCATCACGGTGACCCCGGCGCGCAACGCTTGCCTTGAGACCGGCAATTTCGTCTATTCCCTTGGCCGTCCGCATGACCAGGGCAATACCGTGCGCGTGGGCTCCGTGCAGTCGACCAGTTTCGGCAGGCCCGTGGCCTATGGCAAGTTCGGCTACCCGGATGCCATCGTGCTGGAGATGGGAACCGAAAAGGGCGAATCCGGCGGGCCGCTGTTCAACGAATCAGGCGAACTCGTGGGCATGGTGGTGAGCTCCGTCCGGGACGGATCCAACCGTTCGCTCAACATGGCCCATGCCATTCCGGCACAGGCCATCGCCCAGGTGATCTGCCGCAGCACGGAATGCTCGCCCGCGTGGCGGCAGCTTGCCAAAACGCCAGAAGGTGGCTGCTCGGCGCTGTGAGGAATCGCACTCACCTTGCGTCCGTCATCCCGGCGAAGGCCGGGATCCAGCTTCGTTTCCTCACTTGCTGATGCTGAAAGCTGGACCCCGGCCTGCGCCGGGGTGACGGCTAGAGGGGGGTCGGGGTGAGGCAAAACTGGAAACTGCCTGGGAGTCAGGTGACGTTACGATCCTCCAGTATCGGCTTGAGCCACGCTTGATAATTCTTCCAGCGGCCGACGGACCCCGCATGGATGGCGGAGCGGACCTGGAGGCGGCTGAAGGTTCTGACGGTGGAGGCGTTGGCGCCGGGTGACAGGCAGGCCTCCCGCCAGGAAAGCCCCAGGAAGGTTAGCAGCCGCCCCACCACCTCTCGCGGGTTCGTGACCAGTTCCTCATAACCGAGTTCGAAGATGCGGCCCGGCAGGACCTGGGCCCAATGGCGCATGAGCCGTCTGTGATGGCGGTGGTAGAGCGCGAAGTCCTGCGGGTCATAGCTGTAGGAATGCGCCTCATTCATTTCCGTCTGGACGGCTGAAATGAAGGTGTCGCCCGGGTGGCGCGTGCAGTCGATGAACAGCGCGTCGGGGAAGAGGATGGCGATCTCCGCCACGTAGAGGAAGTTGTTCGGCATCTTGTCCACGGCGCGTGGGCGGCCGGGGTTGAGATGCGACGTCACCTCTTCATGGAGCGCCGCCAGGGCCTTGATCTTCTCAGGGCCCTGCACGCCCAAGCTCCGCTCCATCTCCGCCAGAGGCAGTGCGCCGCGCAGGCGGGCGGCGATCCAGGTCATGGTCTCGATCTCGCCCGCGTTGCCCACATCTTCATGGGCCGCGAGGATTTCGGAGGTGAGCGTGGTGCCTGAGCGCGGCAGGCCTATGACGAAGATGGGCCGGGGCCCCGGCGTTCCGTATTGCGTGGCGAGACGCGCGATGCGTTCCGCCGGGAAGGCGGCGATCCGCTCATCCACGATGCGGGCGAGGTCCGGGCCGCGCGGCCTGGCGTTCAGGACTTTCTTCGCCTCGATCCAGCAGCGGAAGGCTTCCTCGTGGCGGCCGCTGCGCTCAAGCAGGCTTCCCTTGCGCAGCATCAGGTCGCTCCTGGCGAGGGGGTGTAGATTGGGTTGCGCCAGTTCACGCTCGATCAGCGCGAAGACGGGCGAAGATGCATCGCGCCGTCCCGTCTGGGAGAGCAACACGACATAACGGCTGTGAAAGGGTGTTGCGCCGATCCGCGCGCGGATCTCGCGTTCCGCCTCCTCCGCGCGGCCCAGCGAGAGCAGGCATTCCACCTTGTCGAGGTGGATGCGGGCACCCTCCTCCGCCGGTGCTGCGCGAAGGCCTGAGTCGAAGAGTGCGAGCGCCTCCTCGCCGCGGCCGATGCCGAGAAGATAGGTGCCGGTCTTCCAGTTCACCTTCCAGCCCGCCGGCGAAAGCGCGCGGGCGCGGTCATACTGCGGGGCGGCCTCGGAGACGCGGCCCATCATCAGCAGGCACTGGCCGAGGTCCAGCCGGTAATCCGCCTTGGCCTTATCGGATTCGACGGCGTGGCGGAGGTGATCCTCCGCCAGTTCCGGCCTCGCGGACAGCATCAGGATGACGCCCAGCGCATGGTTCGGCTCGGCGCGGCGCGGATAGGCGGCGTGGAGCTGGCGTGCCACCGGCTCCGCCGCCGCGAGATCGCCCCGCGCCAGCAGCCTGTCGATGAGCGCCAGCCGCTCCTTGAGATTCGGCCTCTGCGGGGCGGCCGTCATGGGATGAGGATGGTGGTGCCCGTCGTCTTCCGGCTTTCGAGATCGCGGTGCGCCTGCACCACGTCGGCCAACGCATAGCGCTGGTTCACGGGGATTTTCACCTTGCCGCTCTCGACCATCGCCACGAGGTCGTCCGCAGTCTCCTTCAGGTCCGCGTCCGATGCCGTGTAGGTCATCAGCGTGGGCCGGGTTACATAGAGTGAGCCGCGCGCCGCGAGGAGGCCTAAGTCCAGCGCCTTCACCGGCCCAGACGCATTGCCGAAGCTGACGAGAAGCCCGCGCGGCTTCAGGCAGTCCAGCGAGGTCATCAGCGTCGACTGTCCGACACCGTCATAGACCACGGGCACACCCTTGCCGCCGGTGATCTCCTTCACGCGGGCGACCGTGTTCTCGGTGGCGTAGTTGATGACGTGGTCGCAGCCATGCGCGCGCGCGATCGCCACCTTCTCGTCGGAGCCGACCGTGCCGATCACCGTGGCGCCCAGCGCCTTGGCCCACTGGCTGAGGATGAGGCCCACGCCGCCCGCCGCGGCATGCAGCAGGATCGTCTCGCCCGGCTCAACCTTGTAGGTGGCGCGCAGCAGGTAGCGCACCGTCATGCCCTTCAGCATCATGCCCGCCGCCGTCTCGTCCGAGATGCCGGGGGTGAGCTTGGTGATGCGGTTGGCGGGCAGGTTGCGCATCGCGGCATAGGCGCCGAGCGCCCCAACGCCATAGGCAATGCGGTCTCCCACCTTGATGGTCGTCACCCCCTCACCCAGCTCCTCCACCACGCCAGCCGCCTCGAGGCCTAATCCTGAGGGCAGCGGCACTGGATAGAGGCCGGAGCGGTGATAGGTGTCGATGTAATTGAGACCGACCGCCGTCTGGCGCACCCGCACCTGGCCGGGGCCCGGCTTTTCCACGTCCACGTCTACCAGCTTCATCACCTCGGGGCCGCCCGTTTCGGTGATCCGGATCGCTTTCATGCTTGCACCTCCTGGCGGTGCCCGGCATGTTGCCGAGCTTTCCGCATTTCGAAATCTTGGTGCCCCATCATGACATATGCCGTCAATCCCGCCATCCACAGGATCGAGGCACCGCCCATCATGGAAGCGCAGGGCTGGCTGAAGCCGGGCTTGCGGAACCGCAAGCGCCTGCTGCTGTCACAGGCCGTGCCGAGCTGGAAATGCGCTGACGAGCTTGACGCGGAGGTGGCGCGGCTTGCGCATGTTCCCGGCATCAGCCTCTATACGGACATCTTCGGGCTCCCCGAACTGCGTGAGGCCATCGCCACGCATCTCTCGGCGGATTATGGCGGCAAGGTCGCGGCGGAGAATGTCTGCGTCACGGCGGGCTGCAACCAGGCCTTCTCGGCGGCAATGATGGCGATCGCCAAGGCGGGCGACAATGTGATCGTGCCCGTGCCCTATTTCTTCAACCACACCATGTGGCTGGGCATGCTGGGCATCGAGGCGCGCTTCATCCCGGCCGTGGCGCCGGGCGCGAACCACCCGCAGCCCGAGGACGCGGCGAAGCTCATCGACGCATCGACGCGCGCCATCGTGCTGTGCTCGCCCAACAACCCGACGGGCGCCATCTACCCGCCCGAGGTGATCGCCGCCTTCTTCGACCTTGCGAAGGCGCATGGCATCGCACTCGTCATCGACGAGACCTACAAGGACTTCCGCAACGGCCCTGCCCCCGCGCACCCGGTCTTCGCGGCACCCGACTGGGAAGATGCCTTCATCCATCTCTACAGCTTCTCCAAGGCCTATGCGATGACGGGCTACCGCGTGGGCTCGATCACGGCCTCCACGCGCGTGCTGGCCGAGATCGAGAAGATCCTGGACTGCATGGCGATCTGCCCGTCGCATCTCTCGCAGGCCGCCGCTCTCTTCGCCCTCACTTCCCTGGAGGACTGGAAGAAGGGCAAGATCGCGATGATGAACGGCCGCCTCGACGCGCTGCGCGCCGCCTTCCGGCGCGAGGGGCTTGGCTATGAGCTCGTCAGCTCCGGCGCGCTCTTCGCCTATGTGAAACATCCGTTCACGGATGAAACCGCCAAGCAGGTGGCGATCAGGCTGGCGGGCGAGCATGACCTGCTCTGCCTGCCGGGCTCCATGTTCGGCCCCGGCCAGGACCAATACCTCCGCATCGCCTTCGCCAACGCCGAGGCCTCAGACATGGAAACGGTCGTCGACCGGCTGATCGAAAGCCAGGGGTGATGGCCCTCTCATCGCCCGGATCGATCGGGCGATCCTCTTCACTGCCCGCTAGATTTCCGACAGGTCCGTCAGCTCGTCCGGGCGCGCGATCACGTAATGGCTTCCCTCGCGCGCGAGCACGCCGTCACGCAGCAGGTCGTTGATGGCGCGGCTGGCGTTTTCGCGCGCCACGCCGGCCATGCCGGCAATGTCCGTCTGGGTGATCCTCTGGGTGATGAGGATGGTCCCGCCCGGCCGCTCCTCTCCCAGCCCCTGACTGAGCGTGGCAAAGGCGCGCGCCACCCGGCCCACGACGGGGACCGTGCCCTGCGCGACGACCGACTCGTTCGTTTCCCTGAGGCGCCGCGCGAGAATTCTCAGGGCTTCGCGGTAGACGAGCGTGTTGGCGTCCGCCAGGCGGAAAAAGACGGATTTGGGGAGATGCAGCAAGCGGCTGGGCTTCAGGGCCGAGATGGTGGCGGAGCGCGGCTGGTCGTCGATCAGCGACAGTTCACCGATCAGCGCACCAGGCCCCAATACGGCCAGCAGGCGTTCCTGACCGTCCTTGGCCACGACCGACGCCTTCACCACGCCTTCGCGCAGGAAATAGCACCCGTCACCGTCATCGCCGGCATGGAAGAGCACCTCACGCACCCTCAGATCGAGGGGCCGCGCCGCCGCGAGCAAGGCGCGGCGCACCGGCCAGGCCGCCGCGGGAGGAGACGTCCGGCGCCTCGTAACGCCGCAGTGCGGTTGATGGCGCGCATTCTGCAACATCGGCATCACCCTTTGGTGTGATGCATATCACAGAACTGCAGCCAACGCCCCGCGGAATATGGGCGAGTTTGGAAACCTGAGGTTCAGCGCGAGCTGGTGGGAACGTAGGTGTAAGGCACCTGCAGATATTCCAGCGCACGGCTGGCGGCGAGGCCCGCGGTGGTGTTGCGAACCTCGGGTGCCTCATTCAGCAACTCGTTGAGGTTCAGGCCGATCGCCAGATAGGGCTCGCGCCGCTGGTCCACGCCCGCCTCACGCTCCGCATCCGTGTAGCCCTGGGTGAAATAACCGGCCTGCAGTTCGAAAAAGCGGAGCGGCGATTCCTCGAGCTCCTCGAAACCGGCGAACTTCAAGGCCAGAACATATTTCTGGCCGGCATAGTCGGTCACGGGAGCGAAATCCGAATAGTCCGACTGAATGTATTCGAGGCGAAAATCGAACTTCTCGCCGAATTCCGGAACCGTGTTGCGCAGGATCGAAAAGCCCACGCCGATGCCGTCGGCGATGAAATCCTCGTAGGAGAAGCCGTGGCCGCCCGAGAAGCCGTCAAAGAACTCGACATAGGACTGCACGCCCATGCCGAGGATGGCGCCCGTCAGGACGGCGCCGTTCGTATCGGCCGCCTCATGCGCGATGCGCTGGGAGAAATATTCCGTCAGCAGGTAACCGGTGTAGGCATGGCCGAGCTTGTCCATGCCGCCATACTTCGTGTCAGAGCCAAACCAGCCTTCGGAATCGAAGTGGAACCCGGAAGACCCCCAATCCCAGTTCTTGAGGCCGAAGAAGGTGGTCGCGCCATAGATCGCCGCGATGTCCCAGATGATGGACTTGGACTGATCCAAGAACAGCCCGGCGTCATAATCCGCGTAGCCGGACACGTCGATCTTCTCGAGATTGTAGCGGAGCGCATCACCAAAATCGTTTACAGCGGACGCTGGCTCGATCTTCAGTTGCTTCGGCCGTTCCAGGTCGCGCAACTCGCTGCGGGTGATGATGGCCTCGCTCGAGAGCGACTCGATGGGAGAAATGGCCGCGAGACTGGCGGCGGAAAGCGGCAGGGACTCCGTAGCCATGGCGCCCGTCTGCGCCATGCCCAACAAGCCCCCCAAACAGGCCAATGCACCCCACCTCGTCATCCCCCGGATTGTTACAGGAAACGCCAGGCCGCTCCAAGAACAAACAGCGTTAAAAAAGCGTGAAGCCGCCCCTGTGGAAATCAGCCGCGCCAGGAAGCCGCCGCCGGCCCCGTAGAATGAGGGAAGGCCGCGCCGGTGACGCGCCGCGCCACCTCAAGCTTGGCACAACGTTGCCACCCTAGCGTCTCTCCCATCGGACCAGGGGAGGCATCCAGGCATGAGCATCGACGCAACTTTCGCTGCGCGCACCAGGACTTCCGCCGCAGGCGGCGACCTGCGCCGGCAGGAGCGGCGCGAATGCGATCTCGGCTGCAGCATCACCACCAGCCATGGCGAGGCGCGAATACGCCTAATCAACATCTCCCCCGGCGGCATCGGCTTCACGGCCGATCCCGTGCTGGCCTTCAGGCCGGCGGACCAGTTCACGCTGCGCCACACGAAACTGGGCGACCTCCGATGCGTCGTGCGCTGGGCGCTGCACCCGCGCTACGGCGCGGAGTTCGACGCGGCCGGAAAGACCTCCCAAACGGTCCGCCAATTCTACGATTCGCTTCCACCCGGCCCCGAGAAGACCGGCTGAAACAATCTTCTCCCATCCACCCCAACGTGCAACTCACACGAAGACACGGCGAAAAATCACATGAAAAAAAGTCTATTCACCATACAGCGTCTGATGGCCGCATTCGGAACGGCAGTCGTGGGCCTGATGTGTTTTCTGGGTCTCCAAACCTATAACTCCATCGACCAGGTGAAGATCGGCAGCCCGGACTACAGCCGTATCGTGATGGGCAAGGACCTGGTGGCCGACATCCTTCCGCCGCCCCTTTTTCCGGCGGAGGCCTTCTCCTATCTGCACATCCTCCAGGACGATCCCTCGCTGCTCTCCCGGCTCGAACCGCGCCTCAAGTCCCTCCATGCGGACTTCGACAAGCGCCAGGCATTCTGGGATGAAAACATCGCCGCCCTGGATATCCAGTCACAGGAGGAGTGGTCGGAGTTCCGCAAGCAGTATTCCGCGCGCGGCGACAATTTCTGGAGCGAGGTGGAGCGCAACTACATTCCCGCTCTCGCACGCGGCGACATCGCGGGGGCCGAGGCGGCTCTGAAGCGCGTTTCCTCCACCTTCCTCGACTTCGGCGACCTGATGAACGAGCAATCGGCGAAGGTCTCCGCCTCCGTCGAGAGGATCAAGACGGCGAGCAGCGAGCAGGCCGACTATCAGCTCACCTTCATGACCATGCTGAACGGCGGCATCGCGCTGCTGATCACGCTGGTCCTCCTCGCCGCCCACCAGTTCGTGGTGCGCGCCATCACCTCGATCTCCTCCACCATGTCGAGGCTTGCGGCGGGCCATCTTGAAGAGGACGTCCCCTATGCCCAGCGCGGCGACGAGGTCGGCGAAATGGCCCGCGCGCTCACGGTCTTCAAGGATCAGGCGCTGCAGAACCGGCGGAACGAGGAAAACTCCAAGCACATCATCACCGTGCTCGGCCAGGGCCTCGAGAACCTCGCGCAGGGCAATCTCACCCATCGCATCGACCAGCCCTTCCCCGATGCGCTGGACCGCCTGCGCCAGTATTTCAACACAGCCGCCGACAGCCTGACGGACACCATCAACACGGTGAAGCGCGGCTCCTTCGGCATCAAGTCCGGGACCGAGGAAATCGCCCAGGCTTCCGACAACCTCTCACGCCGCACGGAGAACCAGGCGGCGAACCTCGAGGAAACCGCCGCCGCGGTGGCGGAGATCACCTCCACCGTCAAGAAGACCGCGGAAGGCGCCCAGCACGCCCGCAACATGGTGACCGCCGCCAAGGAGGATGCCGACAAGTCCGGCGTCGTCGTGAAGCGCGCGGTGGAGGCGATGCAAGGGATCGAGAAGTCCTCCCAGGAGATCACCCAGATCATCGGCGTGATCGACGAGATCGCCTTCCAGACCAACCTCCTGGCGCTGAACGCGGGCGTCGAGGCGGCGCGCGCCGGCGACGCGGGCCGTGGCTTCGCGGTCGTCGCCTCCGAGGTGCGCGCCCTGGCCCAGCGCTCCGCCGAGGCCGCCAAGGAGATCAAGGGCATCCTCTCCACCTCGCGCGACCAGGTGCAGGAGGGCGTGCAGCTCGTCGCCGAGACCGGCACCTCGCTGCGCCAGATCATCGAACGCGTGAACGACATCAACTCCATCGTGACCGAGATCGCGCGCAGCGCCGAACAGCAGGCCACCGGACTTCAGGAGGTGAACACCGCCGTCGACCAGATGGACCAGGTGACGCAGCAGAACGCCGCCATGGTCGAGGAGGCAACCGCCGCCACGCGCACCCTCACCCAGCAGTCGACCGAACTGGCGCAGATCGTCTCGCGCTTCACCACGGCCGCCAGCGCCATCATCGCCCAGGCGGAAGAGGCGCGCGAGGCGCACAAGCCCGCGCCCCGCGCCCCCTACCGGAAATCGAAGGTGGCTGCGGCGGGCGGCGGGGCGGCCGTGGCCCGCGCCGAACCCGCCGATGCCGGATGGGAGGAGTTCTGAGCCTCTCTTCCGTCCTCTCCGCGCCCCGCCACCTCACGTGGCGGGGTTTTTTGTTGCTGGCCCATTGCCACCGCCCTAACCTGGGTACAGATCAACATGTCATACCAAGAGGGGCAGCGAAACATGGTTCGAAAGACGGTGGCGGTCGGCATGGTGGGGTGCGGTTTCTATGCACAGAATCACCTTCATGCCTGGGCGGACCTGCGCGCGGAGGGTGCCATGCTCACCGCCGTCTGCGACCGCGACCCGGCGAAGGCCGAGGCGGCGGGGCAGACATTCGGCGTTCCGCACTTCACGGACATGAGCGCGATGCTCGATGCCGTGAAGATCGACCTGCTCGACATCGCAACCCGCATGGACACCCACAGGGAACTGGCCGCGATCGCCGCTGAACGCGGCATCGCGGCCATCGTCCAGAAACCCTTCGCGCCGACTTGGGAGGACTGCGTCGCCATCGTCGAGAAGGCCCGCGCGCATGGCGCATGGCTGGCCGTGCATGAAAACTTCCGCTTCGCCTCCGCCATGCGCGCGGTGAAGAAGGTGCTGACGCAAGGCACCATCGGCACGCCCAACTGGGCCCGCCTCTCCTGGCGCACCGGCTTCGACGTCTATCGCGGCCAGCCCTATCTCGCGGAGGAAGAGAAGCTCGTGATCCAGGACGTCGGCATCCACATCTTTGATCTCGCACGTTATTTCCTGGGTGAAGTGGCCCACCTCAGCTGCGAGACGCAGAAGCGCAACCCGAAGATCCGGGCGGAGGACACGGCCACCGTGATGATGCGCCACGAGTCCGGCGCCGTCTCCGTCGTCGAGGCGACCTATGCGGCGAAGCGCGGCAATGACCCCTTCCCCGAGACCCTGCTCGAGATCGAGGGCGATGGCGGCTCCCTCATCCTCACCAAGGGCGAGAAGATGATCGTCACCACCCAGGGCCTGACCTTCGAGGATCACGTGGGCGGCCCCCTGCTGCACTGGACCAGCCGGCCCTGGCATGTCTCGCAGGAGGCGGTACTGCACACCAACCGCCACATGTTCGAGCGCTTCCGCGACGGGCTTCCCGCTGACACCTCGGGCGAGGACAATCTCAGGACCTACGCATTGGTCGAGGCCGCCTATGAGGCCGCCCGCACCCACGCCGCGGTGAAGCCGGTGCGCTGGACGCCGGCGGGCTGATCAGGAGGCCTTCTTCTGCACGGCGCGGCCGCGCCTCTCCGCTTTCTTCGGCGCGGACGCGGCCTCGCCACCGCTCTTCAGGCTCTTGCGCAGCGCGTCGAGCAGGTCCACCACCTTGCCTTCCGGGGCAGACGTCGAGGGCCGCGCCACGATGCGCTTGCCCTTCGCCTTTTCGGCGATGAGCTGCTTCATCGCTTCCGCATAGCTGTCGCGGAAGCGTTCCGGCGTGAAGGGGGCGGCCTTCTTCGCGATGAGTTCGCGCGCCAGCCCCACCATCTCCTCATCGAGGTCGAGGCTCGGCAGGTCGCTGAAATAGGGCTTCGCCGGCCGCAGTTCCTCCGTGTATCGCAGCACTTCCATGACGAGGCCCTGCTCCACCGGGCCCACCGCCACGATGTGCTCGCGCCCGCCCATGGTGATCTGGCCCACGCCCAGCTTGTTCATGCCGCGCAGCGCCTCGCGGATGACGAGATAGCCTTCCGCCGCATGCTCGTCCGCGGGCACGACGTAGTATGGCTTCTCGAAATAGCGGGGGTCGATTTCGGTGGCGTCGATGAACTGCTGCAGGTCGAGGGTGCGCTTCGACTCGACCTTCAGCGCGTCGATCTCATGCGGCTCCAGCGTCACGTAGACGTCCTTGTCGACCTCGTAGCCCTTCACGATGTCGGCGGAATCGATCGGTCCGATGCCCTGCACCGTCTTGGTGTAGTTGACGCGCTTGCCGGATGGCTTGTGAATCTGGTTGAGGGCAATGGCGGAGGACGGCTCGACCGCATTGTAGATCTCGACCGGGATCGACACCAGCGAAAGGCGCAAGAATCCCTTCCAATACGCACGACCGTGCCGCGGCATTGTACGCTCCTGATACACGACTGACTGGACTCGCGCTGCGCGAACCCGCGCGCAGACGCGAATCAGAACGTGAGTCGCGTAGAGTCAGTTCCGACTCAAGGTAAGGCCGAATCGGCAACCCGCCGCGTTCTCTCGCGGGAAAACGTCGCTGCCTGCACGCGGAAGTAAGCCAGTCATGCCTTCCGCTCAGACGGGTGCCCACATTCATTCTACGACCCGGAGAAGAAGCATGTTAAAGTCATGCTCGGGACAGCACTTCGGCAAGACGTTTCGGGAACGCGAATGCACCGGATTCTGGTTGCTGCCTGCGCCTTCTTCTCGCTGGCGACTGGGGCCGTCGCGTTCCTGGTGGTGGAGCGGGACAGGGCAGACACGCTGCGCGTCGTGGCGGAGCGCACGTCATCCATGTCGCGCATGATCATGGCCCACGGCGACGCCGCGGCGGACGGCGCCATGCAGATCATCAACAGCATCGAGCCGCTGGTCGAGGCCTGGGACCTTGAAGAAAGCGGCACCGGGCGCACCATCGCCGCGCGCTTCAAGGAGATGGCGGACAGCAGCACGCTCATCTCCTCCGGATGGGTCATCGATTCCGCCGGCATCAACATCGTCGACAGCTGGGGCTATCCCGCAAAGCCCGTGGACGCCGCGGAGCGCCCCTATTTCAAGGCACATGTCGCCGGCGCCCCGGACCCCGTGATCATGGGTGACGAAAGGCCGGGCTCGGTCACCGGCCGGGAGCGGTTCACATTCAGCCGCGCCGTGCGCCGCGCCGACGGATCGCTGAAGGCGGTCATCGCGGTGGGCATCTACAAGAGCATCTTCGACACACTCTATCAGGAAGCCGTGACGTGGCCCAGCGCCCGCGCCGGCCTCTACACGCTCTCGGGCGCGGCACTGGCCCGCATCGAAACGGAGGACCGCCCCTCGCCCGCCTTCGTGCAGAGCGTCATCACCCATGTGAGAGGCGAGCCCAGCGGCACGGACTTCATCACGGTGGGAACCGACAACCGGATCGTCTCCTGGCGGCAGTCCCGCGCGCATCCGCAGCTCTTCGCCACGAGTTCGCAGTCGCTCGATTCCGCCCTCGAGGGGTGGACCGCGCGCAGCTGGTTCACGGTCCTCCTGGCACTCGCGGCGAACCTCGTCTTCTGGGCGCTGGCCTATTATGCCTACCGCACCGCCAGGGCCCAGGAAGAGGCGAAGGCAAATGAACTGGCCGTGCGCGAGGTCAGCCACCGCGTCAAGAATTCGCTGCAGCTCATGTCCAGCCTGCTGCAGATCCGCGCGCGCAAGTCGGACGACGCCGCCTACAAGGAAGCCGTGCGCGAGATGACCAACCAGCTGATGGCCCTGGCGGAAACCTACCGCTTCGTGCAGAGCGCGCGCGTGCTCGGAACCGCCGACGCGGCGAAGACCATCGAGGGCCTGTGCCACCACCTGGCGGAAACCTATGGCGTGGTGATCGACGTCGACGCGGTGTCTCCGGCCATCATCCACGCCAATCATTCGACGGCGCTTGCCGTCATCGTCAACGAGCTGGTGACGAATGCCATCAAGCACGGCGGCAGTCCCGTGCGGGTGACGCTCAACGAGGCGAAGGACAGCATGTGGATTTCGATCGCCACTTCGCGCGGCAGCCTGCCGGATGGCTTCGCCATCGAGGACACGCAGGGCTTCGGGTTGAGGGCGGTGCGCAGCATGCTCTCCGCGCTCGAAGGGCGGATGACCGCGCGCAACCTTCCCGCCGGCGGCACCGCCTTCACGGTGGAGATCCCCTGCGCCGCGCTGCGGAAACAGTGACGTGCGGGATACACGCGATACACCACCTGGAGTAAAGCATTCCCCGCCGACGCCTTCGCGTTTTTACTGACTCTCAAGTAAGCCGCACGCGGTTCTTCACAGCGGCCGATCCGTTTCGCTTCCTGCGTGCTTGGCGGATCGGACAGGAATGGTACGCATAGGCATGATCGACGTGATTCGTTTTTTGCTGATCGAGCCCGTGCCGAGTTGGGTGGTGGCGCTCCTCGTCATCGCCCTTGGCGTGCTGTTCTGGCGGCTCTCCGCCGTCGAGCGCAAGTTGCGCCGTCACGCGCGCAGCATCGCCAACATGGATGCATGGGCGGACGTGACCGATGAAAGGCTCGAACGCGTCGACTGGATCAAGATGCGGCAGAAGCCTGCCAATGACGCGCGCCGCAAGATGCGGATGACGGGCTGACGCCTTCCCGCCACGCGCGCATGTGGAGCTTTGTCCGCGAGTGCGTCAGTTTCCGTTTGAGGCCGCGCCCATGGGGGCGGCAGTGGACTTGAGCTTCGTGACATAACCATTGAAGGGCAGGCCTTTCAGCTTGCCGCTCAACGCCACGGGAAGCCACAGCGTGCGCCCCGAGGGCAGTTCGCCAACCGCCGCGAAGGCCACGTCATAGCTGTCGCGCGGCTCGTTCTTCTCGACGGCGCGGCCCGCGATCGGCACCCAGCTCACCTCGCAGCGGCGCACCGGCCCGCTATAGCCTTCGCTTTCGATTTGTCCGTTACCCTTGTCGGCGAGGGAAAGTTCGAAGACGTCACGGCCGTCGAAGATCTGCTGGGTGGAGGGACAGGGATATTCCCCCGACGTGCCGATCTTCAGCACCGCCGTCATCGGATCAGCCACCTTGCCGTTCAGCGCCTTTTCGAGCCGCGCACGGCGTTCGGGCTTCTTCTCCTTCGGGGAATAGTCGATCTCGCCGGTGCCGATCCACTGCAGCTTCGCTTCCCGGGTCTTGTCGTCCTTCTCGCGCACAAGGTGGAAGCGCATGGGCGTGATGCCGCCGCGCGCGGCGCGGCTCTCGCCCGTCACCTTCGCGGTGTATTCGGCGAACACCCGGCTGATGCCGCTGCTCCTGATCTGCGCCTGGGACTGCGCCGCCTCTTCGGAAAGGTTCAGGCGGTATTTCACCTCCGTCACGGTCATCGGACCGAGGTCGATGTTGTAATTGGCGGACACCGAAGCAACGGGTTCCGCCCCGGCCTGCGCAACTGCACCGGCAAGGCATATGGCTGAAATCAGGGTCATCCGCATCGCGCCCGCTCTCACTGATGTTTGCAGCCCGATAAGATCCTCCAACTTTGGCGGGAGTATGTTGGTGGAGCGGCTTCTCAGGGCCGTGCCATGGAATGCTTGTTCCTCCCATGCGATGGCGTTAGCTTTCGCGCCATGCCAAATCCAGACGGACACCGCCGGGACCATGCCGATACCGCACGACTACAGCCTCACGGGTGCCAGCAGCCGCTATGCCCTCGAACATGGCCTCGCCAATGCCGAGTGGTACAAGGCGCCCATCGCACGCGCTCGCATGAAAGAGCTCATGAAGCGCTCGGATGGGCCTGCGATCTGGGACACGCTCATCTGGTTCGCGGCCTTCCTCGTTACAGGGGGTGCGGCCGCCTGGTTCTGGCCATCGCTGTGGTCGATCCCGTTCTTCATCGCCTATGGCGTGCTCTACGGCTCCTCCAGCGACTCGCGCTGGCATGAGTGCGGCCACGGCACGGCCTTCAAGACGCCCTGGATGAACGACGCGATCTACCAGATCGCCTGCTTCATGATCATGCGCGAGCCGACCGTGTGGCGCTGGAGCCATTCACGGCACCACACCGATACCATCATCGTCGGCCGCGACCCGGAGGTCGCCGTCATGCGGCCCACCGTGGTGCTCAAGGTCATCCTGATGTTCTTCGCGGTGCCGCAGGTGTGGGGTGCGATCAAGAGCATGCTGCGCCATTCGCTCGGGCAAGTCACGGCGGACGAAGCCGATTACATTCCCGAGACGGAGCGTCCGAAAGTCTTCCGCACCGCGCGGGTCTGGCTCGTCATCCACCTCGCGGTGATCGCCTTCTCGGCATATGTGGGGTCGATCCTGCCCATGCTGTTCGTGGGGCCGCTTCCCACCATGTATGGCGCGTGGTTGCACATCCTTACCGGCCTCACACAGCATACCGGCTTGCCGGAGAACGTCCTCGATCACCGGCTCAACTGCCGCACCGTCTACATGAACCCGGTGCTGCGCTTCCTCTACTGGAACATGAATTACCACATCGAGCATCACATGTTCCCGATGGTGCCCTACCACCGCCTGCCGGAACTACATGAGGACATGAAGCAATACTGCCCTCCGCCCTATCCCGGCATGCTTGCGGCCTATCGCGAGATCATCCCCGCGATCCTGCGCCAGGTGCGTGAGCCCGGCTGGTCAATCGAGCGGCCCATTCCACAGGCCTACCCCGCCCGTCTCGCCCCCGGCGAGTGACGGAACAGCGGCAAAAGGCCCAAGCGAGCGATCTACTGCGGCTGCCCCAGCTTCCCGGCCACGTGACCCGCCATCTCGCGGGCATCCTGCCCGGGAAGTTCGGTGAGGCCGCGGACGACGCCCAGCCTGTCCGCCTCGCTGCGGTTCTGGCTGACTTTCCATTTTCCGGCCATCGCGGCGATGGCCACCTCGATCCCGACGATGCCGCGGATCTGCGAGGCGATGTAGGGGGCGGGCGCATCGTCCACCGCCCAAGGCTCAGGGTAGCGGCCTTCCATCAGTTCCGTGACGTCGCGAACCTGCCGGGCCAGCCAATGGGCGTCCTCCTTCGCGCATGCACGGCCGCGCACCTGCACCATGGCATAATTCCATGTCGGCACCACCTTGCCCGTCTCGCGCTTAGTCTCATACCAGCCGGGGCGCACGTAGTGATCGGCACCCTGGAAGACGACCAGCACATCCGCACCGTTTCCGACGTCCTTCCACTGCGGATTGGCACGCGCCACATGGCAGCGCAGCACCTTCGCCAACGGGTCGAACAGGAAGGGGATGGGATTTGCCGTCAGCCCCTCGCCCCCGTGGGTGATCAGCAGGCCGAGCGGCCTTGCCTGGATCAGGGCCTTGAGGGCCTCAGGGTCGTCCTCGCGGAAATGCGAAGGCTGGTACATGGTTCACGGCTCCTTTCGCGGCAAAGGGTCAAAAGCCATTCAGCGCCAGGATAGCGGCGATTGTCCACATCGTGAGGCCGATGACGGCCTCCAGCACCACCCACGCCTTCACATTGGCGAAAACGGGGGCGAGGAATCTCGCCCCGAAACCGAGCGACGTGAAGAAGACCAGGGAACCCAGTGCCGCGCCCGTTCCGAAGGCCCGCGTATGGGGCGCGTATTGCGCGGAAATGGACCCGATGAGCATCACCGTATCCACATAGACATGGGGGTTGCCCCAGGTGATGGCGAGGCACGTCGCCAGCACCTGCATGGCGGACGCGCTGGCCTTGGGCGCTGGCAGAAGGGCCTCGCCGCCCCGCCAGGCCGCGCGGAAGCGGAGCGCGCCATAGCCGAACAGGAAAAGCACGCTGGCCCACAGCAGCAGCGAGGCCAGCCACGGCACGGCGGGCAGGAGAACGCCCACGCCGCTCACCCCCAGCGCAATCAGCGCGGCATCCGACAGCGCACAGACGGCAACCACGAGCCCCACATGCTCACGCCGCAGGCCCTGCCTGAGAACGAAGGCATTCTGCGCCCCGATCGCGAGGATGAGGCTGAGAGAGGTGAAGAAGCCGGAGAGCAGCGAAAACCACATGAGCGAAATCCGTCAGAACCGGGCCCCGGCTAGAGGCGCCACGCGCTGCAGTCCAGTTAAAGACTTTCAGGCAGGATCAATCCGGCTTAATCTCGAGGGCATGCTGGACCCTGACCAACTCGCAGCTTTGGCCGCCGTCCACCGGCGGGGCTCCTTCGAACTCGCGGCTGCCGACCTCCGCGTCACGCCTTCGGCGGTTTCGCAGCGCATCAAGGCGCTGGAGGAGAAGATCGGGTCGCTGCTGGTGCGGCGCGGGCATCCCTGCAAGGCGACGGCCGCCGGGCTGCGGCTGATCCGCCATCACGATGAAATCGCGCTGCTGGAGCATGGCCTCGCGGCGGACATCCGCTCCATCCTGCCCGGACGGGCCGCGCTGCGGGTCGCCGTCAACGCCGACAGCCTGGCCACCTGGGTCCTGCCGGCGCTGGCGAGCACGGAAGGGTTTCTGTTCGACGTGGTGATCGACGACGAGGGCCATTCCCAGGAATGGCTGCGGCGGGGAGAGGTGGCGGCTGCCGTGACCTCCGAGAGCGGCCCGCTCCAGGGCTGCGACACGGTCAGCCTCGGCGCGCTCCGCTATGTCGCGGCGGCGAGCCCGGCCTATCTCGCCCGGTGGATGCCGGACGGCCCGACGCCGGACGCCCTCCTTCAGGCCCCGAGCCTGATCTTTTCCGAAAAGGACAGGCTGCAATCGGAGTGGGTGAACCGCCTGACAGGCGGGCGGGTGCAGAAGGACCAGCTTCCCTCCCACCGGATCGGATCGACCCAGGGTTTCGTCGACGCCTGCCTCGCGGGGCTGGGGTGGGCTCTCCACCCCATAGTCCTGATCGCCCCACATCTCCGCTCTGGCGCCTTGGTGGAACTCAAGCCGGGCGTAACGCTCGACGTGAGCCTCTACTGGCAATATTCGCGCGTGACGGCGGAGCCCATCCGGAAACTGACGGGGGAAATCAGGAAGGCGGCAGGCAGGGTGCTGCTTTAGCACCCCGCCTCAGCCTCAGAAGAACGCCTGCAGGCCTGTCTGGGCGCGGCCCAGGATCAGGGCGTGAACGTCATGCGTGCCCTCGTAGGTGTTCACCGTTTCCAGGTTCTGGGCGTGGCGCATCACGTGGTAACCGCTCTGGATGCCGTTGCCGCCATGCATGTCGCGGGCGTTGCGGGCGACGTCCAGCGCCTTGCCGCAGTTGTTGCGCTTGACGATCGAGATCATCTCGGGGGCGAGCTTGCCTTCGTCCATAAGACGGCCGACCCGCAGGGAGGCCTGCAGGCCGAGCGCGATCTCGGTCTGCATGTCCGCGAGCTTCTTCTGGAAGAGCTGCGTCTGCGCCAGCGGGCGGCCGAACTGCTTCCGGTCCAGCCCATAGTTGCGCGCCCGGTGCCAGCAGTCCTCTGCGGCGCCCATGACGCCCCAGGAGATGCCGAAGCGCGCGCGGTTGAGGCAGCCGAACGGACCCTTGAGGCCGGACACGTTGGGAAGCAGGGCGTCCTCACCGACCTCCACGCCGTTCATGGCGATTTCGCCGGTGATGGAGGCGCGGAGTGACAGCTTGCCCGGAATCTTGGGCGCGGACAGGCCCTTCATGCCCTTCTCGAGGATGAAGCCGCGGATCTCGTTGCCATGGGCCTCGCTCTTGGCCCAGACCACGAAGACATCGGCGATCGGGGCGTTGGAAATCCAGGTCTTGGAACCCGAGATGCGGTAGCCCGTGGCGGTCTTTTCCGCACGCGTCCTCATGCCCGCCGGATCGGAGCCGGCCTCCGGCTCGGTCAGGCCGAAGCAGCCGATCAGCTCACCCGTGGCGAGTTTCGGCAGGTAGCGCTTGCGCTGTTCTTCCGAGCCATAGGCATGGATCGGATACATGACGAGGGAGGACTGGACGCTCATCATGGAGCGGTAGCCGGAATCGACCCGCTCCACCTCGCGGGCGACGAGGCCATAGGAGACATAGCCCGCGCCGAGGCCGCCATATTCCTCCGGGATGGTGATGCCCAGCAAGCCGGCAGCACCCATCTCGCGGAAGATTTCGGGATCGGTCTTTTCCTCGAGATAGGCCTGCTCGATGCGGGGGGCCAGCTTTTCGGCGGCGAAGGCGGCTGCGGAGTCGCGCAGCATGCGTTCCTCCTCCGTCAGCTGCTCCTCGAGCAGGAAGGGGTCGGACCAGGAAAAGGGATAGATCGCGCTCATCGTCTCGGGCTCCTTGCGTGGGGCGGAGTCTGGCGCGGGCTTGCCCCTTTGGCAAAACAGGATTATTCATCAAGCCATTACCAATTGTAATAGCGACATGCCCCTCAACCAGCGCCGGCTCCTCCCCTCCACCAGCGCGCTCGCGGCGTTCGAGGCCGTGGCGCGGCTCGGCAGCTTTTCGGCGGCGGCGGAGGAACTGGCGCTCACCCAGGGGGCCATCAGCCGACAGATTGCGGTTCTGGAGGAACTGCTGCAGATGCAGCTTTTCCTGCGGGGCAGCCGGGGGGTGACGCCGACGGCGGAAGCACAGGCCTATGCACGCAGCATAGCCGAGGCCCTGCTCCTGATCCGGTCCTCCACGCTCGACGCCATGACAAGAAGTCAGGGCAACAGCCTGACCCTGGCCATCCTGCCGACCTTCGGCACGCGCTGGCTGATGCCCAGAATCCGCGGATTCGTCGAGGAGCACCCGGACATCACGCTCAATTTCACCACCCGCATCGGGAAGTTCGACTTCGATGCGGAGGCGATCGATGCGGCGATCCATATCGGAGCGCCGGACTGGCCCGGAGCGGATTGCACCTTCCTGATGAATGAATCGGTGGAACCCATGTGCAGCCCGGAGTTCCGCCAGCAGAATCCCGTCCGGAGCCCCGGTGATTTCGCCGGGCTGACGCTGATCCACCTTGCCTCGCGGTCCCGCGCATGGGACCACTGGTTCCAGAGCCTCGGCATGGAAACGCCGCCGGGCCGCAGCATGCGGCTGGAGCAATTCGCCACCGCCGCGCAGGCCTGCGTGGCGGGGCTCGGCGCTGCCCTGCTGCCGCGCTTCCTGGTCGAGGCGGAACTGGACAGCGGGGCGCTGGTGCCGCTCTATCCGCACCCGGTGGTGAGCCCCAGCGCCTATTACCTGGTGGCGCCGCGCGCCAAGAGCCAGAGGCGGCCGATCGCGCAATTCAGGTCCTGGATTCTGGCGCAGGTTTCGGACGGCGCACGGCACGAACCGCCCCTGGCCGGGAAGCCGGGCGGTGCCAGCATCTTCGCTGGGCAACTCGGGAAGGACGGTCTGGAGTGATGAGCATGGACAGCAAGGCGGTGGGTGGTCCGGGGCTCGAACCCGACGCGGGGCGGGAACGCTTCGTCAGCAAGGGCTCGGCCTATTTCAGCCTGAGCGCGCCGGGCGTCACGCGTGACTTCCATTTCCTGATGCTGCCGAAGATGACGATGCTGGCCTTCTCCGCAGCGCTGGAGCCCCTGCGCATCGCCAACCAGCTGACCGGGCAATGCCTCTACCGCTGGTACCTGCTGACCGAGGACGGCAAGCCCGTGCGGTGCTCCAACGGCGTGTCGATCGTGGCCGACCGGACGGTCGGTCCCACGGGGCCCGACGATACGATCTTCATCTGCTCCGGCGTGGACGGCTACCTCGCCGCATCGGACAAGACGGTTGCATGGCTGCGGGATCAGCAGCGTCATGGCCGGACGGTGGGGGGCGTGTGCACGGGGGCCTTCACCCTGGCCCGCGCCGGCCTGCTGAGGGAGAAGAGATTCACCCTCCATTGGGAGAACCAGGCCGCTTTCCAGGAGTGCTTTCCCGACCTTCCCATCACCGACCAGCTCTACTGCCGGGACGGATCGATCATCACCTGCGGCGGGGGCAATGCCTGCGTCGACATGATGGTCTCGCTCATCGAGGAGCACCATGGCGAGGGGCTGGCGGCCAAGGTGCTGGACATGTGCCTGATGGGCGAGCGCCGCCCCGGCGCGAAGAACCAGCGGCCACCCATTTCGGCGGAAATCGGCCTGCGCCACCCCGTGCTGGTCGACGTTCTCCGTGAAATGCGGAGCCGTTTCACGGAAGACGTCGACATCGACGCGCTCGCGGCGCGCCATGACCTTTCACGCCGGCAGCTGGAAAGGCTGTTCCAGAACAAGCTGGGGGCACCCCCGGGGCAGAAGCTTCGCGAGATCCGCCTCGCCCATGCCAACAGCCTGCTCGCGGAGACGGACATGTCGATCACCGAAATCGCCGCCGCCTGCGGCTTCCCCTCGGGCGATGCGTTCCGGAAGTCGTACCGCAAGACCTTCGGCGTTGCGCCCTCCTCACGCCACCGGATGCAGAAGGCACCCGTTGCGTGATGCCGAATTCCGAAAACTGACCTTGTAACCCCTGCCCTGGCTAGCCAGGAGGATCCCAGACGAAGTAGCGGCAGCCATCGTCGAGCGCCACTTCGGCTACCCGTCTTGCAAGATCCGAGTACGGATAGTCAGGAAAGTGCTGCTGTAGAATGGCGGCGATGGAATGAAGGTCGATCACCTTTGGGTCCACCTCCGGTGAAGAAAGGGCAGTCCGGATCGCATCCTGTAAGTTGTCGCTCAAAGCTGTCGCCCCAGGTAAAACCATCTTTGAACAATAATACGTCTCGAGGATTGCGACTGTATGCCGACGCACAATCTTAACGGGCAGATACGGACTTCCCCTTCGCTGGCAGGACTGGTCACCGCGTTTTCTGGTTTGTCCGCATTCTGAATTTGGACACACATCCAAATTACTGTATGCTTCGATAGTCCGGCCTAGCTTCTCGGAGACCGTTGGATGCGAGAGTATGATGCCGTCGTCGTGGGTGCAGGCTTCGCAGGCCTCTACATGCTGCACAAGCTGAGGTCCCTCGGGCTCTCGGCCCGGGTGCTGGAAGCAGGACAGGGCGTCGGCGGAACCTGGTTCTGGAACCGCTACCCCGGTGCGCGGTGTGACGTGGAGAGCTTCAGCTATTCCTATTCCTTCTCGGAGGAGATCGAACAGGAATGGACGTGGAGCCACCGGTACGCCATGCAACCCGAAATTCTGGCCTACGCCAATTTCGTCGCCGACAAGCTCGACCTCCGCCGCGACATCGGCTTCGGCATCCGTGTCGCGCGGGCGGCCTATGACGAGCGGCGCCATCGCTGGCTGGTGTCCACGGACAAGGCAGGCGACTTCGGGGCGCGCTATCTCGTCATGGCGACGGGCTGCCTCTCCGTTCCCAAGGTTCCGGACCTGCCGGGGCTCTCCGCCTTCAAGGGTGACGTTCTCCACACGGCGGACTGGCCGCGGGAGGGTTATGACTTCGCGGGCAAGCGCGTCGGCATCATCGGCACCGGTTCCTCGGGCGTTCAGGCGATCCCCCTCATCGCGGAGCAGGCGGGGCACCTCACCGTGTTCCAGCGGACAGCGAATTTCTCCATCCCCGCCTGGAACGGGCCGGTGACGGATGAACAGCGGGCGGCCATGAAGGCGGAGTACCGCGCCCTGCGAAAGAAGGCCCGCAACTCCTATGCCGGCGACTATGCCGATGAATATTACCTGACCATCCGGGAGATGACGCCCGAACAACGCGACGCCGAATTCGAGAAGCGCTGGCGCGAAGGCGGCTTCAATTATCAATATGCGTTCCGGGACATGATGGACGATCCCGTGGCCAATGAAATGGCCGCGGAGTTCGTGCGCCGCAAGATCCGCCGGACCGTCAAGGACCCGAAGACGGCGGAGACGCTCTGCCCTAAGGACCATCCGATCGGCACCAAGCGGCTCTGCGTCGACACCGGCTATTACGAGACCTTCAACCGCCCCAACGTGGCGCTGGTGGACATCAAGGCAGACCCGATCACCGGCTTCACGGCCAACGCCCTCAGGACCGGCGCGCACAGCTTCGAGATCGATACGCTGGTTCTCGCCACCGGCTTCGACGCGATGACGGGCGCGCTGACCGCCATCGACATCCGCGGGCGGGGAGGCATTTCGCTCAAAGCCGCCTGGGCCGAGGGCGCGGGTGCCTATCTCGGCATCGCCGTCGCGGGCTTTCCCAACATGTTCGTGATCACCGGACCGGGCAGCCCTTCGGTGCTGGCCAATGTGGTGCTCGCCATCGAACAGCATGTCGAATGGCTGGGTGACCTGCTGGCCCATGCCAGGACGCGCGGCATTGCCGAAATCGAGGCCGATGGCGAGGCGCAAAAGGACTGGATGCGCGAGGTGAGCGCCAGCGCGGACCGCACCCTCTATCCGCGTGCCAATTCCTGGTATGTCGGCGCCAATGTGCCGGGCAAGCCCCGCGTGTTCCTGCCCTATGTGGACGGCTTCAGCACCTATGAGGCGCAATGCCGGAAGATTGCCGCCGAAGGCTATCGCGGGTTTCATCTGCTCCGCGAGACAGAGGTGGCCGCGTGATGCGCGTTGCGGCGGGGCCCTGGTATGAGATCGCCAAGGTCGACCATGGGCTGAGCCGCATTCTGGAACGCCATGTGGCGCCATGGATGCGCTGCAACATGTGGCTGATCCACGGGCGCGACCGCAACCTCCTCATCGACAGCGGCATGGGCCTCCGGCCGTTGAAGCCCGAGATCGCCGCCCTGGGCAAGCGGCCCGTGACGGCGGTCTGCACCCATTGCCATTTCGATCACATCGGCTGTGCGCATGAATTCGATACGCGGCTCGGGCACCGCAGCGAGGCCATCGACTATGCCGCGCCGGACCTCGACCGCAGCTGTGCGAGCAGCTGGATCGATGCCGAACTCCTCACCGCCCTTCCCGATGAAGGCTATGAGCTGCGAAACTTCCGCCTGACGCCCGCCCCGCTGACGGGCTACCTCGATGAGGGCGACGTGCTGGACACCGGAGACCGCGTGTTCAACGTCTTTCACCTGCCCGGCCATTCCCCGGGCTCCATCGCGCTTTACGAAAAGGCCACGCGCACACTCTTCAGCGGCGACGTGATCTATGACGGGATGCTGATCGACACGGCCTGGCATTCCGACGCCGGCGCCTACGAAGCATCGCTTCGCAGGCTGAAGGAACTCCCGATCGAGCAGGTGCATGCGGGGCACGAAGCCTCCTTCGGCCGCGCCCGCCTGCATGAACTGATCGAGTCCTATCTGGCGGGCGGGCAAAGGCTCGCGAACCCCAAGGCATGGATCTCGGAGCAGACGGCATGACGCTGCGCTTCGCCCATGCCATGATCCAGGTGCGCGACATCGAGCGCTCCATCGCCTTCTATGAGCAGGCTCTGGGCCTTCGCCTCGCCGAACGCCACAGCTATGAGGGGGCAACGCTCGCTTATCTTCGCGCGTCTGATGGCTTAGCCGAGATCGAACTCCTCAGCGAGACGCCCTGGCGCTTCGGTGACTGGCCGGAGAAGGGGCGCACGCACATCGCCTTCGCCGTCGACGACCTCGAAGCGGAACATCAAAGGCTGAAGGGGCTTGGCGCGCCGTGTGGCGACATCACCCCCTATGAGGCGAACGGCAGGCTGCAGACTCGCTTCTTCTATCTCTACGATCCCGAAGGCAACGAGATCGAAATCCTGCAGGCAATGGGACGCTACAGCGCGTGAGGTGAACAGCCATGAACATCCATCCGGTCAGCAAGGCGGGCGAGGGCTTCACGTCGGACCCCGCCAACAGCTTCACGCCAGACGCCGCCTATTACTTCGACGCCGACGTCTACAAGGCCGAGATGCGGAGCATCTTCCAGCGCAACTGGCTCTACTTCTGCCATGCGTCCCAGATCCCGGCCGAAGGAGACTATCTGGTGGGAGAGGTTGGCGGCCAGTCCGTCTATGTGCTGCGCGACCGGGACGGGAGCGTGCGCGGCTTCTTCAACGTGTGCCAGCACCGGGCGCATCAGCTGCTCAGCGGAAGCGGCAACATCAGGCATGTCATCCGCTGTCCCTATCATTCCTGGACCTATGAGCTGGACGGTAGCCTGCGGGGTGCCCCCAAATGCGAGGCCGTGCTGAATTTCAGGCGCGAGGACGTGCGGCTCAAACACATCGGCGTCGAGGTGATCGGCGGCTTCGTGTTCGTCAACCTCGATCCCGCGACGCCGCCGCTCGGCCAGACCGATCCGCATTTCGCGGAGAAGCTCCTCGCCATGTGCCCGGAAGCGGAGCAGCTGCGCTATGTCACCCGGCAGGATTTCGCCATCAAGGCAAACTGGAAGGTGGTGGTCGAGAACTTCCTCGAGAACTATCACAGCTTCTATTCCGGACCGGCACACAAGCAATTGTCCGACGTCATCGACCAGGACAGCTATCGCTGGTCGATCGAGGGCAAGGTGATCGAGTTCCTCGGCAAGGGGGGCACGGCGGAGAAGCTGCCCTATGAGATGAAGGGTGAACGCCGCTTCACGGGGCGCAACGATGGCTTCCAGATCGTGTTCCTGTGGCCCAACATGGCCTTCCTGATCCTGCCAGGGGCAAGCATGCTGCTGGTATTCCAGATGATCCCGGACGGGCCTGAGATGACGGCGGAGCCCCTGCTCTATTTCGGCCTGGGCGAGGGCCTCGACGCCGGCACCGCCTCCGCCGTCGCCTGGTTCAATGACATTCTGGGTCCGGAGGACGTGGAGATCGTCGAAAGCGTGCAGCGCGGGCTTCACTCCCTGGGCTACACGCGCGGACGCCTCATGGCGGATGCCGCGTGCAAGGAAGCATGGAGCGAACACTTCCTGCACCACTTCAACCGGATGAACATCGAGGCGATCGAGGGCGGGCAGTAGAGCGCCAGGCGGTTTACTGAAACCATCCCACGCTCCTTACGGTCGTCACCCCGGCGAAAGCAGGGGTCCAGCTTTCTTTCATCTTGGCACACGTCCGAAGCTGGACTCCGGCCTTCGCCGGAGTGACGGACACAGAATAACAGGCGGGTTTAATCCACCCGCGCGAAGTCGATGACGAAGCGGCCCTTGACGTCGCCTGTGGCGAGGCGGTGCATCGCCGCGTTGACGTCCTTCAGGGCGACCGGCTCGATGTCGATGCGGAAGTCGTGCTTTCGGGCGAGTGCCAGGAAGTCAATCATCTGCTGGCGCGTGCCGACGCTGGTGCCGGTGATCTTCACGCCATTGTAGGTGAGCCACTCCAGCACCAGCGGCACGGGCTCCGCCACCATCGCCACAGAGACGAAGGTGGCGAGGTTGTTGATCATGCCCGTCACCATCGGCCAGATGCGGTTGGAGGGCGCGAAGTTCAGCACGGCATCGGCCCCGCCGAGGGCGCGGATCTTTTCGGCAGTCGCCTCATCCGCGAGGAAACATTCCTCGGCACCCAGTGCGGCGGCCTCCTTCAGCTTCACCGGGCTGGTGTCGACCGCCACCACGGTTGCCCCGGTGAGCTTCGCGACCTGGATGCCATACTGGCCGAGCCCGCCGCAGCCGATGACGACGGCGAGCTTGCCGGGTGCCAGATCCGCCTTCATCACGCCGCCATAGGCGGTCACCCCCGCGCACATCAGCGGCGCGGAGGCAAGGCTCTCCAGCCCCTCCGGGATGACGGCGGCATAGCGTTCCTGCACGATCACGTATTCGGCGAAGGAGCCGTTGACCGTATAGCCATGGGCGCGGTGGGTGGGGCAGAAAGACTCCCAGCCCGTGAGGCAGCTGCGGCAGTGCTCACAGGTGTCGTGAAGCCAGGGCGCGCCGAGCCTCGCACCCATGGGGGTCGTGGTGCCAGCGCCGCGCTCCACCACCCGGCCGATCCCCTCGTGGCCGAGGGTGAGCGGCTGCGGCGCGCCGCCGGGAAAGGCCTGGCCTTCCGCCACATGCAGGTCCGTGTGGCAGATGCCCGAGGTTTCGAGCTTCAGCAGCAACTCACCCTGACCGGGGCGGGGCACGGGAATGCGCGTGACGGACAGGGGCTTGCCCGGTTCGACCAATTGCGCTGCCCACATCATCTCCGTCATCGCGGCACCTCCGACATTCGGGCCATGGCAAGCTGTGCGTCGACGAAGCTCTCGATCCGCGCGATGGCGGTGGCGGCGTCGACCGGGTCATGTGACTTGGTGTGGCGCAGCCAATAGCCGTCGATCAGCACGGCGATGTAATCCGCGATCTGCTTCGCCCGCTCAGGCTCCACCATCTGCTTCAGGGAATGCATGAGGTTGCGGAACAGCCGCACGTCGACCACCATCTGCATCCGGTCCAGTTCCCGGTGCTGGCCGAGGGCGGCGTAATAGCTGACCCAGGCGCGGGCGATGTCCCGGGTGAAGAGATCGGCCGGGAAATTGCCGGCGATCACGGCGCTGACGCGGTCACGCGGCGTTGCCGCGAGGCGCAGGCGCCGGGCAGTGTCCTGCATGATCAGGAAATTGGCCTTGCGGACGACCGCCGAGACCAGCTCGTCCTTCGACTTGAAGTAATAGTTCACGATGCCATGCGACATGCCGGCGCGCTCGCCGATGCGGGCCATGGTCATGCCGTTGAAGCCATATTCAAGGAAAGTCCGATAGGCCGCCTCGATGAGGTCACGGCGGCGGATCTGTTCGATGCTGGTGCGGGTTACAGGCACGTCAGGCGTTGATCCTCACTGTCACCTTGCCGATGGCCTTGCCGCTTTCCAGGAAGGAATGCGCCTTGGCGGCATCGGCGAGCGTGAAGCTTTCCGAGAGCATGATCTTCAGCTTGCCTTCTGCCACGAGCTGGAGCGCCTTTTCAACGATCACCGCCTGCGCCTTGAGGCGGTCCGTCAGCCCCTTCCACATCGGCGTCAGCATCATGACGTTGTGGAGCGAAAGGTTGAGGTTGTAGGCATTGAGGTCCGCGTCGTCCGGCGCGATGCCCATGAGCGTCACCACCCGACCGTAGGGCGCCATGGCGCGATAGGTCTTCTGCATCACCTCAGCCCCGGCATTGTCGAAAGCGACCTGGAGCCCGCCCGACCAGGCGAGCGCCTCCTCCGCAAAATCCGACTCGCGGTAGTTGATGGGCAGCATCGCGCCGAAGTCCTGCACGATCCGGGCCTTCTCGGGCGAGCTGACCGTTGCCGCCACGCGGGCGCCGCGCAGGGCGGCAAGCTGGACCGCGACATGGCCCGTCCCCCCTGCCCCGCCATGGATCAACACATGCTCGCCGGGCTGAACGGCCGCACGCTCATAAAGCGATTCCCAGCAGGTGATGGACACGAGCGGCAGGGCCGCCGCCGTGAGGTCATCCACCGCATCGGGCACCTTCGCGAGCTGCCATTCCGGCACGACCGCCGCTTCCGCATAGGTGCCCATGACACCGCCGATGCCGCCGTTGCAGAAGCACACGCGGTCTCCCGGCTTCACGCGGGTGACGGAGGAACCGACTTCCCGGACGATTCCCATCCCGTCATGCCCCAGCACGAAGGGATCGGGCCCAGAGAGATAGCCGCCGAGCTGCCGGAAGAACACATCCGCAGGATTGAGCGCCGCCGCCCTCAACTCCACCAGCACATGCTCCGCCCCCTGCGGCCAGGCGAGGTCGACGTCGGCATGCTTCAGCACGTCCGCGCTGCCCGTTTCGGTGACGACAATGGCCTTGATCTTCATGAGGTGACCTTCCGCAGCTGGCGTATGTACCAGAGGATGATGAGGACGAGACAGGCAAAGACGGTGAGCGCCAGGATGACGGAGGCCACGGCGAGGCGCGGCGTTCCCGCGGACCGCAGACTCAGCCACATGAGCACGGGCAGGGTCTGGCTGTCCCGGTCGGTGAGGAACAGCGCCATCACGAACTCGTTGAGCGAGATGACGAAGGCGAAGAGCATCGAGGAAATGATGCCGGTCGACACCATGGGCAGCACGATTTCCAGGAAGGTGCGCGCGGGCCCGGCGCCGAGATCATAGGACGCCTCCACCACCCGATAGTCGATGGTCTTGAAGGTCGCCTCCATCAGCATGAAGACCAGCGGCATGGCCCACAGCGAATGCGCCACCATCACAAGCACGCGAGAGCCGTAGAGGGCGAAGCCACCGACAGACAGTCCGCCGAAGGCGATCGCCACACCGAGGCCCAGCACCACGCCCGGCATGAACAGGGGCAGCAGGATCAAGATGTACCACGCATCCCGCCAGGGGATGGGAAAGCGCTGGAACGCCCAGGCGCAGAGCACGCCCGAACTGGTGGAGATGAGCGCCGTGCCGAAAGCGATGAAGACGCTGTTCAGCAGCGCATCGGTCCACTGCGCGCTGCCGAAGAAGTCCTGGTACCAGCGCGCCGACCAGCTTGCGATCGGGAAGCGGATCATCGCGGCGTCGTTGAACGACATCACCAGCGTGACGATGATCGGCACCAGTATGTAGCCGACGATGAACACGGTGAATGCCAGCGTGAGCGCCCGGAAGACCATCGGCTCCACGCTGCGGCGCGGCCGGGTGCCGGAGAGCGTGTCAGTCATGGCATCAGACATGGAAGGACGTCCGCCGGGATTGCAGGCTGCGCGTCAGCACCATCACCGCCGCCACACCTGCCACGAGCACGACGGCGAGGGCGGAGGCCATGGGCCAGTTGTGCTTGCCGAGCATCTGCTCCTGTATCAGGAAACCCATGGTCCAGAGCGTATCGGGGCCAAGCGCGGAGGGTGTGGCATAGGTGCCCATGGTCCAGATGAAGGATTGGGAAAAGGCGACGAGGATACCGGTCCAGGTCAGCGGCAGCATGACTTCCGAGAAGGTCTTCAGCGGCGGCGCGCCGAGGTCTGCGGCGGCCTCGAGGAGGCGCTTGTCGATGCCGTCGAGGATCGAGAGCAGGATGAAGAAACAATAGGGCAGCGTCACATAGACCAGCCCGACGAAGGCCGCGAACTCCGTGTACATGAGGCTGATCTTGTCGTCGATCAGCCCGGCCGAGAGCAGCGCATAGCTGAGCAGCCCGTTTTTCGGGAAGAACATCCACCAGCCGAAGATGATGGCGATCTCCGAAATGAGCAACGGGCACAACGCCAGCCCGATGAACAGCAGCCGCCAGCGTGCAGGCTTCAGCCACACCAGCAGGGCGAAGCAGTAGCCGATGAGCACGGTTGCAAGGGAGCCCATGAGCGCCAGTTGCACCGTGGTCCATATGGCGTTGGTGAAGAGCGGGTTGGAGAACAGGTTCTGGTAATGCTCGAAGGTAAAGCCGGGCACGTAGAGGCGCTGGTCGATGTGCAGGTTGAAGCTCATCCGCACCATGTAGAGCGTGGGGAGGCCGAAGAAGATCAGCACGATCACCAGCGCCGGCAGCATCAGGAGCCAGGGTGCAAGAGCCTTGCGCCGCGCCTGTACGCGCCTTTCAGCGGCATAGGTCTCGCCCGCTTCCGCCACGCTGCTCACCGGAAAACCCTCATGTCCTCGCTGCGCCAGCCGATGTCGATCATGTCGCCCACCTTGTGGCCAATCGAACCCGCATGGTCGGCGGCGAGTTCAAGCCCGCCCGCCTTCAGGTGATAGCGATAGACGTCGCCCAGGAACTCGATGAAATGGATGCGCGCGTTCAGACGGTTGGGAAGAGCCGCCGCCTCGCCAAGAAGCTTCAGCCGCGACGGGCGCACATAGAGGCGGCACTCGCCCTCCGGCGGGCGCGGGGCGAGGGTGAGGGCGATCTTCTCGCCCTTCTTGTCCTCGACACCGGCCGCCGTGATCCGCACCGGCATGCAGCAGCTTTCGCCGATGAAGGTGTAGACGAATTCGCTCGCCGGCGCATGGAAGACCTTTTCCGGCGTGTCGATCTGCTCGATCTGGCCGCGGTTCATCACCGCGACCCGGCTCGACATGGCCATCGCCTCACCCTGGTCATGCGTCACATAGATGGCGCTGAACTTGAGTTCGTCATGCAGACGCTTGATTTCGGCGCGCAGCTGCAGGCGCAGCGAAAGGTCGAGCGCGGAGAGCGGCTCGTCGAAGAGCAGGATCGCGGGCCTGACGGCAATCGAGCGCGCCAGCGCCACGCGCTGCTTCTGCCCGCCCGAAAGCTGCGAGGGATAACGGGCCTCGAAGCCCTTGAGCCGCACGATGTCGAGCGCCTCGGAGATGCGCCGCGCCATTTCGCCCTTTTCGACCTTCCGCATGCGCAGCCCGAAGGCGATGTTTTCCGCGACCGTCTTGTGCGGAAACAATGCGCCCGACTGGAAGATGGTGGCCGTATCGCGCTGGTAGGGCGGCAAATGGTCAATCCGCTGCCCGTCGATCAGGATCGCGCCGTTGTCCAGTTCCTCGAAACCGCCGATCAACCGCAATGTGGATGTCTTGCCGGAGCCGGATGGACCCAGCAGCGTGACGAACTCGCCCCGCGCAACCGAGAGCGAAACATTGTTGACGGCCACGACGGGGCCAAAGCTCCGCATCGTGTTCCGCAGTTCCAGTGCCGGAGTCTCACTCACTTGCAAGGCGCCCCGTTCATGCCGGGGCGGCGGGAATTCCTCATCCTTCACCTTTGCATCGTCGTGTGATGGGAGAGCCCGCGCTTTCGCGCGGGCCCTGGAGTGGCGGATCAGCCGGCGGTCTTGGCGACCGTCTGCTTCATGCGGTCGTCATAGGCCTGGTAGTTGGCATTGATCTTGTCCCAGCCATCCATGGTGATGATCTGGAACATCTTGTGATAGTCCTCGTTCGATTTCGGATAATTGTTCCAGTGCTCCGGCACCGTCACATCCTTGCGCGCCATGAAGATCAGCGACTTCGCAAGGAAGCGGTCCTGGGTTTCCTTTTCGAGGAGATAGTTCAGGAACAGGTCCGCGAGGTCGCTGTGCTTGGTGCCGCGCACCTTGAAGTACCAGTCCGTCCAGGCGGAGGCACCCTCCTTCGGCACGGACACCGCATACTCGCCCGGGCTCTGGGTGAGGAAGGTATAGGCGTCGGAGGAATAGCTCATCGCGGCATCGGCCTCGCCCTGGTTCAGGAGATTGGCCTGTTCGGCACCGTCCTTGAACCACTTGGCCACCTTCAGCTTGTCCAGTTGCTGGAAGAGAGGCTCCGCCGTCGACATGTCGTACATCTCATCGAGGCCCGGAGACAGTTGGCTCATCACGGCGGGAACCGAGAGCGTCCACCACCAGGCTGCGCTGTCAGCCGTCACCTTTCCGGCCAGCCGCTCATCCCACAGCAATTCCCACGAGTCCGGGGGAATCTTGAGGCTGTCGCGGACCAGCAGCATGCAGGTGCCACCGCCGAAGGGAATGCCGAAATCCTTGGCGCGGTCGGGGCGCACCTCATAGAACCACGGATAGACCGACTCGAGATTGGGAATCTTCGACCGGTCGGTCTTCACATAGAGGTTTTCCGCCAGTCCCGAGGACGAGATGTATTCCTCCGCCACGGTCACGTCGAAGGGCGGGTTGTCTTCCGGCGCGGCCTTGATCTGGCTGACGATCTGGTCCCAGCCGCCGACCGTTTCCGCCTTGGTGTTGTACTTGGCGTTGAACGGATCAATGACGGTTTCACGGAATATCTGCTCGTAATTGCCGGACCAGGACACGGCGATCAGGCTTTCGCCTTCGAAGGCTGCCTTCGCGGTTGATACGCCGGCCCGGCCGATGATCGCCGGCATGGCGAGGGCAAGGGCCGTATGCTTCAGGAACTTGCGGCGATTTTTATTCAGTCGGCTGACTTTCTTGTCCATGTTTTCCTCCCTGGACTGGTTGTTCCACAGCAATGGCGGGTCAAATGGAATCGGCAAGCACTTCAACTTTTGAAGCCGTCATCCCGGCGAAGGCCGGGATCCAGCTTTCTCTCTGCGCGGATCCCCTCTAGCTGGACCCCGGCCTTCGCCGGGGTGACGGCCTGAAGGATGGTGAGCCGGTTTCAGTTGACCATACGCTGTTCTGATCCCCCGCGAAAAAATCATGCATATAATCAAGGCCGTTCGGCGAGGGTCAAGCAAATAACCGCTTCTGTGTCGAAGGGCATATTGCGCCGTGAGGTGGGCAGCGGGCATAACACGCCGATGACGATATCCGACGCCAGGCCGAACGCGCACCTGCTCCCGGCCATTTCCGTCGCCTTGTGCGGCGCGATGTGGGGACTGTTCTGGCTGCCGTTGCGGTGGTTCGATTCCCAGGGCGTGGGAGGCGGATGGATCTCCCTCATCTTCAACGGGCTGGCGTTGCTCTCCGCCCTGCCCTGGCTGCTGAGGCCAGGAGCGTGGCGCGGCTTCGCGGACCAGATGATCAACGGCCTTCTGCTGGGCACCGCCTTCTCGCTCTACACGGTGAGCCTCGTGATGACGGACGTGGTCCATGCCATCCTGTTGTTCTATCTCACGCCCGTGTGGAGCACGGTTGCCGGCTGGCTGTTGTTCGGCGAGCGGATGACCGCACGCCGCCTTCTCGCCATGTTGATGGGATTTGCCGGGCTCGCGGCCATTCTGGGGATCACCGACGGGCTTCCGCTGCCGCGCAACGCCGGCGATTTCCTTGCGCTGGCCAGCGGCATGTGCTGGGCGGCGGGAACCATGCGCAGCTATCGCCGCCCGACCAGCAAGATTGCCTTGCCGGTGTTCGGCTTCGCGCTCGGCGGCTTCGTCTCTTCCGCCGTCATTCTGGCGGTGGCCGCAGCGAACGCCTTGCCGCTGGCGGAGACGGGTCACCTTCCCGCCATGCTCCCCTGGATATTGCTCCTCGGTCTCATCATCTTCGTTCCTCCCAATTTTCTCGTTCTCTGGGCGGCCCAGCGCATCGATCCGTCACGCGTGGGCATCCTTCTCATGACCGAAGTGCTCTTCGGCACCTTATCGGCCGCCTTCCTGTCGGGCGAGGCCTTCAGCCTCGCCGATGGCATCGGTACCGCGCTGATCGCCAGCGCCGGCCTCATCGAGGTGCTTCGCCGCTGACGGCGTCGTGGCGTTCGTTGCGCGGATCCGGGATCAAGCCTTCGATCCGCGTGCCCTTGGCTTCGAGGATGGGGCGCAGCTCCTCGAACACCGGCCTGTAGCGGTAATAGGGAATGGCCGGCATCATGTGGTGGATCAGATGATAGTTCTGGCCCTGCAGCAGGAAGTTGGCGAGGGGAAACAGCGAGACGCGCGTATTGCGGTAGCGCCCGGTTTCATGATGGTCATGATGCGGCGTCCAGGTGAAGAAGGTGAGCATCACCGTCTGGCCGATCCACCAGGGCACGAACCACAGGAACAGCACCTCCCTCCAATAACCCAGCAGGAGGAGGCCCAGCACGATCAGCGTGTAAACCCCGAAGCTGATGAAGGTGTACGCATATTCCCGCCGGGTGCAGTTGAACCGTTTGCAATCACGGTACTGCTGCACGGGGTTGAAATAGTTGATGAGCGCCACGGGCAGGCGCAGGAACACCCAGCCGAGGAAACTGCCCCGGGCGTAGATGTCCGGGTCGTCGTCCTCATTGGTGTGGGCGTGGTGCGCCATGTGCTGGCGCTTGTGCTGGTGATAGTTCAGCCACAGCGGCGCGCAGGCGATGATGCCTGCGACGGGGTCGATCCAGCGCAGTTCCTTCCGGCGCGAACTGATGTTGGAATGCACCGCCTCATGTACCACGGTGTAGAGCGCATAGATGAAGATCGTGTTGCCCAGGGCGCCGAGCCACATGGGGATGAGGCCGGCGACCGTGAGCCCCGTCGAGACCAGGAAGAGCAGGAACAATTCCACTTCGAGAAGGAGGGTCCGCCCCCCGAACTCGGGCGTGTGGCGGCGGCCGACTTCCACCTCCCGCCGAACCGTCGATGCAAGCTGATCCATACCACCTCGCTTTTGACGCGTACAAAAAATTGGATGGCCTTAAAGTTATGTATCGCACCCCCCTGTGTCAAGAACCACCTCCGGTAGCATCGATGTATTGCAGGAAGAGTTCGCGCTCGGTGGTGATGTCGAGTTTCGTGTAGATGTTGCGCCGGTGGTTCTTCACGGTTCCGGCCGCGAGGCCCAGCCGCCGGGCGATTCCGGCGGTGGGGTGGCCTGCCAGAATGAGCGTCACGATCTCCCGTTCCCGCGCGCTCAGCTCTGGCCAGAGGTGAACGTCTGCCGAAGGGGCAAGCCGCGTCCGGGGGTCCTGCCCCGGCACAGCGGGCTGGCCGGTGCGGCGGAAGGCCGGCTGGCGTGTCTTTGTGTCGAGTGCGTGAAGGGCGGCGAGCACCGGAAACTGGGTCTCCAGATGCTCCACGTCCGACGGGCTGAAGCGGCCCCTGCTGCGGTCCAGGAAAATTCCGAGGCACCAGCCGGGACCGTCCGGCAGCAGCACGCCCAGCTCGTCCGTGATCACCGACTGGCTGAGGAATTCCGCGACGTAGCGCAAGGGCGCTTCGGCAAGCAGGCGGACGACGCGGGGCGTCTGATCCTGGCGCCACTGGGCATAGAAGGGATCGTAGGGGTAATAGGTGTCGAGATATTTCGCCACCATCTCGTCCGAATAGTTGCGGTGCGCCACGAACTCGGGCCGCTCGCTCACCGAATAGCGGACCACCGTGACGAGATCATGCGGCAGCAGCGCGGCGATGAGATCGACCAGCCTGTCGACGTGCCGCTCGGACCCGATCCCGTCGATCGCCGCCGTGAGCGCGCGCAGAACGACGAGGTTGGGCGCGAGTTCACCCGGCATGCGCCACCACATGTACCAAAAGGCACATGGCCCAGGCAGAAAACCTCATCTAGCCTTCCTTCTCTGATCTCATGGGAGCCGAGCCCGTGACCACCATTCCGCACCATACTGGGCAGCGCCGCCGCCCAGTTCAAGACCGGCCCCGGCATGGTCCGGAGGGAACAGCGCCATGACCACGCTTGCAGGCAAGACGGCCATCATCACCGGCGGCCTCACGGGGCAAGGCTTCGCCATCGCGCAGGCCCTGGCGGCGGAGGGCGCCCATGTGGCGGTGGGCTCCTATGTCGGCGCCGCCGCACGGCTGGGAGATGCCGCTGCCTACCCCGAGCAACAGGAGATCGAAACGGTGCGTCAGTCGCTGGCGCGACAGGGCGTGCGGGTTTTCGCCGGCCACCTCGACGTGCGGGACGAGGCCGGGCTCAAGAGCTTCATCGCCGCTGCGGAAGCGGAATGCGGCCCCGCCGGAATCCTGGTGAATGCCGCCGGCACCACGGCCGAACAGCCGGTCTGCGGACACTCGGACGCGCTGTGGGAAAAGATCCTCGACACCAACCTGACGGGCGCCTTCCGCATGATCCGCGCCCTCCTCCCCGGAATGATCGGGCGGAAATGGGGCCGCATCATCAACATCGGCTCCACGGCGGCGAGCGTCGGCTGGAAGGACAACCCCGCCTATTGCGCTTCCAAGGCGGGGCTTCTCGGGCTCACCCGCTGCGTGGCCCTCGAAGGCGCACCCCATGGGGTGAGTTGCGTGATGATCTCGCCCACATGGGTGGAAACCGAACTGATGCGCCGCAACGTCGCCCAGCTGATCGCGCGAGAAGGCAAGGGTCGCACGCTGGAGGATGCGATGGCGGAGATCGCCGCCCAGAACCCGCAGCACCGCATCATCCAGCCCGGCGAGGTGGCCTCGCTCGCCGCCTATCTCTGCCGGGAGGATGCGCGGGGCATCACCGCCGAGAACATCCAGATCACCGGCGGTGCGCTGTGGTGAGCCCGCCTCGCCCGATGCACGCAGGACAGACCACGACACAGCTTCATTGGACACGCAAACCCGGAAGATGACCCAGAGCCACCCCAGGCGCCGCAGCCGCACATCAGCCAGTGAAGCGAAGCAGGATGCGCAGCGCGCACCCTTCATCTCGCGCCAGCTGGAAACGTTCGGCGTGCTCAGCAGCGAAGGCCTCGAACTCATCGAGCGGAACGCCGACACCATCCTCAAGGAGACGGGGATGGAGTTCCACGGCGACCCGGAAATCCTCGACGTGTTCCGCAACGCCGGCTGCGACGTGAAGGAGACGCGCGTCCGCTTCGAGCCGGGCTTCTGCCGCAGCATCATCCAGGCCACGGCACCGCGCGAATTCATGCAGCATGCGCGGAACCCGCGGAACAGCGTGCGGCTGGGCGGCAATGCCTCCGTGCTCTGCCCCTCCTGGGGACCGCCCTTCGTGCATGACCTCGACCGGGGGCGCCGCTATGCCTCCCATGCCGATTTCGTGGAACTGGTGAAGCTGCACCAGACGCTCCCCTGGCTTCACCATTCGGGCGGCGTGGTGTGCGAACCGGTCGACCTTCCCGCCAACAAGCGCCACCTCGACATGCTCTATGCCCACATCCGCTGGTCGGACCGGGCCTTCATGGGCGCCTTCATCGGTGCGGAGCGCGCGGGCCACGCCATCGACATGGCGCGGATTCTCTTTGGCGCCGACTATGTGGCGGCGAACCCGGTCCTTTATTGCGTGTCGAACACAAATGCGCCCCTCGTGCTCGACGCCAACATGTCCGGCGCGCTCAAGACCTATGCCCGGGCCAACCAGCCGGTGGCCTGCACGCCATGGGTGCTCACCGGCGCGATGAGCCCGACGACGGTGGCCGGAACCCTGGCGCAGGTGCTGGCGGAGGCGACGGCCTGCCTCGCCCTAGTCCAGCTCATCAACCCCGGCGCGCCCTGCCTGATGGGAAGTTTCGCGTCCACCATGTCCATGCAGTCCGGTGCGCCCACCTTCGGCACGCCCGAAGCGGGCCTGATGGTGCTGGCAGCGGGCCAGCTGGCGCGGCGCCTCGGCGTGCCGCTCCACACGGTCGGCACACTTTCCGCCTCCAAGCTGCCGGACGCGCAAAGCCAGCAGGAGGCGGCCTGGGGCCTGCTGATGTCGATGTTCGCAGGCGCCAACCTCATCAACCACGCGACGGGCTGGCTCGAAGGCGGCCTCGTCACCTCCTATGAAAAGACCATCATCGACCATGACCTGTGCGGCAAGGTGGCCCGCTTCTTCGACGGCATCGACCTGAGCGAGAATGCCCAGGCCATGTCGGCGATCGCCGCAACCGGGCCGGGCCAGCATTTCCTCGGCAGCGACCATACGCGGCTCAACTTCATGTCCGCCCTGTTCCGCCCGCTGACGCCGGACAACAACTCCTTCGAACAGTGGCAGGCCGAAGGCGGAAAGGACGCCGCCACGCGCGCCAACGCCATCTGGAAGAAGCAGCTCGAACATTATGATGACCCGGGCCTCGACCCTGCCATCGACGAGGCGCTCCAAGCCTATATCGCCAAGGTCAAGGCCTCCATGCCAGATGTGAACTACTTCTGATGCCGGAGATCGTCATCATCGGCGGCGGCGCCATTGGCTTGAGCGTCGCCTATCACCTCGGCAAGCGCGGCGCGCGGGACGTCTTACTCCTCGAACGCAACCAGCTGACCTCCGGCACCAGCTGGCATGCCGCGGGCATCGTCGGCCCCTTGCGCGCCACCGCGAGCATGACGCGGCTTGCCTCCCATGCGCTGGAACTCTTCCCGCGGCTCGAACAGGAAACGGGCATGAGCACCGGCTACCGCCGCACCGGCGGCTACTGGCTGGCCCGCGTGCCGGAGCGCATGGACGAGTTGAAGCGCATCTGCGCGGTGGGGCGGCACATGGGCCTCACACCCTCGATCGTGGCCCCGGAAGAGGTAGCGGTCCCGCAGCTGGCGCTGGCAAACCATGTGGGTGCGCTGATGGTGCCGGAGGATGCCAACGTCAACCCCGTGGACCTCTGCATGGCCTATGCGCGAGCCGCCAGGACCCATGGGGTGACCATCCGCGAGGGAACGGGCGTGGCGCGCATCCTGCACAAACAGGGCCGCGCCACCGGCGTCGAACTCTCGGACGGCAGCACGCTTGCCGCCAACAAGGTCGTGCTCTGCGCCGGAGCCTGGTCGAAGAAGCTGGCGGATGAGGCGGGCGTGGCGCTGCCGTTGCAGGCGGTGGAACACATGTACATCGTGACCGAGCCGATGCCGGGCCTTCCCAACCCCTTCCCCGTGGTGCGCGACCTCGACACAGGGATCTACGTGAAGGGCGACGCGGGCCGCCTCGTCATCGGCGGCTTCGAGCCCGATGCGAAGGTGTGGGACGCCTATGGCCCCGAGGGCGACCGCGCCTTCCTGGAAATGCCGGAGGACTGGGACCAGTTCGGCCCCTTCATGGAGGCGGCCCTGGCCCTGATCCCGCAGTTGGCCGAAACCGGTATCCAGCGCTTCATGAACGGCCCCGAAAGCTTCACGGCGGACACGCGCCCGCTGATCGGCGAAACGCCCGAGATCGACGGGCTGTTCGTCGCGGCGGGAATGAACTCCGTCGGCATCATGAGTTCCGCCGGCATCGGCGACGTTCTGGCCGACTGGGTGCTGACGGGCGCCGAGCCGAGGGACCTGTGGGGCGTTGACATCGCGCGCGCCAACCCCCGCGCGGCGTCCACGGCCCACATGAAGGAGCGGATGCGCGAGGCGGTGTCGGACCTCTTCGCGGTGCACTGGCCCTTCAAGCAGCCCACGGCCGGGCGGAACCTGCGCAAGTCTCCCCTGCATGACCGTTGGGCACGGCAGGGCGCCGTCTTCGGCCTCACCGTCGGCTGGGAGCGCGGCCTCTGGTACGCGGCCGACGAGGCCGAGCGGAACCTGCCCTATTCGGTGAGCGGCACCCAGCCCTGGCAGGCGATTGCCGAGCGGGAGGCCGCCCATATGCGGCACGGCGCGGCGCTGCTGGACCTCACGCCCTTCACCAAGCTCGACGTGTCCGGCGGGCAAGCGCTGGCCCTGCTCAACGGCCTCACCACCGCGCAGATGGACGTCGCCGTTGGCCGGGCGGTCTACACGCAGATCCTCAATGCCCGCGGCGGCATTGAGGCGGACGTCACCATCACGCGGCTCGGGGCTGACCACTTCCGCCTCGTTTCGGGCGCCGCCACCCGCCGCAGGGACCTTGCCCTGCTCCGCCGCGCGGCGAAGGGCATGGCCGTCGGGATTGCCGACCGGACCGAGGATTTCTGCGTCATCGGCGTCATGGGCGCCGCCTCCCGCTCCATCCTTTCCAGCCTGTCAGCGGACGACTGGCCGCAATTCCCCTTCGGAACCGCGCGGGAGGTGACGGTCGCGGGCGTCACCTGCCTTGCCACCCGTATCTCCTATGTGGGCGAACTGGGCTGGGAACTGACGATCGGCAATACGCATGCGGAAGCTGTCTTCGACGCGCTGGTCGCAGGGGGCGCCAAGCCCATGGGCCATCATGCCCTAAATGGCTGCCGGATCGAGAAGGGTTACCGCCACTGGGGCCATGACCTGGGGCCGGAGATCACGCCGCTCGAAGCGGGCCTCGGCTTCACCATCGACTGGTCGAAGGAGTTTCGCGGAAAGCAGGCACTGGAACGCCAGAAGCAGCAGGGCCTCAGCCAGCGCCTTGTGCTGCTCAGCGTCGAGGGTGATCCACTGATCCTGCATGACGAGCCGGTGCTGGAGAATGGCGAGGTGGTGGGGCTCACCACCTCAGGCGCCAAGGGCGCGCGCACCGGGCTCACCCTGGCCCTCGCGCTGGTACGCGTCGCGCCGGGCGAGACGGCGGCGGAAACCGCGCGGCGCGGCTTCGCGGTGGATGTGGCAGGGGTGCGCTGCACGGCGGCCGTCCTGCTCAAGCCGCCCCATGACCCCGATTCCAAGAGGATGTTTTCATGACGGACGTGAATGTGGTGATCATCGGCGGCGGCGCCATGGGGTGCTCGCTGCTCTATCACCTCGCCAAGGCGGGCTGGCGCGACATCGTGCTGGTGGAGAAGAACGACCTGACGCATGGCTCCACCTGGCATGCCGCAGGCTTGTGCACGCATTTCGCCCATAACCCGACGATCCAGGAACTGCGCGCCACCTCCGTCAGGCTCTACCGGGACATCCTGCCCGAGGAGACGGGTGAGAGCTGCGGCTTCCACCGCTCCGGCGCCATGCGCGTGACCCGCAATCCGGACCGCATGGACGAGTTCCGCCATGTCGCGGGCCTCTCCGAATTCACCGGCTATCCGCTCGAAATCATCGGCCCGGAGCGCATCGCGGAACTCCATCCGCTGGCCACGCTCGACGGCCTCCTCGGCGGCATTTACGAACCGCATGACGGCCATGTGGACCCATCGCTCGCCACCAATGCCATGGCCAAGGTGGCGCAGCGCCATGGCGCGGTGATCCAGCGCTACACGCCTGTGCTGGCCATCCGGCACGAGAATGGCCGCTGGGTGGTGGAGACGAAGACAGGCGTGCTCCGCGCCCTGCACATCGTCAACGCGGCGGGAACATGGGGCTTTGAGGTGGGACGGATGATGGGCGTCAACGTGCCGTCCGTTCCGGTGCTGCACCAGTATCTCGTCACCGACACGGTTCCAGCCATCGCCGCGCGGCAGAAGGCGGGAGCCGCCGAACTTCCCATCATCCGCGATCCGGAAGAGAGCTGGTACTGCCGCCAGGAGCGGGACGGCTTCATCCTCGGCCCCTATGAGAAGCAGGCGCAGGTCTGGTCGGTCGATGGCGTGCCGCCGGATTTCGGCGCGGAGCTGATGCCGCCGGACCTCGACCGCGTCGAACACATCATCGAGGCCGCCATGGCCCGCGTGCCGGCGCTGGGGACGGCGGGCATCAAGACCGTGGTCAACGGACCCATCACCTTCACGCCGGACGCCAACCCCTTGATCGGCCCGGCGCATGGCGTTCCCAATGCCTGGCTCCTGACGGGCTCATCCATGGGCGTGATGGAGGGCGGCGGGGCGGGCAAGTTCCTGGCCCACTGGATGACCCATGGCGCACCGCCCATGGATGCGCTCGCCGTGGACAGCCGCCGCTTCGGCACCTGGGCGGACCGGGATTACCGCGTGACCAAGGCCATCGAATGCTTCGGCCTGCAATTCGGCGTGCATTACCCCTTCGAGGAGCGCCCCGCGGGCCGCAACATCCGCGTCTCCGCCCTGCATGAGCTGATGAAGCAACGCGGTGCCGTGATGGGTGCCGCCCATGGCGCGGAACGGCCAAACTGGTTCTCCGCCAGGCCGGATGACGAAAACCGCGACAGCTTCCGCCGCACCAACTGGTTCGACGCGGTGGCGCGCGAGGTGGATGCGGTGACCAACCGCGTGGCGCTGGCCGATCTCTCAGTCTTCTCGAAATTCGACGTCACGGGGCCGGACACGCTCCGCTTCCTCGATGCGCTGGGCGCCAATGTCCCGCCGAAACCGGGTCGCATCGGCCTCACACACGCCCTCACCCCGGCGGGCGGGGTGGCGTCCGAATTCACCGTCACCGTCTTCGCGCCGGACCGCGCCTATCTCAATTCCGCCGCGGTGGCGGAGGAGATGGACCTCGACCTCCTCAACGCCCGCGCCAAGGGCTTTGACGTCACCATCCGCAACCGCACCGATGAGGTGTCAGTGATCGGCCTGATGGGACCCCGCGCGCCCGACGTGCTGGCAAGGCTCACGGGTGGGGAGCCGCCCGGAGGCTTCCCCTGGCTTTCGGCCCGGGAGATGGCTGTGGCGGGCATTCCCGCCCGCGTGCTCCGCGTCTCCTATGTGGGTGAGCCCGGCTTTGAACTGCATGTGGAGCGTCAGGGGGCGGAAGCACTCTTCCTCGCCGCCGAAAAGGCCGGGGCGCCCTTCGGCATTGGCCATTACGGCGCCTATGCCGCAAATTCCATGCGTCTGGAAAAGGGCTACCGCGCCTGGGGCATGGACCTGACGACCGAGCGTTCGCCCCTCGAAACGGGGCTTGGATTTTTGGTCAAGCCGGAGGGCCGGAACTTCATCGGCCGGGAGGCCATGCTGAAGCGCTCCCCCAACTGGGACATGGTGCTGCTCGAGATCGAGACCGATGGCGAGGTCGAACCCTTCTATGCCCACACGCTGTTCGCCCGGGGCCGCCCGGTGGGTGTGGTCACCTCTGGGGCCTATGGCCACCGGGTCGGCAAGTCGCTCGCCCTCGCCTTCCTGCGCGAGCCCAAAATCCGCGACGGGCTGAGCGTCAAGCTGCTCGGGCGTGAGCGGCCTGCCCGCATCCTCGCCACGCCGCCCTATGACCCGCAAAACACGAAGCTCAAGGCCTAGAGAGGGAGATCGCCCATGAAAGACGCGCTCGACATCGAATGGACGGTGGAAGCCACGGCACGCCGCCGCAACCAGTTCTACGCCGCTTCGCAGCGGAAGTTCGTGCCCTTCAAGGATCCGATGGTGTTCCGCAAGGGGTCCATGCAGTATCTCTGGGATGTGGAAGGCAAGAAATACACCGACCTCCTCGCCATGAACGTCTGCATCTCCGTCGGGCATTCGCACCCCGTCGTGGTCAAGGCGGCGATGGAGCAGGCCCAGGAACTCACACACTGCACCACCATGTTCTACCACCCGGTGCCGGCGCATTTCGCGGAGGAGTTGGCGGCGACCATGCCGAAGGGCCATGACTGGGTGGTGCATTTCACCAATTCCGGCTCCGAGGCGATCGATCTCGCCATGGTGATGGCGCGCACCTATACCGGCAACCTCGACCTGCTCGCCCTGCGCACCGCCTATCACGGGCCCACATCCGCAGCGCAGTCCCTGACGGGTATCGCGGGCTTCAGGCACCCGGGCATGCCTGGCAACGTCGCCTTCGTCCCCGAGCCCAACCAGTACCGCGGCATCTTCGGCGCCGGCACCGAGCCTTACCTCGACGAGATCGACCGCGTCATCGCGACGTCCACCACGGGCCGGGTTGCCGGCATCTTCGTCGAGAGCGTCCAGGGCTATGGCGGCATCGTCGAAATGCCGAAGGGCTACATGTCGGGCGCGGCGGAGCGCGTACGTGCGGCGGGCGGCCTCTATGTGGCGGACGAGGTGCAGTCCGGCTTCGGCCGGACGGGCGATCACATGTGGGGCTTCGAGGCGGATGGCGTGGTGCCGGACATCGTCGTCATGGCCAAGGGTATCGGCAACGGCTTCCCGCTCGGCGCCGTGGTCGCGAAGAAGGCGATCGGCGACGTGATGGGCGACAAGTTCATGTTCCACACCTATGGCGCAAGCCCGACGAGCTGTGCCGCCGGCCGCGCCGTGCTGAAGGTGATCCGCGAGGAGAAGACGCAGGAGAACGCCCGCACCGTGGGCGGCGCGCTGCTCGCTCGCCTCAAGGACCTGCAGCAGCGCCACAAGGCCATCGGCGACGTGCGCGGCCGCGGCCTTATGCTGGCGATCGAGATGGTGAAGGACCGCAAGACCAAGGAGCCGGACCCCGCCGTCACGGCCGCCGTATTCGAGAACTGCCGGGAACAAGGCCTCATCCTGTCCAAGTCCGGCCCGCACCGCTCGGTGCTGCGCATGGTGCCGCCGATGTGCCTGTCGATGGACGATGTCGAACATGTGGCCGAGGGCCTCGACCGCGCCTTCCGGGACGCCACCGCATGAGCCACCCCATCATCGCGCTGTGGTCACATCCGCGCTCGATGTCGACGGCTTTCGAGCGCATCATGCGTTCGCGCGGCGATCTCGCCTGCATGCACGAGCCGTTCATGTACGACTACTACATCAACCGCTCGACCAAGCAGATGCCGCATTTCAACGCGATGGACGACCACCCGAAGAGCTACGGCGCCATTCGGGACATGATCCTCGCCCGGGCCGAGGAAGGTCCGGTCTTCTTCAAGGACATGAGCTACTACGTCGTGCCGCACATCCTGGACGACACGGCGTTTCTCGACCGCGTGTCGCACAGCTTCCTGATCCGCGACCCGAAGGCCTCGATCCTCTCCTACGCCAAGCTCGACCCCGACATGCTGCTGGACGAGATCGGCCTCGAGGCTCAGTGGCGCCACGCCGCCGCGGTCATGGCGCGCAGCGGCAAGCCTCCCGTGGTGGTCCGCAGCGAAGCCGTCCAGTCGAACGCGGAGGGCGAGATGCGGAAATACTGGCGCGCGCTGGGCCTCGCCGAAACGCCCCAGGCGCTGCAGTGGGACGACCCCCCTCCGGCAGACTGGCAGCAGGTGCAGGCCTGGCACGGCGACGTGATGGCGAGCAGGACGATCCGCCCCCTCACTGCGGAACAGCTGGCCCGCACCGAAGCCGATTTCGAGAAGCTGGCGAAGGAGCAGCCGCGCTTCGCGGACTACCTCGCGCATCACATGCCGTTCTACACGGAGCTTCTGCGATACGCCCTGTGACGCGGCAGCGCTTTGCAATCGACGGGGGCGGCTTGTTCGGATAGTTTCCGCAATCGTCGGGCCGGCCATGGACGGCGGCCGCAAAGAGGATTCTGGCATGCCCACGCTTGCATTCATTCACACCGTGACCGGACTCGCCGAGCGGTTCCGCGAACTCGCCGCAAAGACCTTGGGCGAATGGCAGAGCTATGCGGTGGTGGATGAAAGCCTTCTTCTCGATACCATCGCGCGGGGCACGCTTGCGCCCAAAACTGTGCAGCGCCTCACCGGCTATGTGTTTGCCGCCGCCGATGCAGGCGCGGATGCCGTGGTGGTGACGTGCTCCACGCTCGGCGGCGCCGTTGACGCGATCCGCCCCATTTCGCCCGTTCCCCTGTTCCGGATCGACCGCGGCATGGCCGAAGCGGCGGTTCGCCAGGCGCGGCGCATCGGCGTGCTGGCGACATTGCCGACGACCCTGAAACCGACCGCCGCCTTGCTCCAGCAGGCCGCCACCGAGGCCGGCGCGGATTGCGAGATTTCCGAATGGCTCTGCGACGGAGCCTTCGCAAAGCTCAGGGCGGGCGACAGGGCCGGCCACAACGCCGCCGTCCAGGCTGGCTTTTCGGCATTGTCGTCCGGGGTCGATCTCGTCGTCCTGGCGCAGGCCTCGATGGCCGATGCGATCGGCGGAGAGGGCAACGCCCCGCCGGTGCCGTTTCTCACCAGCCCGGACCTCGGCATGGCCGAGATCGCCAGGCGGCTGCGCAGCCTCTGACCTTTCCCTCATATCTTCTGGAGAATTTTCGGCATGCAATACAGGACGCTCGGCCGGTCCGGCCTCAAGGTTTCGGCCATCTCGATGGGCACCTTCTCCTTCGGCGGGGTGGGTCCCTTCGCCAAGGTCGCCAAGCACGGCGTGGAGGAGGCGCGGCGCCTCATCGACTGCTGCATCGATGGCGGCATCAATCTCTTCGACACCGCGAACATGTATTCCCTGGGCCGGGCGGAGGAAATCCTCGGCGAGGCGCTGGGCGAGAAGCGCAACGATGTGCTGATCTCGTCCAAGGCGCGCATGCGCATCGGCGAAGGCCCGAATGACGAGGGCGTTTCGCGCTACCACCTGATCCGGGAATGCGAACGCAGCCTGAAGCGCCTGCGCCGCGACCACATCGACATCTACTTCATGCATGAATGGGACGGCACGACTCCCCTGGATGAGATGCTGTCAGCACTGGATGACCTGCAGAGGCAGGGCAAGATCCGCTACATCGGTTGCTCCAATTACTCCGGCTGGCACATCATGAAGGCCATGGGGATCGCCAGGGCGAAGAACCTCCCCCGCTTCGTGACGCAGCAGATCCACTACACGCTTGAGGCACGCGAAGCGGAATATGAGCTGCTGCCGCTGTCGGTCGATCAGGGTTTGGGCGTCATGGTCTGGAGCCCGCTGGCGGCCGGCCTGCTGTCCGGCAGTTTCAGCCGCGGCAAGGCCCCCGCCGATTCACGGCAGGCCGCTGGCTGGACCGAGCCGCCGATCCGCGACAAGGAGCGGCTGTGGAACATCGTCGACGCGCTGCAGGCGATCGCGGAGGCGCGCGGCGTCACGGTTGCGCAGGTGTCGCTCGCCTGGACGCTCTCCCGCCCCGCCGTCGCCAGCCTCGTCGTCGGCGGCCTGACGGAGAGCCAGTTCCAGGAGAACATCGCCGCCTGTGAACTGAAACTCACGGCGGAGGAACTGGAGACGCTCAACCAGGTGAGCCGGCCTCCCTACATCTACCCCTATTGGCACCAGCACAATTTCGCGCAGGACCGCTTCTGCACCGCCGACTGGGCACTGCACGACAGCTACAAGGACTTGGGGGCCGTCTGACCGAAAACGGACCCGGCAGAGGCCGGGTTCGGCGCGATCAGCCTCCGGTGACGTTCATTCCCCGGCCCACGGCGGCGAAACGGCTGCCGCGGCCGATCATGAAATCATGTCCGGCTGGCTTGCTCGCAATCGCCTGGTCGATGGCGGCATCGAGCAGGCCGTTTCCCTCGGAAGCGCGCAGCGGCGTCCGGAGGCACACGGCATCCTCGCGTCCGAGACAGGTATAGAGCGTGCCGCTGCAGGAGACGCGGACACGGTTGCAGGCTTCGCAGAAGCGGTGGGACAGCGGCGTGATGAAGCCGATCCTGCCGCCCGTCTCCGCCACGTTCACATAGCGCGCCGGGCCGCCCGTCCGGTGCCCGCTCTGGGCCAGCGTGAAGTGCTGCGCCAGTTGCTTCTCGAAGGCGGCGAGGGACAAGTGCTGGCTTTCGCGATCGGCGCCGAAATCGCCGACCGGCATGACCTCGATCAGGGTCAGGTCCATACTGCGGCCATGTGCCCAGCGCACCATGTCCGGGATCTCGGCCTCGTTCATGCCCTTGAGGAGGACGGTGTTGATCTTGACGGACATGCCCGCCGCCTGTGCGGCGTCGATGCCAGCCAGCACCTGGCCGAGGTCGCCCCAGCGGCTGATGCGGGCGAAGGTGTCCGTGTTGCGCGTGTCGAGCGAGACGTTGATGCGGCGCACCCCGGCGGCGTGCAGATCATGCGCAAGTTCGGCAAGGCGGCTGCCGTTGGTGGTGAGCGTCACCTCGTCGAGCGCACCCCGCTGTACGTGCGCGCCAAGCTCCCGCACGAGGGTGAGGATGCCCTTTCTCACCAGCGGTTCCCCGCCGGTGAGGCGGATGCGCCTCACGCCCCTTGCAATGAAGGCCCCACACAGCCTGCCGAGTTCCTCGAGCGACAGCAGGTCCTTGCGCGGCAGGAAGGCCTGGTCTTCCGCCATGCAGTAAAAGCAGCGGAAATTGCAGCGGTCGGTCACCGACACCCGGAGATATGTGATCTGCCGGCCGAAGCTGTCGAACAGGGGAGAATTCATGGGTCTGCCGGGCCTCAGATCATGCAGAAGGGATGAAAGCGCACGAGGTCACCGGCATTGACCATGCCGGAGGTGGCGGCGATCTCCGCCAGCCCTTCAGCGGCCGCCAGCGGCTTCAGGTGACCGGAGACACCCTGCCCCAGAAGCTCGACCAGCAGCTTGCCATCCTGACGGCGGAGCCTCGCCGGCGCAAACTCCGTCCGGCCGTGCTTGTGACCAAAGCGATTGGCGGCGGGAAGATCGATGCCCTCCGGAAGACGCCAGGTACCACCGGTCAGCGCGGCGGCCATGGCGCGGCCCAGGATGTTCCATGACACGAAGGCGGAGAACGGGTTCCCCGGCAGGCCCAGATAGGCCGTGCCGCCGCGCTGGCCAACCACGGCGGGTTTCCCCGGCTTCATGGCGATGCGCAGGGCCTCGCAGCGGAAGCCAGCGGCTTCCGCTGCTTTGAATGAATTGTCTTCATCACCCACCGAAGCGCCCGCACTGCTCACCACCATGTCCGCCATGGCGGAGAGTTCCGTCAGGCGCGATGTCAGCAGATCCGCATTGTCGGGCAGGCAACCACCGTCGAACACGGCAAATCCCATCTCCTGCGCCAGCGTGAGCAGCATGGGCCGGTTGCTGTCATAGAGTGCCCCGGGCACGAGTTCGCTTCCGGCGGCGCGGAGCTCGCTTCCCGTCGAAAGAACCGCCACCACGGGCCGCCGGATCACCTGAACCTCCGCCATGCCCTGCGCGGCGAGGAGCGCCACATGACGCGCGGTGAGCGCGGTGCCTTTCGTCAACAGCGGCTCACCGGCGGCCATGTCCTCGCCGCGGCGGCGCACATGGGCACCGGCTTTGATCGGGCCGCGAAACGATACGGTGCCGTCCACCGCCGTGGCCAGTTCCTGCATCACCACGGCGTCGGCTCCCTCCGGGAGCGGTGCGCCCGTGAAGATGCGCGCAGCGGTTCCCGGGACGAGCGGGCGGCCCCACTGCCCCGCGAGTATCCGCTGGGAGACCGGAAGAGTGTTTTCACGCTCCGCGACGTCGGCAGCCGTGACGGCATAGCCGTCCATCGCCGACTGGTCGAAATGCGGCATGTCGAAGCGCGCCTCCACGGCAACGGCCAGGACCCGGCCCGCGGCCTGCTGCAGAGGCACGATTTCGACTTGCGTCTTTGGCGACACGCATGCGGCGGCGCGCTCGCAGGCGGTGGAGATCGGCAGCAGCGGCTCATGCACCTGGCCGCAGTCGCATTCGGGTTGCATTGCATTCATGATCAAGCCTCCACGCAGCGCCTGGCGGACGCCGCAGACAATACATCATCCAGCCAATCGGCGATCGCCGCTTCCGAAAGCGGAAGCGTGACCGCGAGATCGCCGGCGAAATCCATGAGATTGACGTGGTGCTCGGCATTGGCGCAGACGAGCACGGGAATTCCCTCTTCCACCGCCTGCGCGATGACGCCGCGCATGCCGCCTCCCTCAGACTCGGCCTTGCCGAACTTGTTGACGATGACCAGGTCCGCGCCAAGGCGGATGGCGCGGAGCACGCGTTCGGAGGCTTCTGCAAGGGCGCCGCGGTCCAGGCGGCAGCCGCGGGCCTCAGGCCCCCTGTCTTCGGATATGCAGATGACCTCGCCGCTCGAGAGGTCTTCGAGGATCATGTCGCAGCGGCAGGCGCCTTCGCGCTTCCGGTTGGTCTGCTTGACGCCCGCCAGGTTGAGGCCTCGCGCGCGCAGACTGTCCGCAAGGCGGGCGAAGGGCGCTTCCGCGTCGGCGCAGGCAGAAGCCCGCACCGCGCCGATCAGCCGAGATCCGGCTTGCTCTGGCTTGAACATGATGGGGAGATCCTGTGGTTGGCAGGGGCGCCACCATATGCGCCCCTGCCCCGGTGTTGCTTAGTTCGCGTCCGCCGCGTTCTTCATCAGGAAGTCGAGCACCAGCTCCTGTTCCTGCGGCTCGAGGCCGGCACGCGGGAACATCGTCTGGGTGACGCTCTTCCACTGCATCTGCGTGAAGGCGGCCGGGTCGCGGGGGCCATGGCACACGGTGCAGCGCTGGTAGAAGAGCTGCTCGCCGGGGGTCATGCTGGCCGTCATCGTCTCGAGCTTCGCGGTCAGGCGGTCGAGGCCGATCGCCTCTTCCTCGATTGCCGCGAACTTGACGCCCTCCTCGATCGCCGGCGGCTCATAGGCGGTGCTGGGGCCTTCCGCGTCCTCGCACTTCTTCAGTGTCGCGAGACAGGTGTTGGCCGTGGTTGCCTGGCTCAGCCCGCTGGAGCGGCGGCTGGAGGTGATGAAGTTCACCAGGCCGTTGTTGCAGCGTCCCTTGCTGTCCGGGTTCGGCCAGGCACCTTCATAGATCGAGACCACGCCGGGCATGATGTCGTCCGAGACGACGGCGCCCGCGATGACGGCGCCGCGCTCGTTCGAAAGCTCGACCAGGTCACCATCGGCGATGCCGCGCTTCTTCGCATCCTCGCTGTTGATGCGCACGGGCTCACGCCCCTGCACGTAGTAGAGCTCGCGAAGCCGCTCGGAGTTGGCCATCTGCGAGTGGATTCGGAACCACGGATGCGGGCTCACCACATGCACCTGGCCGTCCGCAGCCTTGCCGAGATATTCGGCGGGCTCCATGAACACCGGCATGCCGGGGCAGTCCTCGAGCTTCATCTTCGCGATGCCTTCGCAATACATCTCGATCTTGCCGGAGGCGGTGTGCAGCTTGTTCTTCTCGGGGTCCGTCCGGAAGTCGCCGTGCCGCACCCAGTTGTTGGCGATCTCGGGCGTCTCGAGCTTCACATAGCCCTTCTTCCAGAACTCCTCGAAGGGCATCACGTCCTTGGCGCTGCTCTTCTCGTAGCCCTGCCTGACGAAGTCGATCGGCTCCAGCCCTTCCGTGAACTGGATTTCGACACCCATCATGGCCGAGAGGCGGCGGAAGATCTCGAAGTCGTCCAGGCTCTCGCCCACCGGGTCGATCACCTTCTTCATGGCATAGATCACGTTGTTCGAGTAGGTGCCGCCCGAGGAGATGTCGTCACGCTCCACCGTGCAGGTGGAGGGCAGGACGATGTCGGCCCAGCGGGTGCAGGCGGCCCACCACGCATCCTGAACGATGACGTGGTCGAGAACCTTCAGGGCGCCGATCAGCTCGTTCACGTTCTGCTGGTGAGACATGAAGTTGTTGCCGGCATTGTAGAGCAGCTTGGTCGCCGGATACTTGTAGTTGACGCCGTTGCGGGTGAACTCCTTGCCGGGGTTCAGCAGCATTTCGCTGATGCGCGAGGCCGGGCAGATGGTCTTCACCAGGTTGCGGCCCTGGCTCATGCCCGCAGGGCCTGCCTTGCCGGACTGGGGCATGCCGCCGCTGCCGTAATGCCAGGAGAAGCCGACGCCCTGGCCGGGAAGGCCGATCTTGCCGGTCAGCGCCGCGAAGTTGATGATGGCCCAGTGGGTCATCTCACCGTGCTGGGCGCGCTGCAGCGACCAGGCGCCGGCGATTTCCGTGCGGCTGTCCGCAAGCAGCTTCGCCAGTTCGACGATCTTCTGCGCCGGAATGCCGGTATACTTCTCTGCCCATTCGGGAGTCTTGGGCTCGGTGCCGTCCTCGCCCATGACATGGGCGATGAACTTGTCGGAGCCGACCGTGTACTTCTCCAGGAACTCCTTGTCGGTCTTGCCCTGCTTGATGACTTCATGGCTCATCGCCAGGAAGAGGGCGACGTCGGTGTTCGGCACGATCTTGATCCATTCGGAGCCGAGGACCGCGTCACTGCCGGTGCGCTGCGGGTTGATCGAGATGAACTTGACTCCCGCATCGCGGATCTCCTCCCAATGCGCCTGCATCTGGTGATCGGCGACCGAGTATTCGATGCGGTTGTTCTTGATCGGGTCGCAGCCTACGAAGACGAAGACTTCGGTGTTGTCGCGGATCTGGTGCCAGGCGGTCTGGGCGGAATAGACCTCCATGTCGCCGATGACGAAGGGCAGCGACACCTGCGAAGCGCCACCCGAATAGTCGCCGACCGTCACGGTCGAACCGCCGATCAGGTTGAAGAAGCGGCCCTGCAACACGTTCGGCTTGAAGATGCCGGCATGCGACCAGCCGCCATAGGAGGACGAGAACAGCGCTTCGTTGCCGTGCGTGTCGATGGTGTCGATGATGGCCTTGGCGGTCAGGCGGAGTGCGGTGTCCCAGTCGACGCGCACATAGGGCTCCTTGCCGCGCAACTCGACCTTGCGGTCTTCCTTGTCCCAGTTCTCGAGATAGGACTTGCGCACCATGGGATAGAGGATGCGGGTCTTGTCATAGGTACGATCGAGCATGCCGTACATCAGCATCTCGGTCGGGCGCGCATCGAGTTCCCACATCGGCTGGACGCCGACGAACTTGCCGTCCTTCACGATCGCCTCGAAGGGGCCGTAATGGCTAGCGTGGAAGATGCGGTCGGGATGCGAATTGGGATCGACCGAGGCCAGCGCCGAGCCGCCGAGCAGGCGGGAGGCGAGTACCGCCGAGATGCCGCCCTTGATCGCGTCGCGCCGTGTGAGTTTGAACCGGTCCATGTGCTTCTCCTGTATTGCCGGGAATGGCGGCACCATGGAGATCGGCTGTGAACACGTCTCACGCGGAGGTGAACGGCTTGTGGAGATTTGTGAAAACTTGTAAACCAGCCCGGCAATCGGAGCTGCCGATGACGCTGCAACCCCACATTCTGGTGATCGAAGACAACCTGACGACGCGGATGCGGCTCGTCTCCTACCTGCGCCAGCTTCAATACCGGGTGAGCGAGGCAGGCGACGCGCAGCATGCGGAGGCGATTCTCGCGCAGGACCCCGCCGACGTGCTGATCGTCGACATCAACCTCGACGGCAAGGACGGGCTGGACATCACGCGGGAGCAGCGGGCGCGCTCAAACGCGGGCATCATCCTTCTGACCGCGCGGACAGACCAGGTGGACCGGATCGTGGGCCTGGAACTCGGGGCGGATGACTACATCACCAAGCCGTTCGACCCACGCGAACTTGCCGCGCGCGTCAAGAACCTCGTCCGGCGCGTGCAGGAAGGCCGGGCGGGTGCCGCGGCGGAGACCCGGTCCTTCACCCTCGGCGCCTGGACGGTCGACGTGGAGGCGCGGCGCGTTCTCGACACGGATGGCCAGGACGTGGTCCTCACCAAGTCCGAATTCGACCTGCTGCAGCAGTTCGCCCGCCTTCCGGGCACCGTGCTCACGCGCTCCCGCCTCATGCAGGTGATCAGCCACCGCGAATGGAACGCCGATGACCGCACGGTCGACGTTCTCGTCGGCAGGCTCCGCCGCAAGCTGTCGGCCCATTCGAGGCCGCCCGGTTCCATCACCACGGTCCACGGCGAAGGATACATGTTCGTTCCGACCCGGAACTGACGCCCTCAGCCGGCCACGTCCTGCGGGGGCGCCAGGACGAGGGACAGGCTTTCAGCCGCCTTGGTGACCTGCCGCAAGGCCCCGGCATGAGCGGCGGCGAGTTCGGCAATCGCGCCGTCACCGCGCAGCGTGCCCTCCTCGATGCGGCGGGTGACGGCACAGAGGTCCGAAAGCTCGAAATTGGCCGCCCCTCCGCGAAGGCGGTGCGCGCGCTTGGCGATGGCTGCTTCGTCACCGCCGCGCAGGCTATCCCGCAGCGCCGCAACCTCTTGCGCCGACTGGCGGAGAAAGGCGTTCAGGATCGCAGACAACTGTTCCACCCCCAGGGCTTCGAGATCGCGGCGGATGGCTTCCTGAACGTCCCCGGCCGCGGGCGCGGCATTCTCCACAAGCGGCACGTTCCGCAGCGCCTGAACCAGCGCCTGGGGCAGCAGCGGTTTCGGCAGCAGGCTCCGGAAGGGAAAGCCTTCCGTCTCGCGGCTCGATCCGGCGGCCAAATAGGCGGAGACCGCGATGATGGGTGTTGCCGCGTGGCGCGGACTCTCGCGGATGCGCCGTGCCGCCTCGGCCCCGCTGATATCCGGCAGGTCGAGGTCGGTCAGTATGGCGTCGAAATCATTCGCGCGGGCGGTATCGACCGCAGTTGCTCCGTCAGCCGCCTCGGTGACGGCAATTCCCAGGCGCTCCAGGTAACCGCGCGCCACCATGCGGCTCACGTCATGATCCTCGATGAGGAGAACCCGCATTCCCACCGGCCTCCACCCCGCCTCATGGATGTCCGATACCGATGCGGAGAGCGCCTTCGCTATGTCGCCCTCGGGCAGTTCCAGCGTGAGCGCGAAGGAGGAGCCAAGGCCGGGCTGGCTGTCCACCGTCAATTGACCGCCGAGCAGCAATGTGAGCTGGCGGCAGATGGCAAGGCCCAGCCCCGTTCCTCCCACGGACCGCGGATCGAGCGGGGGGTGCGCCTGCTCGAAGGCCTCGAACACGCGCGCCAGCACCTCCTCGCTCATGCCGATGCCGGTGTCGTTCACCCGGAAGGTTAGCCGCCATGTGCCGCGACTCTCGGCGGGCACGCCGTCGATGAACAGCGCCACCTCCCCCCGGTCGGTGAACTTGATGGCGTTGGAACAGAAATTGACGATGATCTGCTGGATCTTCACCGCATCGCCCCGGAAGGCCGGCGGCAGGCCCGATCCGATGTCCACGAGGAAGGCCAATCCCTTCGCCCGCGCCACCGGGGCCATGAGATCGGAGATGCGGCGGACCAGGCCGCGCAGGTCGAAATCCTCGGCCCGGACCACGGGGTTGCCCAGTTCGACCTTGGCATGTTCGAGAATGTCGTCGAGCAGGAGGCGGAGATCGGCGGCAGACCGCCGCGCCAGCATCAGGCGTTCATGGGCTTCCAGGCCTTCGGGCTCCGGGAGAAGCTGCAGCATGCCGTTCAACCCGTTGAGCGGCGTGCGGATCTCATGGCTCATGATGGCCAGGAATTCGGATTTTGCGCGGTTGGCCCGTTCCGCTTCGGCCCGCGCCGCGTCATGCGCCTGGGCCTCGCTCTTGTAGAGGGCGGTGCGCTCCGCCACCTCCGCCTGAAGCTGCATCTCCAGCCGGTGCTTGCGCTTCACCTCCTCGCGCAGGACGTTGAGGGCTTCCTCGATCTGGCCGAGGTCGTCGCGGCCTTGAACCGCGAGCTGCCAGTCCATCTCGCCACGCCCCAGCGCAACGAGCCGCGCCAGGGCAAGCCGGAGCCGCCTCATCACATTGCGGCGGAAATAGAGGCCGCCCCAGAGGAGAAAGACCGCCGTCGCCACGCCCAGGACGGCGAATACCGCGGACGTCGTCCGCACGGCCAGAAGGCTGCTGCGCTGGAACTCCAGCATGCCGGTGACGGACGACCGCATGACCCGGCGCACCGCCGTCGCCAGCTCGTCCGTGTCCGCCACCGTCTTCGTGGCAAGTTCACGCAAACGTTTGCGCAGATCGAGCCTCCCTTGCAGGTCGGCCGGAAGCCCCTCAGCGGAGACGGCCTCCTTCAGAACGGACAGGGCGGCCATCGCCTGCTCCCGGCGGGCGGGATCCTCGATGTCGCTCATGCGGCGTTCGAGGCCGCGGAGATCCCGGGCAAACTCGCCTCGCAACCCGGCGAGTTCGGCGGCATCAGTGACGGCCACCAGCCGGTCCAGGTCGAACAGCATGCGCCGAGCCGTCTCGCGCAATTGCAGAAAGGACTGGAGCCTGAACAGGTCGCCCTCGGCAAGCTGGTCGAGGATGCGGTTGCGCTGGGGTTCGCCGGACGTTTCGTAAAGTCCGCTCAGGGCGGCGGAAATCTGGGCCTGGGTGTTGGCGATGAGCGTCCCTGCAAGTTCATCCACCGCATGTGCAGCCGCCTTGCCCCGCCGCTGCGTCCCCTCGATCTCCGCGGTCTGCCGAATGTTCTCTTCCGCCAGTTCGCGGAATTCGCCACTGCTGGCGTATATCCTTGCGAGAATGACCGAGAGCTCGGCCAGCGCCTCACTGCCGCCGTCCAGGCTCTCGAGCCTGTCACGCGTTGCGGCCGTATTCGTGGTTTCCATGGACAGGCCGGCGGCCGCGGACTGGAGTTCGCGCGGATTTTGTGCGCGCTCAATGGCAATGACGGACTTCGTTATGGCTTCGGAAGCTGCCGCCAGCTGGCGCGCCTGCTCTATGACGGGCAGGTTGCGCTGAATCAATTCGCGCTCGGCGGACGACAGGTAAGCCAGCCCGGCCGAGCCTGCGGCCAGCGCCGCGATGACCAGGCCAACGAGGATGACGAACGCCGCAATGAGGATTTGGGAAAAGTTGAAGCGTTTCACAGTGGAACTCGGGTCCCTGGCTTGCCGGGCTGCTCCGGCACTGGCCATTCTTGCATTGCCGCTTTGGCCGTCGCCCTCACTAGCACAGACCTATGGAGACGCGCCAATCCTGCTGGAGAGCCGCGCCGACCCGATGGACTATGAAAGTCCGGCCAGGGTGGTTGAGCACGTGCCCCTCCGCGCCGCCAGGTCACACTGGCAATTGTGCGCGGTCTTTCCGCACATCAAGGACGAATACTGGCTGAGCGTGGCCTATGGCATGGCGGAGGAGGCACACCGCCTCGGCGTGGCCCTGAGCATCGTCGAGACCGGCGGATATGGCAGCGTCAAGGCTCAGGCCGCCGCTCTGACGGACTGCAGGGGCGATGCGGCGATCCTGGGCACCGTCAGCTACGATGGACCCGAAATCCTGCAGGCCATCGCGGACACGTCGCGCCGGATGCCGGTGATCGCGGCGGTGAACGATGTGCATTCGCCGGACGTGACGGTGAAGGTCGGCGTCTCCTGGCGGGACATGGGGCGAAAGCTCGGTGCCTATCTGGCCCTGAAGCATCCGGCGGGCAGCCCGGAGCAGCGTGCCGTCCTCGCCACCGGCCCGCGCAACGCAGGCTGGGTCTCGATCCTGTCCCGCGGGATCGAGGATGCGCTGGCGGCGTCCAGTGTCGCGCTCGTCGAGACGGGCTGGGCCGATACCGGCCCCCAGGAGCAACTCACCCTCGCCGAAGACCTCATGGAGCGGAATGCGAAGATCGACTATTTCCTCGGCAGCGCGCCGGCCGTCGAGGCCGTCGTTTCCATGATGCGCACACGCGGCGTCGGCCAGGGAACGAAGATCGCGGCGACCTACTACACCCAGGCGGTGCGGCGCGGCATCATGCGCGGCCACATCGAAGCCGCCCCGTTCGACGACCCCGCGCTTCAGGGCCGCCTCGCGGTCGAGTACGCCGTGCGCGCGGTCGAAGGCATGATCGACCTCAGGCAGATCGGGCCGCCGATATCCCTCGCGACACGTGAAAACCTCCCGCCGGAGACGGCGCTTGCCCCTGCCGACTTCCGCCCCGTGTTCAGGGTGCCGTGAAGGCGCCAGCCGGCCCCTGACCGGCATGGCATTCCTGCCTCAACGGCGCCGGGTAATGATCGAACACCGCCGCAAGCCGTGGTAGACGGCTGGCATGCTCCAGACCCTCATCGTCATCCTCGACTGGTTCGGCCTCTGCGTGTTTGCCGTGTCGGGCGCCCTCGTCGCCTCCCGCAAGGAGATGGACATCGTGGGCTTTGCCCTCCTCGGCAGCGTCACGGGGATCGGCGGCGGAACGATCCGCGATGTCCTGCTCGGCATCGAACCGGTGTTCTGGGTCAAGCAACCGGCTTATCTGGTGACCTGCGTGGTGGTGGCGGTCGCCACCTTCTTCGTGGCGCACATTCCGCAATCGCGGGAACGTCTCCTGCTGTGGTTCGACGCGGCGGGGCTCAGCCTGTTCTGCGTCACGGGCGCGGACACCGCCCTCGCCACGGGAGCGGGCCCCACCATCGCCGTGGCCATGGGTGTGGCCACCGCCACCTTCGGCGGCATCATCCGGGACATACTGGGCGGCGAGAGCCCCATCATTCTCAAGCAGGAAATCTACATCACGGCGGCCCTGCTCGGCTCTACCGTCTTCGTGGGCCTTTCGGCATGGGGGCTCCCGCAGGATGCGGCCGCCGTGGCAGGCTTCTTCGCCGCATTCCTGCTGCGGGCCGCCGCACTCACCTGGAACCTGTCACTGCCGCGCTACCGCCCGCGCAAGGGCGAGCAATAGCCGCGGGCATCAGGGCGAGATCGAGACCTTCAGCACGCCGTCCCGCTGGTGCGAGAACAGGTCATAGGCTTCCTCGATCTGATCCAGCTTGAAGCGGTGGGTGACGAGCGGCTTGAGGTCGACACGGCCCGACGCGCAGACGGTCATCAGCCGCCGCATGCGCTCCTTGCCGCCCGGGCACAGGGTGGTGACGATCTTGTTGTCGCCGAGCCCTGCCGAGAAGGCGCCGAGCGGTATCTTCAGGTCCGTCGAATAGACGCCGAGGCTGGACAGCGTTCCGCCGGGCCTCAGCGAGCGCAGGGCGGATTCGAAGGTCGACTGGGTTCCCAGCGCCTCGATCGCCACGTCCACGCCGCGGCCGTCGGTGATCTCCATGATCTGCTCGACGGGGTCGCCCTGCTCGAAATTGACGATCTTGTCGCAGCCCATGCGGCGGGCCACATCGAGGCGGGCTGGAACCCGGTCCACGCCGATGATCGTGGTGGCGCCCATGAGCTTTGCCCCGGCGACGGCGCAGAGGCCGATCGGCCCGAGGGCGAAGACCACGACCGTATCGCCGATCCGGATGCCGCCACTCTCCGCGCCGGAGAAGCCCGTGGACATGATGTCCGGGCACATCAGCACCTGCTCGTCCGTGAGGCCGTCGGGAATGGGGCTGAGATTGGCCATCGCGTCCGGCACCAGCACATATTCCGCCTGGCAGCCATCGAGCGTGTTGCCGAATTTCCAGCCGCCCATGGCCTTGAAGCCATGCTTGGTGCCCGCCCCGTCCTGCGAATGGCAGCCGCACAGGCAGGCATAGGAATGGCCCGACGGCGTGATGGCGCCCGCGATCACCCGCTGGCCTTCATGGTAGCCGGTCACGGCGGAGCCGAGCTTCTCGATGACGCCCACCGGCTCATGTCCGATGGTGAGGCCCTTGGCCACCGGATACTCACCCTTCAGGATATGGACATCGGTTCCGCAGATGGTCGTGGTCGTGATGCGGACCAATGCGTCGAGAGGCCCCACATCCGGGATCGGCTTCTCGTCGAGCACGATGCGCCCCTTCTCCACGAATACCGCCGCCTTCATCTTTGCTGCCATCTTGTGCTCCTGGAACCTGCGTTGTCGCCGGGAAGGTCGAATTCACTCGCCCGGCTCGCATCTCGTTTTGGCAACAAACGCGGCCGAAGAACTTGATCTGGATCACGGCACGGCCGTGCCGCAGGCACCGCGCCAGCCGTTCCTTCAACCGGGCGCCGAGCCGCACATCAACGCACCCACCATGTCCGCCAGCAAGGGGGTGACGTCGAGGCGCGCCGCCGGGCCGGGGATGGTGTTGGTGGTCACCACATCGGCTCCCGCCGCCTGGAGCCGGGCCAGGGCGTCTTCCGCCAGGATGCCATGCACGGCGAGGCATGCGGGTGGCGGGAAGCCGAGCGCGATGAATTGGCGCACCGCAACCTCCATCGTGCGCCCGGAGGAGATCATATCGTCGACCAGGACCGGGGTCAGCCCCCGGAACGGCTCGAGGCCGCTGAAGGCGATGGAGACGTCGCGGTCACCCCGCCGCGTCTTCCGCATCGTGACGTGGGGAACATCCGCGGAGGCGCCCACCGCCGCGACCCACTGCTCGCTCTCCTCATCGGGCCCGACGAGGAAGACGCCGCCCCGCCGCTGGCGAAGATAATCCGCCAGCAGCGGCGCGGCATGGCCCACGGCCACGGGCACGCTGTAGATTTCAGCCATGGACGCATGGCGGTGGAGATGGGGGTCGATGGTCGCGATCCAGTCGACGGCGGCGGACAGCAGGCGCGCGAAACTCGCGGAGGTGACGGCCTCGCCTTCCCGGAACCGCGCGTCCTGCCGCATATAGGCGAGGTAGGGCGCAACCAGCCCCACGCGTGACGCCCCCAGGTCCTTCAGCGCCGCGGTGGCGAAGAGAAGCGGCAGAACCTTGCCATCCGGCGCGTGCAGCGAACAGGCAAGCGCGGCGGAGCGGCCTGCGACCGGCGTCACGAAGCGCAGGTAGCTTTCCCCGTCCGGAAAGCGGCGGTGCTCCATCTCCCCGGCCTCCGCCCCAAGCGCGGCGGCGAGCGCCGATGCGAGCGCCTCATTTCCCGGCATGGCGAAGATCACCGGCCTCATGGCGCATCTCCGATCCCGAAGATGTCGCCATGCGAGCGGGCGTAGCTCAGGGCGTAGTCCAGTTCTCCCGGCGTCTGGGCGTGAACGGTGTAGAGTGGCTGGCCGGCCTCCGTCACGGTGCCGAGGGGGGCATGGAAATCGACGCCCGCCAGCGGGTCATGCGGCGCGCCCGCCAGCTTGGCGACCTTCGCCAGCCGCCGGTTGTCGATGGACACAACCCGGCCGCTCCGCACGGCCAGCACCTCGGTCCGGTACGGCGCCAGGCCCGGATTGCGCATGCCGCCTTGTGCCTCGCAGATCGCCTGGAACTTGGCCCAGGCCCTGCCCGAGGCCAGCAGGTCCCACGCCATCGCGGTGCCAGCCCCCTCCGCGCAAGCGCCCATGAGTTCCAGCAGGCGTGCCGCAAGCTCCACCCCGCGCGCCGCGAGGTCGGCCGGGGCATCCGCCTGGCGCTGCAGGACGGCGAGCACGTCACGCGCCTCCAGGGCGGGGCCAATGCCGCGCCCCACGGGCTGCGCACCGTCCGTCTGCAGGATGCGGACCTTGAGGCCAAAGGCCTCAGCCGCATGGCGCAGCCGGGCTTCCAGCCGGGAGGCTGCTTCCATGGTGCGCAGCTTGGCGGTCGGCCCTACGGGAATGTCCAGCACCACATGGGTGGAGCCCGCTGCGATCTTCTTCGACAGGACGGAGGCGATGAGCTGCCCCTCGCTGTCGAAATCAAGCGGGCGCTCGACGCCGATCAGGATGTCGTCGGCCGGGCTCAGCTGCACCGAACCGCCCCAGGCGATGCAGCCCCCCTCGCGCTCCACCACGCGCCGCATCTCGGCAAGATCGAGGTCGACGCGGGTGAGCGTTTCCATGACATCCGCCGTGCCAGCCGGAGAGGTTATGGCGCGCGAGGAGGTCTTGGGGATGACCAGACCCGCCGCCGCGATGATCGGCACCACGATCATGGTGGTGCGGTTTCCCGGCAGTCCGCCGATGCAGTGCTTGTCGGCCACCTTCGGGGCAGGCCACGTCAGCCGGTCGCCGACCTTGACCATGGCGGCGGTGAGCGCCACGGTTTCCGCGTCGTCCAGCCGGTCTCCCGCGCAGGCGGTGACGAAGGCCGCAAGGTGAATGTCGTCATAGAGTCCGGTGCTGATCTCCTCCACGATCAGGTCAATCTCGCTGGCCTCGAGGCCGCCGCCATAGACCTTCTTGCGGAGGTAACCGTCCGAGGCGAGCGGTGGGGGATGGGAGAGCGAGACGGACTGCCCTTCCCGCGCGGCCAGCGCTTTCCACGCGGCTTCCGACAGGGCGACCTCATGAGGGGTCAGCAGGCCGTCCGTCACGGTGTTGAGGGTCGCGACGATCCTGCGGCCATTCATGCGCACCTGGATGCGCGAGCGCACTTCGAAGCCCTCGGAACGGCACACCTCGCAGTCGCGGTGCATGTAGACGACGAATTCGCGGTAGGTATCGATGCCGAGACGGCGGAGCCTGAGGCCGGTGCTGCCGTTATCGCGCCGCTGGGAATTCTCCAATGCCGATCCTTTCGAAAAGATGTGCAGCAGGCGTCACTCCCCGTAGGGCACCCAGATATTCTTCACCTGCACGGCGCGGCGGAGATATTCGCTGCCCTGGCCCTGTTCGCGCG
>VFQT010000047.1_pt1 | contig 202833 bp, 187 predicted proteins | sample 3512381 | NCBI WGS metagenome assembly VFQT01 (sample SAMN10412376, study PRJNA504923) | tailings metagenome | isolation source: Relicate 2 Philex TSF3 active mining site | place: Philippines: Tuba, Benguet | collected 2017-08-29
GAAAGCCCGCTGCACCGTACACCACCATCACCAGCGGCACGATGATGAGCATCGCAGTGCGATAGAGCTCGGGTGCCGTGCTGTCGCCAGCCTCCATGATGAGGTATGCGACGTACGCAATGTAGAACACGACGAGGAACGAACCTTCCCACTTCTTGATCATGAAACCGTTCCAACAAATCGGCAACAACACGATGGTGGCCGCGAGCATCACCGGGAAGTCGAGACGGATCACTTCACTGTTCACCGCAACACCATTCGAGGACACCGCAGCCGATGCGCCGAGTACGGCGAGCAGGTTGAAGATGTTGGAGCCAACGACGTTACCCACTGCAATGTCGCGCTGACCGCGAATTGCCGCCAACACCGACGTGGCAAGTTCGGGTAACGACGTGCCCGCAGCAACGACGGTGAGACCGATGACCAAGTCGCTCACGCCGAGCGCCGACGCGATTTCTGTCGCCGAGTTGACGAGCAACTGCGAGCCGAGCACCAACAAAGCAAGTCCGACGAGCACCAACCCAATCTGGAAGGCCAAGGACTGGGAAAACGTCGAACCCTCGACGGACTCCACGACATCCTTGTACTCAGCCTCGACCACCGGTGACTCGCCCTTGCGTGCTCCACGCAACAACCAGCCGGTGTAGGCAATGATGCCGAGGAAGAGCCCGGCGCCCTCGATGCGGCCCACGACGTCGTTGAGAATCAGCCCATATGTCGCCAACGAGATGAGGATCAGCACGGGGATGTCGAACTTGAGCAGACGTTGTTCGATCGACAGCCCACTGATGGCGGCGGACAATCCGAGAATCGCGAGGATGTTGAACGTGTTGCTGCCGACGACGTTGCCGATCGCAACATCCGCATTACCAGAGAGCGCTCCACTCACCGATACCGCCATCTCGGGGGCGCTGGTACCAAATGCCACCACGGTGAGACCAACCACGATTGGAGCGACCCCCAACTTGGTGGCCACCGTCGATGCGCCTCGCACCAACCACTCGGCACCGAACACCAGGCAGGCGAGACCGACGACGAGCCAGACGAATGTCAGAACATCCATTCGGCAAGACTACTTTCTGGCACCGACGTAGACCCGGCTTTGTCGAGTGCTACTTGCCACCAACTGCGCGACCAAGCATGTGTGCACCAATCGGCGCGGTGACGAGCTGCAGCACGACAATGACCACTATTTTCGTCACGTCACTCGCCGACGACATCTGTAGGGCCGCGCCAATGCCACACAGCAACACACCGAGCGTGGCGGGTTTGGTCGTGGCATGCATGCGGGCACGCGTCGATGCGAGGCGGAAGAGCCCCAGCGAAGCGGTCAAAGCCAACAGAGATCCGGAAATCATCAGTACACCGGACGCAACATCCAGCACCACTCTTAGAACGTCACTCACGACTTCCCCTCCGAAGAACTCTCGATGAACCTCGCGATGGTCACCGAAGCAATGAATCCGAGCAATCCGAGCACCACCGCCAGATCGAGGTTCAACACCTCACCCCACACTCCGGAACCTACGAGCAGACCACAGGTAATCACCGAGGTGAGCATGTCGAACGCCACGGCACGGTCGCCGAGACTGGCGCGCTTGGCGATACTCACGACCCCCAATACCGCCGCCAGTGCCAACAACGCCAGTGAAACGTAGGCCACGATCGTCATTGGGCTAACCCTTTGAACGCATCAAACACCATTTGCTCCAGCTTCAACACGTCGGTGCGAAACGCCACCGGATCGACCTCACCAAGCACGTGCACGGAAAGCTCCACACGCTGACGATCGATATCGAGTGTCATCGTGCCAGGAGTCAACGTGATGGCATTGGCAACGATTGCCGCAACGAACACCGAGCCACGCTCCAGGCGAACCGTTTGTACCGAAGTCGTCGTGCGCTCGGGGGTCGGCGACAACACCGCCATGAGAACGCGCAGGCTCGATGTGACCAGGCTGTACAAGACGAAACCAAGCAGTTTCAGTGCACCCCATGGACGAAGCGCGTATCGGTCGATGCTGGGGTGTCGGAACAGCCACGACACGGTCGGAACCGCAACCAAGCCGCTCACGATGTTTGCTGTCGACCACTCCCCCCACAGCAGGATCCAAAACCCGAAGAGCGCGAGCGAACGGGGCACGACAACCACAAACTTGCGAATCATGGCGCCTTCACCGCCGATACGTACGACGCAACATCGAGAGTTTGTCTGGCTGCCTTCTCGGCGAATTCGTAGAACGGCCCAGCCGCAACGGCAATGGTCAGCGAGACAATGACGACCACCGCCGTGCCAACCGCCATCAGCGGCTGCCGACGCAGCAACCCGACGACATCGACGCGATCGACCGGCTCAACATCGCCCCAGAATGCTCCAACCCAGATCTTCACCATCGACACCAACGTGAGCAGGCTCACCACGATGGCAACTGCAACACCGAGGTACTGCGCATCCTCCAGGCCTGCTCGAACGATTGCGAATTTGGCGAGAAAGCCGGAGAGTGGCGGAAGACCGGCAAGGCTGAGTGCCGGCACGAGGAACAACACCGCAAGAAATGGCGAACGTCGCGCAAGGCCACTCACCGAATCGAGCGAGCTCGTTCCGGAGTCACGCTCGATGATTCCTTCCACCAAGAACAGCGACGTCTTCACCGGGATGTGGTGAATGAGATAGAAGATTGTTGCAGCAATCGCGACGGGCCCACCCACACCGAGGCCGAACACCATGTAGCCAATCTGCGAGATGATGTGGAACGAGAGAATCCGCTTCATGTCGGTGTGCGACACGGCGCCGATCACGCCGATGAGCATCGTCAAGGCTCCAATCACCATGACGAGTCCGTCCAGTTCTCCCGGGAATAGGAGTGTTTGTACTCGAATGAGGCAATAAACACCAACCTTGGTCAACAAACCAGCGAATACTGCGCTCACCGAACTCGGTGCGGTCGGATACGAATCGGGCAACCAGAAGAACAATGGGAAGACCGCCGCCTTGATTCCGAATGCCAGTAGCAACAACAACTGCAGTCCCATACGCACTCCGTCGGGAAGCGCAGCCAGCCGTTCGGGCAACTCGGCCATGTTGACCGTGCCGGTAGCGGCAAAGATCAAGCCAACGGTGACGACGAGCACCATCGACTCGATCACATTGAGCACCACGTACGTCGTGCCGGAACGAATCTGCGCGCTTGTGCCTTCCAGGGTGAGCAGGACGTAGCTCGCCATCAGCAGGATCTCGAAGGCGACGAACAGGTTGAAGAGGTCGCCGGCGAGAAAGGCCTGCGAGATACCGGCCGCCATCACCATGTACACCGGGTGATAAAACGGCGACTTCTCATCGGCTCCGCCCTGACCCATTGCGTACACGAGAACGGCCGACACCACCACCAAGGCCACCACCACCATGACCGATGCCAAACGATCCGCCACCATCGTGATGGCAAACTCGCCCGGCCATCCACCAAGGCGAACCACCTTGACTGGCCCATCGCCCCACACGTCGACGAGAACGGTGATCGACGTGACAAGGCTCGCAAGGAGTGCCATCCCGCTGATGGTCCGTTGCGCAAGTAGCGGCCGCACGACAAGCATCAGCGCGGCTGCAACCAACGGCACCAGCACGGGAAGCGCAACGAGCATCGTCATCTCGCCACATCCTCGATGTGGGGTTGGTCGGTCGCTTTCGCGACCTTCTCGACACGCGACTTGATGAGCCGATCCTCGACGTCGTCCTCGACCTCATCATTCTCCGTGATGGTCCAGTTCCGCCACGCGAGCGCAAGCAGAAATGCGAGCAAGGCAAAGCCGATAACGATCGCCGTCAACACGAGGGCCTGCGGTAACGGGTCGGTCAGTTCACCTTCTTCGCCGATGATGGGCGCACGTCCCGGACGACTGCCCACTATCACCAGCAGTACGTTCACGCCGTTACCGAGCACGCCAACACCGAGCGCGATGCGTGTGAGCGAGCGCTCCATCAGGAGGTAGGTTCCAACGGCGAACAACACACCGACGAGCACGAGCAACGAGAGACTCACGAAGAACTCCCCCGACGATCTTCCACTACTGCATCACCACGGGTGCCGAGCGCCTGCAACACCATCAACACCACCGACACCACCACGAGAAACACGCCAAGGTCGAAGAACATCGAGGAAACGATCTTCACTCCACCGATTGCCGGCACCTCCAGCGACCATATGTACGACTCGAGAGGAGCCCCATCCACCGCCAGCGGAGCAATGGTCGTTGCAAGTGCCAGCAACAGCCCGACACCCAACAAGGTTTCCGGACGATGAATCGGTCGTCCGCGCAGAAGAGGTTCACGGCCAGTCAAGAATTGGAGCACGAACACCGACCCGAGAATCAACCCGCCGGCAAAACCACCGCCCGGCGCATTGTGACCGCGGAACGTTACGTACACCGCGACGAGCGTGGCAACCTTCGCCAACCATCGGTCGACCAATTCATCCAAGATTGCAGAGGGAGCGTTTCTCATCGTCCCACCCCACGATCCACCTTGTTGCGTCGCTCGCGCTCGGCAGCCCGCACGAGATTGGCCACACCGAGAGCGGCAACTGCCAGCACCGTGATCTCGCCCATCGTGTCGAATCCCCGGAAGTCGACAAGGATGACGTTCACCACGTTGCGACCGCCGGCTTCGTCAACCGAACGCGCAAAGTACTCCTCCGACACCGACGAGTCTCCACCTGCACCATTCACGGCAAGCGCGAAGAGCGACACAGCGATACCGACCACCGCTGCCAGGGCAACTCGAAGTGAACGCGGATTCCACCGTGAAGTTGGAGGAAATCGACGTGGCATCACCCGCAGAACGAGCAGAAAGATCACCACCGAGAGGGTTTCCACCAACAACTGGGTGAGCGCGAGATCAATCGCCCCACGCATGGCAAACAACAACGACACGGCATAGCCAACGCCACCGAGGAAGAGTGCAGCCGCAAAACGCATCTGCACGAGAACGGTGCCAAGTGCCAGGATGATGGCAAGTACCGCGACAACTATCGTGAGAAACGAGTCATTCACGTACTCGGTAGTGGGAAATCGTCCGTCGACTATGAGTGCCACCACGGGAATCGTTGCGAGCAACACCACCATCACACCCACGTACATCGGCAGCGAACCAGATTGGGTCATGGCGGTGACGCGCTTCGATGCAGCAATCGTCGTCCCATAGATTCCGTCGAAACTGCGTTCACCACGAGATCCGCGAGTCGCCGATACTGCAAGTGGAGCGCGCCAACCAACGATTGCACCGACGATGATCACCACGACGGAGATGACGAGAGCAGTGTTCACACCCGGCCACAACAGCAACTTGCTCTTGGCTGCAAGATCGAGCGAGGTGGATGGCGCGACGAGCCACTCACCGACCTGCTTCGCGACGAAACCGAACATCAGCGATGCTGCAGCAGCAACGACGACGGGTGAACCCAGAAGTAGCCGTGTGGTCCACGAGCCTGGGTGGTGATGGTTGCCGTGCTGGTTGACGTGGTGCTCACCCGCGACATCGGTCGACGCGACACCACCGAACAGTGCGTGCAGGAAACGAACGCTGTATGCCACCGAGAGCACCGAGCCCAGCACCACGCCGACGAGCGCGACAGTGCCGACGAAGCCAAACTCGGCATCGAGCAATGCGACGAGCGCCTTTTCCTTCGTCACGAATCCGAACAGCGGAATCATTCCCGCCATCGACAGTGTCGACGCAACGAGCGCAACGAACACCAACGGCAAACGGCTTCGTGCCGCGGCAAGTTTGGTCACGTCACGTGTGCCCAGCTCGTGATCGATCACCCCGACGCCGAGGAACAGCGCCACCTTGAACACTGCATGTGCCAACAGGTGTGCCACTCCGGCATAGAGAGCAACGGGTGAACCGATACCAACCAACACCGTAAGCAAGCCCAATTGCGAGACGGTGCTGTGGGCCAACAGCAACTTTGCATCCGTCTGGCGCAGTGCACTCCATCCGCCGATCAACATCGTCACCACGCCAGCGACGACCACCCACCATCGCCAGATTTCCGATTGACCAAATGCCGGCGACGTGCGGGCCAACAGCACGATGCCAGCCTTCACCATCGTCGCCGAGTGAAGATAAGCACTGACCGGAGTCGGAGCAGCCATTGCCCCTGGGAGCCAGAAGTGGAAGGGAAATTGAGCCGACTTGGTGAACGCGCCGAGCAATACCAGCACGATCGCGGCGTCGATCAACGCCCCCGAGGGCTGCAACCGCACCAAATCATCGAAAGCGGTCGTGCCAAGTTCCACCTGCAGGATGCCGATACCACCGAGGAGGCACAAGCCACCCGCACCAGTGGTGAGGAGTGCGCGCACCGCAGACTGTCGCGCTGACGCCGATTTGTCGTTCAGTCCAATGAGCAAGAACGAACAAATCGAAGTCAGTTCCCAAAAGACGAACATCGTGAAGAGGTCGGCTGCAAGAACCACCCCCGTCATCGAGCCGGCAAAGGCCATGAACAACCCGACGAATCGTGTGTACGTGGCGTCACGTTCGAAGTACGCAAGCGAATACGACAGCACCCCGAAACCGAGCACCAGCACGATGAGCGACATGAGCACGGCGAAACCATCAAGCTCGAGCGTCAGGTTGAAGCCCAGCGCCGGTATCCAGTCCACCGTGGTGCGAGGCGCCGACGAGACACCGACTCCCTCGGCAATCAGGGTTGCCGCAGCCGATGCGAGAATGACGAGCCCGAGTCCTGCTGCTACTGCAGGTCGGCGACGCAATCCAACGAGGGTGAGCCCGCCGACGGCGAACTGCGCGATGATTGCCACGAAGAGCATCATTGAATGCTCAAAATTACCACTGTCGCACGTTGGATGCGTACCACAGCACCGACATCACCGCCAGCGTGGAAGCTCGTGTTGATAGAACTTCGCGCTGGTCGAACCTCGCGCGAGGCGAAGTCAGCCACCAAGAAACTGACGCACCTCAACGGCGCGGTTGCAGCACTTGGAACCTTCCTTCGCCAGCGCATGTGCAGTTGCGATATCGGGGGCATCGATGATCCAGAATCCGGACATATACACCTTCGTGTTGTTGAATGCGCCCGTAGTCACACGAGGTGTTTCGCCGCGATTGTCGATCACCGTTGCATCGTGCGGAGCAGCCAGGCCCGCCGCCAGAATCCAGTGACCGCCGGCCCTCAGTTTGTCGTTGAACGCGTCGATCGCTTGCATTTCGCCAGGCACTGCGGTGGCAGTACCGCTGTCGAGAACCGCGATGAGGAATCGCACGTCAGCGAGAGGACTTTCTCGATGACTTCTTCGATGACTTCCTCGGCGTGGCTGCCTTCGCGGTGCCACCAATCGAGAGCTGTGGGCGAATCATCGCATCCAGCAGCGCCGCATCCACCTTCCAGTCAATGGGAATCTTCACCGTCTTTTTGTTCACGTCGTACGACTTCAACTTCGCACTGAGCGACTTCAACACCTTGGCATCCCATGGCGCGATGAGGAGGTGATTGGTGGACGCCGACATTCCGAACACGTATCGATCACCGTGACGCAGCATCGGTTGGTTCCACGCCATCACCAGTTCCAAGTTCGGATGTTTCTTGCGGATCACCCCGATGATCGCGCGAATGGTCTTGGCTTTCGCCGGGCCGATGCTCGCAAAGTACTCGGATGGACTCGCAAAGCGCTTGGACGACGTCGAGCCTCGCGCGTACATCACCAATGCATTGGCATGCACTTGGGAGAACTCGTGACGCTCACGCAGCAACGCAATTTGCTGGGGATACTTTGCATCGCCCAAGTCGGCCAGCAGCTTGAGCCAATGGCTTACCGGTTTGCCGTGCTTCTTTTCGATTGCCGGGAAGTGTGCGGCGCGATCCCCCGACTTCGGCACGGCGAGAACCTACGAACTCTTCCGAATCACGCCGTCCGCCACCGCCGCAGCGGCAACTGCCGGAGCAACGCGCTCCACCACCGAGCGGTCGAACACCGACGGCACGATGAAACTCGGCGACAGCTGCTCCGGCGTCACCGACTCGGCAATGGCAATCGCAGCGGCAACTTTCATCTTTTCAGTGATGGTGGTGGCCTGCGCATCGAGTGCCCCTCGGAAGATGCCGGGGAACGCCAACACGTTGTTGATCTGGTTCGGATAGTCGCTACGACCAGTAGCGACCACCTTTGCCAGTCCATCGATCTGCTCCGGACGAATCTCCGGATTCGGGTTGGCCATCGCAAACACGATGGGATCCTTGGCCATGTTGCGAACGTCGGACGCAGTGATGAGGTCGGGGCCGCTCAAGCCGATGAAGACGTCGGCACCCTTCAACACGTCCGACACCATTCCCATCTTTCGCGACGGATTGGTGTGCTCGCCGAACCACTGCTTGGCGGAATTCACCCCGGTACGCCCCGAATACATCGCGCCCTCGCGATCGCATCCAACGATTTCGCCGACACCGGCATCCATGAGGATCTTGCCAACTGCCATACCGGCGGCACCGACACCGAGAATCACCACGCTGACGTCCTCGATCTTCTTACTGGTGATCTTCAATGCATTCCACAGCGCCGCCAAGGTCACCACCGCAGTGCCGTGTTGATCGTCGTGGAAAACGGGAATGTCGAGCGATGCGCGCAGACGCTCCTCGATCTCGAAACACTCCGGGGCCTTGATGTCCTCCAAGTTGATCCCACCGAACGTCGGCGCGATGCGCTGCACGAAATCCACCACTTCGTCGGCGGTGCGGGCATTGATGCAAATCGGAAAGCCGTCCACGCCACCGAACTCCTTGAACAAGAGCGCCTTGCCCTCCATCACCGGCATTGCTGCTTCGGGCCCGATGTCGCCGAGACCCAGCACCGCAGTGCCGTTGCTCACGATGGCCACGGTGTTCTTACGAATGGTGTAGCGGTGCGACAGGTTCTTGTCGTGCTCGATCGCCGTGCAGATGCGCGCCACCCCCGGTGTGTACGCCATCGAGAGGTCTTCGCGATCGTTGACGGGTGCACTCGACGAGGTGAAGATCTTGCCTGCCTCGTGCATGCGGAACGTGCGATCCCACCAACCGCGCAACGTCACGCTGGAGAGGTCCTGCACCGCCTTCACCACCTGCAACTGGTGGGCTTCATCGCGACAATGCACCACCATCACGCGTCGCAGCACCGGCCCACGAACGTCGAAGCCGTCGAGCGCGCCGATGTTTCCGCCTGCGGCACCAATCGCCGTGCAGAGTTGCCCGAGCGAGCCGGGAACGTTCGACAACTCACAGTCGAGGCTGATGGAGAATGCCGCTGTCGGAAGCGTTGGCATGAGGCTTTTGAGGCTACGAGCAACCAGAAAGTGCTGACACACTGAAGGGGTGACTCCCCCGCAGAACCAGGCCGAGATTTCGCCGCTCTTTCAGCCGACAGCATGGCGAGAGGTCCCGGGATTCTCGTTCACCGACATCACCTACCACCGAAGTGTGGACTCGGGATCGGTGCGGATCGCCTTCAATCGACCCGAGGTTCGCAACGCCTTTCGCCCTCAAACGGTGGATGAACTGTTCACCGCGCTCGATCACGCTCGCCAAACACCCGACGTGGGTTGCGTGTTGCTGACCGGCAATGGCCCTTCACCCAAGGACGGTGGCTGGGCATTTTGCAGCGGTGGTGACCAACGCATTCGCGGCAAGGACGGCTACAAGTACGCCGAGGGCACCGACGCCTCCACCATCAACACGGCTCGCACCGGTCGCTTGCACATCTTGGAGGTGCAACGTCTGATTCGATTCATGCCGAAGGTGGTCATTTGCGTGGTTCCTGGTTGGGCCGTTGGCGGCGGACACAGTTTGCACGTGGTGTGCGACCTCACCATCGCCAGTCGCCAACACGCCAAGTTCAAACAGACTGACGCCGACGTTGCAAGCTTCGACGGCGGTTACGGCTCCGCCTATCTCGCGCGACAAGTCGGACAGAAGTTCGCACGCGAAATCTTCTTCCTCGGGCGTGACTACTCCGCCGAAGAAGCACATCACATGGGCATGGTGAATGCCGTCGTCGACCACGAACAATTGGAGGTCGTTGCGCTCGAGTGGGCTCGCGAGATCAACGCGAAGAGTCCGACGGCCCAGCGAATGCTGAAGTTTGCGTTCAACCTCATCGATGACGGCTTGGTTGGACAGCAGTTGTTCGCCGGCGAGGCAACTCGACTTGCCTACATGACCGACGAAGCGCAGGAGGGTCGCGATGCGTTCCTGGAAAAGCGCGATCCGGACTGGTCAGATTTCCCCTGGCACTTCTAGAAATCACCGATCTCCACGACCCGCGCCTCGATCCGTTTCGCTTTCGCGAACGGCGCCTCATGGGCGTGATCCAGCGGCGTAACGGCGGACCACTCTTCATCGCCGAAGGCGACCTGGTGACCGAGCGAGCCCTCGCCGCGGGCTGCGAACCAGTTGCGGTTCTCTGCAGCGAAAAAGGCGCGCGACGGCTCGCCGAATTCGCACCCGACTACGAGCGCTACTCGTTCTATGCCACCGAGGAGCTGCGCCGAAACGTCACCGGTTTGGGTGTACCGCTCGAGGTGATCTCGCTGTTCAAGCGACCCGAGCCGCGCAAGGCCGATGATCTCCTGCAACGGTTTCGATTCGGAGTGTTCGCCGACAACGTCGACAACCCGGTCAATGTGGGGTCGATCGCCCGCAACATGGCCGCCATGGGTTGGGATGCATTGTTTCTCGACAACAACAGTGCCGATCCCCTGGCTCGACGTGCACTTCGAGTGTCGATGGGCAACGCGTTCCACGTACCACACGCACGAGTTGCCGACACGGCCGAGTTCGTTCGCGCTGCAGCGGCCGACGGAGTCGCCACCATCGCACTGACCCCGGCTGCCGACGCCATGCCGATGCGTGACGTGAGACTGCACGATCAACGTCGACTCCTGGTGCTGGGTTCCGAGCGGGATGGTCTGTCCGACGATGTGCTGAATGCATGCACCTTGCGCGTGCGTATCGAAATGCAAGACGGCATCGACTCGCTCAACGTCGCGGCAGCAAGCGCCGTGGCGTGCTACACGCTGGGCAAGTAGTTCGCGCAGCCGAACAACACGGAACTGGTTCGCGCAACTAGACGTTGCGCAGGTGATCCGCGGCTCGCACGAAGTAGTCGCGCATCTCCGCGATCAGTTCGGCGGGAGCCGCCACGGAATCGAGCGCAGCATTCATGTGCGAAAGCCATCGATCACGCATCGCGTCGTCGATGGGAAACGTGGCGTGACGCATCCGCAAGCGCGGATGACCACGTTCGTCGGAATACGTGGTGGGCCCACCCCAGTACTGCGCCAGGAACAATGCCAAGCGACGTCGTGCCGGACCCAAATCATCGGGCTCCGGATACAACGCCAACAACACCGGATCGGTGCGCACGCCGACGTAGAACTCTTCGGCCACACGTTCGAAGAACGAGATTCCGCCGACGCGTTCGAACAGCGTTGCGGCGACGTCGTGCGACGCGGGCTCCGAGGATTCCGGGCTCGACGGCTCGGTGCTCACGAAAACTGAGGGTCTTCCCACTCCGGGAAGATGTCAGGAAGTCCGCTGGCGACCGAATCGGCGAATCGTGCCGGGCGCTTCTCCAAGAAACTGCTCACGCCCTCGTGGGCATCCGCACTGCGACCCCGCATTTGAATGCCACGCGAGTCGACGCGGTGCGCATCCATCGGATGCGAAGCTCCCAGCATGCGCCACAACATCTGACGAGACAGCGCCACGGAAACCCCCGACGTATTGTCGGCGATCTCCCGTGCCAATGCGCGCGCGGCGGGCATCAGTTCCTCGGGAGCATGCACCGAACGGATGAGACCACCTTCGAGTGCCTCGCTGGCAGAGAGAATTCGCCCGGTGTACACCCACTCGGCAGCCCGAGAGATGCCCACCGCCCGCGGCAAAAACCACGACGAACATGCCTCTGGCACGATGCCTCGTCGCGTGAAGACGAAACCCACACGTGCTGCAGTCGACGCCAGACGAACATCCATCGGAAGGGTCATCGTGGCGCCAATCCCCACCGCTGCCCCGTTGATGGCGGCAATCACCGGCTTCTTGCACTCGAAGATTCGCAACGTCACCTGCCCGCCGCCGTCACGACGAACACGGTCGTCGTCGGGACTCGACCAATCACCATCGTCGAACGTTTTTGCGCCACCCGACAAGTCGGCTCCTGCACAGAACGCCCTGCCTTCACCCGTGACGATCATTGCACGCACCGTGTCGTCAGCATCGATGATGTCGAACACGTCCAACAACTCGCGCATCATCACGCCAGTGAACGCGTTCATCTTCTCCGGCCGATTCAGCGTGACGGTGGCGATCGACTCGCTCACCTCGTAGCGAATCTGGGTGAACTCGGCCATCACCACGTGTCTACCAGCCGCGACCGAGCAACTACACGTCGAGGAAGCGCGATGCGGCGATGGCCGAACCAATCGCACCGATCGCCGCACCGAGCAGGAGCAGCACCACCATCACACCCGACAGGTAGCCGGCGGGCACCACGAGGCTGGAGATTCCGGTGCCCGGCTTGAACGCCGCCACACCACCGGACCACGCGCTGTTCAGCGCCCACACCCCCACACACGAGACCACGCCACCGATCAACCCTTGCAACAAGCCCTCCAACATGAATGGAATGCGGATGAACCAGTTGGTGGCACCCACCAACTTCATCACTTCGATTTCCCGACGGCGAGCGAACATCGCCGTACGGATGGTGTTCCAGATCAGCCCAATGGCAACTGCCAACAACACCAGCGACATGATCAGCGTGACGTTGCGCACGAAACCCGACAACGTCGAGATGACCTCGAATTCATCCTCTGCCAGTGCGACGGCCTCCACTCCCGGCAACGTGCGGTACTGATCGGCCAGGCTGCGAACCAGATCGGTGTCCTCGGTGAGTGGCACCACCTTGAACTGCGTCGGGATGGTCTCGGGCGTGAGCAGGCTGAGTGTCACGGGATCACCCACGAAAATGCGCTGGGCCTCCGCGTAACTCTCGGCTTTGTCGAGATAACGAAGCTTGTCCACGTCGATAACGCTCGGTGCGGCACGCAGGGTGCCGTCGATCAATGCAACCTGTTCGGGTGAGGCGTCGCTGCGAACGAACACGATCATCGCAACGTCGCCACGCCACTGCACCAACAAGTTCTCGAACGCACGCTGAATGAGGAACGTTGCACCAACCAACAACAATGCAATCGCCGATGTCAGGACGGCAGCCATGGTGAGCGTGAGGTTGCGACGGAAACTCGCCCACGTTTCGCGCAATGCATATTCGATGCGAGCCAGCATTATTCGTACACCCCACGCTCTTGGTCGCGCACCACGAGTCCACGGTCCAACTGAATCACTCGCCGACGCATGGCGTTGACCACGCGGTGGTCGTGCGTCGCCATCACCACGGTGGTTCCCGTTTCATTGATGGCTTGCAGCAAGGCCATGATGCCCTCGCTCGTTGCGGGATCGAGGTTGCCCGTTGGCTCGTCGGCCAACATGATGAGCGGACGATTCACGAACGCGCGGGCGATCGACACTCGTTGTTGCTCACCACCGGAGAGTTGATTCGGGAATCGCTCGCTCTTGTCGGCCAACCCGACCAACTCCAGCACGAACGGTACTTGTTCGCGAATCACGTGGCGTGGCTTGCCGATGACCTCGAGTGCGAATGCAACGTTCTCGAACACGGTCTTGTTGAGCAGCAGCTTGTAGTCCTGGAAGATGTTGCCGAGCGAGCGACGCAGAAACGGCACCCGCGACGGCGGCAGTTCGCACACGTTTCGACCGGCCACCCACACGTCACCCTCGGTTGCCACTTCCTCCCGGCTCATCAAGCGAAGCAGCGTGGACTTGCCCGACCCCGACGGCCCCACGAGGAACACGAAGTCGCCCTTGGCCACGTCGAACGACACATCGTCGACGGCGAGGGTGTCGTGCCCGTAGATCTTGGTGACACCGTCGAGCTTGATCATTACTGACCAGCCTCGGTTCGACGCCAGCGCAGGTAGCCCTCCATGAACTCATCAAGATCGCCGTCGAGCACTGCCGTGACATTACCCGACTCCACATCCGTGCGGAGATCCTTCACCATTTGATACGGCTGCATGACGTAGGAGCGAATCTGGGTTCCCCAACCAACGGTGGCCTGCTTGCCGGCGATGCGCGCCAGTTCCGCCTCACGTTCTTCGATGATGCGCGCCGCCACCATGGTCTTCAACTTCTTCAACGCGTTCTCCCGGTTTTGTAGCTGGCTACGTTCCTGCTGTGAAGCTGACACGAGGCCGGTCGGTTTGTGAATCAGACGCACCGCCGACGACGTCTTGTTCACGTGCTGACCGCCTGCACCCGATGCCCGGTACACCTCCATCTCGATGTCGGCATCGTTGATCTCCACATCGACTTCTTCGAGCACCGGCCACACCTGGACGGTGGCGAAACTGGTTTGACGGCGACCTTGATTGTCGAACGGACTGATGCGCACCAATCGATGGGTGCCGCGCTCACTCGTCAGGAGGCCGTAGGCGAATCGTCCGCGTACGGTGAAATCGGCGGAGAGGATTCCGGCTTCGGTGCCGTCGGAGATGTCGCCCATCTCCACCGAGAAGTTCCGGCGTTCGGCCCATCGCGTGTACATACGCAACAACATCGCACTCCAGTCCTGGGCATCGATGCCGCCATCCTTGGCATTGATCTGCACGATGGCATCGGTTTCGTCGTGCTCACCGATGAACAGACTGCGCAACTCCACCTCGTCGAGTGCGGCACGCGCGCGAACGAGGCTGTCGTTGATTTCCGGTTCCTGTGATGCATCATCTGCTTCACGCGCCATCTCATGCAGCACTTGCACGTCTTCCAGGGTTTGGGCGATCCGGTCGAATTCCGTGAGATCACCCTTCACCGCCGCGTATTCGCTGTTCACTCGCTTGGCGTGCTCCTGGTCGTTCCACAGGTCGGGTTTGGCTACTTCGGTCTCGAGTTCCAGGAGTCGCTCGCGCAACTGATCGATCTTCAGATACGCCTTTGCCTCCGCGACGCGACGGGCAACATCGGAAATGTCAGTCGTGAAATCACGCATGGGTTGCCGCCGTAACGGCCTACGCCACCTTGCCGTGACATTGCTTGTACTTCTTGCCCGAACCACACGGGCACGGTGCATTGCGCGGAGTCTTCGACCAATCACTCGCCGAGTTCACCACGGTGGTGGGTCGTGCTGATGCACCGCCGTCGGTTGCAGCAACGGCCCTGGCCGCGCGGCGCGGCGCACTCTCTGCGTCCGACGTCTGCACGTTCTGCACCGTTTGCACCTGCGCGACGGATGCATCGTTGCGCACGACTTGTACGTGCATCACGTACTTGACGAAGTCCTGGGCGATGCCCTTCATCAGCGCACCGAACATCTCGAAGCCTTCGCGCTGCCACTCGGTGAGCGGATCCTTCTGGCCCATCGCCCGCAAGTTGATGCCCTCTTGCAGGTAGTCCATCTCCTCGAGGTGCTCGCGCCAACGCTGATCGATGATGCGCAACATCACCTGACGCTCGATCTCGCGCATGGTGTCGGCGCCGAGTTCTGCTTCGCGCTGGGCGTAATAGGCGGAGGCATCGGCCATTACCGCGTCGTACATGGCGTCGGTGGACGCGCAAGCAGACAACTGCTCCACGCTCACGCCGTGAGGCCAGAACGATCGCAATTCGGTGACCAAGCCCGAGACATCCCATTCGTCATCGGCTTCGGACACGCAATGCGTCTCGATGAGCGAATCCACCGCATCGGCGAGGTACTCCATGGCGGCAACCTTGAGATCGCTACCGGAGAGGATTTGATCGCGACGCTGATAGATGATCTTGCGTTGCTCGTTCATCACCTCGTCGTACTTGAGCACGTTCTTGCGAATCTCGGCGTTGCGCTGTTCCACCGTGCTTTGTGCGCGTTCGATGGCTTTGGTGACCATCTTGGCTTCGATTGCTTCGTCGTCGGGCAACGCCCGACCCATCACCCACGACAATGCGCCGGTGGCAAAGAGCCGCATCAACTCGTCGTCCAAGCTCAGGTAGAAGCGGCTCGCGCCGGGATCGCCCTGGCGACCGGCGCGACCACGCAACTGATTGTCGATTCGGCGACTCTCGTGCCGCTCGGTGCCCAACACGTACAAGCCCCCGAGTTCGCGCACCTTCGCGCCGTCGGCTTCGCACGTTGCCGTGTATTCGCGCACCAACTCCGCCAAACGTTCATGCGCCTTGCGACGAGCAGTGATGTAGTCGATCGGCATTTCCTCCAAAGCGACCGGAAGCGCAAACTCGTCCAACAACGTGTCGGGATGGTGGCCTTCCTTCAGCACCTGCGCTCGCGCCATACCCTCGGGGTTGCCACCCAGCAGGATGTCGACGCCACGACCGGCCATGTTCGTGGCCACCGTTACCGAGCCGATGCGTCCCGCCTGGGCCACGATCGAGGCTTCGCGCGTGTGCTGTTTTGCGTTCAACACTTCGTGCTTCACGCCGCGTTGTTGCAACTTGCGCGACAACAGCTCGCTCTTCTCCACGCTCACGGTGCCAACTAGTACGGGTTGACCCGTTGCGTGGCGTGCTGCGATGTCGTCGACCACCGCCTTGAACTTGGCTTCTTCCGACTTGTAGATGAGGTCGGCTTCGTCCTCGCGCACCATCTGGCGGTTCGTGGGAATCGGCACCACGTTGAGGCCGTAGGTGTTCATCAGTTCCGCCGCCTCGGTTTGCGCGGTTCCCGTCATGCCCGACAACTTGTCGTACATGCGGAAGTAGTTCTGCAACGTGATGGTGGCAAGCGTCTGGTTCTCTTCCTTGATCTTGACGCCTTCCTTGGCTTCGACGGCTTGGTGGATTCCCTCGCTCCATCGGCGACCCTCGAGGATTCGGCCGGTGAACTCGTCGACGATCTTCACCTCGCCGTCCTGCACGATGTAGTCCTTGTCGCGGTGGTACAGCACCGCTGCGCGCAACGCCACCTGCAACTGGTGCACGAGGTTGCGTTGCACTTCGTCGTACAAGTTCTCGATACCGAGCTGTTGTTCCACCTTCTCGATTCCCGCTTCGGTGGGCACCACGATGCGCTTGTCTTCCTCCACGTCGAAGTCCACGCCGCGCACCAAGGTGCGGACGATGGAAGCGAACTTGTAGTACAGCGTTGCCGCATCGGCGATGCGACCGGAGATGATCAACGGGGTGCGTGCCTCGTCGATGAGGATGGAGTCGACTTCGTCGACGATGGCGTAGTGATGTCCGCGCTGCACCTTGTCGGCGACGGTGCCGGCCATGTTGTCGCGCAGGTAGTCGAAACCGAACTCGTTGTTGGTTCCGTAGGTGATGTCGGCGGCATAGTCGATTCGTTTCTCGGCAGGCGACGTGCGCACTCCCGGCACGACGAGTCCGACGCTGAGGCCGAGCCACCGGTGGATCTGCCCCATCCACACCGCGTCGCGACGCGCGAGATAGTCGTTCACCGTGATGAGGTGCACTCCTTTGCCGGCGAGCGCATTGAGGTACACCGGCAACGTCGACACCAACGTCTTGCCTTCGCCCGTGCGCATTTCGGCAACCCAACCCGCATGCAGGGCGGCACCACCCATCAGCTGGACGTCGTAGTGACGCTGCCCTATGACACGCTTGGAGGCCTCTCGCACCACGGCGAACGCCTCCACCATGAGGTCGTCGAGATCCTCCCCACGCGCCAAACGCGACTTGAACTCCGCGGTCTTAGCCCGCAATGCATCGTCGCTCAGGGCAACGATGGAGGGTTCCAGGGCATTGACTTCGGGTACGACGGCAGCCAGTGCCTTGACCTTTTTGCCCTCACCGGCGCGCAGGATCCGATCGAGCACTGCCATGGGAGACGTCATTCTACCCGCGACAACGGTGGCGCTTTCACGTACGCGATCACCGCACAACGCACCTCACGAGCCCCTGCCTGCAGCAACGCCTCCCGCGCATGTCGAAGTGTGGAGCCCGTCGTCAACACATCGTCCACCAGTAGCACCGTGCGACCGTGCACCACACGTGACCGCACCACGTAGCGCGGACCATACATTCGTTGGGCACGCGAGGCACCCGTTTGCACCCGCGAATCCACACGACGAAGCGCGCGAACATGGCGGACTCGAAGCGTTCGCGCCACCGACGAGGCGATGAGTGCCGACTGATCATGACCGCGTCGTCGTAATCGGTGATTGGTGGTGGGTGCATACGTCACGACGTCGAACGTCTCCCCCACGGCGCGCGCCAAGTGTCGACCGAAGCGCACCGCAATCCAGCGCGCATTGCGGAACTTCATCGCGTGTATCGCTCGCCGCAACTCGCCCCGATATTCACCGAGTGCGGCCACGCGAGGTGCAGCGGCGGCGCGCTCGGCACGAGCACGAGGTGCAGCGGCGGCGCGCTCGGCAAGAACGTGTGGCGCGCGCACCAGGTGCGGTGCCGCTCCGAGCGCATCGATGTCACCGCGTGTGAAGTACGGTGGCTCGGTGATGATTGACCGCTTGGTGGAACGCATCACCCGCTGTGTGACCGGACTCGCCCTGTTTGGCGTTGGAATTTCACTGCAGATCGAATCCCGATTGGGGAATCCTCCGTGGGATGTCTTTCATCAGGGCGTCGCCAACCAAGTTGGCCTCGGCATCGGCACCGTGATCATCCTCACGGGTATCGCACTTCTGGTGTTGTTCTGGATTCCCCTGCGTCAGAAACCCGGTCTGGGAACGGTGCTCAATGCTCTGGAGATTGGTTTGGTAGCAAACGTGGTGCTCGACGCGATTCCACGAGTGGAGGCCATGGCGTTGCGCATCCCGATGTTGCTCGGGGGAATTCTGTTGGTGGCGCTGGGATCGGCGCTGTACATCGGAAGCGGACTCGGCCCAGGCCCACGCGACGGCATCATGACCGGCCTTGCCGCACGTGGAATTCAGATTCGTGTAGCGCGAACCTTCATCGAAGTGACCGTGCTGGTGGTGGGTTGGGTACTCGGCGGTCAGGTCGGCGTTGGCACCGTGTTGTTTGCGATCGCCATCGGACCACTCGTCCAGCCTCTCCTACCGCGACTCACGATGGAGTCGCGCGCTAGTAGCGGTAATGCTCCGGCTTGAACGGACCCTTCGGATCCATATCGAGGTATTCCGCTTGTCGATCCGAGAGCCTGGTCAACTTGGCGCCCAGTGCACCGAGGTGAAGTGACGCCACACGCTCATCCAAGTGCTTGGGCAACACGTACACGCCGATCGGATACTTCGCCGGATTGTTGAACAATTCGATTTGCGCGATCACCTGGTTGGAGAACGAGCAGCTCATGACGAAGCTCGGATGTCCGGTTGCGCATCCAAGGTTCACGAGGCGCCCTTCCGCCAGCACGATCACCGCGTGACCATCGGGGAACGTCCACAAGTCGGTTCCCGGCTTCAGCTCGTCGCGCTTGGCACCACTTCGGGCCAAGCCGGCCATGTCGATCTCGTTGTCGAAGTGGCCGATGTTGCACACGATGGCGTTGTGCTTCATCTTGGCCATGTGGTCGACGGTGACGATCATCTCGTTTCCGGTTGCAGTGACGAAGATGTCCGCATCACCCACCACATTCTCGAGAACATCGACCTGGTAACCCTCCATCGCTGCCTGCAACGCGTTGATCGGGTCGATCTCCGTCACGATCACTCGCGCTCCCTGACCGCGCAAACTTTGCGCCGAACCCTTGCCGACATCGCCGTAACCACACACCACCGCAACCTTGCCGGCGATCATCACGTCGGTGGCGCGGTTGATGGCGTCGATGAGTGAGTGACGACAACCGTAGAGATTGTCGAACTTGCTCTTGGTGACGCTGTCGTTCACGTTGATGGCCGGGAACAACAGTTCCTTGCGCTCGTGCATCTTGTAGAGACGCTTCACACCGGTGGTGGTTTCCTCGGTGACGCCACGGATTCCCTTGGCCATGCGCGTCCACTTGGTGGGATCGCTCTTCAACGTGCGCTGCAACAACCCGAGCACGATCGCCAACTCCGGATTCGATGCCGTCGTTGGGTCCGGCACCTTGCCTTCCTTCTCGTATTCCACACCCTTGTGCAACAACAGCGTTGCATCGCCGCCGTCGTCCAAAATCATGTTCGGTCCGTCACCATCGGGCCAGGTCATCATCTGTTCGGTGGCCCACCAATATTCCTCGAGCGTTTCGCCCTTCCACGCAAACACGGGGACACCATTGGGCTCCTCCATCGTGCCGTTCGGACCCACCGCAACCGCAGCGGCCGCATGATCTTGCGTGGAGAAAATGTTGCAGCTCGCCCAGCGCACCTCGGCACCGAGTTCCACCAACGTTTCGATCAGGACGGCGGTTTGCACGGTCATGTGCAACGAGCCGGAGATCCGCGCACCCTTCAGCGGCTTCGACGCGCCGTACTCCTTGCGCAAGGCGCGCAAACCGGGCATCTCGTGCTCGGCGAGGTGAATCTCCTTGCGTCCGAATGGTGCGAGCGAGATATCGGCGACGCGATAGTCCTTGCGCTGGGCAAACGTGGATGATGACATGGCTGACCCCTTTTCCGTGACTGAACTGCAACTGACTCGGTAACGCATACGGTCACCTAGCGACCGTGTCGGACTGGGGCCTGCTGGCGCCGAATCGGGTCAGCCGACGCTGTTCAGTCTACGTGACGGCGGGTTGCCGTGGCCGCAATCCTCGGTTCGTAGTGAATCGCACTCGCTACGCGCTGAAGGTTGGAGCAATCCCCTGCGCTGACACCTTGGCCATGATGCGAACGTGTTCCTCGTCGCTCACCGTGGTGGACTCGTCCACCAACATCACCGGAATTCCATCACGAACGTCGTAGCGGCGCTTCAAGCGCGGGTTGTACAGCGCATCTTCGTCGGCGATGAAGTACAGCGGACCCTTGTCTTGCGGACACGCGAGGATCGCCAGGAGGCGGGCGTCGATGGTGGTCATCACCCACAGGCTATGCGGGCAGCGGCGCGCTAGGCCGTGATCAGTTGCAACAACTCGGCAACGTGCGTGTCGCACTGCTCGCGAGTGGCGGCTTCGAGGTTCAATCGAAGGAGCGGCTCGGTGTTGGACGGTCGCACGTTGAACCACCAATCACCACAGTCCACCGTGAGGCCGTCGAGCCAGTCCTGGGGATACGCCGAATACTTCTCTGCAACTCGGGCGATCACCGCGGAGATGTCCTTCACTTGCGTGTTGATCTCGCCGCTGTTGGCGTACCGCTCGACGGACTCTCGCAACTTGGAGAGTGGCAAACCGGTGCGGCTCATCTCCTCCAACACCACCAGCGCAGCAATGAGGCCGCTGTCTGCGCGATAGTTGTCGGCAAAGTAATAGTGACCGCTGTGCTCGCCGGCGAACACCGCCCCGGTTTCGGCCATCACTCCCTTCATGAAGCTGTGGCCGTTCTTGGTGCGCATGCCCGTGCCGCCACTCTCGGCGATGACCTCCCGAACCGCACGCGACGAGATGAGGTTGTAGAGAATCGTGGCACCCGGATGACGACGCAAGAACACCTTGGCCAGGATCGCCGTGGTGGTGCTGCCCGACATCGTGCGACCCAGTTCGTCCACCAGGAACACCCGGTCGGCATCTCCATCGAACGCCAAACCGACGTCGAAGCCACCTGCAATGACTCGCGCCTGCAAATCCCGCTGATTGGCGGGCTGGATCGGATCGGCGGGGTGATTCGGGAACGTGCCGTCGAGCTCGCCGTACATGATCTCCAGATCGATCAGGTTGAGCCGATCGAACACGGCCGGAACCACGAGGCCACCCATGCCATTGGCCGTGTCGGCCACCACCTTGAGCGCGCGCAACGACGACACATCGATGAACGACAACACGTGGTCGGCAAAATCGGCGAGCATGTTCCGTTTCGTCACCTTGCTGGGATCACCCACGACGGAGGTGCCCATGGCGGCACGAGCCAATTCGCGCACGTCGGCAAGACCGCTCTCGATACCGATCGATCGCGCACCGGCGGTGCACATCTTGATGCCGTTGTACTGCGCAGGATTGTGCGACGCCGTGAACATTGCACCCGGCAAATCCAAGATGCCGCTGGCGTAATACAACAAGTCGGTGCTCGCCAACCCGAGGTTCACCACCGATGCGCCGCACGACGTGACTCCGTCCTGGAACGCGGCCACCAACCCAGGTCCCGACGGACGCATGTCATGCGCCACCACCACCGAATTTGCCTTCGTGAACTGCACGAATGCCACACCGAAGGCGCGGGCCAGCGACTCATCGAACTGATCGGGCACCGTGCCGCGCACGTCGTACGCCTTGACGATCGCGTCGAGGTTCGGCATCAGGAAGAGACTACGTCGTTGCTCGACGTCGTTGCTCGACGCGACGCGCGGCGCCAGCGCACCAACACGACGATTCCGCCGATGGAGACGAGATATGCGAGCACGTCGAGGAACGACCACCCGAAACTCAACTTCACTTCGTTGTCGGTGGGTACCACCACCATCATGTTTGGCGCAACTCGGTACGGGCCATCCGCACCGGATACACCCCAATTGGGGAAGTAACTCGTGCGAACCAAAATTGGTGTACCAACTTTGTCTACTCGGAACGACACGCTGCTTCGCCCCTGCACCACATCCGTGACGGTGGCCAGTTCGGTGTTCACCACGGTGATGGGCTCGCTCGGGGTCACCACGTCCACGCGTCGTGACGAGTCGTCAGGTTCGCCAATTCGACGATTGAAATCGATACCCACCGATATGCGCTGCCATTCATCGGGTCCGTCGGCGGCCGGTAACGCCACCCAATCGTTGGGATTCTGAAACCAACTCGTTCCGATTTCCAACCAACGTTCCTTTGCGTCGTCCTGGTGTGCCATCGTCGACTCGTCGTCACTGCGTGAGCCCACCACCACTGGTTGCACCGCGAGCGGCACCACCAAGTCGCTGGCGTCCACCTGATAGATCACCCACGGCCCACTACGCGCGATCTCGCGCAAGGCAGGTTGCGCCGAAGCCTCGCGAACCGCCTCGGGTGTGAAACCCATGTAATAACGAACACCGAGCTCCTGCAGATAGCGCACGCCGAGAGCAGCGTTGTTGTCGTCGTATCGCAACTCGCGCACCGGGTTGCTGCTCTGCTTGGACATCGCCGCAGCAGTGATGAAGTGATACGGCGTGGTTCCCGACGCTTCGAAGAAGAGTCCCTCCATGCTTCCGATGCAGCCGTCCGTCCAGTGCGGCAGCAACATGAGCCCCATCGTCGTGCCGTACTTGTTGAGTTCGCCGTTGTTCTCCCACAACGCACGGCCACAGCCGTAACGCGGGTCTTCGCCGATCTGTTTCATCGTTTCCACGAGCGTGCGGTACTCGCCGTACGCGTTCTTGCCTTCGTATCCGGTGAAGTTCCAGCGGGCCCAGCCGTCGACGAATCCATCGTTCGACGCGGGAACGCTGATCGGGCCGATGCCGTATCGCTGACTGCCATCCTGCGCGGTTCGAATCGAACCGAACGGCAACTCCTGAAAGCGGAACCCGATGATGCCGATGCAGATCAACGACACCGCACATGCGGTTGCGATGTTGAAGTTCATTCGTCCACGCGGGGACGGAGCCAACACCTGCTCCTCGCCGGTTCTTGCCACGCGTGCCGCAGTGAACTCCAGATTGGCGAATCGCGCCACCGCCACCACCACTTCGTAGATGCCGACCATCATCAGCATGTATCGCAGCAGGTAGAAGAACGGCAGGATGCGCGGGTTCCACAACAGACCGATGATCGGCAAACTCTCCCGGGCGACGAACACGCCGATGGCGAGCACCACACCGTAGATACCCAGCCACGAACCAACGTTGTTGCGTCGCCATAGCGCCGACAGGAATCCGATCACCGCGAAACCGGTGATCAGCACATCGAACACCGGATGCAGCGGAAAGAACATGTCGACGAACGACTCGCTGTAACCGGTCGGCTGCGGTTCGTACTTCATGTCGGTCATGTAGGCATGGTTGAGTACGAAGGGCACCACCCAAAATGCCGAGAGCAGGATCGCCGTTCCGATCACGGGAATGCCGTACTTCCATTTCGCGGGTTCGCGATGCATCGCCAAGATGAGCAGATACCCCAGGAAGACGAACAGCAGGACGATGCCGTGACTCAACGCCGCCAACGCCAGCAGCACGGTGGCGGTGATTCGGTAGCGGCCGGTCTCCAATCCGCGGATGAACACGCCGAACCCGAGCACCGAAAAGGCCAGAGAAATGGAGAACGAGAACTCCCCCGCCATCGTGGACGCGATGTTGCCGCCATAGATGGTGAAACTTTCATCGAACAAAAACACCGTGCTGGCCACCACGAGCAGCTCCGGAATCGGGAATGCGAATCGCGCCAACTTGGCGAACAGCCACGTGCACAGTGGCAAGGCGACGAGTCCGGCGATGGCCACCAGCTTCAAGGCGATGCCGTACGGCAGCACCACATCGAGAGCCAGGATGAACAGCGCCGGCACCACCATGTAGAAGCGATAGATCGGCAAGCCCGCGTACCAGTCGTTGCTCCAACCGGTCAAACGAAACGATGTCAGCAAATGATCGCGCAAATATGCCGGCCCGTACACGTGGGCACCCATGTCGCCGCCCGTTGGCGTGTTGTTGCGGAAGATCAACGACGGCTGCAACGTGAGGAACACCATCAAGGTGGTTGCAAAGATGACGACAGCAGCAACGATCAGTTTCGTACGACGTTCGAAGTACAACACCTCACGGGGCGACACCACGCGACGCCGTTCGGACGTGTCGTCAGCGAAGGTGTCGTCGGTGGGGTTCGTCATGCGTGGAACAGGTGTTGCTTAGGTCAAGGCAAGAAATGCCAGTCCCGTGGCATTGAACGCTAGATGGGCGACCACCGACATGCCAAGGCGTCGCGTCATGTGAAACGCAATTCCCAACACCAACGCGAAGGTGAACAATCCCGGCAACTCCGCGATCCGACCGTGAATGGCCGCAAACCATGCCGCAGTAATCAGTATCGCCACCACGTCGTGAATACGACTCTGCAGACCCGCCTGCAGAAATCCGCGATACACCAACTCCTCCACGAGAGGTGCGCCGAGCACCACGATGAGGCCAAGCACCACCAACCACGGTCCGGTTGCGGAGTCATAGAGGGAGCGTGCTCGATCCTCCACATTCTCCGGATTGAACGTGTCGGGAAACCATGTACGAAACGGCCAGGTCACCAAGCCCACCAACAACACCTGTGACAGCACGCCGATGGGGACGCCCCACAAGTCGACCAATCGAAAACGGAACGAAAAGTCGTCGCGAACCGAACCAGTTCCCGCTCGACGCGAAAACACGAGGAGCAACACCACTTGCGGAATCCACAGCGACAACGCACCCGCGAACAAGAACCAATCGGGCTGCTGGGCGACGACCTCGGATATATCGAACGCGGAAACGAGAAACACCTGCAACGCCGTGGCTGCGGCATACGCGGCGAGCCATCCACCGATCAGCCACGCGAAGGTGTATCGCACTCGCGAGGTCGCGGCGTGCGCCACCTCGTGAGCGAACACCCGTTGACCATACGGTCGTTCCCCCAAGGGCGGATCCCACGGGGGGCGCGACATGCTGCTCAGCCGGCGAGCTGGCTTGGCAACACCACGCGGAAACGATTGCGACGATCCTCCAAGCGCCAGCCGCTCGGCGCTGCGAAGCGTTGACCATGTTTTTCACAGAGGTCGTAGGCGTGCGGGTCGGCGCTGTCGCTCAGGTCGTCGATCCACACGGTGGCCGTGGCGTATTGATAGGTCAACGTCATGGTGGCAGTGTCGTTGCAACACGCACGCGAACAGTGACGACGCATGTGACCAAAGTACCGATTTTGCGTGGGATATCGGTGGATACCTCGTGCGCAGCACGCCTTAGCATGACCCCATGGCGAACCTCCCTCCACCGCCCCCACCACCACCGTCGCGACGCCCCAAGTTCTCACGCGACAAGTTCCGTCCCTCCGGCGACGGCGAAAAGACCGGTATGCCGCGGTGGGCCGTCTGGGCGCTCATTGCCGTGGCGGCCGCGTTGTTCATCGGTCCACGACTCATGCCCCAAGTCGAACGCACGCGCTTGTCGTACACCGAATTCCTGGAATTGGTCGAACGCGGCGACGTTCGACAAGTCACCATCAACAACCTCAACAACGAAATCACCGGAACGTTGGATGACGCCCGCGAATTCGTCACCACCGGTGCCAATACGTTGTCCGATGCCGACGAACAGCTCCTGAAGAGCAAGGGAGTCGACTACGACTTCTCCACGCCGCAGGGCAACTTCTTCACCAATCTGATTCCGATCCTGTTGCCGTTCTTCCTCATCATGGGTTTCTTCATTTGGATGCAGCGTCGTGCAATGGGTCAAGCCGGCAACATCATGTCGATTGGACGCAGCCGCGCCAAGCCGTATCAGGCCGACAAACCCTCCACCACGTTTGCCGACGTAGCGGGCTACGAGGGCGTCAAGCAGGAGATCCGTGAAGTCGTCGACTTCCTCAAGATGCCCGAGCGCTTCAAGGAAATCGGTGCACGCGTTCCCAAGGGAGTGTTGCTCGTCGGGCCTCCAGGCACCGGCAAGACGTTGTTTGCGCGCGCGGTTGCCGGTGAGGCCGGCGTCGGTTTCCTTTCGGTGACGGGCTCGGACTTCATGGAGATGTTCGTCGGTGTTGGTGCGTCACGCGTACGAGACTTGTTCCAACAAGCACGCAAGATGGGGCGAGCAATCATCTTCATCGACGAAATCGATTCGATCGGCCGCAAGCGCGGTGCAGGTTTGGGTGGCGGTCACGACGAACGCGAACAGACGCTCAACCAGATGCTGTCGGAGATGGATGGCTTCGAAACTTCCGAGGGCATCGTGGTGATGGCCGCAACGAACCGACCCGACATCCTCGATGCCGCACTGCTGCGTCCGGGTCGCTTCGACCGACAAATCATCGTCCCACTGCCCGAGGCCGAGGAACGTTTGGCGATTCTGAAGGTGCACTCCACCGGAAAGAAGATGGGCGCCGACGTCGACCTCGAAACCACCGCCAAAGCCACACCCGGAATGAGCGGTGCGGACCTCAGCAACCTGGTGAACGAGGCGGCACTCATCGCCGTGCGGCGCGGTTCCACCCACATCGAACGAATCGACTTCGAGAATGCTCGTGACCGAGTGGTGATGGGTGCGCGACGTGAAAGCTTGGCGCTCAATGCCGAGGAGAAGCGTGCCGTTGCCTACCACGAAGGTGGTCACGCAGTGCTCTCGACAGTGCTCCCCAACAGCGATCCGCTACATAAAGTCACCATCCTCCCCCGCGGCATGGCACTTGGCATCACGTGGAGCTTGCCCGAGGAACGACACACCTACTCGCGTGAATACTTCCAAGACATGATCTGCAAGGCGATGGGTGGTCGCGTAGCAGAGTCCATCGTGTTCGGCAGTCTCAACAGCGGCGCAGCCAACGACCTCGAACAAGCCACCTCCATCGCCCGTCGAATGGTTCGGGAGTGGGGCATGAGTGACGCCGTTGGACCGATGGCATGGTCGGGACAACAGCAGGTGTTCCTCGGCGAAGACCTCATGACGTCGGGGCGCGAATACAGCGACGACACCGCCAAGAAGATCGACGACGAGATCGCGCGAATCCTGCGCGAGCAAGAAGAACGAGCACGCGTCACGTTGACCAAACATCGTCGCGGACTCGATCTCGTTGCCGCGGCCTTGCTGGAGCAGGAAACCATCGACGGAGCAGCCGTAGCCAAGCTCATCCAAGAAGGGTTGGGTGCTCCGAACATCCACGAAAAGACGCCGGAGAAGTCACCCGACGTCGCCGATCGCAAGCCGGACCGCGACTAGTAGCTGCGACGTTTACTGCTCGTGTTGCTCACAATGGGCAACCGGCAACTGCGGGTCGCGACAACGCGCCATCGCCGCCCACAGATCGGTTGCACTCACGGGCCCCAGATGGCCGTAGTGCACCACACCCGCTGCATTGGCGATCACCAAGGTGGGTACCGCGTCGATTCGGTAGCGGTCATGCAAATTTCGATCGCGCACGTACTCGACCTCCTGCACCGCCACTTCCCTGCTGGCCAGCACCGATGCCTTGCGCGCAACATCCCCACACGTCGAACACGTTGCCGACGTGAACACCACCACGATCCACGCGACCTCGGGAGAGATGAAGTCAGCGCGATCGAGTTGAGCAGGAACCGCTCCACGAGGTTGCGTGGGTGCGGCCGTACGCGTTCGCCGACGCCACGCCACCATCACCGCCGCCAGCACCACCGCGACGATCAGACCGATGCGCACGAGTAATTCCGAACCAGCGCTGAGCGCAACCACCAGGCTCATCACGGCGAACTCGATTCAGCCACCACGATGAGCGGCGCCACACCGTTCACCGGTTGTTTGGCGCCACGCGATACTCGTCGCTGCACCACCACGGGCTCGTTCGAGATCACCGACACCGCCGAAGCGGCAGTCTCGAAACCAAGTTGAACGCTGGTGCTCGCACCCGGCGCAAGCGACACTTCTTCGTACCCGGTGACCGGCACATCGCCAGCCGGGCCAAGGTACGTCACGCGAAACGTCGCGGGCTGTGATCCCGGATTGAACACTCGTAGCGAGTCACCCACGTCGACGGCCACACCTGCAGGTGCCATCCATGACACGGCTGGGGTCGGTGCGCCGAGCAACACGGCACTCGCAACCGTCTTTCCTTGGTCGCGTGTGGTGACACGCTCCATCACCACACCATCCGCGACGCTCGTACCGGGGATTGCGGCAACCGACGAAACGATCACCGAGTATCTGCCGTCCGGCAACGCACTCAACCCGGCGGGCGCAAACTTGGTGACGCGCTTTGCGGACGCCGTCACCACGATGGGGTCGATCGCCACACCGTCATCGCTCGCGACGATGAACGTAAGTTGTTGATCGCTCGTCGACGGGTTGTAGATCACGTATTCCTCGGCGACTCCGGGTGCCTTTTCGCCATCGGCGAAGAACCAACGATTGCTCGAGAGCGACGAAGCAAGGGTCATCGTGTAGCCGAGCCGGCCTCGACCCAGGTAGTGCTGCGAGCGCCCCACCACCACGCGCCCCACGGAAGCACGTACCGACACGGCGGCAATTGCCTCGTTGCGGGCATCGAGCGAGGCAAGGTCGAATACACGCACCGACTCGGGAGGAATCACCACGCCCTTCAACGACTGCGGACTACGTTCGCCGATCGATGTCACGAAGGAGATGTCGAGGATCGCGGAATCCAGCGATGGATTCGTCACCACCACGTTGTCGATGCTGTCGGCTCCGGTGAATCCGTCGGCCAGATACCAGGAGCCTGCGGGCGCCGAAGCACACGACGCCACCGCGTTGCCGGCGCGATGTCGGGTGATCTGCTCCACTGCGACGGCCGCACCCTGCGACTCGACGAGTGCCGACACGAATGGCGACGACACCCCCGCGAGAGCGTCGACCTGCAGGCTGGAGCGCGCCGGCACGGCGAATCGCTGCTGTCGCGAAGCACCGTCGACGAAGAACCTCGTGATGGTGCCACCCACCGGCGTTTCACCGGCATTGGCGATGATGAGAGAGCCGCCGATCGAGTCGTCGTTGCCCACCACACCCGGGCAGAACCACGTCGATGCCTTGGCATCGCGCCGAAACTCGGGCAACGACGACAACCCGCCAACAGCGCTCTCGACACCACCCATCGGGCGACGATCCATCACCACCAGCACTGCAACGATCGCCAGCGTCAACACGACTACCACTACTTGTCGCGTGCGTCCCATGGCTCGACGCGCGAGGGAAGTTGCACGGCGTTGTGCCATCACAACACCACCTTGCGGTCGTCGTCACCACGCAACGACACTTCCACTACCTCTCGCGCTGCGCGAACGCGTCCGCGGAAGCGACTTGGATTGAAGGTCACTCCCAACACCACCAGCCACAGCGCCAGCTGCAGCGCGATGAGCGCGCGGTGAGCAACCGACGACCGTAGACGTATCTCCGCACCACCAGTAAGCGGTGCATCGAAAGCGGTGGTTGCCCCGAACGCAACGCGCGGCGCAACCCGTGCGCCGTCGACCGACATCGTCCACCGTTGGGAAAACGGCACGGCCAGGTGCAACGTTCCCGACAAGGAGTTGCCCTGTACCACCCGGTCGGCGCCGAAGCCGGACGCAAAGGTCGCGCGATTCACCAGCGGATCCGCCAACAAGTTGGCCTCCAAGGCCTGGCGACTCGCAACCGCGGATCGCTCGTCGAGCACGCTCGCCGTGGGCAGCGCAGCCATGTTCTCGAAGATCACCAAATCGGTGGCGGTGTACACGCGACGGAAGTCGAGTTGGTCGGCCAAATGCGCCACCACCCCATCACCAATCGCACCGTCGACGGGAACCCGGCGCGAATACCACGTGGAGTCGCGGAGCGGCACCACCACGAAACGAACGGCAAGCGGTGACAGCAATCGTCCGGCACGCAACGACTCCCCCGTCAGCAACACATCCACTGCGCGAGTCAAGGCATCGGACATCGCCGTCGGACTCGAGGCCAAGAGATCGACCCCCGTTGGGCCGCCATCACGCAACACACCGTATGCAACGTCACCCGTCTGCGCCGAAACCGCTGCGACCGGCAGCAGTCGTGGGTCGCCGATGTACATCACGTAGTAATCGCCGTCGGTATCGGCCGGCAACTGCGTCACCAACTGACTGAGGGTTGCACTCGGCTGCGACCATCGCCCATTGGCGGCAACCACCACGCTCGGCACGCTCACCACACCGACTGCAGCAACGGAAAGACCGGCGAGAAGTTGCCGCCACGTGAACACGGCGCCGCGGCCGTCGACGAACGTCGAAAACGCCGCGGTTGCAGAAATGCAAACCCCCAACGACATCAGCGTTGCGAGCATGAGTGGCTCGGGCAAAGCGATGCCGAGCAGCCCATGCTCCACTGCCAAACTCGACAGCAACGGCACTGCAACGAGCAGCATGGCACGCGTCGCCCAACCAGAACGCGCGCCGCGTACCACCAACAACATCAGCACGACGGGAACGTACGACGCCAACAGCACGTAGCGCCACACCACGTTGTCCACGCCCAGCGTCATGACGTCGAGCAGCGTTCGCCCGGTTACCGGCGCAGATGTGCCGACGAGGACCGTCCACCAGTCACCATCGAGGAGTCGAGTCGACCAGGGCAGGTGCAGCACGGTGGCACCGACGATTGCCGCGAACAGCGAACCCACCAACCAACCCGAGGCTCTCGCCGGCGTTGCCGTGAACAAGGCCGCAACTGAAAGCGACACGGCGAGGACGGCAACGATCACCAGCATCGCCGGCGCGAACGTGCCGGCGATCGCCACCACCAACAACAGCGAGGCAACGAGCTGGGATCGACGCCCACCAGTCGGGCGCACCGACGTTTCACGAACCACACCGGCGTCATCGCGACCCAATCCTGCAATTCGTCGGGAAAAGTCCAACACCCACGGAGCCAGTGCCCACACGATCAACGCATCGCGTCGACCATCCCGTACCGCAAGCACACCCACCGGAAACGCCGCGTACACCACCGCTGCGAACATCCGTGCACGCGCGCCACCAATGACGCCACCCAATCGCCATGCGCCAACCGGACCAACGATCAGCGAGCCCACCACCAACAGCGTCAGCAAGCCCGACCACGAACCGAACCATGCGACACCCAACACGGAGAGCACCCCGACGAACGATGGCGCCGCACTCGGTGCGCCGAACCAACCTGGAGCCCAACCTGCTGCGTAGGAGCGAAACATCTCGAACGCAGTGGAGTCGGCCGAAGCAAGCGGAACGAACTGTCCGATGTTGGCTACGCCGTCGAAGATGAAGCTGCGGCTCCCGAATAGAACGATGAGAACTCCAACGATGCCCACCAACGACACGCCACGGGATGTCGGGGCGAGCGGCTGTCCGATGGCTGGCGCCTCGGAGGTGGTGAGTTCACGCAGTGCGCGACGATGGCGTGCAAACGATGCCAACCGTGCGCTGGAGCGCAGTTGCAAGCTCGTTACTTCGCTGCTTGGCACGCGGCGCATTGGCTTCAACTCCCGGCGTCGCGCCACAACCGCGGGAACATCCACCACCAATGCACCGAGCGCGCGCAGTGCGGCAAGCCCACGCCGAAATTGACCATTGAACAGCCCAAGGACCGTGTCGGCGAGGGCTTGCACGAGCAGGCGAAGCAACACCACCGGCACGCGCGACAATGACGCGCATGCCACCACCGTGCGCACACGATGGCGTTCAGCGCGAGCCTCGCCACCAATCACGTTTGCGCGCGCCGAAAAACCGCCGCGATGGCGCACCACTGCTGCAGGATTCACCATCACCCGCGCGCCGAGCAGGTGAACACGCCAACAGATGTCGAGTTCCTCACCAAGAAAGGGAATCTGTGGCGCGAAGCCTCCGATGTCGCGAAATACGTCGTTGCGAACGAGCAGACACGCCGACGGCAGCGCAAACGTGTCGCGGACTGCGTCGTGTTGTTCCTGATCACGTTCACCAGGATCCACCACATCCACGAGGTAGCCGGCGCGGTCGGCATCGAGACCCACGTGCTGCAGCACATCGGGCGTATCCCACTCGACCAACTTCGGACCGATGACGGCTGCATTCGATCGAAACGCCTCCTCCACCAGCTGTGAGATGGCATCGCTACGCAGAGCGACGTCGTCATGGACGAAGAGAAAGAAGCCGTCACGGCCCTCCACCACATTGATGACCTGGTTGGCCACGGGACCAAAGCCCGGGTTCCCTTCCACCTGTCGCACCAAGGCATTCGGGAATTGGCCGAGGATGTCCCGGCTCACGGCGGCATCCGTGGTGCTGGTAAGGAAGGCCACCAGCCGTACGTCCGGATAGTCCTGCCCAGCCAGGCTGGCGAGCACCTCGGCGAACCACTCGCCAGGTTCATGGACGACCATGACCGCCACAACGGGTGGGGCGGCGTCGGTCGGGCGCTCCTCAACAGGGGTCGTCACGACGTCCACATCCTACTGATGACGCATGCCACACACCATCGTGCGCATTGTGCTTGCAAAAGTTAGCACCTCGCAGTACGGTGAGGTCATGCCAAAACTCCAACTCACCAACCCCCTCAAGTCCCTCGATCTCACCAATGTTGATCTTCGCAAGAATCTCGCCCCTGCCGCCAAGGTTGCTCGCGATGCCGCGTACGTCGCCGTCGGTGTCGGCGTCATTGCTGCCCAACGCGTGAGCGCTCGTCGCTACGACGTGCAACAGCGTGTCAACACACTGCAGGAACGCATCAACGAGTTGGCACCACGCGTGCGCGACGAAGCACAGGCAACTGCCCAGCGAGTGATCGACGAAGCCACCAGCAAGGTACGCAGCGTGGTGGAGCGTCGCAAGAACGTCGCCAACGACACCAACGTCGCCTAACGCGCGACGCGTTCGCGCTCTCGCCTCGTCGAGCAGCGACGGCAAGTAGCCTCGGCTCGCTTGGACGACGCTGCCCCATCATCACCAGACCGCAGTAACCCCCTGCCCAAGGGCAGCCTCACCATTGGTACGGGGTTGCTGATCGGTGGTGTCTCGATCTACGTCTTCTTCCGGCTCGGGCAAGAAGCCCTCGGCCAAGACGGCTTCAAACCCATCGTGTCGTTGTGGTTCGTCATGTTCGCACTGGTTCCCGGGTTCTTCCTGCCACTCGAACAAGAAGTCAGCCGCGCAGTTGCACATCGGCGGGCACTCGGCGATGGGGTTCGTCCGGTCGTTCGCAAGGTCGCACCGGTGGCAGCGTCGATCACCGCTGCTCTCGCGCTGGCAGTCGCCATCGGGCGAAATCGATTCACCAACGACTTGTTCGAGGGTTCTGCCGTCGTCACCGTGGCGCTGGTGATCGCCTTGGTTGGCTACGCACCGTTCCACATCGCCCGTGGCATCTGCTCGGGTCTCGGACACTTCCGCGTGTACAGCACGATGATCGCACTCGACGGCTTGCTGCGTGTCGTCGCCTGTGCCGCCTTCTTGTTGATCGGCGTGGATCGCGTCGGACCGTACGCACTCATGGTTGCCGCAGTGCCGCTGGTGATTGCTGCCGGCGCGTTTGGTTCGGGACGGCTACGCACCGAACCCGGCACGCCGGCGTCGTGGAGCGAACTGGCACCCAACCTCGGATGGTTGCTCTTGGGCACGCTGTGCTCGGGCGCACTCATCAATGCCGGCCCGCTCACGGTTGACCTGCTCGGCGACGGCACTCCGCCCGAAGTCGTGACGCGATTCGGCAACGCAGTGTTGTTGGCGCGAGTACCGCTCTTCCTCTTCCAAGCGGTGCAAGCCGCGATGTTGCCCCGTTTGACACAATTGGCGGCCCTCGGCGACTCGCGCGAATTTCGCGACGTGCTGCGACGACTCTTCGTGCTGGTGGGTGGCGTGGGTGTCGTCGGCGTCGTCGGTGCATTCGTTGCCGGACCATGGGTGCTCGAGCTCGTGTACGAAGGTGGCATCGATCGGCGCACCATCACGTTGCTGGCGTTCGCCAGCGCGGTGTACATGATGGCGCAAGCGTGCGCGCAGTCCGTATTGGCGATGTCCGGTCACGTGCTGGTGGCCAGTGGCTGGGCGGCGAGTTTCGTCGCGTTCGTCGTGGTCGCCGTCTGGTCGAGCGACGACTTGTTCCTGCGAGTGGAACTGGCACTGATCGCCAGTTCGATCGTGGCGTTCGGAATCTTTGCGTTGGCGCTGCGCGCTTACTTTGCGCGCTTGGCTTCGAGATCGAGGTCGTGACGCACCATCATCTCCACGAGTGATGGAAAATCCACTTCGCGCTTCCAGCCGAGTTTCTTCTCGGCCTTCGATGCGTCGCCAACGAGCAAATCCACTTCCGCAGGACGGAAGTATTGCTGGTCGATACCGACGTACTTCTTCCAGTCACCCAAACCTGCGCACTCAAACGCCAACTGCAGGAACTCGGTGATCTCGTGTGTTTCGCCGGTGGCAATGACGTAATCGTCGGGTTGATCTTGTTGGAGCATCAACCACATGGCCTTCACGTAATCGCCCGCGTAACCCCAGTCGCGTTTGGCGGCCAAGTTGCCGAGCAGCAACTTGTCTTCCAACCCCAACTTGATTCGGGCAACGGAGTGGCTGATCTTGCGGGTGACGAATTCGTAGCCGCGACGCGGACCCTCGTGATTGAAGAGAATCCCCGATGATGCGTGCAGTCCGTACGACTCGCGATAGTTCACGGTCATGTGATGGCCGAACACCTTGGCCACGCCGTACGGCGAACGTGGATGAAACGCGGTGAGCTCGGTTTGCGGGATCTCGCGAACCTGACCGTACATCTCCGATGACGACGCTTGATAGAAGCGAATCGGATTGTTGTTCGATCCGCCGACGAGACGAATGGCTTCCAGCATGCGCAACACGCCCAAACCGGTGACGTTGGACGTGAGTTCGGCCTGATTGAACGACATGGCCACGAAGGAGATCGCACCGAGGTTGTACACCTCGTTGGGTTCCACCGTTCGTAGTGCTGCCACCAAGCTGGAGAAGTCGGTGAGATCGCCGCTCACCAATCGAATGAAGGGAAACTCGGCAAGCAATGTTTCCGCCTTGGGGTTGTTCTGACCCTTCATCAAGCCGAACACCTCGTAACCCTTACCGTGCAGGAACTCGGCGAGGTGCTGACCGTCTTGACCAGTGATACCGGTGATGAGGGCGCGTGGCACCCGATGAAGGCTACTCATACGCTCAATGAGGTGACGGCCACGCCCGACATCGTCGTTCTCGCAGGTGGGGTCGGTGCAGCACGATTCTTGCGAGCGCTGCATCTCGCACGACCACACGCGGACGTCCTTGCCATCGTCAACACCGGCGACGACACCGTCGCCAACGGGCTCCACGTCTCCCCCGACATCGACACGGTGATCTACACGCTCGCCACCGCAATCGATCCCGAACGTGGCTGGGGATTGCGTGACGAAACATGGACTGCCATGCAGTCGCTTGGGCGATACGCCACCGTGCGACCACGTGACTCTCGTGCTCCCAACGACTGGTTCAACCTCGGCGACCGCGACTTGGCCACCCACCTCTACCGAACGGCGCGACTGCGTGAGGGCGCAACGCTGGAACAGGTCACCACGGAGATTGCTCGTGCATGGAACGTGCCGTACCGAGTGATTCCGATGAGCAACCAACCGGTGGAAACTCGCGTCACGCTCGCTGCGTCATCGACGGCTTCCGATGGTCACCACTATGCGAACGGCGAAACCGTCTCCTTCCAGGAATACTTCGTGCGGCTCCGACACGGCGTGCCGGTGTCGAACGTGGCATTCGTCGGCGCCGATACCGCCACCACATTGGGTATGAATGAACTCTCGTCTGCCACCAGCGTGGTGATTGCGCCATCCAACCCCATCGTGTCCATCGGCCCGCTCCGTGCACTGCGGGGAGTCGATTCGGCACTCCGCGAGCGCCGCGAGTCGGTGGTGGCGATTTCCCCGATCATCGGCGGTTCGGCACTGAAAGGTCCGGCCGATCGGATGCTGCGCGAACTCGGACACGAGTCGAGCGCTCTCGGTGTGGCGCATCTGTATGCGCCGATCTGCGGAACCTTGGTGATCGACACCGTTGATGCCGCATTACGTCCGGCTATCGAGGCACTCGGGATGCGTTGTATCGTCACCGACACGATCATGAAGTCCCCGGAAGTTGCACGCACCCTGGCCGACACGGTCGTTGGTGCGGCGACCACACCCGCAACGTCGGCTCCACGATGACCACACGACTTACCGCCTGGGGGGTGACGGGCATTCCGGAGATTCATCCCGACGACCAATTGGGCGACATCATCGCCGAAGCGTGTCGCGGTGAGCCGAATGGTCCGCTCCAGAATGGCGACGTACTCGTGGTGACACAGAAAGTGGTCAGCAAGGCAGAAGGTCGCTTGGTGCCCGTCGACGCCAACGATCCCCTCAGCCACAAGAAGTTGGTGGAAGACGAAGCCGTGCGTATCGTGCGCCGTCGTGGAGATCTGATCATCACCGAAACCTCGCACGGATTCGTGTGCGCCAACAGCGGCGTGGACCTGTCCAACGTGGAGCGCGGTCAAGCTGCACTCCTCCCCAAGGATTCCGACCGCTCGGCTCGACGCATTCGCGACATCATCCGTGCGCGACTTGGAGTGGAGGTCGGCGTGATCGTGAGTGACACGTTCGGCCGCGCATGGCGCAAGGGACTTACCGACGTGGCGATCGGCGTAGCGGGCATCGCAGGTGTGGTCGACTTGCGTGGCACGCCCGATGCGCTCGGACGAGTGATGCAAGTAACCGAGGTTGCCGTTGCCGACGAGCTCGCAAGCGCGGCAGAACTCGTGATGGGCAAATCGTCGGGTATTCCCGTCGCGGTCATCCGTGGTGCGGATGCGTCATGGTTGCGCGAGTCGTCCGTGCGTGAATTGATTCGTCCCCCACAGGAGGACCTGTTCCGCTAGCGACGTCGGGGTGTTGCTAGTTCTGCTCTGCGCCAACGAGCGCTTGGCGAACCTGGGCATCGGCCGACACGTTGCCCAACACTGCAGACGACTGCACGTTGGCACGTTCGCCGATGCTGGCGTTCGGAAAAATCACCGAGTCGACCACGTGTGCGCCGGCGGCGATACTGGCGCCAGCACCCACCACGCTGTTGGTCACTACTGCAGTGGCGTGAATGCGCGCATCGGCGTGGATGGCCACATCGTGCTCCCGACGCACACCACTGATGAGATCCAAGTTGCCGCGAACGTACGTGTCGGGGCGGCCCGCGTCAAGCCAGTAGTCATCGGTTGGATACGCAAACAATTCACCGGAACTCGCCAAGGCAGGAAACGTGACCCGTTCCACCGAGAGCGGTGCATCACCGGGCAACTGTCGCAGCACTGCAGATTCGAACACGTACGTGCCGGCGTTGACATGTCGGCTGGTGACGGTGCCAGGAGCAGGCTTTTCGACGAATCCACGCACTTTGCCTCCCAAGGTGCCGCCCACTGCGCCACCTACTGCGCCACCTACTGTGCCGCTCGTGTCGAATTGCACCACGCCGAACTGCGATGGGTCCTCCACCGGCGTGAGATGAATGGTCGCTAGCGCACCATGACCCACGTTGGCGCGGTGTTGCGCGATCAAGGAAGCAATCGAGAGGTCGGTAACGATGTCGCCATTGGCCACGACGAACGCTTCGTTACGTTCGTGTAGCCCCACGCTGCGTGCAGCAAAACCAATCGCGCCGGCGGTGTCCAGCGGGGACGACTCGATTGCATATTGCAGTCGCACGCCGGCACAGCGAGCATCAGGAAACGCCGCAAGGAACGGTTCGGGCTTGAACCCCAGGGCGAGCACGGCATCCGTGACTCCGCCGCGCGCCAACTGCGACATCAGGCATTCCAAGATGGTTCGTTGCCCGAGCGGCAACAGCGGTTTGGGAATGTCGTTGGTGAGTGGCCGCAGTCGCGTGCCGAAACCGCCGACAAGAACGACGGCAAACATGCCGCTGGGAACTTACTGGCCCGACTCGACGAGGATGGCTACGTCGCTGGCCGCTGCCGGCTGATCGACCTCGGTGCCATCCGGCGCAAAGACGAGCGCAACGGCAAGACCATTGTTGTCCAGTCGCACGGAACCAAGTTCGGCGATGGACGTCTTCTGCGAGGAGTCAGTTCCGAGGTTGTCCCACGTTGCCACCGACAATGTCGCACCCTTGCCACCGCAGGCATCGCTGCCCTCCGTGAGCACTTCGCCGCCGTTGATTGCATCCGGGAACTCGAGCTCGGTATTGGACACCTTGATGGAGTACAGATCCAGCACCGCCGACAGCTTGGCACGGCGCTGACCACTCAACACTTGTGGCTGCCACTCCACCGCACCAGGCGTACCAGGAACGAGCTTGGCACCTTCGCGCAATTCCGCGAGGTCGGTGATGACCGGAGTGTCGGGCAAGGTAACCCACTGGTCGCACACGTACACGCCAAAGGAGAGGTAGTACGTGGCATTGGTGATGTCGGCCGCGGTGCGGTCTTCGAGCGTCTGGCGTGAGTATGCGATGAGCGCAGCACCGAGGGCCAACACCACGATGATGACCGTGGGGAACAACGAACCACCACGCAGGCGAAGACCACGAGGCGAACGGGTCTTGCTCTTCTCGGCGAGCCGGGCGATTTTCTTGGCGGACGACGTCACGAGTTGCTCAGGCTATCGGGAAGCAGTCGCACGTACGCCTCCGCGACGTCGCGTGCCGTCACGTGGCGTTCCACATAGTTGCGCCCGTTGGCGCCCATCTGATCACGACGCGGTGCATCAACGGCCAGTCGCGACAGCGCCGTGCACAGCGACTCCACATCATCGGGGGGAACGCTGAGGCCGGCACCCGCCCGCTCGAGCAGACGGTCGATCTCGGTTCCAGCATCGACGGCGGCCACCACAGGGCGACCTGCAGCCAAGATGGAATACGTCTTGGAGGGCACGCTGACGGCGGCCAACCCGGCGCGCAATGGCACCACGTGAATGTCGCCCGTTGCCAGCACTTCACCCAACCGGGCGTCCGGCTGATAGCCACCGAATCGCACATTGGTGACTCCAATGGCCAGCGCACGAAGCGATTGCAGCGCTGCCCCGTCGCCGTTGATGAGCACCGTCACCGATGGTGTGCGGCGAGCGAACTCCACGAGATTTTCCAACGACTGCGAAAATCCGACGTTGCCCGCGTACATCACCACGACTTCGCCACCGATACCGAGCTCGGCGCGATACGCGGTCATGCGATCGCGGGGTGTGACGCCCTTGGTGTCGACGAAGTTCTCGATCACGTGAACACGCGAGGCGTGCCGGGATGACAACTTGGCCCGCACGTTGCGCTGCAGATCCTCGGACAACACCACCACGGCGTGCGAGCGGCGATAGGTGAAGCGCTCCAACCAGGACGCCAAGGCAATGACCGCCGGGTTGGTGATGGCGCCGGTTGCAACGACGGCATCGGGAAACACGTCCTGCACGTTGAAGATCAATCGAGTACGTCGCAACCGGGCCGCGATCCAACCGACGGTGCCAAGGGTGAGTGGCGGCGACATCGCCACCACGGCATCGACGCGCTTCGACGCCGAGCGACGTCCGACCACTACCGCACACACCCCGGCGATGACGCTGAAGGCAACGAACGACAACGCACGGCCCACCAGATTGGACTTGGACTTCGCCGGAAACGGATTGATTCGGGTGATCGAACCCCACGGTGTCACCTCTCTGCGCACGAGTTTGCCGCCCCAGCCATCCTCGATTCGATGCTCGCGATACCACGGCAACGACGTGACGACGTGAATCTCATGGCCGAGTGCAGCCCACTGTTCCACGATGTGTGTCATCACCCTGCCGGTCGGTGCGATGTCGGGCGCAAAGTGTGGACACAATACGACGAAGCGGCGACGTTCACTCATGTTGCACACACCGCGAATGCAGTCATGACTTGCCCACGTTGCGATACACCGCCGCCAGGTCCCTACCGGAGTCCACGGCACGAAATTCCGCCGCGCGCGTGCGGCCACGTTGCTGCCACATCTCACGTCGAGCGATGACATCGGATACCGCGTCGGCCCACGTCTGCACATCGAGCTCGATTGCATAGCCGGCATCGCCCACCACGCCGGGCAATGCGGTGCGATTGCTGGCGATGACGGGCGCACCCAACGCCATGGCTTCGATCACCGGCGCACCGAAACCTTCGTAGGAACTGGGAAACACCAACGCAGCCGCCATCGCCAACAGGCCGTCGCGATCACGATCACCGAGCCGACCCGCAATCTTGACGCGATCCGCCAACCCCAGCGAGGAGATGGCGTGTTGCACGGTGTCGTGAGCGCGCCCCACTCCGCCGGCAAACACCAATTGCACGTCGGTCGCCCGTAATGGCCCGGCGAGCACGTCGAGCAAGAACCGATGATTCTTGTGCGGGTGCGTGACTGCGGGAAACACCAAGACATGGTCCGCCGTGAGACCGAGTCGATCGCGCAGCTCGTGCTCGGGAGTACGGTTCGCACCGAGCGACGGCTCGATGCCGTGGCGCACCACGCTCACCCTGTCGAGTGGAACTGCGAGACGTTCCACCACGGTGCGCTGCACATAGGCGCTGGGAACCACGATGTGATGCGCACGACGCACCGACGCGGGCATTCGCATGGTGAGGTAGCGCAACTTGGTGCGCGAGAAGTACTGCGGATACACGAGGTACTGCAGATCGTGGATCGTGAGCACCGTCGGCTGCGGACTCCGCGGTGGCACCGTGCCACCACCGTGGTGCACCACCGCAGCACCGCGTGCACGAGATGCCAGCCACGTTGCTTCATGCCATACACGTCGTGGCCGTAACCGTTCAGCGGATGTCGACTCGTGAATCGTGGCAACGTGCGCCAACTCCGGATGCGCGCGCGAAAAGTTGCGTGGCGCGTACACGTCGAGCGAGAACTCGTCGTCGCTCGCCTCGCGCAACCCCAACAACTGACGAACCAGGTACTGCTCCGAACCACCGACTGCGCCAGGAACGCACCACAACATGTTGACGGCGATGCGCGTCATCGGGGCCTCGACGGTGCTCGACGCTCGGTCATCGTGCACCCATGCCGACTGCATCGCGATAGGCGCGCACCACCAAACTTGCAGTGGCGTCCCACGTTGCGCCCTTCGCCCGTTCGATTCCAAGCTGCGACAACTCGTGGCGACGAGCGAGCGCATCGCGAATTCCATCGGCAATGGAGCCCACGTCACGCGGTTCCACCAACACCGCCGCACCACCAGCAACCTCCTCGGTGGAAGTTCCCACACTCGTCACCACCGCAGTGCCGTGCGACATCGCCTCGAGAATCGGCAAACCAAAACCTTCCATCAGCGACGGATAACACATGACGCTCGCTCCCGCATACATCGCCGGCAAGTCGGCATCCGCAACATGACCCGCAAACACCACGTTTGGAGCACTCACCAACCGCGTGGCGATCTCGTCGTTGCCCCAACCGGCAGCACCTGCCACCACGAGTGGTGGAGCCGACGGCCCGAGCTGCTCGTGTGCATCGAGCAGCCGAGGCAGGTTCTTTCGCGGTTCCAACGTTCCCACGAACAACAGGTACTCGCTCGGCAATGCATACTTGGCTCGCACCTCCGCAATGACCGTTGGCGAGGTCGATCGGAGTCGCACACCAAGCGGCACCAGTCGCAGCCGTTGGGGATCGAAGCCGTTGGCGACACAGTCGTCCAGCGTTGCACGGGAGGAACACAGCACCAACGCGGCGCGGCGACGCACGATGTCGAGCGAACGCGCAAAGACGTCACGACCTCGCGCGGTGAAGTACTGCGGATGGTGCAGAAACGCCAAGTCGTGCACGGTGACCACCAACGGCACCCGTGCGGCAGCAGCAAATGGAATGATGCTCGTTGCATGCAAAACATCGATTGCGCCGGTGGCACGCTCCACATGCGGCCAACCAAATCGCAGCGACGACTCCACCAGCGCAGCGCCACTCAGAGGCAAGAACGTCATGTCGATGGTGGGTTCGTATCCAGCAGTGGCCGGCCGACGATGACGACCCGCAACACCAACGACCTTCACATCATCCCGGGCGGCGAGTGCTCGACCCAACTCCACCGCGGCGATACCGGTTCCGCCAGGTGACTCACGCCAACACTGCTCCAAGGTGAGCGCCACGCGCACTCGGCTCATTGCTTCCATTCTGTCGGCGTACGGGCGTCATCTGCGCCAACCCGTGCGAATAGCCTGAAAGCATCGTGGACGCGCCATCGACCAAGACTGCGCAGCAGACCAGCAGCGTGCCGTCGACCAACCCGGCGTTCTGGCGCAACCGTCGAGTCGTGGTCACCGGTGGAGCAGGATTCTTGGGCAGCCATGTGGTGCGTCGACTGCAGGCATCTGGAGCAGAGGTGATGGTGCCTCGCCATGCCGAACACGACCTCACACAACATGGAGTTGCCGAAGAACTGTTCGCACATCACCGCCCGAGCCACGTGATTCACCTGGCGGCTCGAGTCGGGGGTATCGGCTACAACCAAGCCGAGCCGGCACCATTGTTCCTCGACAACTTGCAGATGGGCGTCAACGTGATCGAAGCAGCGCGATCGGTCGGTGTGGAAAAAACGGTGGTGCTGGGCACCGTGTGCAGCTATCCCAAGTTCACGCCCGTGCCATTCCGTGAAGAGTCCATCTGGGACGGCTACCCCGAAGAGACCAACGCCCCCTACGGCATCGCAAAGAAGGCATTGCTCGTTCTCGCGCAAGTCAATCGTCGGCAGTACGGACAGCGATTCGCCTTCGTCATCCCCACCAACTTGTACGGTCCTGGCGACAAGTTCCACGAGTCGGTGTCGCACGTGATTCCGGCCCTCGTCAAGAAGTGTGTCGAAGCCAAGGAGCGCGGTGCCGACAAAGTACACGTGTGGGGAACCGGTTCGGCGAGTCGCGACTACCTCTATGTAGGTGATGCTGCCGATGCCATCGTGCTCGCCGCCGAGTTGCACGACGCCACCGAGCCATTGAACTTGGGGAACAATCGCGAGATCACCATTCGCGAAACCGCGGAGACCATCGCTCGCATCGTTGGCTTCGCAGGAGACTTGGTATGGGACTCCGCCAAACCCGACGGTCAACCACGTCGACGAGTCGACGCCTCGCGTGCCGAGGCGGCACTCGGATGGCATGCCCACACCACCTTCGAACAGGGATTGCGCGACACGGTGGAGTGGTATCTCGCCAATCGTGCCGTGGCCGAGGCCGCACCGCGTTGAACCTTCCCCCGCCACAGCTTCCGCCGCCGATTCCGCCCGAGCCGCGTCGCGAGGTCCGGGTGCCGTTCGAGTTTCGTCGCCCGAACCCCAGGTTCACGTCGACTCCCCCGTTCGTGGTGAGCAATGCGCTGATTGCCATCAACGTCGGACTCTTCATCTGGATGACGCTCGGTGCCGTTGGCTCGGACATCTTCGGCACCACATCCACCGACCGAACGATGGACTTCGTCATTTCACGCATCTTCCTCGAGCAAGGTGAGTGGTATCGCTTGGTGTCGTGCGGATTCGTCCACTTCGGCGTGATTCACGTCGGCTTCAACATGGTATTGCTGTACCAACTCGGGCGATTGATCGAACCCGTCATCGGTTCGTTGCGTTTCGCTCTGTTGTACTTTGCGGCATTGTTCGGTGGTTCGCTCGGCGCGCTCCTGCTCTCGCCCGACGCCGCAACGGGTGGAGCTTCGGGCGCGGTGTTCGGATTGATGGCGGCCAGCGTGGTTGGCGTCGGACAACGCGGTGTCAATCCGTTGCGCACGGGTTTGGGAGTCACCTTCGCCATCAACGTGTTGTTCACGCTCGCCGTACCCGGCGTGTCGGTGGGAGGACACTTCGGTGGTGCGGCAATCGGAGCCCTCGTCGGCGCGTTGTCCTTGGCGCCACGGTCGTGGCACGTTCCTGCGTGGGCCGGTGTCGTCGTGCCGATTGCCGCAAGTTCCGCATGCATCGCGGTGGCCGTTGCGTTCGTGGTGGGTTGATGGCCGTGCAACTCGACACCCAGACGAGCACACAGCCCGGCGGTGCCACCGAAACGCTGCTCGATCGCACACCGCAAACCGGCGAGCCGGAGTGTGCACACATCGTGAAGACCGACGGCGACGAATCGGCTGCGGCAAAGGTGTTGCAGGCGCGCATCGACGGCACACCGCTCGAAGCACTGTGTGGTCACCGATGGATTCCGTCGCGTGATCCCAAACAGTTGCCACTGTGCGGCAAGTGCAAGGACATCTACGACACCTACCGGGTGTTCAACGACGGACTGAACGAGACACCGGGCGACTAGCTGCGGCGCAGTTGGCAGTCCGCCAACTAGCGAAAGTCGCGTGCCGCCATGCGAATCGGCACACGCAACTCGGTGAATTGCTCACCGATCACGTTCACCACACCCTCGGCATATTGCACGTGTCCGCGCACCAGCAATGCGCTCGCCCGACGCAACACCTCGGCATGACGAACCCAGCACCCGCGTGAACACAACACGTTGATGAGCCCCGTTTCGTCCTCGAGACTGAAGAACGTGGTGCCCTTGGCGGTCATGGGGCGTTGGCGATGCGTCACCACGCCGGCCACCAGCACTCGCACCCCGGGTTCGCGTGCCGCCACGTCGTTGAGTTCGGTTGCCGTGAGTACGCCCAGTTCGCGCAACGAATCGCGGAGGAACACCGTCGGATGACCGTCGGGCGAAACCCCCGTCGACCACAAATCCGCCACTGCCTCCTCCACCGGCTGCATGCCGGGCAAGTGCGGCGTCGACACCGTGGCGGTTCCCGCCAGGCGATCCGCCGACGACTCCGCGAGTGCACCCGCATTCCACAATGCCGTTCGTCGCGACACATCGAACGACTCACCGAACACACCGGCGGTGGCAAGGGCCTCGAGTTGCTTCACCGAAATGCCGGGCACACGACGCACGAGATCCTCGGCATCGACGAACGGTCGTGCTGCCTCGATGCGCGCAGCGAGCTCGGCGCCGATACCGCGCACCGAACCGATGCCGAGGCGAACGGCAAGACCGCCGGTGGAACGCGGGTCGGTTTCCAGCCATGCGCCAGCACGTGACGCGTTGATGTCGGGAGTGCGCACCACCACCCCGTGTCGACGCGCATCCTGCACCAACGTGTGGGGCGACCAAAACCCCATCGGCTGTGAGTTGATCAACGCCGCACAAAAGATTGCCGGCTCGTGCAACTTGATCCACGCCGAGGAGTAGACGAGATAGGCGAAGCTCACCGAATGACTCTCGGGAAAGCCGTAGTTGGCGAAGGCCGCCATCTTGTCGTAGATCTCGTCGGCGATCGCACCGACGATGCCGCGTTGCGCCATTCCCTCGTACAAACGATCGCGTAGCCGAGCCATCCGCGAACGCGACCGTTTGGAACCCATCGCTTGACGCAATTCGTCGGCCTGCGTGGGGGTGAAGCCCGCAACGTCGATCGCCATTTGCATGAGTTGCTCCTGGAACAACGGAACACCGAGCGTTTTGCCGAGGCTGTTCTCCAGCAGCGGGTGCAGGTACGTCACCGGCTCGAGCCCGTTTCGACGACGGATGTACGGGTGCACCGAACCACCCTGGATGGGCCCGGGTCGAATGAGTGCGACCTCCACGACGAGGTCGTAGAACCGACGCGGCTTCAGTCGCGGCAGCGTGGACATTTGTGCGCGGGACTCCACCTGGAACACTCCGACACTGTCGGCGCGACACAACATGGCGTACACGTCGTCTTCTTGCGGAATCTCCGCCAAGTCGATGCGCTTGCCACGAAACTCGGCGATGTAGTCGGTTGCGCGGTGCAACGCCGACAACATGCCCAGCCCGAGGAGGTCGAACTTCACCAGGTTGATCGCCGCACAGTCGTCCTTGTCCCACTGCAACACGCTGCGACCCGGCATGGTGGCCCACTCCACCGGACACACCTCACTGACGGGACGATCGCAAATCACCATGCCGCCGGAGTGAATGCCGAGGTGTCGCGGTGCGTCCTGCACCCGTCCGGCCAACTCCACCACCAGGTCGGGAACCGTGACTTCACGCTGACCCTTGATGGAACTCCACGAGTCGAACCGCCGGCTGAACGCATCCTGCTCGGCGCCGGAGTAACCGAGTGCACGTGCCATGTCTCGCACGGCTGAACGAGCGCGGTACGTGATGACATTGGCCACCTGCGCTGCATGCGACCGGCCGTAACGCTCGTACACGTACTGAATGACCTCCTCCCGACGATCGCTTTCGATGTCGAGATCGATATCGGGCGGACCATCGCGTTCGGTGGAGAGGAACCGCTCGAACAACAACCCGAGCGATACCGCATCGGCCTTGGTGATGCCGAGCGAAAAACACACCGCACTGTTGGCCGCACTCCCGCGACCCTGACACAGGATGTCGTTGCGTTCGCAGAACTGCACGATGTCCCACACCACGAGGAAGTAGCCGGCGAATCCCAACCGTTCGATCACCGCCAACTCGTGATCGATGGTTCTCCATGCACGCGAACGCAACGACAGATCCTCGTGCGCACCCAAGGGACGCTCGCCGTAGCGACGCTTGCCACCCGCCTCGGCAAGTTGTCGGAGGAACTGGATCTCGCTCATTCCGCCAGGACACGGATATGGCGGCAACTTCGGCGCAATGAGCGACAAATCGAACGCCGCGTGGTTCGCGATGTCGGCGGCACGCGCGACCACACCGGGGTATCGCGCGAATCGTCGCTCTTGTTCCGCCGCGCTACGCAAACATGCGGTGGCAGCCGGCGGAAGCTGCGGGTCGAGCTCGTCCAAACTGCAGCGATGACGCACTGCGGCAAGTGCGCACGCCACCACATGGTCGCCCGGCACGGCATACGACACATCGTTGGTGGCCACCGACTCCACACCGCACGCAGCCGCAACGCCCACCAATGCATCGTTGCGCCACACATCCAACGGGTCGCCGTGATTCCACACCTCCACCAACACGCGGTCACGACCGAATGCGTCGATCAACAACTCGAGCGATCGTTGCGCGGCACGCGGACCATCGGTGTGCAACGCGCGAACGAGCGGACCATCGGTGGTGCCGGTGAGCACGAAACAGCGATCGCGCACACGTTCGGCCAGCGATGCAACGTCGAACACGGGTTGCGACTTCGCACCACGCATTTGGCCATCGGTGAGTGCCTGCGACAATGCGACGTATCCCGCCGGTCCGTCAGCGATGAACACCAGGTCGCCATGTGGTGGAGCAACCGTGCCACGCACGTCCCCGCGATTGCACGACACCTCGGCGCCAAATACGGTGCGCACCCCCACCTCGCGTGCAGCCTGGGCGAATCGCACCACGCCGTACAAGCCATGCCGATCCGTGAGTGCCAGTGCACTCAGCCCACGTTCGTGCGCCACCTCGACGAGACGCTCGGGCGATGACGCCCCGTGCAGGAACGAAAACTGCGAACGGCAGTGCAATTCGGCGTATTCATTGCGAAACGACACTCACTCACGATAGCGAACATATGTTCGTAGGGCGACCTCGAGGCCGCCGCGTACCCCGGCATCGGCAACGTCGTATGCCTCCTCGGGGGTGAACCACCGCGCGTGCGGGCTCTCGCCCTCGCCGGGTTGCGGATCTTCATCGCCAGCGAGCAACAAGTACCGCACATCAAAGTGCCGGTGACCACGCGGACCCGGATGCACATCCAGATGAATGAGGAGCGGACCATCGGGTGGATGCGCCACGGACATGCCCAGCTCCTCCCGTGATTCGCGCACTGCAGCGTCGGCGGGATGTTCGCCGTCGTCGATATGCCCGCCTGGTTGCAACCACAATCCCAGACGCTTGTGCAGGTGCAACACCACACCGCGCCGTCCCACCACCAGCGCCGACGCAGTGACATGCCGAATATCGGCGTGCTCGTTGAACGGTGCTTGGAGCCGTGGCACCACCGACAAGAACTCGTCGATGGATTCGCGTTCACGTTCATCGACCGGTGTCGCCGCGCGAAAGTGTGCACACAGCGCATCGATCACTTCGGCGTCGCGAGGCAAAACTGCGGACATCGCACCAACGGTAGTGCTCGCATTCCTTCACGTTGTCGGCAGCGTGAACGCGTCAGGCGTGCCACACCGCAACGTCAGGCGTACCATGCCGCAAGTCGCCACACACGATGCTCGAGCACGGCAATCATCGCGCGTGTTTGCTCCGTGCCGCGCTCGCGCAACAACAGTTGCAAACGCACGGCGCGACGCGCGCGACGTGCATCCCACCAACACTCCTCGACCGGCCATGGACCGGCCCACGCCAACACGTCGTAGGTGGTCGCCCCCATTCGAACGACGGCTGGATCGTCGCTCATCGCGTGACGCGACGTCACACTCACGGGCCGTCCGTCGGTGCCGCACACGGCGATATGCGCGTCGGACTCGATATCGAACACCAACGACGGGGCCGGCGACGGCAACGAACCGCGCCACGTCACCGGCCTGGTTGCTTCGCGCGCGACGCGATGCTCGAGATCCACTGCGTCGCTTCGCACGAACTCGAACCACCGCGCCGGATCACGACCACCACGCCACGTTGGAATGGTGACCGACTCGGCTCCGTGCATATCGACGACACGACGAATCGCACGCTGCGCGTGGCGGTCGCCGTCACGCTCCCCGCCCCACAGCGAGGCTTGACGTCCGGCATCGATCACCACCTGTTCGGGCGACAATCGCACACCCACCACCCCGCTGGTGGGCGCATCGTGTTGAATCCACGCATCGAGTTGCCATCGAACACTCTCGACGATCGCACTCGCGCTCCAACCGTTGGCGCGATACCACATGCGTTCACTTCGCTCGCCGTGATCGGACTCCAACAACACGTGCAGTCGCACCACGGCCAAACCGTGCGCCACCAGATGCTCCACCACACCGGTGGCAAGTTGGTCGACGGTCGCCAGCACCGCGTCGCGAGATTCGACGGGCGCGTCGAACTGCTGCGAACACACCCGGTCGGGTGGCGGCGCAACCGCAAGTGGCGGATGACGATCCATTCCGTGTGCCAGCCGAAACAGATCGCGGCCAAATGCACCGAGTCGGGCGATGAGGTCGGCTTCGCTCAGCGTTGCAACATCACCGAATCGGTACAACCCGAGTCGTTGCAGGAGTGACACCACCTCGCGATACGACGCAATATCGTCGGCACCCGGAACCCCCGCCCCCACCGCACCAATGACCTCCACGCACTGCACCAATGCGTGCACCGGCGTGTCGGCAAGAACGTTGCGCGACGCACCGGGAGCAACGACGTGCGGTGCTCCCGTATGCAAGGAATGCTGCGCAGCGATTGCTGCGGCAAGACGGCCGTCGGCGATACCGATGCCGAAGTGCGGCCGCGCCGCACCCACGGCGTGCGCCATACTCGCGTCATTCGCCGCACCCAGCCGTTGCCAGATTGCTGCGTGCACCAATGCCGCCAGCGCATCGTCTCCGCCGACGTAACGCGACGGACCACGCGTGGCAAACACGATGATGCCCGGCGCAGTGACCTCCACCAACGGCACATGGGCCACCACCGCGCGAACGATGGGCTCGAATGCGCTGCGTGCACTGCACCCCACTGCGTCGGCATACGACGACCAGTGGGGAAACTGGACGACTACGACGCGCGTTGGTTGGTCACGCATGACAGGTCGAGCGTTGCCTCGCGCGGCACCGGGCAGCGCCGGCCACCCACACGTACGTGCACGAGCCGCTGCGTGATGTGCGAGCCGCCACGTTCGATACCCGACCACGAAACGGTGTCGGCATGCACATCGAGATCGGCAGCAAAGACACGCGACGCATTGCCGCTCGTGCGCGACATCGGCAACGCACCAGGAATGTTCGCCACCAACAACACCGACTGACGTGCGACGATGCGCGACTGCAATCGCCGAGCATCATGCTCGGTGAGTGACACGGGCGGAGCAACGATGAGCACGTCGAACCCTTCGACGAGTGCCGCCACCGTGGTCACCCACTCACGACTTGCCGTCGGGGGTTGCGCAAGAACGAGACGCTCGATTGCCACACCTGCTTCGACCGCCGCACCCACACCGAGGTTGGGCACACCAACCACCGCCAACCAGGATCCGGCGCGAGTGGCTGCCGCCGAGACGGCGAGTGCCACGCTCAGCGCAGCATCGCCCGTACAGGCCACCGTGCGACCACGCACCACTCCACCGTCGGCGAACAACGGCAACAGCGATGGAGCAACGGGTAATGGGGCACGCACGATTGGCATGCCGAGACGGGAGCGCAGGTCAGTAGCCACCCCCACACCATAGCGAACAGGTGTTCGCCCCACTACGGGCGACGTGAAGTCCTCCCGCGAGGGATTACGACAAGTGCAACAAGCCGTAAATGATCGACTCTTCGAGCGCCCGCCACGACGCCTCGATGATGTTGGACGACACGCCGATGGTGGTCCAGGTGCGATCGCCGTCCGTCGCATCGATCAACACGCGAGTGACGGCCCCGGTGGCCGACGACGAATCCAGGATGCGCACCTTGTAGTCGGTGAGATGCACGCGCGACAGCTGCGGATACTTCTGCGCCAAGCACGCGCGCAATGCGGTATCGATCGCATTCACCGGACCATTCCCTTCCGCGGTGTGCACTTCGCGATGGTCGCCGATCCACACCTTCACCGTGGCTTCGGTGGTGAACGAGCCGTTGGTGGACTCGTCGGTGATGACACGCATCGACTCCACGTTGAAGAAGTTCTGCTCCCAACCCGTGGCGCGACGCATCAGCAACTCGAGCGACGCGTCGGCAGCCTCGAAGTGGTAGCCCTCGAATTCCAATCGCTTCAGCTCGTCGAGGATCGAACTGATCACTGCCCCGTCGGCATCCAACCCCAGCTCCTGCGCCTTCATCGCGATGGTGGCGCGTCCCGCCATCTCCGACACCAGGAATCGCGTGCCATTCCCCACGAGTTCCGGTGCAACGTGCTCGTAGGCGTCCTTGGCGCGCGCAATCGCCGACACGTGCAAGCCGGCTTTGTGCGCGAACGCCGATGTTCCCACGTACGGCGCCTGCGGATTCAACGGACGATTCAACACCTCGGCCACGTGGTTGCTCACCGACGTGAGATGTTCGAGGCGACCCTCGGGCAGACAGTCGAAACCCATCTTCAATTGCAAGTTCGGGATGATGGTGGTGAGGTTGGTGTTGCCCGTGCGCTCACCCAAACCGTTGAGCGTTCCCTGCACGTGGCGCGCACCGGCACGCACGGCCGCGAGCGAGTTGGCCACTGCGCAACCCGTGTCATCGTGGCAGTGGATGCCGATGATGGCGTCGTTGCCCACGTGTCGCGCAACATCGGCGACGATCGATTCGATTTCGTGCGGCAAGGATCCGCCGTTGGTGTCGCACAAGACCAAGTGCGACGCGCCGTTCACCACCGCTGCTTCGAGCACACGCAGGGAGAATTCCGGATTGTTCTTGTAGCCGTCGAAGAAGTGTTCGAGGTCCACCAACACCAATCGGTCGTGACTGCCGAGGTACTTCACCGAATCGGCGACCATGGCGACGCCCTCGTCCAGCGTGGTTTGCAACGCGGTTTCCACGTGATAATCCCACGCTTTTGCCACGATGCACACACCGGCAGTTTGCGCATCAATCAAGTTGCGCAGCGTCGCATCGTCATCCACCTTGCCCGATGGGCGGCGCGTACTGCCGAATGCCACCAAGGTGGAGGTGGTGAGTTTCAGTTCGCGCTTGGCGCGAGCGAAGAACTCCTCGTCCTTGGGATTCGCACCCGGCCAGCCGCCCTCGATGTAGTGCACGCCGAGCAAATCCAACTGTTCGGCGATACGCAGCTTGTCGTTGACGCTCGCCGACACACCCTCCACTTGCATGCCGTCGCGCAGCGTGGTGTCGAACACCTCCACCGTGTTGACGGGCAGCGTGAGACGAGCCGGCATGACTACTTGGCGAGCTCGCACCAGTGTGCGTACTTCTTCTCCTGCCCTCGCACCGCGCGGGCATACATCGCGGCGATTGCGCGGGTCTTGGGACCCGGGCACGGAATTTCGCGCTCATCCACCGAACGCACCGAGCCGACTTCGGCAGCGGTGCCACAAGCAAACACCTCTTCGGCAATGTACAAGTCGCTTCGCGCGATGTTGTCGACGCGAATGTCGTAACCGAGATCACGTGCGATGGTCATCACACTGTTTTGCGTGATTCCCTCGAGCGCGCCTGCCGACAACGGCGGAGTGAGGATCACTCCGTTGCGAACAACGAAGATGTTCTCACCGGTGCACTCGGCAACCAGTCCGTTCGGCGCAAGCATGATGGCTTCGTCGTAGCCAGCCTTGAGCGCCTCCACTTTTGCCAGCGACGAATTCACGTAGTTGCCGACGGTCTTTGCCGCTGGCGGCATGGTGTTGTGGTCGTGGCGAGTCCACGACGAAATCTTCATGCGCACACCTTTTTCCACCGCGTCATCGCCGAGGTACGCGCCCCACGGCCAACAGGCGATGGCAACGTCCACCTTGCACGGCAACGTGTTGAGACCCATCTCGCCGTAGCCGTAGTACGCCAGCGGGCGCACGTAGCACGAGGGCAGTCCGGTGGATGCCACGGTGTCCTTGGTGGCCTGCACCAACTCCTCCACCGAGTACGGCATCGGCATTCCCATGATCTTGGCGCTGTTGTGCAGGCGAACGATGTGGTCGGTCAGACGAAAGACGGCCGGGCCCTTGTCGGTTTCGTATGCGCGAATGCCCTCGAACACGCCTGTTCCGTAGTGCAAGGTGTGGGTGAGCACGTGCACCTTTGCATCGGCCCAGTCCACGAGGGACCCGTTCATCCAGATCTTTGGTGTCGTCGTGATCGGCATCGTGACCCCTTTTGTTGTGTGATGTTGACGCTATCCGTGGAGGCGTCGACAGATTTCGTCGCCGACCGCCACCGTGGAGCCACTCGTCGGCTGCGAGCATGCCTCGCGAATTGCCCGTGCCGCGCGCAACTCGCCGAGATGATCCAGCATCAGTGCTGCCGACAAGATTGCCGCCACCGGATTGGCCTCACCTTTTCCGGCAATGTCGGGCGCCGAGCCATGCACGGGCTCGAACAACGACGGCCCGGTGCGTGCAGGATTCAGGTTGGCCGACGATGCCAGACCGATGCCACCGCTCACGGCGCCACCCAAGTCCGTGAGGATGTCGCCGAACAAATTGTCAGTCACGATCACGTCGTAGCGGTGGGGATCCTGCACGAAGTAGATGCAGGCTGCGTCCACGTGGTTGTACGCCGTGCCGACTCCAGGGAACTGCGCAGCCACCACGTCGAACGTGCGCTGCCAGAGGTCACCTGCAAAGGTGAGCACGTTGGTCTTGTGCACGAGGGTCACGTGTTTGCGTTCGCGCGACGAAGCCAGCTCGAATGCGTACCGAATGCAACGCTCGACTCCGAAACGGGTGTTCACGCTCCCCTGCGTGGCAACTTCGTGTTGGGTGCCCTTGCGCAACACCCCACCTTCTCCCACGTACGGGCCCTCGGTGTTCTCGCGAATCACCACGAAGTCGTGCGGACGACTGTGACCGGGACCGGTACCAACAAAGGGTCGCTGATTGATGTAGAGGTCGAGACTGAATCGCAACTTGAGGAGGAGCCCGCGTTCGATCACCCCTGGTGGCACGCCCGGCGTACCCACTGCGCCGAGCAGGATGGCGTCGAATCCACGCAACGCTTCGAGTGTGTCGTCACTCAGCACCTCCCCGTCGCGCAAATAGCGCGCACCACCGAGGTCGAAGAACGTGGTATCGAGTTCCACGCCACTCGCGCGCACCACCTTGAGTGCCTCGGCGGTGACTTCCGGACCGATTCCGTCACCACCGATCACCGCAACACGATGCGAGGTGCGGGCTGAGGCTGCGTTCACCTCATTCAGGCTACGGAGGTATGGGTATCCTGACGATATGCCGACACATCGCTTATCGCGCGTTGCTCTCGAGCGTTTGCAGGCCGAGCATCTCGACCTCACCACGCGGGGTCGTATCGAGGTCGCCGCGCGAATCGGTCGCGCCCGCGAAATGGGTGACCTGAAGGAAAACGGCGACTACCACGCAGCCAAGGACGAACAAGGCCATATGGAGGGCCGCATTCGACAAATCGAAGCGATCCTGGAGAACCACGAAATCGTCGAGGTCGTCGACGACGGCAAGGTCGACCACGGCAGCATCGTGACGATCCTGTATGAGGGCGACGCCCCGTCACAAGCCGAGAAGTACCTCATCGGTCACATGGAAGAACAACCGGATGACCCGACCGTCAGCGTGATGAGTGCAACTTCGCCACTGGGTGCCGCGTTGCTCGGTGCCAAGGAAGGCGATTCGGTGACCTATCAAGCTCCCAACGGCTCGCTCACCGTTACCGTCGTTCGCGTGGAGGCATGCTCCTAACGTGATCCGCCGCACACATGCTGCGCGTGACGGCTTTCCCGACGGCCACGAGGTGGAACTTCCCGGCCGCGGCAACACCTTCGTGCGCGAGGTGGCGGGGCCTGCGGGTGCACCAACCGTGATCTTGCTGCATGGTTGGACCGCTACCGCCGACCTCAACTGGTTCACCTGCTTTGCACCACTCGGCGAACACTTTCGCGTGCTCGCACCCGATCATCGTGGACACGGACGCGGCATTCGGCCGCGCGGCGGGTTTCGCCTGCACGACTGCGCCGACGACGTTGCCGCCATCGCCGACGCATTCGGCGTGAACACGTTCATCCCCGTTGGCTATTCGATGGGTGGCGCAATCGCGCAGCTTGTCGCTTCGCGTCACGAGCAACGAACTCGCGGATTGGTGTTGGCTGCCACCGCCGGCTACTTCTCTTCTTCACGCGACGAGCGCCTCAATTTCCTCGGTCTCACCGGTTTGGCGCGCTTGTCCAAACTGACGAGCGCTCAAGCCCGGTCGTGGATCACCGAACAGGTCTACCTGCAACGCAAGACGCACAAGTTGGCCGACTGGGCTGCTCGCCAGATTGCCAGCCACGACTGGCGACACGTGTTGGAGGCGGGTAGCGAGATCGGTTCGTTCGATTCGCGACCATGGTTGAAGGACATCGCCGTGCCGGCCGCCATGATCATCACCACCAACGACAAGGTCGTACCAACCCGACGCCAAGAGGAGCTCGCGGCGGCGTTGCACACGTCGACCGTGACGCATCGAGTCGATGCGGGTCACGACGCAGTGTTCGCCGCTCAAGACCGTTTCGTGCCGCTCCTCATCGACGCGTGCCAGCGAGTCGTGCAACACAGCAGCATCCTGTAGCGCCGCAGCATCGCGTAGCCGCGTCGTCACGTCGACTTCCTTCGTGGCGGCTTCTTCTTGATCACCGGTGGCGACACGTCAGAATCAGCAGGAGATGCGTCGGAGCCAATGAGTGGCACGTCGGAAACAGTGATGGCGTCGCGCCACAAGCGTTCGACGGCGTCCGCCAGCGAGCCTTTGGCATTGCCGGGATCGGTGACGATTTCTTCCGGTGTGTCTGCAAATCGCAGGACCGAACCAACCCCGGCGTCGCCGACGACCACCACCAGTCGCACTCGGCGGCGGCGCGGATGCACGCTGGGCGGAACATCGCTCTCGTTCTCGTCATCGACGGGTGCGGCCCAACCACAGGTCAGGACTGCTGCGGCATCGAACATGCGCGCAATGGAACTGCCACGGGACTCCAGCAATTCGTACACGTCGCCGTGTTCGGCCAGGAACGAGATTCGTAGTGCCCCGTCGGTATTGGTGTCGATACCAGACGGATCCACGACGCTGATGCCGTAGAGGCGGGCTCGTTTCAGGTCGAAACCCGAGAGTGACAGGTTGAGGCTGTGCTCGACGCAGGTCGCCAAGGCGACCGGAGTAATGGTGTTGGTGTTCATGCCCCTGTGTGTGCACGACCAAGACCGATTCGGCGAAGTTTTTTCGCCTGCGAGCCGTAACGCTGCATATCTCGGTGCTTGGTTCGACCTGCGAGGAGTGCGGTCGTCGGCAGGCAGAATGGAACGGTGACGTCTCTCACCCTCCCGCAGAAAGTGTGGGACCGCCATGTGGTGCACCGCGACAACAACGGCAACGAGCTGCTGTACATCGACTTGCACCTCGTGCATGAGGTGACCAGTCCGCAGGCGTTCGATGGGCTGCGCATGAATGGTCGCCGTGTGCGTCGCCCCGACCTCACCGTGGCCACCGAAGACCACAACGTGCCGACCAAGGACATTCACCTCCCCGTCGCCGACCCGATTTCCGCCAAACAACTCGATGTGATGCGCAAGAACGCCGCCGAGTTCGGAATCACGCTGTACAAGATGGGCGACGCCGGTCAGGGCATCGTGCATGTGATCGGTCCCGAGCAGGGTCGCACGCTGCCCGGCATGACCATCGTGTGCGGCGACAGCCACACCGCAACGCACGGCGCGTTCGGTGCGCTCGCCTTTGGCATCGGCACGTCCGAAGTGGAGCATGTGTTGGCCACGCAAACGCTGCCCCAGTCGCGACCCAAGTGGATGAGCGTTGCCGTCGAAGGCGCCTTGCCGGCCGGTGTCACGGCCAAGGACATCATCCTGGCCATCATCGGTCGCATCGGTACCGGCGGTGGCATCGGCAGTGTCATCGAGTACCGCGGCTCGGCGATTCGCGCGTTGTCGATGGAAGGTCGCATGACCATCTGCAACATGTCGATCGAGGCCGGTGCACGCGCCGGCTTGGTGGCACCCGACGACACCACGTTTGCCTACCTCGAAGGTCGCGCTCACGCCCCGCGCGGCGCAGCCTGGGAAGCGGCACTCGACGATTGGCGCACACTGCGCACCGACGATGGTGCTGCGTTCGACAAGAGCGTGGAGATCGATGCATCGACGCTCACACCACACGTCACATGGGGTACCAATCCCGCGCAAGTGGCATCCATCGACGGAGTCGTTCCGTCACCCGACGAGTTCACCGACGCCACTACGCGCGACAATGTCGCACGCGCGCTCGACTACATGGGCCTCACGGCTGGTGCACGCATCCGCGACATCGCCGTCGACACCGTGTTCATCGGGTCATGCACCAACAGTCGCATCGAGGATCTTCGCGCGGCAGCCGAAGTTGCCAAGGGTCGCAAGGTGAAGGTGAAGCGCGCCATGGTGGTGCCCGGCAGTCACGCCGTGAAACAACAGGCCGAACGCGAAGGCCTCGATCGCGTCTTCATCGATGCAGGATTCGACTGGCGCGAGCCGGGTTGCTCCATGTGCCTGGCGATGAACCCCGACAAGCTCGCCCCACAAGAACGCGCCGCCAGCACCAGCAACCGCAACTTCGAGGGTCGTCAGGGCCGCGGTGGCCGAACCCACCTGGTATCACCGGCCGTTGCCGCAGCCACCGCACTCACCGGGCACTTCGCCACGCCGAAGGATCTCGCATGAAAACGACCCGCGCATGAAAAAAGTCAGCATTGTTTCGGGTCGCGCGGTGCCGCTCAAGCGCAGCGACGTCGACACCGACCAGATCATCCCTGCCGAGTGGCTGAAACGTGTCGAGCGAACGGGCTTCGAAAAGGGTCTCTTTTCCACGTGGCGCGACGATCGCAACTTCGTGCTCAACGACGAGCGCTACGCGGGCGCGAGCATCCTCGTGGCCGGACCGAGCTTCGGTGTTGGTTCATCACGTGAACACGCCGTGTGGGCGCTGCAGCAATACGGCTTCGACGTGGTGATCGCACCGAGTTTCAGCGACATCTACCGCAACAACTGCACCAAGAACGGTCTCGTTCCCGTGGTGCTCGACAGCACCATCGTGGAATCACTGTGGGCGACCATCGAAGCCGACCCCACCACGGAGATCACGGTGGATGTGGAGCAACTCGTGGTGGAAGTTCCCGCCACCGGTGCGCGACACCCATTCGTGCTGGATGCATCCACCCAGGAACGCTTCGTGAACGGTTTGGATGACATCGGCATCACGCTCTCCCACGATTCACACATCAGCGACTACGAGCGACGCCGCCCCACCTGGCTCGCCTCTCGCTGAAGTCGCAACAGCACGCTCGCGTCTCACTGACAGCGGCCAGCGGGCTCGCCACGCGCCGTTGCCCTCGGTGCCGAACTCGCTCTGGAGCGTTAGACGCCGGTAGGCGTCACGAAGCTCGCCAAGTTGGCGAGTCGTTTGTCATTGGAAAACACTTCAATTGGCGGCTGAGGCTCCAGCCGCAAACCGCGCTGAATGATCCGACACGTGGTGTGCTGGTTGTACTCCGCAAGGGAGATCGCCCAACCGTCACGACCGGCACGCGCAGTACGACCGGAGCGATGCAGATACGTCTTCACGTCGATGGGTGGCTCGTAGTGAATCACCGCTGCAACGTCGTCGATGTCGATGCCACGAGCAGCCACATCGGTGGCCACCAGCACGTTGAGGCTCCCATCGGTGAACTTGGCGAGTGATCGCTCGCGCGCAGCCTGCGACATGTCGCCATGCAACGCCGATGCCTTCACGTTCAACTTCTGCAACGACTCCTCCACCTTGTCGCACAGGCGTTTGGTGTCGCAAAACACCACGGTTTTGCCTGCGCCGGCAACGATGGCGGCAATCACTCGATCCTTGTCCATGCGATGCACCGCCAGGAAGAGATGTCGCATCGTGCCGACGGTGGCAGTAGGCGCATCGATGGACACCTCCTTCGGGTCGTTCATATATCGCCGCACGAGATTGCCCACCTGACCATCGAGCGTGGCCGAGAACAACATCGTTTGGTGTGCAGCCGTCACGTGACGCAGCACCCACTCCACCTGTGGCATGAAGCCCTCGTCAGCCATGCGGTCGGCTTCGTCGATCGTCACCACCTGCACGTCGGCAAGCGTGAGTTCTTCGGCCTTCATCAGGTCGATCAAGCGCAGCGGCGTGGCCACGACGATCTCCACGCCTGCCGCGAGGCTGGCAATCTGGTCGTCGCGCGAGGCCCCGCCGTACACCGCCAGAATCCGGCGAGCACAGTGCTTACCGATGGGCTCGAGCACCTCTGCCACCTGGAGCGCCAACTCCCGGGTCGGCACCAGCACCAATCCGCGTGGAGCACGGGGGCGCACGGCGGCATCCACCCGCGAGAGCATCGGCACGCCAAAAGCCAGCGTCTTGCCCGAACCCGTTCGGGCGCGGCCACAGAGGTCGGCCCCAGTCAACGCAACGGGAATGGCTTCGGTCTGAATGGCGAAAGGAGCGGTAAAACCGGCGGCTGCGAGACCGGCATCCACATGGGCAGGTACGCCGAGTGCGGCGAACTGAGTGGTCTGCGACATGTCTTTCGTCAACGCTACTTGTGGAGCAACGCATCGGATGGTGGCGTGCTGCATCGGATCCGATACTGACTCGTGAGTCAGTATCGGCTGACAAGTCAGACAGTAGACGCCACCTGCGTTTCTCGCTATGGTGCTTCTTCGGTATTGACACTGAGGAGGTGCACCATGACACAAACAACGACCACTCAACACATCGCCGGCGACAGCCGCGTTGTTCTGCATGATGCGTGCACCGGTCGCAAGGGTCCTGCCTACGACTGGCAGGCGGTGCTGATTCCGAGTGACACGGTGTTTGAAGCCTCGCTACAAATGATGTTGGCCACACCTGCGGTCGCTGGTCGCACTCGCAAGTCGCGTCGCCGTTCATGATCAACGACCTCTCCAAGGTCGGTGCACACCGACCACAACGCTTGTTGATGCTCGGCTGTGGCTCGGTGGCACAAGCCACCATTCCCCTTCTCATTCGCGACGTGAAACTGGCGCCATCCAGCATCACCGTCGTTGACTTCGTCGACAATCGCCATCGCATCGCTGATGCCATCGCTGCCGGCGTCAACTACGAACAGGGTCGAGTAACGCAGGAGAATATCGACGCGTTCCTTTCGGCTCGAGTCGGCAATGGCGACATGATCCTCGACTTGGCATGGAACATCGACTGCCCCACCATCCTCACCTGGTGTCGCGAACACGGCGTGCGGTATCTCAATACCAGCGTGGAGTTGTGGGACCCGTACTACGACATGCACAACACCCACCCTCTGGAGCGCACGTTGTACGTGCGACACCAGAGCCTTCGCCGCATGATCGAGTCGTGGCCCGACAACAACGGCCCATCGGCCGTTCTCGAACATGGCGCCAACCCCGGTTTGGTGAGCCACTTTGCCAAGCGTGCCCTCGGCGAGATCGCCACGGCACTGTTGAAGGACAAGAAGGCCGGCGACCGCGCCAAGTTCATCGAGGGTGCGCTTGCCGAGGGTCGCTACAACACCCTGGCAATGCTGACCGGCACCAAGGTGATCCACATCAGTGAGCGCGATACACAAATCACCAGCGCGCCAAAGCGTGTGGATGAATTCGTCAATACGTGGTCGATCGAAGGCTTCTACGAAGAAGGCGTGGCACCCGCCGAGCTGGGCTGGGGAACGCACGAACGTTGGTTGCCGCACAATGCACACGTGCATGACGACGATGGTCCTTGCAACCAGATCGCGCTCGCCCAACCCGGTATGGAAACATGGGTTCGTTCGTGGGTGCCGTGTGGAGAAATTCTCGGCATGATCATTCGCCACGGTGAGGCCTACACCATGAGCGACCACCTCACCGTGTGGAACGACGACGGCACCGCCAAGTACCGCCCAACGGTGCACTACTCCTACTGCCCCACCGACGCCGCAATCATGAGCGTGCAGGAGTTGCGCATGCGCAATTGGAAGATGCAGAAGGATCAGCGCATCCTGAACAACGAAATCGAATCGGGCCGCGACGAGCTCGGCGTGCTGCTCATGGGCCACGACTACAAGTCATGGTGGACCGGATCGCTGCTGAGCATCGACGAAGCGCGAGCCATCCTGCCCAACCAGAGCGCCACCACGCTGCAAGTTGCGGCATCCGTCGTGGCAGCAACGTGTTGGATGTTCAACAACCCCAACGGCGGCGTGCGTGTGCCCGACGACCTGCCGCACGACGAGGTATTGAAGGTGGCCTACCCGTACCTCGGGTCGTTCCAATCGGCAGCCGTCGACTGGGATCCGTTGAAGAACCGAAACGACCTGTTCCCGGGCTTCGGCAACGGCCCCACCCGTTTGGACCCCGCCGATCCATGGCAGTTCGCCAACTTCCTGGTGCCCACTCCCCGCGCCGTGTAGCGCCACTCCGCGTGGCGCAGCGCCGACTACGTCCGCGCCGATACGCTGACAACGCAATGAACGGCGACACCTTCGTCATCTCCAGCCTCCTCCTTACGTAGCGGCGTCGGCCGCACTTCGCCGACGTCGCGCACCAACTCCCGAGCCACAAGGCCGGGAGTTTTTCTTTTCCCGCAATCATCACAACATCGACAACACGACCACCATCCAACGGAACGAAAGACATCCACATGCCACCACAGCCCATCACCCCGAAGAAGATGCCGTTCGAGAAGTACGCCGCCTACGTGCCGCTCGTGCTCGCCGACCGCACGTGGCCCAACCAGGTCATCACCAAGGCGCCGCTGTGGTGCTCGGTCGACCTGCGCGACGGCAACCAAGCACTCATCGACCCGATGGATCCGGAGCGCAAACTGCGCATGTTCAAGACGTTGGTGAAGATGGGTTTCAAGGAAATCGAAGTTGGATTTCCTTCCGCCAGTCAGCCCGACTTCGACTTCGTTCGCCACATCATCGACAACGACCTCATCCCCGACGATGTCACCATCCAGGTTCTGGTGCAATCGCGTGCCGAACTCATCCATCGCACCTACGAGAGCATCCGTGGGGCCAAGAACGCCATCGTGCACTTCTACAACTCGGTGAATCCGCTGCAACGTCGCGTGGTGTTCGGACTCGATCAGGCCGGTGTCACCAAAATCGCCGTTGATGCTGCACGGCTGTGTCGTTCACTCGAGTCCACCGTGCCCGGCACCAAGGTGCGATACGAATACTCTCCCGAGAGTTTCACGTTGGCCGAGCCGGAGTTCGCCGTCGAAATCTGCGAGGCGGTCATGGACGTCATCGCGCCGACACCGAACAATCCGATCATCCTCAACCTGCCGGCCACCGTGGAGTGTTATTCGCCGAACGTGTACGGCGACGTCATCGAGTGGTTCGGCCGAACCATCAAGCAGCGTGATTCCATCATCTTGTCCCTACACCCCCACAACGACCGCGGCTGTGCAGTCGCGGCTGCCGAATTCGGCGTGATGGCCGGTGCCGACCGCGTGGAGGGAACCCTGTTCGGAAACGGAGAGCGCACCGGCAACGTCGACGTCATCACGTTGGCGATGAACTTGTTCGTAAACGGCGTCGACCCGAAGCTGGACATGAGCGATATCGACGCCCTTCGTCGCGATGCCGAGTATTGCAACCGCCTACCAGTCCCCGAGCGTCAGCCATACGCGGGCGACCTGGTGTACACCGCGTTCTCCGGCAGTCACCAAGACGCCATCAAGAAGGGGCTCGACGCACTCCCCAAGGAGTACGCCACCTGGGAAGTGCCGTACCTGCCACTCGATCCCAAGCATGTGGGCCGCACCTACGAGGCCGTCATTCGGGTGAACAGCCAATCGGGCAAGGGCGGCGTCGCATACGTGATGAAGACCGAGCACGGTTTCGATCTTCCACGGCGTTTGCAAATCGAGTTTTCCCGCACCATCCAGCACATCACCGAGGACTCCGGCACCGAAATTGCCCCGGACGTCATGTGGAAGGCCTTCGAGACCGAGTACCTCTCGAACACACCGAAGTACTCCCTCACCAGCCACGAATTGCGAAGTTCCAGCGACGGTGTCACGAGCATCACCGCACAGGTCGAAGCCGACGGCAAGCGCGTCACGCTGCAAGGCAGTGGCAACGGACCGATCGACGCCTTCGTGCATGCACTACGGACCGAGTTCGGCGTGAAGTTGGACGTGAAGGACTACGTGGAGCACGCCCTCAGCCAAGGCTCAGAAGCAACGGCGGTTGCGTACATCGAGAGTTCGAACGAATCAGGCGATGTGTGTTGGGGCGTCGGAGTGCATCCGAGCACCATCACCGCATCGTTGCGTGCGGTGCTCAGTGCGTTCGAACGTCAGAAGCGTCGCTAACCGCCGAACTGCCCTCGACGTCGATTTTCGGCAACACGCGGTTGAGCCAGCGCGGTAGCCACCAGTTGCGATCACCCAACAACTCCATCGTTGCGGGTACCAACAACATACGCACCACGGTGGCGTCCAAGAACACCGCAACCGCCAATCCGAATCCGAACATCTTGATGCTGCGAGTGGGGTCGAGAACGAAGCTGCCAAAGACGAACACCATGATTGCTGCGGCTGCGGTGATGACACGCGCGGTTTTTGCCAAGCCATCGGCCACCGCAAGTTCGTTGTCGCCGGTTCGGTCGTACTCCTCCTTCACTCGGGACAACAGGAAGACTTCGTAGTCCATCGACAACCCGAACACGATGGCAAACATCATCACCGGCAGCCACGGATCGATCGGCGCGCTTCCACCCAAACCGATCAGCGATGCACCCCAGCCCCACTGGAACACCGCCACCACCGCACCGTATGCGGCTCCGATCGAGAGCAGGTTCATCAACACCGCCTTGAGCGGCACCAACAACGAGCGGAACACGGCCATGAGCAAGACGAAGGACAGCAGCAACACCACCGCAAAGAACACCGGAAGTCGATCGGCGAGATAGCTGCTGAAGTCCACGTTCACCGCCACGCTGCCGGTGACCTTCACATCGAGACCGGACTCACCCACCACCGAGGGCACCACATCTTCACGTAACCGCTCGACCAAATCGGCGGCTTCGGCCGACTGTGGTGAGCCGGTCGGATACAGGTTCCACAACACGGCCGTCGGCGCTGCGGCATCGTTGGGCACTGCAGGGCTCACACTCACCACACCCGGCGTCGTAGCAAGCACGTCACTGAGTGTCTGCGCTGCGGCGAGTTGTTCGGGTGAGTCGACCGCGGCCACCAGCGTGAGTGGGCCGTTGAATCCGGGACCAAATCCCTGTGCGAGCAGGTCGTAGGCGCGACGAGTGGTGGTGTCGGAGGGATAGTTGCCTTCGTCGGCAAAGCCGAGTCGCAACCCCAACACCGGCAACGTCAATGCCCCCAACACTCCGACGCCGATGACGAGCGACAACCATGGGCGTCGCTGCACCCATCGGCTCCATTTGTACGGCAGCGTCTCGGTCATCGGCTTGACACGTCGCGTTGGCAACGGACGCTTCAACGACGGAATGAAGCTGCCCGCCAGCAGCACCAAGCCGCCCACTGGTGCAGCAATCAGCAATGCGTTTTGCTTCAGCCCCACACCAACCAGCGCAAGTGCCACGAGACCAGCGGCGATGACTCCACGCCAACGAGTTACCTCCACGCGTTCGCCGACAAAACCGAGCAGTGCGGGCAGCAGCGTGACCGAGGCAATCATCGTGAAGAGCACCGTGATCGACGCACCCACGGCCATACCATTCATGAAGCTCACGCCCATGATCAACATGCCAAGGAGCGAGATCACCACGGTGGTGCCAGCGAACAACACTGCGCGACCGGCGGTGTCAACTGCTTCTGCCGTGGCCGCCGCGCAATCCCTGCCGTTATGGCGTGCTTCGCGGTAGCGAGTAACGATGAACAGCGCGTAGTCGATTCCGACTCCGAGGCCGATCATCACCCCGAGGGTGGTGGCGAAGTCCGGCATGGTCAGGAGGTTCGACACCAACGTGACCACGAGAACTCCGGCAGCGATGCCGCCGAACGCCGTGCCGATGGGCAGCCCCATGGCCAATACGGAGCCAAAAGCAAAAATCAGGATCACGATGGCAAAGGCCAAGCCGAGCACCTCGGAGGTTGGAGCTTCGAACTCCGCGAACACCTCACCGCCGTACTCGATTTGCGCGCCCGCAACTTTTGGCTCGATCGCCTTCATCTCCGCGAAGACCTCGGTGAACTGCTCGGCCGAATTCAAGTCCGACGCCAGCGACACCGTCGCAAAGGCGATATCCCCACTCGGCGCCACTTGACGAGCACCGTCCGACGTGAACGGGCTCACCACACCCATGTCGTCACGGGCGTCGAGTTGGGCAAAGAACGCGTTCAACGCATCGCGTTGGGCTGCGGTGAACCCTCCCTCGGCGCGCACCACGATGGTGCCGCTACGCCCGCTCTCCTCGGCGCCGAATCGGTCGGACAACAACGTGAAACCTTCGGCACTCTCCACGTCGGGAAGCGTGAACTGGGTGGAGAAACTGCTCCCGAACGAACCCACGGCGATACCGAGTGCGATGAGCACCGCGAACCAGACGGCAACGACGAAGCGACGACGAGCATGAGCGAATGAACCGAGAGAGTGCAGCATGGGGGTGAAGTGCGTACTTTTCTGTGAGGGATTTTCGGCACAGGCTAGATGCCGGCGTCGGCTGAACTATCGTCATTCACGGAGGATGTCGTGAAAGTCACAGTGAACTTCGATCTCTGCGCCTCGACGGGGGCTTGCGCACAGGTTGCCCCCGAGGTGTTCGAGGTACGCAACGACGGTTACCTTCACATCCGCAAGGAGCAACCCGGGCCGGAGTTGTACGACGAAGTGCAACAAGCCGCCGACCTCTGCCCCACCGGGGCAATCACGCTCGAAGACTGACGCGTGGGATTTTCGACACGACTCCACCGCGCGTGGGAGCGTTCCAATTCCCTCGTATGCGTCGGACTCGACCCCGACCCACGTCGATTCCCGTCGCCACTCGGCACCAACATCGACGACATCGAAACGTTTTGTCGCACCATCGTGGATGCCACGGCGGAATCGGTGTGCGCGTTCAAGCCACAGATTGCCTACTTCGCTGCCCACTCCGCGGAACGTGCACTCGAACGGGTCTGTGATCACGTGCGCCGTGAACACCCCGACGCGGTGCTGATCCTCGATGCGAAACGTGGCGATATCGGCGACACTGCCGAGATGTATGCACGTGAAGCTTTCGAACGATACGGTGCCGACGCCGTCACGGTGAACCCGTTCCTCGGCACCGATTCGCTCGAGCCGTTCTTTGCACGTCGAGACCGCGGTGTCATCGTGTTGTGTCGAACGTCGAATCCAGGTTCGCACGAGTTGCAGAACGCCCGCGTGATGCGTGCCGGCACGGACGGCGACACTGCAGCAAATCCGGAGCCACTGTATGAACAGATCGCGCGGCGTGCAGCCGGCGACTGGTCGCAACGGGCCGATGTCGGCCTGGTGGTCGGAGCAACTCAACCTGCCGAACTGAAGCGAGTGCGCGACATCGTCGGCGATCTTCCGTTGCTGGTGCCCGGCGTGGGTGCACAAGGCGGCGACCCGGCAACCGTCGTGGCCCATGGTGCAACCGCCGCCGGGACGGGCCTCATCGTCAACAGCTCGCGCGCGATCCTGTACGCGTCAGGCAACGATGACTATGCGGCTGCGGCGCGACGAGCCACGTTGGAATTGCGCGACGCACTCAACGCTGCACGCACGTAGTTTTGCCGCACCCTGAAGGGTGCTTCAGCCACCAATCGTGATGACATCGACGATGCCGGGAACGTTTCGCAACTGATCCACCACGGCCGCCGGCGTGGGCGTCGCGGTGGCAATCACCATCATTGCGCTACCGGCCTTGGGTGTCTTGCCCACGTCCATGTTGTCGATGTTCACTGCTGCGTCACCCAGCACGGTACCCACGCGACCAATGACACCCGGCCGATCGTCGTTGCGCACGATCAGCATGAAGCGAGCTGGAGGGACATCGCTCAGGTGGTCGTCGATCAGAACGATGCGAGCCTCGCGACGGCGACCCGCCAATGTTCCCGAGATGTTGTGGTTCCCAGCACGCAGCGTCACCAGGTTCATGTAGTCCTGATGCTCGACGTCGTCGCGACGCTGCTCTCGTACGACGATGTTGCGCGTTGCGGCAACACTCGGCGCGTTCACATAGGTAACGGCTTCACTCGTGGCGCGGCCGAGGAAACCCTTGAGGGCAGCCAACGTGATGATGCGCGTATCGTATGCACCGATTTCGCCACTGGCTTCGATTTCCAACTCGCCGGCGCTCGGTCCGACGATGTCGGCGAACAATGCGCCGAGGCGCTCGGCGAGCGGAATGAACGGTTTCAGTGTTTCGTTTGCCTCTGCAGCGTCGACGTTCACCGCGAACGGAACGAAGTCCCCCGCCAAGGCCAGTTGCACCATGTCGGCGATGACTTCGCCGGCCTTGTCCTGGGCTTCGCGAGTGCTGGCGCCGAGATGCGGTGTCACCACCACGTTCGGCAACGAGAACAGCGGCGAATCGGTGATCGGCTCTTTCTCGAAAACGTCGAGCGCGGCGCCCGCAACCAGACCGTCGCGCAACGCCTCGAAGAGGTCGTGTTCCGCCACGATGCCGCCACGGGCCACGTTGATTACTCGCAACTGCGGCTTTGCCTTCAACAACATGTCACGGTTGATGAGACCGACGGTTTCCTTGTTCTTCGGAAGATGCACGGTGAGAAAGTCGCTGCATGCCACCAACTGATCCAGCGGCAACATGTCCACGTTCATCTGACGCCCGCGCTCCGCCGAGATGTACGGATCGAACGCAACGATCTTCATTCCCAAACCCAATGCGCGGTGCGCGACCAGCTTTCCGATGCGACCAAGCCCCACGATGCCGAGCGTCTTGCCGGCCAGCTCCACGCCTTCCCACTTGGAGCGCTCCCAACGACCATTCACGAGTGCGGCGTGCGCCTGGGGAATGTTGCGCGCCATCGACATGAGCAATGCGATGGTGTGCTCGGCGGCCGAAACGATGTTGGACTCCGGAGCGTTGGTGACCATCACACCCGCCTTGGTTGCTGCCTCGACATCGACGTTGTCGAGGCCCACACCCGCACGCCCCACCACCACCAAGCCACTCGTGGCCGCCAGAACCTCGGCATCCACGTTGGTTGCACTGCGAACGATCAGCGCCTGCGCACCGCGCAGCGCATCGATGAGCGCCCGACCATTGAGGCCGAGTTGCACATCGACGTGGTGCCCGGCAGCGCGCAGACGCTCGAGGCCGGCATCGGCGATTTCTTCGGTTACCAGGACTCGTGCCACACCTACATCGTGGCGTGAGGAAGGCGTCACTGCCAACTCATTCATGCAGGTTGCTTCGGCAACGGCGTTATCGTGGCTGTGACGTAAGCAGTGCAGTAAACAGCGCAGTTATCGGCGCAGTTCACGGTGCGGTTTACTGCGATACCGCCATCAAAATCGCGTCACATTTATTTTTCGTTAGCAAAGGAAGCGCCGTGCCCCACTTGTTTCTCTCTCCGGAATGGATGGAGGCCGCACGCGCCATTCGCGAGAAGTACAAGGATCAAGCACCGAAGGTGTCCGTCGTGGTGCGATTCAACCAGGTCGTCACCAACGTTCCGTTCGGCGAGGGTGACGTGCACAGCCACATGGACACCTCGACGGGTGAAGTGGTGATGGATCTCGGCCATTTGGAGAAGGTCGATGCCACCCTCACCACCGATTACGTAACCGCGCGAACCATCTTCGTGGAGCAGGATCCACAGAAAGCAATGGAGGCGTTCTTCACCGGAAAGGTGAAGGTGGAAGGCGACATGCTGAAGTTGATGGCGATGCAAACGGCCATGCCGCAAACGGAGTTGGGTTTGGTCGTCGCCGAAGAGATTCGCGCAATCACCCAGTAGCGCTGGCGCCCGAACGGTCGGTTGATCGCACTTCTCCGGCAAGGAGCCCGGCCACGACGCACAAACTCGCGCCGATCACCAAGGCATTGGCGTAACTCGACAACACGCCGTCGGCCACCGTCGCTTCATGCACGGTGATCATCACCGTGGCGCCGAGCAGTGCACCCATCTGCGAAATGAGCTGTTGCATTGCACTGGCGATACCAAGCTCATGATCGCGCACGGCATTGGCGAGCAAAGCCGAGAGTGCAGGCGAAGCCACTCCCAATCCGAGACCCGAGAGTCCCAGCCCGAACGCGATTACCCACAACGGAGTTCCTTCACGGATGGTGGACAGCACGATCATCGAGGTGAAGACGGTCATCGAACCGAACATTCCCGCGAATCGTTCACCCGTACGCATGGTGACACGTGCCCCGAGCGGCGCGGCAATGGCGAACGTGAGAGGTCTGGCGATGATCAACCAACCAACGGTGGCGAGCGGCAAACCGATGCCGTCCTTCAACATCTGCGGGAGGATCATGAACCCACCCATGTAGGCGAAGTTGGCCAGCGACTGACTCAGCACCGGAAATGCGATGTTTCGCGTACGGAACCACGCCGGCGGCACCATCGGAGCAGCCACACGTCGCTCCACTTGGACGAACGCCACCAGCAACACGATGCCGACAACGATCGAAGAAACGATTGCGGGAGATGTCCAGCCCCATGCGGAGCCACGATTGATCCCCAGGAGCAGGAGCGCGGCCCCTCCACCGAGCGTGAGTGCGCCGGCTGCGTCAAAGCGGGCGTGGGGTTGTCGCTCGGTATCACGCAACAGCCACCACGATGTGAAGGCGCCAAGCACACACAGTGGCGCCTGAATCAGGAAGATCACACGCCAGCCAACCAGATCGACCATCGGCACACCAGCGACCACTCCGATCACCGGCGCTCCTGCAGTAACGAAACTCCACATACCCAGTGGTCGCACGCGCTCGTGTGGCTCGAACATTCGGTTGGTGAACGCCATCGCCGACGGGCCCGTCGCCGAACCGCATGCGGCAGACAACGTGCGCAAGACGATGAGCAGCGGTGCGTTCGGTGCGATCGCTGCGAGCCCCGCAAAGACACCTGCGCCGAGCAAGCCGCCCACGAAGACACGCTTGTGACCAACGAGATCACCCAACGTGCCGAAGGCCGGACCAATCACCGCGAACATCAGCATCGGCGCAGTAATCGACCAGCTCACCACGGAGACCGTGGTGTCGAGATCCTTGGCCACCGTGTCGAGCACCACCACCAACAGGGTGATGGCGAAGTGCACCGTAAACACGCCGCTCAGCAACACCGCCATGGTTGCCTTCCGTCGTGATACACCCGCACGCTCCACCAGTGCGCTGCGCATGCGTTCACGCAGTGGAACGATGCTGACTTCGTCGACGCCTGCCGTCACGGGAACACCAGATTCACTGCCGTGCCCTTGCGCACGAGGTCGCCGGCCTTCAGTGTGTTGCCGTCCTGCGTCACCGAGCGCACCCTGCTGGTGGTGCGACCCGAGGTGGAACCCACCGAGAGACCCGCTTCCACCAGCTTCTTCTGCGCATCGGCCAAGGTGAGCCCGACGATCGCGGGCAACTCGACGGTCTCGGGGCCCTTCGATAGCGAGTACGCCACCACTCCATCGCGCGCCAGCTGCGCGCTCACATCAGGGGTCTGCGTTGCCACCAAGCCGACCTCGATCTCCGAGGAGAACACATCGTCGTTGCGCTGCCCCACCAACTGCACGGCCACGAGTTGTGCTTGAGCATCCGCCTCGGATCGCCCGATCAGATTCGGCACGTTGCGCAGCACCGGGCCACCCGACACGATCACTTCCACTTGGGTTCCCTTCAGCACCTCGCTGCCGGCCAACAAGTTGGGTTGCTCGGTGACGATCCACGACACCACACGACCAGCGGGCACTGCATCGTCATCGCGAATCACTTCGGCCACGACGAGGCCCTGCGCTTCCAATGCCGCAACGGCATCGTCACGAGAGAGTCCGTTGACATCGGGCACCACCGCAAGCGTCGGACCTTCCGATACCACGAGGGTGAGATCATCACCTTCCTGCAACATCGACCCCGTCGGTGGCACCGTACGAATCACTTCCCCGAGGGCGACCTCGTCGGAGCGTTCGACACTGATCACGATGTTCCAGCCGAGTTGCGAGACGGTGTTGCGCGCCTCGCCTTCGGCCACACCCGCCAGGGCGGGAACCTCGAACGACTCGACGGTGAGCGTCTGCCACACCAGAACTCCACCCACCACCACGGCAACTGCCGCCAGCCCCGACCACAACCAACGGTAACGACGTCGCTCGGCTGGTGGCGCAATCACCGCCACATCGGCCGGCTTGACTTCCTCTACTGGAACTTCCGGTTCTGCGATACGTGGAGCCGGCTCCGCCACGACGGCCTCGAGTTGTCGCGTGATGGTGTCACGGAACGACTCCGTCGTCAGCGACTCGAGCTGCTCCGGTGCGGGAAGTTTGCCGGCCAGTTGCGCAAGTGCTCGCCCGAAGTCGATCGCCGTCGAACGATCGCTCGGCTCCGGTCGTCCGGCCTTTTCGATTGGCACGGCGATGGGTCCGATATCGGCAGAAACGGGCAGCAACTTGCCGGCGCGATTCGCCAACGTCACCGCCAGAGAATCGGCAGCAAACGGCACGTCGCCCGTGATCGTCTCCAGCAATGTGAGCGCAAGGGCGTAAATGTCGCTCTCCGGAGTGGCGTTCGCATCGATGCTGAATTCCGGGGCCGCATAACGCGCCTGCTCGATGCTCATCGATGCAGTACCGCTGATTCCACGCTTGATGCCGATACCTGCCAGTCGTGCTCGCGAATCGAGCGACACGAACACGTTCGCTGGCCGAACGTCGCCATGGGTGATACCGAGTTGATGCAAGTGGTGCAGCGCGCGACAGAGGTCGAGCCCGATGACCAGGGTCTGCGATGCGCTGAGTCGTCGTCCGCGGTCGAGCAATTCGCGCAACGACACGTCGGAGATGCGCTCCGTCACGATGAAAACGAACCGTTCACCGTTCAGGACGGCCTCGCCCCAATCCAACGGTGGAACCAATACGGGGTGGCTGATGCCCGCCACCGAAAGCAGATGGCGCTGGAAGGCCTCCACCGCTTGATCGGGGCTCAACGACCCGCGCTCTTCATCGGGTGTCTCCCCCTCTGCGGCAATCGACTCCACCGTCACCAGGCGCACGATGACCGAATGATTGCCACGCAGGTCGGTGGCCGCGAACACGCTGGTGGAGTCCGCCCCGCCACGAATCAGACTTTCCAGTCGGTAACGAGCGGCGACGACTGCTCCCGTGAGCTCATCGCGTTCAATCATTGACCGCCCCAAACTACCCGTGCCACCTGCCACCAGCGACCAACTCGGCAGCTCCAAGCAGATCGGGGCAGAAAGCAGCGAGAATGGAGCCATGGCGCGCCGACTCGACCGCACGCGACTCTTGGTGAGTTTTGGAATTTCGCTCGGGCTCGTACTCATCGTGTTCGGGTTTGCCAGCGGTATCACCGGCGAAGAAGCACGTATCACGCCCGTTGCCATCGAACGTATGTCCCCCGCCGACGGCGACCGAGTGTTGCGTCAGTCGCAGATCATCATCGACTTCGCCGATGGCTACGAGGGCTCGCTCAGCATCGATGGCGTCGAACTGCCAACCACCCGGCTCGACGAACTGTCCACCAGCGTTGGTCAGCCCGCACCAGGCGCTCAGGTGGAGTTGCCTCCGACTGCAGTCTTTGATCCCGGCAACAACGTGCTGAGCTTCCAACCCCAGCCGGGCGCCCCCATCGAATCATTCGCGCAGGGTGAACACACGGCAATCGTTCGCTATTGGAAGATCCTGGACGGTGAGACCAAGTACCGCACGTACGCGTGGCGTTTCCTCACCGACTGACGCCGCCTACGCCAGCTCGCCCGTTTCCAACAAGCGCACGAACGCGGCTTCACCGATCTGTGGGATGCCGAGCTCCGCTGCTTTCTTCACCTTCGATGCTCCGGGCTCGTCGCCAACCACCAAGGCGAACGTCTTGCTACTCACGCTTCCGGAGCTCTTGCCGCCGCGGTCCTTGATCGCTTGCTCGGCCTCTTCGCGACCGAAACCACTCAGCGTTCCGGTTACCACGATCGTTTTTCCAACCAGCGTCTGGGGTGCATCCACCACGGTGACGTTGTCGAAACGAACACCACCCTTTCGCAACTTGGTGATGATTGCTTGATGGCGCTTGTTGGAGAACCACGAAGCGACCGACTCTGCAATCACGTCGCCGACACCCTCGATTGCCGCCAGCTCGCTCGTGGAGGCTCGCGCCACCGCATCCAGCGAACCGAATCGACGGGCCAACGACTCCGCTGCCGACGGGCCCAGGTGTTTTATGCCGAGTGCAACGAGCAGCTTCTGGAGTGTTGCCGTCCGTGATCCATCGATGGCCTTCATGAGATTGGCGGTTTGACCTTCGCCGAAACCCTGCGCGAGCAACACCTCGGGCGTGAGCGAATAGATGTCCCCCACATCCTCCAACACTCCGGCATCACTCAACTTGTACACCGTCTTTTCGCCGAAGCCCTCGATGTCCATGCCACCACGTGCGGTGAAGTGAATGATCTTCTGGTCGCGCTGATGCGGACACTCGGGCTCCACACACCGCGTGTCGGACTCGCCTTCGGCTTGCACGAGCGTCGACTTGAGGTCGCACGGACAGGTGGTCGGGAACTTCCACGGCTTGGAATTCTTCGGTCGCTTGGCCAACACCGGCCCGACCACTTCGGGGATCACATCACCCGCTTTTCTCACCACCACGGTGTCACCGGGGCGAACATCCTTCACCTGCACTTGCTCGCGGTTGTGGAGCGTGGCCATCGACACCGTGCTCCCCGCCACCACCACGGGCTCGAGTTCGGCGAACGGCGTGGCGCGCCCCGTGCGACCGATCGACACCTTGATGTCTCGCAACAGCGTGGTTCGCTCCTCGGGTGGGAACTTCACCGCAATCGCCCAGCGCGGAGCCTTCGACGTGTAGCCGAGACGCTCACGTTGGGCGAGATCGTCCACCTTCACCACCACACCGTCGATGATGTACGGGAGTTCGTTGCGATGCTCCTGCCAGTACGAGCAGAACTCGACCACTCCTGCGAGCGAGTCGACGATTCGCAGTTCCGGATTGATGGGAAAGCCGAGTGTCCGCAGGTAGTCGAGCGTGTCGTGGTGCGACGAAAAAGCAGGAACGCCTTCCACTTCACCGAGTTGGTATGCCCACATCGACAACTCGCGAGTGGCGGTAACTCCGGGATCCTTCTGACGCAGACTTCCCGCACCGGCGTTGCGTGGATTCGCCGGTACCGGCTGCGGCTTCTTGCCGGCAGCAACGCGCGCTTCGTTGTCGCGCATCTTTTCGGTGCGCAACTTCTCGAACGCGACTTTGGACATGTACACCTCGCCACGGACCTCGAGCACGGCAGGCGAAGGTGTGAGCCGCTGCGGAATTCCGCCGATGGTGCGCACGTTGGCGGTGACATCCTCACCGATTTTTCCGTCCCCGCGTGTTGCAGCCTGCACGAAATTGCCGTTCTCGAACCGCAAACTCAGCGCCAAGCCGTCGATCTTCAGCTCGCACACGTAGCGGACGTTTTCGCCGTTGAGACCCCTGCTCACACGCTCGCCCCAGGCCCGCAACTCCTCATGATCCATCGCGTTGTCGAGACTCGTCATGGGTAGACGATGTGTGACGGGCGCGAATGTGGTGGAACTCGGAGCACCGGGGACGTCGAGCAACGACGTGGTCGGCACCAACTCGGGATGTTCCTTCTCGATTCCTCGAAGTTCCCGCACCAATTCGTCGAACTCGGCATCGGAGATTTCGGGGTCGTCATCACCGAAATAACGATCGTTGTGGAAGGCAATCAATTCCCGCAATTCCTTGGCCCGAGCCACGATGCGTTTGGACGCTGCCACGTCTGAACTTTACTTGTCGGTCACCAATCCAGGATTCATAGGATGCGTGCGTGACAAATGCACTGCGAGTGGGGTGGCTGGCAATCGCCGTGCTTCCCCAGTCGCTCTCAGCGTCAAATGGCGCATCCGGCGCTTCAACCGTTGGCTTCTGGCTCGCCTGGGGAATCTGGGTGATCGTTGCGCTCGCCGTCCTGGTACCGCATCCGTTGTCGCTCGTGACGGCGCGACTCCTGGCGCCACTCTTGGCACTTCACACTGGTGCGACAGTGCTCGAACAATCCACACTCCAATGGAGCACGGTTCTCGCGCTGTTGCTGATGATCGCAGTTTCAGCGACCGCTTATTCCGCTCGTTACGGCTCCGTTCACGCACAGGCGGCCGCCTACGGTCATGAACGCCGCCATCTCCTACGGCCGCCAATGGCCGTGCTTGCACCCCTCGCGTTGGTGTGGCTCGTCGTCGCCGCACTTGGAGCCGTTGCGATGCGCGGGGAGCAACTCGCCGTATCGCTGAGCGCGACGGCACTCTTCATCGCACTGGCGGTCTTCATGTTGCGTCGGGCCCTGGTGCTGTCGCGTCGATGGTTGGTGTTCGTGCCGGCAGGTATCGCCGTGCACGATCCGCTCCTCCTTCGCGACACCTTCATGGTTCGCAAGCACGATCTTCGCGCCCTACGAGATGCCACTTCGAACACCGAGGCCTTCGATGTCACGGGAACTACCTGGGGAACGTCGTTGGAACTCGTGCTCAGCCATCCACACGACGTGTCACTATCGCCGTTCGGAGCACGACTCACCGGCACCCTCGATCGCCTGCACGTCACGGCGCTCATGGTGGCGCCGTCGCGCCCCCACATTGCGCTCGCCGACCTCCCTCGCTAACGATTACTTGGCGATGCCGCCAGCGAGCACCATGCGGTCGGACATGTCGTACAACACCACGCTTTGACCCGGCGCCACCCTGCGCTGACTTTCGCGCCAACGCAACAGCACCGATGTATCCCCAACCTCTTCGATCAACGCCGACTGAGTGGCGCCGTGCGCGCTGCTCTGTACCAACACCTCGCTGCCGATTGCGAGCGGCTCGTGGCTCCACATCAGACGCTCAACGCGCAACTCGTCGCGTGAAAGACGTGATTCCTCTCCCACCAGGACGGTTTGTTTCTCCACGTCGACATCCAGCACGAACTGCTTCGGCGCACCACCGGGCAGACGCAGTCCACGACGCTGTCCGACGGTCACGAGCTCCACGGCATCAACGGTGCCGAGCTCGGTTCCCGATTCGTCGACGACGCGTGCGGAACGGAACGGAATTCGGTGACCAAGGAACGTCTCACGACCTCCCGTCTTGCTGATGAAGCACACATCTTGACTGTCGGGCTTGGTGGCGGTACGCAAGCCGAGTTCGCTGGCTCGCTCGCGCACCTGCGCCTTCGTGAGATGACCTACGGGAAACAACGTGTAGGCAAGCTCACGCTGATCCAACATGTGCACCACATAGCTCTGATCCTTGGCGGCATCCGCCCCGCGCACGACTCGCCACACACCGGATGGCTGTCGCTCGATGCGCGCATGGTGGCCCGTGGCAACGGCATCGAAGCCGAGCAGGCGCGCGCGCTGCGACAAACGGTCGAACTTGAGATGACGATTGCACTCGATGCACGGATTCGGGGTGGTTCCCGCGCGATGGGCATCGACGTACGGATCAACCACGTGGGTGGAGAAATCGTCGGAGAAATTGAATACCAGGTGGTCGATGCGCAATTGCTGCGCCACACGACGGGCATCGTCCACGTCACTCACCGAACAACAGCCGGTGTCGCTCTCGCCACCCCACAATCGCATGGTGACTCCCACCACTTCGTGGCCTTCGCGGCGCAATTCGGCTGCAGCGACGGATGAATCGACACCACCCGACATCGCCACGAGCACCTTCATACGAATGAAGGCTATTGCGTGTTGCGTAAACGCTTGACGCTGCTCACGATGGCATGCACCGCATGCGTGATGTCATCCTCGGTGGTGGTGTGGCCGAGACTGAGTCGTAACGCACCCTTCATGAATCGGGGTTCCACTCCCATGGCTCGCAACACGTGAGAAGGCTCCATTGCCCCGCTCGCACATGCCGACGCCGCAGACGCACACACGCCCGCTTCGTCGAGCAAGAACAGCAGCGCCTCACTCTCCACGCCGGCAAAACAGAGATGTGCAACGCCAGGCACCGTTGACACGGAGTCACCAAACGTGGGTGGACTCTCCGAAGGTACGGTGTCCAGCACATCCGGAATCTGAGCACGGATCGCTGAAATCAACGAGTGTCGCAACTCCCCGACTCGCACCGTCTCCGACTCCCTCTTCTCGACGGTTTCACGAAGTGCCGCGGCCGTAGCCACGATGCCTGCAACGTTGGAGGTGCCACTACGCCGATCGCGTTCCTGTCCACCACCCATGATGAGTGGCTCGAGCGATACACCCGACTTCACCACCATCACGCCCATTCCTTTTGGTCCACCGAACTTGTGGGCGGAGAACGAGACGGAGTCGGTCACCGTCACGATGTCGCGCAAATCTAACCAACACGCCGCCTGCACCGCATCGCTGTGCAGTACTGCGTTCTTGGCAGCATCGCGCACCACTCGCGCCACGTCCCGCATCGGAGTGATGCTCCCCACTTCGTTGTTCACCGCCATCACCGACACCACGGCCGTTCGGTCACCACGTTCGGTGATGCGTTCCAAGGTTTGACGTAACGCGACGAGATCGATCACCCCGCGGCCGTCGACGGCAACGACCTCACCATCGAGGTGCTCCACGCAGTGCAACACCGCGTGATGTTCGGCCGCACTGCAGACCGCAACCCCACCGTGTTTTCTCACGGCGCCGAAGATCGCCGCGTTGTCGGCTTCGGTTCCACCGCTGGTGAACACCACTTCGCCGGGCTTGCAGCCCAGCGCATCGGCAATGTCGTCGCGTGCTTCGTCGATCGCCGTCCGTGCCAACCGCGAAAATCGATGGCTGCCCGATGGATTCGCGTACTGATCGGCCAGAAACGGCGTCATCGCCGCAATCGCCGATTCGCGCATTGGTGTAGTGGCGGCGTGGTCCAAGTAGGCAAGTCGACCCACGCCCACAGACGTACCCATCGACAGAACGCTAATTGTCGAAGAAGCGCTTGTTGGATGAAAGCTTGCTTGTTGCCAGAAGCTCGGCAATTCGCTCCCCTGCGGTGCCATCGCCATAGAGATGATCAGCTTCATATCGACCGTGTCGCAACTGCTGGTCAATTGCCGAACGAATCTCGTCGACTCCGTATCCACAGTCAACGACGTTTCGTGCACGCTCTCGCCCGCTTTGCCTAGTGCCGATGTTTACCACTGGCACTCCCAGATAACCAGCTTCGCGAACACCCACACTGGAATTCCCGACCAAGACGGCTGCCCGATTGATGAGCAAGAGGAACTCTCTCGGTTCCATGTTCTTGAAGAAATGAATATTCTTCGGATCTCTAGTCTCACGAAAGCTACGGATCGCCTTCGACGTGCGGTCTGACCCTGCATCGACGTTCGGCCAAAACCACATTGTGGGCAAACCAACGGCAGTCACTGCTTCGAGCGACGCAATCACTTGCTCACGCGACTGGTCGACTTCGTTCGTCACCGGGTGCTGCAGCACCACGATGAATTTTTCTAGGTTCAGAAACTTCTCTCCGACGCCACCGTACTTCTGGAACGGATCGAAACCAAGAGGGGTTTCGGGTGAGATATCGCGAGCAAGATCAACAGACGGACAGCCCGTGAGGTGAACCGAACCTGGTTCTTCACCCATTGCGAGAACACGCTTGCGGGCGATTCTGGACGCAACAAAATGCACATCGGCAAGCTTGGTGTTTGCATGGCGGACGCGCTCGTCAATGTTTCCCGTAACCTCCCCACCCTGAATATGTGCCACAGGAATACGCATGTAGCTCGCAGCGATGGACGTAGCGATGGTCTCGTAGCGATCGGCGATCACCACAACTACTGAAGGCTGCAAACGGGCGAAGACGCTTGGCAACTCGAGTAATGCCAGTGCGGTGGTCTTCGCCATGTTTCCGTCCGAGTCGCCCTCAATGAGCGAGGAAACCTCGGCATCCACGGGAAAGCCATCTCGTTTGATGACTTCTACCACGCGCCCGGTGCGATCGACCAGCGCCGACGATGCGACAACGATCTGGAGTCGAACATCACTTCGCGCCTTTAGTGCCGAAAGCACTGACTTCACTCGACTGTAGCTCGGTCGGGCCGTAATTACGACACACACGTTTCTCATTTGTTCGTCTCCACGTCGTCTCGGCTCAGCGCTTCATCAGCTTGAAGACTACGACGCAGCCGACGTCCCTCAAGGTCGCACAAATCCTCATAACGCAATCCGCCGCCAGGCTTCTTGTACGCAATGTCGTCTCGACCTAGTACGTGCCCGACCCCAAGTGGTCGCGCGGCAACCAAGCTTCGCCCGAAGATAAGTCGCAACTGCTCCTGATCAGAAGTCAGCGTATGTTTGTCGACAGGAGATGTCATCGCAGTACGCACGAATGCGACCCCCGCTACGAGTTGCGCCAGCTGATTCTGCGTAAGTGATGAGGAAGAGTCGGGACCTGCATGATCATCGTCTGCCCTGATGTGAGTTTCGAAGACTCGTGCACCGAGTGCAGTGGCTGCGATTGAGGCAAAAATCGTCGCAGTGTGATCCGAGATTCCAACGACGCAGTCAAATTCTCGGCGAATCTCCTCAATGACGTTCAAGCCAACTCGCTCGGGAGCTGTCGGATACTGAGTCGTGCACTGCAGAATGGCGAGTTCGCTCGGATGGCGTCCCACTATCTCAACCGCCATTTGAAGCTCGGACAATGTGGACAAACCAGAGGAAAGAATTACGGGTAACCCGGTGTCCGATAGTCGCTGAAGCAACTCATGATTGGCGACCTCACCTGAGGCAACTTTCCACAACCGAACCCCTATGTCCAGCAGTAAGTCGATTGCCTGAGGAGAGAACGGCGAACTCATGAACTCCACCTTGACCTCGTCACAGTGGGCCTTGAGCTCACTCCACTGACTTTCGGTGAACTCCATTCGCTTCCAGTAGGAATACCTGTCGCTGTCGCGACTACTGAACCTGACACGCCATGGCTCACGAAGTGTGCTCTCGGCAGCCGCTAGATGGGTCTGAAACTTCACGGCATGAACGCCGGCTACCGCTGCTGAATCAATCAGCCGATGGGCTGCATCAACGTTGCCGTCGTGAGCTTGAGCAATCTCGGCGATCACCAGGTGATCCCTGCCGAGCAAGACGTCTTGTGGCATCTGCTACATCTTAGGTATCACTATGGCGAGGCATGAGTTTACGACTAACTCGGTCACCTATGGTGCGGCGTTCGCCGACGTCTACGACGATTGGTACGGCGACAGCGACGATCTCGACGCCGTCGTGAACTTGCTCTGCGAATCGCGTCCGCAACGTGTCCTCGAATTGGGGGTGGGAACCGGCCGCATCGCATTGGCCCTGGCCGAGCAACTTTCGGCGACGGAGCCGCTCAACGCCAACGTCGTGCGCATACACGGCATCGACGAATCGCCCGAAATGCTCACTCAGCTTCGAACGAAGGACGTACGACAACGAATCACGTGTCACCTCGGCGACATGGCGCGCAATCAACCAGCGGGCCCCTTCGATCTCGTCTTCTTGTCGTACAACACGCTGTTCAATCTCGCCAGCCCGGAGCTCCAGGCCGAGTGCATCACCAACGCAGCCATACGACTCGCCACGCCGGGTCGTTTGGTCATCGATGCGTGCATCATCGACCCACTGGCACCGAGCGCGGGAACCACGATCGATCGTCGTGGACCATGGATCTTGCAGACCACCAGCACCTTCGATCCCACCTCGGGCGACGTCAGCGGTGCCACCGTCAGCACCCATGACGATGGACGCATCGTGCACCGACCGTTCCACATCACGTATCAATCACCCGAAGCCATCGATGCAGCGTGCCAGAGTGCCGGGCTGCGATTGCTCGCACGTCACTCCTCGTGGCAAAAGGCACCGTTCGACGAATCCTCTTCGCGACACGTGAGCGTGTACGGCAACGTACGCTGAACCCCGATGAGCAACATCACCGTCTCGCGCGACATCAATGCCAGCGTCGACCACGTGTGGCGAGTGGTGGAGCCGGTCGAGAATCACGTCGATTGGATGGCGGATGCCGAGTCGATCGAATTCACCACCGAGCAGCGTCGCGGTGTGGGAACACAGTTTCTCTGCAAGACCAAGGTCGGCCCGATTCGACTCACCGACACCATGCGCATCACCCAATGGGAGCCAGGCCGTGCGATGGGCGTCGAGCACATCGGATTGGTCACGGGTAGCGGAGTGTTCACCCTCACTGCACTCGGTGAGCACGTCACACGATTCGAATGGACCGAGACGTTGAAGTTTCCCTGGTGGCTTGGCGGTCCGCTTGGCGCCTTCGTCGGCGGAAAGTTGGTGCTGCGCGCCATTTGGCGAGGCAATCTGAAGCGGCTTGCGGCGCTATGCGAGGACGCGAACTAACGCGGTTGCCGCCATGGCCGCAACCACCACCACGATGAATGGCGCCTTGCGCCACACCGCAACGATCGCCACGGCGAGCCCCACGGCGCGGGCATCGATCACCAAATCTTGGGCCGAGGTGAACGTGTCCTTGGCAACCAGCGCCGCTAGCAAGCTCGCCGGAATGAGTGCCAAACATCGCTCCAACACCGGTGGCATCGTGCGATTTCCCACCACCACGAATCCGAGCACTTTCAAGCCGTAGGCAACGCCCGACAGCACGATGATGAGTGCCCACAACTGATTCGAAGAAAGTGCGATATCGCTCACGGCCGAACCCCGAACAGCACTCCAACGACCGCCACCAAAATCGCCATACCTACGGGGACGAACGGCGTCAAGGCCACACACACCACTGCGCCGGTCAATGCAGCCATCCGACCGCGTCGCGTACGAAGATGGGCGGGCAGCATCGCCGCAAACGCAGCAGGAAACGCAGCATCGAAGCCCAGCGCGTGCGTGTCGAGTACCGAGCCGGCAAGTGCACCAATCAGCGTGCCGAGGTTCCACGTCACGAACAACGAGAGTGCCGTCACCCAGAACGCAGTTCGCGCCAAGTGCGGATCGGACTCCGCGGTGGTCATCGCCGTGGTTTCATCGATCACCATCTGCGCCGCAAGGAGTCGCTTGAACAACGGCAATCGCTTTCCACTCGCGTCATTGGAGACCCTGCCGGCGAGCGCCACACCGTAGACGAAGTTGCGAATCGACAGCAACGCCGCTCCGCCGAACGCCGCACCGAGTGAACCACCGGCTCCGACCACGCTCATCGCCGAGAACTGTGAAGCACCGGTGAACGTGAAGAACGACAATGCGCATGCCTGCAACACCGTCGCACCCGACGACACCGCGGCCATGCCGAACGACAACGCAGTGACCCCAACGGCTGCGCCGAGGGTGAGACTCGCATTCACCACACGTCTGCGTTCACCGTCAGCGGCGCGTATGTGCGCCGAACTCATGCGCGACTTGCCCGGGATCGAACCACGCTCATGCCGACACCCCGCGCAACATCTCATCGGCAGCCGACCACGGGTCGAGCGCACCGGACACCACACGGGACTCGAGGTCGTCCCACACTGCCCCGCTGCACACTTCGCGTGCACGCAACTCCAACCGACGCTCCACGATCTCGCGCAGCTCCTCGCGTCGCCGCACCTCTCGCCGATACGACAGGTCCCCCGAGGCTTCAGCGTGCGCACGGTGCGCCAGTACCGCATCGAGGAGTTCGGCCACGCCTTCGCCGGTTGTCGCCACCGTTGCCGTAACACTGGGTTTCCATTCCGATTCGTCGAACTCGGTGAGTTCGATCATCGCGTGCAGGTCGCGTCGCGTGGACTCGACCCCATCTCGATCGGCCTTGTTGATCGCGAACACGTCGGCGATTTCCAGCAGTCCGGCCTTGTTCGCCTGCACCGCATCGCCCCAACCGGGGTTCACCACCACAACGGTGGTATCCGCCTTCCCGGCGATCTCCACTTCGACTTGTCCGACGCCAACGGTCTCCACGATCACCCAGTCGTGACCCGTTGCATCGAGCAAACGCACGGCTTCGCTCGTCGCCAGCGACAAGCCACCGAGGTGTCCACGCGTAGCCATCGAGCGGATGTACACCTTGTCGTCGTGCGTGTGATCCTGCATTCGCACTCGATCGCCGAGAATCGCGCCACCCGTGTACGGCGACGACGGATCGATGGCCAACACGCCGACCCTTGCGCCCCGTTTGCGCAACTCCCCGATCAATGCCGAGGTGAGGGTGCTCTTTCCGGCACCAGGCGCACCGGTGATTCCCACCACATATGCCTTACCTACGTGCGGACTTGCGAGTCGAGCCACCGTCCGCGCATCGTCACCACCACGCTCGACCAACGACAACAGCCGAGCCAAGGCGCCGCGATCGCCGGATGCGGCAGCGCCGAACAGTTGCGACGGATCGTGGGAGCGAGTCGCCATCGGCGCTACACCGCGACGACTTCAGTCACACCGTCGACGCGATCGCGCATGATGCGTTCGATCCCGGCCTTCAAGGTTTGGTCGCTCGCCGGACACGTACCGCAGGCACCAACGAGGGTTACCGAAACCACTCCCGTCACTTCGTCGACATCGCGAAGCACGATGTCACCACCGTCGGCCTGCAACGCCGGACGAATGACCTCGATCGTCTCTTCAACTTGACTGCGAATTGACACTGTTCACCTCTAGAAGTTCGGCGCGATGATGAGGCCGAACCCCTTCTACGATAGGTGCGTGCTTGCACACCAAGGTGGTTGGGACGAAATCCTGCTCGTTGCCGGACCCATCGCGGTGATCGTCCTTGCGCTGTGGCGGGCTACGAAGCGCGTCAAACGCGAGTCACGTCAGCACCAAGACCGCTGAGTTTTCCGACGAGGTCGTCGTACCCGCGGTCAATGTGGTGGATGTCATGCACGACGGTTTCGCCACTTGCCACCAATCCTGCGACCACCAACGCTGCGCCAGCACGAATGTCGGGCACGCGCACCTCACCACCGATGAGTTCGTAGACGCCTCGTACCGTCGCCTTGTTGCCGTAAATGGCGATCGATGCCCCGAGCTTGCGGAACTCCTCGATGTATCGGAAACGTCCCGGGAAGAGCGTCTCGGTGACCGATCCTTCGCCGCGACTCACGCACAGCATCCCCACGAGCAGTGGCTTGTAGTCGGTGGCAATGCCCGGATACGGTTCCGTGACGAAGTCGATCGCGCGGAGTCGTTCGTGCGAAGTCACGCGAATACCGTCGCGTTGAGGTGTGACTGCCACACCCATTCGGGCGTAACAGTTGAGCAGTTCTTCCATGTGCTCGGTGCGCGCAGAGCGCACCACGATGTCGCCTCCTGCAACTGCCACCGCAGCCATGTAGGTGGCTGCCTGCACTCGATCCGGCACCACCGTGTGGCGAGCACTTTTCAACGATCCACGTTCACAACCATGGATGATCAGACGTGAAGTGCCGATGCCTTCGATGTCGGCCCCCATCGAAATCAACATGTTGCAGAGGTCCTGCACTTCGGGCTCACGGGCGGCGTTGTCGATGACCGTGACACCGGTGGCGTAGATGGCGGCAGTCAGCAAATTCTCCGTCGCCCCCACGCTCGGGATATCCAACTCGATGGTGGTTCCCTTGAGCCGATCGGCGAAAGCGAAGATGTCGTACAAACCCTCCTCGACCGTGGCTCCCATCTTCTGAAGTCCGGATACGTGGAGGTTGATGGGACGTCCGCCGAAGTCGTCGCCGCCCGGCCAGTTGATACGAGCCGAACCATAGTGCGTCAGCAGCGGACCGAGCACGTTGAGACTTGCGCGCATCTTGTCGAATTTTTCGAACGGAACTTCGGGGGTGATGTTGCCGGTGTTGGTGAGCTGCAGTTCGTGGGGTCCCAACCACTTCGATGACACCCCGAGGGCACCGAGGGTGTCGGACATCGTCTGCACATCGGTGATGGCCGGCACGTTCGTGAGGACGTAGTCGCCTTCTGCAAGCAACGTTGCCGCCATCAACTTGAGCACCGAGTTCTTGGCGCCGGGCACCTGCACGGAGCCCGACAACGGACCGCTTCGACGTACCACGATGCGTGGAGACTGAACTTTCACCACTCTCAGTATGCTCGCGCAATGCCGTCAACTGGTGAACGTCGTGTTCTCACCCTGCTGGCACTGGCATCCGTCCCGTTTGCATTCGTGAACACGCTGTTCACCCAAACCGTGTCGTTCGCCGCCGACGAATTCAACCGAGCCGACACCGACATTGGTTTTGGAGCTGCGGTCGTGCGATGGGGTGTGGTGCTCGTGCCACCCATCGCGCTACTCGCCGACCGCATCGGGCGACGGCGAGTTCTCGTCTCCGCCGCATGGGGCGCTCCGGTGCTGGCTTCGCTCGGCGCAATCGCGCCTTCGTACGAGTGGCTGGTGGCGTCACAAACCGTCGCTCGCCCACTGGCATTGGTGATGAACGTGATGATTCTCGTCATGCTCACCGAGGAAATGTCGAGCGAAACACGTGCCCGATCCGTTGGGCTCGTCGCAATCGCGAGCAGCATCGGTTCTGGTACTGCGGTGGCAGCCCTGCCACTTGCGGATCTTGCTCTCACTGGATGGCGATGGCTGTACCTCATTTCCCTGGCCTTTCTCCCCGTGGCTCTCGTGTTGCAGCGCGCGTTGCACGAAACGACACGTTTCACGCACGTACGGATGACCACGAACACCCCGCCCATCGCGCGCGTTTCACGCTCGCGACTACTCGCACAAATTTCAGCGGCATCCCTTACCGGCGTGTTCGTCGCAGCAGCAAGCGTGTACCTCGTCAATTATCTTCGCGACGTTCGCGACTACGACGCCGTCATGGTGACTGCCTTCACCATCGTGACCGCGGTACCCGCCGGAGTCGGCATCATCATCGGTGGTCGAATCGCCGATGAACGTGGGCGGCGTGTGGCTGGCGCCGTGTCGCTGGTGGTGGGGACGGCGCTGGTGGTCGTGGCGTTCTCCACGAGTGGTGCCGTGATGTGGGTGTCGGAGATCTGCGGGGGCATCCTCCTTGGAATCTCCTATCCCGCACTCAGCGTGTACCGCGGCGAGATGTTCCCCACCGCTCGTCGTGGCTCTGGGGCTGCTCTGGTAACTGCCAGCGGTCTCATCGGCGGCAGTGTCGGCCTGATCGTCGCTGGCCAGTTGTTGGACGCTGGCTGGAGCTACTCACGTGTGATGGCACTACTGGCGTTGGCGCCATTGGCGGTGGGGGTCATCGTCCTCACGGCGTTTCCCGAGACCGCTCACCGCGAACTCGAAGAGATCAGTCCCGACGCCGCTGGGGCGTGAAGCGTTACTCGCGACGCCTCTGCGGTGCGAATCGTTACTCGCGACGCCTCTGCGGTGCGAATCGTTACTCGCGACGTCGTCGTCGCTTGAGTACTCGCGCCACAGGCAATCGCTTGGCAGGTTTGGTGGCCTTTGACGCCGACTGTTTTTCGACCGGCATCAGGCTTACCTCGATGCTGCGTCGCGATTGATTGAAGTCGCTCACCGACAAGGTGAGCGCATCACCGATCTTCACGTGTTCGCGCGGAGTCCTCGGCGCAGGCGACTTCATGAGTCGCACGGGAAGGTATCCAGCAACGTCACCGATTCGAACGTATGCGCCGTGCGACGCGAACGACTCGACCACACCCTTCACGCGCGCACCTACCGCATGCTTTGCGGCGAATGCTTCGAACTGTTCCACGGAGTTCACTGCCGACTGCGCCGAAGCCTTGCTCGTCGAAACGGGTGACGCCTTGCTCGACGACGTCGGGCGCACCGATGCGCCGGATGTGCGTGGCGCAGGTGCTGCAGCAGGTCGCCCTGGTGGACGACTCGTCGGTCGCGGAATCGGTGCCGTCTTGTTCGGAATGCCTCGGCGCGGCGGCGCGTCGGTCTTCACGCGCACCGGCAAGCGATCGACGAACACCCACCCGACGTGTGGCACCGGCTTGCCACCGATCAAACGGCCCTGCTCGAACAGCCATGGATAGTGATCGTGAAACTCCTGGTAACTGTCGTTCGATACCACCGTGGCATTCACCTTGTCGGCGATCATCAATACGAAACCATCGCCGCGACCCAATGCACCTGCAGGCGGAGTCACCAACTCGCCGTTGGCGATTGCTTCGGAGAACTCGGCGGCTTCCTTCTTGTCGATGCGATGCCCGAAGCTCGCATCCACCACCACCGTGACCTGGGTCTTTGGATACTCCTTCATGAAGGCGAGCACTGCTTCATTCAGTTGTTTCAGACTCGGCGCGCCGCGACCTTCGGTGGCAAGGTTGCTTCCGTCCACCACCACGTGGCTTGGATTGGAACGATCAGCGATTTTCGGCTTGCTGACTACCACGTTGCAAACGTCAAGTCCATCAGATCGGCGAGCTCCTGATCGTGCACGGCTTTGGAGCCGGTTGCCGGACTTCCCGATTCCACGCGCGCCGCGTGACGCAGGTCGTAGCCACGGTCCTTCAGTCGCCAAATGATGTGTTCGACGAAGTGCCATGCGCCCATGTTCTCGGGTTCTTCCTGCAGCCACAGCACTTCCTTGGCATTCGAGTAGCGGCTGAGCACCTCATTGATCTGCGCTTCGGGGAACGGATACAACTGTTCCACACGCACCACGGCCACCGGAGCGCCACGCTTGGTGCGTTCGCTCATCGCGTCCCACGCCACCTTGCCCGAGCACAACACCACACGGCGCACCGCCGCGCGATCCGTTACGAATGGGTCATCCAGCACCTCTTCGAACGAGCCCTGCGTCAAGTCTTGGACGGGTGAACGACTTTCCTTCATGCGCAGCGGTTGCTTGGGAGACATCACCACGAGTGGCTTTCGCACGTCGCGGCGGACTTGGCGTCGCAGCAAGTGGAAGTACTGACGCGACGTCGTTGGGTAGGCAACCTGGATGTTGTCCTCTGCACACAGTTGCAGGAATCGCTCGAGGCGAGCCGATGAGTGTTCCGGGCCTTGACCTTCCATGCCATGCGGGAGCAGCAACACCAAACCGTTGCGCTGACCCCATTTGTCCTCGGCTGCTACGAGGTACTGGTCGATGATGATTTGAGCGCCGTTGACGAAGTCACCGAACTGCGCCTCCCACATCACCAGTGCCGCCGAGTTTGCATGGGCGTAGCCGTACTCGAATCCCAGGGCCGCATACTCCGATAGGAGCGAGTCGTATACGAAGAACTTGGCGGCGCCCGCACCAAGGTTGGCGAGCGGCGCATATTTGGTTTCGTTCATGTAGTCCACCAACACCGCGTGTCGATGGCTGAACGTGCCACGGCGGCAGTCTTCGCCCGCCAAACGCACGGGCGTACCTTCCATCACCAATGAACCGAAGGCCAGTGCTTCGGCAGTGCCCCAGTCGACCTCACCATCACGTTCGTACATCTCGGTACGGCCCTCGAACTGACGCAGCAACTTCGGATGCACGGTGAACCCATCGGGGTATCGGGTGAGCGACGCAAAAATGTGGTCGAGCACCTCGCGATCCACACCAGTGGCAACGTGTGGCAACACGCCAACCGGCTTTGGTGGCGGTGGCACCTTGGTGACCTCGCGCGCGTGTGCCCGGGTTTCGTCCAGTGCCGCCTGCAACTTGCCCTGGTAATCGGTGAGCACCTTCTCTGCTTCTTCGATGGTGACGACTCCGCGCTTCACCAAGGTTTCGAGGTACAACTTGCGAACACTGCGGCGTTCGGCGATGGCTTTGTACATGAGTGGCTGGGTGTAGCTCGGATCGTCGCCTTCGTTGTGACCATGACGGCGATAACACACCATGTCGATCACCACGTCCTTGTGAAACTGCTGGCGATAGTCGAATGCGAGCTTGGCGACGCGTACGCAGGCCTCGGGGTCGTCACCGTTCACATGGAAGATTGGTGCTCCCACCGACTTGGCCACATCGCTGCAGTATTGCGATGAATGTGCGAACTCCGGCGAGGTGGTGAAACCGATCTGGTTGTTGATGATCAAGTGGATGGTCCCACCCACGCGATATCCGCTGGTGTCGCTCATCGCCAAGCACTCCGCCACGACACCCTGACCCGCAAACGCTGCATCACCGTGCACCAGCAACGGCAGCACGCTGAACGCACCCGGGGGCTCGATCTGATCCTGCATCGCGCGAACGGTGCCCAACACGATGGGATCGACGGTTTCCAAGTGGCTGGGGTTGGATGCGAGCTCCACCGGCAATAGTGCGCCACTACGTGCCTGGAACTTTCCGGTTGCGCCAAGGTGGTACTTCACGTCGCCCGAACCCTGCACCGCGTGGGGATCCACGTGTCCTTCGAATTCGCCGAAGAGATGCTCGAGGCTCTTGCCCACCACGTTGGCCAACACGTTCAAGCGTCCGCGATGCGCCATACCAATCACCGCGCCATCCAACGCATGATCGGCGGCCAGATTGAGGATCATGTCCATGATCGGCACGGCGGACTCCGCACCCTCCAAGCCGAATCGCTTGGTTCCGACGTACTTGGTGGCCAGGAAACGCTCGAAGGCTTCCGCTGCGTTCAATCGCTCGAGAATCACCATCGGCTCGGGTTCGAATTCGTCACGATGACCTTCAACGCGCTCCTGCATCCATCGCTGTTCGTCGGTGTTCTGGATGTGCATGTATTCGATACCGATGGTGCGGCAGTACGCGTCGCGCAAGACGCCGAGCAGCTCGCCCAGCGTCGAACGCTGCACGCCGCCCACGCCGCCTGTGGCGAATTCGCGGTCGAGGTCCCAGATGGTGAGCCCGTATGTGAGCGGATCGAGTTCGCGCGGCATGCGTGGTGCCTTCCAGCGCAACGGATCGAGGTCGGCGATGAGGTGCCCGCGAACGCGGTGCACACGAATCAACGTCGCGACCTGCATCTGCTTGTGGGCCTGCAAGTCGGCACCCTCGAGATCGTTCGTATCGGTTCGCCATTTCACCGATTCGTACGGCACACCGAGGCTGCGGAAGATCGCTTCGTAGAAACCGTGCTCGCCGAGCAACAACTCGTTCACGTACTTGAGAAAGAGTCCGCTCTCTGCTCCTTGGATGATGCGGTGGTCGTACGTGCTGGTGATGGTGACCACTTTCGATACACCCAGTTGGTTGAGCGCACGCTCGTCACTTCCCTGAAATTCTGCGGGATAGTCGATCGACCCGACGCCCACGATGACTCCCTGCCCCACCATGAGCCTCGGCACCGACTGATTCGTGCCGATGGTGCCCGGATTCGTGAGGCTCACGTTGGCACCTTGGAAGTCGTCGATGGTGAGCTTGTTGTTGCGCACCTTGCGAATGATCTCGTCGTAGGCCGCGAGGAAGCCCATGAAGTCGAGTGTGTCGGCGCCCTTCAGCACCGGGACCACCAGCGTGCGCTGACCATTTCCCTTGTCGACGTCGACCGCGAGACCCAGGTTCACGTTGGTGAAGCGCTGTATCTGTGGTTTGCCGTCGGCGTCGGCCACGTAGGCGTTCTTCATGTTCGGCACTGCATCGGTCAATGCGCGCACCACGGCAAAACCAATCAGATGGGTGAAGCTCACCTTGCTTTGCCCGGTTCGCGACCGATAACCGTTGATCACACGTCGGTTGACTTCCAGCAACTTCGCCGGAATCTGTCGCACGCTCGTGGCGGTGGGCACCGTCAAACTGCGCTCCATATTGGTGGCGATCGCCGCACCCACTCCGCGAATGGGCTCCGGCTCGCCGGGAGGCGTCAGCACTGCAGGTGTGGCTGGAGCCGTTTGCGTAGGTGTGATTGCCGCCGGACGACGCACAGGGAGCGTGTCGTCGGTCTTGCCGTTCGATCCTGCGGCTTTCTTACCATTGCTCGTTGCCGCGGCCGCCGCGACACCGCCAACGGCAGACGCCGCCGTGGCTACCGACTTGTAGTCGCTGAAGAATTCCCGCCATTGCTCGCTGACCGCCGCCGGGTTGTCACGGAAACGCTCGTACATCTCCTCCACGAGCCACGAGTTGGTACCGAAGTCCTCGCCCGACGCACCTGCAGGGGTGTTCACGGGCGAACTCACGCCTCCAGCGTACTTATCCAGGGAGCCACCATCAGTGGTGGCACGACGGTTGCGACGTTGGCGTTAGCCGAGCATGAATTCAGACAGCAGCCACAGCACCAACCACAGCACGCCGCTGGTGATCAGTGCGTTCTTGTGCGACTCGTACGGCCAGAGCAACTTGTTGGTCGCTGCAGAGCCACCGAGTTTTCCGAGCGCATTCAACTGCAGAATCGCGCCGATGACCACGGCGATGATCACGTAGGTGGATGCCTGACTTGGTGTCGCACCTGCATACGCACCGCTGTAGAAGTGGGCGGAGCCAACCATGAACCACAGCATCGATACCGAGAAGATCAGGTTCTGACGCGACGCGAGCAGCGCTCGGCGACCAGCAGCCGCAGCATTCGGATCGGCCTGACCGCCTCCGAGCACGTTGACGGCGTTGGCCAACACGATCTTCTGGTTCTTCCAGATGATCATCCACACGTTGGCGGCCATCGTCAAGCCGTACAACATGCCCACGGAGATCGCTGCGTCATGACCGATGCCGGCGGTCGAACCCTCGCCGAGGAAGTTCTGCCAGTAGTCCGGCTGGCCGGTGATGAGCAGTCCGGTGCCCAACGTGGCGATGGCGGCCCAGCGGAACCACCAGAGTGCGCGACGCGCCAACTTGTCCAGGGTGATGTTTCGTGCCTTGGCCTCATCGCCGTATGAAGCGAGGGCTGGAACCTGCACCAAGTTGAAGTAATAGAGCAAGCCGATCCATGCAATACCGACCAAGACGTGCAGGTAGCGCATGAAGAAATCGAGGAAGTAGTTGCCTGAGAACAGTTCCACCGTGTGACCTCCGGAGTGAGTTGTAGTGCGTGCGACAACCGTCGCTCGCACTTAGAAGGTAGTGGAAACTAGGTTGTACGTCGGTGACTGCCGAATTCATCTATACCTGCTACAAACTGGGACGTTTCTACCCGCCCGACCGTCAGGTGCTGGCCGACATTTCACTGTCGTTCTATCCCGGTGCGAAGATCGGTGTGCTCGGATCCAACGGCAGCGGCAAGTCGAGCCTCCTCAAGATCATGGCGGGTCTGGACGACGGCTACAGCGGCGAAGCACGCCTCACTCCGGGCTTCAGCGTCGGGCTGCTCGCGCAAGAACCACAACTCGACGCCAAGAAAGACGTCCTCGGCAACGTGATGGACGGTGTCGCACCGATTCGCGACCTGCTCGCGGAGTACGAAAAGGTCACCGCCATGTGGGGCGAGCCGGATGCCGACTTTGAAAAGGTCGGTGCACGACAAGCCGAGCTCGAAGCCAAGATCGCCGCAGCCGACGCGTGGAGCCTGGAGCGCAACGTGGAGATTGCAATGGATGCACTGAGGTGTCCGCCGAACGATGCCGACGTCACCAAGTTGTCCGGCGGCGAGCGTCGTCGCGTGGCGCTGTGCCGACTGCTGCTCTCCCGCCCCGACCTGCTGTTGCTCGACGAGCCCACCAACCACCTGGATGCCGAGAGCGTCGATTGGTTGGAGCGCTTCCTGCAGGAATACTCCGGCACGGTGATTGCCATCACCCACGACCGCTACTTCCTCGACAACGTCGCCAAGTGGATCCTGGAACTTGATCGCGGTCGCGGCATCCCCTTCAGTGGCAACTACTCCAGTTGGCTGGAACAGAAGCAGGAACGTCTCGCGCAGGAAGAGAAATCCAACGATGTGCGCCGTCGCACGTTGCAACGTGAGTTGGAATGGGTGCGGATGGCCCCCAAGGCGCGTCAGGCCAAGGGTAAAGCACGCCTCGCTGCGTACGAAAAACTCCACGCCGAAGCGCAGGCCGCCGAACGCGGGCCCGACAAGTTGGAGATCACCATCCCCGCCGGCAAGCGGCTCGGCGACACCGTCATCAAAGTGGAGAATCTCAACAAGGGATACGGCGACAGGTTGCTCATCGAGAATTTGACCTTCTCGTTGCCACCAGCCGGCATCGTGGGCATCATCGGCGCCAACGGCGCCGGCAAAACCACGTTGTTTCGCATGCTCACCGGCCAAGAGCAGCCCGACTCCGGCACGGTGACGGTCGGCGACACCGTGCAACTGAGTTACGTCGATCAGAGCCGCGACTCGCTCAACCCCGAGAGCAGCGTGTACGAAGAAATCACGGGTGGTGCCGACACGTTGAAGGTTGGTGGTCGCGAGATCCATGGTCGTGCCTATGTCGCCAGCTTCAACTTCAAGGGCAGCGACCAACAAAAGAAGGTCGGCGAACTCTCTGGCGGTGAGCGAAATCGCGTGCACTTGGCGAAGTTGCTGAAGAGCGGTGGCAACGTGTTGCTCCTCGACGAGCCCACCAACGACTTGGACGTCGACACCCTTCGTGCGCTCGAATCCGCCCTCGAAGCCTTCCCCGGTTGTGCGGTGGTCATCAGCCACGACCGATGGTTCCTCGACCGCATCGCCACCCACGTACTGGCGTTCGAAGGAAACAGTCAGGTGCGCTGGTTCGAAGGAAACTTCCAGGATTACGAAGCGTGGCGCCGCAAGGAACTCGGTGTCGATGCCGATCAACCGAAGCGCCTGCGCTACAAGCCACTCACCCGCAAGTAAATGAACGACTCCACCAATCATCGCGCCGTTGCGATCATCCGCGTGGTGTGTGTGGTGTGCTTCCTTGGCGGTATCGCAGGAATGATCGTTGCTTCGCTGGCCGACAACAACATCGGCGCGGTGCTCACTGCCGGCATCGTGAGTGCGATTGCCGCAGTGGTGTTGTTGGCCGTGAGTACCGTTGCTAGCAACCGGCGGGCTGAGGTGTTCAACGAGGCCGATGCGGAAATCCTCGAAACAGGAATCCGTCGACTGGTTGCAGCCGGGAGCAGCGAGTCTGCCGTACGTGATCTCGTTCGCCGAGCCATCGAGCTCGGACGGCGCACCCGATGAGCGACGCGCACGCCCAACAGATTCCCGCAGACCTCAGCGACGCCGAACTTGCCACCCGTCTGGCGCGAGAAACCGGCGAGCTCTTGGTGGAATTGCGCGAACGACTCCTTCGCGAAGGTGCGTCGCCGTGGCATCTCATGGACGCCGGCGACGCCATCGCCCATCGATTCATCATCGATACCCTGCGTCGCGTTCGACCGAACGATGTCGTGCTGTCGGAAGAAGGATCGGACGACGTGGCCCGATTGTCGGCCCGGCGCGTATGGATCGTCGACCCGCTCGATGGCACGTCGGAATTCGGTGAAGGTGACCGCGACGACTGGGCCGTACATATTGCACTGTGGGATCGCTCCGCAGGAGCAAACGGAGAACTCATCGCCGCGGCCGTCGCACTTCCCGCACTCGACACCACGCTGTCGACGTTCCCACCACCGCCGACTCCTCCTCGCCAGGATCGCACCCCACTCATGGTGGTGTCGCGTTCCCGAACTCCGGCCGTTGCTGCTGCCGTGGCGAGCCAGCTTGGTTATGACGGTGTGCGACTTGGATCAGCTGGCGCCAAGACCATGGCGGTGGTGCTGGGCCACGTCGACATCTACTTGCACGCAGGTGGGCAATACCAGTGGGATTCTGCTGCACCCATCGCAGTCGCTCGTGCCGCCGGACTGCATACCAGCCGTATCGACGGAAGTCCCCTTCTCTACAACGTTCGCGACACGTGGCTGCCCGACTTGTTGGTGTGTCAGCCCCACCTGGCCGACGACATCCTCCAGGCAGTGCGCAACTTCACATCACTCTGAGGCGCTGCGCCCGACGCAGACCCTGAACCATTCGGCAGACTGCGGGGGTGGAAAGTGTCGTTACACCGCCAGCCGATCGCGCGTGGGGTGCATTCAGCGACAATCCGCCGTGGATTCTGGACCGCGACACCATTCGCTGGCGCAGCCTCGTCGATGGTCTTCGCTCGCAGGCCCGCACGGAACTGCCGTCGCTCATGCGACCGCCACGCGTGCCACCGATTGCTCGCCTCGTCGTGGTGGTGTTTCGTCTCGGCGTAGCGCTCGGTCCATGGTGGTGGAAGCGTCGACGAAAGAAGTATGCAACCCCCGAGGCGTCGCGCGCGGATTTGTCGTTGCGCATGCGTCGCGCCATCGAGCGGCTCGGCTCCACCTACATCAAGTTGGCACAAATCATCTCCAGTGGCGAGGGACTCTTCCCCATCGAACTCGTGGAGGAGTTCAAGCGTTGTCGCGATCAGGTGCCTGCGGAATCTTTCGATGACGTTCGCGCAGTAGTGGAAGCCGACCTCGGCGCACGCATCGAAGACGTCTTTACCTCGTTCACTACACAACCGATTGCCGCCGCGTCGATCGCCCAGGTGCACGCAGCCGTACTTCGCAGCGGTGAGGCCGTGGTGGTGAAGGTGCAGCGACCACGAGTTGGATTGCTCGTTCGCAAGGACCTGAAGGTGATGGCATGGCTGGCACCGTTCCTCGTTGGAAGAATCAAGATCGCAGCACTTGCCAACCCGCCGGCGCTCGTCGAGTTGTTTGCCGAAACCATCGTCGAGGAATTGGACTTCCGACTCGAGGCTTCGAACATGCTCGACATCGCGAGCATCCTCGCCGACCTCAAGCAGGACGGTTACGTGATTCCGCGACCACACCCCGAACTGGTGACTCGTCGCATCATCGTGATGGAACGTCTCGAAGGATTCAAGTTCGACGACGTTGCCGGTATGAAGGGTGCGGGTATCGACACCGAAGCCGTCATCCGCACGGGAATGGTGGCGTTCATGGAGGGCGCGTTGTTGTACGGCGTGTTCCATGGCGACCTGCACGGCGGCAATCTGTTCGTGATGCGCGACGGTCGCACTGCGCTCCTCGACTTCGGCATCGTGGGTCGACTTTCGGGCAATCGGCGGTTGGCGTTCCTGCGGCTCATGCTGAGTGCCACCACCAACGACGTGAAGGGACAAATGGCCGCCCTGCGGGACTTGGGCGCGCTCCCGATGGACACCGATCTCGATGCAGTCATCAAGGACCTCCGACTCGACCAACCCACCATCGACCCCACCACGTTGTCGGGTGAGGAACTGGTGAAGGAAGTGCAACGCGTGGTGAAGGCGATGCTCGGGTACGGAGCACGCATGCCCAAGGAACTCATGCTCTACGTAAAGAACATGGTGTTCCTCGATGGCGCAATCGCCCGTCTCGCCCCCGATCTCGACTTGCTGGGCGAGATTGCGCAGATCTCCATGCTGTTCGCACAACGCCACGGCGAACGCCTCGGACGCGAACTCGGCATCGACCACACGCAGGTGGAAATCAACCTCGACAGCGTGAAGGCCGGTCTCGGTGTGAGCAACGACACCGACCGCATGACGTACCGTGACCTTCAGAAGCGTCGTGAGTTGATTCAAAAACGCATGCGCGATCACGTCGGCCGCTGAGCCACACTTCGCACTTTTCCCGCTGAGCCACACTTCGCACATCGTCGTGAAATTTGTCAGTATGGGTGAATGCGTCTCGTCGTTGCTCGTTGCACGGTCAACTACGTAGGACGGCTCGAAGCGTCGCTTCCCGAAGCCACCCGACTCATCATGGTGAAGAACGACGGTTGCGTTGCGATACACGCCGATGGTGGCGCATACAAACCACTCAACTGGATGAACGCCCCGAACGAGATTCGTGAGTTCCCGGATCGCTGGGAGATCACCAATCCGAAGGACGAGAAGCTCACCATCACCATGTTGGACGTACTCAGCGACACCTCGCACGATCTCGGCGAGGATCCCGGACTCTCCAAGGATGGCGTCGAAGCACACCTGCAGGAGCTGTTGGCGGCCGACCCAACGGTGATCGAGGACGGACTCACCCTCATCTCGCGTGAGTACCCCACCGCAATTGGTCCCGTTGATTTGTTGTGTCGGGCCAACGACGGCACCACGGTTGCCATCGAAGTGAAGCGTCGTGGAGAAATCGACGGTGTCGAGCAGCTGGGTCGGTACCTCGAATACCTTCGCGCCGACTCTTCACTCGGCACCCTTCGCGGAGTGTTCGTGGCACAGTCCATCAAGCCACAGGCGCGCACACTCGCCGAAACGCGCGGTTTGGCGTGGAAGGAAGTCGACTACGACGAGCTGCGCGGTCGTCGCAAGGATGAATTGAGGCTGTTCTAAAACATGATTCGCGAGATTCACACCGCCGACCTCGATGACGTCATGCGTATGAACAACGACAACGTTCCTGCCGTCTCGTTCATCGAACGTGACGAACTCGAACAGGACATCCGCCTCGCCAAACATGCGCTGGTCATCGGCGACTCCCCGGTGCGGGGCTTTTGCACCACGTTTTCCAGCGGTATCACGGAAGACCTCGGCGTGAACTATGCGTGGTTCGCCACGAGGTACCCGCACTTCGTGTACCTCGATCGGGTCGTCATCGACACCGCGTTTCGCTCGCAAGGATTGGGCGAGATGCTGTACGACGAAGTGGAACGGCGTATTCGTGCCGAAGCCGTCACCGACCTCTTCGTGTGCGAGGTCAACCTGCAGCCGCGCAACGACGGCTCATTGCGGTTTCATGCGCGCCTCGGGTTCGAACAGGTTGGCGAACAGGAATCCAAACCCGGACTCATCGTGGCGATGCTCGCCAAGCGACTGCGCTAGCCGTCGCGAAAAGTCGTTGCTGCGCAACTCAGGCGTGTACGCAATGCGCCGACGCTCGGCGAGCTATTTCTTTTGAGGTTGTGGCCAGCCACCTGGGCGGCCATCCATCCCCGAATTGACTCGGGCTTTGCCGAGCAACTCCTCGACGATTGGTCCGAGGCGCGTGGGGTCGTCAACCGGATCGTGCGACGGACCTCGCACCCAACCCTCGGCGATGGCAAAGGTTCGGCCGCTGGCCTCGAACACTCGCCCGGTGACGTCCTTGCTCTCTGCCGACGCCAACCAGGTGACGATCGGTGCGATCCAACGCGGTGACTGCGCTTCGCGCTCTTCATCGGTGGGCGGGGTCGGCTGCAAGTTCTCGGTCATGCGCGTGAGTGCCACAGGGGCTACCGCATTCACGGTGACGCCGTAACGCGCGAGCTCCAACGCGGTGATCACGGTGAAAGCGGCGATGCCGGCCTTGGCTGCGCCGTAGTTGGACTGACCGACGTTGCCGTAGATTCCCGATACCGACGTGGTGTTGATGATTCGACCGTCGACGGGTTTGCCCGCCTTCGATTGATCACGCCAGTACGCGGCGGCGAAGTGCGAAGGTGCGAACGTGCCCTTCAGGTGCACCTTGATGACGGCGTCCCATTCGGCTTCGCTCATGTTTGCCATCATGCGGTCACGAAGGATGCCGGCGTTGTTCACCACACCGTGCAAATCACCGAAGGTCTCCACTGCGGTCTTGATCAACCGCTCGGCGCCTTCGAACGACGAAATGTCATCACCGTTGGAGATGGCCTTGCCGCCCAGTGCCTCGATTTCCTTCACCACTTGGTTGGCCGGTGACTCGTCGCCGCCGCTTCCATCGACTCCTGCACCGAGGTCGTTCACCACCACATGGGCACCGTGACGCGCCAGGCTCAGGGCATGCTCGCGACCGATGCCGCGACCCGCTCCCGTAACGACAACCACTCGACCTTCACACAATTTGGCCATGACCGTGACCCCTTTCCCGACTCCATCGTCGGATAACTATCGCTGACGCAATCTAGTCTCTTCGCGCGTGACCAGTCACACCGACGTCCTCATCGTTGGCGCAGGACCAGCAGGTATCGCGGCTGCGCTCACCGCACGACAACACGGCCTCTCGGTGTGCGTCATCGACAAGGCCAAGTTCCCCCGTGACAAGTGCTGTGGTGACGGTCTCACCACCGGAGCGCTCCGGCTGCTTGAACAACTCGGCTTGCAGCCATCGCATGTGGCGAGTTGGAAGGTGTGTCGTGACGTCGTATTGCGGTCACCCTCGGGTCGCACCGTGGAACTCCAGTTACCCGACGACGGACAGTTCGCCGCCATCGCCTCGCGAATGGATCTGGACGCGGCGTTGGTCGATCACGCTCGGAGTCAGGGTGTGCTCATTCGCGAGGGCGTGAGTTTCATCGACATCAGTCGCGACGGCGACTACCGGGTGACGACAAGCGACGGTGTCTTCACGGCGCGCGTGGTGATTGCCGCCGACGGCATGTGGTCGCCCGTACGCAAAGCGTTGCAACCCGATCGCGCCCCCTACCTCGGCGAGTGGCATGCACTTCGCCAGTACGCACACAACGTGACGGGGCCGGCCAGCAATCGACTGTACGTGTGGTTCGAGCCCGATCTCCTTCCTGGTTATGCGTGGTCGTTCCCATTGGCCGATGGTCGGGTGAATCTGGGATTCGGCATCTTGCGCGGCGCAACCCAGAAGGTCGGCGACATGAAGTCGCTGTGGGCGAGCGTGCTCTCTCGTCCCCACGTTCGTGAGGCGCTCGGTGCTACTGCGGTCATCGACGACAAGGTGAGTGCCTGGCCGATTCCGGCGCGGGTTACATCGGCAACGTTGAGCGTGGACAACGTGCTGTTCGTGGGCGACGCGGCCAGCGCAACCGACGTACTCACGGGAGAGGGCATCGGACAGGCGTTGTTGTCCGGAATGCTCGCTGGAGCTGCTGCCGCGTCGGCGACCCCAAGTCGTACGTACGAACGAGAAATGCGCAAACACTTCTTTGCCGACCATCGAATGTCGCAACTTCTCGGTCGCATCCTTTCGAGCGAGCGCTTGGCTCGCGGTGCATTGCGAATCATCGATGGAGGCAACTGGCGAAAGCGAAAGTTCGTGCGTTGGATGTTCGAGGACGAACCACGAGCCAGCGCATTCACACCCCGACGCTGGCACCGCGGTTATCTCTCATCGCCCGGCGCCTACTAATCTCGCCACATGCGCACACGTCTTACCGAGATGCTCGGAATCGACCATCCCGTCATGCTTGCCGGAATGGGTGGGGTCTCCTACCACGAATTGGTGGCGGCCGTCAGCGAAGCGGGTGGCATCGGCACGCTCGGGGCGTCCACCATGCGCGATCACGAGTTGCCCGAGGAAATGCGCCTCGTGCGCGAGCGCACCAAGAAACCCTTCGGTGTGGATTTGCTCACTGCCCTACCGAACCAAGTGGACAGCGGCATCAAAGCAGTGATCGAAGGTGGTGCTTCCATCTTCGTCGCTGGTCTCGGGGTGCCGCGCGAGGTGATCGACCTCCTGCACCAAAAGAACGTTCTCGTCGGTTCGATGTGCGGCAAGGTGAAGCATGCCGTCGCAGCAGTGGCGAGCGGTTGCGATTTCGTGGTGGCGCAGGGCACCGAAGCAGGCGGACACACCGGCATGGTTGCCACCATGGCGCTGGTACCGCAGGTGGTCGATGCAGTCGGGGACAAGGTTCCCGTCGTCGCCGCCGGCGGACTGTTCGATGGCCGCGGACTCGCAGCGTCACTCGCACTCGGCGCCGACGGCGTATGGATCGGCACTCGATTCATCGCCACACCCGAAGCGCGCGCAGTGAACGGATACAAGGATCAGCTACTCGCCACGGGCGAGGATGGCACCACCATCAGCCGTGCATACACCGGCAAAACCTGTCGCGTAGTTGCCAACGACTGGACGCGCCACTACGACAAGAACCCGGCGGAACTCAAACCATTTCCGCAGCAGGCCGTTGCGTCGATGCAAGCGGGTGTCAATCATCTCGGCTTCCCCACCGGCACCGACGTCGATGTATCTCGCGAGTTCTATCCGGCAGGCCAAGGTGTCGGCGCCATCAACGAATTGATTCCGGCGGGTGAATTGGTGCGACGAATCGTCGACGAAGCCGCCACGGTGCTCTCGCGTATCGGGAAAATGTCCGCACGCTGATCCACGGTTGCGCTGGTCGACGACTCGCAAACACCCGACGAAGAAGGAAGTTTTCAGATGCCCAACGTGTTGCGAACGAACCGCGACCTTCGCATGCTGTTCATCGCGCAGAACTTGTCGTACATCGGTGATTGGTTCACGTTCGTCGCCCTCGCCGGATTGGTGCAGGATGTCACCGACTCGGCCCTGCTCGTCTCGCTGTTGCTCGTGGCGTTCTCGCTTCCCTCGTTTCTCGCCTCTCCCATCGGAGGGCCCGTCGCCGACCGCTACGACCGACGCACCGTCCTCATTATCGTCTCGCTTGCTCAGGCACTCGCTGCATGCGGGCTCCTCTTCATCGGCGACTCCCACATCTGGCTTGCGTTCGTTTCCCAAGGTCTCATCGCTGCATTCGCCGCGTTCGTGCGTCCGGCGGTGGAGGCGGCGGTGCCCAACCTTGCTCGATCACCCGAAGAATTGCGCAGCGCGAATGCACTGTTTGGCTCCAGCTGGGGCGTGATGCTTGCCGTCGGCGCTGGTCTGGGCGGCGTCTTTGCCCAGGTGTTCGGCAGGCAGGCCGCATTCATCGCCGACGTTGCAACGTTCATCATCGCAGCTGGTCTCATCGCACTGGTCAAGCGACCGATGCAGGAAGATCGCGGACCACATCGCGCCCCCGTTCGCCCGATTGCCGACATGCGTGAAGCAATTCAATTGGCCCGCCGCGACACGATGATCATGGCGTTACTGGCATCGAAGATGACGTTTGCCATCGGAGCAGGCGTAGTGAGCCAACTCGCCGTGTACGCGGCCGATGCATTTTCTTCGGGGGATGCCGGTCGCGGATTGCTGCTCGGCGCGCGTGGTGTCGGATCGGGAATCGGTCCGATCATCGGCTCACGGTTCGCCAAAGGAGACGTACGGCGTGTGCTGCTCGTCTGTGGCGTGTCTGGATTGATCTTCTCCGTTGGTTATCTCGCTGCCTCGGCTGCACCATTCCTCCTCGTCGCGGGAGTCTGCGTGATGTTCGCTCACCTCGGTGGCGGTGCTCAGTGGACGCTCTCCACGTACGGTCTGCAAGTAATGGCGCCCGACGACATGCGCGGTCGGGTGCTTGCCGGCGACTTTGCGCTGATCACGCTGACGCTCGCCGTGAGCAGTGTCGCAGCCGGTGTAGTGTCGGAACAAATCGGCGCGCGCGGAACCGTCGCCGTCTTCGGAGCGCTGGCCGCAGCCAGTTCGCTCATTTACCTCGCGCTCACGTCCAAACTCCGCGCAGCCACCGCGTCGAGCTCAGCGTCGAGCTAAGCGTCGATGAGCGAGCGCAACGTCTCCAGTTGCGCCGACTGGTTACCGCCGACGGGGTTCACCGACAACTGCGTGACACCGGCGGCGCGGAAGGCTGCGATGCGTTCCTTGACGAAACCGGCCGGGCCAACCAGATTGGTGAGTTCCAGCATCTCGCGTGGCACTGCTCGAGCTGCTTCGTCCTTCTTGCCCGACAGGTAGAGGTCCTGAATCTCGGTGGCTTCCCGTTCGTAGCCGTACTCACGACAGATGTCGTTGTAGAAGTTCTTGCCTCGTGCACCCATTCCACCCACGTACAACGCAACGTTGGGTCGCGCCAAGTCGAGCACCTTGTCCTTGGCGTCACCCACCAACGATTCATCGATGGCCAGGAGTCCACCGGCAGAAATTTCCAGCTTCTTCAGTGATGCCGATCGCTTGGCTTCGCCTTTTTTCAATGCCGTACCCCACACTTGTTGAAACTTGTCGGGCACGAAGAACACCGGCAACCAGCCGTCGGCGAGCTCGGCGGTGGCTTCGACGCTGAGGCCCTTGAGCGACGCCCACCACACCGGAATGTCGGTGCGCACGGGATGATTGATGAGCTTCAGTGGTTTCCCCAAGCCCGTGCCCTGTCCGGCCGGCAATGGCACCCTGACGGTCTGTCCGTCGTAGGCAAGCGCCTTCTCTCGCTTCCACACGTCGCGACACACCTCGATGTATTCCTTGATGCGTTGCATCGGCTTCTCGTAGGGAAGGCCGTGGAATCCCTCCACCACTTGCGGACCCGACGCGCCGAGCCCGAGGATGAACCGTCCGCTCGACACATAGTCGCACCCCGCAGCGGTCATTGCCGTGAGTGCTGCAGTGCGGGAGTACACGTTGATGATGCCGGTGCCGATCTCCACCCGTGACGTGATGGCTGCCAAGTACCCCACTTGCGAGATTGCGTCGAAACTGTAGGCCTCAGGAATCCACACCACGTCGAGACCGACTTTTTCCAACTCGGCGACGCGACGAGCGCCTTCGACGAACCCACCGGAGTAACTCATCATCATGGAAATTTTCATGGTGATGAGAACCTAGCGAACGCCACCGCGGGCGGACGCAGGCTGGGCCCACCCGCTGGCGCAGGCTGGGCTCAGTTGACTTGTCGGGTGCGGCCTTCCCAGTACGGCGCGCGAAGGTCCTTCTTCAGGATCTTGCCGCTCGGGTTGCGTGGCAGTGCGTCCGCCCACGCCACCTTCTTGGGTGTCTTGAATCCGGCCAGTTGCGTGCGACCAAAGGCGACGATGTCGTCCTCGGTTACTTCAACGCCGGGCTTGCGCACCACGATGGCCAGTGGCACTTCGCCCCAGCGTTCGTCGGGAATTCCAATCACGGCGACGTCAGCCACGGCAGGATGCTTCATCAACGCGTTCTCCACCTCGGCCGGGTACACGTTCTCGCCACCCGAGACGATCATGTCCTTCACGCGGTCGTGGATGTACACGTAGCCGTCCTTGTCGGTGTAACCGGCGTCGCCGGTGTAGAACCAACCGTTGCGAATGGACTTCGCAGTCTCCTCGGGCATGTTCCAATAGCCCTTCATCACTTGCTTCGAGCGAATGATGATTTCGCCGACTTCACCCGCCGGCAATTGCTTGCCGGTTTCGTCGACGATCTTCAACTCGATACCCATTGACGGCTTGCCGCACGAACGGAGCAGGTGCTTCTTCGGGCCGTCGACGTCGTGGTCCTCGTGCATGAGCATGGTGACCACACCCGTGGTTTCCGTGAGACCGTACACCTGCACGAAGTTGCACTTGAAGGTCTTCAACGACGCGGCAAGGACTTGCTCGGAGATTGGCGATGCACCGTAGGCGATCAACTTCAAGCTCGAGAAGTCGGCCTTGTCGATATCCGGCACCATCAGCGTGAACGCCAGCAATGCCGGAACCATGAACGCGTGAGTGATGCGGTGCTGACCGATGAGCTTCACCAACCCGCCAACGTCGGTTGCTTCACGAACAACGATCGACTTGCAACCGTTGTACTGACCAGCTGTTGCCCAACCACTACCACCGATGTGGAAGAGCGGCATCGCGATGAGGTTGACGGCGTGTTCGTCCATTTTCCAAAGGTCGCGCGAGGTTGGCAGAATTCCCATGAAGTTCTCGTTCGTCAACATGACGCCCTTCGGACGACCGGTGGTACCACTGGAGTACAGCTGGAAGGCGACGTCACCGGTCTTTGGTTCTGCACCTGGGTCGACCGCTTGATGACGCGCAACCCACGATTCGTACGACTCGTGCTGAGGATGCCCACCAATGACCACGATCTTCTTGGTGTAGGTCAGTTCGCCTGCAATTGCATCCAACACCGGCACGAAGTCCGGGCCAACAATGAATACCTTGGCGCGAGCATCGTTCACGATGAACGCCACTTCGGGGGCGGCCAATCGGAAATTCACATCGACGCTCACGGCATTGAGCAGTGCACAGCCGTAAAAGACCTCGAAGTGTTCGATGGAGTTCTTGTCGAGGAACGCAACGCGGTCCTGACTCCCCACACCTGCAGCCTTGAGTGCCTGGGCCACCTGACAGGAACGCTGATACGACTCTTGCCATGTCTGTACGCGATCACCCTGCACGAGGGCAACTTTGCCCGAGAGATTCTTGGCGTGGGTGCGAATGATTCCCGCCACATTGTTGATGGTTGGCGCGGCTGCACGCTTCGGTGACGTCTTCTTCGCGGCCTTCTTCTTCGCTACCTTCTTCTTGGCGGGCGACTTCTTCGCGGCCTTCTTCTTGGCGGGCTTCTTCTTCACCGCCTTCTTTTTGACTGCCTTCTTCTTTGCGGCCTTGCGAACAGGCTTCTTCTTTGCAGACTTCTTCTTTGTGGGCTTACGACGTTTGGTTGCCATAGGCGCCAAAGGTAGTTGGTGTCGGGTCGCGAGGCAACCCCAGCACCCGTTCGGCGAGGATATTTCGCTGTACCTCACTCGTACCTCCGCCAATCGTCAGGGCACGAGCAAAGAGATATCCATGAACGAAGCCCTCATCAGCAAAGGCCCTGAACGCCGGGGCGACGGATGCCCCTGCTGAAGTAGCGAGCATTCCGACGGCCCCGACGAGTTGACGCCCCACCTCCATCATTGCCTGGCCGTGTTCGTCGGCCATCACTTTTCGCACGCTCGCCTCCGGGCCCGGTTCGCGACCCGCCAATCGTTGCGCCAACGTACGGCTACGCACCAACTCCAACACGGTGTGCTGCACGTACAACCGCGCTACGGCATCCCTGGTGACTGCGTCGAGTACGCCACCTGCTGCCACGTGCGCTCGACAGGCATCAATCACATCATTCGCGGTGGGGCCCATTCCCCACAAGGCACCGCCGGACGACAGCGACACACGTTCGTTGCTCAACGTGACGCGCGCCAAACGCCAGCCATCGTTCACCGCACCAACCACCTGTGCGCGCGGAATACGAACATTGGTGAAGAACACTTCGTTGAAGGTTTCGCCCCCTGTCATCTCCCTGATCGGGCGTATGTCGATTCCGGGGAGATCCATCGGGCAGACGAAGTAGGTGATGCCGTGATGCTTGTCCGCCTGCACGTCGGTTCGCGCGAGCAAGATCCCGAACTTCGCGTACTGCGCACCCGAGGTCCAGATCTTCTGTCCATTCACCACCCATTCATCACCGTCACGCACCGCGGTGGTTCGCAAGCTTGCGAGATCACTTCCACTGTCGGGCTCGGAGAACAACTGGCACCAGAATGCAGCACCCGACAACATGTCGAAGAGATAATCCTCCTGTTGTTGACGTGTCCCCGCCATCAACAGCGTGGGTCCAGCCCAACCGATACCAATCGGATTGTTCGGTCGCCGCACGTGTGCACGGCGCAATTCATCATCCACCACCAGTTGTTGGATGGGCGAAGCATCGATACCCCACGGTCGTGGCCAATGCGGTGCCACGTATCCGGCGCGGGCAAGCTGCACTGGACTCGGATTCGGATTGGAGGTCAACCATGCACGAACGGACCGGCGAAATGCATCGTCTTCGCCGGGCAACAACGAGCCGAGATCCCGCATGCTTGGCGAGCATAGTGAGACTCACCTTCGCTACACCTTGGGGCTGCACCATTCATCGAGGCGACCACACCATTGATCGTGGCAACCACACCATCGCATAGGTTGAAGTTGATGTTCCGTCGCACCTCACACACCATTGCTTCCACCGACGGCGTCGAGCTCGTGACATATCACTACGAGCATTCGGCCGGCGACGGCAGTGGCGGAAGCGGCGTCGGTGCCGACGGCGACGGCGCGATGCAGCCGATCCTGTTCTCGCACGCAACGGGCTTCCACGGTCGCGTGTTCTCCCCCGTCGCGGCTCATCTTGCAAACTTTTCGTGCACCACGTTCGACTACCGCGGCTATGGCGACACCGTCGCTCCTGCCGACTGGGCGTTGTCGTGGGATGGCTTCGGCGACGATGCGCTCGCCATCGCGCGATACGTGGCTGCTCAACACGGCGGAACGCCGCTCGTTGGAGTTGGTCACTCCATGGGTGGCGCCGGTTTGGTCATGGCCGCTCTACGTGAGCCACGGTTGTTCGCTGCACTCGTGCTGTTCGAGCCCATCATCTTTCCTCCGGAAGTGCGCAGCCAAGCAGGGCGTGGTAACCCGCTGGCCGAGGTCACCCGTCGACGGCGCATCACGTTCGGCTCGTTCGAGGATGCAATCGACAACTTTTCTTCCAAGCCACCGCTTTCGTCACTGCACCGCGATGCGTTGGACGCCTACGTACGGTTCGGCTTCACGCAACACGCCGACGGCGTGCACATCAAGTGCCAACCCGAATTCGAAGCGCGCACCTACGAGATGGGCGCCATGCACGACACGTGGCTGGCCCTCGAACAGCTCCGTGTGCCCACCTGGGTGATGGCCGGCAGGCACGCCGATCACTCGCCGGCAGCGATTGCGCCACGCATCGCGGAGTGCATCCCCAACTCCACGTCCGTCGAATGGCCTGATCTGGGTCATTTTGGGCCGCTCGAAGACCCTGCGCGGTTCGCCGAGTTCGTTGCGCACGTGGCCCGTACCGCGCCACGAACGTAGCGGCACGACACTCGTCGCGCATTGCCACGCCGCACCACACCGCACGCCTACGCTGGCGAGCACATGCCTGCACCAAAGTCCAAATTGCCGCGACTCTCACCTTCACGCATCAACACCTTCCTTGGTTGTGCAATGAAATACCGCTTCCAATACGTGGAGTCGGTGCCCGGCTTGCCGAGCGAAGCGATGGTTCGCGGATCATTCGTCCACCGTGTGCTCGAGCTGCTGCTCGCACGCGAGCGTGACGATCGCACGATTGAAGCCTCGCGTAGCGACTTCGAGACCGCCAAACAGGAGTTCCTCATTCGCGACGACTTCCGACTACTGCTGCTCAGCGGAGATGACGAAGCGGCATTCTGGGAATCATCCCGCGAGTGCCTGCGCGCGTACTACCGAATCGAACGACCAACCGAAGCCAACATCGTGGAGCTGGAGAAGTGGGTTACCACGCCATTCGGCGAGTTCGAAATCGGCGGCTTCATCGATCGCCTCGAACGCGACGCGCACGGCCTCGTGGTGAGCGACTACAAGACCAGCCGACCCAAACCGGCGCACTACTCCACCGACAACTTCCGGCAACTCACGTACTACGCGCTGATGTGCGAGACACAGCTCAACGAGACTCCCCACTCGGTGCGCGTGTACTACCTCGGCGGCGGCAAGGACGAATTCCCCCGCGATCAGCGCGTGGTGTCGCAGGCCGTCACGCCGACCACCCTCAACGAGGTTCGTGATACCGCGCGCAGAGTGTTTGGCGGTATCACCAGCGCCGAGTCCACCGGCGAATTTTCCACCAACGTCACCAAGTTGTGCGAGTGGTGCGACTACAAGGAATGGTGTCCGGCTCACGGCGGTGAACTCGCACGAGCCCGCGAAGAGGGCACGGCACGGGTCAACGTGCGTCGTCGCGAAGCCGGATTGCCCGTCGCGCCATGAGCTCGTTCGTCGCCCGCATCGATCAACTCGACGAGCGCCTCGACGGGTACTTCGAGCCCATTCGCAATTCACGCCCGCTGGTGTACGTCTTCAACACCTCGAGCGCCGTCGGCGACTTCGGCGCCATTTGGCACGTGATCGGGGTGGTTGGCGCGCTCAACGGCACCCTCACGTGGCCCCAGGCCGTAGCGCTCGCGCTGTTGATGGGTGGCGAGAGCTTGCTTCTCAATCAAGGCATCAAGCGGGTGTTCCGGCGAAAGCGCCCCACTGCTGCAGGCGACGACCGTTTCACGGTACGTCGACCGCTCACCAGCAGTTTTCCGAGCGGTCATGCATCGTCGGCCTTCTTTGCCGCCGTGGTGCTGAGCGGTTGGGTGGGCTCCATGTGGACCGCGGTGTTCTTCGTGTTTGCGGTCATCATCGCTCTCAGCCGCGTGGTGGTTCGAATTCACCACGTGAGCGACATCGTCGTAGGCTCAGTCGTCGGTTCACTCCTCGGCGCCATCGCCGTGCAGTTCACCACGACCATCACGTGACCACCGACTCCACCGACTCCACCACCGCCACAACGTTGCCGCGGTTCAACACGCGCATGACCGATGCCGAAGGACTCATGTGGCGCTTGGAAAAGGACCCGTATCTCGCCTCCACGTTCGGCAACGTCACCATCCTCGATCGTCCGATCAACTTTGCGCTGTTTCGCGAACGACTCGAGCGAGCAACCATTGCAGTTCCACGCTTGCGTCAAAAAGTACGACCGAGCCCCGCGGCACTCGGCGCTCCCAGATGGATCGACGATGCCGAGTTCAACATCGACTACCACGTGCGACGAGTTTCGCTTCCGGAACCGGGCTCGCTACGTCAACTCCTCGATCTCGCCACGCTGATCGTCAACGATCCATTCGAACGAACCCGGCCACTGTGGCAATTCACCGTGGTGGACGGACTGTCGGGTGGACGTAGCGCACTCATCGTCAAGTTGCATCACACGGTGGCCGACGGCGAGGGCAGCATCATGTTGTCGCTGCAGTTCATCGACCTCGTTCGCAACGCTCCACTTCCACCGCCACTCCCCACGCCACCACAACCAGAACCATCGATCACCGACGACGATGACCCCGCCGACTTGTTACGTTCGTCGGTGAGCGACGCGTTGCGCGTACCGATCGGACTGTTGAAGCAGGTACGCGACGTCCTCGCCGATCCGACACGTTTACCTTCACTTGCCACGCAAGCCAACGACTCGCTCCGTGGACTCGTGGCGCAGATGGGCGAGGTCGATGCGGCCCGCTCTCCGCTGTGGAAGAAGCGTTCGCTGCAACGGCGACTGGAGACGGCTCGAGTGCCGTATCGCGAACTGTTGGAGGCAAGCCGTGCGTTGGGCGGCAAACTCAACACGGCGTTCGTCACCGCTATCGCCGATGGCGCCGGCGCATACCATCGCGAACTTGGTGCACCGGTGGAGTCGCTGCGAACCTCCATTGCCGTGAGCACCCGCACCGAATCGTCGGGCGGTAATGCATTCTCGCTCGCCAAACTGCTCGTGCCCACCAGCGATATGCCGATCACCGAGCGATTCGCCGCAATTCATGAAGCACTCAATCAGGCGCGTGACGGCGCAAAGAGCGCATCGCTCGACACGCTTGCATCGCTCTCCACCACACTGCCCACATCCGTACTCACACGAATCGCGCGCACGCAAAGCCAGTCGATCGACTTCGCAACGTCGAACGTGCGCAGCGGTGGCGTCCCGCTCTACATCGCAGGCGGGCTCATCCTGGAGAACTATCCGGTCGGCCCACTCGGTGGCGTTGCATTCAACGCCACCCTGTTGTCCTACAACCACTCCCTGGACATCGGCATTCACGTGGACACCGAGGCGGTGGAACAGCCCGAGTTGCTGAGGGATCACATCGAGCGAGCGCTCAACCGATTGATTCACGCTGCTGCACCCAAAGTGCAAGCGGCGAATGATGCCGCCTCGAAACGGGCGGCTGGCGAAACTACTTCGCGACCGAAGTGGTGGGCTCGGCTTTTTCGCTGAGCAACTGACGCACGTCCAGGAGCAAGTCCGCCACTTCCGTCGTGGTCACCAACTGACGTTGACCAATCTCCGAGAGCGCCTTGTCGATGACTTCGATCGCCTCGGCAAGGACGACCAAATCGTGTGATGCGCTGCGCTGAATGGTCTCGGTCATCGGGATGGTTTCCTTCCGTTGGTCTTCTGGCGAGAGGCTATCTCTGTCGAGCCCCCATGATGATGGATACGCACGTACGACATAACATCGTGCTGTGAAATTCGCTGGTGCCGTCGCCGTTGTCACAGGGGCGGCTGGTGGAATCGGTTCGGCACTTGGTGAACGATTTCACGACGCCGGTGCCACGGTGGTGCTCAGCGACCGCGCCGGCACCGACGTGCATACCGTTGCCGAACGACTCAATGCTCGCCGCGCCAACTCTGCCCACGTAGTGCTCGCGGATGTCTCCCGTGAAGCAGAGAACGAACGACTGGTGCGAGAAGCACGCCAACTCGCCGGACCAATCGACTTGTTCTTCGCCAACGCCGGCGTCGGCATGGGAACCGACCTCTCCTCCACCGAAGCCGACTGGAACACCTCGTTCGATGTCAACGTGCACGCCCACCGCTGGGCTGCAAAGTTCCTCTTGCCGGAGTGGCTGGCGGCTGGACGGGGTTACTTCGCAAGTACGGCGAGCGCTGCCGGCGTCCTTGCTCAGATTGGTTCGGCACCGTATTCGGTAACCAAACACGCCGCCGTCGCGTTCGCTGAATGGTTGTCGATCACCTACGGCTCGCGCGGTATCAGCGTGAGTTGCTTGTGTCCGCAGGGCGTGAATACCGCAATGCTGCGTGGTGGCGATCGACCTGGCATCGACACCAACGCCGGCAACGTGGTTCGGGCGGCAGGTGTGGTGCTCGAGCCGTCGGCCGTGGCGGACATCGTGCACGACGCCCTCGTCAACGAACGGTTCTTCATCTACCCGCATGCCGAAGTTGCCGAGTACGTGAAGGTGAAGGCCAACGAGCACGATCGTTGGCTCGGCGGCATGCGCAAACTCCAGCGACGAGTCTTCGGCGTCTGAGCGTCCCGTCAGCCGCGCGGCTGGCGTTTAGAGGTGCTTCGTCGCCGCAGCCAACTCGCGCCACTGTGCCATGGGAAGCGCCGCAACATCGGCATCCAACACTTGAATGCTGACATGGGAGGCACCCGCATCGAAGTGCGCCTTCACCCGCGCCACGGCATCGTCGATGGTTCCCCATGCAACGATGGCATCCACCATGCGGTCGCTCGGCGGATTGTTCTTGTCACCGATGTCCGCATCCGTGTAGCCGAGTCGACGCAGATTGTTCGCATAGTTCGGTAGCCGGATGTAGGTGGCCATGTGCTTGCGTGCCACATCACGCGCTTTGGTCGGATCGGTTTCCAAGAGCACCGCTTGCTCCGGCGCCAGGAGTGGACCATCCCCCAAGACGTCGCGCGCGATCTTGGTGTGTTCTGGAGGGACGAAGTACGGATGCGCGCCAAGGCCACGCTCGGCTGAGAGTGCCAACATGCGCGGACCCAACGCTGCGAGTACGCGACGCGGCGTGGTGGTGGGTGCGGCGGCGGCGAACAACCCGTTGTCCATCTGGTCGAGATATACCACCATCGCGGAGTAGGGCTTCTCGTACGAACTCTTGTGCAACTTGGTTGCCATGTGTTCATGGCTTGCACCGATGCCCAAGGTGAAGCGGTCGCCGAATGCTTCAGCGAGCGTGCGCCAGCCGGCCTGCATGGTGATTGCCGACCGGGCATACATGGATGCAATTCCCGTCGCAACGCCGATGCGCTTGGTTCCCGACAACAACAACGAACACGATGCGAATGGTTCTCGACCCACGGCCTCCGGCACCCAAATGCAGCCGTAGCCCAGCTCCTCCAACTCGCGTGCGGCTTCCTGTGCCTTGCTCATTGGCTGCAAGTCCAGGGCGAAGGTCCAAACGCCGACGCGACCAAGGCCGAAGTTGTTGTGCGGTGTCGTAGTCATACGACCACCGTACTTGTGCGGCCGCACACAGCAGGTTGATGAACACGTTTGGCAAGCTTCGGCGTTGTCGCGCGTACGTGCACGCACGGTCATTCGCCGGTTGGAGCATGTTGTTCCTCATCGTCGGATGCGGCACACCCATGCCCACGACGACCGCGTCCGTACCGAACGTACCCAGCACCCATGTCACTACTGCGGTGGTGGACGGCGTCATCGATGGCGACACCGTTCGACTTCGCATTGGAGGGAAGTCGGAGACCGTTCGGTTGATCGCCATCGACACACCCGAGACCAAACACCCCACCAAACGCGTGGAGTGCTTCGGTCCGGAAGCAAGTGCCTTTCTCTCCGGTCTCCTCACCGTCAATGCCACCGTACGCATCGAGCGCGACGTCGAGGCACGTGATACCTACGGACGACTCCTCCTGTACGTCTTCCTTCGCACCGATTCCGGAGAGATCATGGTGAATCATGAATTGGTATCGCGTGGTTTTGCCCGACCACTCTCCATTGAACCGAACACTCGTTACCAACGCCAGATCGTGGCGGCATCATTCGACGCACAGCAACACTCGCGCGGACTGTGGAAACACTGCAAGTAGCGTCACATCGTGGATTCGTACGTGCGCCACTCGCTGAATGAAGCACTCGGCTATTCGAATGACGCAAAGCTCGTCGTTCTGAGTTGCGACGACCTCGGTGCTTTTCACGCCTCCAACGAAGGTGTATTGCGTGCAATCCACGAAGGATCCGCCACCTGCGCTTCGCTGATGGTGCCGGCACCATGGGCGCGCCATGCCGTGCAGCACCTCCATCCCGACGACGACATCGGTGTACACATCACCTTGGTGTCGGAGCACACCGCATACCGCTGGGGACCGCTCACCTACGCGCCATCGTTGCAGTCGGGTGATGGCGGGTTCCCCTCCACGCTCGACGACTTGTGGGAACACGCCGATCCTGAAGAAGTCCGTCGCGAGTGTCGCGCCCAAGTTGAGCGTGCCATGCAATGGGGAGTCGACGTCACCCACCTGGCGCCGCACTTGACGGCAATCACCTTGCGTCCCGAGTTCTTCGGCGTGTACCTCGATGTTGCAGTGGAGTATCAACTGCCGATTCGCTTGCCATCCTCCATCACCGCAAACGACGCCGGTTTCGACTTCCGTGGACTGGCGCGCGAGGAAGGCGTGTTCTTCCCGGATCATTTCGACCACGACTGGTCGTCGGGCAGTCGCACGCGCGTCCTGAAGGCAATCGGTGCACTACAAGCAGGAGTCACCGAGATTCACGTGCAACCCGTGATCGACTCCCCCGAGGTGCGAGCCCTCGGCGACGTTTGCCAAGGCTGGATCGACGACTTCACTTTCGTGACGAGCACCGAATTGCGTGATGCGCTCCGCGACGCGGGCGCAACGCTGATCGGCTACCGCGACATCAGGAACGCGATGCGAGCCGCTGCAACACGGCGCTGACGCCACCCGAGCGCAACACCTCGAACAACGCTCCGGTGCTGCCGGTCGCTTTGAGTTTTCCCTGCATGTACAGCGACGTTGGATCGCCGTGAGCGTCTGCGGCTGCGACGGTGATGACGACTGCGGCATCGTCCGGACCTTCCACCACTTCGTCCTTCTTGCCGAATGCCACCCGGTATTGCACCGTCGTCATGACTGGCGAACCGGGGTACGAATGCCGTCGAAGAGATCTCCCTCGAGTTCCCCTTCACGACGCGTCGAGGGCACCAGTGTTCGCGCAAGTACCCAGTCTTCGTAGGGAAACACCTCGGCCAACTCCTCGTCGCTCAACCCAAACCAGAACGGTTCGTTCTCGTCGACTTGAGTCTTGTGCGCGCGCAATGCACCGGATCGTGCCCAGAGATAGTCGCCGATGTGCAGCCGCGTGGTGATGCGGTGATCCAAGTCGGGGCGCTCGAACCACTTCTCGTCGTACGGCGACGAACCCCGCAATCGTAGGAGTGCTTCGTGAACGGCCGTGAGTCGTGCACGCGACCACACGGAGTAGTACATCTTCAGTGGTTGCCACGCCGGACCAGCCTCGGGATACCACTCGTCATCGCCCGCGCGATCGAAGGCCAGCACGCTGATGTCGTGCACTTTGAGATGGTCGGGGTGCGGGTAGCCGCGTTGATCATCTCCGTACGTAATCATCACCTGTGGACGGTGTTCCCGAATGAACTTCACCAGCCGTCCCGTTGCTTCGTCGATGTCCGCCATGTGAAAGCACTCAGGATTCGAATTCGTGGGCGAATCGGCCATGCCCGAATCGCGGTAACCGAGCATCTCCACCCGGGAAAATCCGATCACCTTGGCCGACTCCGCCAATTCGTGGGGTCGCATCGATGCAAGCAACCGCTTCGTTGCCGCATCGTCGAGGCCGTGAAACGGCTGGCCTGGCTCCTTCAGCGCCGGATTGTTGAGGTCGCCTTCTTCCCCACCCGTACAACACACCAATACGGTGTGCACACCCTCGCGCGAATACTTTGCGAGCGTTGGTGCACCCTTGGATGCCTCATCATCGGGATGAGCGTGCACGGTCAACAGGCTGAGACGCTGATTCATTCGCTGACGCACGCTAGTACTCCGCACCTCGTACTCTCATAGGCGACGATGTTGTACTTCTCCAACCACCGCTCCGCATTCGGTGTGCGCGCTGCAGTGATGGCCACGGCAGCGCTGCTACTTGCAGGTTGCTCTCGTGACGGTCGCACGTTGGCACCGGCTCTCCCCGAACAGACGGAAACCATCGCCATCGCGCCCAGCGACTCCGCCGCATCGCTCGAACCAAGCGAAAGTTTCACCGTGAGTGGTCCGTGGACGGAGGGCGCCGATATAGATCCTGCGTACACGTGCTACGGGCGCAGCGTGTCACCACCACTGCAGATTGCCGGACAACCTGCCGGCACGGTGTCGTTGGCGGTGCTGCTGCACGATGTGGAAACCCCGGAGAAGTTGTTGTGGACGATGGCCAATCTTTCTGGTGGCACCGTCGCCATCGGCGAAGGCGCTACACCACCAGAAGTGGTGGTCGCCACGAACAGTGACGGCAACGTCGGGTATTCGGCTCCATGTCCGGCGAACGGCGAGCGACGCCAGTACCTCCTCACCGTCTTTGCACTGGACAAGGTGATCGATGTGGCGGCACTCACGAGCGCCGAGGGTGGCATCGACGCAGAACTCCTGCTCACCGAGGTGGAAATGAGCACCTTCGACCTCGCTGAGAGCACCTTCTACGCGCAGGCACCCTGACGGATCGTCGCACGTTCCCGCATTCGCACGACGAAACCTGAGAGACTTGGCGCATCGATCGCGCGCTCGCTCTCCTTCCCATCGCCATGTGCGAAACCGACATTGACGGTCGACTGACCTCGGCCAACGACGCCTTTCGTGCGCTCGCGTTGGGTGGCGCTCCACTCACGCTCGGTGTTGCTCCATGGTCGCACGCGGTTCCCGCGGTACGTGCCGAGATGGAAGCACGTTGGCTTTCGGCACGCTCTTCAGGCGCGACGTTTGCCGCAACCTTCGCCGTGAGCGCACTCGACGGGAGTGAAACGGTGGTTGCACTGACGGTCGCACCCGTTCGCGACTCGTCAGGTGCGGTGCAGCGATATGTCGGAACCGCCCAGGACATCACCGCGGTTGCAACGCACGATCGCCTCAACGAGCAGCTCGTCGGCGCACTCGATGCCGCTCGGGATGCCATCGTGGTGTACGACGCCGATCTGCGGCTGGTGTTTGCAAACCGCGGAGCCAGCGACGTACTTGGAATCGTCGACACCCAAGGCGACAACAACGAAGCTGCCGCCACTTTCTTCGACGCCGTACGGAATCAAGTGCCACGCGATGTGTTGTCGGGTAACGCCCACAACTCGTGGACCGGCGAGCTCGGGCATCGCAGTCCGGACGGCTTCATGCGCACGCTGCTTCTCACGCTCCACGTGGTGCGCGGCGCCGACTCCACCGTCGACCACTATTCGGTGATCGCTCGTGACATCACGGAGCACAAACAACTACAAACCGAATTGCAACGCCAAGCCACCCACGATGAATTGACCGGACTCCCCAACCGAACGCTCTTCCTTCGCAGAGTGGCCGAGGCACTCGATCGAAGCCGAACGCTGCGACGTGGCGTCACGGTGCTGTTCCTCGACTTCGATGGCCTCAAGCACGTGAACGACACCGTCGGACACCGATTCGGTGATCAACTCATCGTGAGCGTCGGCAAGCGTCTGGTGAATGCCACTCGCCCCTCCGACGTGGTGGCACGGCTCAGCGGTGACGAGTTCGCCGTCCTTGCCGAGGGCGTGGGCGACGAATCACTCGCATTGGAGATTGCGGAGCGACTTCGCGCAAGCGTGACGGGCCAACACGTGATCCACGGAGTCGAGGTCACGTCCGGTGCAAGCGTTGGCGTTGCCATCGCAACGACCGCGTTGCTCGACGAACAGTCACCCACCGATGCCGCTCTCACCCTGCTGGTGAATGCCGACACGGCGATGTACCGCGCCAAACAACGCGGCAAGGGACGCTGCGAGATGTACAGCGAGGCCATGCGCACGCAGGCACGTGATCGTCTCACCTTGGCGTCGCAACTCGAACGTGCGTTGGCCGGCAACGAACTTGAAGTGGCGTATCAACCAATAGTTTCCTTGCACACTGGTCGCGTCGTAGCCATCGAGGCATTGTTGCGCTGGAATCATCCACAACGCGGATTGCTGACTCCTCCGGAGTTCCTGGAGGTGGCCGAGGAAACCGGCGCAATCGGCCCCATCGGTGATTGGGTCATTGCACAATCGGCTCGTATATTCCGCGACTTGCTCGCCGACGGTACCCTCGAGCGCTCCACCACGGTGCATGTCAACGTGTCGCCTCGGCAGTTGAGCGACGCCGGCTTCGTCGAACGCACGACGAACGCGGTTGCGGCCGCCGACCTCGACTTGCGTCAGCTGGTGTTGGAGTTCACCGAATCCACGGCACTTGCCAAGAACTCCGCAATTACCCGCAGTCTCAACGCCCTGTCACGTCTCGACGTTCGACTCTCCATCGACGACTTCGGAACGGGTTATTCCTCATTGGCACACCTGCGGGATTTCCGTGCCGCACAACTCAAGCTCGACGGAACGTTCATTCGCAACGTGGGTCGCGAGAGTACCGACGACCCGATCGTGCGGTCGATCGTGCAGCTCGCACACTCACTTGACATGACCGTGGTGGCCGAATGGGTCCAGTCAGGCGAGCAATTGCAACGCTTGCGCTTGCTCGGTTGCGACCACGCACAGGGCAACCATGTGTGCGAACCGACTACACCGGCAGGCATCCGCGAGTTCGTTCGCGGAAGTGCCGGTGACGTCGCCCAACGCGCCCGTCACTCGGGTGACACGGGCGCTGGACCGTTGCCCGCGTAGAACGCCAGCACCGGTCCTGCCGACTCTGCGAGTCGCAACACGGAGTTGCCGCGCACGGTGTCGCCGTACGTGTCGAGGGCGAATCTTCGCAACTTCCCCGTGGCAGCGGGTCGCATCGTTCGAGCAAACTCGAGCACGTCCAAGCGTTCATCCACCAGGAGTGCCGAAGTTGCTCCGCGCATGACCGTGCCGGCCCGGAATGGATCGCTCAGTGTTCGATTCACGGCGGTCTGCATGAGTAGTGCCATGAACAGGCGCTGACGCTTGCCACGACCGATGTCCGACGTTCCGTCGACCTTCCATTCGCCGTCGATTCGTTCCTCGAAGTACCTGCTTCGCGCATAGGCAAGCGAGTCCACTCCATCGAGATTCTTGCAACCGGGTTTGATGTACAGCCCCGTGTTGCGGTCGCGCGTTGGATACTCCACGCACACCGTCACGCCACCCACCGCATCGACGAGTTGCTTGAAGCCCTGGAAGTCGATCTCCAAGTAGTGATGAATCGGGATTCCCAGGGCCCGATTCACCGTGCGCACCACCACGGCGGCACCCTCGCGATAGGCAACGTTGATGCGCTCGGTGTTCTCGGAATCGCCGATGGTCACCCAAAGATCACGTGGAATCGACAGCAGCGAGATGATGCCCGTCGACTTCTCCACGTTCACCACCATCAACGTGTCGCTGCGTCGACCCTGCACCTCCGCCTCGCCACCAACGTTGCCGAAATCCGGATCATTGGGGTCGGCCCCGGCCCGCGAATCGGAACCCACGACGAGAAAGTTCACGAATCGATCATCGGGCGCACTGAGCACGGAGGTGAGCGACAACTCGCGACGCACATCCACGAGACCTTGGTCGAGGGCCCTACCGACACCAACGAAGCCAGCCAGGCTGAGAGCAATCACGATGACGGCGGCCACCAACCAGTTCTGCTGACGCTCACGAACGTGTCGCGGTTGTCGCGTATTGACCGGATTCATTCTTCACCGAAGGTAGCGGGATTACTCCGTGCGTAGGTGTATGACGTCACCGACGTCGATCACGTGCGTCACACCCTCGTCGTCGCACACCTCGAGGCGCGACGACGCATCCACGTCGCGGGCATGACCCACCAACACATCGCCCGCTCGCTGTTCAACGCGAACCCGCCGACCGAGCGTGGAGAGTGAGGCGCGATGCTCGATGTGCAGGTGTTCATCGGAGAGCAGCGAGCGATCGTCGATCTCGCTCAACATTGCCGACAACAGTCGAAGCGGAGTCGGAATCGACACGTGTTCCGTCGTGGTGGACTCGGGCAGCAGTTTTGCCGCACCATCCGGCGCCCAACCGACGTTCACCCCGATACCCACCACCACGAAACCATCTTGTGGCGACGCCACGGCCAACAGTCCGCCCAACTTTGCATCACCCACCACGAGGTCGTTGGGCCACTTCAGTTGCGGAGTCACCCCAGCCACCGACGCACATGCTGCACGCGCAGCCAACGACACCACTCGCGACCATCGCGGTGCGTCCTCGATGGCGCACCGAAACAACAACGAGCACAGCAGGTTTGCTCCGCGGGTGGCTTCCCACGTTCGATCGAGTCTTCCCTTTCCCGCGGTTTGGTAGTCGGCAACCAGCACGCTGCGATGGGGTGCTCCGGCACGTGCGGCGGCAAAGAGATCGTCGTTGGTGGATCCGGTTTCGCTCACATGGCGAACGGCCCAACCGATCGGCCAATTCGGCTGCGAACTAGGATTTAGCGAAGTCACTGCCCCAAGAAGATAGGTCTTCGTGCCCAAGAAAATCCTGATAGCAAATCGCGGCGAAATTGCGGTGCGAGTCATTCGTACGGCCCGTGAAATGGGCATCGCCACGGTGGCGGTGTATTCGGAGCTCGACCGCAACGCCCTCCATGTGCGACTCGCCGACGAGGCCTACGCACTTGGTGGCGAAACGGCCGCACAGAGTTACCTCAATACCGAGGCCATCCTGGATGTCATCCGCAAGAGCGGCGCCGATGCGGTACACCCCGGTTATGGCTTTTTCTCCGAGAACGCCGACTTCGCCCAGGCCATCACCGACATGGGGGTGGCATTCATCGGTCCTCCACCTGCTGCCATCGTCGAGATGGGCGACAAAGTGTCGTCGCGCAAGGCCGCGTTGCGTGGAGGTGCACCGATCGTTCCGGGCACCACCGAGTTCGTGCACACCGCGGATGAGATCGTGGCGTTCGGAAAAGAAAATGGTTGGCCGGTAGCGATCAAGGCGGCGTTCGGCGGCGGTGGCCGCGGTATGAAGGTGGTGAAGGACGCTGCTTCCGTGCAGGAAGCGATGGACTCCGCCAAGCGCGAATCCAAGGCATTCTTCGGGCGTGACGAAATCTACGTCGAGCGCTACCTCACCTGGCCACGCCACGTTGAAGTGCAATTGGTCGGCGACAAACACGGCAACGTGGTGTGGGTTTCCACGCGTGACTGCTCGGCGCAACGACGACACCAAAAACTCATCGAAGAAGCTCCCGCTCCCGCGTTGCCCGCCGGCGTCGAGGATGCCATGGGTGAAGCTGCGGTGAAAGCCGCGCGGGCAGTCGGTTACTACAACGCCGGCACCGTCGAGTTCATCTACCAGGACGGTGAGTTCTTCTTCCTGGAGATGAACACCCGCCTCCAAGTGGAACATCCGGTGAGCGAAGCAATCACCGGTATCGATCTCGTTGAGTGGCAGATCCGCGTGGCTGACGGCGAGAAGCTGCCGATGACGCAAGCCGAGGTCAACGCACTTCGCCGCGGTCACGCGATCGAGATTCGCATCAACGCCGAGAATCCCGCCGGCGGCAAGTTCCTCCCGTCACCCGGCACCATCACCGCACTGAAGACGCCCGACGGTTTCGGTGTTCGCTTCGATGGCGGTTACGAAGCCGGCGACACCATCAGCCAGTACTACGACAATCTGGTCGGCAAGTTGATCGTGTGGGGCAAGGATCGTTCGGCTGCCATCGCCCGCACCATTCGCGCCCTCGAGGAAATGAAGGTGGAGGGTGTGCACACCACGATTCCCGCCGATCTCGCCATCCTGCGCCATCCGGACTTTGCCGCCATGCAACACAGCACCAAATGGGTGGAAGAAAGGCTCGACCTCTCCAACGTGTCGTCGAGCGTTGCAGCCGGCGAACCACCCGCTGCCGGTCTCGTGGAGAAGTCCACCACGGTGGAAGTGAATGGCAAGCGTTTTGAAGTTCGCGTGTGGGTGCCCGAATCGGGCGGCACGGCTGCAACTCCGCGCCGGTCGGCGCGTGCGTCGGCTGCTGCAACCAGCGGTGCTGCAACGGGAGACGTGGTGGCGCCAATGCAGGGCACCATCGTGAAGGTGCTCGTCGAAGTTGGTCAGGAAGTCAAGGCGGGCGATGCAGTGGTGGTCCTTGAAGCCATGAAGATGGAGAACCAGTTGCAGGCCGACAAGGCAGGCACGGTGAGCGCCGTAAAGGTGAAGGCCGGCGACAAAGTGGGCTCCGGCGACGTGCTCGTCGTTATTTCATGAGCGACAACCTTCCCACGGAAACCGACGGCACGAACCTTCCCGGGGACGCGGACGGCACGAACCTCGAAACCTTTCGTGAGCGACGTCTGGCTGAGATTGCCGAACTGCGCGCCAACGGGGTGAACCCCTACCCCTACCGCTTCGATCGCACGCACACGCTCGGAGAAATTCGCGCCACGCACGGCGCGCTCGAAGCCGGCACCGAAACCACCGAGGTGGTGGCCATCACCGGTCGAGTGATGCTCAAGCGCAATCAGGGCAAGTTGATGTTTCTCACGGTGCGTGATCGCTCGGACGAGATTCAACTCTTCGTCAGTAAGTCCGTGGTGGGTGACTCCGCATTCGATGGCATTGCGGCGTTGGACCTCGGCGACTGGGTTGGCGCCAAGGGCGCGGTCATGACCACCCGAAAAGGCGAGCTGTCGGTCAAGACCACCGAGGTGCAATTGCTGGCAAAAGCATTGCGACCGATGCCCGACAAGTGGCACGGTCTCTCGGATGTAGACACGCGATTCCGTCAACGATACGCCGACCTCATCGTCAATGCCGATGCCCGACGAACGTTCGAGGTTCGCCACGCCATCATCTCCAGCGTTCGCAAGACTCTGGGTTCGCGCGGGTACGTCGAGGTGGAAACCCCCGTACTCCACGTGGAGGCCGGTGGCGCGCACGCTCGACCGTTCATCACCCATCACAATGCGCTCGACATGCAGCTGTATCTACGAATCGCGTTGGAGTTGCACCTGAAGCGCCTCATCGTCGGCGGCATGGAGCGTGTGTATGAAATCGGCCGTGTGTTCCGCAACGAAGGCATCTCCACTCGCCACAATCCCGAGTTCACGATGCTCGAGTCGTACCAGGCATTCGCCGACTACTCCGACATCATGGAACTGACGCAGGACATCATCGTGAATGCCGCACGTGATGCGCTTGGCACCACCACCCTGGACATCGGCGGAGTCGCATACGACTTGAGTGCCCCGTGGCCGCGGCTGCGAATGGTCGACCTTGCGAGTGCGAAAGTTGGACGCGAGCTCCATCCTTCACAGCCCGTTGCCGACCTGCGAAAGGTCGCCGACGACCATGGCGTGAAGTGGGAGCAGCGCTGGGGATCGGGGCGGATCATCGAGGAAATCTTCGCCGAGAAAGCCGAAGGCGAACTCCACATGCCCACCTTCGTCACCGGTCACCCGGTGGAGATTTCACCCCTTGCACGAATCGACCGCAACGATCCGCACCTCACCGAACGATTCGAGTTGTTCGTGCAAGCACGCGAACTCGCAAACGGCTTCAGCGAATTGAACGATCCCGTTGAACAACGTGAACGCTTCGAAGCCGAGCAGCGCGCCAAGGAAGCGGGCGATATCACCGCAGGCACCGTGGACGAGGACTACCTACGTGCTCTCGAATTCGGTATGCCCCCCACGGGTGGTCTCGGTATCGGAATCGATCGTCTCACCATGCTGCTGGCGGGTGTCTCCACCATTCGTGAAGTCATCCTCTTCCCCACGCTGCGACCCGAGGTAACCGAATGACCACCAGTTCAACCATTGCTTCGGGCCGCGCAGAGCATTCGACGCGTGCCTGGGGTGTGGGTAGTGCAACGATGTCCTCGAGCGGTGCGGTGCTCGACGCACATTTCCGTCGGCTTGGTTGGGGTGACTCGTGTCCAGCCACCGAGCGCGACTCGACTCCCCCACGCACGGTGGACGACCGACGCGGTGTCGAAATCGTGCCGATCGTCGTCGAGATCGACACTGCTGCAGCACCCAGCGACGCCTCCGATGTATACCTGCGGCTGCACTTGCTCTCGCACCGCCTCGCTAAACCGCGCACGTTGAACCTCGACGGCGCATTCGGATTGCTCGCGAACGTGGCATGGACCAGCATCGGCCCGGTTGCACTCGACGTACTTGATGAAGTTCGCGATGCGTTGCGTCGCAAGGGCGAGCACCTCACCGTGAACGGCGTCGACAAGTTCCCGCGAATGACCGATTACGTCGTTCCTGCTGGTGTGCGAATCGCCGACGCCAGTCGGGTGCGTCTCGGTGCGCATCTCGCCGAAGGCACCACGGTGATGCACGAGGGTTTCTGCAATTTCAATGCCGGCACGCTCGGCGCATCGATGGTGGAAGGCCGTATCTCGGCGGGTGTCATCGTCGGTAACGGCAGCGACATCGGCGGTGGCGCGTCCATCATGGGAACGCTCTCGGGCGGCGGCAAGGAGATGATCACCGTGGGCGAACGATGCCTACTCGGGGCAAACAGTGGCCTTGGCATCAGCCTCGGCAACGACTGCGTACTCGAGGCAGGTTTGTACGTCACCGCTGGCACGCTGGTGCGCCTCCCCGATGGCAACGTGGTGAAGGCTCGTGAGATGTCGGGGGTCTCCAACATGTTGTTCCGTCGCAACAGCACCAACGGTGCCGTTGAGGCGGTCGTGCGTACGGGAAGCTGGGGCGGACTCAATGCCGCCCTGCACAAGAACTGATGTCGCACACTTGCAGGCCCGTGTTCGGATGAACTTCGCCGACTTTGCCGCACTCGTGCGCGCCCGACGCACCAATTTGATGATCGACCGCGAACGCGACGTTGATGCCGGCATCGTGCAGCAGTTGTGCGAGCTCGCCACGTGGGCACCCAACCACAAGCTCACGTGGCCGTGGGTGTTTGCCGAGGTTCGTGGTGACGCCCGCTTGCAACTCGGCGGTGTATGTGGCGATGTGATGGCTGCACAAGGCGAGCCCGAACCACGCGTTACCAAAACTCGGGGCAAGTTCGCCCGTACACCCGTCGTGCTCGTCGTTGGCTCGGAGGTGGGCGACAGCCAACTTCGTACCGACGAAAACCGCGATGCGGTTGCTGCAGCCGTCCAGACCCTGCTGCTCGGCGCTACGGCACTTGGCATGGCCAGTTTCTGGTCGTCATGCCCCAAGGGCGCGAACGATGCCGTGGCATCCTTCTGCAACTTCCCCACCGACACCGCGGTGGTGGCAATGGTGTATCTCGGCTGGCCGACGGACACTCCGAAGGGATTCGAGCGACCCGCTCCGCGAATCAATCGACTCCACTAGCCAGTCGAGTCGCCCAACGGCGCGGTTCGTCGGAGTGCTCCGCGTGAGAATCAGCCGGGGCGATGCACGCCGAAGACGTCACGCAATGCGTCGCTGACTTCGCCCAATGTGGCGTTCGCCTTGAGTGCAGCCTTCATTGGATACAGCACATTGTCACTACCCCGCGCTGCTGCGCGTAGGTCATCCAAACGCGCGGCGACCTGCGCCGCATCGCGTGCTGCCTTGAACTGCTTCAGCCGTTCCACCTGATTTCGCTCGCGCTCGGCATCCACCTTGAGTACCGGCACGTCGGTTGCTTCTTCACTGGTGAACTTGTTGACGCCAACGATCGTGCGGCTCGAGTCGTCGATGCTCTTGGTGTAGGCGTAGGCGGCCTCCTCGATTTCCTCCATCTGAAAACCGGCTTCGATCGCATTGACCGCGCCACCCATGTCATCGATTCGTTTGATGTACTCCCACGCCAAGCGCTCCACTTCGTTGGTGAGTGACTCCACGTAGTACGAACCTGCAAGCGGATCCGGAGTATCGGTGATGCCACTTTCATAGCCGATGATCTGCTGCGTGCGCAGGGCAATTCGCGCCGCTTCTTCGGTGGGCAAGCCGAGCGCTTCGTCATATCCGTTGGTGTGCAGGCTCTGGGTTCCGCCCAGGACTGCAGCCATGCTTTGCACCGCAACGCGCACCACGTTGTTGAGCGGCTGCTGAGCGGTCAAAGTGGCTCCACCAGTTTGTGTGTGGAAGCGCATCAAGTGGCTCGCCGGATTCTTGGCGGCGAATCGCTCGGTCATGATTCGGTACCACATGCGTCGACTGGCTCGGAACTTTGCCACTTCTTCGAAGAAGTTGTTGTGACCGTTCCAGAAGAAACTCAATCGTGGCGCAAACGCGTCGACATCCAAGCCAGCGTCCACCGCCGCCTGCACGTAGGCAATGGCATTGGCGAGGGTGAATGCCAACTCTTGCACCGCAGTACTGCCGGCTTCGCGAATGTGGTACCCGGAAATGGAGATCGTATTCCACTTTGGAACGTTCGTGGCGCAGTAGGCGAAGATGTCGGTGATGATCCGCATCGACGGGCGTGGCGGGTACACGTACGTACCGCGCGCGATGTACTCCTTCAACAAGTCGTTTTGGATGGTGCCGCTGATCGCGCTTGCCGGCACGCCACGCTCTTCTGCAACCAACTCGTACAGCAGCAGCAGGATTCCCGCCGTGGAATTGATGGTCATCGATGTGGTGACCTTGTCGAGCGGCAGATCGGCGAGCAGCGTGCGCATGTCGTCGATGGAATCGATCGCAACGCCGACCTTGCCCACTTCGCCGGCAGCGCGAGGGTGATCGCTGTCGTACCCCATCTGGGTGGGAAGATCGAATGCACACGACAACCCGGTTTGGCCCGCATTCAGGAGGAACTTGAACCGCGCATTGGTGTCGGCTGCCGTACCGAATCCGGCATATTGACGCATGGTCCACAGGCGATCCCGGTGCATGGTGGGATAGATGCCACGCGTGTACGGCGCCGTCCCGGGCGCACCGATGCTGGCGGCTACGTCACTGCCACGCAGCGACGACTCGTCGTACAGCGGGGCGATCTCGATACCCGAGTCCGTGCGCTTCTCGCTGGGCGTATTCACCATGCTCGTTCCAGACTATGAGCGCTACGGCACTCGACCCGTGGCGACACGTTCGTGTGCCGACCGCACGCCTAACCTTGGGATATGGCCATTACCGAAAACCCCGCCATCACCAAGTCCATCGACGGGATTCCACTCACACCGAAGGAACTCATCGACATCGGTCCGCAGCCGACTCGCTCGATCGAGGAAGAGCGTCTGGAGCGCAAACAGAAACTCGCCGGCGCCCTGCGCATTTTTGGCCGACTCGGTTTTGGTGAGGGTGTGGCCGGACACATCACGGTGCGCGACCCGGAGTTCCCCGATCATTTTTGGGTGAACCCGTTCGCACGCAGCTTCCGCCTCATGCGTGTGAGCGATCTCATCCTCGTGAATCACGACGGTGACGTGGTGTACGGCAATGCTCCGGTGAATCGCGCAGCGTTCTGTATTCACGCCGCCATCCACCAAGCTCGTCCCGATGTGATCTCGGCTGCCCATGCGCACACCGTGTACGGAAAGGCATGGGCATCGTTGGGCCGCAAGCTCGACCCCATCACGCAGGACAGTTGCTACTTCTACGACGATCACGTGGTGATCGCCGAACAGGGTGGCGCGGTGGTGTTCGAGCCCGAGGCAGGTCGTGAAATCGCCTCGAAGTTTCCCACGGGCAAGGCGGCGATTCACCAGAACCACGGGCTCTTCACCGTTGCACCAACCGTTGATGCGGCCGCCTACTGGTTCTTGTCGATGGAACGGACGTGCATGGCTCAGATCATGGCGGAAACCGTCGGCACACCGAAATTGATTCCCCACGAGATGGCCACGTATACACGCGATCTCACCGCTCACCCGATGGCGGGCTGGTTGAACTTCCAGCCGTTATGGCAGGAGATTTGTCGCACTGATCCGGATTTGTTCGACTGAACACCTCGCGCAACCCACTCAACACTGCGCCACCCGAGGCGCTGTTCGTTCTCTCGGGTATCAGCCAGTACGTCGGCGCCGTCATTGCCGTTCGATTGTTCGAACAGTTGGCACCTGCCCCTTCGGCATGGTTTCGAGTAATCGGTGCCGCATTCTGGCTGTTGTTGTTCTCGGCGGGAAACCTGCGTCGCGGTGGGCGATTCACCCGTGAACAGTTGAAGGCGGCTGCGCTCTTTGGCATCGCCACCTCATTCATGAACCTGACGTTCTACCTGGCGATCAACCGACTCGACCTCGGAAAGGGTGTTGCAATCGAATTCATCGGTCCGATCACCGTCGCAGCACTCACCACTCGCACGAAACGTAATGCACTCGCGCTGGCCTTGGCTGCCGTTGGTGTCGTGGTGCTATCGGGAATCGAAATTGACAATGAGCCGCTCGGCTTGCTCTTCATCTTCCTGGCCGCAATTTGTTGGTCGGTCTACATCGTGCTCGGGGCCCGCGTGGCCCAATACAACCGAGGCGTTGCCGGCCTGGGGATCGGTCTTGCCATTGGTGCGGTAGTGCTCGCTCCCATCGGACTTCCGCAGAGTGGTCCCGCCTGGAGTGACCCATCGTTGATCGGCTTGTGCATCCTCATCGGTCTTTTCTCCAATGCAGTCGCCTACGGCATCGATCAATACACGCTGCGACGAATTCCTGTACGTCGTTTCTCCGTGCTCCTTGCGTTGTTGCCCGTTACTGCGACCGTGTTCGGATTCTTCTTTCTTGATCAAACACCATCGACTCTCGATTTCATCGGTATCGCGCTCGTGCTCACAGGTGTGATTGTGCAACAGCGCGACACGCTCAAAGCCGCGGACACGTCGCGCGAGTAGCGCGACATCGCGAGGTAGGTTGCGCGAGTAACAGAGCGTTCCGCCGTAGACTGCTCGTTAAGCGGGCGAAGGAGTGTTCTACTTCACCATGCGTTCCCCCCAATTGCGACATCTCGTCGCCGTCGGCATCATTGCCGCCATCATCACGTCGCTCTCGCCTGCCCCGGCACCAGTGCAGGCCGCTGACGGCCAGTTGCCCGCCAGTTATGTGATCTACGGCCGCGGCTTCGGTCACGGTCGAGGACTCAGCCAGTACGGCTCCTACGGATGGGCCACGGCACATGGTTGGTCGTGGCAACAGATTCTCGACTTCTATTACGGCGGTGCCACCGGCAACGTCGTTGCTCCGATCGACAACCCCAACGACACCATCCGCGTGTGGTTGAGCGCCATGGGCACCTACCAAACGGGTGTGGTCGCTGACGTACAAAATGCCCTCTTTCTCGAGGATCCGGTTCCGGGTCGCGTGTGGACATCGCTGGTTGCTCGTGAGGTAAGCGAGAAGGTGTATCGCGTCTGGGGCTCCACCACGCGTCGATGCACCCTGCCGAGCCAGGACCCGGTCACCGTCGGGTTCGAGCTCATCGGTGACGTTGCGAACGCAGCATCGTTCACCACCCAAGTTGGGCAGGACCCCGCGGCAGCGCCGACACAAACCATCGGACTCTGCGAACCAAAATCGGATCGGGCGCATCGGGTGCGCTACTACCGGGGCATCATCCGTGCCGTCAACAACACACGCAACGAAAATCGCACCATCAACGTGACCTCGATGGAGAGCTATCTCCGTGGTGTGGTACCACGAGAGTCCCCTGCTTGGTGGGGTGATGTCGCAGGTGGTGCAGGCATGAACGCACTTCGCGCTCAGTCCGTTGCGGCACGAAGTTATGCATCCACCGAAAATCGCTACGCGGGTTTGGCCAACACCTGCGACACCCAGGATTGTCAGGTGTACATGGGGGCGGCAGTTCGCGAAGGCGTGAGCGAGCAACCGTACAGCCTCGAAGATCCGCGCACCGACGCCGCTATCGCCGAAACTGCGGGCATCGTCATTCGCGGCCGCAACGGTGCGGTCGTGCGAACGGAGTTTTCATCGAGCAACGGTGGACGCACCGCAGGTGGAATCTTCACCGCCCAAGCGGATCCCGGCGACCTCGCGGCCAACTCATCGCTCATGGTGTGGACCCGCAGCGTGAGTGCAGCCCAACTACAACAGCGATACCCGCAGATTGGCACGCTCACCTCACTCGCCACCTCGCATGATGGTCTTGGTGGCGACTGGAACGGCTACACCACGGAGGTCTCAATTACCGGTACGACCGGCAGCGTGAAAATGTCGGGTTGGGCATTTCGAACGGCGTTCGATCTACCAGCTCCCTGGTACGGCGTCACACCGGTGTATCCAGCTGAGTTTGAAGCTGCACCCGTTGGTCGCATACTGCTGATCGGCGACTCGATTGGTGCCAGCATCACCACGGAGTTCGCCGGAATCGTTACCCCTGCCTATACCAATGTTGATTTTCAAGCCGTGCCGAATCGTTGTCTGGTTGGTTCAGCGTGCGTGCAGCCCTCGGTTGGACTGCCCGATGCACCTGCGATCATCAGCACGCTCACGTCCGACACGATGCCCACCGTTGCAGTGCTCCAATTGGGCTACAACGACAGTCCGAGCACGTTTGCCCAGGACATCGACCAGGTGGTTTCTGCTCTCAACGCGCGCGCGGTGCAACGAATCGTGTTCGTGAATCTCTCCACTCGCCGCGCCTCGGTGGACTACGGCGCTTCCAATGCCGCCCTTGCTGCGGCAACCCAGCGCTACCCCAACGTGTCGGTGCTGGACTGGAACACGTACAGTTCCGGTCCGGACAAGAACCGTTGGTTCAGCAACTCCGTCCATCTCACCAGCACGGGGCGTGTCGAATTCGCCCTGTTCCTGCGCAATCAGCTGGATGAACTTCGTCGGGCCGGCCTCATCACCGTGGGCAGTGGCGGAATCATTCCCATGGCCGTACCAATGATTGCCGGTGAGCGTGGCGAGCCCATCAAGGCGCTGCAAGCGGCACTCAATACCGCGCTGGGCTTGAAGAAGCGACAGCGAATCGCCACTGACGGGGTGTTCGGCAAGGGCACCGTTGCCGCAGTGAAGAAGTTCGAAGAAACGACTGGCCTGCCCATCGACGGCATCGCAGACGAGCAAGTCATCGCCGCACTCGGTATCGACCCCAACACGTTCACGCTGACGCGCGGCGCAAAGCAGTCGTCGGTGGTGTCGATTCAGAAGGCGCTGGCCAACGTGCTCAACGTGAAGCTACGACCCGATGGAAGCTACGGAAGTGGCACCGCCAGGACGGTGTCTCGCTTCCAGAAGTCGGTGGGCTTGAAGACCACGGGCATGGTGGATCGCACCACGTGGATGGCGTTGCTCAGCGCTTCGGCGCAGCGCTAACGCCGTCGAAACGTCGCTGCCACGCTTGGTCGCTCACCAACGCCGGATACGCAGCACGGTACTCCCGCTTCAATCGGCCGTAGTTGCGTGCAAGTTCGAACAACACGCCGAATACATCGCGCCACAACGCACGGAACCTGGCGCCATCGCGCGAACACACGAATCCCTCCGGCAAACGATCGTGGCGGTACAGGATCTGCTCGTGACGCAGCGCCAAGCCCACGGCTCGCGAGTCGATGGGTGCGGTTCGCAACTCGCGACTGCGAACCGACTTGGGCAAGAGGAATCCTCCGACGAGTGGTAGCGACAACACGAATCCGATGAGTCGCACCGGCTTCGGCAGCGGCGTGGAAATGTCGATCGCTGCGTGTTCCGGCGATAACGGTGCGGGTTTCTCCTCGGCCACCTGACGCAACTCGTCGTGCAATGCGGTGTGGTCGACTTCGGCGAGGGCTCGTGGCCCGGCCAGGTATGCACGCATGCCACGAATCATGTACTCCGCACTTGCGTAGCGGAATCCGAACAAATTACGGAAACTCAAGGCGAGGAAACGCTGACCCAGGTGCCACCAGCGATGACGGTCGAACACCAACGTGTCGATCGTGGCGAAGTTGCGCATCTCATAGAACAGCGACGATGGATTGTTCTTCAGGTGGAAGTCGGCGTGCCACACCACGATGCCGTTGAGCGTCACCGTATGGCGACCCGTATGCATCAGCCCGAATGCAACGTCGTCGCCACGCACGAACACGGGCAAGGGATTGTCCTTGGTGATGCCGATGGGGAATGCCGTGTACCACCATGCGGAGTAGGCGAATCGCTTCTCCTTGGCGTCCCGCAACACCAATGAGCGGTCGCGAAGGTCGTCTTCTTGCCCGAGCGCACGCAACGGATAAAGCGAACGCCACAGGTACTTGCTCCCAGCCTCGAACTGCATCCATTGACGTTCCTCGCTCAGCATGGCGCCATGAATACACAACTGTCGGTCTCGCGCATGGGAGAACATGGCCACGGTTCGCACCAGCGATTCGGTTTCCAAGCTGATGTCGTCGTCCATGAACAACACGTGCGTTGCCCAACGCTGTTCCCGCAGCCACATGAGCCCGCGCGCAAATCCGCCTGCACCACCGAGGTTGCGGTTCGGCACCACGGCCAGGTCGTCGCTTGGTGGCTCGTCGAAGTTCACGTTGTTGGCATTGTCCACCACCAATACGCGTACCCTCCCCTGCAGATCCGGGAGCGATCGCACCAAGGCGAGCACCCGTTTCACGGTGGGAATCACGTACGTCTGGCGGTTGAACGTGGTGATCGACAAACTCAGTCGAACATCGTGCGCTGCCGGCGAATCCGTACGCCACTCCACCCGTTGTACTTCGCACGGGCCGGTGGCAACGATGCGAACGTACAACATGCCGAATCTCGTGTCGCGTAGCGACCCAACCGCGAGGTCGACCGGATGAGCACCGAGGCTGGCGGTCGCCACCACTTGCTCGCGATTGCCTTGCACCGACACCACTTCGGCACGTCCGTTGCCGGTGGCAATCACACGCGCAACGACGGACTGCACGGAGGTGAGTCGCCGCCAACGTCCGGCGTGAAATGCACCGAACGACGTATCGAAGGACAACTCTGCACCAGCAACGAGCGTTGCAGTCTCGTCGCCCCGAGTGACGCCGCCCCGCTCGCGAACGTACAGCGTCGGCTCGGCCATGTCGCGAACGGGCAACATCGAGCGCTGCAGAAGAAACTGCGTCATCGCGTGCTCATCCGAGCGGATCGACCACGAACGCCGGCACGGTGGATGCTGCTGCGAGTGCGGCCTGTACGGCTCGTGCGGTCTTCAATGCTTCGTGAATCGTCACATCCATGTCCAGATAACGGTAGGTGCCGAGACGACCGAGAAAGGTGACTCCAGTTTCCGCACGAGCCAAACGCACGTATTCCAATAGTTGCGCCTTTTCCTTCACGAGTCGCACCGGGTAGTACGGCGTGTCGGCGTCACCGCACAAGCGACTGAACTCCCGATAGATCACCGATGATGCATGTGTCTCCCACGGCGCAAAGTGCTTGTGCTCGGTGATGCGGGTGTACGGCACCTCGGCATCGCAGTAGTTCACCACCGGACAACCCTGGAAGTCGCCAGCCACCACCTCAGGTTCGAAATCGAGGGTGCGATATGCCAATCGGCCGTGCTCGAAGTCGAAGTACGCATCGATCGGACCGCTCCAAAACGCATGGTCATAACTTTGCAACTTTTGTCGTGAGCAGCGGGTCGACAAGTGCACGGTCACGTTCGGATGATCGAGGATGGCTTCCACGATCGGGGTATATCCATGTTCGGGAATCCCCTGATACGGATGATTGAAGTACGAGTCATCGTCGGTGAATCGCAATGGCAAGCGAGCCAGAATGCTCGCCGGCAACTCCTTGGGGTCGACACCCCACTGCTTGCGGGTGTACCCGGCAAAGAACGCTTCGTACAACTCACGACCAACCAGCTTGAGCGCCTGCTCCTCGAACGACGTCGGATTCGTGATGCTTGCATCGGCGCGACCGGCAACGAACCGTTCTGCTTGCGCCGAGTCCAAGTCGGTACCGAAGAACGAGTTGATCAATCCGAGGTTCATCGGCATTTGGTACGCCTTGTCCCCCACCATTGCACGAACGCGGTGGCGATACGGCTTGAAGGTACCGAAGCGTCGAACGTAGTTCCACACCTCTTCATGCTGGGTATGAAAGATGTGCGGGCCGTACACGTGCACCATCACGCCGGAGTCGTGACGCTGAGTGTGGCAATTACCGGCTACGTGGTCACGAGCCTCGAAAACATCCACGTGGTTGCCCGCCTCGGCGAATTCACGTGCAACGACGGCACCCGAGAATCCGGCGCCGACGACGGCAATGCTCAACGGCACGCGACCAATGCTACGAGTTTCGACGATGCGGGGGCGACTTGCTCGGAGACGTGGAGGGCTTGCGTGTTCAGCTCATCCACGGCGCACAGACGCCGTCGAGATCACGCAACTGAATTCGCTCACGATTCTCGTACGTCACCACGTTCTTTGGGTCTTTGCGCAGATTGAAGGTGCGGAAGGTCATCTCCGTGGTGTCGATGGCCAGGATTCGACCGATCAACGAGTCACCGAGATCGAGCAACAACTTGATGGTCTCCAATGCCTGAATCGAACCGACGATTCCCGGCAACACTCCAAGCACGCCAGCTTCCGCACAACTCGGAGCCATCTCAGCAGGCGGTGGCTCGGCAACCATGTCGCGATAAGTCGGCCCACGCAGCGGATGGAACACGCTCACCATTCCCTCGAATCGGAAGATCGAGCCGTGCACCACAGGGATGCCGAGCTTCACGCTGGCGTCGTTCAACAAGTACCGCGACGGGAAGTTGTCGGCCCCATCCACGATCACGTCGTAGCCGGAGATGATGTCGACGATGTTGCTGGCGGCAAGGCGCGTGTCATAGGTAACCACGTTGATGTCGGGATTCAACATGGTGAGGGTCTTCTTGGCCGAATCGACCTTCCGATCCCCGATGCGATCGATGTTGTGCAAGATCTGTCGCTGCAGGTTGCTCGCGTCCACTTCGTCCATGTCGACGATGCCGATCGTGCCGACACCGGCTGCGGCCAGGTACAACGCTGCCGGCGAACCCAAACCACCGGCGCCGAGCAACAACACCTTGCTGGAGAGCAGCTTGGCTTGACCCGCCACGCCAACCTCGGGCAACAGGATGTGTCGCTGGTATCGATTACGTTGCTCGGCACTCAACGCGACCGGTGTCAGCCACGTGCGACCCTCGTCCTTCCACTTGCCGAAACCGCCGGCCATGCTCACCACGTTGGAGTAACCGAGTTCCTGCAGCGTCTTTGCGGCGAATGCGCTGCGTACTCCGCCGGCGCAGTACACCACCACCGGCGTCGACTTGTCGATGATTCGGGTCTCCACTTGCGCTTCCAGGTGTCCGCGCGGGATGTGGATCACTTCGGGCAATGCACCCTGTTCGAATTCATCGGGCTCGCGAACATCGAGGACCACCACGTTGCCCGCAGCAATCTTGTCGGCGGCAGCCGCAGTGTCGACCTCGGTGATTTGCGCCTTGGCGGCAGAGAGCAGGTCGCGAAACGTTGCCACGGTGAAAATGCTACCTGCGAGGTCGGCTTTTCAATACAGCCGTGCCCGTCAGGCACGCCGGAGGGCGTGCTGTCGTTCACTCGGGCCGAACGCCACACAGTCTCGGCAACACGGTGTTGATGTCACCGGTCACGAACTCATCGGCGAGCGAATCCATTTCCGTGGGTCCCCCATTCACGATCACGATTCGCGCACCTGCCTCCTTGGCCCGTGGCACGCAATAGGCCGCCGGATACACACCGAGGGTCGAGCCGACTGCCAACAACACGTCACAGTTTTCGCTTGCAGAGTACGCCGCTTCGATCACCTCGGGAACCAGCGGCTCTTCGAACAAGATGGTGTCGCTCTTCAGAATTCCGCCACAGAGCAGACACCGAGGGTCTGGATCGCCATCGATCACCCGCTGCACGGCTTCAGCCATGGGTCGGCGGTCATCGCACTCCCAACAACGTGAGCGGTGCAGGTTGCCGTGTACCTCGTGCACCAGGTGTGGCTCGATTCCCGAGCGCTGGTGCAGTCCGTCCACGTTCTGGGTGACGATGGCACGAAGTTGGCCACGCTCGTGCAGTTTCACCAGGGCTTTGTGTCCATCATTCGGCAAAGGATCATTACCGAGCCATCGCACGCGGTTCTGCCATGACCGTTTGCGGAGCTCTTCATCATTCAGATAGTGGCTGAGCGTTGCCGCGCGCTGTGCGTCGGGGTCGCGAGTCCACAGACCGTTCGGTCCGCGAAAGTCCGGAATTCCCGACGCCGTGGAGATTCCCGCACCGGTCAGCACCGTGACCCGACGGGCGGCAGCAATCAACACCTCCACCCGAGCCACGGAGTTGGTGTCGTCGTTCAACATGTACGAAAAATAGTGTGCCACTTCCACCGACTCGTGCACACACCTAGGTGTGAACACGCTTCAACTCAACCTCACCGTCGTGCCCTGGCACGACTCCACCGTGGAATCCGTCGGATTTGCCGCACGTTCGGCGTACGTGGAGTGGTTCTGGCTCCCGGTTCTGGGGCCGTCCGCCACGTGGCTACTACGACGTATCGACTTCGGCTTCGACGACTTCCCCAACGGCTATGTACTCGACACCCGTGCCACCGCAATTTCGCTGGGGGTGGCGGCACGAGAGGACACGGGCACCATCTTTGCCCGCGCAGTCTCACGATTGCAGATGTTCGGGGTTGCACAAACTGCGCGCACGGGGCTTGCAGTGCGCCGAGTACTTCCACCCGTTCCGCAACGACATCTTCAGCGAATGCCACCGCATTTGCGATCGGCGCACGATGACTGGTTACGCGACCGACCCGCTGCGTAGCGCAGGACGCGCATGCCGCATGGTGCCACGCGCGCATGCGGCTCGGTGCCAAACGCGCCTGACGCAACGATCGACTACTCAACCTCATCGGGAAAGCATCGAATAATCGCGCATGGCTGCGCCGAGCGCATGAGCAAGATCGCTTGGAATGTAGGAGTCCTCACCCACTTCGTGCAACAGGAGATCGGCTGCCCGCCCGTGGAGCCATGTTCCCGCAACGGCTGCATCGTGGGTGTCCATGCCTCGTGCGATCAATGCACCGATGATGCCGCTCAGCACATCCCCACTTCCGGCTTTGGCAAGCCCGGCATTTCCCGTGGGGTTCACGTGCACGTTGCGACCACGTTGCGCCACGAGCGTGCCGGCACCCTTCAACAGCACGGTTGCAGTTGTCATCGCGCACAATTGCTCGACGGCGGCGAGTCGGTCACCTTCCACGCGCTCGCGATGATTTCCCCAGCCCAACAGCCGCGCTGCTTCGCCAGCGTGTGGAGTAATCACGTGGTTATTGGTGAGGAGAACGAGGAGCCGCGGTTCACGAGCCACGGCATTGAGAGCGTCCGCATCCAACACCATGGGCACATTGATTCGCTCCAGCAACTCCCCCAGCCAAGCTTCGACGCCATCGCCGAGACCAGGTCCGACGATCACCGCGTCTACGTCGCTACCCGAATCGACGAGCATGGCAAGATCGGCTTTGGTCAGTTGCGCCTGAGCTCGGTTGTTCGTGCAATGCAGAATTGCCGTGGGAACGGCGGCGGTCAACTCAGGAGCTATCGCGCCAACGGTTGCCACGTACACATAACCACAGCCGGTCCGCAGTGCAGCCTCTGCACACAATGCCGCGGCACCAGCCATGCCTCGAGAGCCGGCGATCACCAACACTCGACCCATGCGGGACTTGTCGGTGTCGGTCGAACGAACCGGCAATGGCGGCCACATCACGGTGTCGTTACAGCCAGTGTTGATCCAGCCAGTGTCATCATGGCCCGTGTTGTCACGGCCGACGTTGTTGCGATAGGTCGGTGACGGCTAGCGACGGCGGAAGTTTTCCGCGAGGTTGACCAGCAGTCGCGTTCCGTGCGCGGTGGCGCCGCGTTGCAGCCATCCCGAATCGGTTTCCGACCACATCGGACCCGCGATATCGAGGTGTGCCCATGGGTAGCCGCCGGTGAACTCGTCCAAGAACAAGGCGGCGGTTATTGCCCCCGCCTCGCCTCCGCCGACGTTCTTCATGTCGGCGATGTACGAATCCAGCATTCGGCGATACGAGCGCTCCAATGGAAGTTCCCATACGTCTTCATCGACGGCCTTGCTGGCTTCCTTCACCTGGTCGATGAATCGTGAGTTGTTCCCCATCACGCCGGACATCTTGGATCCGAGCGCCGCGGCACACGAACCAGTGAGCGTGGCAATGTCCACGATGGCGTCCGGCTCCTGCTCTGCAGCCAACGACAAACCGTCGGCCAAGATCAAGCGACCTTCGGCATCGGTGTTGTGGATTTCCACCGTCTTTTTGTTGCGCATGGTGAGCACATCGCCCATCGCCATCGCGCTACCCGAAGGCAAGTTGTCGGTGCACATGAGGTACGCCGTCACTTGGTTCTTGCAGCCGAGCGCCTTCAAGGTGCTCATCGCCGACAACACCGCTGCGGCGCCACTCATGTCGGCCTTCATCTGCGCATGCGATGGATTGCTCGGCTTGAGGCTGATGCCACCCGAGTCGTACATGACACCCTTGCCCACCATGATGAGGTGAGGCAGCGACGACTTCTTCCCTTTCCCGGCCGACTTGCCCTTCAGCACCGACTTGCTCGGACGGTATGACAGCTTCACCATACGAGGTGGATTCACGCTGCCTCGGTTGACCCCGATGATGCCACCGCATCCCATGGCGAGCAACTTGTCCTTGTCGAACACTTCCACCTTCAACCCGGACTCTGAGGCGATGAGTTGTGCGCGATCAGCGAACATCTTTGCGGTGAGGTGAGCAGGCGGCATGTTGGCAAAATCGCGTGCCATGCACACCGCTTCGCCGATGACCGTGCCGCGACGCGATCCGTTGGCGGCAGCGCCGAGTGCCTTGGCCTCCACCACCAACACCGCCGACTTCAATTTCGATGCAAACGACTTGTCCGACTTGAGCGCGGCATAGCGGTGTGTTGCGAGCATCAGACCTTCGGTGACGGCCTGGGCCACCTCTGTACGATCGCCGCGACCGACCCCCGCCAGCGTGGTGGAGAGCGATACGTGCTTGCTCGCCGCGCGAGCCAGGGCCGCTGCCGCGTTGCGCAGATCGTGTGCAGTGGCGGAGTTGCCTTCGCCGACGCCAACCGCGATGAGTGTTGCCTTCCCACTCGATGGCACCACGAGGGTTTGGCCGACTTTGCCTTCGAATCCGGCGGCGGTGAGCTGCGAACGCGAAACACCGAGTTCGGCCGGCACGGCCTTGTCGGAAGTGACCGGAATACCAACCGCCTCGGCAGACGGGGTTTCACGAGCAACAGTGACAACGAGTTGAGAATGTTTCATGCTGGCAAGGCTAGTTGGCAGCCATCACGACGGTTCGTCCGCGGCGTCGCCGCACGTGGTTAGTCGGCAACGCTGCGAACGGGCAACGACTCGCCCTCTTGCCAGCGGGCCAACGTCCACAGCAAGTCGCTCAGGCGGTTGAGATACGGCCCTGCCTGCGATGGTGGTGGCGCTGCAGAAAGCGCGTGACGCTCCGCGCGACGAGCCACGGTTCGTGCCACGTCCAACAGTGCCGCAATCTTGTTCTGTCCCGGCACCACGAACTCCGATGGTGGGGTGAACTTTTCGTCGAGCGAGTCGATCATGTTCTCCAACTTCACCACCATGTCGGCAGTAACGCGCGACTTGCCATCGGTGAGTTTGTGGCGGTTCTCGGGAAGCGTCGCCAGCTCGGCCATCAACACCCACAAATCGCGCATGATGTGCACGAGCGCATCGTTCAACTCGTTCTCGCGACCAAGTTCGGCACGCACCAGACCGAGCACCGCCTGCGCCTCGTCGACCGCACCGTAAGCGCGTGGTAAAGCCGAGTCCTTCTTCACACGACCGCCGTAGAACAACCCGGTGGTGCCGTCGTCGCCGCCGCGGGTGTACACCTTTTCACGAGTCATGAAATAATCATGCTACTTGTCTTAGCCTTAGCCCGACGATGCGAGCCACCAAAAGACCCGGGTATCTCGAAACCGTCAACGAACGCGTCGTGGTGTTCGATGGCGCGTTCGGCACCTACGTGCAGGACCAGAACCTCACGGCCGATGACTTCGGCGGGCAACACCTCGAGGGGTGCAACGAGCTGCTGGCGATCACTCGCCCCGACCTCATCGCCAAGATGCACGAGGACTTCCTCAAGGTCGGTGTCGACGCCTTGGAGACTGCAACGTTCGGATCGTTCTCCACGGTGCTCGCCGAGTACGGCATTGCCGACCGCGCACATGAGATAACGCTCGCGGCGGCGCGGATTGCACGGGAGGTCGCCAATTCGTTCGAAAGCGACGGACGACCCCGGTACGTGGCCGGCAGCATCGGGCCCGGCACCAAGTTGCCCAGCCTCGGACACATCTCGTTCGTGGATCTTCGCGACACCTACGAGGAGCATGCGCGTGCACTCATCGAGGGCGGTGTCGATCTTCTCCTGATCGAAACGTGCATGGATCTCCTGCAAATCAAGTCCGCGATGCAGGGCGGCCGACGTGCCATGAAGGCTATGGGTCGCGAAGTTCCCATTCAGGTGCAAGTCACCATGGAAACCACCGGTCGCATGTTGGTGGGCACGGAGATTGGTGCCGCCCTCACCGCGTTGTTGGCGATGAAGCCCGATGTGATCGGGATCAACTGTGCCACCGGTCCGGCAGAAATGCAGGAGCATCTGCGTCATCTCTCGCAACACTCCCCGATTCCCATCAGTGTGCTGCCGAACGCAGGCTTGCCGAGCGTGGTGGATGGACGAACGCATTACGACCTCACCCCGGCACAACTTGCCGAGTTCCATCGTCACCACGTGCAGGACTTGGGCATTCGAGTGGTGGGCGGTTGTTGCGGCACCACACCCGAGCACCTGCGTCAGGTGGTGGAAGCGGTGCGAAACATCACACCGGCCCGCCGCGCGCCGGTGCAAGAACCGAGCGTCACTTCCCTCTACTCGCCCGTCACCCTCAAACAGGACAACAGCGTGCTGTACATCGGCGAGCGCACCAATGCCAACGGTTCGCGCGCCTTCCGCGATGCCATGTTGGCCGGCGACTGGGATACCTGCACGAAGATGGCCAACGAACAAATTCGTGAAGGTGCCCACGTGCTGGACGTCTGCGTGGATTACGTGGGACGCGATGGCACCGCCGACATGGCCGAGATCGCCGGTCGCTTCGCCAGCCAAGCCAGCGTGCCACTGGTGATCGACTCCACCGAGCCACAAGTGATGGAAGCCGCACTGCAGCTGGCGGGTGGTCGATGCATATTGAACAGCGCCAACTTGGAGGACGGCGAAGAACCCGGCCGTCGAATGGACCGCATCTTCTCCCTTGCTCGCGACTACGGCGCAGCGGTCATCTGCTTGCTCATCGACGAGCGCGGGCAGGCACGCGATGTGGAGTGGAAGATGCAGATCGCCCATCGACTGCACAAGATCGCAACGGAGCGATACGGATTGTCCGCCAGCGACCTCATCTTCGACCCACTCACCTTCCCACTCACCACCGGAGACGCCGATCTTCGCCGCGATGGCATCGAGAGCATCGAGGGCATCCGACGCATCAAGCAGGAGATTCCCGGAGCCCTCACGGTGATGGGACTTTCCAACGTGAGTTTCGGAATCAACCCTGCTGCGCGCCAGGTGCTGAACAGTGTGTTCCTCGACGAGTGTGTGAAGGCAGGGCTCGATGCCGCAATCGTGCACGCCAGCAAGATTCTTCCGCTCGCCCGCATCAAGCCCGAGCACGTCACGTTGTGTCGCGACATCATCTTCGACAAGACCACCGACGACTACAACCCGCTGCAACTTCTGCTGACGGCGTTCGAGGGTGTCAAATCCACCAAGCAAGAGAAGCCCGACCGCAGCGGCTGGCCGGTACAACAACGGCTCCGTCAGCGCATCATCGATGGCGACCGCGAAGGGCTCATGGCCGAGCTCGACGAGGCACTCGCTGCCGGGCTGAAGGCACTCGAAATCGTCAATGACGTATTGCTCGACGGCATGCGCGAAGTGGGCGAATTATTCGGTTCGGGACAGATGCAACTGCCGTTCGTACTGCAGAGTGCCGAAACCATGAAGATGGCCGTGGGCCACCTCGAGCCACACATGGACAAGGTGGCGGGCTCCACGAGCAAGGGCAAACTCGTGCTCGCCACGGTGAAGGGCGACGTACACGACATCGGCAAGAACCTGGTCGACATCATCTGCACCAACAACGGCTACGAAGTGCACAACATCGGCATCAAGATTCCCATCAGCGAGATGATCGCAAAGGTGCAGGAGGTCGACGCCGACGCCCTCGGAATGAGCGGCCTCCTGGTGAAGAGCACCCTCATCATGCGCGAAAACCTGGAGGAGCTCAACACGTCCGGGCTCTCCAACATTCCCGTGCTCCTCGGCGGTGCCGCACTCACCCGCAGTTACGTGGAGCGGGATTTGCGCGAGGTGTATCAGGGTCGGGTGTTCTACGGCCGCGACGCCTTCGAGGGGTTGCACACGCTCGACAAGTTGATGGAGATGAAGCGAAGCGGCGCCGACGACCCCGAGTTTGGCCGTATCCCCACGGGTCGCTCACTCGCCGAACGACGCGCACCCAAGGAGACGCCAACCAATCTGCCGCGCCGATCACCCGACGTCGTGGTCGACAATCCGATCTTCACACCGCCATTCGTTGGTTCACGCGTGGTGAAGGGCATCAGCCTGGATGAAATTGCCGAGTACATCAACGAAACTGCATTGTTCCGAAACCAGTGGCAGTACCGGCCACTCGACGGCGAGAACGATGAGGACTTCAAGTCGCGAATTCGCCCAGAGTTGCGCGACCAACTTGCCCAGGCCAAGGCCACCGGCATCCTGGTGCCACAACTGGTGTACGGCTACTTCCCCGCCAACGGCGACGGCAACGACGTGATCATCTGGACCGATGAGTCACGTACCACGGAGCGCATGCGATTCTCGTATCCACGCCAAGGCGAAGCCCCGTTCTTGTGCATCGCCGATTTCTTCCGACCGGTGGAGAGTGGCGAGCTTGATTACGCCGCGTTCCACATCGTCACCATGGGTGCGAAGGTGAGCGATGCCGCCGCTGAGCTGTTCGCCAAGAACGAGTATCAGAAATACCTCACGGTGCACGGTCTCGGCGTGGAGATGGCCGAGGCACTTGCCGAGTATTGGCACCACCGAATTCGCACCGAGTGGGGTTTCGTCGGTGAAGACGGACCGAACTTGCATGGACTCTTCCGTCAGCAATATCGCGGTGGTCGATACTCGTGGGGTTATCCCGCATGTCCCGACCTCGAAGACAACGCAAAGGTCGCCGAGCTCTTGGAAGCAGGACGCATCGGCATCACGGTGAACGAAGACACGGGCTGGCAATACCAGCCGGAACAGACGACGTCGGCGATCATCTGCCATCACCCACGAGCGAAGTACTTCGTCGCGCGTTAGCCCAGGCGCATCAGCCGTCAGGCGTTAGCCGGCGTGTGATTTCTCCCACGCTCTCGCGAGAGCGCTGTAGTGGCCACCAAGTGCCATCAATTCACCGTGCGTACCAACTTCGGTGATTCGCGCATTGTTCACCACCACGATGCGATCGGCTCGTTGCACGGTGGTGAGACGATGTGCCACCACGATCGTGGTGCGACCCTGCATCAAGCGTTCCAACGCCGCCTCCACTTCGGCCTCCGTGCCGGGGTCGAGGTTGGATGTCGCTTCATCGAGCACCAACACCGCTGGGTCCACCAGTGCTGCGCGGCCGAGCGCCACGAGTTGGCGTTCACCAGCCGACAAACGTGTACCTCGCTCGCGAACCTCGGTATCAAGCCCTTCCGGTAGCCGCTCGAAATGTGCGAGCACGCCGAGGCGATCGAGTGCGGCTTCCACCTCGGCGTCGGAGGCTTCGATTCGAGCCAAGCGCACGTTGTCGCGAATGGTGCCGTTGAACAGAAAACCTTCCTGCGGCACCACCACGATGCGTTGTCGCAAACTCTTGTGGGTTCCGCGTCGCAGGTCGACTCCCCCGTAACTCACCTCGCCCGTAACGGGGTCGTACAACCGTGCCATCAACTTGGCGAGCGTGCTCTTCCCGGCGCCGGTGGGCCCGACGAGTGCGATGCGTTCGCCGTCATGAACCTCCAAACTCACGTGGTCGAGCGCTGGCGTGGATCCACCTTGATACGTGAACGTCACGTCATCTACACGCAGATTTCCGCGCGAAGGCAGAGCAAGCGCATCGGGTGCTTCGTCCACCTCGGGCGTGGCGTCGAGAATCGCAAACAACTTGTGCAGTGCTGCCGCCGCCGACTGCACACCGTTGTACAGCTGCGACAACTGTTGCACGGGGTCGAACAAACTCGACAACAGCAGGATGAACGCCACCACCGTGCCGAGCGAAACCACTCCCTCATGCACCAACCAGCCACCGATACCCACCACGAGCGACGTGGCAATAACACCCGAGAATTCGACGAGACCGAAGTACCAGGTGCTGATTCGGATGCTTCGCACGTGGCTGTCGAACAACGATCGGTTGGACTTCTCGAATCGCTTGATCTGATGATCCTCCTGGGCGTACGCCTGAATCACTCGAACCGCAGCAATACCCTCTTGCAACGTGCCGAGATTTTGCCCAACCCGCTCGCGAACGGTGAGATACGCCGTATTGGAGTCGCGCTGGAACTTCACCGAAGCAACGACGATCACCGGGAACACGATCAACACCACCAAGGTGAGCTGCCACGACAACGTGAACAGCACGGCGAACGCAAGTACCACGAGGAATCCGCTCGCCAGGAACTGCAACAGACCCCATTGAATGAGTTCGCCCATCGTTTCGATGTCGGCGGTCATTCGTGCAACGAGCACCCCGGCTTTGTTCCGGTCGTAGTACGCCATCGACTGGCGTTGCATCGCGGCAAACACCTTGAGCCGCAGCTCCCGCAGGAATGACTCACCCGTTCGATTGAGGAACACGTACTGCATACGTCCAAAGATGTATGCGAGCGCGGTGATCGCCAGATAGAAACCCACCGACAGGTTGAGTTCGAACAGATCGCGAGCGCGAATTCCCGCATCGATGCCGTGTCGCACCAGGACCGGCGCAGCCAACGTTGCGCTCGTGGTTATCACCACACAGCCGAGTGCGGCATAAGCGGTGCGTCGGAACGGCGAGGCCATACGGATCACGCGAGCCATCACACGACGTGTTTGGGTCTTGTCGAGCTGGTCTTCTGGTGCGACTCCACCACCCATCTGGAACATCTACTCGCCTCCCACTACCGGGGTGCGTGCCGCTACCGGGTCATCCGCTGCAGTCGTGTCGTCGCGCACGGCCCACGCGGCCAAGACCTCGCGGTAGCGCTCACAGGTGTCGAGCAACTCACGATGTTGGCCGACTGCAACGACGCGACCTTCGTCGATCAACACGATTCGATCGGCCAGTGCGATGGTGCCCGGGCGATGCGCAATGACGATGGTGGTTCTCCCCTCCATCACGGTGCGCATGGCGTCGCGAATCTCGTGTTCCTTGCTGGGGTCGACCGCACTCGTGGCGTCGTCCAGCACCAGCACACGTGGGTCGGCAACAATGGCACGCGCAATCGCCACTCGCTGACGCTGTCCTCCGCTGAGCGAGAACCCGCGCTCGCCGATCGGAGTGTCGTATCCCTCGGGCAGCCGTGTGATGAAATCGTGTGCGCCGGCAAGCCGCGCAGCTCGTTCCACCGTCGCCATGTCCGCATCGGGCTTGGCAAAGGCGATGTTGTTTCGAACGGAATCGTTGAACAGGAAGGTTTCTTCGAACACCACACCGACGTTCTGACGCAATTCGCGCACATCGAGCCTGCGCAAATCGATGCCGTCCAACGTGATGCGGCCTTGTTCCACGTCGTAAAAGCGCAGCAGGAGCCGAACGATCGTGCTCTTGCCCGCGCCGGTGGCACCCACCAACGCAACCGACTCCCCCGGGGCGATGGAGACACTCACACCGTTGAGCACCTTGTGCTCGTCTCCATACCCGAACACGACGTCTTCGAACGACACCGCACCCACTGCTTGGGATGTGTGTCGAGCCGGAAGTGACCGAGGCTGCTTCGGGCTCCGTACTGCAGGCTCCGTCGACAGCACTTCGTGAACACGAACGAGTGCGGCAGCGGCACGCTGACCCAGTGCCACCATCATTCCGATGTTGCGAAGCGGCCACACCAACATGGTGAGGTACACGTTGAACGCCACCAAGTCGCCGATGCTCAGATCACCGTTGACGACACGATGACCGCCGTATCCCAACACCGCAATGAGTCCCAACGATGGAAGGAGGTCGATGGCGGGAAGGAATCGACTACGGATGCCGGCTGCTTTCAGTGACACCGCCCTGATGTCATCGGCCTCCTTGCGCAGTTTGTCGAACTGCACGCTCTCGGTGCCGAGACCTTTCACCACTCGCACACCGGAAACACTCTCCTCGACCACGCTGGCAAGTTGCGCCTGTTCGTTCTGCACCGCCAGCACTGCAGGGTGGATCCGACTCGAGAATCGCCTCGACGCAACGTTGATGAACGGCAGTGGCGCCAATGCAACGATCGCCAGGCGCCAGTCGGTGAGCACGAGAATCAGCGTCACTGCAAACAACTGGGCCACGTTGCTCAGCGTGATGGGAATCATCACCACGAACTGCTGCACCTGCTGCAAGTCGCTCGAGGCTCGGCTCATCAATTGCCCCGTCTGGGTTCGATCGTGATAGCCCACGTGGAGCCGCTGGATGTGGGCGAAGATCCTCTCGCGAAGCAGCGTCTCCGTCCAGCGACTTTCACGGAATGCCAGATAGCGGCGCCCTGCGGTCAGGATGCCGGTTGCCACGCCTGCCGCGGCGATGAAGAGCGACCACGCCAGCAGCGGCCCGTTGCGCTCGATACCGCGATCGATGGCGGCCTTCGTCAATTGCGGTACCGCAACCTTGGCTGCAGTCCAGGTGATACCGATTGCCACTCCGATCACCAACGCACGCTTCTGATCCAACAACGTGCGCCACAGCAATTGCCAGCCCAGGTTGCGCTGTGCGCGAGCCTGCTCTTCGGCTTCGCCTTTGGCGGAAGCCGCAGCATCGGGGTCGAGACTGGCGACGGTCTTGTCGCCGAGCGGAGCCGACGTCACGTGGCCGACGGCGCCAGCGACTCCACCGACGACCAAAAGTCGACGGCGGGGTCGAATTGCAGAATTGCCAGCGACGACGTATTCACTCCATTTTCGAAATAGCGGTCGATCTTGGCACGACACTCCGCGGGCGAACCGTGCACCACCAAGTCGTCGACGACGGAATCCGGAATCGCCGCGAGTGCGGCTTTGCGGTCGCCGCTCTTCCACGCGTCCCACATACCTTGCAGGGCTTCACCGCGCCCGAGCCAGCGGTGGAACTCCGCATACACCGGGACGTTGAGGTACGCGGCAATCGCATAGCGAGCACCGGCTCGCACAACGTCGGCGTTCTCACTCGGACACACGAAGATACGAGCGACGATCTCCTTCGTTGCCGAATCTTGCCCAGCCTTCGCCGCCGATTCGTGCACCACCTTGGTGACGGTGCGCACGTCGTCGGGCGACAGCCAGTTGATGATTGCGCCATCCGCTTCACGTCCGGCGAGTCGCAACATTCCTTCACGCAATGCTGCGACGAGGATTGGTGGCTTCACTTCGGGTCGAACGCCGAGGCGAAATCCGTCGACCTTGAAGGTGTCGTACTGCTTGGTGATCTTCTCACCACTCAGCGCGTCACGAAGGAATCGCACGACGTCACGCACCTTCTTGTACGGCTCCACGAAGGGAATGCCGTTCCATCGCTCGATGATGACGTTGCTTGACGAACCAATACCGATGGCGAAACGTCCGGGTGCCGCGTCGGCAAGGGACGCCACACTTTGGGCAAACAGCGCTGGGGTTCGCGTGTAGGCGGGAACGATTGCCGTACCCAAACGCAACCGTGGTTCCCAGGCGGCTGCCATCGCCAGTGGCGTGAATGCGTCCACCCCATCGGCTTCAGCCGACCAAATGTCGCTGTAGCCGAGATCGGCGAGTTGACGAAGTTGTTTTTCGTGAGCATGCAAATGGCCGGGCAGTGGAACCGTCATCCCGTCGCGGCGTTGCATGGGCTAATTCTTCCACTTTCGGGCGATACAACTCTGGCTGGCGGTGGCCAACAGGGTGCCGTTTTCAGCGAACATCTGGATGGTTCCGTGCGCAAAACCACGCTGTACCGACTCGATTTGAATATCGAGCAGCACCCAGTCGGTGGGCACCAGCGTGGCAAAGCGAATGGTGTTGTCCAGGCTGTTGCCGCCGGCACGCAAACCCAACGCCTGACCGGCAGCCATCGGCACGAAGTCTCCGAGAATGCCGAGTGCGGCCGCATCGACACCATCGACCAACGATTTGATGCGCACCCACATGATGGTTCGACCGTCACTGGGTGTGCCGTCGAGTTCCTCCATGTCGCGACCCTTTGCGAATCGCATGTCGAGTGCTTCCATGATCGAGTTTGCGTGCACGGTGCGCAACGTGCGGGGCCTGGACTGATCCGGCGGTGCGACCTCGGGCATCCGTACGAACTGTCCACTCGAGTCGAAGTCACGATCGCCGAGGGCTGCGTTGACGGTCAGTACTTCACGGTCACCCACGCGACAGACTGCGCGAGCCTGGGTAACGCTGGTGCCAGCGACGGCGATGACCACGTCGATATCCACTCGCTCGTCGCGGCGGGCATACGACAAATACTGGGCAGTCGCCCACGTGCATCGCCTCTGCGACACGGCTTCTAGTGCGGCGATCCCGGCGCCGAGACCTGCACCCCCGAAGAGGAAACCGCCACTCGTCGTGACGCGTGGAACGACGGAGAGCGAAAACGAAGTGTTTCCGTGTTGCTCGAGACCGAGAAACGCGCGGGAATCCATCGCGAGCAGGCTAACTGTGTACGTGCCAACGGCAGACCGTGGCGGTTCGCCATCTACGCTTGGGACGTGACCGACACACCGTGGCGTGGTGACACCGTTTCGCTCGTCGATGCGTTCCGGCGTGGAGAACGTTCACCAGTCGAAGAACTGAAGGCCACGTTCGACGCGATCGATCGCAGCAACTTGAATGCATTCTGCTTCCTTGATCGCGATGCTGCCCTCGTCGCTGCAAAGAATGCCGATGTCACTCGTCCGTTTGGTGGTGTTCCGATCGGCGTCAAGGAATTGGACCACGTCACCGGCTGGCCCGACACCGACGCAAGTTTGGTGTTCAAGGATCGAGTCGCGGAATTCACCGACACCATGCTGTTGCGTGCACGAGCAGCTGGCGCCGTATTCGTTGGTCAGACCACCTCGAGTGAATTCGGAGGCGTCAACCTCACCCGCACCATGTTGCATGGCGCAACCCACAACCCGTGGCAGCACGGTCGCACTCCCGGTGGCTCTTCGGGTGGCAGTGCTGCAGCCGTCGCGGGAGGTCTCGTCACCTTGGCAACGGGCGGGGACGGTGGTGGCTCCATTCGGATTCCCGCAGGATTCACCGGCCTCGTCGGATTGAAGGCAACGTACGGACGAATCCCACGTGGCCCGGGTGCACCATTCGGCAATCTCACCACCACCACTGGTTGCTTGACGCGCAGCGTCAGGGACACTGCTCGATGGTTCGATGTGTGCAATGGTCACGACGACAACGATCCACTGAGCTTGCCGAGAGTGGACGGCTGGGAGGCCGGACTGGGGTCCGTTCCGACTCGCGGATTGCGAGTGGCGGTGGTCCACAATTGGGGTTCGGCGGTGGTGTCACCAGCGATGTGGGAGGTGTTGGACGAAGCAGCCGAACACCTCATCGCCATCACTGGTTTGCGACGTGTCGAAAACGTCGATACGTCACTCCCGCGACTTGGTGCCGCGTGGTCGATCTCGGGCATGGCTGCTCTCGCCTACGAGTTGCGCGACCACTGGCCGGCATGCGCCGACATTCTCACACCCGAGATGCGATTCGGGCTGGAGCGAACCAACGGCTTGTACGGCACCGAAGCCCGCGGCAAGTTCGAGATGCGACGCGTCGAACTGAACCGACGCATGGCAGAGATCTTCGAGAGCGTCGACGTCATCATCACCGCCACCAATCCCGACGTCGCATTCAACGCGCAAGGTCCCCTGCCCGACACGTTCGGTGGCGTGGTTGCGGGAGCAGGCAACAACGGTGTGCTGACGTTTCCTGCCAACATTTACGGCAACCCCGGGATCTCCATTCCCGCCGGAACCGTGGATGGACTGCCCGTTGCGTTGCAGGTGATGTCGCGACACTTCACCGAGCCGTTGTTGCTGGAACTGGCATTGGCATTCGAGCGTTCGCGCCCGTGGCCGCTGGTCGCACCGATCTAGACGAACCTCGCGGAATCAGCAGGGCGCGCTAAGCCATCAACACGGCGCACTAGGCCATCAAGAGAGCGCGTGCCACGAGGTCGGTGCCAAACCCCATGAGGATCGCCAGGTAGCTCAATCCCGTTGCCGCCATCACCGCGGAATAACTCCGCTCGCGAAGTGCGGCACGGGTGAACCACGCGAGCACACCCGTGAGCGCAGCGCACGCCAGCCAGAACCAGCCAAGTACACCGTTCCACCCGTCGTCGATCGAACCGTTCAACACACTCACCATGCCGGTGGGCAGGAGAAACACTGCGACTTCGATCGGCCACACCACGAGCAACACGTTGGTGAGTTGATTCAGCAACTTGCGCGGCATTCCCGGCTGCACGAGATACCAGTGACCCAGCAACATTGCATCGCTGACTGCGCCAAGAAACACGGCCCCAACCAGGAGTCGAACCAACCACAGCACATCGTCGGGATGATCGGAGGCAATCGACGCAAAGATCACGCCAACGAAGCCGATCACCGTGGCAACGCGGTCCAGCATCGTGTCGCGGCGAGTGAATGCTGCGAGCGCGACGACTGCCAGCCCCACTCCGGCCGCCTCACGCACCGGCACGTGATCAAATGCAAACCCCAACGCCACACCGATGAGCGCAATTCCTGCATATACGCCTCGCAGCAATTTGCCGTATCCCACCGAGATCTCACCGGAGCGCAGTGTGAACCACAAAAAGAGCATGCCCCCGCTCGCCCATTGGAGCATCACGGTTGCAGCGTCGAGCTTCACGGCACCATGTCCTTCTGCGCTGCGGACTTCACAGCACCACGAGTTCGCGGGGTGTCGTATTCATTCGTTGCGGCCCGGCGTCGGTGGCCACCACGATGTCTTCTAGCCGCATGCCCCAGTTGCCAGCCACGTAGATGCCGGGCTCCACGCTGAATGCGTGCCCGGCTGCGATGGGAAGGGCGTTGCCACTCACCATGTAGGGCTCTTCGTGTGCTTCCATCCCGATGCCGTGACCGGTTCGATGAATGAAATAGTCGCCCCAGCCTGCATCAACCAATACTGCACGCGCCGCTGCATCCACCGACTCGCAGTTTGCGCCGACGACTCCTGCCATCACACCGGCTTCCTGCGCGCGACGCAGATCGCTCCATGCGCGAGCAATGTCTGCCGGTGGCTCACCAAGATGGACGCAACGAGTGATGTCGCTGCAATAGCCGCGCATCGTGCCACCGAAATCGCACAACACGATGTCGCCATGCGTGATGACTCGCTCACCTGGATGGTGGTGAGGGCTTGCTGCGTTGTCGCCGGCAGCCACGATCGCAAAGTTCACCACATCGTGACCCTCGGCGAGGAGCCGCGCAGAGATATCGGCCGACACCTGGGCTTCGGTGCGACCAACGAGTGGAATGTCACCCCGTTGCAGTTGTGCCGCCACGCGATCGGCAGCCGCACCAGCGGCTGCGAGTGCGGCCACTTCTGCTGCATCCTTTCGAATACGAAGTGGACCGACGATCTCCACCGACCGCACGAAGTGCCGACCGGACAGTCGCGGCAACATCTCCACGAGGAATCGAGACCACATCTGGTCGCCAATGGCAATACGTTGCGCAGAACCAATCAACGCGGCGGTGATCGCAACGGGATCCTCCGTTTCGTTCCATGCAACGATGTCGAACACTTCGGGATGGTGCTCGACACGCGGTGCCTCCAAGCGCGGCACCACCAAGGTGGCCCGATCCGCGGTTACCACCAACGCGGTGAGTCGCTCCAATGGCATGGCGTGGTATCCCACCAAGTACGGAAGGTCGAAACCGACGGACACCACGAGTGCGTCGACGTGCTGTGTCTGCATCTGAGCCCGCACCTTGGCGAGACGTGAGGCGTACAGTGCGGTCATGGTGCAGCGTTACCGACTCTGAACGAGTCGGCCAGCCTCGTAGTCCTGGAAGGCTTGCACGATTTCCTCGCGAGTGTTCATCACGAAAGGCCCGTAACGAACCACGGGTTCGCCGAGCGGTTCACCACCCAGCAACAATGCCTGCGCCGACGTCGACGTGGTGATGGTGATCGATCCGGCTTTACGCGAGAACACCATCATCTGTCCGGATTCTGCGGCGTGGGAATTTGCCGACAATCCACCATCGAACACGTGCACCAGTGCGGTGTGACCATCGGCTGGTTCCCAGGTGACTTCCTCGCCGGCTCGCAACAACACGTGCGCGTACGTCATGGGGCTCGTGGTCTGCACGGCACCCGTCACACCCATCACGGTTCCTGCAACTACGCGTACTTCCCCGCCGTTGGTCAGCGACACACGTCGCAATTCTTCGGATTCGAATCCTTGATAGCGGGGCGGAATCATCTTCGACGCTGCCGGCAGATTCACCCACAACTGGAATCCGTGCATCCGCCCACCCGAGTGCAAGAAGTCCGTGGTTGGAAGTTCGCTGTGCACCACTCCGGAGCCAGCGGTCATCCACTGCACACCGCCGGGACGGATGGTGGCGACTGCGCCGGTGGTGTCACGATGTTCCATCGCTCCGTGCATGAGATACGTGACCGTCTCGAATCCGCGGTGTGGATGTTCGGGCGCACCAATGGCTTTGCCTGGCGCGTAGTCGACCGGACCCATTTCGTCGAGCAAGAGGAACGGATCGATGTGGCTCACGCGTGCCGTGGGAAACGGACGACGCACCACGAAGCCACCACCCTCCACCGTTCGCTCCGCGGTGATGATGTGATCGAGTGTTCGAGTCGTCATGGATGTACCTCCGAATACGTCATCGTCTCACCAACACTGGCACGGTAACGCCCGCTTCCCCAGCTGCGCGTTTGGCGTGGTAGCTCGACCGCGTCAGCGGACTTGCCTCTACATGGGTGATGCCAAGGCGCTCGCCAACTTGGCGATAGTGAGCGAACTCATCGGGTGATGCCCACCGAGTGACGGGTAAGTGATCGCTCGTGGGTCGCAGGTACTGACCAATCGTCACGATGCTCACGCCGACGCTCGCAAGATCGGCGAGGAGTGACTCCACTTCGTGCCGTTCTTCACCGAGGCCGAGCATGAAGCCGGACTTGGTCACCAAGCCCGCACGACGGGCACGTGCCAGCACCGACAAACTTCTTGCGTAGCCAGCCGAGGGACGTACCACGCGCTGAAGGCGGGCGACCGTCTCGATGTTGTGGTTGAAGACATCCGGCTTCGCCGCAAAGAGCAGTTGCAGTGAAGCATCGTCGCCTTTGGCATCGGACACCAAGGTTTCCACCGCAGTTGATGGATTATTCGATCGAATCTCCCCGATGCAAGCCGCCACGTGTGCGAAGCCGCCGTCGGGCAGATCGTCACGCGCCACCATGGTGAGCACCGCGTGTTGCAGATCCATCTTTGCAACTGCTTCGGCTACGCGTCGCGGTTCGTCGATTGCCGGCGGCGTGGGCTTGCGGGTATCCACCAGGCAAAAACCGCACGCGCGAGTGCAGCGCTCGCCAAGCACCATGAAGGTGGCGGTGCCGTCGCGCCAGCACTCCGAAAGGTTCGGACACCCAGCCTCCTCGCACACCGTTACCAGTTGCAGGTCACGGAGCGTCTTCTTGGTTGCCAATACCTCGGTGCCGTGCTGAACGTGTGGACGCAACCATTCGGGTTTGCGCTCGTTGATGTGCAAGCCAACGACATCGGGTTCGTATTCCCACGCGACATCGACCCGATCCGTGGCAGCCGACTCGAGTGCAGCTGCGGGAGCAACGGCACCCCAACGCTCCACCGCCAGCCTCGACACGACGTCGGCCACCTCACGCATTGTCGCACTGCAGCCTTCCTCGCGCAGCGAAGTAACCGGCCATTCGCCGATTCCACACGGCACGATGTGTTCCCGCATGTAGCGCATATCGGGATCCACGTTGAGCGCAAAGCCGTGCATCGTGCGGCGTGCCGTGGCGCCCCGTGCAACTCGCACACCAATCGCACAGATCTTGCGGGCACGTTGCGTATCGGCATCCAGCCACACGCCCGGGTAACCGACCTTACGCCTGGCCACGACGCCGAATTCGGCGAGCGAATCGATCACCAACTGCTCCACGCTGCACACGTAGGCGGTGATGTCGGCAGGTGAAGCATCGCCAAATTTTCCCGGCAATGAACGAATCGGATACACCACGAGTTGCCCCGGGCCGTGATACGTGATGTCTCCCCCACGATTGACGCGCACCAAGTCGGCTTCAACCTCGTGCGGTGTGCAGCGAAGATTCTTCTCGAGGTCGGCCGACGCACCGTACGTAAAGACGTGATGGTGCTCCTGCATCAGCAGGTAGTCGTCCTTTGCACGGGCAAAGAGACCCTCTTGCAGTGCGAGGGCGTCGCGATAGTTGACCCGCCCGAGCCAACGTACGCGCATTTAGAGCTCCGCCGACCAGTCCTGCGTCTCGAGCACGTGCTTGACCTTGGCCAGGAAGTTGGCGGCGTAGGCGCCGTCGAACGCCCGATGATCCCAGCTCATCGCAATGTTTCCAACCGGGTGAATGGCGATGCTCTCGCTGCCGTCGGGAAGCTTCACCGCAACCGGCTTGCGAACGATTGCATCCGTGCTGATGATCGCCACTTGCGGCTGATTGATGATTGCCATCGTGAGCACCGAGCCCGCTGACCCGTTGTTGGAGATGGTGAACGTGCCACCGGAGATCTCGTCCGGCGACAACTTGCGGTTTCGCGCACGGTTGGCCAAGTCAGAAATCTCGCGTGCGATAGCGCGCAGTCGCTTGCCTTCGGCGCCACGCACGACCGGCACCAGCAAACCCTGGTAATCGAGGTCCACCGCCACACCCAAGTCGATGTATTTGTGCACCACGAGGGTGTCACCGTCGAGGCTGGCGTTCATGTGCGGGTATTCCGCAATCGCGTCGATGATTGCACGACTGATGAACGGCAAGTACGTGAGCGAGAAACCTTCGCTGGCCTTGAAGGAGTCCTTCACAGCGTTGCGCGCCACATCAACGTTGGCGAAGTCCACTTCCACCACGCTGAACGCGTGTGGAGCCGTGCTCTTGCTGGCGATCATGTGACTGCCGGTGAGACGGCGAATCTTCGACAATGCAACGACTTCGTCGCGCGCACCGATAGCAACGCGAGGTGCAGCGGCTGGTGCTGGTGCGGCGGCTGGTGACGGTGCAGCAACCGGCGTGGGTGCTGGTGCAGGAGCTGGCGCCGGAGCAGCGACTGGTGCTGGAGCGGGCGATGGCGCAGCAACTGCTGCAGCAGCTGCTCGTGTCAGCCCGTGTGCGTCGATGTAATCAAGCACGTCTTCGCGCGTGATGCGGCCGCCAGGGCCGGTACCGGCGAGTTGTGCCACGTCGATGCCATGGTCGTTCACGAGACGGCGCACCACTGGCGATAACAACAGGTTGCTCGACACGCTCGCTCGAGCCGCCGGTGCGGCTGCGGGAGCAGGTGCCGGTGCCGGAGCAGGCGCAGCCTTCGGTGCAGGAGCAGGCGCGGGTGCAGGAGCAGGTGCCGGCGCTGGAGCAGGCGCAGCCTTCGGTGCAGGAGCGGGTGCCGGTGCTGGTGCAGGCGCAGCCTTCGGTGCAGGAGCCGGTGCTGGTGCCGGCGCCGGAGCCGCGACAGCACCGCTTGCCGCACCGACCACCGCAATCACCGTTCCAACAGGAACCGTTTCGCCTGCTTGCACTCGGATTTCGGTCAACGTTCCCGCGATCGGCGAGGGAACTTCGGTGTCCACTTTGTCGGTGGACACTTCGAACAATGGTTCGTCGGCGGCAACCGTGTCGCCGACGTTCTTGAACCAACGCGTGATGGTTCCTTCGGTAACGGTTTCACCGAGTTGCGGGAGGATGACGTCAGCCATGAGAAGTTGCTCCTTCGTTACGCGTTGATGCTTCGACCGGTAAGTGACAGGACCGTTTCGCCGAACAATTCCGTCAAACTCGGGTGTGGCTGGAGGAATTCTGCAATTTCATCCACCGTGGCCTCCCAGTTGACCGCCAAATACCCACCGGACAATTGCTCGGTGACCCAAGGACCCACCATGTGCACGCCGAGTACTTGCCCTGCCCGACCGTTGCGATCCTTCTTGGCGATCACCTTCACGAGTCCGTCAGGTTCACCGAGGATCATCGCTCGCGAATTTGCACGGAACTGATGCTTTGCCACCACGACATCGTGACCTGCTGCTCGAGCTTCTTCTTCCGATGGCCCCGCCCACGCAACTTCGGGATGGCAGTAGATCGCCCACGGCACGCGGTCGTACATCACGGGGTACACCGCTTCAGCACGCATGTGCTTTACGGCAACGATTGCTTCGGCATACGCAACATGTGCCAATTGCGGCGTGGCAATGAGGTCGCCCACCGCATACACGTTGGGCTCGCCGGTGCGGCAATATCCGTCTACTTCCACGAATCCCCGATCGGTCACCTTCACTTGCGTACCTGCAAGACCGAGCTCGTCGGAATACGGCCGGCGACCGACCGACACCACGACGGCGTCCACCTCGATGGACTCCCCTGCTCCGAACGACACCACGGTGGAACCTGATCCGGTCGGCTTGTGTCCGGTGACCTGCACACCCGTGCGAATGTCGATGTTCTTCTTCTTGAATGTCTTTACGACGACATTGGCAACGTCCGGGTCGAGACCGGGAAGGATCTTGGGCAAGCCCTCCAGGATGGTCACCGACGCGCCGAGGTCGGCGAAGCACGATGCAAACTCACAACCGATCGCGCCGCCACCGATCACAGCGATTCGCGCCGGAACCTTGTCGAGCATCAACACCTCGTCGGACGTCATGATCGGACCACCAACGGAGAAACCCGGAATCGTGCGAGGCACGGATCCGGCCGCCAAAATCACATTGGTTCCAACCAGCGAACGCGTCGCACCATCGGCCGACTTGACGGTCACGGTTCCGCCCGCCCCGAGCGAGCCGGTGCCGAGAATGTAGGTGACCTTCTTGCTCTTCGTGAGACCCGTCAATCCCTTCACCAAACCATTGACGATGGTCTGCTTGCGGGCCTGCGTGACCGCAAAGTTCACCGTCGGGGCGCTGGACTCCACTCCAAAGTCTTTTGCATGGGCAACGTGCCGAAACACTGCCGAACTCTCAAGAAACGCCTTGGCGGGAATGCACCCGCGATTGAGGCACGTTCCACCGATGGTGTCTTTTTCCACCAATGCAACGTTCATTCCAGCGGACGCGGCATAGAAAGCAGCCGCGTAGCCACCCGGCCCCCCGCCTACGACGACGAGGTCGAATCGTTCGCTAGACACGGCTACCTACGGTAGCGGTAATGCCGACTTACTCGCCCAACCACTGCGCTTTTTCGTCGTCACGCGCATAGATGAGCGTTGGTGTGCCGACCGCCACGACGAACTCGAGCGTGCACGACACTTGCTGATTCGCGTCGGCAGCCGGGCAAACCGTCGTCTCGAGCGGTGTGGTGATCTCGCCATTGGCCAACATCGACCATCCGGCGACGGGTGACGTCATTTCCGACCCTTGCATGGTGACTTCCACCAAGGTATTCGTGTCATTCACTTGAACATCGAGTACGGCAACATCGACCCCTGCCACTTCTACGTTCGTGCCAAGTTGAAAGAGGCCGATCGTACGTCCCGTGTCGTTGGCGGTTTGCAGCAGTTTCACCGTTCCGGCGACCACGATGAGAACGCCGCAAATCAAGCTGGCGAGAATGAGTTTGCGCGTGCTCATGCCGTTGAGCGTACGCTGGAAACGTTGTTCCACATCACAGCGCCGTGAAGTGGAACGAAGAAAGGTGTCTCCACGTTCATGGGATTGCGTAATCTCCTCGGCCGATCCGCCCAAACCAAGGAGGAATTGGTCTCCGAGCGCTTGTGCGCCAAGTTTGGTGAATTGAATATGGTGTCGTTGGCTTCGATGCCAATGCGTCAACGAGTGGATGTGTGCGGAGAAATTCGCCGAATGACGGTGAAACCGCGTGCTGGCATCCCCGCGGTGGAAATCGAGATCAGTGATGGCACTGGAGAACTCACCATCATCTTCTCCGGCCGTGAGCGCATTCCCGGTGTCGGACACAATCGCGGTCTCATCGTGTCGGGCGTTGCGCACGTGGAGGGTTCACGACGAGTAATGCTGAATCCGCTGTATCGCCTTCTCCCAAAACCAGGTCAGTAACCGGGAACCGCGACAGCCAGAGAGCCGCGTCGACGAGCAATCAGCCGACGAGCAATCAGCCGGCTTGCAGTTGCGCGCCGTTTAGCCGACGAGCAGTTTCGAAACAGCAGCTTCGGCGTCTTCGGTGATGAGCGCCATCACTTCGTCGCCCAGCCGCAACACGGTGTCCTTCGTGGGCACCATGACACGTTCGGCTCGCACCACTGCAACGATCGTTGCGCTTCGAGGCAACACCAGGTCGGCAATCGCCTTGTTCACGGCCGGCGATGATTCAGCGAGTGTTACTTCCACCAACTCCGCCTTGCCGCCCTTCAGTTGCATGAGACGAACGAAATTTCCCACCGATGTGGCTTCCTGCACCAAGCTGGTGATGAGGTGTGGCGTCGACACCGAAACGTCCACTCCCCACATCTCGTTGAACATCCAATAGTTCTTCGGATTGTTGGCTCGCGCTACGACACGAGGAACCCCGAACTCCTGCTTCGACAGCAACGAAATCACGAGGTTGTCCTCATCGTCACCCGTGACGCTGGCAACGACGTCGGCGTCTCGAACGCCGACGGCGTCCAACACCGAGTAGTCACACGCGTCTCCGAAGTGCCATTCGATGCCATTGGATTCCGGACGTGATTGATACTCACGAATCGTTGCTCGATCGTTGTCGATGATGGTGACGGAGTGACCGGCGGCCACCATCTCTCGTGCGGTGAACCTACCCACGCTGCCGCCACCGGCGATGATCACCTTCATCGTGCTGCCTCACACATCATTTCGACTCCGCCGGTCCCTGAGCCAAGTAGGCATCGAGTGACGCAATGTCCTCGTTCATTACCGCCAGATACAACGTGTCCCCGTGTTGCACGAGCACCTCGTCGCTCGCCAACATCGCTTTGCCGTAGCGACGAAGTCCGATCACTTTGGCGGGCCCACTATCAAGGGCGCTCGATCGCTCACCCACCCACGCATCGCCCGCAATTCGCTCCACTAGTACCATCTCGGCACTGGGGTCGGTCCACTCCACGGCCGGGCGATCAACGATGATTCGGCGCATGATGCGCTCGGCGGTCCATTTGACGGTCGCCACGGTGGCGATGCCGAGTCGCTCGTAAATCTCCGAGCGCTTGGGGTCGTAGATCCTGGCAACGACGCTTTGAATTCCGAACCGTTCACGTGCCACGCGCGCAATCATGATGTTGGAGTTGTCGCCGTTCGTAACTGCTGCCAGCGCCGACGCCTTTTCGATTCCGGCTGCAATGAGAATGTCCGGATCGAATCCAATACCGACGATCGTCTGACCACTGAAGTTGTCACCCAAACGCAGGAATGCATCCGCTTTGCGGTCCACTACCGCAACGGTGTTACCGAGTGCACACAACTCACGTGCCAATGTCGAGCCCACGCGCCCACAACCAACGATGACGACGTGCACGAACTACCATCGTATCCGCGCCTGATTACCTCGTCGTAGCGCAAGGATTCGTTCCAATGTCACCACAAACCAAGGACAACCGAACCGCAATTGCGCGACTCAAGGGAGTGCTCATCGGCAAACCGATCGAGACTCATCTCGATGCACATCACCGTCTGAAGAAGCGCGTCGCACTACCCGTCTTTGCCAGCGACGCGATCTCGAGTACGGCATACGCCACCGAAGAAATCCTCATCGTGTTCCTCACGATGGCCGCAATCGGACTCGCCGCGTTCGACAACCTCGTGCCGATCGCAATCATGGTCGTGGTCTTGTTGGCGATCGTCGTAAACAGCTACCGACAGACGATCAATGCGTATCCACACGGTGGCGGCAGCTACATCGTCGCGAAGGACAACCTGGGCAAGTACCCGTCCCTCGTTTCAGGCTCGGCAATGCTCGTTGACTACATTCTCACGGTCGCAGTGTCGGTTTCCGGTGGAGTTGCGGCGATCATCTCGGCGTTCAACGGTCTGGCTCCGTACCGCGTGTGGATGTGTGTTGCATTCATCGCGCTGATCACGTTTGCAAACCTTCGAGGAATTCGCGAATCGGGCGCGCTCTTTGCTCCGCCGACGTATCTGTACATCGTCAGTTTGGCGGCACTGATCCTCGTCGGCTTGTACCGCGTGTACTTCCAGGACCTCGGCCCGATCTCACACACCGGTGAAGTGGAGCGGGAGCTGCTTGAGGGCCAGAAAGCACTGACGCTGTTCTATTTCTTGAAGGCGTTCTCGTCGGGCGCGGTTGCGCTCACCGGCATCGAGGCGATCGCCGACGGCGTACCGGCGTTCGAGAAGCCCGAGCCGAAGAATGCCAACCGAACGTTGATCATGATGGCGGTCATTCTCGGAACATCGTTCTTCGGATTGAGCCTCCTCGCAAAGCATCTTGAACCACTCAAGGACCACGAAGGGAGGATCAAAGACACCGTTCTGGCTCAGCTTGCCGAGCAGGTGTACGGCGGCCGAAACCTCTTCTTCTTCATCACCCAATTTGCAACGTTCGGCATCTTGATTCTCGCTGCGAACACCGCATATGCGGACTTCCCACGATTGTCGTCGGTGATTGCCAAGGACAGCTATCTGCCGCGGCAATTCTCCAACAGAGGTGACCGATTGGTGTTCAGTAACGGTGTGATCTTCCTCGGGCTTGCTGCATCGGGTCTCGTCATTGCGTTCGGTGGAATCGTCAACGCCCTCATTCCTCTCTATGCAGTGGGAGTGTTCACCGGATTCACCATCAGCCAAACCGGAATGCTGGTACGGCTCCTGCGACTGAAAGAAAAGCAGTGGCCGATCAAGGCGTTCTTCACCGGTGTCGGTGCCTTCACCACGTTTGCGGTCGCCATGGCGGTGGTCATCGTGAAGTTCACCGATGGTGCGTGGATACCTGCGGTGGTGATTCCGTCGATGATCTTCATCTTCACCGGGATCAATAGTCACTATGTGCGGGTCAAGAAGTTCCTCGCCGTTGCCGACAAGGAAATTCCCCCGTTCCGTACCCACTTCGTCGTTGTGCTCGTTGGTTCGGTGAATGCCGGAGTCGTCCAGGCTGTGAAGTACGCCCAGAGCCTGCGACCGGATCGACTACTGGCGCTGAGCGTCGTTGGGTCCGACACGGAAGGCGCAGAGCTCGATCGAGTCTGGCGTCAGAACTTTACGGATGTCGAACTCATCACGCCAATCGACGACTTCCGCAATCTCACCGACAAGGTGTTGGAAGAGGTCGAGCGACTCGATGGTCTGCAGTCGGACGACCTCATCACCGTGGTGATTCCGGAATTCGTCACCAGCATCCGCTCGCAATGGCTGCACAATCAGTCGGCACTTGCAATCAAGGCGCGCCTGCTCTTCCGCCCCAATACCGTCGTGACATCCGTACCAATCGTCATTCCGTAGCCGCCGAAGAATTTCGCCGGCCCAACCTCGGGCAGAGTGACGGTGCACGAAACTGGTGAGGCGTAGTCTGACCACATGCGAATAGTGGTTTCCGGGGCCAGTGGTCTCATCGGTTCGGCACTCGTCCCCCATCTCACCGCGCACGGTCATGACGTCGTACGTCTCGTGCGGCGCTCGGCCAATCAGGGAGAGTCCACCTGGGATCCTGCACGCGGCGTCATCGATGCCAACGTCATCGAAGGTGCCGACGCCGTTATCCACCTGTCTGGTGCGGGCATCGGAGACAAGCGCTGGTCGAACTCCTACAAGCGCGAAATTCTCGACAGTCGAGTGAAGAGCACCAAGTTGCTCGCTTCGGTCATTGCCGGTGCGGCAAAACGACCGTCCGTATTTCTTTCGGGGTCGGCAATCGGTTATTACGGAGCCCGCGGTGACGAGCCGCTGCACGAAACTGCTGCTGCCGGAACCGGGTTCCTCGCCGATGTGTGCAAGCAGTGGGAAGATGCAACGGTTGGCGCTGGTGTGCGAACCGTATTGCTTCGCACGGGCATCGTGCTCTCCCCAAAGGGTGGCGCGCTCAAGAAGCAGCTGCCGCTCTTCCGCGCAGGTTTGGGTGGAAAGTTCGGTCGTGGTAACCAGTGGCAGAGTTGGATTTCCATCGACGACGAAGTTGCCGCCATCGAACACTTGCTCACTGCCAACGTGCAGGGTCCGGTCAACCTCACGGCTCCCGCGCCAGTGACGAACGCACATTTCGCCGCCATCATGGGCAAGGTGCTGCGACGTCCAGCAATGGTGCCCGTGCCGGCCATCGGACCAAAGCTGCTCCTCGGCGGCGAGTTGGCCGATGCGTTGCTGTTCACCGGACAGCGTGTGATTCCTGCTGCGCTCAGTGCCTCCGGCTTTGAGTTTGCGCATCCCACGTTGGAAATTGCGCTGCGTGCACTGCTGAACAAGTGAGCGGTTGCTCGGTGCGCCGATGAGTCAACTTCCTGCCCGCGTCGACGTTGCAATCGTCGGAGCAGGCTTGGCTGGTCTCGCCGCCGCGCGACACCTGCACTCGAAGTCGTTCAACGTTGCGGTACTCGAAGCACAGGATGACGTTGGCGGGCGGGTTCGAACGGACATCGTCGACGGATTCCGCCTCGACCGCGGATTTCAGATCCTGCTCACGGCATACCCGGAACTCAAGCGTCAGGTCGATCTCGATGCCCTCGACTTGCACAACTTCGATCCGGGTGCCTTGGTGATGATGCGCGGACGAAGTTACGCAGTAACGGACCCGTTTCGCGCACCACGAAGTGCATTCAGTACTGCGCGAGCACCCATCGGAACCATCGCCGACAAGGCACGAATTGCGTTGCTGCGCGCTCGCACACTGCGCGGTGACCCTCGCGAATTGTTGCGCGGACAAGACCTACCCACCATCGTGGCGCTGCGACGCGCCGGGTTCTCCGAAGCCATCATCAATCGATTCTTCCGACCGTTGTTCGGCGGAATCCAATTGGATCCTTCACTCACTACGTCGCGTCGAATGTTCGACATCATCTTCCGGAGTTTGGGTGAAGGCGACGCTGCCGTTCCCCGTCTTGGAATGGGTGCTTTGCCCAAACAGATGGCCGACCGTCTACCGGGGCTCGTGCACCTCAACACCAAGGTGGCATCGATCGATGGTCGAACCGTCGTGACGGCTGATGGTCGACGTATCGAGACTCGAGCCGTCATCGTGGCAGCCGAGCTTCCTGCCGCACGAAACCTGATTGCTCTCCCCGAGCGTTCCTCGCGAACGGCAGGTGCGGTGTACTTCGCAGCCGACGCACCACCGACCGATTCACGCCTGGTGATTCTCGATGGCACCGGTAAGGGCCCCGTATTGAACGCAGCCGTCATGAGCAACGTTGCAGCCAGCTACGCCCCCGTGGGAAAGCACTTGGTCGTCGCGGCTCTTCCCCAGGTGATCGATGGCGATCTCGAGTCGATGGCCCGCGATCAGATGCGAACATGGTGGGGTCCCCAGGTCGACGCGTGGCGGCACCTGCGTACCTATCGAATTGCCCACGCTGGCGTGGAGCAACGACCACCGTTCTCCCCCAAGCGCAACATTGCAGTCGGCAACGGTGTGTTCGTGTGCGGTGATCATCGCGATACGGGTTCGTTGCAGGGGGCCTTGTTCTCCGGCCGGCGTTGCGGCGAGTTGGTTGCCGGGGCGCTCGCCTAGCGTCATACGTATGACGAATACTCCAAATAGTGGCGACTCGCCGGCACACGACCCGCAACGCAAACTCGTCTCCGTGTCGCAGTTCGTCCCTGCGGCACCGCAGGAGATCTTCGATCTGCTCGCGTCGCCGGAGCGTCATCCCGAAATCGACGGCTCGGGCACGTTGCGTCGCGGATTGAAGGGCCCAAAGCGGCTCTCCCTCGGTGCAAAGTTCGGCATGTCGATGTTCCTGCTCTTGCCGTATCGCATCACCAATACGGTGGTGGAATTCGACGAAGGAAAACGAATTGGCTGGCGCCACTTCGGCGGCCACGTGTGGCGTTACCTGTTGACTCCCGTCGAGGGTGGCACGTTGGTGACCGAACAATTCGATTATTCCACCAACAAGGCGAACTGGTTCTTGAAGGCCATGAACGCCATCGTGAACAACGAGGTGGCAATGCGAAAGACACTGCTGAACCTCGCAAAACGATTCTCGTGACGCGACCCATCATCACGACTTTGGCGTCGGCGAGATCATGACGCTGCTCCCCCGCGGGTTCGTCGCACGTACCGCGAATTTCGGTATCAAGGACACCACGCTCGATTTCGTCGTCGTACTGGGACAACCCGGAACCACCGGCGTGTCGATGTACACCCAGAGCCGTTTCGCCGGCGCCAGTGTGGTGTTGAGCCGTGAACTGTCGGCACACGGAAACACTCGTGGCGTGGTGGTGCTCTCCAAAAACTCCAACGTGGCAACGGGCGACCAAGGAATGCGCAACGCTCGAGAAATCGTGGGAGGCGTTGCCGAACGGTTGCATTGCATCGATCACGAACTCGTCATCGCCTCCACGGGCGTGATTGGTCGCCAGTACCCGATGGACAAGATCCGTGCCGGAATCTCTGGAGTCGCGTCGTTGCCCGAGTCCACCGACGCAACACTCGTCGCGCGAGCCATCATGACCACCGACACCAAGCCGAAGCTGGCGGAAGCCGTCATCGGTGGATCTTCCGAACACTCCGCGACACCCGCTCGAATCGTGGGGGTTGCCAAGGGCGTCGGCATGATCGAGCCCAACATGGCAACGCACATCTCCATGGTCTTTACCGATGCGATGATCTCCCGCGGCGCACTCGAGGTGGCCTATCGCCGATGCGTGGAGCGCACGTTCAACCGGGTTTCCATCGATACCGACACCTCCACCAGCGACACCACGGTGTGTTTGGCCAGCGGTGCCGCTGGCGCGGTGAACGAATCGGCATTCGAGGAAGCTCTTTACCAAGTGATGCTGTCGCTCACCAAACAAATCGCTCGTGACGGTGAAGGCGCCGAGAAGCTCATCGAGGTTCGGGTGGACGATGCGCGCGACACCGAACAAGCGGTCACCGTGGCGCGAGCCATCGTCAACTCACCCTTGGTGAAAACTGCGGTGCACGGTGCCGACCCCAACTGGGGTCGCGTCGCCATGGCCGTCGGTAAGTGCTCGCAGTACTCGGACATCGACCAAGAACGTGTGGTGATCCGGTTCGGGAGTCAAGAGGTGTACCCGCGACAAATCGATGGTGCCGGGCTCGCACAATTGAGCTCGTACATGAAAGGTGCAGATGTGCTGATTCACGTTTCACTCGGCACCGGCACCAGCGACGCCACCGTGTGGGGTTGCGACCTCACCGACGGCTACGTGAGGATCAACGCCGATTACACCACCTAGGCGAGCAGCGAGTCGAGCCAGTTGACGGTTGCGCCTCGATAGTCGTACACACTCTTGTACCGCGCCAATGCGTCAGGTAGTCGTGCTACCAGTTCACGCAACGTGCGGATCGCTTCCGGGCCTCGCTGCACGTATGTGGTGAGTGGCTCTTGGAAACCACGGATGGTGAACAGGATTCCCCGCGTACGAGGTAGTCGCCGCAGTGTTTCACGTTCGATTCGAATCCACAATTGCGACGGATGCTCCACCAACGGTTTGTCCGGCGAGTACGGCTGGAAAAGTGCGGGGTGATCCTCCAACGTCCAGTTCGACCTCCAAATGGGCTTCTCCGGCGACAGGCGCGTCAAGGTCGCATCGACCGCTGCACCGATGTGCTCGGCATAGAGCGACACGGGTTTGTGCACCGTGAGCATGTCGTGGCCGATCTTCTCCGACAACCTCCAGCGGCTCGGAGAGCACACAACGCCGGCCACGAACGGCAGTTGCTCGTCTACTTCGCCGGGGATCGATCGCAACACCGTGAGATCGTCGGGCACTTCTCGTGCTGCATCCACCAGCGCATCGATGCCGGTGTTCGAAGTGGTCTTGCCCAGCCAACCCAATATCAACTCGGCCACCTCCTGGGCCACGTCGTGGGCATCTTCGCGATAACACACCACGTCGTTGCGACGTTCGTCGATGAGTGCACGCTTCATGGCCAGCGTCGGCTCCCAGTCGGGGTCGCGTACGAACCAACGTTGGAGATCGAGCGGTTTGGTGCCAACGCGATGACGGAATGCGTCGCCAACGACTTGCGGCAAGATCTCGTCGTGCGGAATGCGGGCTATGTAGCCAGTATCGACACTCGGCGTCGGTGGTGCCGTATCGAACGGCGTGAACGGGTCGCTATGAGTGACGAATAAGGTCATTTCGGTGGCATGCGAATGCCACCGTCAACACGAATCGACTCAGCATTCATGTAGCTGTTCGTGATGCACTCCAACACCATGGAGGCGAGTTCCTCCGGTGCACCCAAACGCTGCGGGAAGAGCACGCCCTTCTGCAGGTTGCTCTTGAATGCTTCGCTCGCATCACCTTGTCCATAAATGGGAGTGTCGATCAAACCTGGTGCCACGGTATTGACGCGCACACCGATGGCTGCGAGGTCTCGCGCAATAGGAAGTGTCATGCCGACGACTCCACCCTTGGATGCCGAGTACGAAGCCTGGCCAATCTGACCATCGAAAGCAGCCACCGATGCGATGTTGACGATGGCGCCACGCTCGCCATGCTCAAGCGGCTCGTTGCGGCTCATCGCCGTGGCAACCACGCGAATGCAGTCGAACGTACCGACGAGGTTGATCGCGATTACTTTCTTGAATGCGTCCAAGTTGGCAGCCGACTCCACCGTGCCGTCCTTGCCCACGGTGCGCTGCGCCCAGCCGATGCCGGCGGAGTTCACCAACGCACGGATCGGGCCCATCGACTTGGCCATCTCGGTTGCATTGATGATGTCTTGCGTGTTGGTGACATCCACCTTGCAAAAGGCTCCACCGATCTCCTTGGCCAGTGCTTCACCCTTGTCGGCCTGCAGGTCGGCAATGACCACTTTGGCACCCTTCTTGGCGAGCAATCGAGCAGCTGCGGCTCCAATTCCGCTGGCTCCTCCGGTGACGATGGCGCTTGAGTTGGTGAGTTCCATGACCGCGAACGCTAGCGCACGATTGCGATCGCAGCCACGGCGAGAGCATCGACTCGTTCGTTCATTGGCTCACCGGTGTGTCCGCGAACCCAACGAAACGTGATGTCGCCACGCTCCCGCACCAACGCGATGAGCGGCTCCCAAAGATCACGATTCGCCACAGGCTGACGCTGGCTGTTTTTCCAACCGCGACGCAACCAACCTTCCCACCATGCCTCGTTGAAACATTTCACGACGTACTGACTATCGGACACAACTTCGATTGGTCCGTCGCTCTCCGACAACGTTCGTAACGCTTGGAGCACCGCAAGCAATTCCATTCGTTGGTTGGTCGTCAGTGATTCAGCGCCACTGTCGTGCGGCTCGCCGTCGGGTGCCACGGCCCACGCCCAGCCGCCGGGTCCCGGATTCCCCGAACATGCACCATCGGTGTACACGACACGAACGCTCGTCATCACATCAGATACTTACCGATGGGTAGGCGCAGGGACGGCAATTGCCGTGGTCAATCGCCGAGCCGGCGCAGCACTTGCCAACGACGGCGTGGCACTCGCCGATTGTCGTGCGAGAATGGGCACATGCTGTTTGACGGCTCCGTACACCAGCTTCCAGATACCGATCCGCAAGAAACACAGGAGTGGCTCGACTCACTCGACGCCATCGTCGATGTGCAGGGCAAAACTCGTGCCCGCTACCTCCTCTCGCGATTGCTGGAGCGTGCCCGCGAAACCCAGGTGAGTTTCCCGGCAACGGTGTCCACTCCGTACGTGAACTCCATTCCCGCCGAGCACGAGCCATGGTTCCCGGGAGACGAACACCTGGAGCGTCGAATCCGTGCCTACATTCGCTGGAATGCGGCCATGATGGTTGTTCGCGCAAACGCCACCGCAGAAGGAATCGGCGGACACCTCTCCACGTTCGCGTCGTCAGCCTCGTTGTACGAAGTGGGCTTCAACCACTTCTTCCGCGGCAAGGACGACGGCCGCGCTGGCGACCACGTGTACTTCCAGGGACACGCCGCCCCCGGCGTATATGCACGCGCATATCTCGAACGACGTCTCGAGGCAGAAGACCTCGACCACTTCCGTCGGGAGATAGGTCGTGGTGGCCGCGGACTGTCGTCGTATCCGCATCCGCGGTTGATGCCCGAATTCTGGGAATTCCCCACGGTGTCGATGGGCCTGGGCCCGATCACCGCGTTGTACCACGCACGATTCAATCGCTACCTCACCAACCGCAAGTTGGATGACACCACGCAGAGTCGCGTATGGGCATTCCTTGGCGACGGCGAGTGCGATGAACCCGAAACTCTCGGCGCGCTCTCGCTTGCTTCGCGCGAACACCTGGACAATCTGGTGTTCGTCGTCAACTGCAACCTGCAGCGACTCGATGGACCGGTGCGTGGCAACGGAAAGATCATCCAAGAACTCGAAGCGGTTTTCCGCGGTGCCGGATGGAACGTCATCAAGGTGATTTGGGGATCCAAGTGGGACGAATTGCTCGCCCGCGACGTGTCGGGTGCCCTGCTCAACAAGATGAACACCACCGTCGACGGCGAATTCCAGCGCTACACCGTGGAGGACGGCAACTACATTCGTGAAAACTTCTTCGGTCCGGACCCACGTTTGCGTGAGATGGTGTCGCACCTCACCGATGCCGAGTTGCAGGCACTCCCCCGTGGCGGTCACGACTATCGCAAGGTGTATGCCGCCTTCAAGGCTGCAGCCGACAACCTCGGCTCGGGTCGTCCCACTGCGATTCTCGCCAAAACGGTGAAGGGCTGGACGCTCGGCCCGGAGATCGAGGGTCGCAACGCCACGCACCAAATCAAGAAGATGAACGTCGACCAGCTGCGCCAATTGCGCGATCGACTGCACCTCAACGACGAAATCACCGACCAGATGCTGGAGGGTGACGTAGCCCCGTACTACCGCCCACCGGAAGACTCGGTGGAGTACCAGTACCTCATCGAGCGACGTCGCGCACTCGACGGTTTCGTGCCGCGACGCATCGCCACCGCCCGTCGCAAGCTCACGCTGCCAAGCGACGACGCCTTCCGCGAGTTCGACGCCGGAAGTGGTCAGCAGTCGGTGAGCACCACCATGGGCTTCACACGCCTGTTACGCAACTTGGCACGCGATGCGTCGTTCGGCGAGCGTGTGGTGCCAATCATTCCCGACGAAGCTCGCACCTTCGGAATGGACTCGCTGTTCCGTGAATTGAAGATCTACGCCTCGCAGGGCCAGAAGTACGAACCAGTCGATCACGACTTGTTGTTGTCGTACACCGAGTCCACTTCCGGACAAATTCTCGAAGAGGGCATCACCGAGGCCGGCAGCCTTGCCAGTTTCATCGCCGCTGGTACCGCCTATGCCACGCGCGGTGTGGAGATGGTGCCGTTTTACACGTTCTATTCCATGTTCGGCTTCCAGCGAGTGGGCGACCTCATTTGGCAGGCCGCCGACGCGCGTACTCGCGGATTCCTCCTTGCCGCAACGGCCGGCCGCACCACCTTGATGGGCGAAGGCCTGCAACACCAAGACGGACACTCGCTCGTGCTGGCTTCGACGGTTCCACCGTGCAAGGCCTACGACCCGGCATTCGCCTACGAAGTTGCCGCCATCATCCGCAGCGGACTGCACGAAATGTACGGCGAAGTGCCCAACGACGTGTTCTATTACATCACGTTGTACAACGAGAACTATCCAATGCCGGCTCGACCGGCAGTTGCCGACCTCGACGCACAAATCATGCGCGGTTTGTACCGCTGGGCGGATGCCGGCAGTGCCAAACATCGCGCCACGATGGTGTTCTCGGGTTCCGCGCACTCCGCTGCGCGCGAGGCAGTTGCCGAACTGGAATCGCGTTGGGATGTGTCTTGCGACGTGTGGTCGGCAACCTCGTACAAGACACTTCGCGAAAATGCGTTGGATGTGGAGCGCTGGAATCGCTTGCACCCCACTTCGGCACCACGCCAAGCAGACGTGACGCGGCTGCTCGACGACGGCAGCGGCCCGATCATCGCCGTCACCGACTTCATGCGAATCGTGCCGGAACAAGTTGCGCGCTTCGTACCGAACAGAATGTTCGTTCCGCTCGGCACCGACGGCTTTGGTCGCAGCGACACCCGCGAGGCGTTGCGGCGTCACTTCGAAGTCGACATGCCGCACATCGTGGTTGCCACGTTGCACGCATTGTCGTTGAGCGGCGAAATCAAGCCCGAGGTGGTCGCTGATGCCATTGCTCATTACGGACTCAACCCCGAAGCGATGAACCCACTGCATGTCTAGAGCGCGTTCGCCGAAGGCTTCGCCGCGCAAACCGACTGCGCGCAAGCGCGATCTCTATGTCACCGGCATTCCCGCCGCCGATCGACTACTGCGCAACGACGGCACGGCTCTCCTCATCGGAATGTTGCTCGACCAACAAGTGCCGATGGAATGGGCGTTCACCGGTCCGTACACGCTCACACAACGATTCGGTCATCTCGATGCCAAGAAGATGGCGGCCATGGATCAAGAACGCTTCGTAGCTCGTTGTTGCGAAAAGCCGGCAATCCACCGCTTCCCTGCCTCCATGGCACGACGAATCCACGAGTTGTGCGCAATTGTTGCCGAAGAGTACGACAACGATGGCGCCAATATCTGGCGCGGGGTAACCGATGCCAAGGAGTTGTACTCGCGACTTCGCAAACTTCCGGGCTTCGGTGACGAGAAGGCAAGGATCTTCATTGCGTTGCTCGCCAAGCGTTTCGGCATCGCCCCCGACGGATGGGAGAAGGTCGCCAAGCCGTTCGGCGACCACCGAATGCGCACGGTTGCCGACATCGACTCCGCCGAAGCGTTGCTCAAGGTTCGGCGCTTCAAACAGTTGGAAAAGGCCCGCGACCGCGACAAGCAAAGTCGACCACTGAAGAAGCGCTGATCGCATGACCACTCTCATCACAGGTGGGGCCGGGTACATCGGCTCGCATACCGCACGCTTGCTCACCGAGATGGGTCGCAACGTCGTGGTGCTCGACACCCTGGAGCGTGGCTATCGCGACGCGATCCCCGACATCGACCTCGTGGTTGGTGACATCGCGGACGCAAGAACCGTCGGCAAGGTGTGTCGCAAGTACGACGTTGACAGCGTGATTCACTTCGCGGCGTACAAGGCCGTCGGTGAATCCATGATCGAACCGCTTCGCTATTACAAGAACAACGTGGCCGGCTCCATCAGCCTGGTGGAAACACTCATGGAACATGACGTGAAGCATGTCGTGTTCTCGTCGTCGGCTGCGGTGTACGGAACGCCGGACGCCGCCCCCGTCAACGAAGATGCGCCACTACGCCCAGAAAGCGTGTACGCACAAACCAAGGCCGACATCGAACGATTCCTCACTTCATGCGATGCCGTAGGGCTGCGGTCGGTGAGTCTGCGCTATTTCAATGCCGCCGGTGCACACGAGTCGGGCGACATGGGCGAAGACTGGACCGCCACCGCAAACCTGGTGCCCGTGGTGATGAAGGTGCTGTTCGGGGCACAAGCATCACTCGATGTGTTCGGTGACGACTATCCGACACCCGATGGCAGTTGTGTGCGCGACTACGTGCACGTGTCCGACCTTGCCGACGCTCACGTGAAGGCGCTCGATTACCTCGCCACCGGTGGTAAGTCGCTCGTCTGCAACGTGGGAACGGGCCAAGGCACTTCCGTGAAGCAACTCATCTCGATGACCGAGTCGGTGACTGGTCGCACTCTGTCGCACCGCATTGCCGATCGACGCGCGGGCGATCCCGCATCGGTGTACGCGGATCCAACGCTCATTCGCGCCGTGCTCGGTTGGCGTGCAACGCGCGACCTACGCGAAATCATCACCAGCGCATTTCGCTGGCACGAACGTCATCCCGACGGCTACGACCGCTAGCAAAATCTCCTTTCGGACGCTGACGACCGCTCGCGACGGCACTATCGCTGGCGGTCGAGCCAACCGATCATCATCGCAATCGCACGCGGGTCGTGACGCAATCGATGTCCACCGCCCTGGATGATGTGCAGTTCCGCGCTTCCATGAGCCTCGGCAATGACTCGCGAGTCACTCTCTGGCACCAACTCGTCTTCGTCACCGTGCATGAGCAACAACGGACGTGGGGCCAGGCGACGCGCGGAATCCACCGGCCGGAACCGTCGCAACTCGCGACTCCACTCGTCGAAGTTCATCGGAAACGACGGTGTTCGAACCGCGCCGATCTCGCGCGTGTGTTCCAGGAATCTTCGTGGTTGGTCGGCCCAGTCGTCGAAGTCTGCGCGGGCACCGAGCAACGCACACCCGCTCACGCGCGGGTCGTCAGCAGCAACGCAAAGTCCGAGTGATGCCCCCGTGTTGGTTCCCAACATCCACACCTGCGTAGGTTCGGTTTCGGCCACCAAGTGGTCGATTGCGGCGCGAAGGTCCTCCACCCACCCTTGCAACGAAAAGTCGCCGTCGCTCGTGCCGCAACCTCGGAACGTAAACGTCATGCCTGCCCAACCAAGCTCGTTTGCGATTCGGTCGATGAGTTCGGGGAATGAACTCGCGGAATGGCGCGCATCCTGTGGCCCGATGGGAAACCCGTGACACAGCAACACTGCGGGGCGCGCTCCGTTGCGTGCGGTGCCCGCATTGAGGTAGCGCTGAAGGCGCAGAGCGCCGCTCAGAAACGAACCGTTCACGCTGTGGCGAGCCGATAACCGCGGTTTCGTGCTTCGGGCAGCGTGTCCGGCCCGAAACAGATGCCCGAATTGGTCGCAACGATGTCGTCGATGATGGTGGGTTCCGTCCACTCGTCGAGGTCGTACACCAACTGCGTTCGTTTGTCGCCGAGATACCGGGTGTGTTCGAAACGTCCAGGGCGTTGCACGCCACAAATCTAACCTAGGGTGCTGGTATGGCGACGGTGGACTTCTACTTCGACACCATGTGCCCCTACGCGCATCAAACCTCGCTATGGATTCGGGAAGTGCAACGTCTCACCAACCTGCACGTGAACTGGAAGTTCTTCAGCCTCGAGGTGATCAACCACGAAGACGGCAAGAAGTGGCCCTGGGACCGAGAGATTGCCTACGGCTGGACTCCCCTGCGTATTGCGGCATGGCTTCGCCGCATCGACAACGATCTTTGTGGCGCGTGGTATCTCGCCAGTGCCCATGCGTTGCATATCGAGGGTCGCCGCCCATACGAGCTCGACACGGCCAAGGAGTTGTTGGCGTCGATCGGGGCTCCCGCCGATGCTTGGGAGTCGGCACTCAGCGATGCTTCCACGCACGACGATGTTCGACGCGACCACGAACATGCCGTCAACACGCTCGGTGGTTTCGGTGTACCCATCATCGTGCCGCAGACGGGGCGGGCGATCTTCGGACCCGTCATCGTTCCGGCGCCAACTGGTGACGATGCACTTCGCTTGTGGGACCTCGTGCAGGGTGCGTCGCAGTTTCCGAACTTCTACGAGATGAAGGTGCCCAAGACCGCCGAGGATCTCGCCCACATCGGCAACACTTTCAACCCGTATCTGCGAGCCCGCGAGTGGAATACCGTCCAGAATCCAGCTCTTTGACACGTACAGCAGGAGGCTAGATCACACCATGACTCGTCCAACACATCTCATTGACATGTTGCTCGGTGTTTGGGACTCGATCGATGCGCTGTGTGCACCACTCTCCGAGTCGCAATGGAAAACCATGACCGAGTGCCCCGGCTGGACCGTGCAAGACACGTTGTCGCACTTGGTGTCGTCCGAGCTCGGGCTGCACGGCGAGCCACCAACCTCCCATCGAGCTGCTGATTTGTCGAACGTCAAGAACCCGATCGGCGAATTCAATGAACATGAAATCGACTTCCGTCGGAGTCGTAGTGGTGCCGAAGTATTCGCAGAATGGAAACAGGTTGCGAGCAAACGTCGTCACACTCTCACCACCGCAGGCGATGATTACTTCGCCCGAGAGATGATGACACCCACCGGTCCTGGCACTTTTGCCGACTTCCTGCACATCCGCGTGATGGATGCATGGGTACACGAACAGGACATTCGTCGTGTGTTGCACATGCCAGGCAACGAGAGTGGACTTGCGGCCGAACACAGCATCGGACGATTCTCCCGTTCGCTACCGATGGTGGTGGGAAAGCGCGGCAAGGCGCCGGACGGCAGCGTCGTGGTCGTCAACATCACGGGTCCGGTCGTTCGTACCTTTCACATTGCAACCAATGGTGGCAAAGCGGCACATATCGAAGCTGGCGCGGCGACTTCCAATGGGGCGACTGCAAATGGGTCGGGTGCCAGCGCACCATCGACCACTGATCCTGCCTGCGTGATTTCGCTCGATAGCAACACCTACGTCGCCCTGGCGTGTGGTCGCCAGTTCTTTGCACCGAGTGATGCACGCGTGCGTATCACTGGCGATACCGCATTGGGCGAACGAATCATGGCCGGCTTCAACGTGATGATCTGATGGATTGATCGTGATTTCACCGCGAAGCGAACACGACATTGAGCAACAGCTGGCCGCATGGGCACGCATCGATGATGAGGCCGGTCGTACTGCAGCCATTCGGCGAAAAGCAGCATTGGCCGCGTTGGGATTGGAAGTTCGCGACTACGAGTTTCGCGAGAAGCCGAACGACTGGGTGCATAGAGACTGGATGCGCCCCGTTCGTTTCGTATATCGCAACATTCCGAAGGGACTTCGAATGGAACTCAAGAAACGATTGGCAAAGTAATTGTCACGGTTTCTCTTCGTTACGAACGGCAGCGGTGCCTCGGCGCAAGCGCTTACCGCGACGGCGAGGTCGATTCGCAAGCTCAGCTTCTCCAGGCACGCATGGCTCGTGGTTGGCACGAACCACGACACGTTCGCACCGCTCACCCGACGCATCAACCTTGGTGACGACCCTTCAGCCGAATGGGTGATCTTCCTGGCGGCTGGCGACAGCGTCACCCGTGATGCCTTGCATGTAATCGACTCCATCGTCGACACGTCGGGGCCGGACATCGACGTCATCTATGGGGACACCCGACACGACATCAAACGTGGCGACCGACTCCCGACGTACCAGCGGCGTCCTTCGTTCTCGCCCGAGCGGTTGCGCTCACACAACTACATCGGGAGCTTCCTTGTTGCCCGACGCTCGCTGGTGAATTCAGCTGGCGGGCTGGACATGCTCGCCACCACGAGCGCCCACGACCGGAATCTCCGCATCACCGAAGTGGCGCGACGAGTGCACCGAGCCGCCGTCATCGTCAACGTGACACCGTCGAACGATCTACTGCCCGATACCGATGCTGAAGCCGTCGCCCAACACTTGACCCGTCGCGGCATCGATGCCAGCGTGGAATTCGACGCAGCAACACCTGCGGTTCGAGTGCGGAGGCGACTACGTCGCCAGCCGAAGATTTCCGTGATCATCCCCACGCGCGGGAGCAGTGCGGAGCTTCGTGGCGCCACGGTGCCGCTCGTGGTCAACGCAGTACGCACGCTCGTCGAGCGCTCCACCTACCAGAATTTCGAGATCATCGTGGTGGCGGATACGCCCACACCTGCGGCAGTGCGGGCCGAACTATCGGCAATTGGTGGTGAGCGACTGTTGATCGTCGACTACGACAAGGCATTCAACTTCGCCGTGAAGAACAACATCGGCGTCGCGCACTCCACCGGCGAATTCGTGTTGCTCCTCAACGACGATGCAGAGATCATCTCACCGGATGCACTGGAGACCATGCTGGCGATTTTTGAGGATGGCAATGTCGGAATCGTCGGGCCAAAGCTCTACTTCGAGGACGGCACCATCCAAAGCGCCGGCCACGTGTTCACCCCGGATCCGACGGACATGTACCGCCTACAGCCTGCAACCACGCGCGGTGCCCACAACTACGCGCGTGTGCAGCGGGAGGCTTCGAGCGTGATTGCGGCGTGTCTTCTCACCCCGCGAGAAGTGTTTGAAAAGGTCGGCGGCTTGAGCACCCAGTTCCCGGGAAACTGGAACGACATCGACTACGCGCTCAAGGTGCAGCAGGCTGGATATTCCGTCATCTTCACTCCGTACGCCAAGTTCTTCCACTTCGAATCCAAGACGCGAGTGGCGCTACGTATCGAGTCAGAAGTGGCGAAACTCGGCAATAGGTGGGGTGACATTCTCGATGACGACCCGTACTTCAATCCACGCCTGCAGCGCTTCATCAATGTGTGGCGATCCGACTTCCACACCGACCGAAGCTACGAAGAGGCTTTGGGCCCCACGGCGCCGATTTCTTCGAAATAGGCGAGGTGGGCTTGCACCACTCGCACCGCATCGACATCATCCAACAGCTCGATGTCCCGCCGTTCGGCTTCCGCCAGTAGCCACGCAGTGAGTGTGTCCTCATTCGCCACGACCTCTTCGTCGATGTCTTGTGGTCGATCGATCACGTCGCCGGGTTGCAAGCCCTTTGCGTGCATCCATCGCATGTGTGCCACCAGAAGTTGCTCAACTTCGTCGTAGGTGAGTCGCGCTTGGGAGTCGCTCGGTAGTCGCTCGGCGACGAACGCAACGGCGTCCGCCAACATGTACACCGCCCGCGGTGCAACGGCATCGAGGCGGCGGGCTTCCCTTCCAACGGCGAATGCGGCGATGGCGAACACCATCAATGCCGAGGCAATGGCAAATGCGATGGTCACGCCACTCACGACACGACCCGCCCAATACGTCGCTGGCTATGCAGCGCTGTCAGATGCCGATGCGCTGTGCGAGTTGCTCGCGGTGATACGCGGGATCGCCGAACAGCAACTCGCTCGACTTTGCACGCTTGAAGTACAGGTGCGCCGGGTGCTCCCAGGTGAAACCGATACCACCGTGAATTTGGATGTTCTCCGCAGCGGCGTGGAAGTACGCCTCCGAGCAGTACGCCTTGGACAGCGATGCCACTGAAGCAAGTTCGTCGTTCATCTCACTCGCGCACCACATGCCGTAGTAAGCGGCCGACTTCGCCGACTCCACTTCGAGCAACATGTCCGCACACTTGTGCTTGATGGCTTGGAACGAACCGATTGGACGTCCGAACTGCACGCGAACCTTGGCGTACTCCACGGCCATGTCGAGCACCTTCTGTGCTCCACCCACTTGTTCGGCAGCCAACGCAACGGCGGCTAGGTCGAACACTTTGCTCAACACTTCCCAGCCCTTGCCTTCTGTTCCGATGAGTTCTGCTTCGACGCCCTTGAACTCCAGCTTGGCTTGCTTGCGAGTCTGGTCCATGGTGGACAGCGCAGTGCGCGTGAGACCCTTCGCGTTTCCGTCAACTGCAAACAGCGACACACCCTTGCCCGTGCGCGCTGCCACGATGATGAGCGATGCGGTGTGACCGTCGATCACGAACATCTTGGTGCCATCGAGGGTGAACTTGGAACCAGAACCCTTCGCGGTCATGGTGATGCCGGCTTCGTCCCACTTGCCTGATGGCTCGGTCGACGCCAGCGTGGCGATGGTCTCGCCAGCTGCAATGCCAGGGAGATACTTCTTCTTTGCCGCATCGTCGCCGCTGTGCAGCAAGGTATTGGCAGCAAGCACCACGGTGGCGAAGTACGGGGCACACAACAGCGCGCGACCCATCTCTTCCAACACCACTCCGAGCTCGACGTAGGAGAACCCCATGCCACCGAAATCTTCGGGAATGTGCAAGCCCATCAAACCCATCTGGGAACCCATCTGGTCCCACACCGCTTTGTCGAACCCCTGCTCGGTTTCCATCTGCGCGCGTACGGCAGTCTCGGGCGACTTCGAGTCGAGGAAGGCTCGAACGGTCTTGCGGAGTTCTTCTTGTTCTTCGGTAAAGGCAAAGTTCATGCCTCTCATACTGTCGGACGGACACCGAAATCCGCCAATCGGACGCCAAACGCCCGTTCCCGCCGTTGGCTTATCCTCGGGGTGCACCCCACGAGGCACCGAGACCCCACGCAGTACACGGGCCGCTGCCAGACTTACCGTCATGGCCACAATGCACTGGCAAAACGCCGATGTGGAGGTGCACAAGCTGGTGGTGGGGCCCGTTGACAACAACGTGTTCGTGGTGCGGTGTCGGGCCACCGGTGATGCCGTGCTGATCGATGCCGCCAACGAGCACGAGCGACTCCTCGAGCTGTGCACTGCACTCGGCGTGAGACGGGTATTGGAAACCCATGGTCATTGGGATCACATCCAGGCGGTGCCCGCACTCCGCGAAGCCGGTTACGAGGTGGCGGTCACTGCTCTCGACGCTCCACGTCTGAAGGAGGTCGGCTACGACGTGTTCTTGGACGACAAAGAAGTGGTGGAGGTTGGTCGACTGCGTCTCCATGCCGTGCATACGCCCGGTCATACCGAGGGTTCGATCTGCTTCAAGGTTGCTGGCACTCCACTGTTGTTCACGGGCGACACGTTGTTCCCCGGCGGGCCAGGAAACACATCATTCGATGGTGGCGACTTCCCCACCATCATCCGGTCGATCAGCAATTCACTCTTCACATTTCCCGACACCACCATCGTGTTGCCTGGGCACGGCAACGACACCACCATCGGCGCCGAACGACCACAGCTCGATGCGTGGGTGGCGCGCGGATGGTGATGGGCACCAACGAGGAATTGCCGTGACAGCATCACCCCGATTCGGCGGCATGACTCCATCGGAGTTGCCCATCCCCAACTTCGTCAATACTCGGTTGCGTAGCGACGCCCGACCTGACGCCGCGTGGCGCGAAGAACTGCGCCGAATCCCGAACGTTCGCAACGCCATGAGCATCGCGTCGATGTACGCGCAGACTGCGGTGATCATCGCAGTCGCACTGCGGTGGAATCATCCCGTGGGTTGGCTGCTCGGAGTGGTGTTGATGGGACGTGCCCATGCACAGTTCATGTCGCTGATGCACGAGGCAGCGCATCGATTGTTGTTCTCCAAGAAGCAACTCAACGATTGGGTGGGTCGATGGTTGATCGGGTATCCCGCATTCACCAACACCGACGCGTATCGACGAGTACACATAGCGCACCACCGTGACGAATTCGGACCCGAAGAACCCGACATTCCGTTGTATGCCAACTACCCGATCTCGGCGGCGAGCTTTCGTCGCAAATTGTGGCGTGATGCCACCGGTCGAACGGGATGGAAGTTGTTGAAGCAGCAGTTTGCAGGCTTGCGCAGTAGCGACCCTCTCACCCGCCGCTCTCAGCGATACATCCTGGGAGTCCAGGTGGCACTACTCACGATGTGCATCATGTTCGGCGCGGCACACGTGTACGTGGTGTTGTGGTTGCTTCCCCATCTCACCGTGTGGCGGGTGATCAACCGTTTGCGTTCCGTTGCGGAACATGGCGGCATGCAACGCGGTAACGACCGTCGAATAGCCACACATTCGATACGTCAGTCGCCCATGGCGCGGTTTGCTCTGGTGCCGTTCAACATCGGGTTCCATTTGTCACATCACGTGGATTCGGGTATCCCGTTTCGCTCGTTGCCGGCATTCCACCGCGAGCTGCGGCAGGCGGGCTACCTCACTGCGGAACTGGAATACCCCTCGTACCGCGCGGTGTGGCGTGCGTTACGCACCGATTAATTACACCTACGGTCGTAGGAGAAATTGACTGGTGCGAATAGCGTTGCGGAGGTGAGCACGCCCGCAACCGCACTCGATGCCGCTCGCGAGTTATTGCGCATCGACGATGTGCACGCCAAGGCCGTGGAGGGTGACCACGACATCCTGCGCGGCTTCTCCCTCACCGTTCGAGAGGGCGAGATTCACGCAATCATGGGCCCCAACGGTTCGGGAAAGTCCACCTTGGCCAACACCTTGCTTGCTTCCCCGGCTTACGAAGTCACCAGCGGCACGATCAGTTACAAGGGCGACAGCATCACGGACTGGTCCACCACCGAGCGTGCCCAGCGTGGAATCTTCCTCGGTTTCCAATATCCGCAGGAAATCGCCGGCGTCTCGGTGTTGCAGTTCCTGCGTCAGGCGTTGTCGGCGCGCAAGGGCATCGACCTTTCGATTCTCGAACTTCGTCTTGCCGCGATGGATTGGATGAAGCGTCTCGGAATGGACTCCGCATTCATCGACCGCCACTTGAACCAAGGATTCTCGGGCGGCGAAAAGAAGCGCAACGAAATCATGCAGATGGCGATGCTCGAGCCGGATTTGGCGATTCTCGACGAAACCGATTCGGGTCTCGACATCGATGCATTGCGAATCGTCGCAAAGGGAATCCGCGAGGTGCGTGCTGCACGACCGGCGCTCGGCATCGTGGTGATCACCCACTACCAGCGTTTGCTCGATGAACTGCAGCCCGACTTCGTGCACGTGCTGGTGGATGGTCGCATCGTTGCCACCGGCGGAATGGAACTGGCCGAGCGGTTGGAGAAGTCCGGCTACGACTCGTTCCGCGGGTAACCACCATGACGCTCGACTTGGCAGCGCTCCGCAACGAGTTTCCGATGTTGTCCAAACAGGTTGGCGGCAAGCCGATCCACTATCTGGATAGCGCCAATTCCTCGCACAAACCCAACTGCGTGATCGATGCGATGTCCACGTTTATGCGCGAGGGGTACTCCCCCATCGGTCGCAGTTCCTACACCTTGGCGTCGGATGCCAGCGATGCCTACGAGGGTGCGCGAACGAAAGTAGCCAAGTTCATCAATGCGTATTCGGCACGTGAAGTGGTATTCACCAAGAACGCAACCGAATCGTTGAACCTGGCCGCCCAATCGTGGGGTCGTGCCAACTTGGGCAAGGGTGACGCCATCGTGCTCACCCACATGGAGCACCACGCCAACATCGTGCCGTGGCAAATGCTCGCAAAGGAAAAGGGATTCGAGATTCGCTGGGTGCCATTGACGAAGGAATTTCAGCTCGATCTCTCGTCACTCGATCAATTGTTGCGAGGTGCGAAGGCCTTTTCGTTTACGTCGATGTCCAACGTGTTGGGCACCATCAATCCCACGCGCGAGTTGTGTGCTGCAGCACATGCGGCAGGTGCGATTGCAATCGTCGACGGATGTCAATCGGTGCCGCACATGGCAACCGACGTGCAGGCCATGGGTGCCGACATGCTCGCGTTCAGCAGCCACAAGATGTGCGGCCCAACCGGTGTCGGCGTGTTGTGGGCACGTGAGGCTCTGCTCGATTCCATGCCACCATTCCTCGGCGGTGGCGGCATGATCAGCGAAGTACGCCTCGATGACTTCACCTGTGCGGAGTTACCGAACAAGTTTGAGGCAGGAACACCACCCATCGTCGAGGTCATCGGTCTTGGTGCTGCCGTTGACTTCCTCAATCGCGTTGGAATGAACGAGATTCGTCGCCATGAAATCGAGATCGCCAACTATGCGTACGGAGCGCTCACCTCGAGATATGGCGAGGACATCACCATCCACGGCCCCACGAATCCCGAATTGCGAGGTGCCACCTTCTCCTTTGCCTTCCGCGGCGTGCACCCACACGACGTGAGCCAGGTACTCGATCAACACAATGTGTACGTCCGTGCCGGCCACCACTGTGCCAAACCGCTCATGCGCTTGATCGGCGCCAATGCCACCGCCCGTGCCAGCATGTACTTGTATTCCACTGAAAGCGATGTCGATGCGCTCGTCGAAGCGCTCGATGACGTGAGCAGTATTTTCTAGAGGGATGGCGAACCGATCAACCATGAGTAACGCACCACGATGAGCAACCTCGAAGATCTTTACCGCGAGGTGATCCTCGACCACTATCGCTCGCCACGCAACAAGGGCGAGTTGCCACCTCCTGCAACCTGCACCGAGGGGGCAAATCCTCTGTGCGGGGACGAAATCAAGATCTTCCTTGACGTTGCCGATGGTGTCGTTCGCGACGTGCGCTTCAGCGGCCACGGCTGCTCCATCAGTCAGGCTTCGGCGTCGATGATGACGGCCATCGTGAAAGGTAAACCCCTCTCCGATGTTCGTGCCGTGGCGAAGCGATTCAAACAACTCATGACCATCGAGGAAGATGACGGGAACTCCCCCACCGACATCCGTCTCGGTGACATCGAAGCACTACAAGGTGTGGTGAAATACCCCGTGCGCATCAAGTGCGCCGTGCTTGGATGGAACACGTTGCTCGAGGGGCTGAACTCCACGAGCACCTGATATGCGCCGGCCAACGTCGACTGCGACGTTCGGAGCAGGTGCACTGACTCGTGTCACCTCTGTGCTGGCGCGTGTCACCGTCACTCTTGCCACCGTCGCGCTCGTTGCATGTGGCGCTCAACCAGTCGGCGCTCCGGCCCCCATCGCAGGTGATGCCGCGCGCAGCGACAACACCATCTCCGCAGTACAGCCCTCTCCCGGGGTCGGCGCCGGCGGTTCGGATGACTTCGGCAGCATCACGCTGGTGAAGATTGCCACGCTCGACCAGCCAGTTGATGCAGCATCGCGCACCAACGACGCTGCCGTGTACTTCGTTTCACGTACCGGCACCATTCATCGATTCGTCGACGGCACATTCGAACCGGATGCGGTGCTCGACATCTCCGACCTCACCGAGGGTGACGGCGAACGAGGTCTGCTGGGCTTGGAGTTCTCTCCCGGTGGTGCGACGGCCTACATCAACTACACCAATACCTCGGGTGACACCACCATCGCGTCACTCGCAGTGGATGTCGACGGAGCATTCGACCGCGAATCGTTGCGCACGCTGTTGACCATCGAGCAGCCATATCGAAACCACAACGCAGGTGACATCGTGGTGGAGCCGAGTGGCACGCTGCTCGTTCCGATGGGTGACGGCGGCTCGGCGGATGATCCGCTTCGTGTATCGCTTGACAATTCGTCTCCGCTTGGCAAGGTTCTGCGGTTGGATCCTCGCGATGGCTCGGTGACGATGGTGGCCAAGGGCCTACGCAACCCGTGGCGAGTGGATCTCTTCGATGACCGCCTGTGGCTGGCCGATGTCGGCCAGAACCAATGGGAGGAAGTCAGCGTGCTCGACGGCGTCGCGCAGCGTCGTGGTGTGCCGTTGTCGAGCTCGAGTGCCGCCGCGTCGAGCGACCCGAACGCCACCGATATCGCAGATTTCGGTTGGAGCGCCTACGAAGCCAACGACCGTTTCAATACGGATCAATCGAGTCCGGCCCACATTGGTCCGGTTGTCGCGTATGAACACGGCGACGACGGTTGCTCGGTGAGCGGTGGTGCTGTTGGAGTTTCTGGTGCGCTCGAAGGGCGATACCTGTTTGCTGACTATTGCAGTGGTCGAGTGTGGTCGATCGCAACCGACACCGCATCACCAACCATGACCTTGCACTTCGACGGGCTCGATGCACCGTCGGCAGTGGTACGCGCGAACAACGACTTGTTCATCCTCTCCCTCTCCGGCACGATCTGGAAACTCAATGCCTAACCCCAAGCCACCGAAACCCGAGAGTTTTGTGGAGGCGGTGTTGGCCGGTAAGGCGACTGCAGACCAAGTTGACGACTGGGTCGACCGCTGGCATGCATCCGACAGTTCCGATACCGAGCTGCACACGTTTCTAGGCCTCAACGAGGCGGAAATAGAGTCCTGGCTCACCGAAAGCCTGACACTCGAGGAAATCATCGGTCGTCGCGCGCACGACTAGATGGCGCGCCGTCGCATCCGATAACTTGCGGCACGATGAGTAAGCAGGCGGAGAAGGTGTGTGTGCGGTGTGGGCGCACCATGCAGTGGCGTGCCAAGTGGGCCAAGAATTGGGAGCAAGTCAAGTACTGCTCTGATCAGTGTCGTCGCACGCGTGCTACCGCAACCGACTCCGCTCTTGAAGATGCAATCGTCACGTTGCTCGGCGCTCGTGCGCGTGATGCGTCGATTTGTCCGTCGGAGGCAGCGCGTCAGGTGGGTGGTGAATCGTGGCAGTCGTTGATGGAACCCACACGCATGGCCGCCCGTCGACTCGTGGCGCAGGGAAAGGTGCAGATCACCCAAGGCGGGAAGGTGGTTGATCCGAGCCGCGCGAAGGGGCCGATTCGGATTCGTCTAGCTCGACGGTGAGAATCGTGCGCACGTCGGTGCTCGACGCCGCCACGAGAATTTCCCACTTGCCGCCCTCAACCATCCAGGCACGTCGCGCAGGGTTCCAACGACGAAACGCCGTCCACGGAACCTGGACTGCAATGTCCACGAAGGATCGAGAATGCACCTGTTGCTTGCCCCAACCGGCCAGCCGTGGCGGATTCGTATCGCCAGCCCGACGCACGTAGCACTGCACCACCACCGTGGCTGCACGAGATGAAACGCAACTCACTGGCACCACCACTTCGCAACGCGGCCACGCGCGGTCTACCGACACGCGCGGTGCACCCCATACGGCCTCGCCATAACTCAAGCCGAACCCGAACGGAATCAACGGCTCCACACCGTTGCGTGCCTGGCCTCTCCAGCCGAACCATTCGCGCTCGGTGTACGGCTGTACCCCATTGACTGGTGCGTAATCACGCATTGCAGGTGAATCCTCCAGTCGCTTTGGATACACCACGGGCAAGCGACCGCCCGGATCTGCGTCACCCGCGACGATTCGCGCAATGGCATTCCCCATTTCCATTCCGCCGAAGAAGCCGATGAGCACCGCTCGTACGTCGTTCAACCAGGGCATCGCGACTGGTGCACCGGCATTCACCACGACGATGGTTCGTGGATTCACTGCTGCAACTTGCCGAACTAGTTCATCTTGCAGTCCTGGCAGTGCGATGGTGTCGCGATCGTGGCCCTCGGTTTCCCACTCGTCATTGGTGCCAACCACGACGACTGCTGCATCGGCATTGGCGGCAAATGCCACGGCGTCACGCAGTTCGTTGGCGTCGAACGGTGCAGCGATGCCGATTCGAACGGCGCTGAATCCGGCCCGCGTGCGCATCCGAGCCTCGAATCGCACCGGCACTCCCCTTTTCATCGGAATCCCGTGGACTTGTTCTTCGCTCCCGAATCCGAAGTATTCGCGACTTCGTGGCAGTTGGCCGAGTGGGTCGTCCACCACTACCTCACCGTTGACGCTGAGGGAGCCCATGCCCGTTATCACCAGCGACACATCGTGGGTGCCATCCACTTCGGGTAGGAACTCCCCCGTCAACACCACGGTGAAGTCGAAGGGATCCACTCCCTGTGGCGCTGCTCCGAAGAACGTCAACACCGAACGATCGGCAACGGTGGTGTGACGTGGAGTGGTGTTCACTTCGTCTCGGTCGTAGTAATCAACGCGCCATCCAGGGGCACCATCGAGTGTGCGCATCTGTGCCGCTTCGACGATCGGCGCGAGCTTGTCGATGGAGGTACCACGCCGCCACGACACCACATGATTACCGAATCGCTCACGAAGCCCATCGAGGATGGTGCTGGTATGTATCGCCTGCAAACTTGAGGATCCACCACCTTGCGTGCGGGTCGCCTTTGCATTCGGTCCCACCACGGCGATGGACTTCACGCTGCCGGGCACGAGCGGAAGCGCGCGATGAGAGTTGCCGCACAGCTCGTTTCTCACCAACACCGTGCCAGCAACGGCGGCGTCACGAACGAGCTCGCGCTCGTGTTCATCGTCGATCGTGGTTTCGATGGATGAGGCCGGGAAGTCATCGGCGCGCGTGCGTTCGATCAGTCGCAGTACTGTCTCGACGCGCACGTCGATTTCGGCCTCGCTCACCAAACCTTGCTCTGCTGCCTTGATGAGCTTCTTGCCGTAGATGGTGGATGGTCCCGGCATTGGAATGTCCAACCCCGCGCGCACTGACTCCACCGTGTGGTGTGCACCGAACCAATCCGACACCACGAAGCCGTCGAAACCCCAATCCACCCGCAAGATCTCGTGCAGGAGCACGTGGTTGTTGGCTGCGTGATCGCCGTTCACCTTGTTGTAACTGCTCATCACGCCCCACGCACCAGCATCGATAACTGTTGCCTCAAATGGACGCAGGTAGAACTCGCGCAACGTGGTGTCGTCCACCTGAGCGTCCACGGTCATACGTTCCACTTCGGTGTCGTTCGCTGCAAAGTGCTTGACGGTTACTGCAACTTCCTGCGACTGCACCCCGCGAACGATTGCAGACGCCAGCTGTGCGGAGAGTTCCGGATCTTCGCTGAGACATTCGAACGTTCGACCACCGATTGGGGTTCGGTGCAGGTTCACCGTCGGCGCCAGCACCACATGCACGGCTTTTCGGCGTGCTTCACGACCGAGCAACACCCCCAGTTGATGCGCGATATGCACGTCCCACGACGCCCCCACCACGATGGAAGTAGGGATGTTCACTCCGGGAGTACGAGTGGTTCCGTGTGATTCACCGCGCACTCCGTTCGGGCCATCCGACATCTTGATGGCCGGGATTCCCAAGCGTGGAATCGCATGGGTCCGCCATGATGAGGCGCCGCTCAGCAGTCGGCACTTTTCTTCCAGCGTCATCGACGCGAGGCGACGTGCGATTCGTGAGTGGTTCATCCGTGCCTGACTTTGGTCACGTGAGCGACAATAGACGAATCAGCGTCCGTAGAATTTGGTTATGTCGGCACCGACGAGCAACTTCCACGATGTGTTGGCTCGCGCCCCCAAGGCTCTCCTGCACGACCACCTTGACGGCGGTTTGCGACCAGAAACCGTCATCGAACTCGCTCGCGAGTACGGCTACAACAACTTGCCAACAACCGATGTCGTAGATCTACAAAAGTGGTTTCACCGTGGCGCCAAGCGCAACGATTTGGTGCTGTATCTCGAAACGTTTGCTCACACGGTTGGGGTCATGCAACACCGCGATGCAATCGAACGCGTGGCCTATGAGTGCGCCCAGGATCTTGCTGCCGACAACGTGGTGTATGCCGAGGTTCGGTTCGCACCCGAGCTGAATACCGAGGCTGGTCTTTCGCTTGATGAAGTCGTCCGCGCCGTGTTGGCTGGTTTCCGTCGAGGCGCCGCAGGAACCGACCTGACGATCTACACCATCCTCTGCGCGATGCGCACTGCGGCTCGTAGTTCGGAAATCGCACAGCTCGCCGTCAAATTCCGTGACGAAGGCGTGGTGGGCTTCGACATCGCCGGCGCCGAAGCAGGACACCCTCCGACGCGCCACCTCGATGCATTCCAGTTGGTGCAGCGCGAGAACTTCCACTCCACCATCCACGCTGGTGAAGCATTCGGCCTGCCGTCCATCTGGGAGGCACTGCAATTCTGCGGGGCCGAGCGACTCGGTCACGGCGTTCGCATCGTCGACGACATCACCGGCGAGCCAGGGCACGAGCAACTCGGTCGACTTGCCGAATTCGTTCGCGACCGCCGAATTCCACTCGAGCTCTGCCCCACCTCCAACGTCAACACCGGAGTGTGCAAATCGATTGCGGAACATCCCATCGGCATGCTGCGCCGATTACGGTTCCGCGTAACGCTCAACACCGACAATCGCCTGATGAGCAACACGTCGATGACACGCGAGTTCACCCAGTGTGCCGATGCATTCGGCTGGACGCTGGACGATTTCCAGTGGATCACTGTCAACTCGGTGAAGAGTGCCTTTGCCCACTTCGAGGAACGCCTACGAATCATCAACGACATCGTGAAGCCGCGTTACGCCGACCTGCGCGCAACTACGGTTGACGTGATCTAACTTACCAATTTGCTCTAAGATTAAAGTTTTATGGCCAAAAAATCGAGCTATCCGATATCGCTGCTGAGCTTGAAGGCCCGCTTGAAAAGTGACCGACTGCTTAGTCTTCTTGTGAAATTTGTGAGATTCGCGCCATGGTTTTTTCGAGGAATATCGACAATATACGAGCATGCCGCTTTCAATCAGTGGTTAAAAGCGACTTCACCGCACCGACGGCATTCCGCTTACCAACACTTTAGCTCTAGAAATGACCTGTGGTGCTTTATGGCTGCGTACCTGAAGGCGAAGCCATACACTCACATCTTTGAGTTTGGCGTTGCAAATGGAGACGGTGCCAGATTTTGGTTAGATGCATTAGAAAACATTGAATATCACGGATTTGACTGCTTCACGGGCATGCCTGAGCAATACAGACATATTCCTGCCAGAGTTTTTGATCTAGGAGGAAATCCCCCCCCCATCCGCGACTCAAGAGTTCATTGGCACGTCGGACTAGTTCAGACAACATTAAAAGAGTTTGCGTTTCCGAACGCGGAAAGTCGACTTTTCCTCTTCGACTTAGACCTTTATGGACCAACACTTTTTACGCTCTCGGTCCTTTTGCCCAATATGAGAAGTGGTGACTTGATTTACTTTGATGAAGCTTTCGACAACGCCGAAGGTGTTGTAGCTAGGCACTTTTTTGAGACCACGACAGAAGCTCAAATCTTTGGGTCTGCTACCGGGTGTATGGCAGTTGTAATTCCATAGAACTAGCTGAGATTAAATAGTCTTTAACCTGAGCTATTCCGCTTCAGATTTGGCTGAATTTCTATAAGTAATTGCAGCTGAAGCAAACATTGCAAACTTTTCAAGATCTGGCCTTTTATCAGCCGAAGCAAAGACAATTCCAAGTTTTTCCTGAAGTGGATTCACAATCTCTGTAACTTGGTCACGAAGTGGAACTATTCGCTCCGTAAGTGCGCTTAAGCCAGGTGATACCGACCAGCCAGATATCTTCGCCGCTCTTTGAACCATCAGGCAGATTCGCAATGTATTCCGCAGTTTACCGTTCTTAACTTTGTCGGCCACAGGAATTCCTAGCGCATTCCCAACAATTCGATCTGAAATTGATACCCCTTGCACTGTGGGGAGTGAGACATACAAATCCCCGGGGGGGCGCCGACACATCTCAACAACATACGCAGATTTTTCGGTAGCGAGATATTGTACGTGCAGAATTCCATCACATAATCCCAACTCCGTACTTATAGCCCTGACGTACTCAGTCACGGTGTCAAGCTGCTGCATTGTTGCGCCAGAGGGGACGAGCGCGGATGTCACCAAAAATGGATTTGAATCCATGTATTCATCAGCGTGGGTTAGAAGAAGAGGCTCTTGATCATAAACGAAAAAACACGCGCTTCTCAGATTCCCATTAATGAACTCCTCCACGACAATCTGTCTCTGCCGCGAAATTGAGAAGGCGACCTTAATCGCTGAATCCACCTCCGACAGTGACTCGCATCGCGTCATGCCCTTTCCACCCGTCAGATCAATTGGCTTAACCAAAACGGGAAATGCGAGTGCTTCAAGATCATCAACATTCTGATCATCCTGGTTGATCGTTGCTGAACGTGGGACAGGTATTTCTAGATGCTCACACAAAAGTCGAAATCGACTTTTTAAATGAATTTCCTCTGTCTGCAAAACTGAGTCATGTCTTGCAAGACCAACATTCTCTGCAACGTGGGCCGCTGTAAACGCTGCGAAATCGTTGCACCCAGCAATCAAGACGTCAAAATTGCCTTCAATGAATAGTTTCTGCACTTGAGCCACATCAGAGAAATCAGCAAGGTAGTGCTCATCACTACACCGAGCAGCAAGCCCGCCGGCATCCAATCCAAGAGTTGCCACAAAACATCCGTAGACTCGCGCTGCTTCAACTAAAGGAACCTCCGCATGGCTTCCGCCAAGGAGCAGTAATCGTTTCACCAAAATCTCGGTGGAACAAAAAACATATCTGTTTCCGCAAAGCCCTCGGTGTAGTGCCGCAAAAATACTCGCGAGTCGGGCAGCAACTGGTTAAGTTTCCGAAATATATTGACCATCTGGGCATTTGTGTGGTAGCAAGCAATCGCTAGTTGTGGGTTGCAGCGCTCTATTGTGTCTATCGCCCCATCAAGAAACCTCTCCTCAGCACCCTCAATATCAACTTTAATGAGATCTACAGAATTGATCTGAAAACTGTCTAGCGTTCGTGCATCAATAAAGTCGTCACCGGTGCCGACTTTTGATGACGAGCCATTCTCGTCAAATTGAATTCGTTCCTTTCTATCCGACAGAGCAAACGGATGAACATGAACATTCGAAATCTCGCCATACTTCACATTGAGAATTTGCACCATCTGGGTCCCTGGCTCAAAAACATGGCACTGGACACTCGAGCCGTACTTCTTCAAGACATAATTTGTCGTGTACCCGTCGTAGGCTCCGACATCAATAAAAGTACCATCGCCACTCAGACGCAAAAATGGTTCAAAGTATTGGTCTGCTTGTGTGTCGGCAAATACAATCATGGCATCCAAATCGAGATCCCGTCGTAACATCAATACGCGATCCAGCGTTTCAACAGACACGTCATCAAATAGTCGCATGCGTAATTGCTGAAGCGTCTCAACTGTTTCCGATTTGCAATAAATATCGTCAGCAAGATACGCGATTCTTTCAACGGGCAGCAAAGTGAACCTTAGAAATGAGTAATAGTCGAGGTGTGAGTCGACGTGCTTTCGCAAAACTTCACGAGCTGTCAGTGGTCGTCCGATTGTTGTTGTTGTTAATGTCATCACGTCTCGCAACGCTTCGTGAGCTCGGATAACTGGTCGATTGCAAAAAGTTGTTTTTGCGGTGAAGTCGTCAATGAAGTACTCAATATTCAACAAACTTGCGACTGATTCAGCCCATTGATTAGTGCCCATCACCGCACGACGGCTGGTGGATTCTTCAAACTGCCTCACCCAATGTCTTTTCTCCTCATCGCTACGAACATCTGCCTCAAATAGTTGGGGCATCATAAAGACAACCTAACCTCAGACCTCGTCCTCGCAGACTCAACGGCACCCTGCAGCAGACCCAGCAAGAGTTTCGACTGATGAATCGAAAATTCTGCGACAACAGTTGCCTTCCGATCGTCTTCATCCACTTTAAAGAATTCTGTGGCAATGTCGTTGTAGGTATTGGCAAAGGCTTCAATAAAGCCATCTGGATGACCTGCCTTAAATCGGTTATAGCGAGGCTGGCTCGCCACCATACAACCGGCGGTTCCACGATGGATAGCACTTTCCACTCCTGTGGTGTTCCGAAGTTTTAGTAGTTCGGGTTCCATTTGAACCCACCTTGCAGATCCTTCTGATCCGAAGACTTCAACACCAAGTCCGTTTGCATGTCCGGCCGCAGATTTGCTCCACCAGCCATGTACGTAGAGACCGCCATCGCATCGATACATAATGTCAACATCGTCCACAACCTCATCAAATGCACCGAATGAGTCCATTCTCGAAAAGACTGAACTCGGAGCGCCAGGCACCAAAAACTGCTGCAAGTGAACCACATGCATGCCCAAGTCGAGACTCACAGTTGGAATCGTTCGATCCTCGAGACGCCACGACTGTGGCGAGATGTTGTTACCTTGAGCGTCTCGCTTTACAAAACTCTCCTGCTGCATCGTTAATCGAATGTGCTTAATCACGCCGAAATCACCGCGACTTATACGTTCTCGCAACTCGCGAATCATCGGATATCCCGTGTAATTAAATGTCACAAGGAGCCTTCCGCCGGTTCGTTGAAGTGCGGACTGCAGTCGATCGGCTTCATCGAAGTCAGACACGAGTGGCTTTTCAGAAATTACGTTGAAACCCTTCTCAATCAATGCAGTAATTATTGGCGCGTGAGAGAACACTGGAGTCAAAACAGCTACTGCGTCAAGGCGTCCTTGTTCTGCATCGATTAATTCATGAACATCTGCATATACTCTTCCCGCGCCTATACCCCAATTTTCTGCTGTTTCGGCATTGGTTTGTGGGTTGCGACTAAAACAACCGCCAACAAGCGAAAAACGCCCATCCATCTGGGATGCAATGCGGTGAACATTTCCAATGGCACTATTCAGCGCTCCTCCGACAAACGCTATTTCATGCGGAGACATACTTCTAAAATAGCGAACAATGACATCCGACCTCAGGCTTAGCGTCGTGATACCCACACGGGACTCTTCGGGGCATATCGCAAGAACGCTGCAAGCTGTCGTCGCACAACTTACATACGTTTCGTGGCTCCAAATAGTAGTTGTTGACGATGCGAGTACCGATAAAACAGCTCATGTCGCAAAACAAACGCTTGATAACTTACCAGAAGTCTCGTACGTTGTCGTTGAGTTAGCAAAACATTTAGGACAATCATCAACAACCGCCATCGGGTTGTCTCATTCAATGGGCGACATAGTAATCACCCTTGATGATGACTTGTCATATCCACCCCACGAAATTTCAAAGCTTGTCGGAGCACTTTCTCAAGATCTTGACTTCGTTGTTGGGGCCCCAAACACTTATGCGAACTCCCGCGCACGAGGACTTGCCAGCCGAGTCATTCGTTGGCTAGGAGTGCGTGCTTTTGAAACGCCCAAAGATTTTCGATTTTCCTCGTTTGTCGCTTACCAACGAGACTTTCTTTTGAGAATTGACTTGCCGAGTTGTCGAGTGGACGAAATTGGCTGGATGTTTCACCACACACAAAGATATGCAAACACCACTTTTGAGACGGCAGTCGGTCTTCGCAGTGAATCAAACTACGGCATACGTAGGCTGCTAAAAAGTGCTAAACCACTGGCTCATCCAATAGTTCAACTGTTGAGTCGCCTCGTACGTTGGGTGTCTCTCCTGCTAGCACTCGCCGCCGCAATACTTGCCGCGACCTACGTACTTCGCTCGACTTTTGGAGACGAATTATTACCTGGATTCCCGACTGTCGCAGCAATACTTTTTGTGAACCTCTCACTTGCTGGAATGACCCTCTCAATTTCAATCTCAATACTCACAGAGCTGCGCCGTCAGAGACGTCCAAGTATTTTTCAGACGCAACGTCGCTGTCATATTAGAAATCGATAAACACATTGCGTTGCATCATAACTATGCTGAATCAGGGATGATTTACTTTAACCGTCCTGACATTACGGCAAGTGATCGCGACTACCTCGCGGAAGCAATCATCGGCGGCCATAGTTCTGGCAACGGCCCATTCACTCAACGCGTTGAAGAACACATCTGCTCTACCACCGGCACCAACCGTACTCTGCTCACCACATCCTGCACCCACGCGTTGGAAATGTCGGCGCTGCTGTGCAATCTTGCGCCCGGCGACGAAGTGATCGTGCCTTCCTACACGTTTGTGTCGACAGCTAGCGCCTTTGCGCTGTTTGGTGCAAAGCCAGTGTTCGTTGATTCACGACAAGACACCCTAAATATTGATGCTTCACTGATCGAGGCAGCGATTACACCAAGAACTCGCGCCATCTGCGTGGTGCACTACGGCGGTGTCGCGTGCGAGATGGAAGAGATACTTGAATTGGCGAAAGCACACAACCTGGCGGTAATTGAGGACAACGCCCATGGGCTGTTCGCTAAGTATCGGGGCAAATTTTTGGGCACTTTTGGTTCATTGGCGACTCAGAGTTTTCATGAAACAAAGAACCTCACCTGCGGCGAGGGCGGCGCTCTCCTAGTCAATGACCCTGCTTTGCTGGAGCGAGCCGAGATTCTGCGTGAAAAGGGTACCAACCGCAGCCGTTTCCTACGTGGGCAGGTTGACAAATACACCTGGGTCGACATCGGCTCAAGCTGGGTGCTCAGCGATCTGTTGGCTGCAATTCTCTGGGGCCAATTGCAACGTGCCAGCGAGATCAATGCCCGCAGAGTTGCAATTTGGAATCAATACAACAGCAACTTGCAGGACTGGGCAGATAAGCACGGTGTTCTGCGACCATTCGTCCCGGCGGGCTGCGAGCATGTTGGACATGTGTATCACCTCCGCTTTCGTGAAGGCGAACAACGAACACGATTCATCAATCACATGAGGGAACATCAAATTTCTTGTGTTTTCCATTACCAGCCTCTTCATGTGTCTCCCGTTGGTCAGCGTTTTGGGGGCTTCGCTGGGCAGTGTCCGGTCTCAGAGCACGCTGGCGAGTGCTTAGTTCGACTTCCACTTTACAATACTTTGTCTCGGGCTGATCAGGACCGAGTCATCGGGGTGATTCATGACTTCACAGCATGAGTATCTAAATGAACCAGCGAAAACCTGAAACGAATGGGTCCGTCATGTTCGGCACTGACGCCTCAGCATGTACTGAAGATAATCTCAGAAGGTTCGCAATGATAGATCTACAACTAGAGGATTGAACGGTATCCGTTTCATGCTTCGCACAATTAGATTTCCATCACTCCGTGCCGCGGCTCAGAGCTCAACGTCTAGCATCCTTCTCTTCGTTGCGACATTACTGGCCGTCGTTCTACTCGAAATTCCAGTTGGTTCTGCGATTCTCGTAGTCGCGTTGTTGGCGATTCTCATGACCCTTGGAACGCGACTAACTCAGGTTTGTGGCTTGGGAAAATCTGGCTTGGGCGTGAGCCTTCTCGTCGGTTCTTGCATGCTCGTGTTTCCTGTACAATTTATTTTGTCGCTAGGAATCTCCAGCCAAGCAGCCCACTGGATTACCCTCTCGGGTCTCTGCGCATTGACGGTTCTCGCTCGTCCCAGCTCCTTAAGGGCCGGGACGCTAGTTTTCGACGGCTTTAGACAAGAGTTGTCATTTGCGCTCGGGGTTGCTCTCTTCGCATGTGCTTTAAGACACCCGTGGCTGTTCCCCTTCGTCGCTGTTTATCTCGTGTGCGACCGCATACTCGCAAGCTCAAATCGACTGCTCACTAACAAGGTTTTTGCTGTATCTGTTGCAGCATTACTTTCTGGGGCTGGTATCTCACTAGTTTTGCGGCCTGCCTACTGGTGGTTTTACTACCAGAATGGTGATGCGTCGTTTTTTGAAGCCATCAGTTGGAGCTTCTCAGAGTGGGGAGTATTTGATAGTCCGGGTGCTGCAGGTAACTCGTCTGCGGCTTACCATTGGTTCTCGTACGCGTTCTATGGCAGTGTCAGCCATCTCGCATCTCTCGAACCATGGGATGCTCTCATGAAGCTCGGGACGCCACTCAATCAGGTCATACTCGCGAACCTCTTGGTCCCACAGGGTTTACCTCGAAGAAAGCAAATTGATTCAATCGCCTGGTTGGTTGTAATTCTGTGCGTAACCGGATTGGGATGGTGGCGTGTCGATTCAGCCTCTTTCGGTATGTTGGCGGGCTTAGCCCTCATCAAACTGACAGCTGCCTACTCTCGAGCCGAAAATCCGCGAATACGGACCGTATTGCTTTTCTTTGCCGTCGCTCTGCTTTCTATCCTTTCGAAGGCGACGACTGGACTGGTCATCGGATTGGTTCTGCTGCTTTTCCCAATTTCTCAGATCGTTTCTCGGAGAAAGCCCTTTCGGTTCCAGTCAGTTCTTCCATTTATCTGCTGGATTTCGGCTAGCTCTTTCGCCTACGTTGTCTTCTTCCGTGGTGGAGAAGCGGAGAATTCCCTATTGAGGGGAGGTGCTGGGTTGCTCGCCAGCGCTTCCGCATTTCAGGCCATTAATGAATTGCTACCAAAGCGCGAACTATGGCTAGCACTAGTCATGCTGTTGTTGATCGCCAGACTCCCTACGACGAGGGCGACACCGTTCTTTGCTGAAACGAGACAATTAGTCTTCGTATTTCTTGCACTGTGTCCTGCTATCCTGGCAGCGAGTCCATTTCCAAACTCTCACTTGTTTGTTAATCCATTTTATTTTTATCTGATAGCGATCACTGGTTGGCTTTTTCAACTAGAAAGTTCGCACTCAACAGAGAAAAGCCCGCAAATCAATCGCGTACCTCGTCAATACGTGTTCGTGGCACTCGCCTCACTACTGATTTCCTCAATTTACCGAGTCGGCCTCAACCGCCTAGACCCTGCCATTAGTCGTTCAACGAGCCAATTTGGACAAGTGACGTGGGAGATTTTGTATTCACACAGTCCTCTCGTAGCCCTGGTGATTGGGCTCGGATACCTGCTTTCCAGATATCGCTCCTCTTGGAAACCTGGCCAATTACTGGGAGTTTTGCTTATAGGTTTCAGCATTGTGGTTGGTGGTTGGTTTGATCTTGCGCGGCGCACCCACGAGTGGGGGCCAAGTGTCTACACCTCATCAGAGGTAAATCAAGCGCCTTTTGCCACGAGCGATCTGGCTGATGTTGGAACTTATGTTCGATTGAGCACCGATGCTGATGCGATACTTGCAACGAACGACTTTTGTTGCAGTGGCATGACTTGGTGGAATTCAATTAGGACCCAACTCTCACAGGACTCCCAGGGTCGCACTCAAGGGTGGTCCGAACTTCAGGTTGATGACTTGCCTGTCTGGGGTGGGGATAATTACTCGGCATCGGCCGTCACGCGGCGGAGATTTGTGATGCTCGGGCTCGGTTTTCAGACTGGGCAAGTTAATGGTCCATCTCTTGATCAGATAAACCGAATGAATCTCAGTCTCCAATTCGCTAATGGCCCTACTCAGGAGACCTTGGATGGCCTGAAGGGCTACGGTGCCTCGGGCTACGTGGTAAATCTCTCGCTCACTGACAATCGTGATTGGTCGGAGTTCGCAATCGAGAAGTTCCGCAGTGGCGACTTCCTCTACCTTGAACTCCGTTAAGGAGTGACGAACTAGCGTCGGGGCGATGAGCAACGACACGGCCACCAGCAAACACGCCACCCTCGCAGAGAACATCATCTCCCGGCAGATTGGAGCATCGTCTCCGGCCGTCTCACCCGACGGCAAACATGTGGCATACGTGGTGACTCGCGTCGACCAAAAGGCCAACAAGTATCGCTCACAGGTATGGGTTGCTGCAGCGGATGGGTCCACTCCACCGCGACCCCTCACTGCCGGAGAAAAGCGCGACGGTAATCCGAGCTGGTCGCCTGACGGCACCTGGCTGGCATTCACCAGTGGCCGTAGCGAGAAGAAGGGCGAAACCACACTCTGCATCATTCCGATCGGGACTAGTGGAGAGATTCGCACGGTTGCGACCATGCCCGATGGTGTGGGGTCAATCGCTTGGTCGAGTTGTGGAAGATGGATCGCATACACCTCGCGCACGCAAGATGAGCGCTACACCAAAGATGATGCATCCTGGATGTCGCCTCGAAAGATTGAGACGTTCTACACGCGGCTGAACGGTGAGGACTTCGTCTTCGACCGCCCGGAACACGTGTACGTCGTGCCAAGCGATGGAACCATCGCGCCACGCAATCTGACACCCGGAAGTCGTGCACACTCCTCACCGGCGTGGCTGCCCGACTCGAGTGCCGTGGTGACCAGTGCCGCCCTGCATGAGGGGTGGGATATCGATCTCGCGACCGACTTGCACATCGTTTCGATGAGCGGTGAGATCACCACACTCACCGACAAGAAGGGCTCGTACTTTCAGCCGTCGGTGTCACCAGATGGAAAGCAGATTGCATTCATTGGTTATGACGATCCGCTCACTTATCCGCAGAATGCGCACGTCGGGGTGTTGGACATCGCAACCAAGCAGCGCCGCTGGGTGTCAAAACCGCTCGACAGAACCTTCGAGACGACGGGTGGCTCAGTGCCACCAATCTGGATGAACGACGGCTCGCTGCTTGCATACGCAGAGGATCGCGGCACGGCTCATCCCGTGCGAGTCGACCCAACAGGAAAAAAGACACCCGAGTGGGTCACCACCGGTCGGCGCATTACCAAGGGTTTGGACGCAGCAAGTTCCACCATCGCTTTCGTCGCGAGTGCGGTGAACCAACTGACGGAAGTATTCGCCATCGTCAATGGTGTGGAACGCCAGCTGAGCAGTCATGGCGCCAATGCATGCAATGCCATTGCGCCGCAGTCGTGGGAACACTTCACCGTCCCGTGCGGCTCCACCTACTCCGGTGGTCCAGCCGAGATCGACGCATGGATCATGAAGCCAAAGAACTTCGATGCAACGAAGAAGTACCCCGTGCTCCTCAACGTGCACGGTGGGCCACATACGCAGTACGGTGAAACCTTCTTCGACGAAGCACAAATGCAGGCGGCTGCCGGTTTCGTCGTGCTCATGAGCAATCCACGTGGCTCCAGTGGTCGCGAACAAGCGTGGGGTCAAGCGATTCTTGGCCGCAAACACCCCGTTGCCCCAGGAACTGGATGGGGTGATGCAGACGTCAAGGATGTTCTTGCTGTTCTCGATGGTGCCCTGCAGAAGTATTCGTTCTGTGATGCCGACCGAGTCGGCATGCTCGGAGGAAGTTACGGCGGCTACATGGCCACGATGCTCGCCGGCTGCCACGGAGAGAAGTTCAAGGCCATCTGCTCCGAGCGAGCCGTCAACAACATGCTGTCTGAGGAATGGTCGAGTGATATCGGAACCATCTTCCGAGTCGAGCACGGTCCAAACCACTTGGAGGACGAAGAGGAATACAAACGAATGTCTCCGGTGCGCCACGTTCGAAACATCAACGTGCCGTTCCTCATTATCCACAGCGAAGACGACTTGCGCTGCCCCATCAGCCAGGCTGAGGAGCTGTTCGTTGCTATGCGGCTGCTCGGTAAGGACGTGACGTTCTACCGTTTCCCTGGTGAAACACACGAGTTGTCGCGTAGTGGTTCACCGGTGCATCGCGTGCAGCGAGCCGAAATCATCCTCGACTTCTTCGCCAAACACCTCAACGTCAGCTAGAAGACGAAGCGTCGGCTAGAGGCCGCGCAGCCACCACGCGATTGCGTCGGGCAGGCGCTTAGCCCACGACCACTCGTTGTGTCCGCTTCTTCGCAATACTCGCGACACGAAATCGCGGTCGGGTCGATAGCCGCGTGTCACCAAACGGTCGTCTGCTCGTCGTTGAAATGGCGCGTACGACGCGTCCAGTCCACCGGTGCCGTTTTGCATCCAGAGACGCACTCGACCCGGATCTGGTAAGTGATCAACGAGTCCGTCCACGAGTGAATCACCCGCGAGTGGCCAATGCACCGAGAATGCCAACCCGCACTGGAACATGTCGGGGCGCTCACCAAGTGCGTAGATGGTGGCGAGGCCGCCCATGCTCGCACCCATCATTGCGACGGGCGCCTCGGCACCAATCGTTGACATCACGTGTGGCACGATGCGGTCGCACACTTCGCTGAGATACCGATCGCCCTCCACTCGAGAGACATCGAACCAATCAGCAACTTGTGGATCCACCGCAACACCTTTGACGAGCAGTTTTTCTGGAGCAAGTTCATGACCACGCTGGTACGGGTTCAACGCCGTACTGCCATTCCACACCCCCACCACCGCTGGAGGCTGCACACCAACACGACGTGCAGCAACAACGGCGGCTCGAGCGGCTTGCCATGTTTGGCGATGCGTGGCCGAACGATCATCGAACAGGTTTTGCCCGTCATGCGCGATGATCACTCCACTCGGCGTGTCGCGAGGAATCCACATATCGACCCAGCGATCGCCGATTCGCACGCGGCGAACGGGCTCACGAACTCCACGCACGTGAAACTCGTGCTCAAACAGACGAGCCGGGCGATGCGTCATGCGACGCCGTCCAAGAGCAGTGTCATGCGACGCCAACTGAACGCAACGTCATACAACGGCAATGTTAGACAGACGAACTTTCCCGATGATGATCGACGACCTGGCACCATCTACGGTCGAGTGCATGAAAGTCACCCTGCTTGGCACTGGAAGCCCGATACCCGATGCGAATCGTGCTGGTCCATCAACACTCGTGCAAGCTGCGGGTCAGCACATCCTCGTGGATTGCGGACGTGGTTGCGTGATGCGCCTCACGGGGGCTGGCGTGTTTCCCCCGTTCCTTTCGGCAATCCTGCTCACGCACTTGCACAGCGATCACATCAGCGATCTGAATGATCTCGTCACATCGCGTTGGATCATGTCGCCTCAGCCGATCGTCACGCACATCTACGGTCCCGTAGGAACCCAGAAGGTCGTCGATGGACTTCTCCAGATGCTCGCGCTTGACGAGCAGTATCGCTGCGATCACCACGCCGATTTGCGCTCGGGTCCGGGAATGCAAATCACGGTGACCGAAGTGTCACCAGGCGACTCGTTCACGATCGGTGATGTGCGAGTGGTGGTGGGTCGTACCGATCACCGACCGGTCGCACCGACGGTGGGATTCCGCTTCGAAGCCGAAGGAAAAGTGGCGACGCTGGCAGGCGACACGGTGCCCTGCGACGAGCTCGACGCACTATGTCGGGACGCCGACATCTACGTGCAAACGGTGCTCCGCCCCGACATGGTCAACGCCATGAAGCAGCTGTTGCCGGCGCAAGCTCCCCGCTTGAACGACATTCTCGACTATCACTCATCGGTGGAGGATGCCGGAAGAACGGCGGCCCGCTGCAACGTCAAAACGTTGCTCCTTACGCACTATGTGCCGGCAATGCAGCCAGGCCAAGAGAGCGAATGGGTTGCTCAAGCAGCTGCACACTTCGGCGGCAACATCGTGGTTGGGCCCGACTTAACGAGCGTCGAGGCATAACTAGCCGACGATGCGATGTTCGTCGACGAACATTCGAACGCGACTCGCAACGTTCGCCATGGAGTCTGCCACGACGCGCTTACCGATCTCACTCGCGTAGGCGGCATCGAACGCTTCGCGGCTATCGAACCACAACTCGGTGATGCCGTCGGGCTCACCTGCGCCAGGGTTCTGCACCACATTGAACGTCGCGCCGCGCAAGCCTGGTAGTTGCTTGGCAAGGGGCACGTGCACGTTGAGCCACCAGTGCTCGTATTGCTCGTGGGTCATGTCGGCGCGACGCGTGAGGAGGATCATCGCTTTGAAGTTCATGGGTGCCTGCGCATCGTGGTGATTATGACGGCTTCTTCGTTCGGGCGAATGGTCGACCACCGACTGCCAGTACAACGCTGACCACGATCTCGTTGGCATGCGGAGCATCCGGAATCCACACGTCGATTGCGTCCATCTCGTTGAACGACCAAATGTCATCCTTGTTGGTGATGGGCAGCGTGATGTGTGCACCAGGACCACCAATTTTCTTGGTGGAAGGGATGATGTCGTCGCCCTTCACCACCGTCTTTCGCACCGGGGCTCCGAATCGAGGGTGAATAAGTGCCGCAGCATGTTCGATCTCGCCGGCGGTTCCGACGATTGCTCCTTTGCCGTACGCGGTAACGTCTCCCGCAGCCACGCCGAGAGCGGCAAGGGCACGTTCGGCCAGCTGACCCGAAATCTCGGCTCCCATCGCTTCGAGCTCCGAGAGATCCGCGCCGGGCTTACCTGCAAGCGGATTATCGATCACTGCGCTGCACACCGCACGTCGGACGAGCCGAACAACGTCACGACCGTTTTCTTCACGGATGTCTTCACAGGTGGTAACAAACTTGCGGATTCGCACAAGAAAACGGTACTACACGCGGCGTGAGACAACGGCGTTGGAAACCAACAACAACACGAACGACACTGCGGCAATTATCGCGAGTGCCACGCGCAAGTCGTACGCATCAGCCAATGCACCCATCGACAGCGTGGTGGCCATGCCACCAACTCGCAGACCAACCATCAATGCTCCGAGCCCGGCCCCGGCGCTCAATCCAGGCACACGCGCTGCCAACAAGTACAAACGTGGGAAGATGACTGCTTGCCCGGTACCCGACACGAACAGTCCGCACAACGCCAACCACGGCTGCGAGGTGGTGAGAACCGCGGCGAATCCCAACAAGATCAGTCCCATTGCAAGACGAAACATCTTCTCCGAGCCGATTCGGTTCTGCACGTAGTCGCCGCTGAATCGCCCGAGCAACATTCCCGCACCAAATGCCACCGTTCCGAATCCCGCCCAGGCTCCGATGCCGAATTCGTCACGCATGATGAGCGCTCCCCACTCGTTGGGCATGCCTTCGAGTGCAATTGCCGCGGCACCCACCACTGCGAGAGCAATGGCAATGACTCCGAGTTGACGTGATGACGGTGCAGCCGCAGCATCGTCGTGGTGCGACGGATCGGTCTTGACAAGCCAACGCGCGACGAACCACACCGCAGCGATCAACGATCCCGCCACGATCACCACCTGGACTCGTAGATCAAGATCGAGTCCTGCACCGAGTGAACCCACCACGGTTCCAGACGCAAATCCGAGACTCCACATGCCGTGAAGTCGATTCATGATCGAGCGACCAAGTTGCTCTTGTGCAATCACTCCCTGTGCGTTGATGGCCACATCGGCACACACGTCGAACAAGCCGATGAGCGACAACACCACCAGCAACATCCACGCCTTCGAGACGAACGCCACGAGCGTCATCGCCGCAGCAACCACGGTCATGGTGACGAGCACCATTCGACGGCTACCGACGCGAGACATCACGGCACCTACTGCAAGTGATCCGACCAATCCACCAAGGCCACCGCCGAGCAACGCCACACCCAAGCCGGAGTTGGTGACACCAAGTCGGTCCTTAATTTCGGGTAGTCGCGGAATCCAGTTGCCGTAGGTCGCGCCATTGGCGAAGAAGAGCACTCCCGCCGACAACGCGAGGCGTCGGGCTGAGGTCAAGGGTGCATGGTCACGGGCAGAGGTCATGGGTGCATGGTCACGGGCAGAGGTCATAGCGGCATGGCGCCCGAGCAACTCATTCGCGCCATACGTCGTCGGACAGTCCGAGCGTGCGCAGACGCTTGGAAATCGACAACGGAATCTCGATTTCACGACCCTCGCGCACGGCGGTGGCAAGTTCGCCACGTTCCTCCCACATATGACAGGTGTTGATTGGGCTCGCAGTTTGTGGACCTTCACCCAATTGCTCGAGTGATACGCCACGGGTACGTGCCGAAGCCACACGCATCGACCACATGCTCTGCACCGCAACGGGGGCCATCGCCTGAAGTAGCGCAGTCGTATGCGTGCAAGCGCGTGGACCGGCGAACAACTCCTTCACCTTTGCGTTGAAGCCGCGGGTTATCGACATGCCCTCGAGCTTCTTGTAATGGTCCGCGATGTTGATACAGCCCAAATGCGGGTGCTCCCGAAAGGTGACGGTTGCTTTCTGGATGACGAGAGACGGAAAGTGAATCTCCAGATCCAAGATCATGTGGTGCATCCACAACGGATCGGGATCCTGCTCGATGTACAGCCCGACCGGTTTTTCGTCCACCACTACCCCGCGCAACATCAGGCGGTCGTCTGCCATGTGATAGGCGCGAACTTCGTATCGACGCGTGTGGATTCGCATGTAGTCGGGCTCGGGTGGGAACATCTGCATGTCGGGCATCCCGACAACGCTAACGATGTGGACCGAGTTTCTCGAACGCCGATGCCAGCCGTGCGAGTTCAT